>Ga0308157_10000037_pt1 | contig 594340 bp, 527 predicted proteins | sample PhyBR1_FD_201035 | JGI IMG/M metagenome (GOLD analysis project Ga0308157, IMG submission 201035) | Phyllosphere microbial communities from UC Gill Tract Community Farm, Albany, California, United States - DLSLB.R1 | ecosystem: Host-associated > Plants > Phyllosphere > Unclassified | place... | reverse complement strand
AGAAGTTAAGCCCGCCAGAGCCGATGGTACTGCAGTAACATGTGGGAGAGTAGGTCGGTGCCAGATCCTAAAGAAGCCCTGTAACGAAAGTTGCAGGGCTTTCTTGTTTTATAACAAATCCCAAATACCAACTAAATTGTAATATAAGATAGTGCTGGTAAAGTACAGTAATTATATTCCATATACTTTAATGCCTTTCCAAATCAAAATATAAATCCCTTTTTTATTAAATAATCACATTTTTAAACTATACAAACTCTTTTATTACAAATAAACTAAGGCTAAACAAGGGTTAATATGTATCTTTGCAACTTAATTAGAAAACTATGAAAATCAATTTTGGATCAAGAAAGGAAGTATTATCTCATGTTGAAAAATACATGCTTAAGATGATGCCTACCTATTTGAAGCCTATAGATACCAATTGGCAGCCTTCAGATTTTTTGCCAGATTCTACTAGTGAATCTTTTTATCAAGATATTAAAGTACTAAAGGAGAATGCAAAAGATCTTTCTTATGATTTAGTTGCTGTATTAATTGGAGATACCATAACCGAAGAAGCTCTACCAACTTATGAATCATGGTTAATGACCATGGATGATATTTCTCGTGATGAAGAAGGTGGTTGGGTAAGATGGAACCGAAACTGGACAGCAGAAGAAAATCGTCATGGAGATCTATTAAATAAGTATCTATATCTTTCTGGTAGAGTTGACATGCGTCAAATGGAAATTTCTACGCAATATTTAATTGCTGATGGATTTGATATAGGAACTGGACATGATCCTTATCGTAATTTTGTTTATACTAGTTTTCAAGAATTAGCTACAAATATTTCACATAGAAGAGTTGCATCATTAGCCAAAAAAGATGGTGATGTATTATTATCGAAAATGTGCGGTGTAATAGCAGCTGATGAATTACGTCATGCAAAAGCCTATAAAGATTTTATGTCAAAGATTTTTGAAGTGGATCCAAATGAAGCAATGATTGCTTTTGAAGATATGATGCGCAAGAAAATTGTAATGCCTGCCCACTTTTTACGTGAAATGGGATTAAAAATAGGACAAACTTTTGGTCATTTTACTGATGCAGCTCAACGTTTAGGCGTTTATACAGCTGTAGATTATGTAGAAATTATGCAACAACTAATTGAAGAATGGAAGATCGATAGTATGAAGGAGTTAAATGAAGCAGGGGAAAAAGCTAGAGATTATATTATGAATTTACCAGACCGTTTATTACGTGTTGCTGAAAGAATGAAAAATCCTACAATGGATTATAAGTTTAGCTGGATTCATGCTTAAACTCTTTGTAAGAATATAACAAAAAAGGCTAGATTAATTAATCTAGCCTTTTTTGTTACTACTATATCTCTTGATTAAATGATTACATATTTCTACGGTATTGACCACCAACTTCATAAAGTGCTTTACTAATTTGACCTAATGAACAAATTTTGCAAACTTCCATTAGTTGCTCAAAGATATTATCTCCAGCAATGGCTGATTTTTGTAAATCCTTTAACACTTGTGCAGTTTTAGTAGCATTTCTATCTTGAAAAGCTTTAAGCGTAGTTATTTGGTATTGTTTTTCTTCTTCGGTAGCTCTAATTACTTCGCCAGGTACAATTGTAGGTGAACCATTTTTATTAAGGAATGTGTTTACACCAACTATTGGAAATTCTCCTGTATGTTTTAAAGTTTCATAATACAAGCTTTCTTCTTGAATTTTTCCTCTTTGGTACATCGTTTCCATAGCTCCTAAAACACCACCTCTATCATTAATTCGTTTAAATTCTGCTAAAACTGCTTCCTCTGCTAAATCTGTTAAATCTTCAATAATAAAAGCACCTTGTAATGGGTTTTCATTTTTTGCTAATCCCAATTCACGGTTAATGATTAATTGAATTGCCATCGCTCTGCGTACTGACTCTTCTGTAGGTGTTGTAATTGCTTCATCGTATGCATTGGTATGCAATGAATTACAGTTGTCATAGATTGCATATAAGGCTTGCAAAGTGGTTCTTATATCGTTAAAATCAATCTCTTGCGCATGTAAAGAGCGTCCAGAAGTTTGGATATGATATTTTAATTTTTGTGAACGATCGTTTCCCTTGTATTTATTTTTAATCGCTTTAGCCCAAATTCTACGTGCTACACGACCAATTACTGAATATTCTGGGTCAATACCGTTACTGAAAAAGAAAGATAAATTTGGCGCAAAATCATCGATATTCATTCCACGGCTTAGATAGTATTCTACAAAAGTAAATCCATTACTTAATGTGAATGCCAATTGCGAGATTGGATTAGCTCCAGCTTCTGCAATGTGATACCCAGAAATAGAAACTGAGTAGAAGTTACGAACTTTTTCATCTATAAAATATTTCTGAATATCGCCCATCATCCTTAAGGCAAATTCTGTTGAGAAAATGCAGGTGTTTTGTGCTTGATCTTCTTTTAAGATATCAGCTTGAACAGTACCACGAACAGAACTTATCGCGTAAGCTCTAATTTTAGCATATACATCTGCTGGTAAAACTTCATCCCCAGTTACTCCCAGCAACATTAAACCTAACCCATTATTACCTTGTGGTAATTCTCCTTGATAAGATGGACGTTCTATATTCTTGGCTTTATAAATTTGTTTGATTTTAGCTTCTATTTCTTGCTCTAATCCATTTTCTATGATATATTTTTCACATTGCTGATCAATAGCAGCATTCATAAAAAAGCCCAATAACATAGGAGCAGGTCCATTAATGGTCATGGAAACGGAGGTAGAGGGTGCGCATAAATCAAAACCAGAATATAGTTTCTTTGCATCGTCTAAAGTGGCAATGCTTACACCAGAATTACCAATTTTCCCATAAATATCTGGACGAATATGCGGGTCTTCTCCATATAAAGTAACCGAATCAAATGCTGTAGATAAACGATGTGCTGGTTGACCTAATGATACGTAATGGAAACGTTTATTGGTCCGTTCTGGACCACCTTCTCCCGCAAACATTCGTGTTGGATCTTCTCCCTCGCGTTTTAATGGAAAGACGCCAGCTGCATATGGGAACTCTCCTGGAACATTTTCTGTCAATAACCAACGTAAGATATCTCCCCAATCTTCATATCTAGGTAGCGATACTTTAGGGATTTGTAATTTCGATAAGGATTCGTAATAAAGCGGTTGTTTAATTTCTTTATCACGTACTTTATATACAAAAAATTCTTCTTTATATTTTTGTTTTGTAGCTGGCCATTGACGTAGTAGGCGTTTACATTCTCCATCTAATTGTTCTTCTAGAAAAGTGTATGCATCTTTTAATCCTTCGCCAAAGTTTTTAAAGTCTGTAGAAAAATCAATTACTCCTTGAAGTTGATATAGTTTTCTGGCAATTTTACATTGTTTATCTACCCATTCATTATAGGTTTCGCTAGCTTCTGCAATTTCTGATAGATAACGAATTCGATCCGGTGGTATAATGTAGATCTTTTCTGATTGACTGGCAGTCATTTCCATTTCAGATATAAAATCTACTTTGGTTTTCTCTTTAATGCCTTTTAATAAAGCCACAAAAAGATTATTCATTCCAGGATCGTTAAACTGTGATGCCATAGTTCCATATACTGGAATTTCTTCATCTTTGGCATCGAAAAGATTATGATTGCGTTTATATTGTTTACGTACATCACGAAGCGCATCTAAAGCACCGCGTTTATCGAATTTATTGATGGCTACTAAATCGGCAAAATCGAGCATGTCAATTTTTTCTAATTGTGTTGCGGCTCCAAATTCAGGGGTCATTACGTATAAAGAAATATCACAATGTTCTGTAATCTCTGTATCTGATTGCCCGATACCAGAAGTTTCGACGATGATTAAGTCGTAACCTGCGGCTTTGCAAATATCTATACTCTCTTGAACGTTTTTAGAAAGTGCCAAATTAGCTTGACGGGTAGCTAATGAACGCATGTAAACTCTTGGATTATTTATTGCATTCATGCGAATTCTATCGCCTAATAAAGCACCGCCAGTTTTCCTTTTAGAAGGATCGACTGAAATAATTGCTAAGGTTTTATCTTTTACTTCGATTAAAAATCTTCTCACTAATTCATCGACAAGGGATGATTTACCAGAACCACCTGTACCGGTTATACCTAAAACTGGTGCTTGATTTTTTAGTGTTAACTTTTTTAACTCATTAACAAACTTCTGTGCGCCTTCTGGATCATTTTCTGCTACGGTAATTGCTGATGCTATGCTTTTAACTTCTTTATTAGGAATATTTTCAAGCTCAGTTGTAATTGCTTTGGTCGTGATGAAATCGGTTTGCTCTAGCATATTGTTAATCATGCCTTGTAAGCCCATTTTACGACCGTCGTCTGGAGAATAAATTCGTGTAATACCGTAGGCTTGTAATTCTTTTATTTCTGATGGAAGGATTACACCACCTCCGCCAGCAAATATTTTAACATGTTTTGCGCCTTTTTCTTGTAGCAAATCATACATGTACTTAAAGTATTCGATATGACCGCCTTGATAAGATGTCATGGCGATACCTTGTACATCTTCTTGTATGGCACAATTTACTACTTCTTCTACGGAACGGTTATGACCCAAGTGAATTACTTCTGCTCCTGATGATTGTAGGATTCGACGCATAATATTAATGGTTGCATCGTGTCCATCGAAAAGGGCGGCAGCAGTAACAAAACGAATTTTATTTTTTGGTTTATATACTTGAATTTGTTCCATGAAGGTTTTTGTATTTGGTATGCAAAGTTAGCAAAAAGTGGGGATTAGTCTGTTAGTTGTGAATTAATGATATGTAGATTGTTATTTAATGTTGTATTTGTAGCTAATGCTTAGGCTCTTTAATTTTTTAGTCATTTTCGGTCGGTGAGACACAGACCGATAGAATCATTTCAAGCGGTGCGGTAGCAAGTTCAAGCAGTGCGGTAGCCAGGTTACACTTTGCAGTGGCCAGGTTACACTTTGCAGTGGCCAGGTTACACTGTGCAGTTGCCAGGTTACACTTTGCAGTGGCCAGGTTACACTGTGCAGTTGCCAGGTTACACTTTGCAGTGGCCAGGTTACACTTTGCAGTTGTCAGGTTACACTTTGCAGTGGCTAGGTTACACTGTGCAGTTGCTAGGTTACACTGTGCAGTTGCCAGGTTACACCTTGCAGTTGCTAGATTACATTGTGCAGTTGATAGGTTAAGGTTGAGGTTGTTATTGCACAGGTTTTTGTTTTATAAACCTGATTGAGTGGATAGCCCGGAATGTAACGAAGTGGAATGAGGACTATAAACGAAAGCAGGGCTAACGTTGTTTGTTGCCCTGCTTTTGCTTTTCGATAAAAGATTATTTTTTTTATTGATGTGTAAGCTCTGTTATTGGTGTGCCAATGCTACCACTTGGCATTTGAATATGTAACATAGCCGCCAATGTTGCAGCAATATCTGTCATGTAATGTGTTTCGTTTGTTTTGCCTGGTTTTACTTTCCATCCCATAAATACTAATGGAATGTGAGAATCGTAAGGGTACCAACCGCCATGGCCAATGCCTGATGAAGAGCTGGAATTATACCAGCCTGCGTTGCCTATAATTTGAATATCGCCACTTAGTTTTGGATTGTATCCATTTTCTAATCTGGTTTTTAATATGGCAGGTAAGGTTGTGTTTTGCAAATTATTTAAGTCTACTGCGTTGCTTACACCTCTTTGTTTTTTTAAGTAGTTGATTACTGCTGATTTAACTGCAGTAAAATCTACTGTGCTATTATCTATAACTTTACGATTGAAAATTACTTGATCATTCATGATATTGATAATAGCTTTATTCAGCTGAAATTTTTGTTGTAATAGTGAGTCTAATCCTTTTACCACTGCTCTTGTGGTGTATCTTTCGGCTGGAATATTGTTTTTGTTTAAAAATTCTGGTGCATGAGCAACTCCGTGATCTGCGGAAAGGAAGAATAGATAATTTCCTTTACCAACTGTTTTATCTAAATAGGTAAATAGTTCTTCTAGGTCTTTATCTAATCTTAAATAGGTGTCTTCTAATTCTATAGAGTTTGGTCCGAATTGATGCCCTACATAGTCTGTTGCGGAGCAGCTAATTGCTAAAAAATCTGTAATTGCATCTTTGCCTAAATTTTCGTTTTGAACAGCTAGTTTTGCGAAATCTATGGTCATTGTGTTTCCATAGGGTAAGCTTTTAATCATTTCGTAATTTTTACCAATGTATTGTTTGGTTAAATGCGGGAATGATGAAGTAGTTTCGCCATTGAATTTACCTTCATAGGTAACGTTATCTGAGTCGCTATTTGTATAGGTGTTTATTGGATAGAGTGTGTTCCAATCTTGATTGAAGAATTTATCTGATACTTTTTGTGCGTTGTAATCATTTACCCAATTTGGTAAATTTTTCATATAATGGGTACTTGTAATCCAATTGCCTGTTAAACCATCGTGCCAATATGCGGCATTAGCGGCATGGCCTCCTGGTAGGATTGAACCACGATCTTTTAAGGAAATACTAACTACTTTTCCTTGAAAATTGGTTGCCAAGCGAAGCTCGTCGGTAATTGTGGTAACTTTTAGATTTTTTGGAGACATTTGACCTGCATTTGATGTGCTGCCAACTGTTTTTTCGTCTTTATCTTCTGTACAATACATATCTCTACCTAATGTTGGATCGTACCATGAATTGGCAATTATACCGTTCAAGGCTGGAACGGAGCCGGTATAAATTGATGAATGCCCACATGCTGTTTGGGTAGGTAAATAAGGTATAAATGTGTTTTCGACTGAGAAACCTTCGTTAATTAGGCGTTTAAAACCTCCTTTTGAATAGCGGCTATAAAAACGGTATAGATAATCCCAACGCATTTGGTCTACTACCATACCTACTACTAATTTTGGTCGAGCAACAGTTTCAGGATAAGTGCTTGTTGTTGTAGATTTGGTCCACTTTTGTGCAAAACTTGGGCTAAATAAGCCTAAAAGGAATAGAAAAAACAGGTATTTGAATCTCATTATAAATTGGTTTAACTGTCGGTAAAAATAACAATCTGATTGTGAAGTAAATGTGAATTCTTTATAATTTATTATAAAATTTCTGCTACAACAAAGGTACTACCGCCCACAAAAATTAAGTCTTTTGCTATTGCTTTGCTTTTTGCTTTTTGAAATGCAGCTTGTACTGTAGTGAAATTTTTTCCTTTTAGACCAAATGTAGCTGCTTGACTGGCTAGCTCTTTTACTGGTAATGCTCTTTCTAGATTTGGTTGACAAAAGTAATAGGTAGCATTTTTTGGAAATAAGGCTAGTACGCCTGAGATATCTTTGTCTTTGACCATTCCAATTACTACATGTAAATTTTGGTGTGGGGTGTTTTTAATGTTCTGCATTACTTCTGTAATACCTGCTTTATTGTGGCCAGTATCGCAAATTACTAACGGGTTTTTACTTAAAGTTTGCCATCTGCCTTGTAAACCAGTTATGTTTTTAATGTTTTTTAAGGCTGTGTAAATAGATTCGTCGGGGATGTTATATCCTATTTCTTTTAATTTAAGAATGGATTCAATTACTGTAAGTATGTTTTTTAATTGATAACTTCCTGTTAAGTCTAAGGAAAGATTAGGGTAGATTAATTGATTTTCTTTGTAAACATCGACAATTAGATGTGCGTTTTTTTGATGTGCATTTTCGATGTGCAACGAAGAACCTGCAAAGCTGATGGATGAATTTTCTGCTTTAGCTTTATTGATAAAAACGGCTTCAGTTTCTGCTTGTTTTTCGCCTATGACTACATGGATATTTTTTTTAATAATGCCTGCTTTTTCAACTGCAATTTCTGGCAAGGTATCGCCTAAAATATTAGTATGGTCTAAACTGATATTGGTGATTACAGAAAGTTCTGGAGTGATGATGTTGGTAGAATCTAATCGGCCACCTAAGCCAACTTCGATTACGGCAATATCTACTTTTTCTTTTGCAAAATAATCGAATGCCATGGCTACTGTAACTTCAAAAAAAGAGGGTTCAATTTCTTGAATGATTTCTTGTTGGTTTGCTACGAAATCCTTGACAAATTGTTTAGCAACCATTTTCCCATTTATGCGGATGCGTTCTCTAAAATCTTTGAGATGTGGGGAGGTATATAAACCTGTTTTATAGCCAGCTTGTTGTAAAATAGCTGCTAACATGTGCGATGTTGAGCCTTTGCCATTTGTGCCACCTACATGAATGCTTTTGAACTTTTTTTGAGGATTATCTAGCTTAGCACACATGGCTAGTGTGTTATGTAAATCTTTTTTTAAAGCAACAGCGCCAACACGTGTAAACATTGGAAGCTTGCTGTATAGATAATCAAGTGTTTGTTGGTTGGTCATTGTTTTATTCGAAACTCGAAAATAACGTATGAAAAGTTTACTTAACCTTGAAGTTAAAAACGACTATGGCAGTTCTAATTTCTGGCCCGTTTTCAATTTTATCTAAACTAGCTCCCATTACTGCTCTTTCACATTTGCGAAATAATTCAGCATCTGAGAAAGTTGTGCCTTTTGCCCCAGCTACTGCTGAAATCACTTGGCCATTTCTATTTACACGAATTTTAACAAATATCTTTCCTGTTTGCTGGCCATCATCTTGAGGTGTAACTAGATTATTAAACTTGCTTAATGAAATCGGAGTGTTTCCATTTCCAGAACCACCTTCGCCATAGTTTGGTGCTAAAGGATCTCCATTTATGCTTCCCTGATTACCAGGTGTTGTTCCTGTACCGTCGCCTTGGCCTTTACCATTATTTTTATTGCCTTTATATAATGCATTTGGATTAATAGTAGGTTGTGCAGTTTTGTTTTCTGTTGCACTAGTGGGAGCATTATTATTTTTAGTTGCTTTAGTATTGATTGCAACGGCATCTTCTGAATTTTGAGTAAGTACATCCTTCTCATCAGCTTGCGATGAAGTTGTAGGGGTAACTTTTTGTTCTGGTGTAACTTTATCAGGTAGTTTATTGTTGGCATTCGGATCCATTGATGGTTCTTCGATACTGGTATAATCGTTGCCAATTCCTGTTGCAGACGTACCATAGTTAACAACCATTCCACCCATGCCTGGTGGTTCTTCTGGTTTAAATGCACCAATTACCCAAATAAAACTCAAGGCAATAAATAGAGCCATTAGCCCTGCAGATATTGCAATTGCTTTCGGATAATTATTTTCTTCGCTCGTAGTCATCATTATTTTTTGGGCTCTACAGCTACAACAAGCTTTAATTTCATTTTGTTTGCGATATCAGATACCTGAAATCCATCCTGATACGTCACATTACGTGCTACGTATAGAATTACAGTTAAATCTGGTTCTATCTTTTGATATCGCTCTAATTCTGTTTGTAGTTCTGTTAAGGTAACTGGTTTTTTATTGATGGTATATTTTAAATTATCATCTATAGTTACCGTTACTGCTTTTTTAGCGGTAGATTGTTGTCCACTTGAAGATTGTGGCACCAACAATTTAACCACTGTTGGATTGACTACTGCAGATGCCAATAGAAAAAACAGCAGCAAGAAGAACATGATATCATTCAGCGCAGAGGTATGAACCTCAACTGTACCTTTTTTTCCTTTGCGTAAATTCATTATTTGCCTGGCTCTTCTAATAAATCTATAAATTCAATTGCATCGGTTTCCATTTTAAGGATGATTTTTTCGACCATCATATTTAAAATGTGATATAAAACATAGGCTATAATCCCGATAATTAATCCTGTTGCAGAAGTAATCATTTTTGTATATAAACCACCAGAAATAGTTCCAATTTCAATTGCACCTTTAATCGATACATCATGGAAAATGGTAATTACCCCGATAATTGTACCTACGAATCCTAGCATTGGGGCAATACCTGCAATAATACCCAGTATACCAATGTTCTTTTCTAGTTTAGCTACTTCTAATTTTCCAGTATTTTCAATTGCACCTTCAATATCTTTTATTGGTCGGCCAATTCTTTTTAACCCTTTTTCTAACATTCTAGCTAAAGGCGATTTTGTGTTTTTACATAAAGCAATGGCACTATCTAATCTTCCTTCGTGAATATTTTGTCTGATTTGGAACATTAAATTTGATTCGTCTTTTGATGATTTACGAATAGTTAAATAACGTTCTGTAAAAATAACTAAACCTAAAAACGCTAATAATGCTAGTGGTAGCATTACCCAACCCCCTTTAAATAATAAATCTATAAAATGTAATTCTGGTTGAGCGGGTGTTGTTGGAGCAGCAATTCTATTTGCGGAATCTATAACGCTATTTGCTGTATCTACAGCAGCCATTAACAATGTAATCATATTTATTTTGTGTGTGTTTTTGGTTTAATTGGTTGGATGTAAATTCCTTGGTTTCTCAATTTTATTCTTAAGCTATCTCTATATTTCAATGCTTCTCCATTCGTTAAAAAAGAACCAGCACTAATATTAATCATAGTTTTAGATAGCTTAATCTTTTTAGCATTCACACCTTGTGATGCCAAATTTGCAATGATTTTGTTTGCTTTTTTTTCTGTCGCAACTGCACTTACCAATACTTCGTAAATCATTACTTTACTGCTATCAATATTTGATGTAGCAGAATCTGTTGATAGATTAACCAAATTGTTGTTTTTTGCAAGACTATCAATTTGTGAAGAATCAGCTTTATTTGTTAACGAATCATTTGATACTGTTGGTACATTCTTATCTTGTTTTCCTTCAAAGTTATTTCTGATGTATTTATCAAAAAATGGAGGGTTTATAAAATAAGCGATTGCACCAGCAGCTATAATAATAAGGAGTACAATTAGAAATTTCATGAAGAAAGGCAGTCCTTTTTTAGGTTCAATTTCTTCTTCAATAAATTCCTCCGTAGTTACTTCATCTAAATCCTCTTCTTTTTCTTCTTCTTCAGTTGTTTCAATTATTGGAGGATAATGAGTAGGATGAACTAAAACAGGAGATTCGAATTCTGCTATTTCATCATAAACTGGTTGTTCATCTAAATTATCGGTAGTTTCCTGACCTGGATTTTCCTCTTCTAACTTATTTTCTACCTCTATTTCTTCAATAGTATGTTCTTCGATTTCCTCTACTGGAGTAACATTTTCTTTTTCTTCAGTTTCTGAATTAATTTCAGTCAAGGTTGGTAATCCAAAAAATTCGAAACCAAAATTGCTTTCTTGTTCTGGTATAAAAGTTAGTTCATCGTTAACTAATTTTAACTTACCTATTGGTTCTAAATTAGCTTCGTATTTATCTGCTAATTCCGCATGTATTTTCTCTGCGAATTCTCCAATATAGTAATTGGCAGAATCAGTAGTGATATTTCTTTTACTACTAATGAAATTGGCTAATTCTTCTTTTTCTTTTAGCTCTGTAGTAAATGCTAGTGTATAGCTAGGTGGAACAAATGCATGTTTATCTGCATCGTATTTACCAGGTGATTTTTTTTTATACAACGTACCCAAGTCAACAATACCCACTGTTTTGCGGGTTTGTAAAAGCTCTGTTAGGTATAATAATATATCCATTCTGGTAAAAATAAATTTTAATTCGGTATCAATCAATACTTAATTTCTTAACCTGTTAAAATGAATAGGTTAAGCCACCAAAAATATTTAAACCATTTACACGATAATACAGATACTTGCTATATTTTGTATTGAGTAAATTATTGGCTTTAGCAAAGACTGAGAATTTATTGTTGATTTTATAATCTGCACCAATGCCTAAATCTACAAAGCCTTTTACGTTTACAATGCTTTCTTTTGTGAAATCTGGAATAGGAGGATAGGTGCCGGCAGCTGTTATTGGATCTGCAGTGTATAATTTAGCATTACTGTCCCCTTGTATTGCCACGCTAGCATTAAAATTTAGCTTTTTATTATATGTATATGAAAGATTAGAACCGATGCGCAGTTGTGGTTTATAATAACTTTCTTGCTCAGCAGCTGCTTTATAATCTTCGATGTTTAATTTTCCAGTCCATTTTAAGTCGTTGCTTACTTGTACCGAAATTTCTCCTTCTAAACCTAATAATTTCATCGTTCCGAAATCATAAATCACATCAAACTTATTGAAGTCGTTAAAATTGTTAACGAATAAAGGCATATCGGTTATTTTTTTACTGTAAAATCTAGCTTTATAACCAAAACCTGGACCACCTGTTCCTTTTATACCTCCGCTAATGCTAATTTTTTCTACACTGTTTTGGATAGCGATATTGCTATTTAAGAATGGATTCTCGTCAGTAAAGTTTTTCAATGTATTGCGATTAACATCACCTTTAACTTCTCCAAATATTTGTAAGAAATCTGGAATTAAGGTGAAATCTGCTGTAATAGCAGGGAAAATTCTAGTGTCTGAAAAATCTCCAAACTCTTGTACAAAGTTAATTCCTGCGGTAATTTTAACTCCTTTTGCTTGTAATTTTACATAAGGGTTTAAGCGCAACAAGTTATTAGATACGCTTGTGCTGAAATCTTTCGTGTTCCCAATTTCAGCTGCTGCTGCTAAACCTACATTAAAACTGCTAATTCTTTTGTTCAAATATCCTGTTAAGGTTAATGCTTGTTCTTTCGCATCGAATTTATCGTTGAACATATAAGCGTTAACTTTTGCAGCATAACTTAATGCATTTTCATCGCCAGTATATTTATTTACTGCTTCTCCTTCTAATTCGAAAAAGTTTAACACTTGTCTTTCTGGATTTGGATTTAACGGTGGTTTTAAATCATCTATTCCATAAAAGTATAAGCCATGTCTTTCGTAATTTAAACGGCCACTTAATGTAGCTTTATTGCCAATACTTCTGCCAAAAACACTTAATTGTTGTGTGTTTTCATTTTGTTTATTAAGTTTTCCTTCTTGACTAAAGTGTCTAAAAAATGCACCAGCTTGCAACGCTTCGTCGCGACCGATATTTACATATGCTTCACCTAAAATTGTAGCCAAAGAACCAATCCCACCTTTTACATAATTGTTTACCAGTTCTGCAGCACGTTCATCTGCCAATTGCTGCGCTTGTAATTTTTGGATATCAGAATTAAGTTCTAATTTCCGATCTGTAAGTGTGTAGTTAAACTTAGCTTTATAAGTTTTGATATTGTCTAAATCAGGGCTTCTTCTCAATTTAACCGCTTCTGCTAACACAGGTTTATAAGGCCTAATGATTTCAACTTCCTCGGTAACAGCTTTTTCTGGAGGTTTAACATCTTGTGCTTTTGCTATAAAAGTACCTGCGGTTAAAAAGAATAAAGTCGTATATAGGGTTTTATTTAATCTCATCTTTATCGTCTAGTTTAGTTTTGCTAATTTCTCTTTGGCGGTTGGAATAATATCATCCTTGCCTTCGTAATTGTCTATGATACTTAATAAGGTGCTTTTTGCCTGTAATTTATCCTTTAACGCTAAATAATTATCAGATAATAAAATAAAAGATTTAGCCACCCAATAATCGTAAGAAGGCATGTTGTTAATCAAATCGAAACAGGTTTTCTGCGAAGTTTTGTAATCGCCTTTGGCATATTGTAAAACGGCCAAATTGTATTTTGCTTCTGCAGCAGCTAGCGTTTTAGTTTTAGCCACTACATTATTAAATGATTTTACTGCTTGAACGGTATCAGCTTTTAACAAATACGCTTTACCTAAATATAAATCCGAACTATTTTTTTCTTCTTCAGATGCTTTATCAGAATTTTTAATCAGACCTGCATATTTAAGCATATCATCGGGCATATTTAAGGCATTGTACGCTTTTAATAAGTTGTTAATTGCATAGGTATAATGCACTTTATAATCGGCTGTAGTTTCTAGTCTTTTTAAATAAACGATCGCTTCGTTGTATTTTTTCTCATCCATTAATACTTTCGAAACACTGATTAAAGAACGTTCGGTATAGTCACTTGTCCAATCGTTAAGAATGTAATCGTAATCTGCAATTGCTTCCGCAGAGCGACCTAATTTCACTAAAGATTCTGCTCGGATAAATTTCGCCTCCTTATCGTGAATGGCTTTAGGGAATTTCTCGAAATATGCATTTACAGCTTCGTAGGTGCCTTGTGCATCGCCTTTTAAATATCTATTGTTAGCCGCTTGGAAAACGATATTGTCTTGTTCGCTCATCGAATAATTTCCCAATGGGGTAGTGGCAGCATAGCTGATAAAACCATTGGCATCGCCTTTATCTACATAAATATTTTTTATCGATTCTAACGCTTGTTTAGCTTCTGGTGCACTTGCATAATCTCTAATTACTTTTTTGAATGATTCTAACGCTGCATCATCTTGGTCTTGATTGTATTGCACTAAACCAATGGTTACTAAAGCACGAGGGATGTAACTACTACGTGGATATTTTGCGACTAAATCAATTAAATCAGATTTAGATTTATCAAATTCTCCTTTATTAAAGTAAGTATATGCAGTTTCAAAACCAGCGTCATCAGCGTAATTTGACGTAGGGAATTTACTTAACAAACTTTGCATGGTTGCAATTTTTGCATCATCTTGTTTTTGCAAACCTTGGATCATACCACGTTGAAATAATGCATAATCTTCTCCAGTTAATTTACCATTGATGATTTTATTATAGTTTAACATGGCTTCGTTATAGTTTTTATTGACGAAGTATGAATCTGCCAAACGTATGGTTGCATCATTTACTGTTTTTGGATCTTTATCATCTCCTTTTAAAAAGCGTTCGAAATATGTCGCTGCTTTAGCATATTTTTCATCTTCAAAGGCTGCATAACCTAATGCATAGTTAGCGAAATTGTATACTTCTGTTTTTTCTGCAGCAGGGATAGCCAAGAATTTTTCAAAAGTTTTAACAGTTTCACCAAACTTGCGTAATTCGTACATCGATTCAGCCATCCAGTATACACTTAATGCATAAATCTCTTTATCCTCTGGAAAATTACCAGAACGCAAAAACATAGATAAAGCGTTAGGGAAAGCTCTTTCGTTATAAAATTCTAATCCGCGGAAATAGGTCACTTTTTGATACGCTTCTTTTGCCTCAGGGGTTTTATTTTGAATAGGTTCTAAAATATCAATAGCAGCCTGATAATTTTTACTGCTTAATAAAATCTCTCCCAATAAGGTTTTTGCTTCGTTTATTCTTTTTGAGCTAGGAAATTGCTTTAAAAAACTTTGCGTTGATTCTAATGCTTGTGAATTAAATTCTAACTCGTAGCTCAGTTTTGCATAATTAATCCATGCTTCTTCTTGTATGTTTTTGTCGAAATCTAGTCTTGATGCTCTGAAAAATGCACTTCTCGCTTTTTCTTTATTGTTTAATTTAAGCGCTGATTTACCTAACGTAAACATTCCGTTTTGTAGGTAAATATCATCTGTAGTTAATTTTTCTAATACAGGAATAGATTCTTTAAACTTTTCATTTTGGGATAAAGCGTATCCGTATTGATAAATAAAAAGGTTGTTTTTGCTTTGGCTTTTGTCTTTTGCATAAAATTCTGTGAAGTATTTTTCTGCATTTTTAAATTCAGATTTAGCGAAATAAGATGCTGCAACTAAACTTAACATTTCAGGTTCAAACTGTTGTTTCGTTTTTGCCATTGCAGGAATTGCATAGTCAATTACATCATCGTAACGTTCGTCCAAATAATACATCGAAGTAATGTAATACGGATAACTCGCTTCGTAAGTAGGAGAACCTTTTAACTTTTCGAAATTGGCTAAGGCAGTTTTATATTCTTTATTTAGGTAGTTGATGTAGGCAAAATAATACGTTGCACTTTCTTTAAACTGAGAATCTTCTTTTTTTACGATTTCAAATAAAGGTTCGGCTTTTTCATAATTCTTGGATTCGAAATATGCATAACCTTGTTTAAATTGATATTCAACGCGTTGTTTTTGCGAAAGTGAACTTGGTTCTGTTTTTTCGAACCATTCTAATGCTTTCGCATAGTTTTTTTGTGCGAAATAAGATTTTCCAACATGGAAATAGGCCAACTTTGTATTAGGATTTAGTGGATATTCTCTAATAAATTCCTGAAACAATGTTTCAGCATCTTCATTTCCTAATTCTAATGCACAAACAGCTGCATAAAACTTAGCATTTTCTTTTAATAATGATAATTCTGCATTACTTTCTTGTTGTGTGCTTGCTTTGCTTCTTATTTGCTCTACCAATTTAAATTGTTGGGCAGCTGCTACATATTTTTCATTTTGTAGCAATTCTAAACCAGTTTGGTAATTTTTATTAAGATTTACTAATGGACTTACTTGGGCAAAACTGGCGCCAATACCGCCAACTAAAAAGAAGGGAACTAAGAGATATTTCTTATGCATAGGTTTCAAATATGGTTGGTACTAAATTATAAATAGTATCAAAGCTTATCAACATAAGTAATTAACATCTGTTGATAACACAGGTTTAACGAATAGATTTTGAAATTGGTATAAACGAGTCAGAAAGTCCGAGAAGTCCGGAAGTCAGAAAGTATGGGGGTCTAACTACTAAATACTTTTAATCGTTTTGACTTGCCAGTAAATAAAGTACAGCCATTCTAACTGCTACTCCATTTTCTACTTGCTCTAAAATAATAGATTGTTTGCTGTCAGCAACATCGCTAGTAATCTCTACACCACGGTTAATTGGGCCTGGATGCATGACTATAATTTCTTTATCAAGATTATCTAGGATCTGTTTGTTGAGCCCATACATCATGGCGTATTCGCGTTGTGATGGGAAATATTTAATGTCTTGTCTTTCTAATTGGATGCGCAACATGTTTGCCACATCGCACCAATTCAAAGCTTTCTTTAAATCGTGTTCTACTTTAACGCCTAGCGATGCAATGTGCTTCGGAATTAAAGTTGTTGGTCCACAAACCATAACCTCAGCACCTAACATTTGTAGACAAAGTATATTTGAAATAGCAACTCTCGAATGCAAAATATCACCTACAATTACTACTTTTTTGCCTCTCACGTCGCCTAATTTTTGGCGGATAGAATAGGCGTCTAATAAAGCTTGTGTTGGATGTTCATGTGCGCCATCGCCCGCATTAACAATTTGTGCTTTAATGTGTTTGCTTAAGAAAACACCAGCTCCTGCATATGGATGACGCATCACCACCATATCAACTTTCATGGCTAATATGTTGTTTACTGTATCAATTAAAGTTTCGCCTTTACTAACTGATGACGAAGAGGCAGCAAAGTTTACCACGTCTGCAGAAAGTCTTTTTTCAGCTAATTCAAATGAAAGTTTGGTGCGAGTAGAGTTTTCGAAAAATATATTGGCAATAGTGATGTCCCGTAAGGAAGGAACCTTTTTAATAGGACGATTGATAACATCTTTAAAATTATCAGCGGTTTCAAAAATCAATTCAATATCATTCAGGTTAATATCTTTAATGCCTAAAAGATGTCGTGTTGATAGTTTGTCTGCTGCCATTTTATGTTATTGCTTTTTATCTGATAATAAAATCACTTTATCTTCACCCTCATTCTCTTTCCAACTCACCTTAACTTTTTGTGAGTCAACACAATCTACCTGTTGTCCAATATAATTTGGTTCGATAGGTAAGTGCCTAGAAAATCTTCTGTCAATCAAAACCATTAATTCTACTTTTTCTGGTCTGCCATAAGCTAATAATGCATCCATAGCAGCACGAATTGTTCTGCCAGTCCACAGTACATCATCAATTAAAATGACTTGTTTTCCTTCAATAATAAAGTCTATGGTATTGCTGCTTGCGGTAACTAAGCCATCTTTTCTTCTAAAGTCATCCCTAAAAAAAGTAATATCTAAATTTCCTTTTTTAATGGATTTTGTTTTTAAAATCTCAGAAAGCTCTTGGTGTACGCGATCTGCAAAGTAAGTTCCTCTAGGCTGAATGCCAATTAATACAGTATTGGTAAAATCGGTGTGGTTCTCAATTAACTGATGACAAAGTCGCTTAATTGTGATTTGAAATTTCTGACCGTCTAGCAGGGTTCTCTTTTGCATGGAACAAGGATTGGGCAAATATAGACAAATGTTTTAATGTTGGAAAGTTGAAATGTTTTAAAGTTCAAAAAGGTTGAAAATTGATTTGAAAAGCAAGGTTCAGTTTTCATCGAAAAAAGTAGTCCTGCTTTCCGCTTTACTTCGTGTTCGCTGCAATCAGGTTTAGGTTGAACGGAAGCGCAAAAAAACATCAACAAGATTTAAAAGTTACAATAATAGGGACATGATCACTGTATTTTGTCCAGTATTCGTATTCTCCAATTTCTACAGTTTTTAGGTTTTCCAATAAATCCTCAGAAACGAAGCAGTAGTCCAGATGATACGGTTTATCTTGATGTCTATACAAATAAAGTGTTGGATGTGCTTCTAAACCCTGTATTTGCTTGTAATGTGAATGATAAACGCTGTAAATTCCTTTGTCTTCTAACCGTTTTACTACAGCAGAATGATTACCAGTTCTTCGAGGCTTATCCCAAATGGTATTGCTATTAAAATCTCCTATTAGAATGGTATTTGTTTGATTAATTAAGGAATCATAATGATGAATTGCTTTCCAAACTTGCTCGACATATTGTCCATCTTTATCTTCTGGATTATTTGCCCAAATAGCGAATAAATTAAAATCGATATCGCCTTTATTAACTCTTATTGGGACAATCATCCTTAAATTTTCATTGTGATTATCTAATACTGTTAACTCGAAATTATGATATGAAAATATTCCCAATCCTTTATTTTGATTTTTTCCAAACCATAACATACTTGTAGGTTTTGGAAAATCTATATTGAAATTAATCTTATCTGGGTGCTCACATTCTGGAATAACAAGTATATCAGGTTGATGAGACAAAAGAAGTTTGGCCTTTTTTCTAAAAGCCATATTACAATTCCACGTAATAATTTTCATATCCACTAAACGAATATAATCCAAATATTTGCCAAATAAAATCAGCTATCTTTGTATATGTATCCAACTATATTTTTTGATGGAATTTGTAATCTCTGTAATGGGGCAGTGCAGTTTACGATTGAGAGAGACAGTAAAAATATTTTCCGTTTTGCATCCTTACAAAGTAAATATGCTACTGAAAAAATTGCTCCATTTAATATTGCTCCAGAAAATTTAGATAGTTTTATTCTGTTAGAAAATGGTAAAGTTTACCAACGCTCAACTGCAGCATTACGAGTTGCCAAAAAACTAAATGGGTTGTGGCCTTTATTATATGGTTTTATAATCATTCCTCGTTTTATTAGAGATGCAGTTTATAATTACATCGCTAAAAACCGTTATAGATGGTTTGGAAAACAGGAGAGTTGTTGGGTGCCAACACCAGAATTAAAAGAGAAGTTTTTAGGTTAATTTTCTGGTCTATTCTTTCGTGGAGTCCAAAGCCAGAGAGATAATAAAATAAGTGGTATAATAATACTTAAAGCAATTACAATAAGTATTGATCTTTGATTAACAATATCTTTATCCGTTGCATTTAATATATGAAAGCCTTCTTTAATAGCAAATAAAGTAAGTAACGAAACGATAATGGCTAGTGTTTTCCGCATGAATTAAGGTTTTTCAGTTAGATATCTCTTGCTATAATTTATATTCATTAAATCGTAGCGTTTAAATTGAGTTTTTAATCTTCTTAAAAAATCAGGATAGTTTTTATTCTCTTTTGGACTCCATAAAATTTCACTTAAAGCATCCAATCTTGGAAATAATTGATACTCAGCTTTTGCAGGATTAGCTATGTATTCAGACCATAAATTTCCTTGGCCACCCCAAATGTATTTTGCTTGCTCAGCATCTAACTCAGCAGGAATAGGATCATATTTATACACGTTTTCCAATGGTGAATATTTTGCCGCTGCTAAGCTATCATCTTGTAAGAATTGCTTATGATTAAAATACATCATATTTTCTGGCGTCATTATTACTTTGTGCTTTTCTTTTGCAGCTGCGATGCCACCTTTTTCACCTCGCCAGCTCATTACAATTGCATTTGGCGCAAGCCCGCCATCTAAAATTTCATCCCAACCAATAATTGTTTTCCCTTTACTGTTTACAAATTTCTCTATTCTATGAATAAAATAACTCTGCAAAGCACTTTCATCTTTTAATTTATTATCCTTCATTATTTGTTGAGCAACAGGAGAGCTTCTCCACCAAACTTTCGAGCCCTCATCTCCACCAATGTGAATATATTGCGATGGAAATAAAGCCATAACTTCTGTTAGTACATCCTCTAAAAATTTAAGAGTTTTTTCTGTTGGCTGTAAAACATTGTTGTACTTGTTCATCATCCCCCAAGTTTCTGCAACGGTGTACTTTTTGTTAGGCTCTGTTCCTAACTCAGGATAGGCAGCTAACAATGCCATACTGTGAGCAGGCATTTCAATTTCGGGAATAATAGTTACATATCGCTTGGCAGCGTACGAAATAACATCTTTAATTTCTTCTTGTGTATAGAAACCTCCATGTTTAGTATTATCAGTTTTAATAACTGCATCTTTTGGTGTGATTTTAATTTCAGCAGGTAAAACCTCATATTTTATATTTTCATTTCCTTTTCCTGGCCACAAACCAATAATACTCCCATTTCTCCATGCGCCGACCTCTGTTAGTTTAGGGTATTTTTTAATTTCAATTCTCCAGCCATGATCATCAGTTAAATGCCAATGAAAATAATTCATTTTATGCAGGGCAAGATAATCAATGTATTTTTTTACAAATGCAACATCGAAGAAATGACGACTAACATCTAAATGCATACCACGGTAATCGAAGCGAGGATGGTCTGTAATAACTACTGAAGGAATTTCAATAGTACTTTTTTGAAGTGGTAATAATTGTATTAAGGTTTGTATTCCATAAAATATTCCAGGTTTTGAAGTTCCTATAATTGAAATTTGATTTTCTTGTGAAATCAAGTTGTATGCATCGTCAAACTCACTACTTCTAGTATCCAAACCCAAACTAATAAAGTTTTTTATAGGCATTGTTTTGGTAATGGATAACTTCAATTGAAAGTATTTTTGTAAATAATCATTAAGAAAAATGGCAGAATTTGCAAGCGAATCATCTTTAATAACAATTTTTGTATTGGCATTAATTGTAAATGACTTTCTTGATGATCCAACTTTTAAGTAAACAGGTTGCGGAATAATATTGACTTCTTGAGCAGAAAGATTAGCGTTTAAAGCAAAAAGTAGAAAAGCAAAGACAAGTTTTTTCATTTGTATTGGATTTGATTTTCAAAAATAGAAAATCTGAACTGCTTTTTGGCAATGGGACGAAAATGTTGCCAAGAACTATTTTCTTTAAATTATAAACGCGTCCAGATTGCTATCGGGAGGATGGATCTCTTCCTTCAAGGCAGGAAAGAAAGCGGGGCAGGAGTATGAGAAAGGTAATGACATTCGTTTTCTAAGGACCTCACCCTATTAAAGCGAGTGGTTAAACGCAGTTCCTCAATTTCCCTCTCCTTGAGGAGAGGGGTTTAACAGGCAGAAGATAAAACCAAAACATTCAAAGGGTGAGGTTAGAACAGGGTCAAAAAAAATCCCGATAACCATTTGGCTATCGGGATTTTTGTATTTAGCTAGTTAAAACTATTTAGATTTCTTTTTGCTTTCTTCGCCTTCCATTTGCTCTTTTAATTGAGCAAGAACGCTAAGATCACCTAAAGTAGATTTCTCTACAGAATCTTTTACTTTTTTAACTGCACTTACAGAAGCTTTAGCTTCTTTCTTTTTAGTAGCTCTTTCTTCAGCAGCAACTTCAGCCTTAGCCTCTTCCCAGATACGGGCGTGAGATACAACGATACGTTTAGCATCTTTGTTAAACTCGATGATTTTGAAATCATTAGTTTCTTCAGCTTTGATTACAGAACCGTCTTCCTTAGCCATGTGTTTAGTTGGTACGAAACCTTCTACACCATATGGTAAAGCAATAACAGCACCTTTATCAGTTACTTTAACTACTGTACCTGTATGAACTGAATCAAGGGTAAAGATAGTTTCGAAAGTATCCCAAGGGTTTTCTTCTAATTGTTTGTGACCTAAAGATAATTTGCGGTTTTCAACATCAAGTTCTAAAACTACAACATCTAATGTATCACCAACTTTAGTGAATTCGTTAGGGTGGTTAACTTTTTTGCTCCAAGATAAGTCAGAAATGTGGATCAATCCGTCAATTCCTTCTTCAATTTCAACAAATACACCGAAGTTAGTCATGTTTTTAACTACAGCTTTGTGTTTGCTTCCAATTGGATATCTTTCAGCAACATTACCCCAAGGATCTTGAGTTAATTGTTTAATACCTAAGCTCATTTTGCGCTCATCTCTATCTAAAGTTAAAACTTCAGCTTCGATTTCATCGCCAACTTTCAAGAATTCTTGAGGTGAACGTAAGTTTTGTGACCAGCTCATTTCTGAAACGTGGATTAAACCTTCAACACCTGGAATGATTTCTAAGAAAGCACCGTAATCAGCAACAGTAACAATTTTACCTTTTACTTTAGAACCAACAGCTAAGTTAGCATCTAAATTTTCCCAAGGGTGAGGAGTTAATTGTTTTAAACCTAAAGCGATACGTTTTTTCTCATCATCAAAGTCTAAAACAACAACGTTGATTTTTTCGTCTAATGACAATACTTCTTTTGGATGCTCTATGCGGCCCCAAGAAATATCAGTAATGTGAAGTAAACCATCAACACCACCTAAATCGATAAACACACCGAAATCAGTAATGTTTTTAACAGTACCTTCTAATACTTGACCTTTTTCTAATTTAGAAACGATTTCAACTTTTTGGCTTTCTAAATCGTCTTCAATTAAGATTTTGTGTGAAACTACAACGTTTTTAAACTCGTGGTTGATTTTTACAACTTTGAATTCCATTGTTTTACCAACGTAAACATCGTAATCACGGATAGGCTTAATGTCGATTTGTGATCCTGGTAAGAATGCTTCTACACCCATGATGTCAACAATTAAACCACCTTTAGTACGGCTTTTCACGAAACCATTAATAATGGTGTCATTGTCAAGCGCAGCGTTGATGGTTTCCCAAGAACGTTGTGTTTTTGCTCTCTTGCGAGATAAAATCAACTGACCATTCGCATCTTCTGGAGCTTCTACGAAAACATCCACTGAATCGCCAATTTTCAAATCAGGCGTATCTCTAAACTCTGAAGTAGAAACTAAACCGTCAGATTTGAAACCTACGTTTAATACTACGTCTTTGTTGTTGATTGATACAACGATACCACTAATGATTTCGCCTTGAGTGATTTGGTTGAAAGTATCTGTATACATATCTTCAAACTTTTTACGGTCTGCGTCACTGTAGTTACCAAATACTTTATCATCTGCATCCCAATCAAAATCTTGATCTGGTGTTGCTAATGATGATTTGATTTGTTCGATAGAAACCGAATCAGCTTCTGACTCAATTGTTTCTTTCTCGGTTAGACGAGCGTCTGCACCTTGTAGTTCGGCTGTTTTAGCCTCTAGTTCTTTTTCTGCTACTTGTTTTTTAGCCATTAATTAATAATCTCCTTTGTTCCCTATTTAGGGACTGCAAAGGTAGAAATTTATTTTTTAATAGAAAAGAATTTTTTAATTAATGTTGCTGATAATTAAGGATATAGTAATTACTAGTAGGTATTATAATATAATTTACGCTAGTTAAGGATTACTATATTACTAATTTTTAGAAAAGCACTACCTGCATTTCAATTTAAGTTAGTCCCGCTTTTTGCTTTACTCGCTACGCTTCGTGTTCGCTACTCCCGATAACTATCGGGACGGGTTTAGAGAACAAAAGCATGTACTAAAAATAGCATCATACTATTATTAAAGAACTTTATTTCTTATGATAAACAGCCTTCGTAAATCCTTCTCCAATTAATGTTTTTTCATCCAAAATCATCAGTAAAATTGTGTTTTCTTGCTGTTTTGTTTTAATCATATTATCTTCAATAACATAAGGAGCAGTAAATAAAGTATCTACATAAGTATCTTGAATTGTCACTGAATCTTTGGATTTAAAGTCAAATGATAAATATTGAGAATCGCTGTCGCTTGTAAATTTGCCGCTAATGTTCTTTTTTACAATAAAACCAACATAACAGAAATAGCCAATAGTTATAACGATTACTGTAGAAATCACCATTAAGAATTTGTTATTCATTAAAAACTTAAATATTAAGAATAACATGATAAGAAGTACCGCTGCTACTAAGCTTAAAAAAATAAGATTAGAGCTGTCTTTAGTAGTTTTTTGTTCAATTACTGGTTTTGTGATCGATACTTGTTTAGTTGGAGCAGCCGCAATTTTTGTGAGATATTCACTACTCACATAACCTTCTCCATTTGTTACCTTAACTTTAAAGTATTTAGTATTTGAGGAATCTAAAACTGCAACATTGTCGTCTTCAGGAATAAACCCAATAATTTTACTTTTTGGATCACTTGTTTCTCTAACATTTAATTTATCAGCCTTAACCTTATATAGATCTTGGGCATTTAAGTTTAACGAAATAAAAAGTAGAAAAATAGAAAGGAAAAAGTTTTTAGTCATACTGTAGATAGTTTGTGTATTCGTTAAAAATTCTGCTAATATCGGAGTAATACTATAGAAATCTTAATTTTTACTAATCTAAAGTTAACAATTGCTGATAGTAAAGGTTTTACAATTTTTGGATTTACCAACTCCCACCTGCACCACCGCCACTACTGCTCCCTCCACCAAAACTACCACTTGATGAAGATGAACTGCTAGACGAAGAACTGCCAGATGAAGAACTTGAAGAACTAGATTCAACCAGTTTTGGTAACGTCACCATTTTTATAAATTCCTCATAATTACAATATTCGCATGTTTTAGCTTGCCTAGCCTCTCCGCTAGAGCTGTAGGTTGCTGGTCTTATAGTATGCATTTGTGGTTTACTAAATGTTCTAAACTTACATTTAGGACATTCGTTAGAGTCATTATATTTCTCTGCTGGCCAAACTTTAATAGTGTGTTCTGTATGGGCTTTGTTTTCCCAAATATCATAATCATAAACCTTAATTAGTTCTTCTTTATGCTGCCCTTTAGTTAAAAACGGAGTGCCATCGATATTGAGATCTCTATCTACACGAATCATATCATTTTTTTTGCTGTCCTTAAGCGGTTTAAATCGATCAGCAGTTCTTGCTTTTTTAATAATTTGGAAAATGAAAGCAAACAGAATTAAAGGGGAGAAGAGCAACAGCCAGCAATTTCTTTTGCGAAAAGAACTCATTGCATTAAAATAATTCTTGTCGTCAAAATGCTCATTTCTTAATGACTTACTGTATGAGTTGTATTTAAAAAATAAAGCAATTGCTAATACTGAATAGATAACAATAGGTATATCCGCAAAATGAAAATTTTTAAATAAGTCAAAACTTCCTGTAAAAACAATAACAAATATCGAAACAAAGACAATGACAAAAAGAATCCCACAACCATTACTTAAGAAAAGATTAGATCCATTAAGTTTGCTTTTAATAATTTGTTGAGATTTTGGTATTTGACTATTTATTACCTTAAAAACTATAAAGAAAAGTAAAAGTAATACAGCACAATAACCTAAAGTAAACTGCCATTGTTGATTTGACTTAACAATTTTTGCCATTAACCCATTTACTTCAGCCTGATTAGAGGTATTGGTTAATTTACCTTCAATTTCATCAATAACAGCTAAAATACCTTCATCGTATTGCCCTTTTTTAAATGCAGGTACTAATAAATTCTCGCCAGTTTGCTTTAGAAAAACATCTGGTAATAAGCCTTCTAAACCAGAACCCGTAATAAAACTGTATTTTCTTCTATCGATGGAAACCACCAATAATAATCCGTTATTGGCTTGTGCTTTTCCAATTTTCCAAGTATCAAATAGCTCTTTTGCAAATTCGAAATCTTCTTTATCCTTATCAAAATCGTAGACTGCAACGACTGCAATTTCAACTTTGGTTTTCTTTTCAAAATCTGTAATACGTTGATTTAAAACACCAACATTGGTTAATATTCCATCTGGGTTGCTTACAAAATAATCTTGTCCAGCCGTTTTTGGATTTGGAATCTCATCAACAGTATATATTTTTTGAGCAAATGATTGTGCGCCAAAACTTATAAATAGAAGTAGTAGAATGACTTTCTTCATAGGTAAAATAAATAATTAGTTTTGCCTATTACGCTAGATGCATAGTTTTAGTATACTGCTTAAATTGACTTATTTTCATTGCACTCTGTCCATAATAAAACTGCTTTCTTGTTTTTTGAAACCAACTTTTGGATAATATTCTAATGCTGTTGGAACTGATAAAAGTAGAACCATAGATTGTTCTCCAACTTTTTCTTTGGTGAGATTAATCAATTTTTTGCCAATCCCTTCTTTTTGATATTCTTTTCTAATGGCAAGATCAGCCAAATAGCAACTCCAAACCCAATCCGTAATACAACGCGAAACACCAATTAATACATCGCCATCCCAAGCGGTTACAATCAAATTCGAATTATCTAACATTTTTTGAATCCTTTCCTTGTCATGCGTTGGTCGTGGTAAACCTGCATTATCATATAATTCAATAATTACATCAGCATTAGGTCGTTCTTCAGAGCTGTATTTGATATTCATTAGAAAATTTGTTAATTATTTAAGCAACTCACCAATTACTTTATCCAATTTTACTTTATCCTTTTCATAAGGCGACAAATCAAATAAAGCAACTTTTCTAAATTCAATAGGATGGCTTTCGCTTTGCAAAGAAATAAAACCTTCAGTTAGTCTTTTTCCATCTTCCTTAACTTTCGGATCATAATTCGCTACACTTCCTCCGCCAATTTGCGGTTTTGTATAGGTTAAAACCAACTCATTGTTCACAAAATGTTTAATTACTGAATCACCTAGCACTAAAAACTCCGCTGTAACCCATTGCTCGCCATGAAAAGTTTTAGAATTTGATTCTAAACAGTGCGCCACAGTTAATTTGTCGTCCATGTAAATTGTTGTGCCAGGAGTACAAACATTGCTGGTATGACGTTCATGCGTTCCATCGCCACCTAATAATTGGCCTTCAATAGAAATAGGAAAATCTTGATTTTTGAGCATGGTTTTAGGATCTTGGCAATGCAACATTGCACCACTGTTTCTTAATGCCCAACCTTCGCCGCCTTTAACTTGTTCGCCGACAAAGCGATATTCTACCTTTAATAAGTAATAAGAAAAAGGTTTTTTGTAAAAAATATGTCCGTATTGTTGATTAAATTCTGTGTAACCTTCATAACTCACTTTCATTACACCGTTCTCTACACGAAAAGTATTGGCGAAATTATCACCAACCTCATGTTTGGCAATTTTTATGGTCCAATCTTTAAGGTCTTTTCCATTAAATAAATTAATCCAACCTTTTTGTTGAGCCTGTAAAGTGTTATTACAAAATAATATGGCAATTAAAGCAATTGATTTTAGAAAGTAATTGAATTTCATAGGGCATTTTAATTTGCCTGTAAAATACCAATTTATTTTAATATCCTAACCGGGGAAATCTTAGGCAACTAAATCTTTTCTAAGAAAGGTTTAACCTTTTCTAAAGCAAAATCAAGTTGTTCTTCTTCGGTGATATCTGTATTATCTAAAATAATAGCATCTTCAGCTCTTACCAAAGGACTTTCTGCTCTAGTCGTATCTGCGTAATCGCGATGTGCAAGATTTTCGAAAACTTCTTCTAACGTTATTTTGGTATCGCCCTTGGCCATTAATTCTTTATACCTACGTTCTGCTCTGATTTTTGGATCGGCAGTCATAAAGAATTTAACCTGAGCATCTTCAAATACTGCAGTGCCAATATCGCGGCCATCCATCACAATATTTTTAGATTTTCCCATGCGCTGTTGCTGTTTTACCATATCATGGCGCACTAATTTATTAGCAGAAACCTCACTTACACTTTCAGAAACTGGCATTTGTCTAATTTCTTCAGAAACTTCTTCGCCATTTAACGTGATATGAGATTCGTAATCTCGAGCATGAAAATTTAATTCGATGTGCTGTAAAGCATCTTTTACGGCTTGTTCATTGTTAACATCAACTTTGTTGCGGATAAAAAATAAAGTTACCGCTCTGTACATCGCACCGCTATCGATGTATATGAAATCTAATTTTTTAGCTAAGGCTTTTGCCAACGTACTTTTTCCGCAAGAAGAATAGCCATCAATTGCTACAACTAGATTTTTTCTCATGTATTGCAAAAGTAGTATTTTGAATTAATTTATGGAAAGTTATTTATCAATGATTAAAAGCTTTCTAGAACTTTTAAGGTGTTCAATTTGTTATACTAACTCATTTTAAACTGAACACAATGTTATTATCTGAAAGAATGTTAAATGCTTTAAATGAGCAAGTTAAAATAGAAGCGCAATCTTCTCAAATTTATTTGGCAGTAGCTTCATGGTTAGAAACTCAACCAGGATTAGAAGGTTACACAGAGTTTTTTTATAAGCAAAGCGATGAAGAACGTCATCACATGTTAAAATTTATACACTATATCAATGATAGAGATGGGCATGCTATTATACCGGCTTTAGCGATGCCACAAAATATTTATTCGCAAGTTATTGATGTGTTTAGAGATTTTTTGAAGAATGAGTTAGAAGTTTCTCAATCTATAAATGATTTGGTCGAATTGGCATTAAATGAGAAAGATTATCTCACATTTAAGTTCTTGCAATGGTATTTAGACGAACAATTGGAAGAAGAAAAAATGGCTAAAACTATACTTGAAAAATTAGAATTGGTTGGCAATGATAGAGGTGGAGTTTACCAATTGGATAAGGACATTGTGAGTTTAAGGAAAAAAGTAAGCGAAACAAAAGAGGAAGGTGGAGCTGAATAATTAGGATCTTAAGGCTACATTTGTAGTATGATACCGGTTAAAGAAGAGCTAATTAAGGAAGTAATTTTTAAAACATCGCGAAGCGGAGGGAAAGGTGGGCAAAACGTAAATAAAGTTTCGAGTAAAGTAGAACTTATTTTTAACGTTTTGAATTCCTCTTTTTTATCTGATGAAGAAAAAAGTTTGTTGCAAGAAAAATTGGCAAACAGGTTAGATACAGAAGGTAATTTGCATATCGTTTCGCAAGAGGATAGGAGTCAACTTTTAAATAAACAGCGAACAGTAATTAAGTTGATGAATTTATTAACCAAATCACTGCAAGTACAGAAAAAACGGAAGCCTACTAGAATTCCAAAAGCTGTTATTGAGAAGAGATTATCGACTAAATCAATCACTTCTTCAAAAAAAGAAAATAGAAAAAAGCCCGGATTGGATTAGTCAGGGCTTTTTTAATTAATTTATAAATCTTTTAATTAAATCTATACAACATAGAAATTGAACCGTATTGGTGCGCTTTCGCTGTGCTTTTTATTTCTTTTGATTTAAACAATACGCCGAAATCGAATGTAAAACGAGGTGTACTGTAATTAAAACCTAACTGCTGTGCAAATACTAAAGGCTTGGTTTTAAAAGTTACCGGACTATCATCATTAAACATACTTCCCTGAATGGTTGCATCGTAAGCAACTACATTCAGTTGTGGTTTTGCATAGAAAAACAATTCTCTTTTAACCAATTTAGCAGTTTTAGCGCTATTGCTAATTGCGCTATTTGTGTAAGCTGAATTAAATAATTGATTAATATCTCCAGCCCTAAATAAAATTCCAACTCCTGCACCACTAAAAGTTGTACCTGCGTTAGCATATCCTTCTAATGAGAAATCTAAATCGTTTTTTTCAGAACGATGTAATAATTGCGTGTATTGAGCAGAAAGATTAACTGCTAATTCGTTTTTAATTTGATACTGCCAGCCATCAATCGTGTAAAAACCAACAATATCATGCAGTAATTTTTGTGCATCTTCTCCCAAAGCATCTGATCCGACAGTTCCAACTTCTAATCCAGCTTTTAAAATGTGTTCGTTTTTATAAAATAAATTCACATTTCCGCCGGCATATAAATAGCCTGCAAACGGACGATCTTGTTTAGTTGGATCTGGTACATACCCCGAAATAGGGTTGTACATTTTTTGCCCCGCAGAAATCTCATAGGTTACTTTTTCTAATTTTTCACCTAGTTTTTGTTGATCTGTAGCATGACGAAAATAAATAAATAAGCCATTTGTGTAATACCGATCTTGTCCGTAAAAAAGATAAGCGTCATTATCGCTTTTAAAACCAAACTCATTTTTAAAGGTCTGAGCGAAACTAGTTAAGCCTGTTAAAAATAATACAGCAAAAAAGAAAGAGAGTTTTAATCGCATTGGCTTAATTAATTACAACTGGTTTTTTTATACTTAAATCTTGTGCATTTTTCACTTTATCTTTCGTCAGAGCTAATTCAATTACCTCTCTCATTTCACTAACATAATGAAATTTAAGATCTTTTATGTAATCTTCTTTAATTTCTAAAATATCTTTTCGATTGGATTTACATAAAATGATTTCCTTAATATTCGCTCGTTTAGCAGCTAATATTTTTTCTTTAATTCCACCAACTGGCAATACTTTTCCACGAAGTGTGATTTCGCCTGTCATAGCTAAATTAGATTTTACTTTACGTTGTGTAAATGCCGATGTTAATGCAGTAAGCATGGTAATCCCTGCTGATGGGCCATCTTTTGGCGTAGCTCCAGCAGGAACATGTACATGTATATCAAACTGATCGAACAATGCATTTTCAATGCCAAATAAACCTGCATGTGCTCTAATGTAAGCTAAAGCAATAACTGCTGATTCTTTCATTACATCACCTAAATTACCGGTCAATGTTAATTTTCCTTTTCCAGGACTTAAACTCGCTTCAATAAAAAGAATATCGCCACCAACTGATGTCCATGCTAAACCAGTTACTACTCCCGCAACTTCATTCCCTTCATAGGCATCCTTATCGTAAATAGGAGCGCCTAAAATGCGTTCAACATCGTCTAAATTCAAAGCAGGTTCATAGGTTTCTTCCATTGCAATTTTGGTTGCAATACCACGCACTAATGAGCCAATCTTCTTTTCTAAGCCACGTACACCACTTTCACGTGTATAATCTTCAATCACTTTTTCAATCAATGAAGATTTAAGCGAAATATCTTTAGATTTTAAACCGTGTATTTCTTTTTGTTTTGGTAATAGATATTTTTTAGCAATCTCAATTTTTTCTTCGATTGTATACCCATTTACCTCAATAATTTCCATACGATCTAAAAGTGCAGGTTGTATGGTGCTTAATGAATTCGCAGTTGCGATGAATAATACGTTTGATAAATCATAATCTGCTTCTACATAATGATCGTTAAAAGCATTGTTTTGTTCTGGGTCTAAAACTTCTAGCAAAGCTGATGAAGGATCGCCTCTAAAATCTGAACCTACTTTATCAATCTCATCCAATACAAAAACTGGGTTAGCTGCTCCAGCTTTTTTAATCGATTGAATAATTCTACCTGGCATTGCGCCAATATATGTTTTTCTATGACCACGTATTTCAGCTTCATCTCTAATGCCACCCAGAGCCATACGTACATATTTACGGTTAATCGCTTTAGCAATAGATTTACCTAAAGAAGTTTTACCAACTCCTGGAGGGCCTACCAAACACAAAATAGGGGCTTTCATGTCTCTTTTTAATTTCAGAACAGCCAAATATTCTATAATGCGTTGTTTCACTTTTTCTAAACCAAAGTGATCTTTATCTAAAATGCGTTGAGCACGTTTTAAATCGAAATTATCTTTAGTGAAATCGCCCCAAGGTAAATCCAACAATAATTCCAAATAATTCATTTGTATAGAATAATCTGGCGCTTGCGGATTCATTCTGCCTAATTTTTCTAATTCTTTCGCAAAATGATCTGCAACAGGTTTTGCCCATTTTTTCTTTTTAGCACGAACTTGTAAGGCATCGTATTCTAAATCAGATGAATTTCCACCTAATTCTTCTTGAATGGTCTTTAATTGTGCATTCAAAAAATAATCGCGTTGTTGCTTATCTAAATCGGTACGTACTTTAGATTGAATTTGGTTTTTAAGCTCTAACATCTGCAATTCAGTTGTTAAAAGCTCCATTACCATTTCAGCACGTTTACGCAAATTGCCCATTTCGAGCATTTTTTGTTTATCAGCAACATCTGCATTCATGTTCGAAGAGATGAAATTGATCAAAAACGAAGTACTTTCTATATTTTTTAATGCAATTCCAGCTTCACTCGGAATATTTGGAGAAAGTTGAATGATTTGAGAAGACATTTCCTTTATAGATGCAACCAAAGTTTTAAATTCCTTATCAGCTTTATGCTTTGATTCGGCAAATTTCGCAATGATTGCTTTAATATAAGGTTCAGATTGAACTTCTTCTACCAATTGGAAACGTTGTTTACCTTGAATGATAACTGTTGTGTTACCATCAGGCATTTGCAGCATTTTAATAATTTGTGCTACAGTACCGACGCTATTTAATTGCTCAAAAGTTGGATCTTCTATAGATACATCGCGTTGCGAAACCACACCAATAATTTTATCGCCTTTATAGGCTTCTTTTATCAGTTTAATAGATTTATCTCTTCCAACAGTAATTGGTATAACTACGCCTGGAAATAAAACTGTATTTCTTAATGGCAGAATAGCAAGTATTTCTGGCGTTTCTTCATTATTCATCTCATCTTCGTCTTGTTGGGACATTAATGGAAAGAACTCGGTATCTTCATTTATTATGGGTAGTGCGTGACTAAAATCAAATTGATCTTGTTTGCTCATTTATTGGCCTTTTAAAAATAGTATAAAACGACAAACTGACAGCGTTGCCGTAAAAAAGTATTAATTGTGTATGATCATCTATATTTTCAACTCTTGTGCCAAAAAAGAAAACATGTAATGTGCATGTTAAAAAGTCAGCCTAAAAAATATTGTTTGCGTGTATCATATTTAAGCTAATTTAGCGTTTACCTTAATATTTGCAAATGGTATGATAGTTGCAATAGCGTAAGTATACTAAAAGTAAACTGGCATTTATTGTTCCTTTGATAGGGATTTTGTAATTTTAACTAAATAAAACGCTTAATGGATTATCTAAAAAAAACATTTTTATTATTATTTATAGTTTCTGCTGCCGGTTCTTCTTATGCCCAAGGTAATTATGAGAAAATGGGTACACAAGCGTGGATGAAAGGCGATTATAAAACCGCTGTCGCTCAACTAGAAAAAGCAGATAACTCTGATCCAAATAATGTAAATGTGTTAAGAATGTTAGCCTATTCAAATTTCCAATGTGGAGATTTTGAAAAGGCAATTACTGCATATAGTCGCTTAATTGTTTTAAAACCAAGTGATTATTCTGCATACTACTATAGGGGTAAAGCAAGATTAAACATTGCGAATTTGCCTAAGGAATCGCTTAATCAACTAAGAGAGAATTTTTATACCTCTGCAATAAAAGATTTTTCGAAAGCAATTGAAATAAATGGTGAGGAAGACACTCAGATTTTACAAAATAGGGGTATTGCTTATAAAGACTACGCTATTTTCAAATCGTACAAGATTAAAAAAGCAACAGAAAAAGCTGCTGTGGTAGCAATATTTAATAATTCAATTGCTGATTTTCAGAGAGTATTAACGATACAACCTTTAAGAAAAGATATTATTTCTTTAATTGATTACGTAAAAGCACAAATTACGAGCTTGAAGTAATAAGAGAAATAGATAAAACAAAAAAGTCTTCCTAAATCAGGAGGACTTTTTTGTTAGAGATAAATTTTAAAGATTTAAACTTGCAACAATCCTCGAAAACCTCTAGCCGCATAATATGATTCTGCGCCATTGTGGTAAAGGAATACTGTGTTATAACGACGATCACAAAATAATGCTCCTCCTAATTTTCTGATAGGTTCTGGTGTAATCACCCAGCTTGATGTTTTTGTATCGAAGTTCCCTAGTTGTTGTAATTCTCGGTATTGTTCCTCCGTTAAAATCGTAATTCCAATATCAGCTGCCATTTCAACTGCGCTATTTTCTGGTTTATGCTCTTTTCTTGCTTCTAATGCCTGATGATCATAACAAACACTTCTACGACCTTTCGGGCTTTCTGCTGAACAATCGCAGAATGTATATTCACCTGTTTTGTTATTGTTTGCAAGAGAGACAACATCTGGCTCACCACCTGTTATTTCCATTTCGTTTAACGACCATAATTTGTTGCTATTTGCTTCTAGTTTTGCTTGCACTTTTGTCCATTCGACACCTTTATGACGATTCATGTTTTTGTCAAAGCGACTTTTTAAGATGCTCAGTAATTCTGCTTGTTGTTCTTGTGATAATTTTCTTTTTGTACTATTCATGTGTTACATGTTTGTAGGTAATTTAATCATTCAATCCTTTTCCCTCAAAAATAAGAGGGATGCATTTTTCAACTCGTGTTTCTCGAGTTTTAGCTTGTTTAGCAGCCGAAAAATATAATAAATATGCTCTTTGTCGACCTGGAGTTAAAGCATGAAAAGCAGTTTTAAGCGCTGGAATTTCATCCAACTTATGTTGAAATTCTTGCGCAATAGGAAATTCAGTAGTCTTTTTGAATTCGGCTTTTATTCCGGCTCTTTCGATTTCTATTGCTTCAAAAATGTAAGCTTTCAAAATTGCTTTCAAATCAATTATCTCTCGGATATTGGTAAATCGAATTTGACGAGCAACTTGTACATTTTCAGTTTGTTGAATAAGTATGCCATTAGGATCTTTTAACAACACACCTTTGAAAAATAAATACGCACAATATTCTTTAAAATCATGAATTAAAATGATGTTATTATTTTGAAATGTATAGCATGGAACGCCCCATTTCAACTCTTCTGTCAATCCACAATCTAGTGCAATTGTTCTTAGTTGTAACAATTCATCCCGCCATTTTGTAGCTTTATTAAAGTAAAAATCAACTTTAGGATTCATATTTTTAGTTATTAACTGCAGCAGTTTTTCTATCTGCAGGTCTAAAATACCAAGACACTACGGTCAGAATAAGTAATAATGTTGGCCCAAAAAATTCTTTGGCATCATCGCCAATAGCTATATGAGAAAAGATAGCTCCCGACATGGTAAAAAAGAAACCCGCATAGGCCCATTCTTTTACTATTGGAAATTTAGGAATAAGTACGGATATAACTCCCAAAATTTTCCAAACTCCAAGTATGGTAAGTAAATAAGAGGGGTAGCCTAAATGTGTAAACATAATTACTTCATCTTTTACTTTTAAGGCTTGTACTATTCCAGTAGATAGCATACCTAAAGAAAGCCAAACAGTAGCAATCCAATAAATAATTTTAGTTGTTTTTGAGTTCATATGGATATTATTTTCCCGATTGCTAACGGGATTATTTAAAGATCTCTTCTATTCTATTATGCGCCATATTTATACCTTGAGCAAAAGGCAAAGCAAGAATTTGATTTCTAAGTTCTATAGATTTATATATCACATGCATGGTGAGTTTGCTAGTATTGTCAGTTTGTTTTTCAAAGGTTAAAAATTCAAGCTGGGTGCCAAATGGGGTATTTTCCATTTCGAAGGTTCTCGTAATTTTCTCGTTTGCAATAAATTCATGGATTACGCCATTAAAGCGGTGTTTATTTCCTTTTGGATCAGTCGTTTCAAATTGATAGCCTCCATGATTTTTGTTTTCCAGCTTTAATACTTTGGTTCCCATCCATTGTTCTACAATTTCTGGTTCCACATAAGCTTTAAAAAGTAAGTTTAGTGGTAAATCAAACTCCCGTGTGATCAGCAATTCTTGTTTACCATCCTCAGCATTAATTTTTGTTTTTCGTTCCATACTGTGTTATTTTTTATCCTGATAGGTCTTCATTATACTCTCTAGTTTATTAAATCTGTCGTCCCACATGTTGCGGAAAGGTTCAATAAAATCAGCTACTTCTTTCATTTTCTTTGCATTGATGTGATAAGAAATCTCTCTTCCGTTTTGTTCTTGCTGCAATAATTCGCATTCGGTAAGTATTTGCAAATGCTTGGAAACAGTTGGTCTTGCAGTATCAAAGTTAGATGCGATTGCACCTGCTGTCATAGATTGTGAAGCAACCAATATCAGAATAGCTCTCCTTGTTGGGTCGGCAATGGCTTGAAATACATCTCGTCTTAAATTCATATGTAGTTATTTGACTACAAATATATGTGTAGCTATTTAACTACGCAAATTTTTTTATGATTTTTCATAGTATTTTGTTAATGTAGCATTTTCATTGTCTATGGGTATATTGTGATATGTTATTTACGAGTAAGAGATTGTTTCGTAACTCGCAAAGACGGCAATAATAAAAAAGCCACTCTTAAAGTGGCTTTTCTATTTAAATTTTCCAGTAATCTGGTATTTTTTCTCATCCATCAGCTTAATGTGCTGTGTCTTCTTTATTTGATACAAACTATCTGGATAATAACTCAAGCTATCTTGTGAGGTATATAAATCATTTGTGTTAGTGACGAAAATTTTAATAGCCATCACTTTATTGTTTTTATACGTTATTTCTAGCTTCTTAACAGGAATTTTTTTACTGTCGGATGTATATGTATTTAAACTATCTGTTTTAGTTAATTTAAAAGAACCTCTCCACGATGCTTTATTAATATCAGCATCAATAAACGAGCTAAATTCCTTCTCCCAGTTTTTGATCAGCAGGTTTTTTTCTTCGGCTTTGCCATTTACCAAAACAGTTTTGTCAATAGGTTGATTCGCTTTTGTTAAACGCGTAGCTTCTTGTTTAAAATAGCTTTCTAAATCAAAATAAGTTTTAGTTGTTATTTTATCTTGTTCTTTTAACGTACAAGCGCTACAAAAAAGGACACCACATGCAAAAATGAGTTTCTTCATTACACTAAACAATTTCCCGTCATGATTTCTGGAATATCAATACCCATAATTTTTAAAACAGTAGGAGCGATATCGCCTAGTTTTCCATCGGCTATGCTTTTGTAGTCTTCATCAATTAAAATACATGGAACCAAATTTGTTGTGTGTGCAGTATTTACAGAACCATCGTTGTTAATCATAAACTCCGAATTTCCATGATCTGCCAAAATAATAAATGAATATCCGTTTGCCACACCAGTTGTTACGACTTGTTCTGCACAAGCATCTGCAGTTTCTACTGCTTTAACTACCGCATCAAAAACGCCAGTGTGTCCAACCATATCAGGGTTAGCAAAGTTTAAGCAAACAAAATCTGGCCAACCGCTTTCTAATTCTTTATTTATTGCTGAAGTAATCCCAGCAGCACTCATTTCTGGTTGCAAATCGTAGGTAGCTACTTTTGGAGAAGGCACTAAGATTCGTTTTTCATTTTCAAATTCCTTTTCTCTTCCGCCAGAAAAGAAAAAGGTAACGTGAGGATATTTTTCTGTTTCCGCAATACGGATTTGATTTTTATGGTGCGCTTCTAACACTTCGCCTAAGGTATTAGAGAGATCATCTTTTGTAAATACAACGTTTACATTTTGAAAACTTTCGTCGTAAGTGGTCATGGTTACATAATACAACGGCAATTTCTTCATTCCAAAATCTGGATAATCTTTTTGGCTTAATACTGAAGTAATTTCACGACCTCTATCCGTTCTATAATTAAAGCAAATCACCACATCGTCGGCTTTAATGGTAGCAGTTGGTATTCCATCTGCATTGGCTAGTACTATTGGTTTGGTAAACTCGTCAGTAATACCTTCATTATATGATTTTTGGATAGCTTCTTCAGCATTGCTGGCTTTCTCGCCAACACCATTTACCATCACATCATACGCTAATTTCACTCGCTCCCAACGGTTATCTCTATCCATTGCGTAATAACGGCCAATTAAACTGGCAATTTTACCTGCGGAAGTTTTTAAATGGTTGTCTAAATCTCTAATAAAACCTAGACCAGAGTTTGGATCTGTATCTCTTCCATCTAAAAAAGCATGAATGAAAACATCTTTTAATCCTTTTTCGTTCGCTGAATTACACAATGCTTTTAAGTGATTGATGTGCGCATGTACACCTCCATCAGAAACCAAACCTATAAAATGAACTGATTTATTATTTTCTTTCGCATAGTTAAAGGCATTTACTAAAGTCTCATTACTGTGCAAAGTTCTATCAGTAATTGCTTTGTTAATTCTGCCCAATTCTTGATAAACAACTCTGCCAGCACCTAAATTCATGTGACCAACCTCCGAATTCCCCATTTGTCCTGCAGGTAAACCAACGGCTTCGCCAGATGCTTCAAGTTTAGAGTTTGGGTATTTTTTTAAAATAGAATCAAAAAAAGGAGTATTAGCTATATAAGCAGCATCAGATTTATCTTTTTTCCCGTAGCCCCAGCCATCAAGAATTAACAGTACGAGTTTTTTAGCTTTCATTTTTAATTTTTTGTATCGGATAAACAAGTAATAACTTTGATTTTTGACTAATTATTTATCATTACAAATATAAACCTATTAGCGCTTTAATGAAAGTTTTTAAACATTATGATTGAATAAATGGCATAATTTTAGCTAAAGAATTGGTAGTTTTATAACACACATGATGAAACCGTTACTTGCGTTGTTGCTCTTACTCCTGCATTTTCCATCAAATAATACGCTACAAGCAGATATTATTGACGATTTGTCTGTGCAATTTAAATTAGGAAACTCTAAAGAAATTGCTAAAAACTTTTCTGGATCTGTAGAATTAATCATCATTGATCAAGAAGATGTATACAGTAAAGCACAGGCCGAACAGATTTTAAAAGATTTTTTTGTAAAAAATCCACCAAATAAAAGCGCTATCATACATCGCTTAAGTACAAATCCAAACTATCGTTTAGGCATATTCTCTTTAGCTACCAAAACGGGGAAATTTAGGGTAACAATTACCTTAAAGAAAAACACAGCTAACGTTTTCTTAATCACCGAATTAAGGATTGAACCTGATAAGGAATAGTATTTTATACAGTTAATTGCTAATTTTGAATTAAAATTTACTGTTTTGGATAAGAAATTAGTTGATCAATTTATAAAGAATGCTATTGCCGAAGATGTAGGTGATGGCGACCATACTTCACTTTCTACTATTGCTGCAAATGTACAGGGCAAAGCAAAGTTAATTGTAAAAGAAGATGGGATTTTGGCTGGTGTTGAACTGGCTTTAGAAATTTTTAATCAAATAGATTCTTCTTTAAAAGTTGATGTTATGCTACAAGATGGCGCTGCTGTAAAGTATGGCGATATCGCTTTTAAAGTGGAAGGTAGTACACATGCGATTTTATTGGCAGAAAGGTTAGTGTTGAATTGCATGCAGCGTATGAGTGGCATTGCGACTAAAACTAATCGCATTGTAGAGGTATTAAAGCCGTACAAAACACAAGTTTTAGATACACGCAAAACAACACCTGGTTTACGCTATTTAGAAAAATGGGCAGTTAAAATTGGCGGGGGTGTAAATCATCGCATCGGTTTATACGACATGATTTTGATTAAAGATAATCATGTTGATTATGCTGGGGGAATTGCAAATGCCATTATTGCGGCAAACAATTATTTAAAACAGACACATAAAAAATTGGCTATAGAAATTGAGGTTAGAAACTTAGATGAATTAAATCAAGTTTTAGCTGAGGGAAATGTTGATCGTATTATGCTTGATAATTTCGAATTGCCTTTGTTAAAAGAAGCAGTTGATTTAATTGCTGGAAAATTCATTACGGAAGCTTCTGGAGGGATTGTAGAAGAGAATGTAGCGCAATATGCAGCTTGTGGTGTTGATTATATCTCGATGGGTGCGTTAACTCATTCTGTAAAAAGTTTAGATTTAAGTTTAAAAGCAGTTTAACCCTATAAATTCTACCATCTTGAATCTTATTTTTTTAGTATAATTGTAGGTCATGATTTCGATCTATTCCATTTCAGCGTTAATTGCTGCTTATTTACTCGGTTCTATACCAACTGCAGTTTGGTTAGGTCAGGCTTTTTATGGTGTTGATGTAAGGGAATATGGCAGTGGAAATGCTGGGGCTACAAATACCTTTCGTGTTTTAGGCAAAAAAGCAGGGATAGCCGTAATGTTTATCGATATTTTTAAGGGGTATACTGCTACTAATCTTGCACATCTTATTGGTTTATCCGTAACAGGTCCACACAACTCTACCCAATTTGTAAATTATCAATTAGCACTTGGTGTAATTGCAGTAATGGGGCATCTATTTCCTGTTTTTGCTGGTTTTAGAGGTGGAAAAGGGGTTGCCACATTATTTGGGATGGTTTTGGCAGTTAATCCTGCTGCAGCTATGTTATGTGTTATTGTTTTTGTGACAATTTTATTAACGACTAAGTATGTATCGTTAAGTTCGATATGTGCAGGATTTACTTTCCCTATAAGTGTAGTATTTGTTTTTCAATCCTCAGTAAAGTCTGAAGTATTGTATGGCATGTGTGTTTGCTTACTTATTTTAGTCACTCATCAAAAGAATTTGGAAAGGCTACTTAAAGGCAAAGAATCCAAAGTTTATCTCTTTAAAAAGAAACAGGGTTAAAAAATTTTCAAACTATCTATCAAGATAATTGTTAGAAAGGAAATACTTAAAGAATTAACCTTTAATACGCTCAAAAACTTAACCATTTACTATGAAAAAATTAATGATTATAGGTCTTGCTACTGGTTTGTTGGCAATATCTTCTTGTTCTACTGTTCCTTTAACTGGCAGAAGTAGATTAAGTTTAATAGATGATTCTCAGTTGCAACAACAAGCGGCTATTGGATATGCTCAATTATTAAGCGATCCGAGTACAAAAGTTGTTTCTACAAATTCTTCTCAAACCCAAATGGTGAAGAGAGTTGGGGCAAAAATTGCTGCTGCGGTTACACAATATATGAATCAGAATGGATATGGAGAGCAGATTAAAAATTATAAATGGGAATTTAATTTAATTGAAAGTAAAGAGATTAATGCATGGTGTATGCCAGGTGGGAAAGTTGCTGTTTACACAGGAATTTTGCCAATCACGAAAGACGAAGCTGGTTTAGCTACGGTAATGGGCCATGAAATTGCTCATGCTATAGCGCAGCACTCTGCAGAAAGAGCTTCTCAAATGGCATTGGCGCAAGTTGGTGGTGCAGCTGTTGGTGTTGCAACATCAAATAAATCGGAAACAACACAAGCAGTAGTAAATCAATTGTATGGAATAGGTGGTCAATTAACTATATTAAAGTACGGAAGAAATCAGGAGTTAGAAGCTGATAAAATGGGTTTATCATTTATGGCAATGGCAGGGTATAATCCTTCTACTGCTGTAGGTTTTTGGCAAAGAATGTCTCAAGCTAGTGCTAATGGCGCAAAACCACCTGTATTTTTAAGTACTCACCCAACTGATGAATCTCGAATTGCACAAATTCAAAGGGATTTACCAGAAGCAATGAAATATTACAAAGGAAGATAGAATTATAACAAGATATAGTAAAAAGGAGAAAGAAATTTCTCCTTTTTTTATTGACCTAACACTTTCAAAATAGCTGAAGCTTTTAACAAACATTCCTCATATTCATCTTCCGAATCTGCTGCGTACGTTATAGCTCCACCAACTTGAAATGATAAATAGTGTTCTTTTTCATTGTATAAAATGCTGCGGATAATAACATTAAAATCAAAATCTCCGGTTGGACTAATGCAACCAAAAGACCCTGAAAAAGCACCTCTTTTGCTTTTTTCATAAATATCTATTAATTCCATCGCTTTTATTTTTGGCGCACCTGTCATTGATCCCATTGGAAATGTATTTTTAATGGCATCAATAAAATGAATGGATGGTTTAAGTTCGCAACTAATGGTAGATATCATTTGATGAACTTGAGGGAAAGTGTAAATACCAAATAGTTCATCAACTTTAACACTCCCAGCAACAGCACTTTTTGTTAAATCATTACGGACTAAATCTACAATCATTACATTTTCAGCTTGCTCTTTAATGCTTGATTTTAAAGCAATTTTAATCTGTTCATCTTCAACAGGATTTTTGCTTCTTTTTGCAGTGCCTTTTATAGGTTGAGAAATTAAACGATTATTACGTTTGCATAAAAAACGTTCTGGAGTTGCCGATAAAATGTATTGATGATTAATTTTAAAAAATCCCGCAAATGGAGTAGGAGATAATGCATTCAATTCATTGTAAACTGTTAATGGATTTATTTCTACATGGTTTGCAAAAAACTCCTGGCAAAAATTGATTTCGTAAATATCCCCCCGTTTAATGTGAGCTTTTAATTTTTCAACTGTATTGATATATGTCTCTTTATCAAACTTACTTTCAATTTTTAAATTGGGCTTTATAGCTAAATTACCAAGTTCAATCTGATCAATTGTTTCAATAATTGAAGGATTTCCTTTGATTACTTTAATTTGTTCACCTTGCAAAGCGATTATATAGGTGGGTATAAAGAAAAATAAATCTGGGAAATTTAACTGATCTGTGTGTCGAGAACTTAAATCTTCAACTTCATTTTTAAGTTCATAGCTCAATAAACCAAACATCCAATCTTTATGCTCTTCATAAAAAGAATGAAGTTTATCAAAAGCATTTCCAGCGTTTTCTGCTAAAGTTTGTTCACTTCCAATAGCAATTAAGCAGTCATATTGCGTATAAGGGTCACTATATTTATTAGAATCTAAACAACAACACACTTCAAATGAAGCTGCCCATTGCAAGGCTTTTTCTTTAAATACATTAATTTCAGCGTTGTTCATTTATTAGGTGTAAAGGTAATTAAATGTTTATTTTTTATATCTTACGAATGTATTTATATATTTATCAATTTTTAATTCTATGAAAAAAGTCTACCTAGTATATTGTTTATTATTTGGCAGTTATTTCTCTTTGTTTGCTCAATCTAAATCAATCAAAGAAGCATATTCAGATTTTACAGTTAATAGAACAAACCCCGTTACAGCGAAAATTATTGCAGAAACGTTGGCACTATATAAAAGAACTGATGAATTAACTGCAAAACAAGTGACTAGTGTGGCTTATCATTTAGGAAAAATGTATGAGGAAACAGAGAATCCTAATGAAGCAATCATATATTATGAGCAATCGTTAAAAGGAGAACCTAATTATTTTGTTCCGCATAGAGCATTAGGCTTTATTTATTTAAACAAATCGAAAGTTTTTGCTGACCAGATGAGAGCCGCAAACCAAGCAAAAGATGTAGCTGCCTATACTAAAGCCAAAGATGAATATAAGTTAGTGATGTTAAAGTCAATCCCACATTTAGAAAAATATCAAGCTTGTGAACCAGATGATGAAACTTTGGCGATTATTACCAGTTTTTATAAATTTATAAAGGATACACAAAGTCTCTCTTCAATGGAAGCCAGATTTAAAGTGTTATCAGAAAAATGTGTGAGCTTGTTAGATGATGAGTAATATTTAATTGAAAATTGAATTTAATAAATAAAATATTTCGTTCTTATTTAGTGGTTTCGAAATGTAATTTGTAAATCCTGCATTTATAATTTTCTCTTTGTCCTCAAATGAAGAATAAGCGGTATTTGCAATTATAGGTAGATTTTTATTAAACATTCTTATTAATTCTAAGGCTTCAAAACCATTCATAATTGGCATTTTAATATCCATAAAGACTAGATTGATAGCGGTGTTGTTTTTACAAATTTCAACAGCTTCTTTCCCATTTACTGCTCTTAATATTTTATAATTTTTCGATTGAAGTATTTTTTGGATCAATAGAAAGTTAATATCATCATCTTCAGCGATCAGAATTGTTTCATTCTCAGCTTTGCTCAACTTGTAAGAGTCTTTTACCGAATCTACATCTTTTAGTGTTTCATCATACATTAATGGAATGGAAATAGAAAATGTTGAACCAATTCCTGGTGTTGATTTCACATCAATAGATCCACCTAATAATTCTACATAAGCTTTTGTAATAGATAGACCAAGTCCTAAACCTGATATCTCTATAGAGAATTCATCTTCAACTCGCCTAAATCTATCAAATATGATTTTTACGTTTTGTTCATCAATGCCTAAACCTGAATCTTCTACCCATATTTCTAAAAGTTTATCATCTTCATTTATTTTATAACCAATAGATACATATCCTTTTTTGGTAAATTTGATTGCATTTGTAATCAGGTTTGTTAAAATCTGGGTTAGCTTAATTTCATCTGTAAGGATTTTTTGTTTTAAAGGTGCTGTACTTTGATGAATTAAAAATTCAATGCTTTTTTCTTCTGGAATCGTGATTTTAATGGCACGATGTAATTCTGAAATGCATTTATCTAAATCCAAAGATTGATAATTTGGAGCGATTTGCTTTGAATCAATCTTAGACATTTCTATTAAATCTTCAATAATAGAAATCAAGTTCTTGCCGCTATTTCTAATTATTTTTAAGTAATCCGTTTTATCCTTTTCGCTCAAATTAGTATCATGAAGTAGATCACTAAATCCCATAATGGCATTCATCGGTGTTCTAATTTCATGTGACAAATTCGCTAAGAATGATGATTTTAGCATGTCACTTTCTTCTGCTTTTTCTTTGGCAATTTCTAATTGTTTTCTTTGCTTGGTATTTTCCTCAAAGAGATTTCCAATATGTTTAAACTCGCCATGTGCATTTTTTAAGCTCGTTATAGAATTATCGTTTTCCTTTTCTAAAGTAGTGGTGATGAGCTTTAAAGGTTTGTAAATCCATCTTCTGTAGTAATAAAAGTAAATTAAGAAGTTTAAAATAGTAGCAATAATGATAATGAAGAGAATTTTCTTTGTGTTATAAAAATTTAAATTAAATGGCCTCTCAAAATTTACATTAGCAATAGTGTCATTCTTCCAATCTTTTAAATTTAAACTAACTTCTATAGAATTTTCATCAGTTGGAATGTGATAATTTGTATTAGTAATTTTAATTGTGGAGCTAGATATTTTCCCTAAATTCTGAATGAAATTTTGATTTAAAAGTCGAGCCATAAAGAAATAACCTGATGGCTTTGATTTATTCTTTTTAGGGTCATTTGATGGATGTATGGTAGCTCCAAAAACTTCAACAACTCCTTCAGGTACTTTCATATAAAATCGAACCAACTTCGATTTATAAAGAGTTGGCATAATTTGCTTCGGAATAAAATCGATTGTTTTTAACTTGGAAGATGTAGTTTTATTTAGCAATTCTTGGTTTAAACCATATATGCCTATGTAATCTACTTCGTAAGTCGGGAATTCTTTTTCAATATAATCCTTATACCATTTTTCATTTTTGGTTTTTGTAAAGTCGACTAACTCGTCCCAAAAAGTAACGTCTATAATTGCAGCAGTATGTGTTTTAGAATTTAACTCAAAAATGGAATTAGCTTCATTTTGATACTCTTTATAGGCGGATTTATAAACTTCTTTTTCTTGTTTTTTAGTATAGGAATATAAAAATATAAAAAGCAAGAAGAATAAAGCTGTTGTGCTTATTATCAGCATGAGCAAGCGATAATAAGTATTTAGGCTTGAGAAAAATCGCATTAATTTGGTTTAGGTTTGACTTCAAAAAAATAAATATAATAGATAATATCCTAATTATATATAAATGCAATTTTTATTTAGTTTATAAGCTAAAAAGCCCATTGAATTTTAATCCAATGGGCTTTTTACAGAAGAAGTACTTACTTCAATGTTAGTGTTTGTGTTCTATCTGGTCCAACAGAAAGATATTTAATTGGCACTTCTAATTCTTTTTCTAAAAATGCGATATAATCAGCCAGTTGGCTAGGAACTTGATCAATCGAAGTGATCTTTGTTAAATCTGTTTTCCAACCTTCTATAGCTTTTAAAACTGGTTTTGGTTGAATAGAAATAATATCATACGGCATATAATCTATTGTTTCTCCGTTGTGTTCATAATGAGTACATGCATAAATAGTATCAAAACTATCTAAAACATCTGCTTTCATCATAATCAACTCTGTTACACCGTTTAACATGATAGCATATTTTAATGCTGGTAAATCAATCCATCCGCAACGGCGAGCTCTACCTGTAGTTGCACCAAATTCATGACCAATTTGACGTAAATTTTCGCCAACTTCATTATCTAATTCGGTAGGAAATGGACCACCACCTACACGAGTACAGTATGCTTTAAAAATTCCAAAAACATCGCCAACTTTATTAGGGGCAATCCCTAAACCTGTACAAGCACCAGCAGTTGTCGTATTTGAAGAAGTTACAAAAGGATAAGAACCAAAATCAACATCTAATAATGTTCCTTGAGCGCCCTCTGCTAAAACTTTTTTTCCTGCTTTTAGGTAGTCGTTAACAAAATGTTCACTATCAACATGAGGAATGTTTTTAATAAACTCAATAGCTTCGAAAAATGCAGCTTCTTTTTCTGCTAAATCATATTCAAATTCGTAATGTGAAAGAATTTCTTTGTGTTTTTCAACTAGTTTAGTATAACGAGCTTTAAAATCTGGTAGGGTAGTATCGCCAACACGTAAACCATTACGGCCAGTTTTATCCATATATGTCGGACCAATACCTTTTAAAGTTGATCCAATTTTACCAGCACCCATCTTTTGCTCATTTGCTGCATCTAATAATTGATGCGTAGGCAAAATTAAATGCGCTTTACGAGCAATTACTAATTTGCCACTGGCTACTGGATCATGCCCAGCTTTTTTTAGATTATCTAACTCTCTTTTTAAAATAATTGGGTCAATCACTACACCATTACCAATAAGGTTCATGATGCCTTCGTTAAAAATTCCAGAAGGAATAGTGTTTAGTACAAATTTTTTACCGTCGAACTCTAATGTGTGACCAGCATTTGGACCGCCTTGAAAACGGGCTATCATATCATATTGAGGACTTAAAACGTCAACAATTTTTCCTTTACCCTCGTCGCCCCATTGCAGGCCTAGTAGTACGTCTACTTGCGTCATTATTTTAAATTAAAAAATAGAAATTATTATGATTGAATTAGTTAGTTGCATTTAATTTTTGTGTAGCGGTATTTTTAATTGTTGCAGCAGCACTGCAATCAAAACAAACTCCGTACATATTTAAAGAATGATGTTTAATGTCAAATTTCAGTAAATCGCCAACCATACTTTGAATTTGGTGAATACGTGGATCGCAGAACTCAACCACTTTACCACAATCGATACAGATAACATGATCGTGTTGATGATAGCCATAAGATTTTTCGAATTGAGCCATGTTTTTCCCAAACTGGTGTTTGGTCACCAAATCGCATGATACCAATAATTCTAGTGTATTGTAAACCGTAGCTCTACTTACACGATACTTTTGGTTTTTCATGTGGATATAAAGTGTTTCTACATCGAAATGATCATTTCTAGAATAAATTTCTTCTAAAATGGCGAAACGCTCAGGGGTTTTTCTTAAGTTTTTATTTTCGAGATAGGCTTCAAATATTTTTCTAACCAACTCACTAGTATTCTGTTCAGACATAGTTTTAAACTCCTCTCCAAAGGTAGGTAAATGATTACACCGATTAAAATGATTTTGCTGATTAATAATTAACAAAGTGTAAAGATTGTTAATACATTTTTCGAATTAGTAAATTCAAGTTACTGTGCATCAAATCGTGTTACTCCAGTTACACCTTTTACTTCTAATAAGTTCTTAATTAAATTATCTAAATGCTCTTTGTCGTTTACGAAAATCATAATCGATCCATCAAAAATACCATCATTTGTATCAACCGTAATCGACCGCATATTTACCTTAAAATCGTTAGAAATTACTTTTGTAATGTTGTTAATTAACCCCACATCGTCAATGCCAATAATATGCAACCCGGTTAAAAATGTAAGTTCTTGCTGACCGTTCCATTTCGCTTTTACAACTCTATAGCCATAATTTGCCATCAGCTGTGCTGCATTAGGACAATTAGTACGATGAATTTTAATGCCTTCATTTACAGTTACAAACCCAAAAACATCATCACCAGGAATTGGATTGCAACAGGCCGCAAGCGTATAATCTATCTTTTGTAAATCTTCACCTATTAACAAAATATCAGATTCTGGCCCTTTAACTTTGTTTAGTAAAGCTTCAACCTGTTTACCATCGTTTTTATAATCATTACCACGGTTCTCAATTTCTTTTTCACTCGATAGATAATCCTTCAAGTCTTTCAATTCAATTTTTCCGTTAGCTACCGCGATAAAAAGATCTTGCGTAGACTGAAGCTTGAAAAAATAAGTGAGTTTATTTAAGTTATCTGTATTGTAGGTGATTTTTAAAGATTTGAGTTTACGCTCTAAAGTTTCTTTTCCATTCTCCGCAATTTTCCTTTTCTCTTCTTTTAGAGATGACTTGATTTTTGATTTAGCCTTCGCAGTAACTACGATATTTAGCCAATCTTCTTTCGGAACCTGCTTGCTAGAAGTAATAATTTCTACCTGGTCGCCATTTTGTAGTTTATGAGAAAGCGGTACTAGTTTGTGATTTACTTTAGCACCAATACATCTTGCGCCTACATCGGTGTGAATTTCAAAAGCAAAATCTAAAGCAGTAGCTCCTAATGGCAATTGCAGTAAAGCTCCTTTTGGGGTAAAAATGAAAATCTCATCCGAAAAGAGATTCATTTTAAAATCATCAAGAAAATCAAGTGCATTAGCTTCCGGATTACTAAGCATTTCTCTTACTTTTTGAATCCACTGGTCTAATCCATTATCATTACTCGATTCTTTATATTTCCAATGTGCAGCAAAGCCCTTTTCTGCAATTTCATTCATTCGTTGCGTACGAATTTGCACTTCAACCCATTGTCCTTTTGGGCCCATTACTGTGGTATGCAATGATTCATATCCATTTCCTTTCGGAGATGAAACCCAATCGCGTAAACGATCTGGATTTGGGCGATATAAATCGGTTACGATCGAATAAGCCTTCCAACAATCTGCTTTTTCATGTTCAGGTGCACTATCTAAAATAATTCGGATAGCGAAAAGATCATATACCTCTTCAAAAGGAATATTTTTCTTTTTCATTTTATTCCATATCGAATGGATAGACTTTGGCCTACCATAAATATTTGCTACCAATCCTTGCTCGGCTAAAATTTCACTAACAGGTTCAACAAATGTTTTAATAAATAGATTCCGTTCTGCTTTTTTCTCGTTTAACTGTGTCGCTATAAATTTATAGGTATCAGGTTCAAGATACTTCATCGATAAATCTTCCAATTCAGATTTAATCGCGTACAAGCCTAATCGGTGAGCAAGAGGAGCGTATAAATAAATGGTTTCTGAAGCGATTTTAAGTTGCTTTTGCCTTGGCATGAAATCCATAGTGCGCATGTTATGCAAGCGGTCGGCTAGTTTAATTAAGATTACACGAACGTCATCCGCTAAGGTTAAGAGCATTTTTCTAAAATTCTCTGCCTGTAATGAACTGTTATAATCGAAAACGCCAGATATTTTGGTTAATCCATCAATAATTTTAGCAGTTTTTTTGCCAAACTCGCGTTCTATATCATCTAATGTAATATCTGTATCCTCAACAACATCATGCAATAAAGCACATACAATGGATGTTGTTCCTAACCCAATCTCTTCTGCAGCAATTTGGGCAACGGCTATAGGATGATATATATAAGGTTCACCCGATTTCCGACGCATATCCTTATGGCTTTCCAATGCCATTTCGAATGCTTTCCTAATTTCTTTCTTATCTCCTTTTTGTAATGTAGATTTAGAAGCACGTAAAAGCGCTCGGTACCTTTTTAAGATTTCTTGCTTTTCCGCCTCAATATCAATCACTAAAGTGCTCTTCATTTGTATTTTCTAGGTAAAATTGTAGTAATTTAAGCTATAAAAGATTATATTCGATTGTAGATAAAACGAATATATAAAATTAGCTTTAACTTTGTATAAGCATAAATTTATGAAATATTATCGTCTCTTTATTCTGTTTATTGTCATCATTGCTTCAAATGCGGTAAAAGCACAAGAAAGTGATGCGGGTGCGATATGGCCTGTACTTGGAAAAAACGATACTATCCGAGTGGCCGCTACAAATGATAAGGGCTACATGATACCATGGATTGGCTTAAATGAAGTTGTCATTAATGGTAAGCGAATTTGGCATTCTGCTGAAGAACAAGCTGCTTTTAATAGGTTAAGATACAACGTGTTAAAGGTAATGCCTTATGCATTATATGCTAAAAGAAGATACGAAAAGCTAGAAACCGATTTAGCAACGGTTACAGATAAAAAAGAGCAAAAGAAATTGGTAAAAGAATGTGATAATGAAATTAAAAACATGTTTAATACCGAAATAAAAGAACTGACCATTACTCAAGGTCAGATTTTAACCAAATTGATAGATCGTGAGCTTGGTCGTACAACTTATGACATTGTCAAGCAAACAAAAGGTGGCTTTGCTGCGTTTTCCTACCAACTAGTAGCTAGGGTAGTTGGACATAATTTAAAAAACACCTACGATCCTGTTCAAGATAGAGACATTGAATCCATCATTGTCAATTCTGGTTATTATCAATAATTAAAATGAATTCAACCCAAACCATCTATCCATTTAAAGCAAAACTATTAAGTGGAAAGGAAAAAACCTTGTCTGATTATAAAGGCAAAGTGTTACTAGTTGTGAATACGGCTTCTGGTTGTAGTTTTACTCCTCAATTAAAAGAATTACAAGAACTTAGAGATAAATATGCAGACCAAGGATTTGAAATTTTAGGTTTCCCATCAAATGATTTCGGTAGACAAGAACCTTTAGATGGAGCAGCTATTAATGAGTTTTGTGAAGTAAATTACGGAGTTAAATTTCCAGTTTTTGAAAAGATAATGGTGAGAGGAAGTCAAGCCCATCCGTTGTTTAAGTTTTTAAGTGAAAAGAAACTGAATGGACACATCAACTCCTCTCCAAAATGGAATTTTCATAAATATTTAATTAATAAAAATGGTGAAGTTGTAGATTATTTTTATTCGTTCACAAAACCAAATTCCTCAAAAGTTAAAAAGAAAATTCAGCACCTGCTGGATGAAAATAAATAGAATGAAGTTAGATATACTTGTTTTTGCTGTACACCCTGATGATGCTGAATTAGGCTGTTCTGGAACTATTTTAAAACATATTGCGTTAGGTAAAAAAGTAGGAATTGTTGATTTTACACGTGGTGAATTAGGTACAAGAGGTACTGCAGAAACACGTGATGAAGAAGCAGCAAATTCTGCAAAAATTTTAGGATTGCATGCTCGTGAAAACCTGAAATTTAGAGATGGTTTTTTCAAGAATGACGAAGAGCATCAGCTTGAAATCATAAAAATGGTGCGCAAATATCAACCGGAAATTATTTTAACCAATGCTTTACATGATCGTCACCCAGACCATGGTAGAGCAGGAGATTTAACGAATGATGCTATCTTTTTATCAGGGTTAATTAAAATTGAAACTACACTTGATGGAGTTGCGCAAGAAGCGTGGCGCCCTAGATTAGTTTTGCAATACATTCAAGATCGATACATTAATCCAGATGTTATTATCGATATCACTGATGTTATGGATAAAAAAATAGAATCAATAAAAGCATTTAAAACTCAATTTGCTAGTAGCGATACTAGTGAGCCTCAAACCTATATTTCAACACCAGAATTTTTTGATTCTGTAATTGCAAGAGCTAGAGAATTTGGTAAAAACATTGGAGCTAAATATGGCGAAGGTTTTACCTCTAGGAAATTATTGGGTGTAGATAACCTCTTTGATCTTAAATAGTAAACGACTGTAGATTAATTCTTTTTGATAAAACGTTGTCAGGGTTACTTGAAAGGTTTTTTTGTTAAACCAACGTTCCCCATGGCTCTTTTCTCGTATAGTGCAAAGCAAGATGAGTTATACTTGGCATCAAAATTTACATCGCCTGGATTTAGTGTTGAAGGAACATTACTTCCTTCTATAAAGAAATAAACCTTTGTGTTGCCATATTTAGTGTGTGGTTTAAAGTTTCCATATTCAATAAGCTGAGCTTTGGTTGTATCTTTTACTGTAACTGCATATATACGTTGAACTGGGCCAGTATTATTTTCATTTCTATAAGAAGAGACCTCTTTAAAACCACCTTTTAAATCTTCAATGCTAGACTGCGAGAAGGTGTCCTTTAAAATCCATATTAAAACAATTAAAACTATGGCTATCAAAAATAGGCTTTGCTTTTTATTTTTCATTCGTCAAAATTTATGGTTGCAAGTTAAAGTATCAATCAATTTATAAGTCTGACTTAAGTTATAAAAGCATTTAAAAAATTAAACCTGCTTAATTGTGGTTAAGCAGGTCTATTTAAACAGTATCTTTTTAATTAAAGATTAGGCAAAATCTTCTCCATTACTTCCATTCCTTCATCAATATGTTTTTTCTCAATGCATAAAGCAGGACGGAAGCGAATAGTTTGATTGCCGCAACCTAAAAACATAACGTTATTTTCAATTCCTTTTTGAATAAAAGCATTACGCATATCTTTTGTCGGAAAATCGAAAGCTGCTAATAATCCTCTTCCACGAACATTACTCATTTTATCGTGTCTTTGTGCAAGTTTACTTAGGTTTTCGATCAAATATTGCCCTACTTCTGTGGCATTTTGACAAAGCTGATCTTCCCATACGATATTTAAAATCTGCGTTGAGCGAACCATATCTACTAAATTACCTCCCCACGTAGAGTTGATACGAGAAGGTACATTAAATACATTGCCTTCTACTTCTTCAACTTTTTTACCTACTAAAATGCCGCAAACCTGCATCTTTTTACCAAATGCAACAATATCTGGACGGGCTTGTTCGCTAAAATGTTCATGACACCAAAACTTGCCGGTTAATCCTACACCAGTTTGTACTTCATCGTAAATTAAAAATGCTTCATTTTCATCTGCCAGTTGGCGAAGCTGAATTAAAAACTCTTCGCGTAAATGGTTATCGCCACCTTCTGATTGAATCGGCTCTACAATAATAGCGCAAATATCATCTTTATGAGTAGCAAAAGCCTGTTTAATTTGAGCAATAGAAGCCTCTTCTGATTCTATGGCAGTAGCTAAATTTCCATCAACCAAAGGGAAATTTACTTGAGGAACCGAAACTCTAGGCCAATCGAACTTAGCAAACCATTTCGTTTTATCTGGTAGTGTATTTGTTAAACTTAAGGTATAACCTGTACGACCGTGAAAAGCTTTCTCGAAGTGTAATACTTTAAATCCTTTTTCTTCTTTGTATCCTTTAGCAAAGTTTTTTTGAACTTTCCAATCCATTGCAACTTTAAGTGCATTTTCTACAGCTAAACCTCCGCCAGCAATAAAAAAAGCATGTGGCAAATAATCTGGAATACCAACTTCTCCAAAAGTTTTCACAAACTGCGCATATTGTTGTGTATAAACATCAGAATTAGATGGATTAGCCATAGCTGCCAACAACAAACTGTGTTTAAAAGCTTCGTCGTTAATCATTTTAGGGTGGTTGTAGCCCAACGGCACTGAAGCAAAGCAAGTAAAGAAATCTAATAATCTGCGGTTGTATTTCGAGTCGTAAATATAAGCGCCATTACTTTTCTCCATATCATAGGTCAAGTCGAAACCATCTGCTAAAATATGTTGTTGCAAAGTTTGATTTACTTGATCTGGTGCTACACTAAGTTGATACATAAAATTTATAGTTTTGGTATGTTCAAAAGTAACAAAATGTGCCAAATTATCAAATTTAAGCACTATTTGAACTTAAAAGGCAAAAACTAGGTTTAAACGATTTAAAGTTAGTTTTTGTTAAAAAAATGTTTTGCTTTTATAAATTGTGGAAAAATACTACAAGAGAATTCTACCTAATTTCTTCCTAATAGGTTAAAAATTGGAGAATGTTATTTAAAAATTTCCTTAATAAATAATGCCTACCTTACCCTACATTTAAAGAGAAGAGTTATGAGATACGGAGTGGTAATTAGTTTTAATTCTGGTAAAGGAATTGGCAATATAAAAGATAGCAGTACAAATATAGAGTATGGGTTTACTAAAGCCGATTGCCCACATGAAGTTGAGATTTTAGATGATGTAGCTTTCGAAGTAATAACGGAAAGTCATAAAATGAGAGCGATTAACGTTAAGCCTTCTTAGTTTATTAAAATCTACCACCTAAGACATTTAAGGGATTTAAGAGATGTTTCATTGAATAGTTTATATACTAAGATGACCTTAGATTTCTTAGGTGTTATGTCTAAAACCTAAACAGTTTTTCTTTCATTCCTAAAATGCCCAGCAAACCTCCAGTGTGTATGGCTAGGATTTTTGCATCTTTTTTGAAATAGTTTTTACGAACTAAATCGTAAATAGCATAAAATAGTTTACCTGTATAAACAGGATCAATCAGCATTCCTGTTTCAGCACTAAAAGTTTTTATGAACTGTAATAATTCTGGAGTTGTTTTAGCGTAACCGCCGAAGTGATAATCGGTATGTAAATGTAATTTGCTTACATCATTTTCATATTGACTAATTTCTTTGGCTATAAAATCTCCACCTTTCAATACAGGAATTACATGGAGTTGAGTTGGTAAGTTTTCTTGGTTAATGCCTCTTAATAATCCAGCGGCTGTAGTACCAGTACCAGCGGCACAAAATATATAATCGAAAGGTTCTGTAAGCTCTGTTATAATTTCAGCACAACCTTTTACAGCTTCTTCACTTGCGCCCCCCTCATCAATAAAATAAGCTTCATCATCATCACCAAAATGGGAAGTAAAAAGATGTTGCTTATTTCTATAACTTTCACGATCTGTAAAAATGAGTTGCATCCCGAATAAGTGGCAAAGTAGTAATAGCTCATTTTCAACTTGCTCCCCGCGTACAAATGCAGTTGCTTTTAAATTGGCCCTTGCCGCAGCTGCTGCAGTCGCCACTAAATGATTAGAGTAAGCGCCACCAAATGTAACCAGATGCTTCTTGCCTTTTAATGCTACATCTTGTAAAATGTACTTGAGTTTACGCCATTTATTGCCCGAAATATAAGGATCAATTAAATCATCTCGTTTTACGTAAACTGAGGTTAATGATTGAAAATGGAGTTGCTGTACTGGACTGTAAATTTGCATTAAATAAAAAAAGCTTCCCCAAAGAGAAGCTTTTATGTTGATGATTTAAAATTTTATTTGCCAAAACCAAAGCCAATACCACCATTTACGTAGCTATATTGTGCTTGAGTATAAGAAGCATATATTTTAAAGAATGATAACTTTAACTGAAAGCCCACAGATGCTTTTAAGCCACTGATATCATTATTCTTAATTGCAACTGGGTCAGTGTAAGTTTGTGTACCATTAGGATTTCCAATTGTTGGCGCATCAAAATCATAGGTACCTAATGCGCTTAAATTAGATTTAGAAGTATTGAAACCTACGCTAGCGAAAGGCGTGAAGAACAATAAGCTTTTAGATATAATTGCATCAGCACTAAAGCCATTTATTTTAATGTCTACCTTTTGATTAGCATATTTGCCATTATTAATATCTAACGGTAAGCTGTAATTTAATCTAGTTAACCCTAAAGCAACCGCTAAATCAAAAGGCAATAACTTATCTTTTTTGCCCATAAGTAAGGGTAATACTTCAACTTTAGCGCCGATACCGAACATATTAATTGTTCCAGCATCTTCACCTAGTTTAACATTAGGAACTAAACGTAACGATACATCAATGTTTTTTGGTAAGCCTACAGTTAGTTGTACTTGTGGAGAAGGAACGAAATGAATTCCTGTCCCTTGTGGTAATCTAAATGTTCTAGTAGGGTCAGCGTTAAATTTCATTAAAGCACCTTCATTGTCATCACCAAAAGCAGTTGGACCAATTCCATTTGAGCCAGTAGCAGGACTAACGTTTTGTAAACCTAAACCATTAGTGTTGTAAGTTTGATCTGATTTAGGCACAAATGCTAATGTACCTGTAATACGTAAATCGAATCGTAAAAAACCTTTAGTTTTAGCTGATGTATTCCATCCGGAATTTAAGCCAACGCCCAACCCTTTAAAAAGAGGATTAATGTAAGCATCAATAAGTTTTGTAGCATCTGCAGGACTAGCTTTAAATAAATCTCCTACATCTTCTTGAGCCAATAAATTTAAGGGCAATAAAAAAGCGCCTACAATCAATAAAGATTTAAGCGCCGTTAATTTTTTTTTCATTTTGTTTATCTGTTTGATTTTCAATCACGAAAGTAAATCTTTCTCATCAGATAAGGAAAAAAATTAAGTACTATTCTAACATTTTCAGTAAAAGCTTTCATAGGCACACTAGTTTATTACAATCTGCTTAACAAAAAACAAGCCAATTTGTTTTTTTTACAATTATCAAATTGTTAATCCTATTTTTGCAGCATGGAAAACAATATTATAGAGCAAGAGGAAGAACAAGATTTATTTGAGCATTTTAATATTGTTGTCGATAAAGGACAGTCTTTGCTACGAATTGACAAGTTTTTGATGCACCGTCTAGAAAATGCGTCAAGAAATAGAATTCAGAATGCAATTGATGCAGGTAATGTACTTGTTAATAAGAAAACTGTTAAATCGAGTTATAAAGTAAAACCATTAGATGAAATTTCTATTGTGTTTGCGCATCCGCCACGCGATACAGAAGTTTATCCAGAAAACATCCCAATAGATATAGTTTATGAAGATGCCGATTTATTGGTGGTAAACAAACCTGCGGGTATGGTGGTGCATCCAGGTTTTAACAATTATACAGGAACATTGGTTAACGCCTTAGCGTATCATTTTGAACAATTACCAACATTGCCAGGAAATGATGGTCGACCAGGTTTAGTACACCGTATAGATAAAGATACATCGGGTTTGTTGCTAATTAGCAAGAACGAAATAACCATGACCAAATTGGCTAAGCAATTTTTTGATCACAGCATTACACGTAAATACATTGCGTTAGCTTGGGGTGACATTGAGAAAGAGGGCAGAATAGAAGGTTACATTGGTCGTAGTTTAAAAAATCGCATTGTAATGGATGTATACGATGACGAAGAAAAAGGCAAATGGTCGGTAACAAATTATTCGGTTTTAGAACGTTTAGGTTACGTAACTTTAGTAAGTTGTCAGTTAGAAACAGGTCGTACGCATCAAATTAGAGCACATATGAAACACATTGGGCACCCATTGTTTAGTGATGCAAATTATGGTGGTGATAAGATTTTAAAGGGCACTACGTTTACTAAATACAAACAATTTGTAAGCAATTGTTTTGAAATTATGCCTCGTCAAGCTTTACATGCACAAACCTTGGGTTTCATTCATCCGACTACAAAGAAATACATGGAGTTTGAAGCACCTTTGCCTGCAGATTTTAAAGCTGTTTTACTTAAGTGGCGAAATTATTCACTACAACCACAATAATGTATGTCGCATTATATTTTATTTAACGATGAATTTTTTACTGCAGATCATGCCATCCTAAAGTCTAGTAATCGTGGGTTTAAGTTTGGGGATGGTCTATTCGAATCTATGCGGATGTGTAATGGTAAATTGCAATTTGCCGAGCAACATGCAGATCGATTAAGAGCAGGCATGAAAGCGTTGAAGATGGAAGGCTATGCTTTACTAGATGAATATTTTCTACGACAAAAAACTACAGAGCTTCTTAAAAAAAACAAATTTAATGGCAACGTACGCTTTCGTCTCACTATTTACAGGGATGGAGAAGGGTTATACACTCCCTCAATTAATAAAGCGGGATATTTACTAGAAGCCATTCCATTAGAGCAAGCACAGTATGAATTAAACAAAAAGGGTTTAATTATAGATGTGTACGATGAAATCACAAAGTCGATTAATAAACTGGCCAATTATAAAACTAGTAATGCGCTGTTGTATGTAATGGCTGGTTTATTTCAAAAGCAACACCGTTTAGATGAAGCTTTGATTTTAAATCAGCATGGTTTTTTGTGTGAAAGCACAAGCTCTAATGTATTTGTAGTCTACCAAAAACAAATTTATACACCTGCACTTTCTGAAGGATGTGTGGCAGGAGTAATGCGAAGTGTAGTTTTGCAGCTTGCCAAAACTCATGGCTTACCACTCATTGAAGCCCAGATAAATCCAGAAATTTTAAACGAAGCTGAAGAGGTGTTTGTAACGAATGCAAGTGGGGGAATTAGATGGGTGATGGGGTATGGCAAAAAGCGTTATTTCAATGAAGTTGCCAAGACGCTTAGTGCAAAGTTAAATGCGTTGATATAAGGCTCTCACCGTCATTCCCAACTTGATTGGGAATCGTAATGCTATGGTAACTTTTTTCGCTTTATGATTAGCTTCGCTGAGCACTTCGTGGTTCCCGTGTTCACGGGAATGACGAGCAGGAGACCAGACTACGTCTTACAAAATTTCCTAAACCACAATCATTTCTTAGAAACAAAAAGAGCTCTAGCGGCGGCGAGCTAAAAAGAGAAAACTCACAGCTGCAATAGTGATAATATCTTTTGTATTTTATTATTTACAATTACTTTCTCGGACTAAAATTTGTGTAATATAGCATACACACAAATGTAACCGATATGAAAAAATTACTCATCGTCGTTATGGCTTGCTATGGCCTAAACGCTCGTTCGCAAATGAACGAATCCAGAAATTATGTACACCTGTATTCAGACTCTACTGTCTATGCGCAAAAGATTAGGTTGCGACCAGATTTTGCAGGCTCATGGATATTGAGAGCTGATTCCAGACGTATTCCTGTGCAGCAGGTAAAATTCTTTAACAGTGAAGATGGTTTCTTTGCCAACACGAAGAAGTTAAACTTTTTTGGTGAATCCTCCTTTGCAGAGAGAATTATTGAAGGCAAGATGAATCTTTTTCAGCAAGTAGTATTTGACCCCATTGAATACGATAGAGATTACTACAGATTTAGAGACAGAAGTCGTCAGACAGTAGATACACGAATGTTCTATAACAAAGGCCTTTCCGATTTGAAAAAGGTGAATTATCCTAATCTTGTAGCAGACATGGCAGATAATTCGAAAAGTTTAGATTTGTTAGAAGCCTATCGTAGAAGTAGAAGTACTGCTGTAGTGATGTATGTAGGTGCAGGGGCTGCATTTCTTGCAAGCGTTGTCACTCTTTATTCTAGTTCTCAGTTAAAACGAACAGGCACGACTAGCTTTGGAAATATGCCAAATTATGAATCAAAGAGTCCAGCATTAAGTTTCATACTACTAGGTATTGGAAGTGGTTTAACTTTAGGTGGCTATTTAATTAAATCTAATGGTTCGAGGAATATAGAAAGAGCAGTTGAGGCTTATAATTATTAAGACAATTATCCTGTAAACAACAGGCTTGCTGTAAAAGCATGCCTGTTGTTTATACTTCTTACGTCATCTCGACCGTAGCGGAGAGATCTTTCTTCTTTAGTTTAGCTCACCGCCACTATGGCTCTTACCTTTTTCTTGATAAAAAGGTAACCAAAAATCAAGGCTGTGTATCATCTCTTGGATTAAGCTATCAAAACTTCTTTGACAACAGAATAAGGTCCCGATGAAGGATCGGTACTGCATTCTGTTTTGGGTTGAGGTTTTTGAACGTGTTTGCACAAGTTTTAATGCTTTCTCCTTCGGGATGCTACAAGGCCGGTCCTCGTTCTGTGAGGCTGTAAAGTGGTCGTCTTTGCGAGGCTTGTTCTTCTCAAGCCGTGGCAATCTCCTTTATGCTATAAATAATAAATGGGAGATTGCTTCGTGCCTCGCAATGACGAACATGATGCTACTATCATTAATGTCTTTGCGAAGGAGGTTCAAACTACACCTTTAATTTCCTTCATGAATTCCCTCTCCATGAGGAAGAGGGTTAGGATGAGGTTACAACCGCATTCCTCTTAAAAACTCATCAATCAACATTCGCTTTTTACCTTCGTATTGCACATCGGTTAATGAAATAAAGCCATCTTTCGTTGCAAATTTTAAATACGTTTTTCCATCAGTTAAAAAAGCACCAGTAGAAATGCCAGGTTCTTTATCTTCTAGGGTTGCTTTAAAAATCTTTAACGTTTTATCATTTAAAGTGGTAAAAGCAGTAGGGTATGGGCTTAATCCACGGATGTGATTATACACGATTTGATTGGACTGGTTCCAATCTACTTTGCAAAAATCTTTAAATATTTTCGGTGCAGCTTTTAAGTCATCGCTTTGCGGTTGTGGTACTTCATTGTAGTCATTAGCTTCGATGGCTTTAACCGTTTTAACCAATAAGTTTGCGCCAACCACCATCAATTTATCATGTAAACTTCCAGCAGTTTCATCGTCTGTAATTTCTACTGCATCAGAAAAAATAATATCGCCAGTATCAATCTCTTGTTTTAAAAAGAAAGTCGTTACCCCACTTTCTTTCTCACCATTAATAATCACATGATTAATAGGTGCCGCTCCACGGTATTGTGGCAATAAAGATCCGTGTAAATTGATGGTCCCTTTTGGTGGCATATTCCAAACCATTTCTGGTAGCATTCTAAACGCAACCACAACAAACAAATCAGCATTTAAAGATGCTAGTTCTTCAATAAACAAAGGGTCTTTTAATTTTAAAGGTTGTAAAACTCTTAAGTTGTTTGCTAGTGCATACTTCTTTACCGCACTCTCGTTTAACTTTTGTCCACGACCTGCAGGCTTATCCGCAGCGGTAACTACACCAGCAATAGTGAAACCGGCTTGTTGTAAAGCACTTAAAGAGGCAGCGGCAAAATCGGGCGTACCCATAAAAACTATTTTCATCACTATTTGTTCAATGGTTGTTTTAATACTACAAAATAACTAAAAATTTCACTCATATCCTTTCTATTCTATGGTTCCAACTTCCGAAATAATTGATTCTAGCAGCTTAGTCTATGTTCATCCGGCGCAACCCGGTATTTATAGAAAAGGAAAACCTGGACAGTTTTATTATGTAGATAAAAACGGTGAGCGAATAAAAAATGAAGCCGATTTAGAACGGATAAAGAAATTGGTGTTGCCTCCCGCATGGACAGATGTTTGGATTTCGCCTAAAAAGAATGGGTATTTACAAGCCATAGGTATTGATGCTGCGGGCAGAAAGCAATACCGTTACCATAGCGATTGGACATCTAGACGGTCTGACCATAAGTATTTTAGGCTCTTAGAATTTGGTAAAGCGTTAACACATGCACGTAAGCAAATTGCAAAAGATTTAAGAAGAAAAGATTTCGACGAGCGGAAAGTATTGGCCATTTGCTTGCAAGTAATGCAGAAAACCTTAATTAGGATTGGTAACGAAAGTTATAAAAAGACGTATGGTAGTTATGGACTAAGTACCTTAAAGGATAATCATTTTAAAGAAAACGGTAGTAAATCGACGTTGAGCTTTGTGGGTAAAAAAGGGGTAAAGCAAGAGGTGCAATTGAATGATAAAACCTTAGCACAATTGGTAAAAAAATGTAAAGATATTCCCGGACAAGAGTTATTTCAGTTTTATACCAAAGGCAAAGCGCATAAGTCGGTGGATTCTGGAATGATAAACAATTACATTAGAGAAATTACAGGAAGCGATTTTACGGCTAAAGATTTTAGAACCTGGGGCGGAACATTGGAAGCCCTACGACAATTAGCAGGTTGTGCGGTTAATAAACCTGATCTGCCTAAAAAGAAAGCTATTGTAGAAGTGTTAGATTGTGTAGCTAGTAAATTGGGCAACACCCGAGCGGTTTGTAAAAGTTCTTACGTGTATCCGTTGTTATTGGAAACTTTTGAAAACGAAGGCTTACAGAAATACTTAAAGAAAATAAATACGGTAAAGCCCGATAGCAAAACGGCAATGGAAAACGATGAGAAAGTTTTATTGCAGTTTTTGAAACAAGCGAAAGCGGCAAAGAAAAAATAATTACCTTTTTAATAATGCTTGGTAGGCAGCTTCAAAATGTGGTGTGGGGATGCCTAGCTTTTTTCCTTGTCTTACCACATAACCAGTTATGGATTCTAATTCCGTCTTTTTGCTGTTAAATTGGAAATCTCTTTGCATAGATGACGTGGTCGCAAAAGGAAGTGATTCATAATGTGTCATTGCCTTATCAACTGTGTTTGGCTCAACCTCAATATTTTTTGCGCTAGCTATGGCAGCAGATTCACTAATGAAATCTTGAAGTGCAGTTCTATGTTCTTTCAATAATTCCCTAATGGGTTTGTTATAAAAAGATGTCGCAGTAGCGATACACGATAAGAAAATGAATTTTTCCCAAATGAGTTTGGAAATGTTGTTAGATAAAGTAGCTTCTACACCCGCAGCCTTTAATAGATCTTCTAATGCAATTAACCTCTGGTCTGTTAAATGGTCCGAACCAAAATAAATTTCTTGCCTGTTGCCCATATTTTCTACTACACCAGGTTCTTTTAATGCAGAAACAATATAAGCACAACCTGCTGGTACCAAATGATTAGGAAATTGTTCTCTTATTTTCTCTACGGCTTCAACTCCGTTTAGTAAAGGAAGTAATACGGTTTCTGGACCAATGCATGGTGCCAACTTGGTTAGCATGTCGACTAAATCATAACTTTTAGTACATATTATGATATAATCAGCAATGCCAATCTCAGATGCGTCATCAGTCGCTAAAAAAGGTTTTGCAATAAAATCGACGTCACCTTTGATCACAGTTAACCCGTGATTTTGAATTTCTTTTAAATGTGCTCCTCTTGCAATAAAATGCACTTCGATATCATCATTCCCTGCATAAGCTCTTGCTAACAATCCGCCAAAATAACCTCCAACTCCTCCAATACCAGCAATTACAATCTTTGTTTTATGAATCATTTCTAATAGGAGTTATTAAGCTATCAGTTTAATTTATCGGTTGGTGTCTCACCGACCGAAACATTTTAGTGTATTTCGGCAGGTGAGACACCAGCCGATAGGGTAATCGTCTTTCCCTTGAATCCCAATAGCTATCGGGAGGGAATGACGGAATGTTTATTTTTTTACCGAATGAACAGGTTGCTCACTATTCTCTTTCTGTTGAGCAGGATTTTTTGTCTTTGCTAATGCAGGTTCTTTGGTATAAATTTTATCCGCTGTCTTTTTAACCACTTTATTGCCTTTATCTACTTTACCTTTAGGCTGCGGCTCTAAAAAGTTACTCGATACCTTTTCGCTTTTCTTTGTTTTCTCGTTGTTCATAGCTTTTGGAGAGTGAATGTTAAATGAAAGAATACTAGGTTAAATCTTATTAGTGTCATAACAAACGACAAACAAGCTTGTTTGGCCAAATGGAACTTAATCCGTCATTTGCGATGCACGAAGCAATCTTAAAGCATTTTGTTTAAGCTATTTTGTAAGATTGCTTCGTGCCTCGCAATGACGATATCTTCAATCAACTAAGGATACAGCAAATACTTTTTACGCATTTGTTTGTACTGACTTAATCCTGATTCCCAACTTGCTCTAATCTCTTTTTCAGAAACACCGTCAATAATTTGTTGTCTAAAATTGCCAACACCAATCCTCGCTTCAATGGTACCTACTTCTGCACTTAATTTATTGTTAAAGAAATCTTGTTTACGTGGCGATGCTTTATACAACTCCATGATCCAACTTAAGTTAATCTGTTTAGTCTTCCTAAAGTTTGAAACATCGTAATTTCTTAAATCTAAACCATAACAAACCTCATTCATAAACAATGGTGTTTCGCTCATCCCTTTAATGCTTTTAGGCGTAAATGAGAACTCGTATTTTCCTTTTAGGTAAGGGGCACCCACAATAGTAAAGGGATATTGTGTACCACGGCCATGATTTAAATAGGTTCCTTCAAATAAACAGGTTGTTGGATATAATAATATAGATTGTTGTGTATTTAAATTTGGAGATGGTTTTACAGGCAACACATACGGCATATCGTGTGTATAGTTTGCATTTTTAATCACCGTGATTTTACATTTCACTTTATCTTTTAACCAACCTTCGCCGTTTAACATGTGTGCATATTCGCCTAAGGTTAAGCCATGCACAATTGGAATAGGTTGTAAACCGATGCCTGATTTGTATTTAGGATCTAAAACTGGTCCATCAATGTAAAAACCATTCGGATTTGGGCGATCTAAAATCATTACTTCTTTTCCATCACGAGCACAAGCTTCCATTACATGTTGCAAAGTATTCATATAGGTATAAAAGCGAACGCCTACATCCTGAATGTCAAAAATCATAATGTCTACATCTGCTAAATCTTCTTTAGTTGGCGTACTGTGTTTACCGTATAACGAGATGGCTTTGATCCCTGTTTTTGCATCAACTGCATCATCTACACTTACACCTGCACTGGCATCGCCTCTAAATCCATGTTCTGGACCAAATATTTTCACAATGTTTACACCGCGTTTCAAGATACTATCTACTACGGTTACATTGCCAATAATAGACGTTGGATTAACCACCATGCCCACTCTTTTACCTTTTAGTAAAGGCAAATACTTTTCTGTTTGCTCGGCACCCGTCATAAATTTTTTCCCAGCCTTAGGCTTGTCAATATTTTCGGCCTTTACTTTGTAAGGATTAGGAACATTGGAATTCAGTTTAACATTTACTCCTTGTCCGCAAGCGGCAAAGGCAAAAACAGTCAGTAACGATGTAAAAAGGACAGTAATTTTTTTCATTTTTAGATTTTTTAAAGAAGTATACGCTAAATCGAATTCGAATTAGCACTTTTGCTAAGTTACAATTTATTGCAAAATTTGAATATAGAATATTTCATAGCGAGGCGAATTGCCATAAAATCTGAACGTACGTTTAGTAAGTTAATTGTACGCATAGCGATAGCTGGTGTGATGCTGAGCTTGGCTGTGATGATTCTTTCTGTTGCCATTATTAAAGGATTTAAAACCGAAATACAAGATAAAGTAAGAGGGTTTATAGGCGATGTACAGATTTACCGTTTCGATTTAAACGGCTCTTTCGAGAAATCTCCTTTTGTACCGAATGATACCACGCTCCAGTATTTAAAAAACAATCCCAACCTACAATCTTATTATCCTTTTGCTACCAAACCTGCTATTATTTCATCCAATGGAGAGGTAGAGGGGGTAAACTTTAAAGGAATTGATCCGACGTACGATTGGCGTTTTATTCAGAAACACTTAATTAGTGGAAGGGTAATTAATTTTGCCGATAGTTCCGTAAATCAAATCTTAATATCCGAGTATACTGCAAATCGATTAAAGCTTAAGACGGGAGATAGTTTCTTAATGCACTTTGTACAAAATCCTCCTAAAATAAGAAAGTTTAAAATTGTAGGTGTGTATAGTGTAGGGATCGAAAACATTGATAAAAACTTTGCCATTGGCGATATCAATATCATTAGAAGCGTAAATAGATGGCAGCCTAACCAAATGGGTGGGATAGAGGTACGAATTAAAGACTTTACTCAACTAAAGCCTGTAGCCGATGATGTGTATGCTAATCTAGAACTCAAACTAAGGTCGAGATCTGTAAAGGAAAGTACGCCAGAAATTTTTACTTGGCTTTCTTTGTTGGATGTAAATACCAAAGTGTTACTTTTTTTAATGATGATTGTTGGGGTCATTAATATGGTGACTGCCTTATTGATTATGATCTTAGAACGGACTACCATGATTGGTTTATTAAAAGCCATGGGGATTTCTGATTTCAGTGTGATGAAGATCTTTTTGTACAATGCCATTTACTTAGTGGGCATCGGTTTAGTGTTAGGGAATATATTAGGTTTAGGCTTAGCGTATTTCCAGCAGTATTCGCATGTGTTTAAGCTAGAGCAAACCAATTATTACTTGTCGTACGTACCTATAGAGATACATTTTATAGATGTGTTGTTGTTAAATGTTGCAACGATTGTGATTTGTGCGTTGGTGTTGTTAATTCCTTCCCTGTTAGTGAGTAGGATTAGTCCGCTGAAAGCGATACGGTTTAAATAATTTCATTAGTATCATTGGTTCATTGCCGTTTGCTTTAGCTAACGGTTCATTAGTCAAAGCTCGTCATGCTCAGTTTGCCTGGGCATCTTAATGCGAGGTAAATAGTAAAAATTCCAGCGCACAGGCTTGCCTCGGCTCGCCGCCGCCGATGGGGCTCCTTCTTTATCCTTGATGATAAAGAAGCAAACAATCAAGTCAGGAACGATGCTTCCACGCTCTAGGCTTACGCATGGCCCGCCGTTCCTGTCTTCCCCACGCTCTTTTGGACAGTGGTAATATGATAATTTCTTAATATGATGTAAGGTTATTAGTCAAAACTCGTCATGCCCAGCTTGCCTGGGTATCGTAATGCGATAGTAATCTTCATATTGGTTTTTTAACTCGGTCGTCTTTGCGAAGGAGGTTCTTCATCCGAAGTGGCAATCTCATTGCTGTTTTGTGCCAACACACAGGCTTGCCTCGGCTCGCCGCCGCCGATGGGCTCTAAACTTTTCCTTGATGAAAAGTTTAGCAATCCCGAGCTTGCGAGAGCATGAATACCATTAAAAACAATAATTACTAATGAATAAATCAAGTCAGGAACGATGCTTCCACGCTCTAGGCTTGCGCATGGCCCGCCGTTCCTGTCTGCCCTACCTTTTTTGGACAATGGTTAGTAGGTTTGGAAAATGCTTTTATTTTCTACTCATTCTTCTCGTAGTGAAGGGCAATTACTCCACTTCCAAATGTTTTCGTTTCTAGTAAGTTCAGTTTCGTGAGTGCTGTGATATTCTTAAATAGTGGAATTCCTTCTCCTAGTAAAACCGGATTGACAAATAACCAATACTCATCAATTAAATTATGCGCTAATAAGGAATGTGAAGCAGAAGGACTGCCAAAGATTAAAATGTTTTTTCCGTCTTGGTTTTTGATGCTGTTAATGTTATCTTCTAACTGATCGCTAATTACGGTGGTGTTTTCTAATCCTTCTCCACTGATGGTTCTGGATAACACAACTTTTGACACATTTTTGTACCACACCGAATGTTCTTTGTCGTGTTTAGATGCATTTGGTTCATCACCTGCAGTTGGCCAATAACTTTGCATCATCTCATAGGTTACTCGTCCATACAATGCAGTATCAGCTTTATCTGTCATCGTGGCGACAAAGTCGAACATGTCTTCGTCTACATTTATCCAATTCATTTCTCTGTTAGGCCCAGCTGCAAAACCATCTAGTGAGGAGTGCATGAAAAAAATTAGGTTTCTCATTTTGTATTAGTCAAGTGTTTGTACATTCATCAATTTGTACTTTAATTCTTTCGAAGTTAAAGGAGTGGTTACAGTTAATCGATAAACTTGTTAGTTGTTTGTTATTTTTATTCCATCAAAGAAATAATTCAAAATATATTTGTCAAATTCATCTAAATTATTTGTTCTTTCAATGGTCATTTCTTTTCCTAATTCAGTGAACTGTTCAACTACTTTATGTATTGTCAATTCATTATTATAAAAGTCTATAATTTTAGATTCGTGAATTTTTTTTGAAATCATTCTTGGTAAACCATATTCTTCAAGCTGAAACACCACTTTAGGGAGAAATGCATTTGAACACCACTTTATAAATTTAGATATATCATATTGTTTATTTTTTAGAATTCGTTTTTGTAAAGTGTTTAAGTCGTTTAATAATGCAGCAAATTTATATGTTACATTTCTTTCTAGTAGAAAAAATGTATCAATTCCAACATCATAATCTTCAAGTTCTTTTAGTAGCTCGGGAATTGATTTCGTCCAATTATAAGCCATAATTTTAATAAATTCAACAAAAGTTTTATAACTGCAATCCCAATTTCCAGGTTGTAGTTTTATAACTTTATAAAGAAGTCTATCCCAATTTTCAGGTTTAAACTCATTCAAGTAATATAAGCCATTCCATTCTTCAGGGTTTTTAGTCAAGTCAATCGCAATGGATCTTATTAAATCAGAGTTACTTGATTGAAATACAGATTCTGCTTTCAATTCTTCATAAATTCGAGCACCAATAAGCTCACTCATTTCTTCATTATAGTACTTTAATTTGGCAATTTGTTCTTTTGTTAATAACCCCTCATACTTTGCTTCGTCTAAATCTCCTAATATTTCTTCTGGAAATGGAATGCCTAATTGGGTTTGTCCTTCTTCTGGAGGTTGTTCTAAAATGTAAATCTTACCTATAAAATGCTTAAACATTCTGCCGCCTCTTCCAATAATATTTTTATAAGTGAAGTCATCTAATTTTGCACTTCCTTTTCTATTTCTCCAAATTATTACATTTTCTGCAGATGTATTAACACCTTCTATGATGGAAGATGTTGAAATTAAATTTCTTATTCCCGTTTCTTCTTCAAATAGTTTTACTTGAATTTGGCTTAAGGAACGATGTAATCTGCCATTATGAACACCAATTTCAAGACTAATCAATTTTGTTAAACTCCAATTGACATCATAATTTTTAGAAAGCCAATCTGCAAACATTTCAAGAAGTTCGTTTTTGACAGGTTCTTGTGTTGCAAGAAATAGATTAGTTAAGCTATCTATGTTAGAATATGTACCCGCATAAATCAGAGATTTTCCTTTATTTTTTGATAATATTTCTAAGAGTGCTTCGCTTTTTTCTTCATTGTTATTTATTTGATTATATAGTTCGTGTTTTTCTAAAAAAACAGTGTTGAAATCAAGTCTAATGAATTCCATATCTTCAGTAAATGGATTTTTATCTATAGACGTAATATTTGGCGCCAAATAATATTTTTGTATAGACTTAGCTCCAAGTTTTATCATTGCTCTTATTAAACTTGGAGACCTTTCCTTATCAAAATTACTACTAGCTTTATAAAACTCATCAACTATCATGATATCGAATGATTCTACAATATTAACGTAGTTCATTGCCCTTTCTTGAGGAAATATGAATATGTTTTTATCTGATAATTCGACATCAGAAGTTGTTATGATTTTGTATTCGTTTGCAAATTTTTTATATAACCTTCTTCTGGTTTCGTCTGTTAAAGCTAAGGTTGGTACTATTATTAAAACGTTGTGTGGTTTTTTAATTTTGATATATGCATCAATAACAAAGCTTTTTCCGAAACTGGTAGGTGCACTTACAGCAATATTTTTACCTTCTAAAAGTTTTTTAAGTAAAAAAGATTGCTCTCTATGTAGAGTTAAAGGATATTTCTCTCCGACATCAACTTTAAAAGCATTATAAATAAATCTTTCTTCCCAATTTGAAGTTTCTAGATCTAAATAGGGAAAAAGCCCTGTTTCTCTTATTAAATGATTTACCAATGGATTATAGACTAATTCATTGGTGTTATGATAGTCCAACAATTTAATCAGTTCTTGTCTGGCATCGTTTTCTTGATTATCAATTAAAAGACCATTAATTATATGGCACTTTTCAAAAACTTGTTTTTGCATATCTAATCTCTGTAAGCCTTTGCTATTTCAATAAATTTATCTATGATTTTATCTTTATCAGCAACTGGAAATAGAATTATATGAAAATTAATTTTTTCATATAAATGTACATCAGTACATTTCTGAATCTGTTTTTTATAATATTGAGTTGCTCTGTCTTTATGATAATCAATAATACCTTGTTTATATTCTGCGGTTAAACTTTTTCCTAATTTTGTTTGTTCGCATTCATATAATAATAATATAGGGATATTTAGAATTGGTTTTATTTTGTCAATAGATTCATCTTGCGAAAGACTTGCTTTTATTTTATTTCTTAAATCATCAGAAATTTCATCAAAGTCGTTTATATCACTTAAATTAGTGATTATACTATTCTCTTTTTTAATCTTTTCTAAGCTTATAGAGTCCCTTACCGAGTTAACGACTGTATCCAATCTTGTATTTTCTATACTGTTATAGAATTTTGATTCCCCAAACCAAAGTGAAAATGAATCTTCTGATTCTACAACGATATGAACACTATCTGAACCTTTGGCTTCATCTTTGAGATTTTGTTTGTAGAAGATTTTAGGGACAATCGGTAATGCAGAATAATGATTTTTCATTATTCCATAAAGTACAATTTCTGCAATTTCACTACCTCTTCCTATTGCATCGACTGATTCAATTAAACGCAATTTTTTTGCTGACTCTGTTAAAATTGAGCCTTCTCCATCATCCAGAAGTGCTTTTCTTTCACTATGACTTAATGCAGTTTCCTTTATGTTGTTCCATATGAATTTTTGAAATTTATCATATCTCCATTCTCCATTTTCAAAATCATTAATTATCCCAAGAACTGATTTGTTATTGGTAGGACTTAAAGTGTCATCTAATTTGACATCGTCAAATATTTCATTTAGTAGAATTTCAAATTTCATTCATATGTGTTTAATACGGCACCTAACTCCTTTTGATATATATGACTCACAGCAATATACTTTCTCTCCATATGTAAATAATTTATACATAGACATCTCTTATCTCAAGTACTAAGCTATATCTTCTATTTTTAGAATATATACGGGAAACCGTAACCTCAAAAAGGCTAGGCAATCATATGAATAGAGAGTAGCGTTAAACTAAAGGTAACTTAAGCAAAGCGTAAAACCAAATGCATCAATAGGTTAGTGCATACACTAATTTATTCCTCCTTCTTTGCTATCTTTTGACTTTCTCTATACTGCTCTATGGTGATGCCAAAGAAAAGGCAAACATGATCTACTGTTACTTCTTTAGTACCTGTAATACCATACGCTAGCTTAATTTCTTTTAGTTTACGATAGCCAGTAGTGTCACAGCATTTCTTTAATAGCATAATGTTTTTAGCACAAACGAAGATTTCATTTTCCATACTCATCCTATATTAATTTTAAATTTTAAACTTATTAATAATGGGATGATAGTTAAATATAGCGAAAAGTTGTAAGAATGAAAATTGTTAAGGCGAAGTGCCATAGAATAGACAAAATTTAACATACATTAACTTTTGAAGGAGAAACAATGGGCATTGTATGCGATACATTGGCTTATATCTAGTCTACAAAGGTCATTGTATCCTAGCTTTGTCTCATTGTATGCGATACATTGGACATTGTATACCAAACATGTGTCATTGTATGCGGTACATTGGTCATTGTATGCGATACAATGACCAACATCTGCGGTACAAAATCAAAAATCATCAACGCCATTTAGTACACCATTTGCTTTTTGAATTAGCAGAAATGTGCCTTTAATGTAGTATAGGCAATGAAATTAGCTACAACTTAGAAGATATAAGGGAAAATGGAGGAGACGAACAACTCAGTCTAGCTACCTCATAAAAACCACCATTTTTTGTCAAAAGTTGTCAAAACCACCAATTATTACCAATTATTAGTCAAAACTTGTCATTACTAGTCAGGGGATTTTGCTGAACAAATGTGCTACTGTACTTTGCGTTTCGAAGGCAATGGAGCTTTCCTTAATTTACCTGATATGAAAATTCCTAAATTAGTTTTAAACTATCAACGCTACAACGATGCAAAGCTAGATCAGAAGGCTCAGGCTATTCAAGTAGCCTTAACTGGAAATCCCAATTTTCCCTCAATTACGGCAACACTGGCTGATTTCATTATTGTGGCTAGCAATTTTGCTACCGCATTAACAGCAGCATCTTCAAGAGACCGTGTGGCGGTGTCATTAAAGAATGATGCTCGTGAAGCATTACTAAATAGTTTACGTTTGTTGGCCATGAGTATCGAAGCCATAGCAGAAAGTAACCGCTCACAGTTGGTGAGTTCGGGTTTTGATTTAGCAATTGAGAGCGACGGGGCACTAAGTCTGTCGCCACCACAAGAATTTGCTTTACTAGATGGCATGAACCCAGGAGAGATTAAGTTTACCATAAAGGCTGTAGAAAACGCAAAGTCGTACATTTTTGAATACACCGAAGAACCATTGACGATAGAGAGCAGTTGGGTTTCTAAAGGTTCATCTAAACGGGAGTATACGTTTACCAATTTGCCAAGTGGCAAGCGCATTTATGGTCGTGTGGTAGCTATTGGTACCCGTGGGCAAGAGGGAACAACTAATGTGTTGACGAGGATGGTGCAGTAGGCGCCCTGCGTCATTCCCGTGAACACGGGAATCGTAATGCGGTTAAGAGGCTACTATAGCATTACGATGCCCAGTCAAGCTGAGCAGGATGCAATGGAGCTAGGAATGACGCAATGCACTATGTTCGTCATTTCCGTGAACACGGGAATCGTAAAGCGGTTAAAAGGCCTACTATGGCATTACGATGCCCAGTCAAGCTGAGCATGACGCAACTCGATTGAGAATTGTAAAACAATAAAAATGGAAGCATCGAACTATTTCTGTGGTTTAGAACACATTACATTTATATACTATGGAAAAAGGTGGTTGCGTTTATATTTTGACCAATATCTCTAACACTGTTCTTTATATCGGTGTTACTTCAGATTTATTTTCAAGAATAGCGGAACATAAAAACAAGGTTTACCCAAAATCGTTTACAGCAAAGTATAACTGTAATAAACTGGTGTTTTATGAAATGTATTCAACGATTGAAGAGGCAATTGGTATGGAGAAGAGATTAAAAAAATGGGATAGGAATTGGAAAATTCAATTAATTGAAAAAAACAATCCGATGTGGCTGGATTTATATAGTGAGGGTTTATAATGTTCTACTACCGCATTATGGTACCCATCTGATAGCTATCGGATCAAGCTGGGTATGACGTGGTCCATTACATCTCGTCATTCCCGTGAAAACGGGAATCGTAATGCGGTGAAAAAACCTACTATTGCATTACGGTTCCCAATCGAGTTGGGAATGACGGGCAAGATTGCGGGGTGTGCCTAAACCTCAACCCAATCTTTCTGTTGCAACCCAGAAAACTCTGTTCTTGGAGGTAAGTTTAAATAAGGGTAGGTTACTTTAGATAGATATAAACCCGTAGGATGTGCAATTTCTAAGAGGGCTGGTGTTTCTTTGGTGATGAGCAGGTTTTCAAACTCATCGACACTCATGTTGCCAGTTCCTATTTTTAAGAGCTTACCTGTAATAATGCGGATCATCTTTCCTAAAAAACGATTGGAAGCAATGTGAAATCGAATGTGATCGCCGTTTGCAGTGATGTATAAATTAGCTTCCATCACGTTGCAAATGGTATGTTCGTTTTTATCGGGCGTGGTACAAAATGCTCGGTAATCTTTATACTGCGGTAATAAGGCAGTTGCCTTTTTCATCTCTGTTAAGTCCAGCTTGTCAAAGTCGTAATAGGAGCTTAGCTGACTTAAAAAAGGATTTTTATAGGTATGAATGTAATAATCGTACTGACGCTGAACGGCATCGAACCTGGCATGTGGTTTTCCTGCTAAAGGAATGATATCGAAAATAGCGATGTTGTGTGGGAGTACTTTGTTCAGTCTAAATACTAAATCAAAGTCCCATTCTTGATCAATATCTGCGTGGAAAAAGAACTGACTAGCATGTACACCTGAGTCTGTTCTTCCACAGCCGTTGATGGTTAAGGGTGTTTTAAAAATCTGACTCAGCTTGTCTTCAATAACTTCTTGCACACTGTTTACTTTTGGCTGTCTTTGCCAACCGCTGTACGTATGGCCGTTGTAACCGATATGGAAGAAGTATCTCAAAAGAATGGGTTTTAGCTAGCAAAGGTAAGGTTTCAAATATTGATTTTATAAAGGGAGGTGAATTGGATGCGCCACCCCCCTTTAATTCCCCCGCCAGCGGGGGACACATAATGCTTACCTGTATAATTTGTTATGAAAGGGTTGTTTGGTTAGACGATATAAATGTCCCCCGCTGGCGGGGGCAGGGGGGTGGTGTTTAAGAAATTATTTTTGGTTGAGCCACCCTCCTTAATTCTCCCGCCAGCGGGGAGAGACATGCTGCTCACTTGTCTAGTTTATTATTGCAGGGTTATAAGTCATACTCTATGCATTATGCATGTCCTCCGCTGGCGGGGGTTGGGGGTGGTGTTTATGAAATTATTTTTGGTTGATGCCACCCTCTTTAATTCTCCCGCCAGCGGGGAGAGACATGCTGCTCACTTGTCTAGTTTATTATTGCAGGGTTATAAGTCATACTCTATGCATTATGCATGTCCTCCGCTGGCGGGGGTTGGGGGTGGTGTTTATGAAATTATTTTTGGTTGATGCCACCCTCTTTAATTCTCCCGCCAGCGGGAGATATATGATGCTTACCCGTATAATTTGTTATGAAAGGGTTGTTTGTTTAGACGATATAAATGTCCCCCGCTGGCGGGGGTTGGGGGTGGTGTTAGTGTGCGAATAAGCCCGCCCTTACCCCTGCATCTTTACTAACTTCTTTAACCCTAAACAACAGCCGTAATGTAAACCATCATGACAAGCAATAAAGGCAATGGCATCGTCTACGCTGGTTAAAGTTAAACCTGGGAAGGTTGAAATGGTGTAGGGTGTGTAGTTATCGAATTTGTTTTGTGCTAAGTCGATGGCTAATTGATCGATGGTGCTCAATAAATAGCCTTTCATTTGTTCAATTTCTGCAGCGCTGATGTATCGTTCTGGTTTAGACCCATTTTTATACAAATCAATAAGTTCTGGTTCAATTACCAATTCATTACCCGATAAACGGTAACACAACAATTGCTGACTAACGACTAAATGTCCCATTTGCCAAGCGAGGTTGTTGTTAAATCCTGTCGGGATATAGTTTAATTCATCTGTAGTTAAATCTGCGATGTGACTTAACAGTTTGTTTCTTGCTGCGGTACTAATTTCTATGTTTTTCAAAACTTTATTCTTGTTTTTAATTTGACTTCTTTTTGTTCGTTTTTACTTTTTTACCATTCCCTAACCACAACAGGCTATTGATGATGAATTGGTTTTGGGTTTCGTTGTCAAAGGTATGCGATAGAGATGTAGTGACCTTTCCATACTTGTGTTCATAATCCATATCGTTATGTCCCATATTTACGTAAACCATGTGGTGGTTTTTATTGCTCCAAGCGACAGGATAAAAACCACTTTGCCAAATCTCATGTGCCTTTGGTCCTGTGCCCAAAGGGAAGCTCGTAGAGTCGACGGTTAGTAAAATATCAATGTTTGGATTTTTGCGCAAGTCTTTCTCCCATCTGTACCATTCGTTAGGCTGAGATTTAAAGGTCTGGGGAAAGTTTTTAGTGACTGGATGGTTGCTGTTTGTTCTTAAAATTGCAGAAGTTGGTCGCCAGGTGTTACTGCCGTATTGCCCAGAACCTAAGAACTCGTTGTGGTACCAATCCCAATTTTGAGGGTAGGTAGATGGGGTTAAGGCAAAAGCCGAAAAGTGGAAACCCATCCATGCTCCACCATTTTTCATGTAGGTTTCAAAGGCTAACCGTTGTTCAGGTTTATCTGGTCGTGTATCTAAAAACAGCACGACTTGATACTGGGCTAAGAACGCTGCATTCAGGTTACTCCAGTTCGAGGTAGAATCATAGCTAAAGTTATATTTCGCTGCCATCTTTGGGAACCAGGTATTGGCATCGTGTACATAGCTTACATGGGCTTCATCGTTTATACCCGTATAAAAGGCGATAACGTTGAACTTTTTTGTTTTTTGCGCTTGGACATTGAAGGTAACGGCTAAGGCAATTAATAGGAGGAGGCTCGTCTTTTTTAGCATGGAGATTTTTTTTAACTCATAAACCACATAGAAACATAGATAACATAGTTACTTACTAGTTTTATTTACCATTAAGAAATGAAGTAACATTAAGTCTTAACTTCTTAATGTTTAATTTAATTTTACCACCTAAGACATCTAAGTTAACCTTAGCATAATGTAACTAAATAAAGTATTATTTTACTTAGATGTCTTAGGTGGTAAATCAAATAAAATTATTTTGCTACCGTTGGTTTAGCGTTCTTTACATAGGTATCTAACCATGTATTCATTTCCCACAGCATGTGTAAGATATTTTCTTTTCCTCTGTAGCCGTGAGCTTCATATGGTAAATACACAAAACGAGTGGTACCACCGAAGCCTTTAATCGCGTTAAACAAACGTTCGCTGTTAATAGGGAAAGTACCTGGATTATCATCCATTTCTCCGTGAATTAACAAGATTGGCGTTTTAATTTTGTTCGCGTAACTAAACGGACTCATTTCATAATACAATTGAGGCGCATCCCAATAGGTACGGTCTTCATTTTGGAAACCAAAAGGAGTAAGGGTTCTGTTGTATGCACCACTGCGGGCAATACCAGCTTTAAATAAATTAGTGTGCGCTAATAAATTGGCCGTCATAAATGCACCGTAACTATGTCCACCAACTGCCATTCTATTTCTATCGCCCACACCCATGTCACTTAATTTGTTAATAGCAGCTTCTGCATTTAGTTTTAACTGATCTACAAACGTATCGTTCGGTTTTTTACCATCTTTAGCAACAATTGGCATTTCTGCATTATCTAAAACTGCATAGCCTTGTGTTACAAAAAACAACGGACCGCCAGAGCTAATGGTCGTAAATTTATCTTGTGAACCTCTAATTTGTGCCGCATCTGTTGCAGAGTTAAATTCGCGAGGGTATGCCCATATTAAAACTGGCAATGGACCATCTTTCTCTTTGTTGTATCCTTTAGGTAAGTATAAATCACCAGTTAAATCGATGCCGTCAGCACGTTTGTAAGAAATCTTTTCTTTGGTTACCCCTTCTAATTGTGTATATGGATTGGTGAAATTGGTAATCTTTCTATCCGCTATACGTAACACTAAGTTTTTGATGAAATAGTTTGGCGCATCTTTCTGACTTTCTCTACGTGTTAATAACACTAATTTCTGTGGATCTAACACATCGGTTACCATTTCGTAGCTACCTGGTTGACTGCGCCATAAAATTTCAGACTTTTTAGTGTTTAAGTCAAACTTCGCTAAGAAAGGTAAATCGCCTTTGGCAGATGCACCTGTAGTATTGTTTAACAATAACTTAGTGCCACCGTCTGTGGTTAATACCACTTGTCGGCCATATTTATTTTTTTCGGTTACTGGAAACCCAGGATTGTTATAGGCATCATTTGTACTCAACTCGTATAAAGTTTCTACCGCACCTGTGGTTGGGTTGTAACGACTTAATTTAGACGTTTGTTTGGTTCTAGAATTTTCTCTTACCAAAGCTAATGTAGCATTACCCCAGCTGATGCCACCAAATCTCATTTTAGTTTTAAAGAGTTCTTTTGGTGCACTGGTAAACGGAGCAGATAATTCTAACACGACATCATGAAATTCTACGTTTTTCTTAATCAAACCACTATCTAAAGGCTTAGCCCATACTATCGTTGCAGGTTCATCATCACGCCAGTCGAAACCTCTTGGTACGTTTTGTACGTTATCGTAACCTGAAGGTCTTTCTTCACTTGATGGCAAATCTGCTAGTTGTTTAACCACTTTTCCAGTTCTATCTGTAATGTTGACTACCGAAGGGAAACCACCAGCAGATACTAAATAAGAGAATGGTTTTTTGATGGTACGCAACATTAGGTAGTTTTTATCTGGAGAGATAGCAATACCACTGTAAATGGCTGGTTTGCCAATTAGAGTTTCTACACCGCCTTTGTTTTGTACCAATTGAGAAGTCGCAAAGAACTCGAACAATTGTTCATCAAAAGGCGATTTAATTAAATCTTGTAAGGTTGGGTTAGGTGCAGCTTTACCTAAGTTTTGCTGAATGGTTGGTCCTTTAGGTGCTAAAGGACGAGTTGGTGCTAAGTTAGCCGCTTTTACAGCTACTCTATACAAGAGGGTATTATCATCCACCCATGTTGCACCGCCACCCATAATTGCATTTAAAGGTTGTTTGTTTACCTTCATTGCTTTGCCTGTGGCTACATCTATCACATATAAATCTACTCTGTTTTGAGTAGTTTGTGTAAAGGCAATTTTAGTTTCGCTTGGGTTCCAGTTTACGCTACTTGCATACAATGGACTTGGCAAACCAGTAACTGCTAGTGTTTTGTCGGTTTTTATATTTTTTAAACTGAAATTATTAATAAACGTTTGGCGACTTGCCGAGTAGTTATTAGGATTAATGCGCATACCAGCAATGCGGTACTCAGGCATAGCTAATTCTTCTACAGATGGGAAGGAATTACGTTCGCTAAACAACATCCATTCAGCTTTGCTATCAATGCTTACGCTAGGTGTTGGTTTTGCCAATAATAAATCTGCAATAGCCTTTGGTGGCAGTTGGTAGTTAATGGCATCTTGTGCAAAAACACTCCCACTAATGGCAAGTAGGAAGAGGTTAAGGATGATTTTCTTCATTTCGTTAGTTTAAATTTTCCAATAGATAAACTTACAAAATATTGCAGAGATCAGTCTGTTTGTATCAAAAAAATGATAGGCGGCTTTCTTTTAACCACTCACGTTCGTCATTCCCAACTTGATTGGGAATCGTAATGCAATAAAAGGGTTTATTCATTACGGTTCCCGTTTTCACGGGAATGACGAGGAGATCACGCTTCACTAAGATTTTTAGCCACAGATGCGCAGATTTATATTTTTAATCAGCGCATCTGCGGCTTTTTCTATACACGCTTAAAGCAAGAGGTATTTACCATACGGTTCCCTCGCGATAGCTATCGGGATTCACGGGAATGACACACCAAAGTGCTCTCGTCATTCCCAACTCGATTGGGAATCTTAAAGCAATATGGATTTTTCACGCATTACGGTTCCCGTTTTCACGGGAATGACGAGCGAGATTATAATATAAGGTGGCGATCGTTAAAATTATTTCTTCTGGCTAGGCGTAAAACTGAATTTTAAATTTAACCCTACCGTATTTATTTTAAGGTTCTTTTCGCCCATGCTCCCAATGGCAGGTTTAAAATAAGGTTCGAAAATGATGGAGTTGTTTTTACCAATGTTCTGGTTGATACCAATGGCGAAAATGGCACTGTTGGCAAAATCGAAACCCTTTAATTTTGTTTTTTCTACTTCTTCTTTCGGTTCAGAAGTATAGCCTAAACTTGAAACTGTATTTACGTTATAGCCATACGTATACTTTTGATTTAAATACGAGTTTGAATTGACACCTGCTGCCACATAGAAGTTTTGTTTTTTTGTGGGATAAAACTTTAAGGTAACCGGTAAATCTAAATTCAATAATTGAGCATTGATCTTCACATCACTAATGCTCGATGATGTTAAACTTGATTTAGAAACGTAAGAATTCAATGCATCTGAATTTGCAACAGCTGCTACAGGAACACTGTTCTTGTAATCAATTTTATTTTGACTTACACCTGCACCAAAACTTAAGAATACACCTTTGGTAACCTTCACATTTGCGTTCACCCCAAAGCCTGCATTTAATTTCACAGCGTTATCGGCGTAGTAGTTTAAAAATGTACCTGTAAAAACATCAATAGAGTTTTTAATAGTCTTACTTTTTTCTTCCACTTTGGTGGAACTTTTGGCTAATAGCTTAGTTTGCTCTTTCAAAAATTCTTCGGTCGTTTTTTTGGTGTTTTTAGTTTCAGCAGGCGTTACAATTGCATTGTTTGCAATGACTGGATTTTGCTGCACTTTCTCTTTAACGGTATCAATTTTAAGGATATCATTTGTCTGCACCTTTGGATTTACTGCAATCACATGCTCGGTCGGATTAACTTTTAACTTGTCCTCTATAGCTTTAGGATCAACAGTTGTTGTAATCGCTTTTTCTTGAGCTAGAGCTATTGACTGGTTATCTTTTTCAATAGGTGAGGGTACAACTTTATCCTGTTTTAATTTAGTCGGTTGTTCATGCTTTTTAATTAAAGGTGTTTGTTTTTCATCAGTTTTAGTTTTAACAGTTTGTGTGCTGTGCTTTATTTCTTTTGGCGATTTATTCATCCATAAGAACAAACCAAAAACAACCAAAATAGATGCAGCAATGCCTGTCATCCACCAGATTGGTAGTTTCTTATTTTGCTCTGGATATTTTTCACGCAATGCCAACCAGCCATTTTCGCTACCCCCGTCATCCGCATCTTCAAATACAGATTTAATCTGTGAAACTAGTTCTTCATCCATATTTTTCATTTCGTATAAATTGAATGAGTAATCAATAAACTTTGGAGTGCTTGTTTCGCTCTGCTTAAATATGTTCTCGATGAACTCTCGGGAATATTTAACAACTCTCCAATTTCTTTATGTGTATAACCATCTATTTCGTATAGGTTAAAAACTAAATGCTGTGTCTCATTTAAATTCTTCATTAAACTCAAAATATCTTTCATCGAAAGTTGGTCTATCGCCGATGAATAGGTAGTTTGTGGTGCGGTATCGGTCATCTCTATAGCCTGACTAAAACGCATGTTTTTCCGTTTATAATCCAACGAAGTATTAACTAAAATCTTCCTAAACCAAGGCTTAAAATCTGCACCTTCTTTAAACGTGTTCAAATACTTAAAAGCCTTAATAAATGCATCATTAGCAGCTTCAAGTGCATCGTCTCGATTAATTAAATAGCGTAAACAAATACCCAATGCGTAGCCATAAAAATGTTTGTACAACATTTCTTGATCCTGTAGATTACCGGTTTTACAGTTACGAATTAAATCATCAAGATTTGATAGCTGAGGCTTAGGCATTAATTAATTCAACTGCTTTAATCTATATTGATAGTAGTTATTATCGATTGGAGTTGTAGCAGATAAAACTCTCGTTAAAATTAAACTATCTCCCAATGCCTGATATGTATATGATCCGTTTAAAATTAAATTCCAATCAAAGTCTGCAGTCCAAACGTTTTTATCAGAAAAAGTAACATTCCTTTTATCCTCTAGTTTAAAAGAACCACTACCTAGCTTTGGACCTTTTTTAACTTCAAAATTTCCGTTCAATAAAATTAGTTCTGTATCAGTCATCACCATCTTCCCATCTTGCTTAGTTCTAAATGTTCCGCTATACGTTCCCTTAAAGTCTTTAGCGTTTTTGTCTTTCTCGCAGGCTACTAGTGTAACGGCAGCGGCTAAAATAAAAATCAGTTTCTTCATGTTTATGTTTGTTTTGATAACCTATACGCAGATAAGCTATAAAACGCGACAGCGAAATTAAAATAAATCTCCTACTATTAAACGCTGATTTCTGATAGTCCTTTATATTTTCTGTAAATTTGTACCCTCATCAATTTACAAAGCGAAAAGTGTCTTTAGAACAATTAAAATTAAGCAAGCCCTTGGTGTCTGCTATGACAGCAGCGGGATACCTAAGTCCAAAAGAAATTCAGGCCAAAACCATGTCACGCATTTTAGGCGGACAAGATATTATTGCCATTGGGCCAGAAGGAGCAGGGAAAACGACAACGTATATTCTTGGTGTTTTAATGCGCTTGAAATATGGTTTTGAAGAAGCACCACGAGCATTGATTTTAGTGCCAACTAAAGAAAAGGTGCTAGAAGTAATGGCGCAGTTTGAACTTTTAAATAGAAATCAGACTATACGTATTGTTGGACTTCATGCAGATGGTGGCATGGAAGCGCAAATAAATGAGTTAACGGATGGGGTAGATATTGTGGTGGCAGTTCCTTCGAGAGCGAGAGCAGTTTATTTGAAGTTAGGATTGAACACCAACAAAATTCAAATGCTTATTGTAGATGATGCTGCGGATATGGTGAAATTAGGCATGCAATTACCAATTAACGAATTGGCAAACAGCATCCAAAAATGTCAGCATTTAATATTTACAGAAGTTATGCATGATCGGTTAGATTTAATGATCGAGCCTTTTATGAAATTACCAACTACAATCGAAGTAGAAGATTTAGGAGATAGCGAAACTGAAACACATACACAGCTTTTGTATCACGTTCCTAATTTTAGAACCAAACTGAACTTGTTAAATCTGTTATTGAAGGATGCAGAGGTGTTTGATAAAGTGGTAGTTTTTGTAAACACTCGCTTAACTGCTCAAACCTTAGCTAAAGATTTGTTTGATGGCAAGGCAGATGATGTTTTCGTATACAAACCTTTGTTTTTTGATGAAGCTGGCTTTGATGATATCGAAGATTTTAAAGCAGTTGATGAAGCAAGGGTATTAATTATTGCGAATGAGGGTTTGCCTACACTAGATTTAGAAGGTATTCCGTTTATTTTCCACTTTGAATTACCCGTACAAAAAGAAACTTATTTAACCAGAATTGTAAAGCAAGGCGATGAAGATGTAATTGCCATTACCTTTACAACGGATTTAGAATTGCCTCAAGTACGCAAAATAGAACAGGCCATTGGCAAAAAGATAGAGGTTGCAGATTTACCTGAAGATTTGTTGGTAGAGGATATGGGCAAAGCTTCTGCACAAAAAAGTAAATTGGCCAAAGAACAAGAAGAGGAAGAAGAATACCGTGATGCTGCATTTCATAAACGAAAAGAGAGCAATGCGAAGACCACTAATTATGGTATTGGTCAGAAAGCGATTATGAATAAGAAGAAGAAACACGGTTAGGTTTAGTTTTTTCTTGCCGTCATTGCGAGACTTGTATTCACAAGTCGTGGCAATCTTTCTCGCTTTTCTCATTTATAGCTCACCGCCGCTAAATCTTCCAGTTTATTTACTTTATGCTTGTCATCCTGAGCTTGTCGAAGGATCTTTCTATTAGCTCGCCGCCGCTATGGCTCTTACGTTTTTCACTTGTGTTTATTTTAGGGGTGTTCAAGAATGCTCCGCATTATCTCTTGATAGAAAAGAAACAAAAGATCAAGGCTTAGTATCATCGCTCGGATTAAGCGATCCAAACTTTTAGGGCGACAGAAAAAGGTTCAATAAAGGATTGAACTGCTTTCTGTCTTGGAAAGTGGTTTTTGAACGTGGTTGCAGAAGTTTGAATGCTTTCTCCTTCGGGATGCTACAAGGCCGGTCCTCGTTCTTGGGAATGGTTGTGATTTGGGAAAGGTTGTAAGTTGCACGTCTTTGCGAGAGCGTAACGACGTGGCAATCTCACCCGTCATTCCCGTGAAAACGGGAATTGTAATGCTAGAAACTAAATTGTAATGCGTAGAAAGGCTAATCGCATTAAGATTCCCAATTGAATTGGGAATGACGGTATAGAGGAAAACCCGTTTAATTTTATCTTTCCATAGGATGACGGACGTATTCAGTCCATCGTGCTACTTTTCCATTCTCAATTTTTATATCATTAAACATGCTCATGCTACTTCTTTTGCCGTCTTTGGTTTCTCCGTATTGTTTATACCATAAACTAACCCATTCTTCACTTTTATCTTCGCTCACCACAGATTCCATGTCATCCATGTTAATGGTAATGCGGGTGTATTTATCCATTTCTTGTTGCGCTGCTTTTAAGAATTCGGCCCTGGTTCCATTTAATTCGTAACCATCAACTGAAAGATAAACGCTATCACTCATAAATGTTTTTAAAGCTGCTGTGTCTCTACTCTCAAAAGCTTTAAGGGCATTCATGGCAATAATCATATTCTTAGGATCGGAGTTCATGTTCCAATTGTAAGCCTTTTTAACAGCATAAGGATATTTAGCTGTTTTAGAATCTTTACTTCTGCAACTTGCAAACAGCAAAGTAATTAAGAGTAAAATGTAGAGGCGTTTCATTTTATTTGTGTATTGATTTATATTTAAAGCTAATGAATAATAAACAGATTTAATCTATTTTGAACTTATTCATTGCTAATAGCGACAGCTTTTTTATCCATCTTTTCTGCATAAGCACTTGGGAAAATGGCATGTTTGTTTTTAACCATTTTCTCCATCAATTCTTTTATATGTGTTTGAATTTGGGTAGGTAAACTATAAAATGTTAGATCAACTTGTGTTTTGCGTTCATGATCTAATACTCCATTCTGATGTCTTATTGCTATTTTCTGACCTTTATAATAGATTAAAATTTTAGCTCTACCATCGTCGTAGCCATTTGCGCCAAAAGTACCATAAACAATAATTGGTTCTATTAAACCATCCGCATCTAAATCATGAAACTCACAATATTTTGTCCAAAACCAAATAGAGCTTTCCTTTTCTTCGCCTTTTAAATCAGGCGTTTTAAAATCGTTAATCTCCCATTTTTTAATGCTTATTGTTTTATCAACTTTAAAATTAAATGCCTTCAAGGAATAGTTTACGGTATCTTTTTCTTTGTTTACGGTGTCTGCACTTTCGGATAATGCGACATAATAAGTTCCACTTTTATCCTGGTAAGTGTATGCCCTAAAAATTGGAAAATTGATCAGGTTCTTCTTCTTGAAAGCAGGAGTAAAAAATTCTTCAGTTTCTGCTTTGGTTAATTTTTTACTGCTCGGAGTGATGTCAGTTTGTGCGGTAACTGTTAGCGTAAAAAGGCAAAAGATTAAAAGCGTGTAGATTTTTTTCATTTGTATATTTATGTAATGGCAAATATATGAAATATTAAAAGCCACAGATGCGCAGATTAAATTTGGTAATCTTCATGGCGAGGTACGAAGCATCCCACAACGTGAGCATAGATGTATAACCCATCGCTTTAAGATTGCTTCGCTTTGCTCGCAATGACGACAGCTTTAATAAAAACACATTTATTAATCGAACTCAGGTTTATATTAATAAAGAGTTTTGGTTAAATCGATAGTTTTAACAAGTGTAGGAATAGTTTTAACCGTAATAGGAAATGGTTCATTTACCATACTACATTCTTTAAAATCACCTAGGTAATGAAAAATATATTCTTGCTCTACAAAGGTTCGGGCTCTTCTTCCTGTTAAAGAAAAATCTCGTTTTCCGTTTATTTTGATTGAAATTGGTTTATCCTTTTCTAATTCACATAGTTTAAATTCACTTCGTGGAGGATCGCCAACTTCGAAATAGTCTGGTTTAAGGTACAACTCAATTTTATCTTCTAATTTTACTTGTAAAAAATCAAACTTGTTTAAGCTATTACTTTTAAAGCAAAGATTTTTTTCTTCGGTGTACACTACATTTTGCTGTTGCTGAAAATTATCATCAATCATTATTAGCAAATCGCAGTTTTCAAAATTAGGTTGTTGCAAAATAGATTTCGGCAAGGAAACTACCTCATTCTTAACTAGACCAGAAGTTGATTGAATTGGTTTCCACGCTATTTTATCCTTTCTATCTTCAAAAGATTTTTCTTCTTTTCCATAGGTGTTAATGTTCCTAAAAAGTTGGATTAGCCTAAAAGGTTTTTTAAAAGTTATGGATTGAGATTTCATAAGTTTATTTATTGTCTGGACTCCAATTGCCTTTAACAAAATACATATTTCCAAATTTTGTAGAATTAAAAACTAAATAGAAACTCCAGCTGCTTCTATAAGTTGTTGGATTGGATGCCAAGATATGATGAGTTGGTTGTTCCATTTGAATAGCAAGCCGTTCAGATTCATAAATTGCTACTGTAGAAAAAACTCCCTTGTATGTTTTTGAGACTTTACCGTTATCAACCAGATTTAAGTAAATGGAATCGTTAGGTTTTATATCAATATAGAAATGCTGGAATTGCCAATTCGCTTGTTTTCCCGGAAAGAAACTTCTATCAATAACATACTGACCATAATAATCTTTCTTTTTAAGGATTTTCTTAGAAGTTAGTTTTTGAGTTACGAGGACGAGCATAATTAATCCAATTAATATTAACCAAGCCATTCCTAAAATCTTCCCAAATATAATCTTCTTAGTAATCGCCCAAGTAATTAACCCGATTATAGTAATTAATAAAAGCGCAGGAAATAAAAATAAATTGAACCCAAATCCCATTTTTACAATTTCTTCGCCTCATTCCAATACACATCCATCTCTGCCAATGTCATATCTTGTAAAGCTTTGCCGCTTTCTTTGGCTTTGCTTTCTAAAAACTGAAAACGTTTAATGAATTTCTTATTGGTTTTTTCTAAAGCATTTTCCGGATTGATATCTATAAATCGAGCATAATTTACTAGTGAGAACAATAAATCGCCAAATTCTCCTTCTGCTTTTTCTTTGTCAATGTTTTCGTTTTCTGCGATGTTAAATTCATCCTTAAATTCTTGTAATTCTTCTTCAACTTTAGCCCAAACTTGTTCTTTTTCTTCCCAATCGAAACCTACACCTCTAGCTTTTTCTTGAATTCTACTTGCTTTTACTAAAGCTGGTAATCCGGCAGGAACGCCGCCTAGAACAGATTTATTTCCTTCCTTTAATTTAATCTGTTCCCAATTTCGTTTTACATCTTCCTCATTTTTCACCTCAACATCACCATAAATGTGTGGGTGGCGATTAATTAATTTATCACATACACCGTTTAACACATCAGTGATGTCGAAATCATTTGTTTCACTTGCAATACGAGCATAAAATACCAAATGCATCATTAAATCGCCTAATTCTTTTTTTATTTCTTGCGTATCGCCTTCCAAAATAGCATCAGAAAGTTCATAGGTTTCTTCAATGGTTAAATGTCTTAACGTTTCCATGGTTTGTTTTTTATCCCACGGGCATTGTGTTCGAAGTGTATCTAACACATTTAGTAATCTTAAAAAAGCAGTATCTGGACTTGTTGTAGCTGGAGGTGGAATATTTGCAGGCATAGTTATTTAATGATATTAAAGGCAATAAGTATAGTAGTAATGAAAAGAACGATTAAACCAAATAAGAACAAAATATCTGCACTTCGCTCCATTTTTAGTGCACGAGTGGTTGTACTTCGCATGGCGAGAAAAGACAACAAGCAACTGCTCATAAACACGATAATTGCTAAAGCTGCACCTTCATCAATAAAGGTGGATTCTGTTAATTTGGAAATTTTAACTGATGTTAAAACAATAAAACAAAAGCCTAATAAATTGGCAGATGTAGTTAAAATATGTGGTGATCTATTTTCTTTTTCAGGTTTCATTGGCATTATTTGTTAGTTGAAATCATGAACTTTCAACACAAAAATTCTTTTTATACATTTTATTTGCCACATATTAACAGATTTTTTTGTAATCTGTTAATCTGTGGCTTTAATTATTATTCTGCTTCTTCAAGCTTTATTTTTTTGGTAATTCGGTATACTTTACGTTTTCTTGGTATAGCTTTTTGTTCTTCACCTAACAAAATGCTCCACGGTTTTAATCCATCCGTTTTTTCGAAAATTATTTTCAACATGGCTAAATAAGGAATACATAAAAACATTCCAGAAATGCCCCAAATCATTTCGCCTACAATAATACCAATGAAAGCAAATAACGCATTGATTTTTACTTTGGAACCTACTACTAATGGCATTAAAATGTTTCCGTCGATGGTATGAACTCCGATAAAAGCAAAAATGACAAATAATGCAGACGAGGCTCCAGCCGTAGCGAATGTAATTAAGGCACTTATTAATAATGCAGTGAAGATTCCTAAATAAGGGATAATGTTAAAAATACCAGCAATAAGACCTAAAAGGATAGCATATTTTACGCCTAATAAAGACAAGGTGATTATCATTAAAAGCGAAACAATTAACATTTGGAGAAATAAACCGGTGACATATCGCCTAATAATTCGTTGTATTTCTCTTACAATATCGTTCACTTTTGTTTTGTGTTCTTCTGCAAAAACGGTTGATAGAAACGTAAATAATAATCGACGGTAGTTTAAAATAAAGAAGGTGAATAATAGCGTGAATGCTAAAAATAATAAACTAGACGATAGGGTTAAAAGGGTAGTGCCTATAACAATTGCACTAGTAGATAAGGACTTCTCAATGCCATCAGTTAAAAAAGACCGTTGTTTTTTAATATTAATTTGAAATGTTTTATCGACCCAATTTTGTATATCATGAAAAGCAGTAGTTACTTGTTTTACCAATAAAGGCCAATCTGCCCAAAGCTCTGTTAATTGATTGCCTAAAAAATAAAGGATGCCATAAAGGATAGCAATCATTAAAATTACCGAAGTTATAGCTGCCAAGCTTCTTTTAAATTTTAATTTTCGTTCTAAAAAATTGGCAAGCGGCAAGAGTAAAAAAGCCATTAACAACGAAAATAACAATGGAGCCAATAAGCTTTTGCCTAAAATGGCTAAATAACCTAGCATAAGGATGCATAAAAGCACTAAGGCTAACTTGGCAACAAAGGGCAAGGAGATTTCTTTCATGGCGATAATTTTTAATAAAGATAAAAGATTGGTTTAGAATTGCTCTATTGTTTTACCGTTAGTTTATTTAAGCCTATTGTTTAATTGCTCTTAACATTTCTCTTTTTCCAGGAGCGCCAGGTAGTTTTTCGATATTAAAACCACAACTTTTAACTGCTCGTTTTAAATTCCCTGTAATTGCATAGCTAACAAAAGTACCACCCGTTTTTAGAAAACTACAGGCATGAGCAATCATTTCATTTGTCCACATTTCGGGTTGATGCTGTACTGAAAAAGCATCGTAATATAATACATCGAATTGTTGTGGAGCTTTAAAATCTGCTAGTGTTGTGTGTGCAATTTCTAATTCACAAAGCGATGATAAAACTTGTTTTTGAGTTAAACTTCTCTCATAATTGCTCATAAATTTTTCCCAAATAGCTGGAGTAACATATTGATCATACCCCGTTTTTGCTATCACCTCTTTTGAAAGCGGAAAAGCTTCTATGCCTGTATAATTGAGTCGAATGTTGTTTTCTTCGCAATGCGCAAAACTTAAAATGAAATTTAACCCAGTTCCAAAACCTACTTCGAGTACACTAATTTCTTTTTCTTCTCTTTGGGAGATGGCGTATTTTAATCCAGCTTCTAAAAAAACATGTTTACTTTCTTGCAGTGCACCATGAGCAGAATGATAATGTTCGCCAATGGTTTCATTAAATAACGTATTAGAGCCATCGGCGGTTTGAGTAAGGATATTCATCGTCAGGATCAGGATTAATGATTTTAGGATTTCAAGATTAGGTTGCAAATTTAGTATTTTGCTTTAGCATTGGTTTTTTATCTTTGGTCTTTCAGCTTTAATCTTTCAATTTATGGATATAGAAACTTTTAGAGAATACTGTTTAAGCTTTCCAGGTACTACAGAAGGTATGAAATGGGAGCATCTTTGTTTTATGATTGAAGATAAAATCTTTGTAATTATTGCCATTGATGAAGGAAATAGCTTTTCTACGAAATGTACACCAGAAGAATTTGAGGAGTTAGCAGCTCGCGATGGTATTCGTCAAGCTTCGCACATGGCTAAAAAGCAATGGGTGCAAATAGATAATTTAGAAGTATTGAACGATACGGAATTGAAAAAACGGGTTACTACTTCTAGAGCTTTGGTGTTGAGTAAATTGCCAAAGAAAGTTCAGGAAAAGTATAAATAGTTTTTTTGGCCGCAGATTACCAAATTCTTTGATCATTAATGCGCTGAATTACAGAATTAAGAAATATTTTATTGTCTTAATTAAATTTTAAATCGTTTCTCTATAATTTATTGATTTGTTTTCTATTGGTTAATTTTTTCACCTAAATTATTTTTTATTAGAGTTTAAATATAGCCACAGATTCACAGATTTTGAATGTATAACAAAAACGAATATCCTTTTCAAGAAGAAACTTTTGAAATTATAGGTACATGCATGGAAGTCCACCGAATTTTAGGGAGAGGACTATTAGAAGTGGTTTATAAAGATGCTATAGAATATGAATTAAATTTGAAAGGTTTCAAATATGCAAGAGAGAAACAATATCAAATTACGTACAAAGAAATAATTTTGCCGCACATGTTCTTTGCTGATTTCGTGATCGAGGATAAAATTATCTTAGAAGTAAAATGTAAATCTGGAATAGTAGATGAACACTGTGCACAAGTACTAAATTACCTAGCTATTTCTAAACTAAGACTTGGCTTAGTCTGTAATTTTCATGAGAAATCTTTACAATACAAAAGAATTATTTTTTAAATAAAAAGCTGCTGAATTTATATTCAGCAGCTTTAAAGTAATCTGTTAATCTGTGGCTTATAATTCTACCACAACCTTATTCTATCTTCTGGTTTTTTATACAGTTTATCTCCAGGCTTTACATCAAATGCTTCATACCAAGCATCCATATTTACTGGTGCACCAATGGTTCTATACGGACCTGGAGAATGTGGATCTGTTTTTATGAGCTGAGCTGCTGCTTCTGGTAAAATATTACCTCTCCAAACTTGTGCCCATGATAAGAAGAAACGTTGATCTGGTGTAAAACCATCAATTTTCTCATTACTTTGACCTTGTTTAGTCATTTTAAAAGCAGTATAAGCAGCGTTTAATCCACCTAAATCTCCAATATTTTCACCCATAGTCAATTTGCCTAATACGTGAATGGTATCTACCACGGTGTATGCACTAAACTGATCTCCTAAAGCTTTTGTTTTTTCATTGAATTTAGTACGATCTTCATCAGTCCACCAGTTTCTAAGATTTCCATCTTTATCGTATTGACTTCCAGTATCATCAAAACCATGGCTCATTTCGTGACCAATCACAGCGCCAATACCACCATAATTTACGGCATCATCTGCATTTGGAGCAAAGAAAGGGAATTGTAAAATTCCCGCAGGGAAAACAATTTCATTCATTGTTGGACTGTAAGAAGCATTAACTGTTGGAGGAGTCATGCCAAAACGAGTTCTATCAACAGGTTTTCCTAATCTGTTAATGTTTTCGTTATATCCCCAAATACCCGCATTACGTAAATTTTGAAAATAAGTACCTCTGTTGATTTCTAAGCCATCATATGTTTGCCACTTAGTAGTGTAACCAACTTTTGGCGTAAAAGCATGTAGTTTTTCTAATGCTTTTTGTTTGGTGGCGGCGCTCATCCATTCCAGCCCATTAATTCTAATCTCAAAAGCTTTACGCAAGTTTACAATCATTTGATCCATGCGCACTTTTGCATCAGGTTTAAAATACTTAGCCACATATAACTGACCTAATAATTCACCAATCGTACGATCCGTTAACGACGACATCGTTTGCCAACGTGGGGTTTGCACCTTTTGACCTGTTTGAGCTTGCGTAAATGCAAATGATGCATTTACAAAAGGTGAGCTTAAATTATTAGCAGCTCCTTTTAGAATATTCCACTCCAAATACGTTTTCCAATCTGCCAATGGCGCACTCGTTAACATATCATTTAAGTTTTTAAAGAAGGAAGTCGAATTAACTAACACCGTATCTTGTCCAACAACTTTAAGTTTAGGCATTAAAGTAGCCCAGTTAATATTTGGAGTAATCTTATTAAATTCTGCAACAGTTAATTTATTATATGTTTTATATTGATCCCGCATTTCGATACGACTCATTTGAATTTCAGCTAGCGCTTTCTCTATATTAAATACAGTGGTTGCTTTTTGTTTAGCTTCAGCTTCACTACTACCTGTTAGTGTAAATAATTTTACCATATAGGTATTGTACGCCGCTCTAATTCGTTGACTTTGCGGATCATCTTTTAAATAGTAATCACGGTCTCCTAATGTTGTTCCACCTTGAGAGATGTTAACTACATATTTCGTAACGTTTTTTCTATCCTGACCAACGCCAAAACCAAACATTGGGCCACCAATACCTGATGTACGCATGTATGCAATATGATCTAAAAGCCCTGGAATGTCTTTGATTTGCTTAATTTTTGCTAAATCTGCTTTGATAGGAGTATAACCCAATTTTTCGATGGTTAAGCTATCCATTGCAGCGGCATAGAAATCGCCAACACGTTTGGTGACAGAACCAGCAGGTGCTTTTTTATCAGCGGCAGCAGTTTCTACTAAACTTCTAACGGCTTGTGCGTTAAATTCGCGAAGTTCATTAAAAGAACCCCATCTTGTTTCTTTAGCTGGTACTGGATTGTTTTTAATCCAAGTTCCGCTAGCGTATTGATAAAAATCATCGCCAGGTTTCACACTTAGGTCCATGTTAGCCGGGTCTATTAATTTTTTAGGAATATTTTGCGCAAATGCGGATAAACTGCCTGCAAAAATTCCTAGAACCGTAACATAATTTTTGAGTTGTTGACTTTTCATACTTTAAAAAATATTTAAAGATGAAAAATAAGAAATACCTATTGAACTCGTATGAAGTTAATAGAAATATTACTTGTTAAACCAGTAATAGATTCTGCTTAAACCAATTTTGCGGAAAATTTCGCTGTTAAATATTGATAATCTAAACGATTTCATGACTTTGCGATTTATAGTATATTAACATATTTTAACACTTTTTATTGTGCATCACAGAAAAATCACTGTAAAAATGTGCCTGTGGTTAATAAAATACGTAATTTTGAATTATTCTAAATAAAATGGAAAAGGAAAAACATTTACATAGCAAAGAAACTGATGCGTGTTGCAGTCACGATCCCGGTCATCATAATGAAGAAGGTGATGAACATGATCACGACCATGGAGATGCTTCCTCTTTTAAAACGTATTTACCAGCAATTTTTAGTTTAGTTTTATTAATAGTTGGAATAGCACTTGATTATTTTAAAGTAGATTTTTTCACTAATTATATTCGTATTGCATGGTATGTGCTGGCTTATATACCAGTTGCTTATCCAGTTATTAAAGAAGCAGTCCAAACTATATTAAATGGAGAAGTTTTCACAGAGTTTTTATTAATGGCATTAGCGACCATTGGTGCATTAGCTCTTGGAGAATATCCAGAAGCCGTTGCGGTAATGCTATTTTATACCGTTGGAGAATTATTTCAAGGAGCTGCAGTCGCTGGTGCTAAAAAAAATATAAAAGCATTATTAGATGTTAGGCCAGATACAGCGAATGTTTTTAGAAATGAAAAATTTGAAAGCGTAAAACCAGAAACGGTATCAATTGGAGAGACTATTCAATTAAAAGCAGGAGAGAAAGCTCCATTAGATGGTGAATTGATAAGCGATAGTTCGAGTTTTAATACCGCTGCTTTAACTGGTGAAAGTACACCGAAAACATTTAGAAAAGGTGAAACTGTGTTAGCTGGAATGCTGAATCTTGATCGAGTTATTACACTGAAAGTAACAAAGAAATTTGCAGATAGTGCCTTATCTCGAATTTTGGAAATGGTGCAATCGGCAACTTCACGTAAAGCAAAAACAGAGTTGTTTATTCGGAAATTCGCTAAAATTTATACACCAATTGTTTTCTTTTTAGCCGTTGCATTAGTGGTGTTCCCTTATTTTATTGTCGCAGATTATCACTTTCAAACCTGGTTATATCGTGCACTAGTTTTTTTAGTTATTTCCTGCCCTTGTGCTTTAGTAATTTCCATCCCATTGGGATATTTTGGAGGAATAGGCGCAGCATCTGCTAATGGAATTTTATTTAAAGGGTCCAATTTTTTAGATGTAATTACTCAAATTAATACTGTTGTATTAGATAAAACAGGCACGTTAACGCATGGCGTTTTTAAAGTTTCGGAAATAAACGCTGAAATTGATGAAGAGAAGTTTATGTCATTATTAGCTTCGATAGAAAGTCAATCTACCCATCCAATTGCAAAAGCCATTGTAGCCCATCATGGCGATAAAAAACTACTTAAAGTTAATGATGTAAAAGAAATTACAGGTCATGGTTTAACTGCTGAAATTGAAAATCAGAAAATAGTTACTGGAAACACAAAATTATTTAAAAAGCTTAAAATAGAGTATCCAATAGGTGTTGATGAAGAAGTTGAAACCATAGTTTTATTAGCTGTTGATGATACGTTCGCTGGTTATGTAACTATTACTGATGAAGTAAAGTCAGATGCTAAACAAGCTATTCAAGAATTGCATAAAAATGGTGTTAGTCAAATTGTAATGCTAAGTGGAGATAAAAATTCGATTACTCAAAAAATAGCTGCAACATTAGGAATTGACGTGGCGCATGGCGATTTACTGCCTGAAGATAAAGTTGCTCGATTAGAAGAACTAAAAAAAGACAAAACTCGTGTGGTTGCTTTTGTGGGTGATGGAATAAATGATGCGCCAGTTTTAGCATTAAGCGATTTAGGAATGGCGATGGGGGCCATGGGTAGTGATGTTGCGATAGAAACTGCTGATGTCGTTATTCAAAATGATCAGCCGAGTAGAATTGTGACTGCTATTAAAATTGGTAAGGCAACCAAAAGTGTGGTTTATCAAAATATTACATTGGCTTTTGCTGTAAAAGCTGTGGTTTTAATTCTAGGAGCTGGTGGTTTAGCTACCATGTGGGAAGCAGTTTTCGCCGATGTCGGTGTAGCATTTTTAGCTATTTTAAACGCAATTAGAATTCAGAAAATGAAATTTTAGAATTTTTAACATAGAGGTGAAGTTAAATTAAGTTGCTTGATTTCTACTTTGTTTCCATATTCTTATAAAGTTGAGAAAACTATCCTATTAAATTCTTAATCTACCTTAATTCCTTAATGTTTAACTCCTTAATCTGCCTTTAAATTAGTATATTTGGTATAATGACTACCGAAAAAACATACCCAGATTTAACTGAAAAGAAAGTTTATACTTTTAATGAGATAGACGAATCATTAACTTATAGCTATGCTCATTATTTGAACTGGCTTTTTGATGAAAGAGTGGAATTAATTAAAGGGAAAATTTTTAAAATGAGTCCCGCACCTTCAAGAGTTCATCAAGAGGTTTTTGGAGCGATTTTCAACCCACTTTATAATTTTCTAAAAAATAAATCCTGCAAAATTTACGGTGCACCATTTGATGTTCGCTTTCCTACAAAAAGTAAAGCCGACAAAGATGTGTTTACCGTTTTACAACCAGATATTTGTGTCGTTTGCGATTTAAATAAATTAGACGACAAAGGTTGTATCGGTGCTCCTGATCTAGTTGTAGAAATTTTATCGCCAGGAAATAACAAAAAAGAACTTTTAAATAAATACAAAGTTTACGAAGAATTTGGCGTTAAAGAGTATTGGGTTGTTAGTCAAAGTGATCAAAGTATTTTAATCTACACTTTAGATGATTTAGGTAAATTTCAGCCCTCTAAAATATTCACATTAAGTGAAAAAATCACTTCCTCTGTTTTACCAGGTTTTATTCTAAACCTGGATGATGTTTTTGAAGATTTATAAATCAATTAATACTAAGAAATGAAGAAGAATTAAGGTTTTCTTTCCAAATTCTTTTTGCATTAATATTTACTTTAGTCTTTCTACTTTGGTCTTTTCCGCCTAAAAACGTATTTTTACCAGCTAAATTCGACACCACCCTATAAATGAGCATATCTACTAAATACAATCCTACAGAAACAGAAGATAAATGGTATAGCTATTGGCTTGATAAAAAGTTTTTTCATTCAGAACCTGATGAACGTGAACCTTATACCATCGTAATTCCACCACCAAATGTTACTGGCGTATTGCACATGGGCCACATGTTAAACAATACCATTCAGGATGTACTGATCCGTAAAGCTCGTATGCAAGGTAAAAATGCATGTTGGGTTCCTGGGACTGATCATGCCTCAATTGCTACAGAAGCAAAAGTTGTAGCTATGCTGAAGGAAAGAGGAATTAACAAAAAGGATATTTCTCGTGAAGAATTTTTAAAATATGCGTGGGAGTGGAAAGAGAAATACGGTGGTATTATTTTAGAACAATTAAAAAAATTAGGTGCAAGTTGCGATTGGGATAGAACACGTTTTACCATGGAAGAAGATCTTTCGGAAGCGGTAATTGATTCGTTTATCCATTTGTACAAAAAAGGTTGGATTTATCGCGGTATCCGTATGGTAAACTGGGATCCAGCAGGGAAAACTGCAGTTTCCGACGAAGAAGTGATTCGTAAAGAAGTAAATCAGAAATTATATTATATCAAGTATACTATTGTTAGTCCGGAAGACGGAAAGTCGGAAAGTGATCTTTCGGACTTGCGGACTCCAGACTTTCTGACTGTAGCAACCACTCGTCCTGAAACGATTATGGCTGATGCAGCGATTTGTATCAACCCTAATGATGAACGTTTTAGACATCTAAAAGGCAAAAAGGTCTTCGTGCCTTTGGTTAATCATGAAATTCCTGTTATTGAAGATGAGTATGTAGATATTGAGTTTGGTACAGGTTGTTTAAAAGTTACTCCAGCGCATGATTTGAATGATTATGAGCTAGGTGTAAAACACAAATTGCCAGTTATAGATATTTTAAATGATGATGGAACTTTAAATGAGCTTGCCGTTATTTTGGTGGGTGAAGATAGATTTGTAGCTCGTAAAAAGATTGCTAAAATGCTTGAAGAAGCAGGTCATTTAGAGAAAATTGAAGATTATAAATCTCAAGTTGGTTTCTCTGAACGTACTGATGCAGCTATCGAACCAAAACTTTCTATGCAATGGTTCGTGAAAATGAAAGAGATGGCGCAACCAGCTCTGGATGATGTTCTTAATGGAGATGTAAACTTAATTCCTAACAAGTTCGAAAATACCTATCGTCATTGGATGGAAAATGTTCGCGATTGGAATATTTCTCGTCAATTGTGGTGGGGACAACGCATTCCAGCTTGGTATGATGATAAAGGAGATTGGGTTGTTGCAAAAACTAAAGATGAAGCGTTAGAGGAGTTTTGGAAAAAGAAAAACTTGGAAAACGCAATCGCTGATAAAGCTGGATTTAAAAAGCAATTAGAGTCATTTTTAAGACAGGATGATGATGTAATGGACACCTGGTTCTCCTCGTGGTTATGGCCAATATCTGTTTTTGATGGTTTTAAGAATCCTGATAATAAAGACATTAATTACTATTATCCAACCAATGATTTAGTAACTGCACCAGAGATTTTGTTTTTCTGGGTGGCTAGAATGATTATGGCCGGACATGAGTTTATGGGTAAAAAACCATTTACAAATGTGTATTTGACAGGAATTGTTCGCGATAAATTGGGCCGAAAAATGTCTAAATCGCTAGGGAATTCTCCAGATCCAATCGGTTTAATTGAGAAATACGGAGCGGATGGTGTAAGAGTTGGCATGTTAATGTCATCGCCTGCTGGCAACGATTTAATGTTTGATGAAACCTATTGCGAACAAGGAAGAAACTTTGCCAATAAAATATGGAATGCTTTCCGCTTGGTTAAAGGTTGGGAAGTTGATGAGAATTTAGAAAATCCTAATCAACAAGCAATCAATTGGTTCGAAAACCGCTTTAATGAAGCATTAACAGAAATCGAAGCCAACTTTAAGCAATACCGTTTATCTGAAGCTTTAATGGCTACTTATAAATTGGTGTGGGATGATTTTTGTGCATGGTATTTAGAAATGGTAAAACCTGCATATCAACATCCGATTGATGCGGCAACTAAGAAGGTGACTATCCAATATTTTGAAGAAATCTTGAAATTATTGCATCCATTTATGCCTTTCTTAACTGAAGAGCTGTACCACGATGAATTGTTTGGTGAACGTGCAGAAATGGACTGTTGTATCGTTGCAAATTATCCAACAATTGGCAAGGCTGATGAAACATTATTAAAAGAAGCAGAACTAATTAAAGAATTGATTTCCGAAATTAGAAATGTGAGAAATACACGTCAAATTTCACCTAAAGATGCGTTGCCATTAAGTATAAAAGTAAATTCAGGTTTAGATTACGAAAAATGGATTAACAGCGTATTTAAATTGGCGAATATTAGTGAGGTAGAGTTAGTAAACGATAAAATTGCAGGTGCAGCTAGTTTTATGGTTGGAAATGATGAATTCTTCATCGTTTTAAACGAAAATGTAGATTTAGATGCAGAGAAAGAGCGATTAACAAAAGAATTGGAATACTTACAAGGTTTCTTGAAATCGGTTGATGCGAAATTAAGTAATGAGCGTTTTGTACAAAATGCAAAACCAGAGATTATCGCAAACGAACGCAATAAAAAGGCTGACGCAGAATCGAAGATTAAAATCATAACTGAAAGTTTAGAAATTTTAGAAGGATAATTCAAATGAAAGCAAAAGGATTTATAATTGTTATTGCACTATTCGTTGTCCTTTTAGGATGTAACAATGAACAAAAATCCGATGCTAAAATCACTTATCAATCGAAGATTTTTATCGAACAGAGTTTAATCGACTATGTAAATAAAAATCCAGAGCTAAATAGTGAGGATAGTGTTATTTATGCCGAAGCACTTGATAAATTTCAAAGAGAAATTAAGGGTTTGAGTAATCATATAGATTTTTTGGTAGATTTTCCTTTGCAGGCAACAAACATTCGCGATACCGTAATGGGAACGAAAAGTTTTAAGATTGCTACTTTTGAAACATATACAGATTTGCTTCGAGATAAGGAATCTCTTTTGAACCGAATGAAATTAAGAATAAACGGGATTTTCCAATTTGATGATGAAGCGAACGGTTTAGTATTGGGTGGTAAATATTACCTAAAGGCATTAATTTATAAGCAAGGAAAACGTGCAGATGTAAATTATTATAAAAAACCTGATGGTTCTATTTATGTTTTAGGCGTTTATCCCATGCAGGTTAAAAAATTAAAACCTGTTTCTTCTACAGAAAAAATGGCTAACTTGAATTTATAATTCCTTAATCCAATGAGAAAATTAATGTATGTAGTAATGGCGGTAGCTTTATTCGCCTGTTCTGAAAGTCCAAAAGGATATGATTCTAAGATTTTTCTTGAAAAAGAAGTTAGCGAATTTATCAAGCTTAATCCTGAATGGACAAAAAATGTAAATACAGAAGCTGATGCTACCGAAAAGTTTAAACATAAAATGATTAATCTCAGTAATGAACCTAACTTTTTAACAGATTTTCCATTACAACTTACCGCAATAACAGATACAACAGTAAGCGATCAGGCTGTAAAGATGGGCGTATTTAAAAGTTTTAAAGATGAAGCAAGACCAAAAGAATCTTTACTTAATAATTTAGAGATAGAAATTAGAGCTATTATGCCTGCTGATCAAGCTGCTGGTTTAACAATTGATAAAAAGTATACCTTGAAAGGAATGCTTTATAAACAAGGGAAGCGAGCAGATGTGAAGTTCTTTCATGGTGCAGAAACTCCAATTTATACTTTAGGGAAATATACTTTCTGGAATATTTCGCCTAAAGAAATTAAATAATTTAATAGTATAATGCCCTTGCAATTTCATTTCGAAACGATTGCGTAAAAATTTTAGGAGAAGCACTACGGTTTTTGAGTAAAAAATCATATTATTGATTTGGGTTAAATCATTTTAATCTAACCAAATAATAAATCTTTCACGTCATTTAATTGCAGTTCTAGAATGGGTAATACTAGAAGAACATTTATAAAGCAGTCGGCATTGCTTGCAGCGGCTACTTATGCTGGTACATTAACTAGCAGCGCAAAAAGTTACAGCAGAATTATTGGTGCTAACGATAGAGTTAGAGTAGGTGTAGTCGGTTTTTCAGACCGATTTAAAGACACACTTTTCCCATGTTTTCAAAATCATAACAAAGAGCTCAATTTTGATGTTGTAGGTCTTTCTGATTTATGGACTTACCGTAGAGATTTAGGTATCGCCCATATTAAAGAAAAAATGGGTCATGATATTAAAGCATGTAGAAACAATGATGAGCTGTATGCCATGAAAGATTTGGATGCTGTAATTGTTAGTACGGCCGATTTTCAACATGCGTTACATACTATTGAAGCTGTAAAAGCTGGATGCGATGCGTATATTGAAAAGCCATTTGCAGAAACAATGGCTGATGCAAAAGCGGCGTTGAAAGCAGTTAAAGAAAGTAATAAAATTGTTCAAATTGGTTCGCAACGCCGAAGTGGAGAAAATTATGCAAACGCAGCTCAATATATTCAAGAAGGTAAATTTGGTGCAATTACAGCCGTAGATTTAGTTTGGAATGTAAACCAGCCAGGTAGATGGCGTAGACCAGATTTAGTTGCTAAACTTAAACAAGAAGATATCGATTGGAAACGGTTTTTATTGAATCGCCCAGCGGATACTTTTGATCCTAGAAAATATTTAGAATACAGATTGTTTTGGCCATATTCTTCAGGTATGCCAGGACAATGGATGTCGCATCAAATTGACACCGTACATTGGTTTACTAAACTAAATCATCCACGAAGCGTAGTAGCTAATGGTGGAATTTACACTTGGAAAGACGGTCGTAAGAATTGGGATTCGATGGTAGCCGTATTTGATTATGGTCAGCCAAATGGAAGCGATGGCTTTCAAGTTACTTTTACCTCACGAATGCAAAACAGTGTAGGTGATGTTGGTGAAGTTTATTATTCTAATGGTGGCGAACTAAATTTAATTACCAATAAAGTATCGCCAAAAGGTGGATTAGGCGTAAGAGAAGCTGCTGCAATGGGCATGAAACCAAACCTACTAGAGCCATTTGACCTTTCTAAAAAGGCAGTTAAAGTTGAAACTGCTGCCAATATGGGTGGTGATGCTTTAACCTCTGGGCACATGCGCAATTGGATGGAATGTGTACGAAGTAGAAAAACGCCTAATGCTCCAGTAGAAGCAGGATACGCACATTCTATTGCAAATATTATGACAAACGCCGCAGTTCATACAGGCGCAAAAGCCACTTTTGATGAAAAGTTACAGGAAGTAATGGCAGGCGGAAAAATCTTTAAATATTAATAAGAAATTCGTCATTGCGAGGCACGAAGCAATCTTAAAGCGATAATAATTGCCTTAGTTGTAAGATTGCTTCGTGCCTCGCAATGACGGCATAAATAAAAAATTAGAAAATCAACCTAAATAAATATGTTCAGTTACCTTAAAAAATCGGGTCTTTTAACCCTCTCAGTTGTAAGTCTTTTATCAGTTGCCAATGCCCAAAAAAGTAAACCCTTATTTGATGGGAAAACTTTAAAAGGATGGAAAGCTATTGTAGGTTCTGCACCTTATGCCATAGAAAATGGCGCAATTGTAGGGACAATGACTAAAGGATCTCCAAACTCATTTTTAGTTACAGAAAAAGAATACGGTGATTTTATCTTAGAACTTGACGTAAAATTAGAAGGAACTGAAACCAATTCTGGTATACAAACGCGTAGTCATTACGATGCTGCTGGGAACAAAGGCAAAGGAATGGTGTTTGGTAGACAAGTTGAAATAGACCCGACTGCAAGAGCATGGACTGGTGGAGTGTATGACGAAGCAAGAAGACTGTGGCTTTATCCTTTGGAACTGAACACAGCTGCAAAATCTGCATACAAGTCAGAAGAATTTAACCATTACAAAATAGAATGTATTGGTAATGAAACCAAAACTTGGGTAAATGGAATTCCAGTAGCCTATGTAATTGATACTTTAGATAAAACAGGTTTTATTGGCTTACAAGTACATGGAATTGGTACAAATCTTAAGCTAGATGGAAAAAAAGTATATTTCAAAAACATCAACATTCAAACAGAGAATTTAAAACCACAAGCTTTTCCAAAAGGAATTTATACCGTTAACTTAACTCCAAATACCTTATCTGCATACGAGAAATCTAATGGTTATAAACTATTATTTGATGGGAAAACAAATGCAGGTTGGGTTGGTGCTTATAAAACTACGTTTCCAACAAAAGGATGGGATATCGCCAACGGACAATTAACTGTATTGCCATCAAATGGAGCAGAATCTACGAATGGTGGAGATATTGTAACCAAAGAAGAATACGCAGCATTCGATTTATCGTTCGAATTTAAATTAAGCGAAGGCGCAAATAGTGGAGTAAAATACTTCGTAACCTTAGCTGAGAAAAATACAGGTTCTGCAATTGGTTTAGAATACCAGGTATTAGATGATGAAAGACATCCAGACGCAAAACTAGGTCGCGATGGAAATAGAACGTTGGCATCATTGTATGATTTACTTACTGCAAAAAAAGAAGCTCGTTATTTACGTCCAATCGGGAGTTGGAATAACGGAAGATTGGTCGTTTATCCAAACAACAAAGTTGAGCATTATTTAAATGGAGTTAAAGTTTTAGAATACACCAGAGGTTCTGAAGAGTTCAAAAAATTAGTAGCAATTAGTAAATATAAAGATTGGAAAAACTTTGGCGAAGCTGCAAAAGGTCATTTGCTATTGCAAGATCATGGAAATAAAGTAAGCTTTAGAACTATAAAAATTAAAACTCTATAATGCAACGTCGTTCTTTTGTTAAAAAATCAGCTTTGCTTTGTTCGAGTATGTTATTTGCCGAAAATATTTTTGCCAGCATGACTTTAGCGCCTATTAATGTAGCGATGATTGGCTGCGGAGATAGAGGTAAAGGCGTTTTATCGGTCATTAAAGCAATGGACGATAAATTTAACATCGTTGCATTTTGCGATGTACTTGATTTTAGACTGGAAGAAGCTAAAAAGTATGTGCCTTCATCGGCTATTGCCATAAAAGAATACCAAAAAATTTTAGACGATAAAAAGATTGATGCTGTATTTATTGCAACACCCTTAAGCGAACATTTTAAAATTGCTAAAGATGCTGTTTTAGCTGGCAAACATGTGTATGTAGAAAAAACAATGACCTACAACATAGAGCAAGCTTTAGCGCTTCGCAAATTAGTGAAGCAATATCCTAAACAGGTTTTTCAAGTGGGTTATCAATACCGCTATTCTCCTTTGTATTTTAAAGTTAAAGAAATGATACAGAGTGGGTATTTGGGTAAAGTTTCTCAGATAGATTGTCGTTGGGATCGGAATGGAAATTGGCGTAGAGCTGTACCAAATCCTGCATTGGAAAGACAAATTAACTGGCGGATGTACAAAGAATATTCTGGTGGATTAGCTGCGGAATTATTGTCGCATCAAATAGATTTTATCAATTGGGCTTTCGAAACACAGCCTGATCAAATTATAGGTTCTGGCGGAATTGATATTTTTAAAGACGGCAGAGAAACCTACGATAATATACAAGCCATATTGCGCTATCAAAATGCTGGTATGATAGGGAATTTTGGTGCAACCTGTGGCAATGCACACGATGGATATTTATTTAAAATAAAAGGTACAAAAGGTTCCGTTAATTTATTACCCAATACCGGAATTTTTTATCCTGAAAAGGAAACAGCTAAACAATTGGGAATTGTAGACGGTGTAACTGGTGCTACAAAAATTGTAGTGAATACAGATGGTGGCATCCCAATTTTAGATAAACCCACAAAAGATGGAACTATCTACGCGTTAGAAGAATTTTATAAAGCGATTACAGAAAACAAAACGCCTGTTTCGAATATCAATACTGGTACACAGGCAGCAATTTGCGTAGCCATGTGTAACGAAGCAATTTATACTTCAAAAACTCAATTTTGGAAAGCTGAATATTCTTAAAAGAGAGTCAGGAAAGTCGGGAAGTCAGAAAAGTCCGAAGATAAAATGTAAAAGAAGTTTGTTATTCATAATATATTTGTCATTCAGAGCGCAGCGAAGAATCTTTAAACATCATTCTAGTATTACCGTCCTGAGCGTAATTACACAACAATTAAGCAATTTAACAATAGAACAATTTTCTTTAGACAAACTAAAACCAACTTTTCACGGACTTTCGGACTAAAAACTTCCCGACTAAAGAAACTTATAATCCGGCAAATTCTCTACAAACAAAAACTTTTCATTGGCATGATCTATTTGTGCGTAATAATGCTGTAAGCCATTGCTAACCGCTAACCATCTCGCTTTGTAAACCGAATTATATCGAGCAGCCTGATCAAAAGTAGCTTGAGTAATTGCAACCGAAGGCGCTTTACATTCAATCACCATTATTTTTTCACCTAACTTATCATACACCAAAATATCACTACGCTTTCTAGTTTGATTTAGGCTTAATCCGCCTTCAATCTGTAGTAAAGCAGCAGGGAAATTTTTCTCTTTAATTAAATAACGGATAAAATGTTGCCTAACCCATTCCTCAGGAGTTAAAACCAAATGCTTTTTCCGGATCTCATCAAAAATAAAATACAAATCATCCCTTTGGGTAATTTTAAAAGGATGATGTGGAAGATTAAGTGGGGTTGGATTAAACATTTGATTTGGGTTAAATTTTAATAACTTTTGGCTATTCTAAAACCAAGATCATCAATTTTAAAAGAATGGGGATGACTTCGCCTACGGTTAGTCGCCATACAACCTCTTTCTTCATCACACCAACCGCCACCCCTAATTATTCGGTAAGAACCATAAACAGTTTCGTCATAAATATCAGAACACCATTCCCAAACATTTCCTAACATATCATAAAGTCCCCAGGAATTTGGTTCCTTAAGACCAACTTCATGTGTGCTATGATTAGAATTATTTTTAAACCAAGCAATACAATCAATATCACCATATCTAATTCCTTTGGTTTCTGCTTTACAAGCATACTCCCACTCAGCCTCATTTGGTAGTCTATACCCATTTGCAGTTGAGTCGAAAGATATTTTATTTGTTAGGTCATCAAAAATATACACTGGTTTAAACCCAGTTTTAATTGACAAGTTATTGCAAAATAATGCAGCATCCTTCCATGATACATTCTCAACCGGAAACTTATTTCCTTTAAAATTAGAAGGACTTTCATGCTGAATTTGAAAGTAAAATTCTTGAGTAACTAAATATTTTGCCAATAAAAAAGGTTTCACTTTCACCGTCCAACTCCGCTTTAGCCTATCATCTCTTAACATAATTTCACCTTCAGGTATTTCTACTAGGTAGCTTTTAAAATTGCTAATATCTAAGTGTGTCATTAAATGTTGTAAACTAAACCCTTTATTTCTGTTTAATTAGTTTCTGCCAAAGTTAATATTTGTGCATAAACTATTGCCTCAAAATCGTAAATCGTAAATGGTAAATTGTAAATTTACCGCAAATGAGTGCCGTAGAAATTATAAAAGACTTAAAAGCCAGAAAATTTAAACCCTTGTATTTATTGCAGGGCGAAGAACCTTATTACATTGATCAAGTAGTTGATTACATGGAAAACAACGTGCTAAGTGATGGGGAAAGAGGTTTCAACCAAACCGTTTTGTATGGTAAAGACACCGACATGGCAACAATTTTAAATGCTGCGAAACGGTATCCGATGATGTCTGAATATCAACTCATTATTGTAAAAGAAGCACAAGATTTAAAATGGGCAAAAGAAACTGAAGGCAGCGGAAAAGAAGCAGAAGTAGTACTTAATTATTTCGAAAAACCTTTGCCAAGTACAATTCTTGTACTCGCCTACAAATACGCCAACTTCGATAAGCGCAAAAAGATTTACAAAGCCATCAACTCTAACGGCATTGTGTTTCAATCAGATCCAGTTCGCGATTACAAATTAATGCCTTGGATAGAAGAGCACATTAAAGAAAAAGGCTATCAGATTGCACCACAAGCAGCAGCGCTGATGGCAGAATATTTGGGTACAGACCTTTCTAAAATTGCGAATGAAGTAGAAAAATTGTGTTTAAATATTAGTAAGGATACTGTTATCCAAACAGATCATATTCAGCGAAACATTGGCATTAGTAAAGAGTACAATGTATTCGAATTGCAAAAAGCATTAGCAGCAAGAAACGTGTTAAAATGCAATCAAATTGTGAATTACTTTGCAGATAATCCTAAAGCAAACCCAATGGTAATGGTAATGGCAAACTTGAATGCCTACTTTACAAAGATTTTAAAATATCATTACTTACCAAATAAAAACGATGCCGCTAAAGAGTTAGGTGTAAGTCCGTATTTTATTAAAGATTATGAAGCTGCAGCAAGGACATTTAACGATGCAAAAACTTTTGATATCATTAGTTTATTAAGAGAATACGATCTTAAAAGTAAAGGCCTAGACAGTACAGGCAATACCACAGATGGCGAATTGTTGAAAGAAATGCTGTTTAAAATGATCCATTAATTTTTGCATACAAACAGACCGTCATTCCCAATTTATCTTCATCCTCACCTAGCAGCGTCATGCCCAGCTTGATCCGATAGCTATCGGATGGGTAATGCAGTGATAGGCTTTTGTAACGCATTACGATTCCCGTTTTCACGGGAAAGACGACAAAGGTGGAAATCGGCAAAGATTAAGAACCCAAAACAATACAACACTATTTGCCTATCGGCTGGTGTCTCACCCGCCGAAACCTTACTAAACTAATGTGGTTGGTGATACACTGACCACTAGGCGAATTGACCGTCATTCCCGTGAAAGCGGGAATCTTAAAGCGATAGCATCATTATTATCGCATTACGATTCAGTCGAGCTGAGAATGACGACCTAAGCCCCTCATTCTTCTCGCTAAATACTATAAATTTCGGTTTGTAACTATAAAGTTATATCGCTCCTCCTGCTATTGAGACATTGCCCACTATATTTACTTTAAATTAACTTATTTACATGAAAAGAAATTTACTAACCATTTTATTAACTGTGAGTGCTATTACTTTCGCACAAGCACAAGTTAGACCGCAAGGTGGTACGGCTGATACCACACGTAGAGGTCCGGGGGCTGCCCTAGGTTCTAACGTAAGAGCACAACCTAAACCTTACGCACAAGTAATCACCGATAAAACACTTACCCGTAGAGGGATGATTACCACCCACAAATTAGAAGACAAATTCTTTTTTGAAATAGCAGATACTACTTTAGGTAGAGATATTTTAGTAGTAAGCCGTATTGCTAAATCTGGTGCCGATGTACGAGCAGCACAAGGTTACGCAGGTGATGTAATTGGAAGTACAGTTATCCGTTTCGAAAAAGGACCAAATAACCGCATTTTTATGCGTAAAGTGAGTTTTAAAACCTACAGCCCTGATAGTACCACATCAATGTATCAGTCGTTAAAAAACTCAAACATCCAAGCTATTGCAGCATCATTTAACATTGCGGCCTATACGCCAGATAAAAATGGAAGCGTAATCGACGTAACAGATTATATCAATAGCGATAACGATATTTTCTATTTCAGTTCACCAGCATCTAAAACCAGATTTAGATTAGGTGCACAATTATCAGATCGTAGCTACATTCAAAACATGCGCAGTTTTCCGCTTAACGTAGAAATCAGCACCATGAAAACCTATAGCTTAACTGCTGCGCCATCACCATTTGGTCCAGCTGCACCAACAGCAGGAGGCGGAGGCGCTTCTGCAGGTTCTGCAACTGTAGAGTTAAACACATCATTGGTTATTTTACCAAAAGTACCGATGAAAGCTAGATATGCTGATCCTCGTGTTGGTTATTTCACAGTTGGGTATACCGACTTCGATTTAAATCCTCAAGGTGTAAAAGAAATCGACTTGATTAAACGTTGGAGATTAGAACCAAAACCACAAGATTTAGCGAAATACAAACGCGGAGAATTAGTAGAGCCACAAAAACAAATTGTGTATTACATTGATCCAGCAACACCAAAAAAATGGGTTCCATATTTAATTGCTGGGGTTAACGATTGGTCAAAAGCTTTCGAAAAAGCAGGTTTCAAAAATGCAGTGGTAGCTAAAGAAGCACCAACCTTTGCACAAGATTCAACATGGAGTATCGACGATGCTCGTCACTCGGCAATTGTGTACAAACCTTCAGAAATTGCTAATGCTAGCGGACCAAGTATCTCAGATCCACGTAGTGGAGAAATTATGGAAAGTCACATTAACTGGTTCCACAATGTGCAATCATTAGTACACGATTGGTACATGATTCAAACTGCTGCAGTTGATCCTAGAGCTCGTAAAATGGTATTTAGTGATGAATTAATGGGCGATTTAATTCGTTTCGTTTCTTCACACGAAGTAGGCCATACCTTAGGTTTATTGCACAATTACGGTTCAAGTTCAACCGTACCAGTAGAAAACTTACGTAATAAGAAATGGGTAGAAGAAAATGGACATACACCATCTATTATGGATTATGCTCGTTTCAACTATGTTGCGCAACCAGAAGATAATATTAGTGCAAAAGGATTATATCCACGCATTGGCGATTACGATAGATGGGCAATTGAATGGGGATATAAATATTATGCAGATTCAAAAACTCCAGGAGACGAAGTAGAAAGATTAAATAAAGCAGTTATCGAATCAGCTAAAAACAGACGTTTATGGTTTGGTACAGAATCTAATCCAGATGATCCACATTCGCAAAACGAAGATTTAAGTGATAACGCCATGAAAGCGAGTGAGTATGGTATTAAAAACCTAAAAGTGATTTTGCCAAACTTACCAGCATGGACAAAAGAAGCAAATGAAGGATACGATAATTTATCAAACATGTATGGTCAATTAACAACCCAATTCGGTCGTTATATGGGGCATGTTGCTAAAAACGTAGGTGGTGTTTACGAAAACCCTAAAATGGTAGAGCAAGCTGGTTTAGTTTACGAGCGTACACCAGCGGCAACACAAAAAGAAGCAATGGATTTCTTAAACAGACAATTGTTTACCACACCAAAATGGTTATTAAATCAATCAATTTTAGATAACATCGATCAAAACCCATTAGAAGTAGTAGCAAGATTGCAAGGAAGTACATTAAACCGTTTATTAAGCAACAGCACCTTAAGTAAATTGGTAGCTGCAGAAGCTGCAGATGGCGCAATAGCGTATAAAATCACAGATTTATTTACAGATTTAAACGGTGCAATTTTCACTGAATTAAAATCAAACGCAGCAGTTGATGTATACCGTCGTAACTTACAAAAAGCATACGTAGAAAAATTAATTTCGATTGTAAAACCAGCTCCAGCAGCAACAGCTACTAATGCGATATTGTTAGGTAGAGGCGGTGCTCCAACAGGCTTAACAGCTTCACAAAGTGATGTTTTATCAGTTGTAAAAGGTCAACTACGTGATTTAGATAGTCGCATTAAATCTGCATCTGCTTCACAAGCAGATTCATTAAGCAAATACCATTTGTTAGATTTAACAGATCGTATTGAAAGTGCGCTAGATAGCAAGAAAGATTAAGTAATTCACAATTTTAATTAAGCGTTCCAATGTAAATTGGGACGCTTTTTTATTTAGTCGCTTTTGCTAACAGTGCAAAAAGTACAACTGTTGATGCCACGACAACAGTTCCTGCCCCTAAAACAATGTAATGAGCAGCCGTGCGTCTCTTTTTTGTTTGGTAATAAGCAGCAGTTCTATAGCTATTTACGTACACCGAATCTTTTAATAAAGAGCCATTGCTCACGTTCAACTCACTAGGTTTAAAATAATCCGAGCTACTGGTATACCTATATTTCCTAAAATTGTGTAATTGAGGATTTTTTAACTTAAAAAGACTTTTAACGTCCTTAACTGCTATATTCTCAATTGAATCTTTGTGTACAGTTTGAGCAGGTAATTTAGTTGAAATAAAAAATATCAATAACGTGCTGAATAACAATTGTTTTCCCATAAATAAATATATAAAATATTTTGAAGCTGCGCTTGATATGAATGTCTTTAAACCTTGAAGCTTTTGTCAGTTGGAGGCTGGGTAAATGCACTCTTCATTGGATACTTCGTATTTAAGTTTGTGGTTCTGAGCAACTTTGAAGTCTTATTTATGAAAAGACAAGCCAATTTAGAGTAAGAAAAAGCATTTTGCGTGATGGGAAAAGCTCTTTGCGTGACGGGAAATGTCCTTCGCACGATAGGAAAAGTCCTTTGCGTGATAGGAAATGTCCTTCGCACGATAGGAAATGTCTTTCGCACGATAGGAAATGTCCTTCGCACGATAGGAAAAGTCCTTTGCGTGATAGGAAATGTCCTTCGCACGATAGGAAATGTCTTTCGCACGATAGGAAATGTCCTTCGCACGATAGGAAATGTCCTTTGCACGATAGGAAATGTCCTTCGCATGATGGGAAATGTCCTTTGCGTGATAGGAAATGCCCTTTGCGTTGAGGGAAAAACCGAAAAATTAAAGGAATTACTTCGTATTAAATACGATCATTAATCGAAAATGTAGTGAATAGGGTAGTGAGGGCAATAAAATAGCAAAAGAGCTTGCAAATGCATAAAATATTTGAGTACTTAGCTTGTATATGTATGACATAATATTTTTATAACATAAGGCAATGAAAATACTTAGAATCCTGATCCTCCTTTTCGTAGCGTTCTTTGGTTTAGCGTTCAATTCGATGGCGCAAACTAAACCCAACATCGTTATTATAGTTTCTGATGATCATGCCTATCAAGCTATAAGTGCTTACGGTAGCAAATTGATGCAAACGCCAAATATAGATCGCATTGCAAAAGAAGGAGCTCGTTTTGACAAGGCTTATGTAACCAATTCAATTTGTGGACCAAGCAGAGCAGTTATCCTGACAGGGAAATACAGTCATAAAAATGGATTTAAGGATAATGAGAGTTCAGTGTTTAATGGCGATCAAGATACATTTGTAAAGCAATTACAGAAAGGTGGATATCAAACGGCATGGATAGGTAAATGGCATCTCGAAAGCAAACCCCAGGGATTTGATTTTTGGCAAATATTACCGGCTCAAGGGCAATATTACAATCCTGATTTTGATATGATGGATGGCTCTAAAAAACGTTTTGATGGCTACGTTTCCAATGTAATTGAAGATGTAACCGAAGACTGGTTAAATAAAAGAGATGCATCCAAACCATTTTGTTTGGTGATAGGGCACAAGGCTACGCATCGCGTTTGGCTACCAGATACCACCGATCTAGGTAAATTTGACAACGTTACTTTTCCGTTGCCACACAATTTCTACGATACCTATGCCACCAGAGCAGCCGCAAAAGTGCAAGACATGAGCATTGCTAAAACCATGATGATGGGTTACGATTTAAAAATGTTCGGAACTGATGTGGCGGAAAGCAAGGATGGCAATTTTAGTCGGATGAATGCACAACAAAGAGCCAAAATAGATGCGTACTATAAGCCAATTGAAGTAGATTTTAACCAGCAGAAACTAACAGGAAATGCATTAACTGAATGGAAATTTCAGCGCTACATGCGAGATTATCTAAGTACAGCAACTTCCTTGGATCGGAACATTGGTCGTACACTAGCTTATTTAGACAAACATAATTTGACTAAAAACACGATTGTAATTTATCTTTCAGATCAAGGTTTTTACATGGGTGAGCATGGTTGGTTTGATAAACGATGGATCTATGAGGAATCCTTCCGTACCCCAATGGTCATGCGTTATCCAGGTGTGATTAAGCCGGGTACAGTTTCAACTAATTTTGTAATGAACTTGGATATTGCTCCAACTGTACTAGATGCTGCGGGTGTTCCTATTCCAAAGGATGAACAGGGGCAATCCATGTTGCCATTACTTAAAAACAAGAACGCTAAAGGACGGAAAGCCATCTATTATCATTATTATGAAAATGGCGAACACTCGGTTTCGCCTCATTTTGGCATCAGAAATCAACGTTATAAATTAGTACGCTTTTATAAAAGAGTAAACTCTTGGGAATTGTACGATTTGCAAAAAGATCCCAATGAAATGAATAACTTGTATGAACAAAAAGAATACAGCAAAATCATTGCGGAGATGAAAGTTGAATTAAATCAGTTGATCGATACCTACGACGATCAGGATGCGAAAAAGATACTAATGGAAATTAATAAATAACTAAACAAAAAAGCCTTCGAAATTTTCGAAGGCTTTTTTGATAATCCAAACAGGTATTATTTCATACTGTCATCAATTTTTTGAATTTGATCTAAGTGCGCTTTTACAATAGGAGCAGTTTTGCTAGCAAATGCTCTAAGTTCAGCATCCTTACCGTCCTTAGCTTCTTTTTCCATTAAATCTAAAGTCTTTTTGTGTCCGTCCACCATCGCATTCACATATTCCTTGTCAAAATCACGACCTGTTAATTTATTTAAGTCATTCATTTTCTTAGTATGTTCCTCATCTAAAGAAGTTGGAAGCGTGATGTTTTTAGAAGATGCTATCGTTTTTAGTTCTTCATTTGCTTTACCATGATCTTTTACCATCATATCTGCAAACGCTTTAACCTCTGCATTGGTCGATTTACTCAAGGCGATTTTACCAAACTCAACTTCTGCCATTCCGCCCACAGCTGCCTTACCAGCAAACTCTGTATCATCTTGATCTGCCGCCATACCTGCGGTAGTATCTGTATTAAAAGTAGTATCCATAGTATTTAAACTATCGGCATTGTCATTCGAATTTTTAGAATTTGAATTACAGCTTTGAAAAGTGAAAGCCAATAGGGCAATCATACTTAAATAACCTAATTTTTTCATAGTAATAATTTAATTGATGTAAAATGTAAATTGATCTAAGGTGTTGAACAATTTAAGTTTAAATATGTTTTCAGATTAAAAAATTAACCTATTTATCGCATCTTATCGTACATCCTTAATTGTTTTTTAAGTATTTCTCTAGCCATATGAATTCTGGTTTTCACCGTTCCAATTGGAATATCTAATTTATCGGCAATTTCATGGTACTTATGACCTTCAAAATGCAACACAAATGGTAAAGAATATTCTTTTGGGAGCTTGCTCAAAATGGTATGTACATCGTTAATAACAAACTTACTTTCAGCAAGGTTTTTTGAAGAGCTTTGTACAAGCTTTGCTGAGGATAAATCTACAGATTTAAGAATTATTGCATTTGACCTGGCTTCTTTCCTATAATCATTAATAAATGTATTTTTCATGATGGTAAATAGCCATGCCTTTAAATTGGTTCCTTCCTTAAAATTTTCAAAGTACCGGATTGCCTTCAAGATGGTATCTTGGTAAAGATCATCGGCATCATTTAAGTCTTTAGTAAATCTAAAAGCAAATGCCTTTAGTGGACGAGTGTGTTCATTTAGCATTACACTGAAATCGGATACTTGCATAAGAGTTGGGTTTAAAAATTCATAAGAGTAAGATTGTAGCAAATTAACAACTGAAAGAGCACTCCGTTTGGTGTATTTGTACTGGTTTTCGAAGTTATTTATACGGTTTCTTACAGGTCGCTTTACGCTCTATTTCAGTTATTTATAGTTAGATTGATGAAATACGCACAGTATGAATGGGATTTATACGGTATTTGATCCATCGCAAAACATTTTGTATCAATTTTGTATTTAGTTATATAAATCTATTGAAGAAAGATAGGATCATCAGTTTAATAGATTAACACGAATTAACTAATGTCAAAAAATAAAACAATGGTAAATAGAGACGAAATTTCATTCCTAAAAAGGCATTTAGGCGCTAATAAAGAAGATATTATTAAAGCCGTATCCGCAGTAGGCAATAACCTTGAAAAAATTGAAGTGTATTTATTACAGCAAAAGCTGGTATGCGCTACAAAATACGATGGCCTAAAATACGGAAGTAGAGAATTGCGCTAGGTAATCATTTCGTTGAGCAGATATATGAGTTGAATATATCTGGGTAAGTTATGCCCTTTTATAAAATTAAATCTTAACATATGGACTACGAAAATCAAGAAATAAGAGAAGGACAAGGTTCAACTCCGAGTATTCAACATCAAGACCCCATACATCAACCAAATTCAATTACGAGTGATCCCTCAAGTGGTTTAAATCAAGATGATAGAATTACAAATAATGATGTAGAAGATGAGATGGAGGTAGAAAACGATAAAGTTTCGGCGCAAACAGATACAATGAATCAGCGTCAGGGTGGAGATTTTGATGACGAGCTGGAAGCTGATGAAAACCTTGATGAAAGAGATATTGCTCGCGATTAAGAGTTCACAGTTTAATTATAATAGAAATAGAGTAACAAATCCTGCTAATTCATAGTGGGATTTTTTGTTTTTTAAACTAATAATTGAAATCGTACTAGATTATTTGAATAAGCCATGTTTAAAATAGTACAAGATTAATTAATTTAGCTTTCCTATTCAGGAGAAAAAACCGAATGAAAAAAGTAAAATCTAAAGAACCTGCTGTAACAACTTCTGAATTAACGGATGTTAAACTAGATGGCAAGTCTTTACGTTTTCCAATTATCGCAATTGGTGGCTCAGCTGGATCAATACAGGCTTTTGAGCTTTTTTTCAAATATATGCCCTATCCTTCTAATTGTGCTTTTGTTATCATTATGCACTTATCTGCAGAAGGGAATATTAATGTGCCTGGATTATTCCAACGGTTTACTACAATGCCCGTGATTGAAGTAAAAGATGGAATGTCTATTCTTCCAGATCAAGTCTATGTGATACCCCCTAACAAGAATATGGGTATTTGCAACAATAAATTTTTGTTATTTAAAGCGCAGAAAGAACCAGGTGTTAAATATGTAATAGATTATTTTTTAACAAGCTTATCAGAAGAACGTTGGGAACGAGCTGTTGCTGTTATTTTTTCTGGCATGGGCAACGATGGCGAGGCAGGAATTAAAGCCATTAAAGAAAAATTAGGTTTGGTAATTGTGCAAAGTCCAGAATCTGCTCAATATAAGGCCATGCCAGAGGCAGCCATTAAAACGTACATAGCAGATTATGTACTGAATGCAGCCGAAATGCCAAAAGTCATCATCGACTATTTAAGCAAATCGAATACTCAACATGCATTACCTGATGGATATGATGAGAAATACCATCCCACTGTACTGCAAAAAATACTTTTACTGTTACGCAGCTACAGTGGACATGATTTTACACTTTACAAGAAAAACACCATTAATCGTAGAATTGAGCGAAGAATGGTTTTTCATAAGCTAGATAGTTTCGAGGCATATTTCAATTTTATTTCTGATTTTCCAACAGAGATGGATGTTCTTTTTAAAGAATTGCTAATTGGAGTAACACGCTTTTTTAGAGATCCAGAAGCGTATGATTCGCTAAAAGGGTTACTGTATGAAAAACTACAACATAAAAGTAAAGATGATCCGATTAGAATTTGGATTGCAGGCTGTTCTACAGGAGAAGAATCGTATTCTATTGCCATGCTGGTTTTAGAATTTTTTGATCAAGTACCATCAAGATCATTACAGAAAGTGCAGATTTTCGCTACAGATCTTGATGATGATGCGATCGAATATGCTAGACTTGGTTATTACCCAAAACGAATTGTTGAAGAAATTTCTCCAGAAAGACTTAATCGTTTTTTTGAAGAGAAAAATAATGGATATGTGGTTAAAAAAGAACTGCGAGAAATGATTGTTTTCGCTAAACACAATCTCATTAAAGATGCACCTTTTACACGGCTAGATTTATTGTGCTGCAGAAATGTGATCATTTATTTCTCGGCTACCCTACAAAAAAAATTACTTCCGGTTTTCCATTATTCCTTAAACGAGCATGGACTTATGTTTTTAGGTCCAGCAGAAACCAGTGGTATTTATAATGAAGCATTTAAGATGTTAGATAGTAAATGGAAGATATTTGAACGTTATGGCCCAATAGGTAACATCATTAAAATGATCGACTTTCCGTTTAATATTGCAACACCAAACTTAAAAACACTAAAAGAAGTACCACTTAAAATCCAAACAAAAACTCCAATGGCAAATAGTTTTCAAAAAATTTTGATAGACCATTATACTCCTGCATCACTCTTAGTAAATGAAAAGGGCGATATTCTCTACATTAACGGAAACGTAAACAGATTTCTGCAAATCAATTCTGGCGAAGCCATGATGAATGTGCATAAAATAATAAGAGAGGAGTTGCGCTACCCCATATCCAATGCTATTCATCAGGCATGGCTCAACAAAAAGAATTTTGAATGTACTGAAATAAAAATTACAGATCAGGGAAAACAATATCTTGTTGGTTTTGCGGTAGATTATTTAAGAGACGGTCAATTACAAAATCTATTGGTGGTTACGTTTAAAGATATTGGAGAAATTAAAAAAAGAAAACAGACCAGTTCAAAAATTGAGGGGAATGTAAATTTACAAACCATAAGCGAGTTGGAAAAAGAACTCGATTTCACGAAGCAACAATTACATGGTACGATAGAACAGATGGAGTCTTCACTAGAAGAATTAAAGTCTACCAATGAGGAATTGCAAAGTACCAATGAAGAGTTGCAAAGCACCAACGAAGAAGCCTTAACCACAAAAGAGGAAATGCAGTCGCTTAATGAAGAGTTAATGACGATTAACCTGCAATACCATAACAAGGCAGAGGAATTGACCATGTTGAATAACGACATGAAAAACTTGTTGGATAATACAGAAATCGGAACCATTTTTCTTGATAATAATTTAAATATTTTACGATTTACTCCGCAGGTAACCAAATTGTTTAACGTTATTCCCCAAGATGTTGGTCGTTCTATTACCCATATCGTGTCTAATTTCGATTATCCAGCCATAGAAAATGCAATTTTAGAAGTGATTGAGCGATTGGCAGGTAAAGAACTTGAAGTGAAGACAACGAAAAACGAATGGTATAATCTACGCATTATGCCCTACCGTACCATGGATAATTTTATAAATGGAGCTGTATTAACGTTTACGAAAATTACACCGCTAAAATCGTTAGAAAATCGGTTATCTACATTGGTAAGTTATATTCAAACCGTAGTAGATAACTTACCGCATGCCGCAGTAATTTTAGATGAAGACCAAAAAATATTGGTGGTTAATAAACATTTCCTAAAGCTTTTTCATTTCAGAGAGGAAGAATTAAAAGAGCAATCGCTTTTAGAAATTATTCTAAACAAATGGAAAACCAATAAGCTTTCTCACTTGTTACAAAAAGGGCAGACAGAAGATAGCTATTATTTGGAGCATAATTTTCCAAGTATAGGATTGTTAAAATTGATGATAAGAATACAACAGGTAACTGAACTCGATCATGAAGAACCCACGGCAACGATTGTTACGTTCGAAAAGCAGGAGCCAGATTTAACCCATGAAAAGCAATAAGGATAAAATCATATCGAATTATAAACAACGAATTGAAAGAATAATCCCAACCAATGAAGTAGAGGAGCCTTTAACCGAAAGACAGGTCGCCACTTTATTGGGTGAGCTCCAAATTGCTCATTTAGAACTAGAAATGCAGAATGATGAATTAAGCATGTCTGCACAGATGCTTGAAACAGAAAGAGCAAAATTTGCTGATTTTTTTAATTTGGCACCTGTTGGCTACTTTATTTTAGATCAACTAGGTTTGGTAACTGAGGCCAATCGGATTGGGATCAAACTGTTATCGATTACAAAAAGTGCATTGATAGGTCAAAGATTTCAAAGTTTTATTGCACCAGATGATTTTGAAAAATTTTATTCGTTTTTGCATAAAATGAAGCCCAATGAGGCTAAACAAACTACAGAAATTAAAATCCAACTTTTTAGTGGAGAACGAATTTACACTAAAATGGAGGGCATTGCAATTCATAATTCATTTGCTGATGTATTGGCTTATTACGTTACCGTTACTGACATTACAGCAAGTAAAGTAGCGCAACAAAAACTTCAGGTCACCACAGAACGTTTAGAAATGTCTTTAAGCGCTTCTGGTACCGGAACCTGGTCTATCGATTTAAGTGAAAACAGAGTTTTTTTGGATGAATTTAGTTTGAAGTTATTAGAACTGCGTTCATGGGAATTTGATGGCAGTTTAAGAAAATTTCTTGAGCTCGTTCATCCAGAGGATCAACTTATGGTGAAGCGACACTTGCTAAACGATAGGAGCCAAGAAGAAAAAATCGATTTAGAATTTAGAGTAATCACCAAAGGGCAACTAAAGTATATAGCTACTAAAGGACATCATATTCAAACGGAACTTGGTAAATATCTTTCCGTAGGTATATTATTAGATATGACCGAACGAAAAAAAATTGCATTAGCTAAGCAAGAATTGCAAGAAGAAAAGCAAAAACTCATTTTAGCCACTACATTTAAAGCACAAGAAAACGAAAGGCAAAAAATAAGCAGCGCATTGCACGATAGCATTTGTCAGCTTTTATACGGAATAAAACTTCATCTCCCTTCCATTCAATTGAGTGAAGAATCAAAAGCTGAATTTAAAATGGCACGCCAATTATTAGATCAGGCCATTAAAGAAACTAGGGAACTTTCTTATGAGCTTACTCCTTCTGTACTCCGCGATTTTGGTTTTGTAGAAGGCATTCGTGAAATGGCACAACGGTTAAGCTCCAACAACTTTCAAATTACAACCAAACTAAAAGAAGAAGCTAATCTTTTATCAGACGATTTACAACTTTCTGTTTTCAGAATAATACAAGAACTAATCAATAATTCTATAAAGCATGCACATGCAGATAAAGCTGAGATTATTGTGTGTACAGAAAATGCGATGGTAACAATTTGGGTATGTGATAATGGTAGCGGTTTTAAGGATGATATGGAAGCTTTAATGACGAAAGGATCTGGTTTGAGGGGTATTAGGAGTAGGGTTTCGCTTTTAAACGGGAATATGGAAGTTGAATCATCTACCGAAGGAACAAAAGTTAAAATTAGTTTTAAAAATCAATAAGTATGTGGTATGGCGACACAACACGCAAAAAATATAATTGTAATTGGAGCATCTGCTGGAGGAATAACTGCTGTTAGTAAACTATTAGCTGGTTTTACTGCTACACTAAATGCAGCGATATGTATTGTAATTCATGTTTCTGGAGATTCGAAAACCGAAGTCATTTTAAAGCATATTCAAAAAGAGACCGTTTTAAAATGTGTTTTACCTGAAGACAATGAACCTATTATTGAGGGTACAATCTATTTAGCACCCGCTAACCACCACATGATGGTGAGCGAAGATAAATTACTCATCAGAAAAGGACCGTATGAAAATCATTGGCGACCTGCCATAGATGTGCTTTTTAGATCTGCTGCGGCTCATTTTGGTTCGTGTGCTACTGGAATAATTTTAACAGGCTTATTAGATGATGGTACATCGGGCATGTCGTCTATCAAACGATCTGGAGGTATGTTAATCGTGCAAGATCCAGCACAAGCAGAGTTTATAGATATGCCAACAAGTGTTTTAGAAAATGTAGGGGTTGATCACAGTTTACGTTTAGAAGATATGCCGACAGTTATTGCTGACCATTATGCTAAGCTAGCGTGTGATACTAACCAAGTGCCAGCAGACGTAAAATTAGAGTCCGAAATTACCATTCGTATGAATAGTGAGGTTGACGAATTAAAACAACTAGCTGATCCAACTTCATTAACCTGTCCAGATTGTGGTGGTTTATTAATGAAAATAAAAAATGAAGCCGATCCACGTTACCGTTGCTATACAGGGCATTCTTTTTCTGAGTTGGCGCTTGAAAGAGAGCAGGTAAGGGGAATAGAAAATTCACTGTGGGTAGCCATTAGAATGATGGAAGAAAGAAAAAATCTATTAAACAGAATGAGTAAATATAGTGGCAGTTCAAAAAATGAAAGAACAGAAGAAATGACCATTCACATAGATCGTTTAAAAGATATGCTGCTTCAACTTAGCAACAGTTACGTAGATATCCAACCTGATGAGGATAAGGGTTAATATAATTTATTCGCTTAAATAAAAGATCATGGTAAATATACTATTAGCCGAAGACCATAATATTGTTCGCAATGGAATTAAAATGTTGCTAGAAGCCGATAAAGACATAAATATTGTTGGTGAGGCCTTTGATGGGAAGCAAGCATTGGAAAAAGTTACATCCGGTTTGGAAATCGATATCGTGCTAACAGATATTAACATGCCAGAAATGGATGGTATCTCATTGATAAAAGAGGTAAAACAAATCAATCCTAACATTCATGTGGTAGTGCTGTCTATGCATGATCATGAAAAATATATCATTCAGGCATTTGCAGAAGGCGCAAAAGGGTATGTTTTGAAAAATGTAAATGCAGATGAACTTGTTTTTGCACTTAAATATATTGCTAATGGTGGTCGGTATCTGTGTTCTGAACTTACGATGAAAATAGTAGAAAAAATGTTGGACTCAAAGCACCAGCTATCAGAAAGTCCGCAACCGTCTATAGATTTTTCTCTTCGAGAAATTGAAATTCTTCAACTCATTGCCGAGGGATACACGAACAATGAAATGTCTGAAAAGCTCTTTCTAAGTAAAAGAACGATTGAAGGGCATCGCCAAAGTTTAATTGATAAAACTAATTCCAAAAATACTGCAGCCTTAATTAGATTTGCTGTGCGTAATGGTTTCATTCAATAAGCGAATACGTATTTAACACATTCATTTTCAGTATAAATACGTAATACGATCTTTTTATCCTTAGGTAAATTTGAATACCTATTTAAACAAGAATGTATAAATTATTCATACGCAATGATGATCAAGGATTATGGCCTTTTCTTAATCTCATACCTACAAAAAAGCTTTTAAAATCGTTACATCGGAATCAATTCTTGATGTCTTTTCTCTTATTGATTGGCATGCTATCTACAAACCCCCTTTGTGATAATAGCTTTAGCTTATTAATATAACAATTGAGGGTCCAATGTGATTCAAAGACAATTGATTAATGCCACCAATAAAAGAGGATTTATGCCAGATGTAAAACCCACCAAAAACAACGTGTTATTCCAAAAGATTTGGAATGAAAAAAATATAGCTGAAAGATCTTTATTAGCCAGCTTTTTAGTTCCTCTTATACTAGTAAGCCTATTAATGCTCATAAAGTTAAAATTCAATCCACTAACCATTACGCCACCATACGTTTTGTTTTTCGCTGTAATTTTAATTAGTGCCTGTTATGGTGGTGCCAGAGCAGCTATTTGTGCTAGTCTTATTTCTTTTGTAGCCGCAATTGCATTATTGTTTATTCCCATGCACCTGTCAGATAATTTACTGATTACACATTTGTTAGAAGCAATTGCATTTTGTATAGAAGCACTTTTTCTTTCTTTTCTTATATTTTATTTCCAAAGTCAACGAAAGAGAAATAAAAATGCTGCCTTATCAATGAAGGCGGTTAATGAATTGCTACACATGAGAGAAAAAGACCATGAGAATTTTGTACATATGGCCGCACACGAATTAAAATCGCCAGTAACGGTACTAAAAGGATACATGCAGATGTTGGAAGCTAGACTAAGTGATGGTGAAAAGGATAACGAAATCAAGTTGTTATCTAAAATGGATATTCAATTGAATAAATTGTTGAAGCGCATTAATGATTTACTTGATTTGGCAAAGGTGAATGGTGGTGCTATGCAATATAACTTAGCCAATTTTAATATAAACAATGCCGTACTACATTGTATTGAAGATGTTCGTGTTGCAAATCCAGATTTTTTAATAGAACATGATGCAATGGAGGAATCTATATCAGTAAATGGTGATAAAGAACGGATACAACAAGTGGTTACCAATTTATTGAACAATTCAATTAAATATTCTGGCAATGAAAAGTATGTTAAATTAACATGCCAATTACTTGGAACTTATGTAATGATTAAGGTGATTGACCATGGAGTTGGGATCCCGTTAGATAAACAACCTTTTGTATTCGAAAGATTTTATAGGGCAAACCAAACTAATGCAGCCGATAAACCAGGCTTGGGTCTTGGATTGTACATTTGTAAAGAGATTATAAAACAGCATCGTGGGGAAATGGGCATGGTCAGCCAAGAAGGGTCAGGATCAATATTTTGGTTTAAATTACCTGCACAAGGTATTTGATTAACATTATATGGTATTAACTCAGATCTTTTTTGATCACACTGATCTGTCCATTCCTTTCAAAATAAACAATATCAACCTTTTCCATATCATTCAGTAGCGCCATTTCTCTTACTCCTTGCAGAATATCTTCTTCGCAAACTAAAGCACGACGCATGTTTGTTCGAATAAATTGCCCGTCTTTGTACAACACTATTTTTTTACCATTGATAAACTTGCTGAATTTTTCATTTCTAGCTAAGATATAGGCCACAATCCTATGCAACAGAACGATTGCCAAACAAGCGACCGTAACAGAAACAAAAGGAGATGCTCCAACCACACCTCTGGCAAGCATTGCGCCAAGCAAGATTACAATTACATTATCAAGTGGTGCACGAAAACCAAAAGAACGTCGACCAGAAATTCGGATTAATATCCAAGCAATAGGAAAGGCAACTAATGCACGTATAGACATTTGAATAACATTAAGAGCGGTGCCATTTCCCCAAATTTGTTCTAACACTTCCATTTTTCTATAAACTAGTATTGACGCAAAAAAGTTTAAAGTTTTAATCAGAAATGAGATTTTGGCAATTTTTAAATTCCAAAAACCAAATTTCATAGGAGAGGTTTATCCTTTTATACAGGGAGGACTTATGGAAAACAAAAACAAAATGACTAGAAGAGCAGCTGTTGGAAGTATTGGCGCAGGTGCGCTTGCATTGACAGTTGGACCAGTTTTTGGCTCGGACAGAGCTACAGAATTTTCATCTTTCACAATCGCAGGAATGGAAGATCCACGTAGTAAACATCCAAAACCGCCTTTCAAGGGGCAATTTCAACCATGGCCAGGTTTGGCAAGTAAAATGGATCCTCAACCAGACCATGGAGAAAAAAGTTATAAAGGCGCTGGGCGATTAACAGGTAGAAAAGCATTAATTACTGGTGGAGATTCTGGTATGGGAAGAGCCGCTGCCATAGCATATGCACGGGAAGGAGCGGATGTTGCCATAAATTATCTACCTGATGAAGAACAAGATGCAAAAGAAGTTATTGCGCTAATTAAAGCTGCAGGTAGAAAAGCGGTTGCCATTCCTGGTGACCTCCGTAATGAAGATTTTTGTAAACGTTTGGTTGATCAAGCAGTTACAGGACTTGGTGGATTGGATATTTTGGTAAGTAATGCGGGTAGGCAACAAGCTCATGCCTCAATTTTAGATATTTCTACCGAACAGTTTGATTGGACGATGAAGACTAATATTTATGCGCCATTTTGGATTATTAAAGCAGCTTTGCCGCACTTAAAACCAGGTTCTGTAATTATCGGTACCACTTCAGTACAAGCAACAGATCCTTCTGGAGATTTGTATGATTACGCACAAACAAAAGCAGCTACCACCAACTATGTAAGATCTTTGGCTAAACAGCTAGGACCCAAAGGCATTAGAGTTAACGGGGTTGCGCCCGGACCAATTTGGACTCCATTACAAGTAAGTGGCGGTGCTACACAAGAGAAATTAAAACAGTTTGGAGGCGATACTCCTTTGGGAAGACCAGGTCAACCTGCAGAATTAGCCTCAATTTATGTTCAGCTTGCTGCAAATGATGGCAGTTATTCAACGGGGCAGGTTTATGGGGCAGCAGGAGGTAGTGGTCAACCTTAATTATTGCCGAAATAGTTAACGATGATATAAAAGACATAGAAACTGCATAGTAAGATTTCCATATTGATCTGCAAACTATCATCTATGTCTTTTTAAACTCTCCATAAGCTGAAGCGCATTAAATGCCGCATAACCAGCTTGATCATTATCAAAATAAATAAATACGGTTTTACCTTCTTCTTGCCATTGTTTGCATCGTTTTGCCCATTCTTCTAATACCTCTATCGTATAACTACCTTGATATTTTGCTCCAGGTCCATGTAATCTGATGTATACAAAATCTGCGGTAACTTTTAGCGGAGAAAGATGACCTGCAAGTTCATAAATACAAAAGGCAGCATTATGTTTAGTGAGCAGTTCATCCACTTCTGGACTATACCAACTTTGATTACGAAACTCGAATGTATATTTAAACTGTTTGGGCAATAATTCGAGAAAATTGGAGAGGCGTTCGGTATTGATTTTCCAACTTGGTGGCAACTGAAATAATATAGGTCCCAATTTTTCTTCTAAATGAGCTACCTTATCTAGAAAAGATGAAATTTCATCCTGTGTTACCTTGAGTTTTTTTAAATGAGTAAAATACCGATTGGCTTTAACTGCATATAAAAAGGAAGCACCAACTGCATTTTTCCAATTTTCAAATTGTTTGGCATCAGGTTCTCTATAAAATGAATTATTTAGTTCTACGGTGTCGAATTTACTTTGATAATAGTCGAGTTGTTTGGTATTTTTTATTTCTTTAGGGTAAAAGTTGTTATCCCAATGCTTATACTTCCAACCAGAAGTGCCAACGTAAATTGAATTTCCATCTTTCATCATAAACGTATAACATCAAAGATTGAATCAGGTTTTAGGCATCTTGTCTAGAACAATCATTTAGGTATAAATACGCAATCACAGTAGATTAATACTGTATTTGATCTGCAAACGAAACTTTTTCAGATTTAAACCAATTAGCTTTTTAATTACGCTAAATACTAAGCGTAAAGTTTTTAACCTAAAATGTTAAGTTATGTTTATACCAATCTTAGTAGGAATAGCCTTCTTGGTTACAATTGCCATAGTTTATTTTAACTATCGTAGCAAGCAGAAATAAGTCAAATAAAGCAATGTTATCCCGTAACAGCGTTTCCCAGATTTGCAGTACAAACAACGTCTTAAGCACGTATTTTACGTAGTTAAAACAGGTATTCTACAAGGGAACAATTCGTTTCTGGTTGCTGTTGTTAAGAATATTGCTCATCAGGATAGATCAGTTTTTTAACCTTTTACATATGAAATACAACGATCAAACATTAAGAATTTTTACCTGGCACATACATGGTAGTTACCTGTTTTATCTTTCGCAAGGAAATTATGATATCTATATCCCAGTAAACGAAAGTAAAGAAGAGGGTTATGTAGGCAGAGGAGAAACTTTTCCTTTTGGCGATAACGTAATAGAGGTGCCTGCAGACCAAGTAAAATATCTTGATTTTGATGTGATTTTGTTCCAAACAGAAAAAAATTATTTTGTTGATCAATACGATGTGCTTTCTGAAAGTCAGCGAACCTTACCTAGAATTTTTTTAGAGCACGATCCACCTTGGGATCATCCAACAAATGCTAAACACCCACTCCAAGATCCTTCCGTAACCTTAGTCCACGTTACCCATTTTAATAAGTTGATGTGGGATAATAATGGACTAACAACCAAAGTAATCGAGCATGGGGTAATGCCAAGTAACTCAAACTATACGGGGACTTTAGCAAAAGGCATTGTCGTAATTAACAATTTGCCAAGTCGAGGTAGACTTTTAGGACTTGATATTTTTGAGCAGGTGCGTAAATATATTCCTTTGGATTTAGTTGGAATGGGAAGTGAAAATTATGGTCTTGGCGAAGTACTACACCCTCATTTACCGGAATTTATTAGTCAATATCGTTTCTTTTTTAATCCCATACGCTATACGAGTTTAGGCTTGGCGGTTTGTGAGGCCATGGCTTCGGCTATGCCTATTGTAGGATTGGCCACAACAGAAATGGCGGTTACTATTAAAAATGGATACTCAGGTTTTATTCATACTGACATCGATTATCTAATTAAACAAATGAAAACCTTATTAGAAAATCCTGAAATGGCAAAGCAGTTAGGTCAAAATGCAAAAAGTACAGCTGAGGAGAAATTTAATATTAAGCGCTTTACAGATGATTGGGAAACGCTTTTCCGTGAGAAAAAAGCTCAAAACAAAACTTACCTATACAATTAAACATGAAAAAGAAGATAGCATTTATAAGCGAGCATGCTTCACCATTAGCCACATTGGGAGGTACAGATAGTGGTGGACAAAATGTTTATGTAACAGAGCTTGCCCTACAATTAGCTGAAAAAGGCTATGATATAGACATCTTTACGAGAAGAGATGATGAAAACACACCACAAATTACCAACTATGCTTTAGGTGTAAGGGTCATATTAATTACAGCAGGACCGCAAAAACCACTTGCAAAGGAATTATTAATGCCCTATATGCAGAGTTTTTGCCAACAGATGGAAGAATTTATGGATCAATACCAGCTAAGATATCAATTGGTACATGCCAATTTTTGGATGTCGGGCATGGTAGCAATGGAGTTAAAACAACGTCGTGAAATTCCTTTTGTCATCACTTTCCATGCATTGGGTCACGTTCGTAAGATTCATCAAAAAGAACTCGATAAATTTCCTGCAGAGCGAGTGGATATAGAAAGAGAAATTGTAGAGAAAGCAAATAGGGTTATTGCCGAGTGTCCACAAGATGAGCTCGACCTTATTAATTTTTATGATGCTGATCCAACTAAAATCAGCATTATTCCTTGTGGGTTTAACAAAAACCATTTTTATCCCGTAGGGAAAACAATTGCCAAAGCCATTTTAGATTTGAAACCTGATGAAAAAATCGTTTTACAATTAGGAAGAATGGTGCCTAGAAAGGGAATTGATAATGTGATTAAATCATTTGCAAAGTTGCGATTGGAAGGTCAAAAAGTGCATTTAATTATCGTTGGAGGCGAACATGTAGAAAATGACGAAGGTAATGATCCGGAATTAGTGCGTTTAAAAAAACTGACTGAAGATTTGAAAGTAGAAGATGCCGTAACTTTTGCTGGTCGTAAAAACCGTGATGTATTAAGGTATTATTATAGTGCCGCTGATGTATTTGTAACTACCCCTTGGTACGAACCTTTTGGTATTACTCCATTGGAAGCCATGGCGTGTGGTACACCTGTGATTGGTGCAAATGTAGGTGGTATTAAACATACGGTGAAGGATGGAAGTACAGGCTATTTGGTTCCGCCAAACCAGCCAGATGAATTAGCTGAAAAACTAAAGGCGATTTTAAACGATGAATCGCTATTGGAAACCATGCGCATAAATTCACTTTCACATGTGCATGAAAACTTTACATGGGAAAAAGTGGCCGAACAAATGAGCATGTGTTACGAAGATATATTCCATAAAACATTAGTGATAAACGATGGGGAAGTAAACGCGATAAAGAAATCATTTTTGGAGGCAGTAGCTACTATAGATAAAACCGCCAAAGAATTAAGTTTAGATATTGCAGTAGTCGGTGAATTTATAAGCAAAAGATTACAAGAAGGGAAGAAGATTTTGGTGTGTGGTAATGGTGGTAGTGCTGCGGAAAGTCAACACTTCGTAGCAGAACTTGTAGGTCGTTTTGAAATTCCTAAAAGAATTGCTCTCCCAGCTATTTCGTTAAATACAGACACGGCAATTTTAACGGCTTGGGCAAATGATTTTAGCTTTGATGATGTATTTGCCCGACAAGTTGAAGCCTTAGGAAGCGATGGAGATATTCTACTGTGTTTGAGTACAAGTGGTAATTCGGAGAATAGTATAAGAGCAATGAAAATGGCTCATCAAAAAAACATGTATTGTATCAATTTTTTAGGGAAAGATGGTGGAAGAGCGATAAAATACGGCCATTACAACTTAGTTGTGCCTTCTCAAAGCACACAGCGCATCCAAGAAATCCACCTGCAAATGATCCATCAATTATGTACACTTATTGAAAATAGGATGTTCAGTTCAATAGATAATGAGAAAGAGGAAACAAGTGATTTAGCATTCACATTAAAAAACGAGAATGCTTTTGCGAATACATTAAGAACTGTAAAAACGAAATATGGAAGCTAAAAGAGCCATTTTTTTAGATAAAGATGGAACATTAATACCAGATATACCATATAATGTAAAGCCAGAATTGATCCGATTGAATGATGGCGTTTTAAATGGGCTGGCTTTGTTAAAAGACAAATATGTCTTTATAGTGGTTTCTAATCAGTCGGGCATTGCCCAAGGGCTTTTTAAGAAAGAAGCATTAATGGGTGTAGAAACAAGATTAAATACATTATTGGCTGAGGCCGGAATTAATCTTCCTAACTTTTATTACTGTCCACATCATGAGGATGAGCAGTGCATTTGTCGTAAGCCTAAGCCAGGTTTACTGTTTAAAGCTGCCCATGAACTTCAAATCGATTTAGCACAATCATGGATGATCGGCGATATTTTACATGATGTAGAAGCAGGAAAAAATGCGGGTTGCAAAAGCATCTTAGTTGATGTTGGCAATGAAACAGAGTGGAAAGTTAATGGGAATGTAAACCGTATTCCGGATTTTATAGCCAGAAACTTTGAAGATGCAGTTGCTCATATTTTAAAAAAAGACTTAAAACAATTAAACTATGAAAAGCAGTTACCGCAGTTTGTTTGAAAAGATCGGAAAGCAAAAGATATTGGTAATTGGCGACTTTATTTTTGATGTTTACCTGAAAGGTGAATGTTCAAGAATAGCACCAGAAGCCAGTGTACCTATTGTTGATCAGCATGCTAAAAAAATGTGTCTTGGTGGCGCTGCAAATGCAGCAGCCAATTTGCAAGCATTAGGTGCAGAAGTACTTTTTTGTACAGTAACTGGAAAAGATAACGCATTCGAAGAAGCGGCAATGATTTTAAAAGCCAAAGGAATAGATACAGCTAACATTGTAAATGATGCGGAAAGAAAAACATTAGTTAAAACAAGAATATGTGCCCAAGAACAAACAATAGTACGAGTTGATGAGGGGACTACCTCATTTTTAAACCCAACTACCGAAGCTAAACTGATGGAATTATTAGAATTAGCTTACGCTCAAGTAAATGCAGTATTGATTGCAGATTATGCGAAAGGTGTATTAACAGATGGTGTTATCCAATTACTTGAGCAGTTGAATTTGGAAACGCCAAAGTTTATTGCCGTAGATGCCAAAAATTTTGAGCGCTATGCTTGCTTAAAACCTAACTTGATTAAACCTAATTTTACCGAAGCATCGTTATTAGCGACTGAAAAAATCTTAACCAAAGATCGAGTTTTACAAGTTCCGAAATGGCAAGAGCAGCTAGCGCAAAAAACACAGGCTAAACATATTTTGCTCACAATGGATCAAGATGGGGTGGCCTATTTTAATCGAGATAAATTTGTTTGCCATTTTGAAGTTCCACAAATACAAGATGCTAAAGTAAGTGGTGCTGGAGATACTTTTATTTCTGCTTGTTTATTGGCTATGTTAGCCGGAAGCAACTATAAGGAAGCTATCATTGTAGCCATACAGGCAGCAGCTATTGCCATTAAAAAAGTAGATACTTCAATTTGTAGCCAAAGTGATCTATTATCAAGTTTAGTCGGCAATGAAAAATGCTTAGATCAACAAACTTTATTGGACATAGTAAAACATAAAAAGAAAATGGGACAGCGCATTGTATTTACCAATGGTTGTTTTGATATTTTGCACAGCGGACACGTTAATTATTTAAGAGCTGCCAAAGAAAAAGGTGATGTGCTAATTGTTGGTTTAAATAACGATGATAGCATTGTTCGCTTAAAAGGTCCAACACGACCTATAAATACTTTGAAAGATAGAATAGCAGTATTAGCGGAACTCAATTGTATCGATTATATTATCCCTTATGGGCAACCTAAAGATGATACTCCAATTCCATTGATTGGTAAAATTAAACCTCATGTATTTGTAAAAGGTGGCGATTACCAGTTTAAATACCTACCTGAAGAGACCATATTGAAGAAACTTAATTGTGAAATCGTTTTTATTCCATTAACTGCCAATAAATCTACTTCAAGAGTTATAGCCAAAATAAGAAATGAATCTAGTACTCAATTTACCGTACCCTATAACTAATGAATTTGTGGAAAGACTGTAAGCATATTTTGTGTATTCGCCCTGATAACATGGGAGACTTGCTGATGTCATCTCCTGCAATCAGGGCAATAAAAGAGACATTTAACTGCAAGATTAGTGTTTTGGTTTCCGACAAAGGTGCAGAAGTAGCCAGACTTATTCCTTCAATTGATGAAGTAATTAGTTGCAACTTACCTTGGTTAAAACATTCAGACACACAAAATTCAAGCGAAACACTTTCTTTGGTACATACTTTAAAGGCAAAGCAATTTGATGGCTGCATTGTTTTTAACGTATACAGTCAAAATCCAGTTCCATCAATTATGTTGGCTTATTTGGCAGATATACCTTTAAGAGCAGCTTATTGTCGAGAGAATTTATATGGTCTTTTAACAGATTGGCTGCCAGATCCAGAACCGTATCACGACATCATTCATCAAGTACAACGGGATTTACGTTTGGCAGGGTTTATTGGAGCCTTTACACAGCATGATTCTATTCACATACAAATAAGACCTCAACGGCTGTTACAAGATAAACTTAAACAGTTAGCTCTTGAACCAAAACAGTATTTCATCTTGCATCCTGGAGTTTCAGAAGCCAAAAGAGAATATCCGGTAAACCTATGGATTGAACTTGGCCAGCATATGATCAAAAAGTATGGAATCCCTATTGTATTAACAGGGAATGACAATGACAGATCTTTGTTAATGGAAATGCAAAAAGGGATTGGTTATGGTGCTTTTCCAGTAACGGATTTAAATGTGGAAGAATTAAGTAGTTTAATATCAACCGCATTAGTTATGGTAGCTGTTAATACGGGTCCAGTTCATTTGACTAGTGCAGTTCAAACCCCAGTAGTAGTGTTGTATGCTCAGACAAATCCACAACATCATCCATGGAAAGTAAAAAGCAAAGTGCTCGAATTTAGTGTAGATGAAATAAACCAAAGCAAAAACGAAGTTATCCGTTTTGTGAATAATCAGTTTTATCAAGAGAAGATTCCCTATCCAAGTGTAGAGATGATTGATGCGGCCATTGAAAGCTTGATGGGATAAGCAATTTAATCAAATCTTTTTCAACCGTAGTGTAGGTTGTGTTTTTTGTCCAATCGAAGGTTTGATGCAACTGTTTATTTAAGGGTGCCCAACGTTCTGCTTCTCCATCCATACTTATAATTAAACTTGGTGTACCAAGGGCTGCGGCCAAGTGCGATACGCCTGTGCAATTTGAAAGTAATGCAAATGAATTTTTTAACAAAAGGGCCATTGTTCCCAAATTTGTTTTTCCTGAAGCTATAAATGGCTTATGCGTTAACAATGAAGAAAGATTTTCTGCAATATCTATCTCTGCGCTAGTTCCGGTAATTACTATTGTGAAACCGTATGCTGAGCAAATATTACCAAGAGAGGCAAAATTAGCAATTGGCCATTGACGCCAAGCTCCTCTAGAACCTGGATGGATGCAGATATATTTTCCAGTTTTTAAGTAGGGTTTAAATGTTTTGTTATACTCATTTTCGTCTTGTACTGTTAATGGGAATTCTAAACCAGCGCCTTTGTTTTCAATGCCAAGATGTTCCATTAATTTAAGATGCCGATTAATTTCATGTCCTTGGTTTGGATAGGGCATCATCAAAGGGTTAAGTAGTTCTTTCTCATCAATAGAAAAACCTGCTAGTCGTTTAGCGCCCAGATCAGCCAACATAGTATTTACAATGCTTCCATTTCCTTGCATTTGAATAATAAGATCAAAATTTTTATTCAGCATCACTGCAGAAAATACTTCGAAATTTTCGGCATTGAATTCTTGTTCGGGCAATCCAGGAAAACCTGGAAAAACAATAAATTCATCAATATAACTAGCAAATCTTGAAATTAAATCTTTGCTCGAGGCTAGGCCTATAAAAGCAATGTGTGCATTTGGAAAAGCATACCTTAACGCTCTAATTGCAGGGATTGAGCAGAGCAAATCTCCCAACTGTAACGCTCTAAAAATTGCTATTTTATGAACGTGAGATAAGTTAGATTTTTCTGAATTTAAGACGCCCATAATAATGCCAATAAAGCGATACAAAAGGAATAGCAATTGATGTAAGAATAATTTCTGCAACATGCGATACAGATTTCTTAGCGTGTTGTAACCTTTTCCAACTAAAATTTCCAATTAAAAGCACCAACACTACGCCTAAAATCTTCGACAAGGTTATCCATCCCAAAAACAGAAAAACAAATAAGGCTACTGTAGAAAACAGAATAGCATAATAATTATACAAGGGTTTGGTACGAATTTTTTGATGGTATAACCTAGGATGTTTTTTGAGTAGCAACGCATCGTAAATTCCTTTTTTCTGCTCTTTTAAACTAATACCCCAAGTGGCAGATCGCACTGGATGTATAACGATGGCAGATGGTAGTGCTAAAATTGGAATTTCGTATTTGATCAGTTTAAAATGTACATCACTATCTTCCCGCCATGCAAGCTTAAAAGCTTCATCAAAACCGCCAATTTTAATGAGTGCATTCTTGGTACAAGCACAGTTAGCAGTAATAAAATCAGCTGTGCTTAATTTGGCTGTATTTAATTCATAATCGGTGGGTTCTGGCGGAAGCGGTACAATGGTTTTGCCAGTAAAAGCAATCAATTCTTCGCCATGATAAGCATTTACGATGGAAGCCAGCCAATTTTTGCTTGGTCTACAATCATCATCAGTAAAAGCAATCAGGTTAGATTTTGCACTTAACCAACCTAAATTACGTGCAGCAGCTGGTCCTTTTTTAATCTCAGTATTCAAATAATGCAAATCGAGATTGTTTTTATAGGCGAAAACTGACATTTTGTTTTTCATGTTTGTTTCGGGACCATCATGTACCACTATAACCTCGAAATCTGTAACAGGAAGGGTTTGTTTCTTTAATGCTTTTAAGCAACTAAGCAATAAGTTCGGCCTCTGATAAGTGGGTATAACCACTGATATTTTTTTGTGCATCTTCTTTAGTAATTAAATATGAACCTATAATTAGCGCATCGAAAGGGGATGACCAAAAGCATTCCACTGCATCTCTTGGACTGCATACAATTGGCTTTCCTAAAGTATTAAATGAAGTATTCACCAAAATAGGAACGCCAGTTTTTGCCTTAAAAGCTTTTAACAATTGATAATACAACGGATGCTGTGCCTGATTAACAGTCTGGATTCTTGCAGTTCCATCTATGTGTTTTACTGCTGGAATTTGAGTTGCTTTATCTTCGGCTACTTGATGAACAAAAAGCATGAATGGCGATTTTTTTGCACCAATAAACCATTCGGGCGCATCTTCTTCCAAAACTACAGGAGCAACAGGCCTGAAGTCTTCTCTGTCTTTCACTTCGTTTAATTTTTTTTGCATGCCAGGATCAATTGGAGAAGCCAAAATAGAACGAGCACCTAAAGCCCTTGGACCAAATTCCATTCTTCCTTGAAACCAACCAATAATTTTATTATCGGCTAACAAATCTGCAGTGGTGGTAGCAATATCATCCATTTTTTTGAAAGGAACTTTTGCCCATTTTAAGAAAGAGGTAATTTCTTGGTCTGAATAATTCGGTCCCCAGTACGCATGCTCCATAACGAAATTGCGATGTGTCGCCTTTCTTTCCTGTAAATCTATATACTGAGCTGCGCCTAAGGCTGTTCCAGAATCGCCAGCGGCAGGTTGAACCCATATTTTTTTAAAATAACCCTGATCTCTGATTTTAGCATTTAACACACAATTGAGTGCAACACCTCCGGCAAGGCACAAATTATCCATTTTGGTAGTTTTTTGCAGCCAGTTAGTTAATTCTAGCACCGTTTCCTCTAACACCAACTGAAGTGAGTGTGCCAAATTAAAATGATGTTGTGTAAATGGCTCATGCCTCAACCTTGCTTTCCCAAACCGTTCTTCAAAACGTTCATCCACAATGCGATACTGTCCGTTTAATCCCAGTTGGATAATTTCTCTGAAATCTTTCGCAAATTCTGGTTTACCATAGGATGCCAAGGCCATTACTTTATACTCATCGGAAGAGTGTAAAAATCCCAAGTAAGTTGTTAATCGCTCATAAAGTAGTCCCAAAGAATGTGGTAAATTAACTTGACCAATACGAGTCATTTCTGTATTTTCTCCTATATGATAGCTTGTGGATGCTAGCTCACCACGACCATCAAGTGTCATAATAGCAGCTTGCTGATGCGGAGATGGGAAGAAGCAGCTCGCCGCATGTGAAGTATGGTGATCTACATAATGCCATTCAAAGTCTGTAGTTTTCGTGCCTATAAAACGTTTTTGAAGGTGATGTGGCCATCCATCCACCAATTGATCTGGGGCATTTAATATGGAAGAAAGAAACAGATTTTCCCAAGGATTTTCTCCGTTCTTGTTCTCATAACTTGTGTTTTTTGGGTTAAATGGAATTTCTGCATAGGGTTGTTCTGCTTCCTGACTTGAAAGTAAAAGATAAGGATCAAAAGAATAAGCCACATGATCTACTTCTTTGAGTGTTATTCCAGCAACACTTAAGCAATAATCAATAGCATGAAAAGGAAGTTCATATGTATTAAATGGAATTGGCCTTTTTCCATGTTTAATATGAGTAAATCGCTCTTCTTCCACAGCGGCTAGTAACTGACCATCCTTTATAATACAGGCAGAAGAATCATGGAATACGGCATTAATTCCGAGTGTATACATAGAAATAAATTTAGTTGTGATTTAATTATTGATTGTTGCTTGTCTGATCGTGTCCTTGTGTTTTTACAATCTTATTGTAAATGCCAAACAGTAGAAATGGAGCAACCCATTGTCCAAAAAACAGGGAAGTATGTTTTCTGTTTAATAGCTTAAGTATAAGGGAAATGCCCATTGCGCTAACCGCTGCACATAAATAAATATCTGATGGGATTTTTGCAGTTTGATTTTCGATCATCTTGGTCATTTGACCTTCTTGTTGATTTTCTAGTGTTTCCATAATTTACTTTTTAAAATGATTACTATGTCAAAAGCTTAACTATTGGATAAATTGTTTTGAATGAAATTTTGTTTAGGAATTGAGTAGAACAGGTATTTACCAAAAAATACCAAGTATTTTTTCAGCCCACTAGAGATTTATACTGATAAAGTATAATTTGCTAAGATTAATTTTAGCGGTGATAGTATTAAATAAAATGACAGGAGCGTTAGTATGTCTCTTTAAAAATGGAATTATAGATGGAATTGCTAATTTATGGTAGGGACTACTTGCAGAAACTGGATCAATTAAATTCTAATTGAATTTAAAGCCCAAGAAAAACAATGGTTGGTGCGACCACAATTGCAGTTCCCCAAATCAATACATGGTGACCAGCTGTTCTTCTTTTCTGTGTTTTTAGATAGGTAGTATTGCGGTAAGCGCTTACATAAGTCGAATCTTTTAAGAAATGAGCGGCTGTTATGGTAGAACTTGGTTTAAAAAAATCAGAACTTTTAGGGATGCTTCCATTCCTAAATTTTTTAAAATCATCGGCACCTAGCTTAAATTTTCGTGCATCAATACGTACTGCTTTCTCTATTGAATCGGCGTGTGTTTTTTGTGCTACCGAATGAGTTGAAGCTAGAATTATAAATAGTAAGCTGATTATCAATGATTTTATCATAGTTTAAAGATAAATAAATCTTTTAAAATTCGATGAACCAAAAACAGGTATAAATCGTAAATTCGAAACCAAATAGATATTACATGAATCACTGGCTAGTCAAATCAGAACCTTTTAAATACAGTTGGGAAAAATTTAATAAAGATGGTCGTACCTTTTGGGATGGCGTTCGTAATTACCAAGCTCGTAATAATCTTAGAGAGATGAAAGAAGGAGATTTAGTACTGTTTTATCATAGCAATGACGGAAAAAATGTAGTCGGAGTTGCGAAAGTGGTAAAAGAATTTTATCAAGATCCAACAACTAGCGATCCAAATTGGGTAGTAGTAGATTTAGCTCCCGTTGAATCTTTAGCTAAACCAGTTTCATTAGAACAAATAAAATCAGAAGAAAGCTTAAAAGATATTTCTCTAGTCAGGCAAGGGAGATTATCAGTTATGCCATTGAAAGCAACAGAATTTGATAAAATATTAGAAATGGGGAGTTAATCAGGTTGATTGGCTTTACTTTTTGAGGTCATTAATCCAATACTCATTACTAAACTAGAACCTAAAACAATCATAAATAAATAAGCAGTACCAATTTCTGATAATTTCAGGCTATCTGGTAAATTGTAATACAATAGAATGCTAACTAACCCACGAGGTGATACAAAACCTTCTGGGAGTAAGTGCTCTTTCTTAAAAAAGTACAAATAAGCAAAACGTATAAGGTAAATGCTCCATAAAATTAAAAAGCCATTTATTAAAATATCTTGATTGTTTAGCTCATAAATGTTCATCGTAAAACCAAAGATTACGAAAAAGAATGTACGAATAATAAAAGCACTCTCTGCCGATAGTTGATGTAACTGAGCTAAATCATTAGATAAGTTTTTATAAATAAAAGTGGTTTTAAACCAAGCATTTTTAATCGTATCGGCATTGTTTAAAAATAAACCAAAAGCCAAAATTAAAATTAAGGAAGAAAGATGGTAAGATTGACCAATGGCATACACCATAATCAAAATAGAAATTATTAAAAAGAACTTAATATGGTGAGAAATTTTACCCATAACATAGAGTAAAAACAAGCAGGAAAATACAGAGCATACGAATATGAGAATCGTTTCTAATCCTAAACTGGCAAAAGAACCTACAGAAATATGCTGATTGGAAACAACAAAATTAAATAAAATTATTCCTAAGATATCTGAGAAAGAACTCTCGTAAATGATAAATTCTTTGGTTTTTTTGTGAAGAGAGGCGACTGACGGAATAGCAATTGCGGAGCTAATTACACTGAAAGGTATAGCATTGGCAAAACACAAGTATAAATCTTGCTTAGTGATTTGATAAATAATAAAAGTTATAATTGAAACAGTAAGAAGTAGAATTACCGTTGCAGATAAAAAAGCACTCTTAATAACTTTATTCTTGGCACTGTCATACTTAAGATCTAGTGAACCCTCAAATACAATTAAAATTAAGCCGACTGTACCTAAAGTGGGTAATATGCGCAAGAAGTTAAAGGTTTGTAAACCCAAATTATCAACTAATACGCGTAGACCAATACCTAATAGCAACAATAATAAAACAGAAGGTAATTTAGTTTTATTGGCTACTAGATCAAATAAATAGGAGAATATAACTAATCCACTTAAAATTATTAAAGTAGTATAAGTAGTCATATTTCATTTTTAATCCTTAAAAAACAACGCTTTTAATTCGCTAGCATCATTAGGTTCCATTTTTCCACCTAAAATTAAACGCAATTGTCTACGGCGTAAAGCACCATTGTACAATTCAACTTCTTCTTCAGTTTCTGGTTTTAATTCTGGTACGGGAATGGTTCTTCCACTCTGATCTACTGCTACGAAAGTGTAGTAGGCTTCATTAGATTTTGCTCTAGTTCCAGAAGGGATATTTTCTGCCCAAACATCTAAGCGAACTTCCACAGATGTGTTAAAAGAACGAGTAACTTTAGCCTCAATTGTAATTACATCGCCCAATTTAATAGCATGTTTAAACGAAACATTATCAACCGATGCAGTTACCACAATTCTATTACAATGTTTTTGTGCAGAAATTGCAGCAGCAATATCCATCCAATGCAATAAACGTCCTCCCATTAAATTATTTAAGGTATTGGTATCGTTTGGTAACACCAATTCATTCATTATGGTGTGAGAATTTTTCGGACTTTTAGCTTTTGTACTCATAATGGGGCGAAAATACAGAAAATTGATAGGTGTTTGTGCATTTATTGAACAATTCTTCCCGATTAAAGCCTAAGAGATTTTAGATGCGTACTTTAAACCCATCAATAGTTATTCGAAAGATTTGCATAAACCCGATTTAGTGGAAAGCTTTTCGCTTGAAACGAGAGCGGGACTGAAAGAACCTATGAAAAATTGTACCTGCTTTTCAATAATTAATGCAAACATAAATCCTATTTTACGGTTATAAATGCTAAATAATCTTCATATGCAAAATCAAACGCTCATTCAATATTTCCATTGGTATTATAATGAACAAGATAATTTATGGACGAAAGCAAAAAATGAGGCAGCTAATTTAGCTGAAATGGGCTTTACTGCGGTTTGGTTTCCGCCAGCATATAAAGGTAGTAATGGTGGATATTCAATTGGTTACGATAGCTATGATTTATACGATCTTGGAGAGTTTGATCAGAAAAATAGCGTACTCACAAAATATGGAAGTAAAGACGAATATATTGAAGCCATTAATGCATTACATGAACATAAAATTAATGTTTTAGCAGATGTAGTTTTTAACCATAAAGCGGGTGGCGATGAACTCGAAAAGATAGAAGTTAGAAAAGTAAATCCTGAAAATAGGAATGAATTTATTTCGGATGTAATGGAGATAGAAGCTTGGACAAAATTTACTTTTCCAGGCAGACAAGGGAAATATTCGGAGTTTATTTGGGATTTTCATTGTTTTAGTGGTGTAGATTGGGCACAAGATTTAAACGAAACGGCCATTTTTGCAATTCAAAATGAATATGGCGAAGGTTGGGAAAAAGTTCCATCAAACGAACTAGGAAATTACGACTATTTAATGTTTGATGATATTGAATTCAGAAATCCAGCAGTAAAAGAAGAATTGAAACGCTGGGGAAAATGGTATTATGATACATGTAATGTTGATGGTTTCCGGCTAGATGCTGTAAAACATATTTCTCCAGGATTTGTGATAGAATGGATAGATGAATTGAAAAAGGATTGCGACAGAGATTTTCTCATCATCTCAGAAAACTGGAACATAGTTGATGTGGGAGAATTAGAAGAATACATAGAAATTACTGGTGGAAGAACACAATTGTTTGATTCATTATTGCATCATAATTTTTATTTAGCCTCAACAGGAGGGAAGGATTACGATTTAGATAAAATTTTTGATAATACCTTGGTCCAAAGAAATCCACTATTGGCAATTACCTTTGTAGACAATCATGATTCACAACCTTTGCAAGCACTAGAATCATTTATAGATTTCTGGTTTCGCCCATTAGCTTATGCTTTAATTTTATTACGAGAACAAGGTATTCCTTGTGTGTTTTTTACCGATGTATACCACGCCAATTATGAAGATGATGGTAAAGCGATTGAATTGGTCGCCTTGCCAGAGTTACCTCAACTTTTAAAAACCAGACAACAGTTAGCCTATGGCGAACAACACGATTATTTGGATCATAATAATTGCATTGGTTGGACTAGAAGTGGGGATGAAGAACATCCAAATTCTGGCATAGCTGTGCTAATGAGCAATGGAGAAGAGGGTTTTAAAGCAATGGAAATAGGAAAATCATTTGCTGGCAAAACCTTTATCGATAGTTTAGCAAAACGACAAGAAGAGGTGTTAATAGATGAAAATGGTTTTGGGGAATTCTTTTGTAATGCTGGGAGTGTGAGTGTTTGGGTAATGAAAAATTAGTGTCATTTGTTCAATAGCTCACTAGTTTATTGGTGCTATATAACCTAATAAACAAATGATACTAATGAACCAATTTACTTCTTAATAGAATTGATATTGCTAAATCCTATCAATTCATCCCATCGTCCACCGGGTTTACGGTAATACACTAATACTTGATAACTATTATCAGTTTCAAAAAATGAACCTTCAAAAATGGTATCATCAAATTTTCCATCCTCAGTTACCCAAACATATTTAAAGTCATATAAACCTTGTTTCAATTTAACATTTCCGTAAAAACGTTTTTTAGTTAAATCGTAGTTTAATTTACTTTCATCATTCAAAATATAGTTATTAAAGCGGCCAACAACATAAGCATTTCCTTTTGTAGTAGTGGCTGGGGCATTTAACGTAAAAAGAACATTGGCATAATCGCTATCGGTAATATTATCTCTACCATCCTGATTACGAATAAAGAAATTTCCATTTTCATCAAACTGAGTACTGTATTTTGCAATTCCATTAGGCTGGTCGGGAAATAAAATCACGTTTAATGTACTATCCTTATAAAGATCTTGTACATGTTCCGCTTTGTAACGGAAACTTCGAATATCAAACTTTCGAAATTCATTTCCTGCCCAAAATTCGTTGGTATTTAATTCGTTATAAACTAAGGAACCTTGTTTTACAAAAGTTGGTTTTTTGTTAGTAATCGCAGTTTGCGGAATACCATTTTGCATCACAACAGCCTTTACATCCACATATGGATTTTGTATTGGCATTGGATGAAATATCGTGAAATTCACTTTTTGTTTGTTCAAACGAAATTCAACCTGGCTGCTTGGTACAACTTCAGCGCCTACGGTTGCTAAATTATCTACAATGTAAAAACGTTGTGTAATAATAACTTTCTGAAGGTCATTATTTTCGTAAACCTTTAATACATAATTTCCAGCTAGTTTAGGCTTAATTTGTTCGTTTGGAAGTGTAAGTTCGTAATGAGTAAACTTCTGCAAAGTATTAAAAGAATAACGGTACTTGAAAATGATATCTTCTTTAAACGTTTCTAAATAATCAAGCTGATTAATTTTAGAAGGCTTCCAATCAAAAGTGCAATGTTCAATGGTGTAGTTATAGTTTTTGCTGCCGCCTTTTAAATCATCAAATGTAAAAGTGATGGTTTCCCCACTACGCAGGGCGATGATAGGAAAAGATTGCTCCTTTTTAGTGTTATAACATTCAACCGTTTTAATAGTAGGCTGATATATTTTATTATCATACACAACAATTGGGTTTTGTGCTGATGAATTTAAATTGAATAAGAATAATGCCAGCGAAAAAAACAAAAATAGTGGTATAATCCTTTTCATGAAAAATTAATAGACTAGTTTATTAAAATGGTTGTCATAGTGAGGCACGAAGCAATCTTACAACGTAAATAATTCTTTAACATTGTTTCGTGCCTCACAATGACGAGAAACTTTTATGCCTCTAATTCCATAATTTCAGATGCTAATTCTTCCCATGTTTTTTGGGCATGATCTAACAAAGTTTTCTCTGCTAAATACTTTTTATTAGTTTCATCCAATTTACGTTGATTAGAAAACACTTCTTCTTTCGCTAATTCTGCTTCAACAGCTTTAATACTCAATTCAAAAGCTGCAATCTCCTCCTCAATTCTTTTCAACTTCTCATTCAGCTTTTTTAATTGTTGTTGTGCATTTGCAGGAGCAGGTTCAACTGCTTTTGGTTTTTTCTCTTCAGTAGTTCTAACAGGAATTGGTTTTGGCGTGGGAATTACCCTTTTACTATTCCATTCTTCGTATTCTGCGTATGTTCCAGGATATTCTTTAATTTTTTCCTCTTCGATAAACCAAATTTTATTAGCTACATTATCTAAGAAATACCTATCGTGAGATACAGCGATAAAAGTGCCTTCGTATTGCTGTAAAGCTTGAATTAAGATATTTACCGATTGGATATCCAAGTGGTTGGTAGGCTCATCCAAAATCAAGAAATTCGAATCGGTAGTTAACGATTTCGCTAAAGCAACCCTTGATTTTTCTCCTCCAGACAATACTTTAATTTTCTTGAAAACATCATCGCCTGTAAACAAGAAACAACCTAAAATAGAACGTAATTCCGTGTCGGTATGTTTAGGCGCAAATGCTTGTAATTCCTCTAAAATTGTATTGCCAAGATGTAGTGATTCTAACTGATGTTGTGCAAAGAAAGTTGTCGTCACATTATGGCCAGTTTCGCAAGAACCTTGAAATTTCTCAGTTCCAGCAATCATTCGTAACAACGTAGATTTACCTTTACCATTGGCTCCAATTAAGGCAATTTTATCACCTTTTTCGATCAATGCTTCTGCATCATCTAAAATATCAATGTTTGGATAACTTTTAGTCGCATGTTCAATCCTTATTACGTGTCTACCAGAAGGTTTAGAGAATTTAAAACTGAAGTTTACTGTCGGATTGTCATCATCAACATCTTCCACACGTTCCATTTTATCCAACGCTTTCATTCGCGATTGTGCCATTTTAGCTTTACTCGCTTTAGCTTTAAAACGTTCAATTAAACGCTCTTCTTGCTTAATTTTAGCCTGTTGGTTTTTAAATTCACCTTTCTGAATTTCACCACGTAAGGCTTTTTCTTCTAAATAGAATGAGTAATTTCCTGCATAAACAGTTAATTTTCCTTTTCTAGATTCAACTGTTTTGCGCACAATTTTATCTAAGAAATACCTATCGTGAGATACAATAACAATTGCACCTTCAAAACTACCTAAATACGTTTCTAACCATTTAATAGACGGTAAATCCATGTGGTTGGTAGGCTCATCCAGTAATAAAATATCAGGAGTTTGTAATAGAATTTTAGCTAACATTACACGCATCCTCCATCCACCTGAAAATGTATTTAATGGACGATGTTGATCTTCGGTGCTAAAACCTAAACCAGCTAAAATTTCGTTTGCACGGTATTCAATATTATAACCATCTAAAGCCTCAAACTCTTGTTGCTTATCACTTAGTTTATATAAAATCTCTTCGCTGTAATCCGTTTCAATCTTTTTTAATAATTCTTCAATCTCATCATGCAATTGGTTTTGGCGCTCAAAAGCTTCCATTGCCACATGCAAAATGGTATGATGCGAATCGTATGATAGTAAATCTTGGTTCAGATAACCAATTTTTAAATCTTTCGCCATCGATATGCTGCCCGAAGATGGTGCATATTCTCCCACAATTATTTTAAGTAAAGTAGACTTTCCAGTGCCGTTTGCACCAATTAGTCCTACTCTGTCGCCTGGTTTAATGTGCCAGTTCGCTTCGTCGTATAAGGCTCTTGAGCCAATTAAGAAGGTTAAGTCGTTTATAGAAATCATTTCGGGTGCAAAAATACGATTTTTTAAGCCTGTTTTCAAGTATAAGTTTTTGAAAATGAAGGGCAGTAAACTATAGGGAAATAGTCCTGCTTTCCGCTTTACTTCGTGCTCGTTACTCCCGATAGCTATTGGACAGATTAAATAACAAAAGACTTTTCAATTAGTAAAAGAAGCAGGTGTAAGAAGTAATAAATATTTGGATTTATAAATTTTGTTTATACCTTTGTACTGTAATAAAAATAATTACAGAATGAACAACGGAAGATTTGCCATCGCTTTGCATATTTTAACGCTATTAGATAAAGCTAATGGAGAGTTATTATCTTCTGAATATTTGGCTGGTAGCATTAACATTAATCCAGCAATGGTGCGTAAAGAGCTTATCAATTTACGTAATAGTGGTTTTGTTCAAAGTAAAGAAGGAAAAAACGGAGGGTCATCATTAGCAATTTCTGCTAACGAAATTACACTTGGTGCAATTTATCAAAGTGTAAAACAGCTTTCACTTTTGGGAAGTCAAAAAAATACACCAAATCCAAAATGTCTGGTTGGGAGAAATATTAACGAACACTTAAATAATTTATATAACGATACAGAATTGATCTTAATTGAGCAATTGAATAAGCAAAGTTTAGCAGATTTTAGCAATAAATTCAATTAACTTTTTTTTGACGTAAACTGTAATAAAATTAATTACACTTAAAAATTAAATATATGAAAATAGCATTAGTAGGCGCCACAGGGTTTGTAGGCAAAGCCATTTTAAACGAATTATTAACTAGAGGCAATGATGTAATTGCCATTGCTCGTCATGTTGACAAAATTGAAGACAACAATGAAAAATTAATTAAAAAAGCTGTTGATGTTTTTGAAACAGAAAAATTAACAGAAGCGTTAAAAGGAGCGGATGCCGTAGTAAGTGCTTATAATGGTGGTTGGACAAACCCAAATATTTATAACGATATTATTAATGGATCAATCTCTATTCAAGAAGCAGTAAAAACTTCAGGAGTAAAGAGATTTATATACATTGGCGGTGCGGGTACGTTACAAATTGACGGTAACCAATTAGTTGATGGCCCTGAATTTCCAAAAGAATATTATCCTGGTGCATCTGCAGTGAGAAATTATTTCAATACGTTAAAACAAGAAACTGAATTTGATTGGGTGTTTTTTAGTCCAGCAATAGAAATGCATCAAGGGATAACTACAGGTCGCACAGGTAAATACCGTTTAGGTAAAACTAGTCCTGTATTTAATGAAGAAGGTAGATCGATTTTATCAGTAGAAGATTTGGCCATTGTAATTGCAGATGAATTAGAAAATAATGCACATCACCAAGAGCAATTTACAGCTGCATATTAACTAATAAGAAACAAATATTCTTAAGCCGAAACATTTAATGTTTCGGCTTTTTTTTGTCGCGAATTCTAAATTATGAAAATGCTTCTTATCTTCGTGACATGTATCGCCTCATTAAACCTGTTTTTTTTAAGTTCGATCCCGAGAACGTGCATCACTTTGTGGTAAAACGCTTAAAATGGTTTCATGATTATTTCCCATTCGGAAAAACGATTTTGCGAAGCAGTTATGATGTTCATATAAAAGGTTTAGAACGAGAAGTTTTTGGAATTAAATTCAAAAATCCGGTAGGTTTAGCCGCAGGATTTGATAAAAATGGTGAATATGTCGAGTCGTTAAGCAATTTAGGCTTCGGATTTATAGAAGTTGGAACGGTTACACCTTTGCCTCAGCCAGGTAATGATAAACCACGAATGTTTAGGTTACAAGATGATGAAGCTATTATTAACCGAATGGGTTTTAATAACAAGGGTGTTGATGTAATGGCTGAACGTTTACGCTTGCTTAAAGAAAAGGAACCTCAAATTGTTGTTGGTGGGAATATTGGCAAAAACAAAAATACCCCAAATGAAGATGCAGTAAGCGATTATATCAAATGTTTTGATCGTTTGTTTGATGTTGTAGATTATTTTGTGGTCAATGTAAGCTCGCCAAATACACCTGGATTAAGAGCTTTACAGGAAAAAGAACCGCTAAAAGAATTGTTAAATACCTTACAACAGCGCAACTTAAAAAACGATATTTCTAGACCAATTTTATTGAAGATTGCACCAGATTTAACGAATGAGCAATTAGATGATATTGTAGAAATTGTAAAAGAAACTGGCATTGCTGGTGTAATTGCGACAAACACAACAATAGATAGAAATGGTTTGTATACCGAAGAAAAAGTGAAAAGTGAAATGGGTGGTTTAAGTGGAAAGCCTTTAACCCAGCGATCAACAGAAGTTATTCGTTATCTAGCTGAGAAATCAGGAAAATCTTTTCCAATTATTGGTGTCGGTGGTATACATTCTGCCCAGGATGCAAAAGATAAAATGGATGCTGGAGCTTGTTTAGTGCAACTATATACTGGCTTTATTTATGAAGGCCCAGGTTTAATTAGGCGAATTTGTAAAGAATTGGTTTAATTACTTAGATTTTTCTAGTGTAGTCTTTACTCTATACTTAGTTATTTTAGCAATAAGATCTAAAGGCATTGGTTTATCTATTGAAAATTGCACAGAACCTTTTCCTTGTTTATATACTGATAAATCTTTTTCGAACGCTGCATGGCCGGTAGGTGTTGCATAGAACCCAATATGACCTTTATATCCTGCAAAATAAACTAAAGGCCTTCCTTTTAGCTTAAAAGCAGGCATAGCATAGCTAATTGTTTCTTCTGCTTGTGGCGCTACATTTTTTATAGTTTCTCTAATTTGCCTTAAATGTTCTTGCACCTCATTTGGGAATCCGTTAATATATTCATCAATGGTAGTTATTTTTGTTTCCATGATTAAAAATTATAACATTTACTCATATACATATACCAATTCCATTCCCAATTCAATCCTTTATCCATAGAGCAAGCTTGACTCCAAATTGGATTGTTCTTGTCTCTAACATCCCAACGAAAAACCATAATAATTTCTTTTCCTTCATGAACATCTTTCGTGAAGAAATGACCAATATTATTTTCGAAAAAACCTGAAACAGGAGGATCTAGTACTCCTGTGTTTGAATCAGACCAATAGATACTCCACAATCTTGTTTTTGGATTGAATAATCGAAGGCTCATTCCTTCAAATGGTTTACCATCAAATTCTGCCAAGAAATTATCGATGTTTCCAAGGCCATTTAAAATTGGATACATTTCTTGAGTAGAATTAAATTCAGTCCAAGTTGTACAATTGGTAAACCTTGATTGTAATTTTTTATTATGAAGTTTCCATTTTCCTATAAAGAAATCAAAATCTTTTTCAGATGAGGTTTCTGAAGGCTTAATAATTAAATCACCATCTGGTGTAAAATTTAATTTTGGAATAGGGATTTCCATATTTTCGTTCATTTTTAAAATTAACGAAAAAAATCTAACACCGTATACTAGAGCTTTACAGTGCTAGATTAATTTTTATTTAGTGGAAAGGCTTGGTCTAAAATAATCCTTAGGCTTCTGGCTCTAAATAACCTTTTAATGCAGTATGTACAAAATAAGTCCAACCACCGTTGAAACTTGTTTTTTCAAATTCAGCACCTAAACCAGCAAAAGTTTCTAAGCCAGCATGTGTTATTCTTAATAAAGTTTGATCTCCTTTATCAAATAATTCCCAGGTTACGAATGAATTTCCAGGATAATTATCATATCTCCAGCTATAGGTTATTTTTTTGCCATCTACAACTTCAGTCACCTCACAAAGGTGAAGGTATTGTTTCCCATCTTCTGGACCACCAAGAAAATCAAACTTAAAACCAACTTTAGGCTTAAAATCTTCTAATTGAAAATACCAGTTTCTCATTTCATTCACATCTGTGATTGCACTCCAAACTTTATCAATAGGAGCATTGTATGTTCTTTCAACAACAACATTTTCTGATTTCATAGTTTTATTTTTTAGGTTCTACTTTGGTTTCGTTAGTTGATAAGTAAATTTCGAGTGCATCTAATTTGTTATTCCAGAACGAACTGTATTGTTCTACCCATTTGGAAACTTCTTTGAGTTTTTGAAATTTAACTTCGCAAAAACGCTCTCTACCTTCTTTTTTAATGGAAACTAAGCCACATTCAATTAAAATTTTGATATGCTGAGAAATTGCAGGTCTACTCATGTCAAAATTTTCTGCAATTGCATTTAAGTTTAACGATTGAAAAGCAATTAGGTTTATAATTTCTCTTCTAGTTGGATCAGCGATTGCCTGAAATACATCTCTTCTCATGTTTATTGCGTAAGCGTTTGCTTACAAATTTATAAGTAAGTATTTACTTACGCAAATTTAATTTGAATTTGTTTTTATAGCAGGGGATAGGAGAGAGAAATGTCAAAATATGGCGCACAAAAAAGCATCCCAAAGATAATCTGAGATGCTTTTTAATACTTTAAAGAAAGAAATTGACTATGCTTTAGCTTCTAATTGAGCTAATACAGCATTGTTTTTAGCCAACTGATCTGTTTTAGATTGTTTAGAACGGCTTCCTAATTCTATATTAGTAGCTAATTTCAACGTGTTAACTTCTTGACGAGAAACTGTTTTATTATATCTGTCTTTTCTTTTTAATCTTGTTACTGCCATGATAATGAGCTTTATTTTCTTTAATTAATATAAAATCTGAGGTCGAGAGCGGATTCGAACCGCTGTACAAGGTTTTGCAGACCTCTGCCTAGCCACTCGGCCACTCGACCTTTTAAATTCAAGGTTGCAAAAATAACAATTATATGTTAGGATACAAAGTACAATGCTTAAAATTTCAATTTATTTATTGCCTCTACTTAATTCACTACAAAATATCGCAGCAGAAACAGCTACGTTTAATGATTCAGCTTCGCCAATACGTGGAATAGTAACTGGAATAGTAATTTTTTCAAGGAGTTCTTCACTAATTCCGTGTCCTTCGTTTCCTAATAAAATTAATCCCTCTTTGCCCCAATCCGTTTTATAGATGTTATTTCCGTTTAATAATGCGCCGAAAACAGGCAGTTTTACTTCTTCAAAAAATGAATGAAGGTTCGTATAAATAATATTTACACGACATAAAGAGCCCATGGTAGATTGAACTGTTTTAGGATTATATGCCTCGACAGTGTTTTCAGAGCAAATTATATTTTGTATTCCAAACCAATCTGCAGTACGAATAATTGTCCCGAAATTTCCAGGGTCCTGCACATCATCCAACACTAAAGAAAAAGAGTTATGCAAACTTTTAATAGCTAATTTCTGTTTAACAGGAATATGTACCAACGCTAAAATTCCTTGAGGAGTTTGTAAAGTACTAATCTTCTCTAATTCGACGTTGTTTACTTCAAATAACTTTATATTTGCGGTGTTTTTGGGTAATGATGAGGAGTGCGTGGAAGTGTAATATATACTATGTAGTTGGTAGTTAGAGTTTATGAACTCTGTAATAGATTTTATACCTTCAATAATAAATATTCCACTTTCTTTGCGGTACTTTTTTTGATGTAGAGATTTTATAAAACTGATTTGAGATTTTGAAAGCATACAAGTATAACTATAAGCAGCAGGTACAAATTCTTACAATATTACTATTTATTCTTGTTTTTATCGCAGGGTGTTCTTCAACAAAATATATTGAAGATTACCAATCTATCGTTAAAAAAGTGAAAATCGATAGCATTGATAAAACCTTTGAAGAAGAAGCTTATAACTATGTACAAAAAGACATCAGGCCCCCAGCAGGATTAGGAATTAACGTTGCGATATACAATCTTTTTAATACAAAAAACGGCAAATACAAAACCAGTAATATCAAACCATTAGGTTCTCCACCACCAATTTTAGATAGTAATCTAGTCGAAATTTCTCGTGTTCAGATAGAAAAATACTTAAAAAGTAAAGGCTTTTTTATGGCCAAGGTAAAATCTGAAATCGAAGTAAAAGATAAGAAGGCTAAACTAAGATTCGTTGCCGAACAAGGACCTGCATTTTTTGTGAATAAAATAAGTTATTCAATTCCTGATACTACATTAAAAAACCTTTATCTAACCAATAAAGCATCATTTACTCATTTAAGAGAGGGAATGCAATACGATGAAGATTCGCTGAGTTATGAACGTGAACAAATTTATCAAGTAATGCGTCAAAATGGATATTACGATTTTGTAAGGCCCTACGTTAGATATGAACCAGATTCGAATCAAAATAATAGCAAAGTCAGCGTAAAATTAATCATTGATAATCCGATTGATAGCAGCTTAAAACATAAAGTTTATACCATTGGTGAAACAAATATTATTGTTGCCGAAAACTCAGAAGGCTTTAATGATTTAGACAAACTATCAGATTCTTTAAAAAATAAAAGAACTTTTAGAGGCATTCGATATATAGATCTCTCGAAGAAATTTAGAAGAAATCCTATCACCCGTTATGATTTTATCAGAGAAGGTGAAGTATATGACATTAGAAAAGAGACGTTAACTTATGATCGACTTTACGAGTTAAATGTATTTAAGAATGTTAAAATAGACTATACTAAAGCGAAAGACAGTAGTAACAAGGTTGAACCAGTAATTTTGCTTATCCCTCAAAAGCCAATGAGCAATCGTATTGAAGGTGAAGTTCCTTTTAATAGTGGTACAGTTGGATTTACGTTAAGTAATACCTACACAAATAATAATTTTTTAAAAGGAGCTGAAAAATTTCAATTTCAAGTTAAAGGTGGACTACAATCTAGAATTGGTAAAAATCAATCGATATTTAGAGATATTTATCAACGAGATTTTTCTGTTAGTGCTAGCTTAACTGTACCTAGATTAATGGTTCCATTTGCTATCCCCCTGATGGGTAAAAATGGAATGCCGTATACTACATTTTCTTCAAGCTATTTATATGCATTGCAGAAAGATATTACTGTCCGCAGGATATTTATTAACTCAATTAGTTATGATTGGGTAGAAACAAAATCTAAATTACACTCACTAACACCACTTAATTTCGAGTATCGTTTTGGTAGCGTTTTAATAGATACGCTTGATAAAAGTGATATAGATAAGTACAATAACAACAAAGAAATTTTCGAAAAAAACTCTTATAATATTAAGCTACTTGGTCGTAAAGATTTTACGCTTGGAGTTAAATATGCATATTCTTTAAATGCCGATAAATTACTAGAAAATAGGTCTTTTATTTATTTTAGAGGAAATATAGATCTTGCTGGTAATCTTTTACAACTGGCAACTAGCATTTCTGGAGATAAACACGATCCAAAAAATGGAGATTATGGAACCATATTCGGTTTGCCGTTTAACCAATATGTTAGACCTGAAGTAGATATACGTTGGTACAAAAGACTAGGTGGAGATAGACAGTTTATTGCTAGAATTAATGGCGGGGTTGGTTATGCGTATGGAAATTCGGTTGCTGTTCCTTTTGAGAAATTATTTTATGCTGGTGGTTCTAGTGGTGTAAGAGCTTGGCAAGCTAGAACTTTGGGACCAGGTAATTATAATAGAGAAGTAATTACGAGTGCTGATGCTAGAAACTCATCTTATGGGATTGATCAGTTAGGACAAATGCGCATAGAAAGCAATTTGGAATATAGATACATGCTCATCAATAAGCTGTTTGGTGGAAAGTTAAAGGGCGCTGCTTTCGTGGATATGGGAAATGTTTGGAATATTTCACCTGGTAATCCTCAACCTGAAACCTACTTTAAACTTAAAGAATTAGGTAAGCAAATTGCAATTGGTGCAGGTATGGGTTTTAGATTTGATGTGCAATTTTTTGTGTTCAGATTTGATTTGGGACTGAAAATAAAAGATCCTCAATTTAAAGGTTCTGAACAATGGGTAATTAGTAAATTTTTAAATGGTGCGAGTGATTTTAAAAACAACTATTACCTTACTCACAACCCCGATCGTTATCGCTTTATGCAATATAATTTTGGAATTGGAATGCCTTTCTAAGGAAATTGATTTTCTTATCTACACTAAATTCTTCAAATAATCGAAAGTAGTTTCGAAAAATGTAGCAATATTTAATCCGTTGCTATAACTGAAATACATAAATATTAATAGCAATATAATGGCTATATAAATAAATTTCTTAAAGGCAAAAGCTAAAATTATGATGATTAACGGAATGATAATCAGGAATATGCGGCTAATTGTAAAAGGATTTAAATTGCCATCTTTTTTGTATACATAAAGTAATTTGCTATGTGTGCCACTATCGTTTTGATGTTTTATGTAAACAAAGGTTGATTTATCTATTGGTAAAGGTAATATCGCTACACCATCGTTAAAAGCTAACGACTGAGTAAATCCGCTAATGCTAAAGGTATAAGTGCCATTTATTTTCTCTAATGGATTATCCAATGAATCTGCTGCTATTACAGCAAGCTTGCTATTTTTTAATAAGCTTTCCTTTACTAAAAAATTATTGATGTCTGCATTTTGAGCAAAGCTTTTACCGCCTAAAATCAGTAAAAAAACTATAATTATATGTTTCATTCTAAAGATCGTTTATTATAAATTAGATAGCCTAAATGTAGTAAAACACCATTTCTTTTCACAGGATCGTCGTATAAATTATAACTTAAACTTACTGGACCAACTGGAGTATGGTAAACTAAGCCTGCTGTACCTGCATAATGCCATTTGCTAAAAGCTTTTGCATACTCAACACTTTGCACTCCGCTTTTTTCAAATTCTTTGTAAGGTAAAAATAAATAACCTTCTAAGCGTAAATCAAAATTTCGTTTAATATTAAAAACATTTTTTAATCCGCCAGCCAGATAACTAGTTGCCCTAAAATTAGTTAAAAAGAGAGATTTACTATCTTGTAAAGGATAAAATGCTGGAGCCGCTAAAAGCGTTTCGTAATAATTAAAATATAAAGGTTGATTAGAAATAACACCTTCTGCCAAATAACCTAATGTATAGTTTTTGGTATGGAAAAAATAATTTTCATCACTTAATTTAATGCTTCCCCATTCTCTAAATGTGCGTTTAATAACAGCATTTTTAACAAAAGAGTTATACGTTCCAAAAACATTTCCAGGTGTATAATTTTCTTTGCCAGTTAAAAAATTGGCACTAAAGAATAAACTATGACCTCTATCTGCATATTGTTTTCTATTAAGCGAATTTTGTTCAAATAATAAACTGGTTTTTAATCCATTAAAAGTTGTTCTATCTAAAACATCACCAACTGTAAACGTATTTGTAGGACTGTATCTATCACTGTTGTTAATAAAAGCAGCACTCAATGTAATTCTCGCATTGCGATTTAAAGGCATTCCTAATTTAAGATCTATCTTTCTATCTGCTTGTTCAATGTATGTTGGATGGGGATTTTCGATAAAAATCTGGCTTGTGTTGTAATAATTCCAGTGGTTATAAGTTAACTCTGCAGCTAGAAATAAAGGCAATCCAGAGGGATAATCTACTCTTCCGCTTAATTGAACTGATTCGTAAAATCTACCTGAATAGAAATTCGTTCCAAAAGTGTAAGCTTTGCGATTTAAATAATTGTATTGCAAACCTAAATACACGTTGCTAATAGGTCTAGAAGAAATATTTCCACCAAAATCAATTTTAAAACTCTTTTTCGGTTTGGCTACAATTTCGAAATTATAACTATCTGTTTCTGGTCGATAAGAAATTTTTGGATAAACAGTTTCAAACGTTTCATCAGCTACCAATTTATAATAGCCTCGCTTGATATCTTCAAGATTAAAAGTTGCCTGATCGCTTTTAAAAAGACGCTCTATGTATTTTTTTTGCTGAGAATTAACACCAGAAACGGTAACATTACTAAAGACTAAATCTGGTTTACGTTCATTAAATTTGGTTCTTTTAGCTAATAATTCTTGTGGGGTAACTCGTCGTGATATTGAACTTTTAATTTTATCCATATCAGCCATCGTTGCATCATAACCACGTTTTATTAATTCTTCAACAGGCGTAAAATTGGTGGTACTATAATCGACTAAATCGGGTTGTATATACACTCCATTTTCTCCAACCAAAGTTGAATCAGATTTAGAAAGGAACATATAGACCAAAAGTCGATTCATCAGCCTGTCATCGTTTTTTGGATATTCATTAAAAGTTTTAGAAGAAACATTGGCGCCAATAATGAAATCTGGTTTAAATTCATTTTTCATAATGTCTGCTGGAAAATTATTATACAAACCGCCATCAAAAACATATTTTCCATCCAATTTAATTGGTCTGTAAATCAAAGGAACAGTCATTGTAGCTCTAACTGCTTCAGCTAAACTTCCCCTGCTTACAGTAATGCTTTTTTGAGACAGAACATCAGAAACCATACAGCGATAGGGCACAAAAAGTTGATCAAAATTATCTTTTGAAATAGCTGAAGCCTGTGAAAATAGCTCTAATAATGCAAAATTAAGTGGAATATCATTCACCAAATTAGATCTAAAACTAAGCTTTAAACTTGTATCGATGGCTAATTTAGCCGTTAAAACAGAGGCATTTGCACTATTTTTTTGAAAGTAAAAACTGTAATCGCTTTTGTATTTTCCGCTAACCCAATTTTGAAAATCAGAACTTAAGGCAATTTTTTCTATTTGTGATGGCGAATAACCTGCGGCGTACATCGCTCCAACAATGCCACCCATTGATGTTCCTGTAATGTAATCTATAGGAATGTTATTTTCTTCGAGCGCTTTTAGCGTACCAATATGAGCTAAGCCTTTAGCACCACCGCCGCTTAAAACTAAGCCTACTTTTTGGGCTTTTACCTGTAGCACCAAAAGCAAAAAGAAGAAAACGAATAGCTTTTTAGGATACATCACCCTATAAAAATATTGTTTTCTTTTGAAATTAGTTTAAAATAAAAATAGAATAGGTTAAATAAGACGCAAAGCTGACCCAAAGAATATAAGGCAAAAATAACCACCCAGCTACTTTATCAATACGATAAAAAATGAATGCGTTTATGATAATAGTTAATAGCAAAACAACTATTTCTATTAATGCAAAGCCAATTTTGTGCTCATAAAAAAATAAATAAGACCACATTAAATTTAACACTAATTGCAATATATAAATAGTAGCTGCCCAAGAATAACCCATTGAAATTTTTCTTTTTCTCCAAACTAAATAAGATGAGATACCCATTAAAATATATAATGTTGTCCAAACTGGACCAAATATGTAGTTAGGTGGGTTGAAAGAAGGTTTATTTAGTGTAACATACCAGGTTTTTGTAGATTCTATAGTTAATAATCCACCAAGAGCACCTATTGCAAGTGGAATAATTAGGCAGATTATAAATGGCAAAAATTGAAATTTAAGATGTCGAGTAGGCATGAAGTAATTTTATTATCTAAGTATAACAATTAAACATACAGGTTGTTTTGTAAATAAGATTGAAATTAATTTTCTCATGTAAAACAATTTTCATTTTATGGGGTTTTTGATATGCCATGAATAAAAATTCTTATATTTCGTAAATATGTATCCCAATTAGAAAATAGCTGTCATTCTATCGAATCAGTAACTCTTAAAAGAATTTTAAATCAGCTCTAAAACAGTTCAAAAAACTAAAATGAATTATAAAAACCTGCAACAAGAAGTGGAAAAATATGTATTGGAATATTTCAATACTCACCATGATGAAAAATTGGTTTATCACAATTTAAGCCACACGAAAGATGTGGTAAAGTCGACAATGCAAATTGCCAATCACTATCAGTTAAATGATAAAGATTTCTTTATTGTAACCACAGGAGCTTGGTTTCACGATACGGGTTATTCTGAGGCACCTTTAGCTCACGAGCAAAAAGGAGCAGATTTAGCCGTAGAATTCTTGAAGAAACTCGATGTGCCAGCTGCTGTTAGAGATGAAGTAATGCAGGTTATTCTTTCTACAAAAATGCCACAAAGACCTACTAATCAATTAGAAAGAATTCTTTGCGATGGAGATCTTTTCCATTTAGGAACAGATGATTTTAGAAAAAAAGGTAAACTCATGCATAAAGAAGTGGAGTTGCTATATGATAAAAAGATTAGTAAAAAGCAATGGCGTAAAACCGATATTGAGTTTTTAGAAACGCACCAATACCATACAGATTATTGCATTTTATTGTTAAATGATCAGAAATTAAAAAATTTAGAGAAACTAAAGAGCAAGCTTAAAGATGAAGATGAGGATGAACCAGTTTTAATTAGTACAGATAAAAAAGTGACAAAGCCAGTTAAAGACGATAATCCGTTTAAACAAGAAAAATTATTAACCAAAAAAGATAAAAAAAGACCAGATAAAGGCATTGAAACAATGTTTAGGATCACCTCGGCTAATAACCAAAGGTTGAGTGATATGGCAGATAATAAAGCACAATTATTGATTACAGTTAACTCTATTATTTTATCCTTGATTGTGAGTTTGGTGCTTAGAAGATTAGAAGATAATGCCTTTTTAATTGTTCCAACATTTATTTTGTTGATGGTAAGTTTATCCACCATTATTTTCTCCATTTTAGCAACGCGTCCATCAATTCCAGATGGTTTATTTACAGATAACGACCTAGAACGTAAAAAAGTAAATTTACTTTTCTTTGGTAATTTTTATAAAATGGCATTAAACGATTATTCTAAGGGAATGATTAGGGTAATGAACGATAATGAATTTTTGTATGGTACTTTAATCACCGATGTCTATTCTCAAGGTGTAGTGTTAGGTCGTAAATACAAACTTATCAGAATAGCGTATAATATTTTCATGTTCGGTTTAATTGCTGCTGTTTTAGCTTACGTAATTTCTTATATCGCCTACGGTAAACTATCTTAAAATGCCCGAAACTGTATTAGAAAACGTTTTTTACGATAGAGATTTAAGTTGGCTATCTTTTAATGAACGTGTTTTGCAAGAAGCGAATAGAGAAAATGTGCCTTTATTAGAACGAATAAAATTTCTTTCCATTTATTCTTCCAATTTAGACGAATTTTATCGCGTTCGTATGCCAGTTTTATTGGCGTTGGCTAAATTGAGCAAAAAGGAAAAGAATAATATCCATGTTGAAGATGATTTATTGGAAGGAGTAAATGCTGCTATTCGAACTCATCAACAGGAATACGGACAGATTTTGAAATCGGCAATTATTCCGCAACTGCGTGAAAATAAAATCAACTTTGTTTATGGAAATGATATTCCTGAAGCGATAAGTTCAATAGTAAATAGATATTTCTTGAGTCAGGTTTTGGCATTTTTACAACCCATAAATCTGGCTGAGGCAAAATCTTCATTTTTTCCAAATAACAACGAACTTTATTTCCTAATTAATCTCATACAAAATGAGAATGAAGAAACGATTATTCTAAATATTCCATCCAATAACTTACCTCGATTTTTTAAAACCACTATAAAAGAGGAAACATTTATTGTGTTTTTGGATGATATCATTAGAAGTAATTTAGATATACTGTTTAAAGGAGCTGAAATAACTGGATGTTTTAGTTTTAAAATTACAAGAACAGCAGAAATTGATCTTAAAGATGAATACGCTGGCAACTTGGCAGATCAAATAGAAAAACAATTGCAAAAACGCGATTTTGGTTTAGCTACACGCTTTTTGCATCAACCAGGAGTTCCAGAGGCTACGATGAAACTATTGGCTAAAAAACTGAATTTGCAGAATGCGAATGTAGTAGAAGGTGGTCGGTATCATAATTTAAAAGACCTTTTTTCATTTCCCGTAAATATTCCAAAATTAAATAATCCTGAATGGCCTAAAATTGATTATCCAACTATTATAAAAGGAAAGTCATTATATGAGGAGATTTTGGAAAAAGATATCCTTATCAATCCTCCTTATCAATCATACGATAGTGTTTTACGGTTTTTTAATGAAGCTGCAACAGATCCTGAAGTTGAAGAAATTTATAGTACACTTTATCGCGTAGCCAGCGACTCTAAAATTGTAAACGCGTTAATCAGCGCTGCAAAAAATGGAAAGAAAGTATTTGTTTTAGTAGAACTGAAAGCTCGTTTTGATGAAGCAAATAACATCAAATGGGCAAAAAAAATGAAAGAGGCGGGCGTAGATATTAGTTACAGCGTAACGGCTTTAAAAGTACATGCTAAAATCGCATTGGTGAAACGAAAAATAGGTTTACGCTATGTTTACACCGGTTTATTTGCAACTGGGAATTTTAATGAGACTACTGCCAATTTTTATACAGATCATATTTTAATGACTGCTCACCAGGGCATGTTGAGAGAAATGGAATTGCTGTTTATGTTTTTGGCGAAAAGAGTTAAACCAACAGATCCAGACTTGATTAAGTTTAACTATTTATTGGTAGCACAATTTAATTTACAACAGCGATTTATTGCGTTAATACATCGAGAAATCTTACATGCAAAAAAAGGAGAAAAAGCTGCTATCACTATTAAACTTAACAATTTAGAAGAAAAGGTATTAATTGCTAAACTATACGAAGCATCACAAGCTGGGGTAAAAATTGAGTTAATTATTAGAGGTATTTGCCGATTGATTCCTGGTGTAAAAGGAATGAGCGAAAATATTAAGGTCAGAAGAATTGTAGATCGTTACTTAGAACATGGCAGGGTATTTGTCTTTCATAATCAAGGTGATGAAGAAATTTATTTGGGTTCTGCCGATTGGATGAACAGAAATATTTATCGAAGAATTGAAGTGTGTTTTCCAATTTTTGATGAGGCGATAAAAAAGGAAATAAAAGCTATGATTAAACTTCAATTGGAAGATAATGTACAAGCTGTACTATTAAATGACAAAATGATTAACATTCCAATCGTAACAAAACAAGAACCCAAGCAATCTCAATATCGTATATATCAATTGTTAAAACAGTAAAACAAGATGGTAAACAAGTTGAAAAAGAGAACGAATAAAAATTATGTTGTAGTGTTAAGTGTGCTTGCCTTTTTAGCAAGTTTTACAGCATTATCTTGTGTAGAGAAAAAAGGTCCAGGTCCTGAAAGTCCAGTTGGATATGACTTAAATAAGCCACATAAATATCAAATGCCTGATATTTTGCAAGAGATTTCTGGAATAGCTTTTAATAAAGGAGATAATAAAACAGTATATGCCGAGATGGATGAAGATGGAAGTTTATTCACTTTACCATTGGGTTCTAAAGAAGAAAAGGTAACAAAATTTGGCAAAAAAGGTGATTATGAAGATGTATCTATTATAAAAGGCTTTGCAATTTTGCTAAAAAGTAACGGAACTTTATATTCTTTTCCATTAAGTGAAGTTGGTAAACCAGAAGCTGCAAATGTCAAAGAAACAAAAGATTTGGTGCCAAAAGGTGAATATGAAGGTATGTTTGGTGATGAAACAACTGGACAACTATATGTTTTATGTAAACAATGCAGCGTAGATAAAGGCACTAAAAAAACTAGTGGTTACATTTTAACTTTACAAAGTGACGGTTCTTTCAAATCAACAGGTACATTTAATACAGATGTAAGTCAAGTAGACAAATTAACAGGTAAAAAGAAGGGCACTTTTCATCCATCAGCTTTAGCGATGAATCCATTAACTAAAGAGTGGTACATTGTTTCATCTGTTAATAAAGCATTAGTAGTAACTGATGGAAATTGGAAAATAAAAAATGTATACCATTTAAGCTCTAATATATTTAATCAACCAGAGGGAATTGCCTTCGACGCTGCTGGCAACTTATATATATCCAATGAAGGAAGTGAAACACAAGTTGGAAATATTTTAAGGTTCGATTATAAAAAACCTTAAATCGTAAATTAATAAAATTGTTAAAGCTCAAATTATCAATATGTTAAAAAAACTACTCCTCATTGTATTTTTATTTCAGGGTTTTGTTGCACTAGCACAAGACTCTGTTAAATATCGAGTTATTTTAATCGGCGATGCTGGAGAAATGAATACTGGGCAAGCACAATCATTAAAAAATGCAGCCAAACACGTAATTAAAGGGAAAACAACCACACTTTATTTAGGAGATAATATTTATCCTGTAGGAATGGCTATTCCTGGTTATGGAGATTTTGCAGAAACGAGTAAAATTTTACAATCTCAATTTAAACCGATGCGAGATGCTGGTGCTGCGGTTTATTTTGTTCCTGGCAACCACGATTGGGATAAATCAGGTCCAAATGGTTTAGCAAAAATTCAAGCACAAAGTGAATATTTAGAATCATTTAACGATCCTCTTTTAAGATTAATACCAGCGAATGGTTGTCCAGATCCTGTGGCAATTAAATTGACAGATAAATTAACAATTATAGCTTACGATAGTGAATGGTGGCTATTTCCATACAATAAAGCAAATCCAGCAGCAGATTGCGATTGTCAGACAAAAGATGAGGTAATTGCTCGTATGGAAGACTTAATGGAGCAAAACAAGAACAAAATCATCATATTAGCCTCACATCATCCATTTCAAAGTTATGGTGCACATGGCGGATATTTTACATGGAAAAATCATTTACTGCCATTAACGCTACTCAATAAAAATTTAGTTATTCCATTACCAATTATTGGTTCTGTTTACCCACTGTTGCGTTCAACATTGTTAAGTCCAGAAGATTTAAATCATCCTTTGTATAAAGATATGATGAAGAGTGTGAATGGAGTTTTTGGAAAAAAATCGAATGTAATTTACGTAGCTGGACATGAACATGGTTTGCAATTAATTAAAAGTGATCAGTTGCAAATTGTAAGTGGTGCAGGGTCTAAAATGACACCCAATAAAAAAGGGAAAAACTCTTTATTCCAAGAAGAGAATCAAGGATACGTTATTGCAGATCAACTAATTAATAATGACATGCGCTATGAGTATTATATTTATGCAGATAGTGGTGTAAAAAAGGTTTTTAGTTATACACAACCGTTTAAAGAATTAGCTGCTACTCAAAGAAATGAATTTAAGGTGATTAAGGGAGATAGTATTAGCATAAAAGTTCACCCATCTTATGATAGCGTAGGAAAGTTTCACCGTTTTCTTTTTGGGGAAAATTACCGTAAAGATTATGCTCAAGAAACCAAAGTTCCGGTTTTACGTATTTCTGAAATACAGGGAGGTTTAACACCAACACAATTAGGTGGGGGTAATCAATCTCATTCGCTCAGATTAAAAGATAAAAGTGGAAAAGAATGGGTATTAAGAAGTGTAGAAAAGTTTCCAGAAGTTCTTTTACCACAAGGACTTAGAGAAACATTTGCCAAAGATATTGTGAAAGACAACATGTCTGCTCAACATCCATTTGGGGCATTAGTTGTTCCTACAATTGCAGATGCTGTAAATGTTCCGCATAGTACACCAATTATTGGTTGGGTTTCTCCTGATGATAATCTTGGAGATTACTCTGGTCTTTTTGCAAATACTCTTTGCTTATTGGAAGAAAGGGAACCTCTAGGCGATTCGGATAATACGGCAAAGATGTTTAAGAAACTAGATGATGATAACGATAACACTTACGATGGTGAATTATTGTTAAGAGCCAGAGCACTTGACGTAATGCTTGGTGATTGGGATCGTCATGAAGATCAATGGAGATGGAAACCTGAAAAAACAGAAAAAGGTGCTAAATATTTAGCTGTTCCAAGAGATCGTGATATGGTTTTTTATAGCACTGATGGGTTCATTCAGCGGTACGCACAATCTTCGTCACTTTTACCAATGATGCAAGGATTTGAAAGAAATATCAAAAACATTAATTGGTTTTTGTGGGAAGGCAGAGCAATGAATAGCAGATTAATGTCGCAATTTACAGAAGCAGAATGGGATAAAATTATACAAGATTTTTGCGCCAAATTAACAGATGATGTTTTTGAGAAAGCATTAAAGAAATTACCAGAACCTAGCTATTCTTTACGTCATGATCAATTCTTAAAACAATTTAAAGAGAGAAGAGCTGCATTGCCAAAATTGATGAATGAATATTATCATTTCTTCAACCGAATTGTTGATATCCAAGCTAGTAATAAAAACGAAAAAATTGTAATTACAGATTCTGCCAATCAATATTTAAAAGTTCAAATTAATAAGATTTCTAAAGAAGGAAATATCAAGGAAGAAACTTTTAGTCGAAATTTTGACCCAGAAATCACGAAAGAAATCCGTTTGTATACTAAAGATGGAAACGATAGTTTAGTATTAGATAACAAAACATCCAATATTAAATTAAGAATAATTGCTGGTGCAGGAAAAAAAGTATACGATGTGCCAAACTCTTCTAGAACTGTTCAATTATTTGGTAGAAAAAACGGTAATTCTAAGTTTGAAGGTGATGACCAAAATAAGTTAAGCAAAAGAATGTCAACAGATACATCGAATGTTTCTTACTTAGGAAAAGATATGTACCATCGTTCTTCATTGACTTTAAATGCAGGTTATAACACGGATGATGGGTTATTATTAGGTCTTAATTATAAAATTACTAACCCAGGATTTAGGAAACAGCCATATGGCAATTCACAACGAATCTCATTTTTACATTCATTTGCTACAACTGCATTTAGATTTAATTATTTTGGAGATTGGCTCAAAGCGGTTGGAAAAGCTGACATAACCTTAAAAGCAGATGCTTATGCTCCAGATAATACACAGAATTTTTTCGGAGTTGGAAATGAAACAAAATACGATAACGATAAAAAATATTATAGGGCCAGGTTTAATATCTATCAAATTGAGGCCGGATTAAGGTGGCGTAGACCTAAATCTACATTTAGTGTTGGTCCAAATTTTCAGTTGTATAAATACGATAACGAAGATAATTTAGGCAGAATAACTACAAATCTTTCAGAATTACATTCTTATGATAGTACTACAGTAACAAAAAATAAATTATATGGTGGAATTGTAGTTAATTTTGTAAACAATACACGAGATAATGAGATTTTACCAACATTGGGAAGTTACGTAGATTTTAAATGGTCTGCTTTTAAAGGTTTAAATAAATATGCCAACTCTTATGGACAATTTACTGCAAGCATTGCTTTATATAAAAATTTAGATGGAAGAGCTAACTTTGTGCTGGCAGATCGTTTTGGTGGAGGAATAACTGTTGGTAAACCAGCGTTTTATCAAAATTTATTTTTAGGCGGACAAGGAAACCTTTTAGGCTATCGCCAATTTAGATTTGCTGGACAACATAGTTTTTATAACAATTTAGAATTAAGAGCCAAACTAGGCGATTTTGTAAGTTATGTATTACCGGGTCAGGTTGGCCTAATGGGATTTTATGATGTTGGTAGGGTTTGGAAAAACAACGAAAATTCAGATGTATGGCATCATGGTGTTGGTGCTGGTGTATATTTTGCCCCTGCATCTTTAACTATATTTCGTTTTGTGATGGGGCATTCGAACGAAGGATGGTATCCTTATGTATCGATGAATTTTAGGTATTAATTAGAGAAGAGATGAACACAGAGGTAATCCAGATTAATAAAAGTGCATGCGTAACATGTCAGGTAGAGTTTACCCTGTCTTTTAGGCCTTTAATTGCTTATTTAAAAAGCAGACTAAAAACCGAACAGACTTTAAAGGCAGAGTTTTATCGATTTTTATTAGAGAAAATAGAACGTGAGGAAGCATTACAAAGTGATATTCAAGCAGAAGATTTAGTAAAATATAAAGATACACTCGAACTTATTTTCACCATTTTAACGCCTTTAATGGCAAATGAAAAGGATTTATTCTGGGCATTAAGTACGCCTGTGCCTGATAAAATTTTCTTTAGCACCGATTCATTTCATGAATTTTTATCCTTACATGCAGAGCAGAAAAAGTTAGGTAAGGATACTGTTGATGAATCATCTAAAGAGAAACAACAATTGCAATTCATTTACAGAATGATATTGGAAAGGTTTTATAACTACACTTCCATATTTAAAAATGAAATTTTATACGCATATACCAATCCAGAAACACATTTAACCACCTATTACAACATCAATGCTGATACTCAATTTATTGATATAAAATATGATGGAGAATTACCTGAATTAAATTTCGAATTATTAACTATTCAAATACAAGAGGGTAATGAAATTGAGTTATTACAAAAGCTAATTCCACTTAGCAAATTTAAATTTGATGGATTTACCGTAATTTCTTTAGCAGATGTTACATTGCAACATGCAATAGATGGTATTCGCGATGCATTGGTTAATCATACGTATGAAAATGAAGCATATGAACATGTAATTCAAGCCTTAAAAACTCTAGTAGGCGATGGCCATATTGAATTTGGATTATTGCCATTTTTAATGGTGAATAATAAATTCGTTTTTGATAGCCATCAGCACTCACAAAGTATTTTACTTGATTCTGCTAAAAAATATGACCTCGAAGAAGAAACATTTTACGGTTTGGTTAATGAATACAAGGAAAATCCAAGGCCTGTTTTCTTCAATAATTTAGATAGTGAAAAAATAGAAAAATTTCCATTTTTAGAAGTACTACAAAAGAATGGTATTCATTCTTATTCATTTGTGCCAATTTTTTATAACAACCAATTGGCGGGTATAATGGAAATTTATTCGACTGAAGCCTTAGAAGTTAACGAAAAGTTATTGTCGAGATTGCATTCGGCTTTACCACTTTTAGGACAATTGTTGCAATATAGAATTGAGGAATTTAACGCTAGAATGGATAGTGTATTAAAAGACAAATTCACTGCATTACAACCATCGGTTCAATGGAAATTTAACCAAGTAGTTTGGGATTTCATTAAAAATAGCAAAGGCAAAAAGAAAACTCAAGAAATAGAAACGGTTACTTTTAAGGGACTTTATCCATTATTCGGCGCAATAGATATTCGTAATTCGACGGTAGAACGTAATTATGCGTTAAAGGAAGATCTTAAAATACAATTAGATATTTTGAGTGAAACCTTAACTAATTTAAGAACCATCATTCCGTTAGATTTAATTGACAAAATTTTATTTAACTGTAAAGATTGGATAAAAAAAATAGATGATTTCATTAGTTCAAGTGAAGAAGCATTGCTAAATGAATTTTTAGAATTGGAAGTTTACCCAATGCTAACGCACATCGAAAAGGGACATCCGCAGACAAAAGAAATTGTTCAGAATTATTTTAATAGCATTAACTCAGAGAATGGAGTTGCTTTTGAACATAGAAGAACGTTAGAAACTTCAATGCAGTTTATTAATACTGCCGTGAGTGAGTATTTAGAAGAAGCACAGCAAACTTTACAAAATTCATATCCATGTTATTTTGCCAAATTTAGAACCGATGGGGTTGAGTATGATATTTACATTGGACAAGATATCGCACCAGATGTGCCCTTTGATTTGTTATACTTAAAAAATATTCGCCTTTGGCAACTCACAGCAATGGTAGAAGTTGCTCGTTTAACAAATAGTTTGGTAAGTCAAATGCCTCGAGCTTTATTAACCACACAGTTGATATTTATCCATTCAAATCCAATAGACATTAGTTTTAGAAATGATGAAAGAAGATTTGATGTAGAAGGAGCATACAACATTCGTTACGAAGTAGTTAAGAAAAGAATTGATAAAGTATTAGTTAAAGGTACAGAAGAAAGATTAACCCAACCAGGGAAAATTTCATTGGTTTATTTTAATGCTTTTGAAGCAAATGAATATTTAGAGTATATCAAATACCTACAAGAACAAGAGTTTTTGCAAGATGATTTAGAAATGTTAGAATTGGAAGAATTACAAGGTGTAAGTGGTTTAAAAGCATTAAGAGTAGGTGTTAATTACATGTCATGCGATTTTTTTGATGAGCAATGGATGAAACTTAAAAAATCAATTAAGAGTAAATCTGCCAAAATGAAAAATAAGCAAGTAGATCAATTATAAAGTTCAGCGCAAATTCTAATTTCTTTTAAGATAAAGCATATCATAGTAGTTAATATAGTACAATAAAATTTCTAGTATTTTAAAAATATATCTATTAGAGAAAATAATTTATAGTGATAACTTAGGTTTTTAATAAAAAAATTATTAATTTTTGCTTGTAGAAACCGTACTAACTACACTCTACCTAACTAACTATTAATGAAAATTTTAATTGCAGAGGACGAAGAACTAACTCTCAAAACTTTAGAATTAAGGCTAAAGAAAGATGGGCATGAGGTGATTCTGGCAAGAGATGGGCGGGAGGCTTTGAGTAAAATACGAGAACACATTCCTGATTTAGTTATATCAGATATCATGATGCCTTATGTTTCTGGATTAGAAATCATCGCAGAAATAAAGGATAATCATCCAGATTATAAAATTTCTATCATTATTCTTTCCGGTATGGGTCAGGAAGATATTGTTTTAGAAGCATTTCAACTTGGTGCAGATGATTACATTACAAAGCCATTCAGTCCTAATGAATTAACAGTTAGGGTTAGAAGATTTGATTTGATGAAAGCAAGATGATTTATCTTGAGATTATAACATTAACTTTTTTGGGTATTGCATTGCTCATGGTCTGTTTTATCATGATTAATTTAACGATAAGAAAGAGCAGACGAAATAAATATGTAAAATGGAAACTCATGGCTGACTTATTGATCAGAAACGCGATTTTTTCTGAGAATGAATACTCACCTGATACCCCATTTCCGATTACAGCCAGAACCAAAAAAATGCTAAGTAATCCTTACTTCAAGCGGTTACTTACAAAGGAGTTATTATCTGCAAAAAAGAATATTTCAGGAGTTTCTGCTACAAATTTGAAAAAACTGTATATCCAATTGCATTTAAATGAGAACGCATTAAAAAAGCTAAATAATAAGGAATGGCACATTAAAGCACAGGCTATACAAGAGCTTGGCATTATGGAGCAAAAGGAATATCTCAATAAAATTTATAGACTTACCAACAATAAAAATGATTTGGTAAGGATGGAAGCCCAAACTACCATTGTTAAGTTATATGGTTTTAAAGGGCTTAGATTTTTAGATGTAATTTCATATCAACTTACAGAATGGCAGCAGATTGCTTTATTAAAGGAACTATCAATGCTTCCGCCAGAAAATTTCACTAAAATTGAAAAATGGCTTAAATCAAAAAATACAAGTGTAATTGCATTTGCACTTAAACTGACAAGAACCTATCACCGATTTGAGGCTTATGACCAAGTAATAGAATGTTTAACTCATGATAATGAAGATATCAGATTAGAAGCTATTTACACATTAGAAAAAATTTATAACAGCAATACAGAGGATGTTTTATTGGAAAGATATGAGCACGAAACATTAAAAAATCAAAAAGCAATTGTAGCTGTCATGCAAAATATTGCTTCCGATGAAAGCATTCCAACATTAATAAGCTTTTTAAACCAAGAAGATAATGATTTAAAACGAATGATAGTTCGTACCGTTGCTCATATTAATTCATCAAGCATACTTCAATTAAAAGAACTACCAACTGCCCACAATTATCCTTTAGATCAAATTATTAAACAAATTGAAGGAGAAATAAAATGAGTTGGCAGTCAATTATCGTAGATACATTTACGAACATCATTTTAGTCTATTCTTTATTGCTTTTAAGCCTGTATATATTTATTGGCTTATATTCAATTGGCGAAGTAAGAAAGCATTTACTAAAAAATAGTTTCACTGATTACAGAGCATTAGCGAGTTCATCATTAGCGCCTAGCATAAGTATTTTAGCTCCAGCCTATAACGAAGGAGCTAATATTATCGAAAATGTAAGATCACTTTTATCAATTTACTACAATAATTTAGAAGTGATTATTATAAACGATGGAAGTAAAGATGATTCCTTAGAAAAATTGATAAATGCCTATAGTTTATATAAAACAGATCATTTTGTAAATCAACAAATTCAAACCAAAGCAGTTAGAGGAGTTTATAAAAGCAGTAAAAAGGTTTATCGCAAATTAATTGTAGTTGATAAAGAAAACGGGGGTAAGGCTGATGCACTCAACGTTGGAATTAACATTTCTCAAAAGGATTATATTGTCTGTATAGATGTGGATTGTATTTTAGAACAAGATGCATTGCTAAAGCTCGCAAAACCCTTTTTAGAAAGTACATCACATCGAATTATAGCAACTGGAGGAGTAATTCGAATAGCCAATGGATGTAAAATTGAAGACGGTAGGTTGGTGCAAGTTAATTTGCCAAATGAATTTTTGCCTAGAGTGCAGACGCTAGAATATATTAGAGCGTTTTTATTAGGTAGAATGGCCTGGAGTAGATTAAACGGATTGTTATTAATTTCTGGGGCTTTTGGTGCATTCGATAGAGATATTGTAGTGAAATGTGGGGGTTATAACCATAATACCGTTGGTGAAGATATGGAGCTTGTAGTGCGGATGAGAAGGTACATGGAAGAACTAAACTTGCCATATAAAGTAAAATTTATTCCAGATCCTTTATGCTGGACAGAAGCACCTGCAACTTTTAAAATACTTGGTAGACAACGAAATAGATGGACCAGGGGCACTATAGAAACCCTACAAATGCATAAAGTAATGTTCTTCAATCCAAAGTATGGATTGTTGGGAATGTTGAGTTATCCTTATTGGTTCTTTTTTGAATTTTTAGCACCTATTATAGAGTTTGTCGGAATGGCATGCTTTTTAATTTTAGCACTATTTGGCTTAACCTATTGGCGTTTCTTTTTTGGATTATTAGGCATGGTTTTCAGCTTTGGAATAATGTATTCTTCTTTTGCTATTTTAATGGAAGTACTCACTTACAACCAATATAAACGTAAAAAAGATATCTTGAGACTATTTTTAACAGCACTTTTAGAACCATTTTTATTTCATCCGTTTGGAGTTTGGTCTGCAATAAAAGGAAATATCGACTTATTAAGGAAAAAGAATTCCTGGGGTGAAATGACTAGACAGGGTTTCACGGTTGCCAAAAAATCTAAAACTTAGTTTATGAAAGACAAAGCAATTCATTCAGATAATCTAAAAAAACTATATTCAGCAAGTCAGGCATTTGCAAAAGTGATGATTGTTTGGCTTGGCATTTTGTTTTTACTTAGCCTTTTAGAACTCGTATTAAATGGCATTACACGTCAAATGCCACAGCATTTATTTGCCGTTATTGGATGGTCGTGGTTAATGGATGTTATTTTTTGGTTAAAATGGCTGTGGTTGGAGTATTTAATTTTTGTACTCATCTATTTCTATTCACAAAAAGCCGCCTATACTAGTAGCTATGTGGTATTAACCATACTTGCAATAGCACAACTTATTTTAATTGGTTATTTTAATACATCATTGGTGCCACTTGGAGGCGATTTATATGGTTATTCTATTGCAGATATTAAACAAACAATTGGCGCATCTGGCGGATTAAGTATTGGTATATCGATAGGTTTTTTAGTAGTAGTAATTGGTGTTATTGCAGCATTTAGGTTTTTAACTAAAAAAGTTAATGTTGGCTCTAAAGTAGCTTTAGCATTGCCAATTTTATCAATTTTACTTTTATTTATTCCTATCAGCATTTTTATTGGCCTTCCTAATTTGGATTCAGATTTTTCTAATAATTTGGTTGTCAATAAATCTGATTATTTCTTTACTGCCAGTTACGATCATTTTTTTCCAGCAAATGAAGAAGTTGATATTTACGCAGATAATTACATTGGTGATTATGAAGAAGGAAACACGTCTAAAGTAGCATCGTTTAATTATATAGACGAAAATGAATATCCATTTTTACATACAGACGAAACGCCCGATGTCTTAACGCCTTTTTTGAAACCGAATGCAAAGCCTCCACACATTGTAATTCTATTAGTTGAAGGTTTAGGTAGAGCATTTACAAACGAAGGCGCTTATTTAGGTAATTTTACTCCATTTATTGATTCATTGGCGGGTAAAAGCTTGTATTGGAAAAACTTTTTAAGTGAGGGCGGACGTACGTTTGCTGTGCTACCATCATTAATGGGTTCGTTACCTTTCGCAAAAAATGGTTTCTTAGAACTAGGAAATCAAATGCCAGATCATTTATCGTTGTACAGTTTGCTTAAATACAACGGATATCATACATCTTTTTATTATGGAGGAGATTCTAAATTCGATAACATGAATGTTTTCTTAAAAAAGAATGCTGTTGATGAAATTAATGATGAATTTACATTTCCAAATGGCTATCAAAAACTTCCTGCTCAAAATGGATTTACTTGGGGATATACTGATGATCAGTTGTTCAGTTATTACTTAAATACAAGAAAAGCAGTAGCAGAAAAAGCTCCAGAGCTAAATGTGATTTTAACAGTAGCAACGCACAATCCATTCTTTATTAATAACCAAGAAAAATATTTGAAACTATTTGAGCAACGAATGGATCAATTGAAATTTGATGATTCTAAAAAATCAGATTATCGCAATTATAAACTCCAATACTCTAGTATCATGTACACAGATGAATCGTTAAGAAACTTTTTTGCCAAATATCAGAAAAGAAGTGATTATGCAAATACCATCTTTTTCATAACTGGAGATCACCGAATGCCAGAGATTCCAATGAGTAATAAGATAGATCGTTATCATGTGCCATTAATTATTTATTCGCCAATGTTAAAACGCACTGCACAAATGGAATCTATCTCTACACATTTTGATATTACTCCAAGTATCTTGGCCTATTTAAAGAAAAATTTCGCCATTAAAACACCTTCAGTTGTAAGTTGGTTAGGCCAAGGATTAGATACTGCTCGTAACTTTAGAAATGTTCATAGTTACCCAATGATTCAAACGAAAACGGATATGTTAGATTTTGTCATGGGTGAATATCATTTAAATGGAAACACCTTGTTCAAATTAAATAATGCAATGGAAGAAGTTTCTGTGCAAGATGAAGGAGCCTACAACCAATTAAAAAATGCTTTCGATAATTTTAAAAAGAAGAATACTAAAATTGTAAATGGCAGTAAGGTTGTGCCAGATTCATTAATCAAAAAATATAGCCCATTATTAAAGTAATAGCTATCTCTTTTTAGCAGTTTCGTCTTTTAAAATAGTAGTTAACATTGGTCGATAAAAATTCCAAAAGAAACTTTTGCGTTCCATAGGATCTTGCGTATCGAATAGTAGAAACTTGAAAAATCCTATTCCTTTAAAATAAGAAGAAGTCATAGAAATAGGATTATCACAGAAATCTCCAGAGAAATAGTAGAACTGATAATCTTTTGCATTATGCATTAACACTGCAGGAAAACTTTCTGGAATACCATATTTCTTTAGTTCAGTTTTTCCCTTTTGATTAAGGTAAATTTTAAAATCAGCAACACGTTCATTAATTTGTTGGTTTGGAACAATTACATCAAACCAAAATGGATATTTAATTTTTTCTGGTAAAGAGAATTTATCTTGCCCGTATTTAGAACTAACAATATAAGGTAATGGATTACTTAAGTGGGTGCTGTCTTCTAAAATTACTACCTGATCAAAATCACTTACAAAAGCAATTCCTGAACGTTTAAAAGGCCATCTTTTATTATTTGCCGCTTTATAGTTTTGCACTAACCATTTTGGCAATTCGGTATTAACTGCAGTATCTAAACTATTAAAGTAGCGAGCTGTCCAACCTGTCCAATGCATTCCAAAGAGCTGTTCAAACCGATTTCTGTTTTCTACGCTCGTTGGAGACCCAATTGTATTAAACTCTGTGATGATAAGCTTATGCTTAGCTTTCATCATTTCTAAGAAATCAAGATCGTTTGTGCTAAGTCCACCATATAAAATCCCAGAACTTCTTTCAGAATTGTGTTCGTTGTACCATTCCTTTTTGTAAATACCATAGGTATCGGTAAAATAGGCTAGGTTAGCATCATCACTTAATTGTTTAAGCTGATTGTTGGTAAAACGCTCTAAACCTTTTAACCTAAATTTTTCCTTATCCTTCGGGAAAAAACCGAAATAATCATTACCTACATGGTATCTTTTTTTGCTGGTTTTTGTGAATTTTTCATGATTTAGAACCCAATCTAATGAAATATGCTCTTGTCCATCCCTGGTTAAAACAGTTTTGTCAACAATGGCAACTACTAATTTTGTTTTTGGCGTTAAAAACCAAACAACCAACATCAATATAGGAATTGCAGGTATGATCCATAAAATCAATAATAATATCTTGTTTCTTTTCATAAGAATTAGAATCTCCTTAAATAGCCAATGCCAAAATCTAATTGATTACCCTTTGTATCTTTTAAGTATTCTTGGTTATCATACCCAACTTTCAGCGTCAATACATTAAAGGTTTTAATCGATTTTCTATAGCCTAATGAGATATTATTGGACTTTAATCGGTAGATACTAGAGTTAAGAAGTACATTGCTTTGATTATCATCTGGAGATAAACCTGTACCAAGTGCTAAACTAAAATAATCATCTACACCACCAAAATAATAACGTGTGGTTAAGGCATAGGATTGAGAAACAGCGTTAGTTGAAGGAGTTAAATAGGTGCGGAAATTGAACCAAAAACTTTTGTAATATTTACTTACTGAGGCCGTATAAATCCATGTGTTATCACTGAAATGTAGAAATCTAAAACCTGCTTCGGCTTCAAAGCTTAACGGTAAATTAGCGTAAAGCGAGAATCCACCTCTATACTTTGGAAAAACTCCGACGGTATTAGAAACTCCTCCACTTACATAGGCATAAAAGGTGTTTGAAATGCGAGGATACATATCAAGTTCGAACTGATATCCATTCGTATTAAATCTATTTGCATAATTTACTCTGCCAATAATCGACCCATATTTAGTTTGTCTACCATAATCAACACTCACCAAATGCCAAGGATCATCAAATTGTTTATCAAAATAAATATAATCATAACTTAAACTTACTTTGTTTTTTGCGCTGTTTTCTTTAATTCTACTCGCCAAAGAACGAGCTTCAGTTAAAGAAGGATTATTTTTTAAAACTTCACTCACTATCTCATCAGCTTCTTGCCAACGTCTTAGATCATTCAATAATTTTGCCTTTAATAATTTTAACGGTTCAGAAGCAGGCACACTTTTAAGTCCATTGTTAACCACAGTTAATGCTTTCTCAGAATTGTCATTCCAATATTCCAAATAGCCCAAACCAACATAGGCATCTTCATATTTCGGCTGCTTGGTAATTACCTCATTAAAAGCCAAACGAGCACTATCTGTTTTTTTCGACCACGTATATAAACGACCTAAAAACACACGTATATCTGCATAATCTGGGCTTCCCTGTAAAGCGGTTTTACTTAAGGCAATTGCTTTGGGGTAATTACTTTCATCGAATGCAGCCTTGCGAGCTTGCGCAAAAAGATCATCGGCAGATTGCGCTTTTACATCTGTAATACAAAATAAAAATATAAATAGGAGAGGTATACTATACTTCATGGAACGCTTAATAGTTAGGGATGCATTTAAAGGTAATTAAAATTGCAAAAAATGCAAGGATAATTAACCAAATAAAAGGCCTGTTGTTTAGCTTCAAAGATGAGAAAATTCTTTGGTTTGATAATACAAGTTAAAAAATACACATGAAATAGAACATCAAAAAATGCTTATATGAGCTTTAAAACCACTTTCAAAAATATCTGACAAAAGAATGATATGTATTTTTAAAACTGTTTATACATTTGCTTAACAGTGTTAGATTATTTTATAGCGCTTAAATCAAAATGGGAAGTAAAGAAAGAATTCAGCGTCAGAAAGAAGATACTCGTAAGAGTATTTTAGATGCTGCTTTACAAATTGTAAAACAAGAGGGTTGGGCTGCTTTAAGTATGCGCAAAATTGCTGATGTGATTGAATACACAGCGCCAATTATTTACGAGTACTTTTCCAATAAAGAGGGCATCTTATTTGAATTAACCAGACAAGGTTATATGCATTTAGGTGTTAAGGTAAAAGCTGCAAGAGATAGTAAAACAGATCCAGAAGAACAATTAGAAGCAATGTGGTTAGCTTATTGGGATTTTGCTTTTGAAGAGAAAGAGTTTTACCAATTAATGTACGGTGTACAAGTTAATTGTTGCGAACTCTATACTAAAATGCCTGAAGCAGAATATACAACAGATTTGTTTTATGATGCCATTGAAAAATTATTAACTAAACAACCTGTTTCTGAAGATACATCTTGCTTAAAATATTATACTTTTTGGTCGTTAATACACGGCTTGGTTTCTATCAACCTAGTTCAGAAAGGTGCTAATGATGAGATCAATCAGCAAATTTTAAGAAGTGCAATTAAGGCTATTATTAAAACAATTAACGACTAAACATTTTTTTTGCTCAATAATCTAACGCTGTTAGATAAATTATAAACGTTAAAATAAACAAATAAAATCTCAATAATTATGAATCATATCTCCAAACTTGCACCAATATCTAACAATGTTAAATTATTTAACGAATGGGTAATTCTGTTAGTTATTACAGTGGTCTTGTTTTTAGCTAGTTGTACAAATGCTCCTGATCAAATGGCAGCTGCTCCTGCACCAGCATTACCTGTAATTACCATTAGTGAAAGTTCACAAGAAACATTTGTAGATTATCCAGCTTCTATACAAGGTGCCACAGATTTAGAAATCCGCCCTCAAATTGCTGGAACAATAGATAGAGTTCTTGTAAACGAAGGACAATTAGTAACTAAAGGCCAATTGTTATTTCAAATTTCTGAACTTCCTTTTAGAGCTCAATTAAATACAGCAAAAGCTGCGCTACAAGCTGCAAGAGCTGCTGTGTTAAATGCACAACTAGAAATTGATAAGCTAACTCCATTAGTTCAAGCAAAAGTGGTTTCTGCATTTCAATTACAAACTGCAAAAACAGCAAATGAAATAGCTTTAGCAAATGTAGAACAAGCAAAATCTAATGTAAACAGTGCACAAATCAATTTGAACTATACTCAAATCAAAGCGCCAATAAGTGGTTACATTGGCAGGTTGCCTAAAAAGCAAGGAAGTTTAGTGGGACCAACAGATGTTGAATCGCTAACCCAACTTTCTGATGTTCATGAAGTACATGTTTATTTTTCTTTAGCAGAAACAGATTTCATCAACTTTAATGCAAAATATCAAGGCAATTCTGTAGCAGATAGAATTAAACATTTGCCAGCAGTTTCTTTGGTTTTAGCAGATCAAACGATTTATCCTTCAACAGGAAAAATAGACATGATAGACGGTCAGTTTGATAAAACTACAGGTGCTATTACCTTAAGAGCCAGTTTTGCAAATGCAAAAGGTTTATTAAGATCTGGTAATACAGGTAAAGTGAGATTGGGTATCGAACATAGTAATATTCTATTAGTGCCGCAAGCTTCAACTATCGAAATTCAAGATAAAGTATTTGTATTTGCAGTAGGTAAAGACAACAAAATAAGTAAACAACCTATAAAAGTGCTAGGTACAAGCGGTACCAATTATTTGGTAGAAGATGGGTTAAAATCAGGAGACCAAATTGTATCTAAAGGTTTCGAAAGTTTAAAAGAAGGAGATTTAATTCAGCCTGAAAAAATAAAAGCAGTAACTGCTTATAACGCCTCAAATAAATAATAATAAGATGTTCAAAATATTTCTAAACAGACCGGTTTTAGCAACGGTTATTTCTATTCTTTTAGTAATTCTTGGTGTACTAGGATTATCTAAATTACCACTACAACAATTTCCAGATATTGCTCCTCCTGCGGTTCAGGTAATGGCTTTTTATCCTGGTGCAAATGCAGAAACAGTATTACGTTCAGTTGCCCCATCATTAGAAGAAGCGATTAACGGAGTAGAAAACATGAGTTACATGAGTTCTACGGCAAGTAACGATGGATCATTGGTAATTACAGTATACTTTAAATTAGGTACCAACCCCGACCAAGCTGCGGTAAACGTTCAAAATAGGGTTTCACAAGCTACTAGTCAGTTGCCAACAGAAGTTGTACAAGCTGGTATTACTACCGCAAAACAACAAAACAGTTTAATTATGGTGGTCGATCTTTTCACGGATGATGAGAAAAACTACGATCAGACTTTTTTGGCCAATTATGCCCAAATCAATATCATTCCAGATATTAAACGTATTCCAGGTGTAGGTTCTGCAAGCATTTTTGGTGGTAATAAAGATTACTCGATGCGAGTTTGGTTAAATCCTTCGAAAATGGCAACCTACGGATTAACACCAAAAGAAGTAATGGCTGTTATTCAGGATAAAAACTTAGAAGCAGCACCAGGTAAGTTTGGTGAAAGCAGTAAAGAGTCTTTTGAATACGTAATAACCTATAAAGGGAAATTAAACAAGCCAGAAGAATATGGCGAAATGGTGATCAAAGCTAATCCAGATGGTTCTATTTTACGATTAAAAGATTTAGCAAGAATAGAGTTTGGTGCATATTCTTATACCAATTTTACTAGAGTAAATGGTAAACCAGGTATTAATATTGGTATTGTTCAATTAGCAGGTTCTAACTCTAATCAAATCCAAATTGCTATAGCAAAGCTGATGGAAAAATCTTCAAAGAACTTTCCAAAAGGCGTAAAACACTTAATCTTATATAACACAAAGAATTCATTAGATCAGTCAATTGATCAAGTAATACACACGTTGATTGAAGCTTTTGTTCTAGTTTTCATTGTGGTGTTTATTTTCTTGCAAGATTTTCGTTCTACATTAATTCCAGCTATTGCAGTGCCAGTAGCCATTTTAGGAACGTTTTTCTTCATGTGGATTTTTGGCTTCTCCATCAATCTCCTTACACTTTTCGCTTTAGTATTAGCAATAGGTATTGTCGTAGATGATGCAATTGTAGTCGTCGAGGCGGTACACGCAAAAATGGAACATCGCCATTTGGCGCCAAAAGTTGCAACTGCTGCGGCGATGAGTGAGATTACTGGCGCAATTATTTCCATTACTTTGGTGATGTCTGCAGTGTTTTTGCCAGTAGGATTTATGGAAGGTTCCACAGGTTTATTTTATAGACAGTTTGCCTTTACCTTGGCTATTGCGATTGTAATTTCTGCAGTAAACGCATTGACATTAAGTCCAGCTTTGGCTGCGTTGTTTTTGAAAGAAATTCATCACACAGGTGCGGAAAAGAAAACGTTTAAAGAGAAATTTTTTGCAGGCTTTAATTCAGGATTTGAGAAAATTACCAATCAATATACCAACACGTTGAGATTTTTAGTTCGCTTCCGTTGGTTGACATTAGTTGGCTTAGCTGCGGTAATTATTTCTACAGCGGTGATGATAAAAAGAACACCATCAGGGTTTATCCCATCAGAAGATCAAGGCTTTTTAGCTATCTCACTATCAATGCCAGCTGGTGCATCTTTAGATCGTACAACGGATGTAATTAAACAAGCAGAAAGTTTATTAGGCACAATGGAATCTAAACAAACCTTGATGGGTTTATCAGGTTTCAATATGCTTACACAATCATCTAGTCCATCATCAGGCGTATTATTTGTGCTTTTAAAGTTGACAGACGATAGGGGTAAGATAAAGGATATTGACGGAATAATGAATGAGGTAAGAGGAAAGTTATCAGCCATTAAAGGTGCTAATTTCTTCGTGTTCACATTCCCAACTGTTCCAGGTTTTAGTAATATCGACGGATTGGATATGGTGTTGCAGGATAAAACTGGTGGCTCTTTAGATAAGTTTAGTGCAGTCTCTACTAATTTTATAGCAGAGCTGATGAAACGTCCTGAAATCGCTTTTGCCTTTACCTCATTCAAATCTGATTATCCTCAATTGGAAATGAAATTAGACGAAGTTAAAGCAGCGCAATTGGGTGTGAGTGTGAAAGATATTTTGCAAACGATGCAAGCTTATTTTGGTAGCGCACAAGCATCAGACTTTAACCGTTTTGGTAAATATTACAGAGTGGTTGTACAAGCAGATAAAGCTGACAGAGCCAATTCGGCCGCAATGGATGGTGTGTTTGTGAAAAACAAAACAGGCGAAATGGTTCCAATTAATACCTTGGTAAAGTTGGAAAGAGTTTACGGACCAGAAACAGCATCACGTTATAATCTATTTAATTCGATAGGGTTAAATGCAATGACAAAACCTGGCTTTAGTTCTGGTGATGCCATAAAAGCAGTAGAAGAAGTTGCAGCTAAACAATTACCGGGTGGTTATGGCTATGAGTTTTCTGGAATGACCAAAGAAGAACTTTCTTCTGGCGGACAATCGGCCATCATCTTTATTCTTTGTTTATTGTTCGTTTACTTCTTGTTATCAGCTCAATATGAGAGTTACATTTTACCTTGGGCGGTAATTCTATCCATCCCAACAGGAATATTTGGTGTATTTGCTGCAATTGGTTTGACAGGAATTTCAAATAACATTTATGTGCAAGTAGCATTGGTAATGCTAATCGGTTTGCTCGCTAAAAACGCCATCCTAATTGTAGAGTTTGCCATTCAGCGAAGAAGAGCAGGAAAAACTTTATTATCAGCATCGCTTGAAGCTGCAAAATTAAGGTTACGTCCAATTATCATGACTTCATTAGCATTTATTGTAGGTATGATTCCGATGATGAGGGCCGTTGGTCCATCAGCATTAGGAAATCACTCTATTAGTATTGCAGCGGCAGGAGGGATGGTTTTTGGAGTTATTTTAGGCGTATTCGTTATTCCTGTATTGTTTATCATCTTTCAGTTTTTACAAGAAAAAATTACCGGTGCTCCATTAGCAGTTGAGCATGCAGAAATACATTCAGAAAATCATGGAAACTAATCAAAACACCCAAACACAACAGCAAGAACAACCTGTTTTAAGTGAGTTCTTGCCACTAATTTCCTTGTGGTTAAGGAAATGGTACAATTAAAAATATAATAAAATGAAAACAATAATAACTAGTTCTCTCGCAATCTTGCTTTTGGTGTTAAGCAGTTGTGGTCTTACAAAAGACATTGTAACACCAGTTAAAGATGTGCCTATTAACTTTAGGGGGACAGCAACTACCGAAGATGCTAGTATTGGCTCACTACCAGTAAAAGAGTTTTTTAGTAATCCAGCAATGCTGAATTTAATAGATAGTGCGCTACTTAGAAACTTCGATTTACAAATTGCCTTAAAAAATATTGATGCAGCAGATCTGATTTTGAAGAGAGCGAAATTGGGTAATATTCCTCAGTTGAATTTGCAAATTAATGCAAGTTCAAACCGCCCGTCAGATAACAGTTTAAACGGATTAAGTACTTCGCAATTTTTAAATACAAGTCACATTGAAGATTATAATGCAAATCTTTCTTTGACTTGGGAAGCTGATATTTGGGGTAAAATTAAAAAGCAAAAAGAAGCAGCGTACGCTGGATATTTACAATCTGCCGAAGTTAAAAAAGCGGTACAAACTAGAATTGTGGCAGAAGTAGCTTCAGGCTTTTACAGATTATTAATGCTTGATGAACAATTAGCCGTTGCTAAAAGAAATGTAGAGTTAACAGACAATACATTAAAAATGATAAAAATGCAGTTTGATGCTGGTCAAGTTACATCATTGGCCATTCAACAAGCAGAAGGACAACAGTTAAGAGCAGCTCAATTTATTCCTCAAATTACACAAGAAATAAGTATTCAAGAAAATGCCTTAAGTGCATTAACAGGAAGATTTCCTTCTGCTATAGAACGAGCAATAACTTTAGAACAACTAACTGTTCCAGATCAATTGGCAACTGGTGTACCAGCAACAATGCTAAGCATTAGACCAGATGTGAAAAATGTAGAATTAGGACTGAAAATTGCAAATGCTAAAGTTGGTATTACAAACGCAAGATTATACCCTAGTTTAGTGATCGCTGCAAGTGGCGGATTGAATTCCTTTCAAGCAAGCAATTGGTTTAACATTCCAGCTTCTTTATTTGGCGTTGTTGGTGGAGGAATTACTCAACCAATATTTCAACGCAAAGAATTGAAAACCCAATTTGAATTGGCTAAAGTAGAAAGAGACCAATCGGTTTTATTATTCAGACAAGCTGTAATTGGTGCAGTGGTAGAAGTTTCGAATGAACAAGCCAAAATTGTTAACCTTAAATCTGAATATGCTATTGCTCAAAACAGAGTGAAAACATTACAATTAGCAGTAAAAAATTCAGACTTACTCTTTAAAAGCGGAATGGCAAATTACTTAGAGGTAATTACTGCTCAAGGGAATTTATTACAAGGCGAATTAGATTTAACTACCTTAAAAACAGCACAATTAAATGCTAGTGTTTCTTTATATAGGGCACTTGGTGGAGGTTGGCAATAGTATTAAAATATTTACCACATAGATACATAGAAAACATAGTCTGATTATGTTCTATGTGTCTATGTGGTTAAAAATAAAACGCAGGCAATTAATATTGTGGAATTTTAACTTCGAATTTTGTTCCTTTTCCTTCAATAGAACTAATTTCTAGTGTACCTTTTAAGCCATCAATTAAGTGTTTAACCATTGCTAGTCCAAAACCATACCCTTTTTCGCCTACGGTACCATCCGAAGATGTATTGGTTCCATTTAAAATACGCTCAATAGATTCGTCATTCATTCCAACTCCATCATCAGTCACTGCTATATTTAAATAATGTTGATCTTCAATTGTTTGCAAATCTAAATCTACACTTACATTTCCTTTCTCCGTTGTAAACTTAAGCGCATTGGAAATCAAGTTCCCTATAATTTGTAGCAATTTATTTTTAGAAAAACCTATCGTTTCGTTTGTCTCATTAATATGGACAGTAAAATTGATATCCTTATATTTAGCCTGAGGAGTATATAACTTTAAAAGTTTTTCTTTTAATACTATTAAATTAAAATCATCCTCTTTTAAAGGTTTGCTAATCCTTTTTTCTGTTAAAATTTCATCTGCCAAATCTAAAACAGATTTACCACTGGTATGTATCAAATTAACCATTTCTAAAATATCAGCAAGTTTGCTGTCATTACCCTGATCTTGGATAATTTCAGAAACTCCAATAATACCAGCTAACGGACCTCTAATGTCATGAGCAACCTTTTTACTCGTTTCTTTTTCAGCTAAAAGTCTGTTTTTCAGATCTTCAATAACCTTTATGGTGTTTAATCTTGTTATAATTTCTTTGGCGATTATTTTTAATAGCTCAATTTTTTCTGGAGTTAATTTCTTTTGGCCCTTATCCAATACACATAGCGCTCCAATGTTGTGCCCAGTACTTGTTTTTAAAGGAACACCAAAGTAATAGCGCAAATTAAGTGGGTTGGCTACGTATGATTTATCTTGAAAACGAGTATCTACAGAAAGGTCTTCTACTTCGAAATGATCATCTTCTAATATAGTGTACTGACAAACAGAGTCTTCTCTAGCCATTTGGTCTATGTCTAAACCAAAATTTGAAACTGACCACTGGGTATATGAATCAATCAGATTAACCAATGAAATATCGGTTCCTGAAATTTTTGCTGCTAAGCGGGTAAGGTCTTTAAAAGTGCTTTCTAAGTTTGAATAATCAATATCAAATTCATATAAATTTAATATTCTATCCATTTCATTTGCAGGAATCGGGACTATATTTGTAGGCATTTTTTAAAATTTAGTGTTCAAAACTGTATTTACGTAAATATAAACCTTAAGGTTTATAATCAAACAGCCTTTCCAAATTTAAGAAAGGCTGTTGATGTGATGTGTTCCCGACGAGATTCGAACTCATATCGATGGTACCGGAAACCATAATTCTATCCATTGAACTACGGGAACAGTTATTTAATGCCTAGCAAAAATATAAAACTATTTTGGATATTAATAATTGGCTTTCTGAAAAGAAAAAGGCACTTTTGCAAAACGATGTAAACAGAAATAAGATGTAATTTTAAAAATAGTGTTATGGAAGAACTGCTAGTAGACGAAATATTACAATTGTTAGAAAACGATAGTGATAGGCAGTTAAAAACCTATTTAAATGAACTCAATATTTCAGATGTAGAACATTTAATAGACGAACTTCCTCAACACGCTGTTAAATTCATCGAAACACTTTCAATCAAAAGAGCCGTTAATGTATTTCGTATCCTCGATTTTCCTACGCAAGAGCGGATCATTAAAAAACTTCAAAACAATAAACTAACCGAAATTATTAGGCAATTACCGCCTGATGATAGAACCGCATTATTAGGAGAGTTGAAAGGCGATGCAGTTAAAAAATTGCTTAGCTTATTGCCAGATAACGATAGAAAAGAAGCATTAAATCTATTAGGCTATAAAGAAGATAGTGTTGGTCGGTTGATGACTCCAGATTTTATCGCCGTAAAAATAGAATGGACAGTAAATAGAGTACTTTCACACATTCGTCGTTATGGTAAAAACTCCGAAACCATAGATGTGGTATATGTGATCGACAAAGACGGCGTGCTTTTAGATGATATTCGAATACGAGAAATTCTCCTAGCAGATCCTGAGGTTAAAATTGGAGAACTAACCGATAACCGCTTAATTGCGTTAAAGGTAAACGACCAGCAAGAAGAGGCAATTAATGTGTTCAGAATGAATAACAGAGTTGCTCTGCCTGTAATCGACGATCAGAATATCCTTTTAGGTATTGTAACCATTGATGATATTTTATGGATTGCCCACGAAGAATACACCGAGGATATGCATAAAATAGGGGGTACAGAAGCACTCGATGAACCCTATTTAGATATGCCAATTCTAAAGCTTGTTAAAAAAAGAGCAAGCTGGTTAATTGTTCTTTTCCTTGGGGAAATGCTTACGGCAACTGCAATGCAACACTTCGAAATTGAATTGGAAAAAGCAGTAGTACTCTCTCTGTTTATCCCATTAATTATAAGTAGTGGTGGTAATAGCGGTTCACAAGCCTCAACCCTAATTATACAGGCCATGGCGTTAGGAGAAGTAACCATTGCTGCTTGGTGGCGAGTAATGCGTAGAGAGCTGGTTTCAGGATTACTATTGGGTTTAATCCTTGGCACAATTGGCTTTATCAGAATATCCTTATGGCAAAATCTTGATTTGTATAACTACGGTACACATTGGTTTCTAATTGCCTTAACCATATTTTTCACCCTAATAGGCATTGTACTTTGGGGTAGCTTAATTGGTTCCATGATGCCAATTATCATGAAACGTTTAAAGCTCGATCCTGCTACCTCATCTGCACCCTTTGTCGCCACCATGGTGGATGTAACCGGAATTGTAATTTACTTTAGTATCGCCGTTTTAGTTTTAAAAGGGATATTGCTTTAATCTTTGTTTTTTGAGCTATCGTCATTTCGACCGTAGTGGAGAAAACTTTGGAGTTAATTTCCAATTAGATCTCTCCACTCCGCTGCGCTTCAGTCGAGATGACGCATCAAAGACGACTTGCCTTCAACAACAAAAAAAGCTATCCTTTTGAGATAGCTTCCATTATATATTTTTAAAATTTAAAACTTACACATTAAATCTAAAGTGCATAATATCACCATCTTCAACAACGTAAGTTTTACCTTCAACACCTAGCTTACCAGCCTCTTTACAAGCAGCCTCAGAACCAAGCGTTATAAAATCATTGTATTTAATAACTTCAGCACGAATAAACCCTTTTTCGAAATCGGTATGAATTACACCAGCAGCTTGTGGCGCAGTAAACCCTTTGGTGATTGTCCAAGCTCTAACCTCTTGTACACCAGCAGTAAAATAAGTATACAAATCAAGTAGGCGATAAGCCGCTCTAATCAATTTATTTACACCAGATTCCGTTAATCCTAAATCTGCTAAAAACTCCTGACGTTCTTCATAGCTATCCAATTCAGCAATTTCTGATTCAATTTTAGCAGATATTACCAAAACTTCAGCATTTTCATCCGCTACGCTAGCTTTAACTAAATCAACATATTTATTGCCGTCAATTACCGAACCTTCATCAACGTTACACACGTACATTACGGGTTTTTGAGTAAGTAAACCTAAATCTTCAATAAAATCAAAATCATCTTTTTCTACGTTCGCAGTGCGGATAGATTTTCCAGTTTCTAAATGAGCTTTAAACACAGAAAGAATATCGAAAGTTCTTTTGGCTTCTTTATCAGTTTTAGCCATTTTTTCTACTTTCTGAATGCGTTTGGTTACCGTATCTAAATCTTTCAACTGTAATTCAGTATCAATAATTTCTTTATCACGAATAGGATCTACAGAGCCATCCACATGTATTACATTACCATCATCAAAACAACGTAAAACGTGTATAATTGCACTTGTTGCTCTAATGTTTCCTAAAAACTGATTACCTAAGCCTTCACCTTTAGATGCACCTTTCACTAAACCAGCAATATCTACGATCTCAATAGTATTTGGTTGAACTTTATTCGGTTTTACCAATTCCGCAAGCTTAGTTAAACGATCATCTGGAACAGTAATTACACCAATATTAGGTTCAATAGTACAGAAAGGAAAATTTGCAGCCTGTGCTTTTGCGTTTGATAAACAGTTAAATAAGGTCGATTTACCCACATTTGGTAAGCCAACTATACCACATTGTAATGCCATTTATATCTTAGATTTTAAATTTATGATTTACGATTTTCACCCTCAAAGGGCGCAAAGATATTAATATTTATTATGTTTATCTTTGAAAATCAATATAAAGACCCTAAAATGGAAAACTTAGAAGAGACCAACGAAACACAGGAGCAAACCACTTTAGTAGTGAGTGAAGAAATGCGTAGCTATATTTACGAAATAGCCAAATGGGCTGGCTTTTTAGCTATTGTAGGTTTTGTTTTTACAGGTATGATGATTATCAGTGGATTTACAATTGGTGCTGCAATGAATACTAGTCCAGAGATCATGCTTATGGCAGGTCCATTAGGTAAGTTTGGGAGTGTCTTTTTTACAGTATTTAGTCTAATATTTGCTTTTGCCGTTTTTTATCCAAGTTTATTAATGTTCAAATATTCTTCTAAAGCCAAACACGGTGTTTTATATGGAGAACAAGGCAGCTTAAATGATGCAATAAGTAAATTGAAATCACTTTTTAAATATTGGGGTATTTTAAATATTATTTTTATCAGTTTATATATACTTGCTGTTGTATCTTCAATAATGACTCGCCAAGTTTAGTTATTTTAACTATCTGTCGGTGTCTCACCGACCGAAACATACTAGTTTATTTCGGCAGGTGAAGACACCAGCCGATAGGCGATGGCTAGCCAAGTTTAGTTAATAACTGGAGTTCGATTATTAAATTTGATAAAAATGATTGTTTACAGGTTATTGTAACGTCAAATCGTCATTGCAAGGTACGAAGCAATCCTAAAGCGGCTGGTTATACACCTTTGCTTGAGTTGTAAGATTGCTTCGTGCCTCGCAATAACGGCAATTCTGTTAAAAAGCAAGATTTATTATACGAGCTCTGATTAATAATACTTCTCCATTCCAGCTGCGGGTTTCCAATCAGATTTTGGCTCGAAATAATGCCATAACGTTCGACTAAGCTTTCTTATCAGCGTAGTACCTTCATTATCGTGTGTCCAAGAGGTATCTTTTTGGTTTTTTGTAGCAATGCAAAATACATAATCGCCATGTGGAGCATTTACCAAAACTACTTCAGAACGAGCCTCATCTACCGCACCAGATTTTGATGCTGCTTGTACATAAGGAGGGATTTCAGATAATGCTTCCTTGTCAAAATAAATACGAATTAAATTACGGTAAATACGTTCTGATGCTGCAGGACTAATCATTTTTCCATCGCGAATAAGCGTTAGTAGTGTTGCCATTTCCCGGGGTGTGGTTTGTCCCCAACCATATTGCTTGCGGTTTGGCTCTCTACCTGGCGTTCTAGAATTTACACGTGTATATTTTAATCCGTTTTGCTCCATTAATTCATTTATGGCTGTTCCAGTTCCTGCTAAACTTTGGCTCCATAAACTTGCCGTATTATCGCTAGTGGTAATCATTAGCATTAAAACTTTACTCAGCCAAATCTTTTCATTGTTTTTAAAAGAACCTAAAATATCTTCGCCAGCATATAATAAACTGTCTTTATAAATTAATTGCGCTTGATAACTGAGTTCACCTTTTTCTATTTTATTGAAAATACCACAGGTGATGGGTACTTTAACCATACTCGCTGTTGGGAAAATAGTATCGGCGTTAAAACTCGCAGTTTTGCCTGTCTTTAGGTTTTTCACATACATTCCAATATCACCGTTAAAACCTTTGGCCAGTTCTGCCAGCATTTTAGTGAGTTTAGAATCAGTTTTTTCTTCTTGAGCAAATAGATGAGTTCCAACAAAAAGTAAAATGAACAGCAGTTTAAATGATTTCATGGTTAAAGATTTGATTAAACGAATATAATAACCTCAGTTTATTATTCTATGAAAAAGTTTATTCCTCTACGTTCGTCATTCCCGTGAAAACGGGAATCGTAATGCGTAAAAAATCTCTTATTGCTTAAGATTCCCAATCAAGTTGGGAATGACGGGCAAGATTTCCCAGATGTAAACCTAAATAATAGCACAAAAAAAATCCCCTGATTTTAATCAGAGGACTTTTATATGTTATTTCTTACTTAGAAAGAAAAATCGTCGCTTTCAGTTTTTGGTGTATGATTATATTCTGCATTTTCAGAATATTCGTAACGTTTTTCAACTACTTCTTGATGAGATTTGATATACTCTACAGTTTCTGTTAAACCCTCTGTAAACTTTTCAAAGTCTTCTTTGTATAAAAAGATTTTATGTTTTACAAAAACACCATCCTCTAATCTCTTTTTGCTCTCTGTTAAGGTTAAGTAATAATCGCCTGAACGTGTTGCTTTTACATCAAAAAAATAAGTACGCTTACCAGCTCTTACTTTCTTAGAAAAAACCTCTTCTCTCTCTTTGTTGTCAAAATCTCCCATTGTTGTGTGTTGTAATTAGTTTAAGGTTGGGGTAAATATAAAGCAATAATTATTAAACTTCAAAATAGAATTATAGTAATTGTTTAAATTAATATATAATACCATTTGGCTTAAAGAGCGTTTGTGTTTTAACGAAGTTGATGAAATCAATTTTACGTAGTTTACGGTATATAAATGGTGTGCGTATTGATCAACTCCGTGCTTAGTTCGAGTCTTGTTCGAGAAAATGTCCACTTTTGAAAACCTGGTTGCACCAAAACTAGCGGATAACCTAAACTAAACCCGAGCTTGACTAGAACTCTACCAAAGCATAAGTCGCGGTAAGGTCGCCATAAGGTCGCCTTAATGTCGCAGTAAGCACCAGAAAAAATTGGGATTTGTATTAAAAAATGATGAGTGTGGAATGATTTTTAAATATACGGTTTTTTGGTAGAGGTTCATTCAATTTTTTAAATGATTGATACGATTAACGCCATCAAATTCTGTTTTAATGAAACTAGATTACACAGATGAATTCTCTTCTTCTAATAACTGATTGTCGTACATTTCTGCATAAACACCACCATTTTTAAGCAATTGCTGATGTGTGCCTTGTTCGATAATTTTTCCATAGTCTAGCACAATAATTTTATCGGCGTTTTTAATGGTTGATATTCGATGCGCAATTAAAATACACGTCTTGCCTTTCATAATTTCACCCAAATTGCCCAATATTTCTTCTTCGGTTTTGGTATCAACTGCCGAAAGACAATCATCAAATATTAATATTTTAGGTTCTTTAATTAAGGCTCTAGCAATAGAAACACGCTGTTTTTGTCCGCCCGAAAGTGTAATGCCACGCTCGCCAAGCATGGTTTCGAACTTCAAGTCAAAATCTATAATGTTATTGTATACTGCAGCGTTTTGAGCAGCTTTTTCTACCTGACCAGGTTTAACTTCACTTAAACCAAAGGCGATGTTATTTTTAATCGTATCAGAAAAAAGAAATACTTCTTGTGGTACAAAACCAATCTGATTTCTATAATTACTTAAGTTTAAATTTCTTAATTCGATGCCGTCAATTTCAATTTTCCCTGAATCAGTATCGTACATGCGCATAATTAAATTAGCCAACGTTGATTTTCCAGATCCAGTTCTACCAATTACAGCTACAAATTGTCCTTTTTCTACTTCAAAACTTACATCTTTTATGGCTTCAATTCCAGTATCAGGATACGTAAAACTTACATTCTTGAAACTAATTTTTCCATCAAAAACAGGAATTTCCGAAGTTGTGGAAGTAATATCAGGTTGCAGTTGTAAAAATTCGTTAATCCGTTTTTGTGACGCCGCTGCTCTTTGAATTAAAGTAGTTACCCAACCGAGCATGGTTACAGGAAAAGTTAACTGATTTACATACACTATAAATTCGGCAATATTACCAGGGGTGATGGAACCTTCCATTACTTGCTTGCCACCTATATATATTGTTAAAATAGTGCTTAAACCCACTAATAAAAGCATGGTAGGGTAAAATAATGCCTGAACTTTTACCAAATTCATAGAACTATTCTTATACGCAATACTCTCATCTGCAAAAACTGATTGCGTTTGATCTTCTCTTACATACGATTTAATTACTCGAATGCCTGAAAACCGTTCTTGTACAAAACTCGATAATCGTGACAACTGTTCTTGAATTCGCTCACTTTTTTGATTGATAATCGTGTTTACATAATAAATTGTAACGACTAAAACTGGAAGTGGAAGCAAACAATAAATAGCCAGTTTGCTATTTACATCAAACATGAAATAGATAATTAATGAGAATAAAACAGCCGTATTAATGGTATACATAATAGCTGGTCCCACATACATCCGTACTCTATTTACATCTTCGGTAGCCCGATTCATTAAATCACCAGTATTATTTCGACGGTAAAAGCCGAGACTTAATTTTTGGTAATGCGCATAAATTTCATTCTTCATATCATACTCAATATGTCTCGACATGAGAATGATGGTTTGTCGCATAAAGAATAAAAACAATCCTCTAATGAGGTAAAGGATTAATATTAAAACGCCGAAAAAGAATAAGCTGTAGCTAAAGATGTCATAGATAATTTGCTGACGATCAAAGCCATCAAATAACTGATAGATTAAAATGTTTTCGGTGATTAAGTTAAAGGCGTGACCAACTACTTGGGCTGGTACAACGCCAAATATATTTGAAATGATGACGAAGACAATTCCAGGAATAATCCACCATTTATATTTATAGAAGTATTTGTTTAAAAATAGAAGATGTTTCATCAGCTGGTAAAGTTAGCCAAAAGAGTTTCTTTTTTTAATAAAAACAAAGTAAAATAATGGTTTTTTTATCTTAATTTTGCCACCGTCAATTCAACAAATTTGTATGTCTGGTACTAGTTCTATCGTCACTTCTGTTTTAGACCAATTAAGCGCATCAGGCCATAAAAAAGTGGTTTTTTGCAATGATCCTGATACCGGATTAAAAGCCATTATTGCTATTCATGATACTACATTAGGCCCTGCTTTAGGCGGAACACGCATGTTTAATTACAGTTCTGAAGCCGAAGCTTTAGAAGATGTATTGCGTTTATCGAAAGCAATGACCTATAAATCTGCCATTACTGGATTAAATTTAGGTGGCGGAAAAGCAGTAATTATTGGAGATTCAAGAAAGAATAAAACTGAGGCTTTAATGAGAAGTTACGGTCGTTTTATCAAAAATCTGAACGGTGAATTTATTACTGCTGAAGATATGGGTACTACGACTAGAGATATGGAATATATCCGCATGGAAACTAGTCATGTTACAGGTGTTCCAGAATCATTAGGCGGCGCTGGTAACCCTGCACTATATACTGCTAAAGGAGTTTTTCTAGGGATCAAAGCATCGGTTAAAGAAGTTTTTGGTACCGATATGTTAGCGGGTAAATCTGTAGTGGTACAAGGCATTGGTAATGTTGGCGAGCACTTAGTTGATTTGTTGAGACAAGAAAATGTAGAGGTTTACATTAGCGATATTAACGAAGAGCGTTTGCACGAGGTTGCTCGTAAATACAAAGCAAAACCAATTGATGCAGATAAAATATTTACTATTGATGCAGATATTTATTCGCCATGTGCATTAGGAGCAACAGTGAATGATAAAACCATAAAAAACATGAAATTCTCTATCATTGCTGGTTCGGCAAATAACCAATTAGCAGATGAAGAGGTACATGGTCAGTTATTGTTAGATAAAGGAATTTTATATGCACCAGATTATTTAATTAATGCAGGTGGTATAATTAACTGCTACTCTGAATTAACTGGTTTTGGTAAAAAACGTACCATGCAGTTAACTGAACATATTTACGATGCAACTCGCGAAGTATTTAAGTTATCTAAATCAGAAAAAATACCTACCAATTTAGCTGCGGCTCGAATTGCAGAAAAAAGAATAAGCGACATTAAAAAAATAAAATCATCATATTAATTAGTATAAACGGTAGAAATTACCACTCGTTCTTACATTCATGTTAAACAGAAGGCACCTAAGAATCAAAGCTTTGCAAAATATTTTTGCTTGGCACATGACAGAAAAAAAAGATGTAGTAAGCAGTCAAAAAACTTTAATGCAAAGTATTGATAGTGTTTACGAAATGTATATCCGTATGCTTGCCTTATTGGTGGATGTAACAGAATATACCGCAAACGATGCAATTGAAAGAGCAAATAAACATTTGCCAACTGCAGAAGATTTAAGTCCAAATCAGAAATTATTGCACAATAAATTTGCAGTAACCTTAAAGCAAAATCCAGAATATACTGCAGCAATTAATAAATACCAAGTGAATTGGCATGCAGATCCAGAATTGGTGAAATCTATTTTCATTAAATTAAAGGATACGAAAGAATACGCTGCTTACCTTGAAGAAGGAGAAGAAACGTTAGAAAGCTCAAAAGAAATCATCAAATTTATTTTCCGTAAAATCTTATTGAAGAATTTAAATATCGTTCAAGCATTTGAAGATAAATTCATCAATTGGTCGGTAGATAGAGAAGTAATGCAAGGCATGATTGCTAAAACATTAAAAAACTTTACTTCGGAAGATCCGTTTAAAAATAAGTTAACACCAATTAGTGCCGACTGGGTAGAAGATAGCAGGTTTGTGAAAGATCTTTTTGCTTATACGTTGAAAAACGATAACGCTTATCAGGAATTAATTGCTGAGCGCACTAAAAATTGGGAATCGGAAAGAATTGCATTAATGGATACTATTTTAATGAAAATGGCCATTTGTGAGTTAATGAATTTCCCATCTATTCCGGTTAAGGTAACCATTAACGAGTACTTAGAGTTATCAAAAGATTACAGTACACCGAAAAGTAATTCGTTTATAAACGGTATCTTAGATAAAATTTTAAACGATTTAAAAAGAACAAATAGTATTAAAAAGCTAGGTAGAGGTCTAATAGAAGACTAATACCTTTAAAAGAATAAAAACCGAATGAAAAGAATATTTGTTATCGTATTAGTTGCAATTGCTTTTACAGCATGTAAACAAAGTGCATCTAAAACAGTAGAAGAAAAAGCTGCTGCAGCAACTGGATCAGCACCTGCAGTTTTAGCAGAAGATGCGCCTAAAGTTGAATTTGAAAAAGAGATTTACGATTTTGGTGTAATTAAACAGGGTGAGAAAGTACATTTCGAATTCAAGTTTAAGAATAATGGTAAAACTCCTCTAATTATTACAGATGCAACTGCTACCTGTGGTTGTACTAAACCAGAATATCCAGATGTTCCAGTTAAACCAGGTGAAGAAGGTATTATTAAAGTAACATTCGATAGTACTGGTAAAATGGGAATGCAAGATAAAGTAGTAACTATCACTTCAAATGCAAATCCAGAAGCTGCTAAATTACATTTGGTAGGCGAGGTAAAAGAGGTAAAGTAAAAAAGTGTAGACAATAGTTAATAGTCCATGGTTTGAATGTTAGCTATTAACTATCAACCATTAACCATAAACAAATTAAATAATATATAAAAATGACATCACCAGTAATTTTACAAGCAGCGGGCGGAAATAGCCTATATAGTACAATCATACCAATGGTATTAATTATGATTGTTTTCTATTTCTTTATGATTAGACCACAAGTAAAAAAAGCTAAAGACCATAAAAAATTAGTTGAAGGTTTGGGTATTGGCGATAAAATTGTAACTACCGCTGGTATTCACGGTAAAATTGTAGGTTCAAACGATACTACTTTTTTAATTGAAGTTGAAGGTGGAACAAAAATTCGTTTCGATAAATCTGCAGTTTCTTTAGATGCAACTAAAGCAGCTACTACTGCAGCAACTCCAAAAGCATAATTAATCTCTACATGTTAAAGCCGCTCTCTCGTAATTTCGAGAGAGCGGCTTTTTTTTGTAAATTTACACCATGCCGTTTATTAAATTAACTAAAATAGAGCGCAAGCGTTTTGTATTACTCATTACCTGCTTACTTTGTGCAATAGCTGCTTGGTTATTTATGGCGCTAAATAATAAATACATGTATACAGCTAAAACAGAGTTGCTATACAAAGATGAACCACAAAAAAAAGCATTTAAACCTTTACAGCCTGATGTAGTAGATTTACAAGTAGAAGGAACTGGGTGGCAATTGCTTTTTTCGCGGTTGCGCATTAAACCTCAATCCATTACCGTAAGTTTAGAAAAGTTGAGTAACAGAAGTTTCGTGCTGTTTTCAGAGCAATTGCCACAAATTAATAAGCAATTAGGAAGTGCACAAAAAATCATTTCTATTAAGCCAGATACCTTATATTTCGACTTTTCTAAACGCACAAATAAGCGTGTTCCTATAAAACTAGTATCAAATTTAAGTTTTGTTAAGCAATACGGAATTTCAAATCAAATACAATTAACACCAGCGTATGTAAATATTTCTGGTCCGCAAGAAGAATTAGCAAAAATATCAGCTTGGTATACCGATACGTTAAAATTGGAAAACTTACAAAAGCCTACCAATACTCGTATTGCAATTAAACAAAATAGCTCCAATAATATAAGCATTTATCCAAGTAGCGTTAATGTAAAAATCCCTGTTGATGAATTTACAGAGAAAACGGTTGAAGTACCGCTTAACGTGATTAATAACAAAGATTTTTACGATATTAAACTCTTTCCAAAAAAAGTAACGGTTAAGTTTATGGTTGCTTTATCAAGTTATCAAGAAGTTGATGAGGATTTTATAGAAGCTTCGGTCGATGTGAACGAGTGGAAACAATTAGGACATCATAAGTTTTCCGTGAAGATTACTCGTTTTCCAGATTATTGTAAATTTTTAAGCGTAACGCCTAATAAAATCAATTTTATCATCGAGAAATAATGTTAAAAGTAGGCATAACAGGCGGGATTGGTAGTGGGAAAACCACTATTTGTAAAGTGTTTGAAACGTTGGGCATTCCTGTTTTTTATGCGGATGCTGTTGCTAAACAACTCATGATTACGGATTTAATTTTAGTAGAAGGAGTAAAAGAAGCATTTGGTGCTGCAAGTTATTCGTCTACTGGGATTTTAAACAATCAACATATTGCAAATATTGTATTCAATAATAAAGCTGAGCTCGAGAAATTAAACTCATTGGTACACCCCGCGGTGTTTAGAGCATTTGATACTTGGGAAAAAGAAATGTCACCGTCAGTGCCGTATACACTTAAAGAAGCAGCTTTGTTATTTGAAAGTGGCTCGTATAAAATGTGCGATAAAAACATATTAGTGACTGCACCTTTAAGCTTAAAATTAGCTAGGGTGATGCAACGCGATGGAGTTACAGAAGCACAAGTGCAAGCCAGAATGGATAAGCAATTTACTGACGAACAAAAAGCTAAAATGGCTGATTATTTTATTGATAACACTGAAAATAGCTCAGTTATTCTACAAGTTTTAGACTTACACCAGCAGTTTTTACAGCTATAAACTGCTCAATTAACTTATGTCAAATTCAACTTCAATTATAGACGATTTTATCGTTCAAACTAAAACTGGTTTATTTTGCAGCTATGGTAACTTCTATTTAGATCCAAAGGAGCCTGTAGTGCATGCCGTAATCTCTCATGCGCATGGCGATCATGCGATTGGTGGAAATCAAAATGTGTATTGTACCGAAGCGACATCAGTTTTTATGCAACATCGCTACAAAAAATTCGCTGCTGCAGATTTTCACCTCAAAACGTACAAAGAGAAATTTGTAATAAATGGAGTGGAGATAAGCTTTTATCCTGCTGGACATATATTAGGTTCTGCTTTAGTGTTGATGAGTTATGAAGGGGTGAACTATTTATATACTGGAGATTATAAATTGGAAGAAGATGCTACCTGTGAACCAATTGAGTTTGTGAATGCAGATGTACTGATTACCGAAACTACCTTCGCAAATCCAGAAATTGAACATCCTAACGCGATAACTGAAATTGAAAAATTAAACGACGTGAAAACGAATATCATGTTGGGCGCTTATGCACTTGGCAAAAGTCAACGTTTAATCAGCATGATCAATCAGCATTGCCCAGAAAAAAGAATATTGGTGCACCATAGTATAATGCCTTTTGTGAAAATTTACGAGCAAATGGGCATGCAGGTTGGTAAGTACGAAGTTTACGATAGAAAGGTGATGAAAAGTAACCAGTCTGGTATGATTTACATTGTACCACCAATGGTTTTTCATAGTTATATAAAAGCTATAAATGTGGTCCGGATTTTTGCCACAGGATGGAAACATTTACAAAGTAAAAATGAAGTTCAACTGTATATTTCTGATCATGTGGATTGGAAAGCGATTTTGGAAACTATAAAAAATGTAGCTCCTCAACAGGTTTGGACAACTCATGGCAGTGGCACACAGTTACAATCTTATTTTGCTCCTAATTTGGTCGTTAAATTGCTTAATTAATGGAAGAAGGTATTGATTATTATCTCAACGAAGATGGTCTAATGGTTTTTACAGCAGCATATCATTTAAAAAGAGGATATTGCTGTAAAAATAAATGCAAACATTGTCCGTGGAATTATGGGAAAGATAATGGTCAGAAAACCTCAAATCCATCATCTAACCAACCGAAAAACAACTAATGCTAGTAGAAAAAGAAACAAAAACCTCAAAATGTGAAAACATATTCCAAAAGACCTTAGTTAACATTACCCACACGTTCCATTGGAGTAGCCAGCAAGTAAAAGACACTTTATTGCCTTTTGATATTACCCAACAGCAATACAATGTGTTAAAAATCATCAGAAATCAATATCCAAGTCCTTCCACAATAGGCTTAATTCAAGCTAAAATAGTGGATAAAATGAGCGATACTTCTAGAATTGTAGATCGATTAATTCAAAAAGGATATGTGAAGAAAACCATTAACACATACGACAAAAGAGCGGTAGACATTATCATCTCTGATGCAGGCCTATCCTTATTAAAGGAAATAAGCAAGAAAATTGATTTTTCTACTTTAATTGCACCTAACCTTACACCTGAAGAAGCAGAAAAATTAAATGTTTTGTTAGATAAAATGAGAGGGTAAGTGATAATAAGCTGATAACTCCATCATTTAAATTCGTTCGTCATTCCCAACTCGATTGGGAATCTTAATGCAATGGAAGGTTTTTTTGCCTATTACTCCCGTATGTACTTATCGTTTAGACACAACATTTAGTTTTATTTATGCTCTATGCCGCAGGGCATCAAACTTTTGAAGCATCAAAAGTATACAAAAATGCTTGTCAATCCACCTGATGTGCCTTTTCACACATCCCTAGCCTCAAAAAAACAACATCACTGCGTTTTGTTTGTTAGTGATAAATGAACATTGTTGCAAAATTGAGCACAAAACCACTGCGTTTGAGGTTCGGAAGTGGTGCTTGTTTTTTTGTGCACCTGTTTTTTTGATTGGCTTGGCACTGGGGATTGACGGTCGTTCTTGGTCGAAGACAGTTCTTTTTGAACGGAACCTGGCAAATAGCCTAAGTAAGATGCTTAAAAGACATGTCCACACAATAGTGTGTACGAGACCGTCTTCACGCGAAAGAGGAGCAGGATAGCAGGTTTAGGTAAATCATTCGAAAAAAAATTATCTATCATTCTAAAACATTCCATTAACAGAGGTAGCTAAGGTGAACTTAGGTGTCTTAGATGGTTAGAAATTAATGTCCTGCGCTATAAAAACCGATTAACGCAATTCCAATACCTAATAAAACGGCTAGCATTTTGCGTTTGTTAATTTTATGGTCTGCACTTGATTCGAAAAGGATTGTAGTAGAAATATGTAAAAATATTCCGATGACAATGCCCATCATTTTGTTAAAATATGGCTCCATGCCGCTGATACTTCCATTGCTTAAACTTAGGCTGAAGTAATATCCGGCTGGTGCCATGACTGCGAAAAGCAAAATGTAAAGAACAACTTTGTTAGGCTTAAAATGGTTTTGTACTAAAATACTCGCTAATGCAAATGCAGCAGGAATGTGATGCAAAGAGATACCGAAAATCAATTCATTATTTTGATCTTTAGCTAGAGGCATTCCTTCTAAAAAAGCATGTAAACACAAACTGATCATAATACCCCATGGGAAAACATGTCCATCGTGGTGTTTATGGATATGGCCATGTTCAACACCTTCAGAAAATTGTTCTAGAAATATTTGTAACAGAAATCCAATTAAAATGAAGATACCGATCTCACTTTTATCAGTTCCACTATAGGCATCAGGTATTAGGTGTAAAACAGTTATCGCAAATAAATATGCTCCACTAAAAGAAAGAATGAGTTTTAACAATTGAGATTTGTCATTCTTTACTAAAAAGATAGCTAAGCCCCCTAAAAAAGCACAAAAGAATAAAACGAGAAATTTCCAGATTTCCATTAAGCTGTAGGTTGTAATTTTTTATAAAGATAATAGGTAAATAAGCCAATGCAAGTTCCTAGTATAGCACCTGCAAACGTATCAATAGGATAGTGTACACCAACATATATTTGCGCAAAGCTGATGATAAATGCCCAAGCTAATCCCAATGGTAAAATAGGTTTCCATCGTGTGTAAAAAAGACAAATTAAAAATACTGCGATTCCAAAATGGTTGGTAGCATGTGAGGATGGAAAACTATAACCGCTTCCACAAGGTACACGATGTATGATTTCGTTTGTTAAGCTAACTTCATTACAAGGTCTTATTCGTGCAACATATGGCTTTATTATTCTTGATGCAATTAAATCACCCATGGCAAAAGTTACCAAAAGCATACAAATGATGTAATAACCTTGTTTTTTAAACTGTTTGATGCAAAATACAATGATAAAAAGGTACAATGGCGACCAAAAGAAGCGATTTCTCATTAATGGCATTAACCAATCGAAAAATTCATTGCTTAGACCACGATGAATTTTCAAAAACAACTCGGTATCAAATTGTTGTAACTCTGCTATCATGCTTTTTTACACACAAGAATTAAACGATCAGATTTTATTTCATCGAATGGATCAAGTGCATAATTCCCAAAAATTGCAGTAATGATTAAGCCGCTTTTGCTAAACATACGCTCAAAATCTGCTAAGAAAAATGCCTGTACACGTTCCTCAAAAGCATATGCCTTTAATCTGTGTTCAAAATTAATATGCTTAATGATTTTCCCTTCAGCAACAAACTTATGAAGATGAAACTCAATGCCATCCACTGTTTTAGTTTCTTGATTGGTTAAATTCTTAATTATTTTCTGCGTATTAAAATAATCAATAACCAATGTTCCATCTGCTTTTAATCCTTTTCTAAAAGATTTTAAGGCATTAATATGATCTTTTTCAGTATCAAAATAACCGAAACTGGTGAAGAGGTTTAGCTCAAAATCAAAATAGTTAATGTAAGCCAATTTGCGCATGTCGTGCACATAAAAATGCAGGTTTTTCTGTTCAAATTGCTGGGCATATTTAATGCTCTGTTCAGAGAGGTCTATTCCGGTAACATCATACCCCTTTTTGTTCAAATAAATAGAATGACGACCTCTTCCGCAAGCAATATCTAGTATTCTACTGTTACTTTTTGGTTTAAGATAAGCAGACAGATTATCAATTAAAAATTCTGCTTCTTCGTCGTTCCGCTGACTGTAAAGAATATGATAGTAGGGAGAATTAAACCAATATTGAAACCATTTTCGCTGCATTCCGCTGATGAGTTTGACGTTTTGTAAATAACAAATATAGTACATTGTGGTCAACAGATATGGATTTAAATTTTTTTAGCATGAGCCGTAGATATGAAGATTTTGTATTTACACAGTATGTCGATAATACTTAGAGATTTAATGTTTCTCAGTTTAATCTGCACATCTACGACTTACTACCAGTAACACATTCATTTTATTACCTTCATGTGTGTTAAAATAGAAGTCATTCCTTAAATTTTTATTATTTTTGAAAAAATCTACAAAACTTGACTTTAATAAAATCTATTTCCGGAATTAGAGGGACCATTGGCGGAAAAGCTGGTGATGGTTTAACCCCAATCGACATTGTTAAATTTACTGCAGCCTATGGTTCATGGGTAATTAACAAAACTCAAAATAAGAAAATTGTACTTGGTCGTGATGCCCGTATTTCGGGAGAAATGGTTAATAATTTAGTAATTGGTACCCTCCAAGGTTTAGGTATTGAGGTAATGGACTTAGGTTTATCTACTACACCAACGGTAGAAATTGCCGTTCCTTTAGAAAAAGCTGGTGGTGGAATTATCCTAACTGCTAGTCATAATCCAAAACAATGGAATGCTTTAAAATTATTAAATGAAAACGGAGAATTTATTAGCGATGCTGATGGAAAAGAAGTTTTAGAAATAGCAGAAAATGCTGATTTTGCCTTTGCAGATGTAAATGAGCTTGGTAAAGTTGTTGCAAATGATACATATCTACAAAAACACATTGATATAATTTTAGCACTACCTCTTGTAGATGTAGAAGCCATTAAAAAAGCAAACTTCAAAATTGCAATTGATTGTGTGAACTCAAGTGGCGGTATTTTTATTCCAGCTTTGCTAAAAGCATTAGGTGTACAAACCGTTTATGAATTGTATTGCGAACCAAATGGAGAGTTCCCTCACAATCCTGAACCTCTACCAGAAAACTTGACCGAAATTGCTAAAGTTGTACAAGAAAAAAGAGCAGATCTAGGCATTGTAGTAGATCCAGATGTAGATCGCCTTTGTTTTGTAAACGAAGATGGAACTATGTTTGGTGAAGAATATACGCTTGTTGCTGTTGCAGATTATATTCTTAAAAACACAGCAGGTAATACTGTTTCTAATTTATCATCAACTCGTGCTTTAAGAGATGTAACCGAAAAGGCAGGCGGTGTTTACAATGCATCGGCAGTAGGAGAGGTGAATGTTGTGAACCAAATGAAAGCTACAAATGCTATTATTGGTGGTGAAGGCAATGGTGGAATTATCTATCCAGAATTACACTATGGTCGCGATGCTTTGGTGGGTATTGCTTTATTTTTATCGCATTTAGCAAAGACAGGAAAGTCTATTTCCATCTTAAGAAGCTCTTATCCACAGTATCATATCTCTAAAAATAAAATAACGCTTACGCCAGAAATGGATATCGATGCTTTATTAATTAAAGTACAAGAGAAATATAAAAACGAAAAGACAAGTACAATAGATGGCTTAAAGATTGATTTTGCGAACGAATGGGTTCATTTACGCCGTTCTAATACAGAACCAATTATCCGTATTTATAGCGAAGCTGAAAATGAAACAGTAGCTGAAAACTTGGCGAATAAAATTATATCAGATATTAAAGAAATATTACAACTCAACTAATAGCACATTAGGATAATCATATTAAAATGAAAAGAGTTTATTTAGATAATGCCGCAACCACACCATTGGACAAAGAAGTTATTGCGGAAATGACTAATGTAATGGAGAATTTCTACGGGAATCCATCTGCCATACATGCACTTGGACGTGAAGTAAGAACACTGGTAGAGAAAGCGAGAAAAACGGTGGCAGGTTTGTTAAATGCTTCACCGTCAGAAATATTTTTTACCTCAGGTGGTACAGAAGCAGATAATACAGCAATTCGTTGTGGTATTTCTGCGTATGGTATTAAACATGCAATTACTTCTAAAATAGAACATCATGCGGTAGAACATACTCTAAATATGTTGTTGAAAGACGGCGTGATTGATAAATTAAGTTTTGTAAATATTAACGAAAAAGGTCAAATTGATTATGACCATTTAGAAGAGTTACTTCAGCATAATTCACGTTCTTTTGTATCATTAATGCATGCCAACAATGAGTTGGGTACGCTAACGGATATGGAAAAAGTAGGTGATATCTGCGAAAAATACAATGCAATTTACCATGCAGATACCGTTCAAACGATGGGGCATTACCCACATGATGTACGTAAACTGAAAGCACATTTCATCGTTTGTGCAGCACATAAATTGCATGGACCAAAAGGAGTTGGCTTTTTATATGTAAACAGCAACATTAAAATTCCACCAATGATTTACGGTGGTGCCCAAGAGCGCAACATGCGAGGTGGTACAGAAAACGTATATGGAATTGTAGGCTTAGCGAAGGCATTAGAAATTGCCTATAAAGAAATGGACGAGCACCAAACGTATATTCAATCCCTAAAAGATTATTTAAAAGAACAATTAATAGCAGAAATTCCAGGTATTGCGTTTAATGGTGAAACTGAAGCAAATAAAAGTCTTTACACCGTATTAAATGTTTCTTTTCCAGAAATGGATATGGCAGACATGTTACTGTTCAATTTAGATATTAATGGTATTTGTGCTTCAGGTGGTAGCGCTTGCTCATCAGGTTCTAATATCGGTTCGCATGTTTTAAATGGCATAAAAGCAGATCCTAATCGCCCTTCAGTACGTTTTTCATTTAGTAAGTACACTACTAAAGAAGATTTAGATTATGTATTAGAAAAAGTTAAAATGGTAGTTAAACAGAATGCTTTAGCATAATCGCATTTAAGTAACTTGCACAAATAAAAAAAGCCCTAGTATTCGCTAGGGCTTTTTTAATGACATCATCTTCCGTATATTTCGTTTAACTTCATTAAATTAATTGAAAGTTTATACTAATTTATTTTTAGTTAAACAATTTAATTAATAAAATATATCAAAAACGTTACGTATATAAACAAATATGTTTAGTTAGGTTTGTTTAAATTTAAAACAAATACAACTATGAAAAAACTATCTATCTATGTGCTCTTATGTTTACTTATCAGCGGAACGATTTATTCTTGTGCAAAAAAGGAAGCTAAAGATGATCCTACCAATAAGAACTATGAAAAGCTTTTGTATGAAAAGCCTAAGGCTAGTGAAACAGTAACTACGGAGAAATCTCCAAATGTAATTAACCTAGAAGGTCGTGTGAATAAGACCGTCCAAATTGATTATGAGAATGACATCTTAAATGAACTTAGAAATGATAGAAAATGGATTTCTTTGATAAACGAAAATAATTACGTTGTAGATTCAATAAACATTAAAAAAACAACTATTGAAGGTACTAGGATTATTCTACTTTCTATCCCATTTACCTCTAAAAACAAAAGCGGTTTTTTAAATGTATATAAGTTAAACGATAAATATTTTTGGACTAAGCTATTCATAGAGAATTTGTCTGATGATATTAAAAAGTATTCAATTTTTAGTGCAGATGATACACTTTTAATGCAGCTAGATATGAATAAGGATATGAAAGCATCTAATTTTTCTGCACCGAGATCTAATAATGTATTACTACAAAATCCATATTTTAAAACAGAAGTTGGCTATTTAGCAGCTCCTAGTTGCTTTAAAGATAAATCATACTATGAATGCTTACAATGTATACTTATTCAGCATTGTGGTTCTGATTTAGCTTGCACAGTTTCCTGCACTGCTTTTTGGGAAGTTTGTTTGGGAGTTGCTGTACTTGCTTGCTTACCTTAATTAATGATTAACTAATTTTAAACATATACTTATGATCACTTATTTGAAATATAAGATTTATGCCGCTATTGTTGCTATAAATATTGGCATGGCCTGGGGCTTTTATGAATTTTTTAAAAATGGGAATACATTTCTAATTAAGCTTTGTCTTGGTAGCTTTATTTTCCACGTGCTATTGTATTATTTTTTTGTTAAAAAGAAAGAGGTAAAGTCTTAATTAGCAAAATTATACTATGATCACTTATTTAAAATATAAAATTTACGCAGCTCTTATTGCTATAAATATTGGTTTAGCCTGGGGATTTTGGGAGTTTTTTAAAAATGGCAATATAGTTCTGCTAACGATTAGCTTTGGTAGCCTTATTATCCACTTGCTACTGTATTATTTTTTTGTTAAAAGGAAAGAGACAAGGCCAGAATCTTAATTTAACTTAACTAGTATTTATAAATCCCATCAGAATTCTGATGGGATTTTTTGTTTTATGCCAGCTGATTTCTAGATCAAATCAAACAATAATTTCTCACTATTGTTATTTAACTACATCAAAACTAAATATCATGGAAAATCAAAATGAAAAAGACAGTAACATTAAAAAAGATGCGACTGTAACAGATACTGAAAAAGAAACACCAAGAAACGAAGAAAATGTTGAGAAAAACTCTTCTTCAAACATGACCAGTACATTTGAGAAAAAACATGGTCGTACACAAAATGCATTTGGCGATGGTCATGAACCAGGTACAATTCCAGGTACAGGTGTGTAATAATTAATCATTATTTATTAAATTTAAACCACGGAAATTTTTTCGTGGTTTTTTAATTTTCATCACATGCATAGAAGACAATTTATTCAGAATTCTGCATTGGCAGCAGCGATGCTTGCTTTTTATAAGTCAGATGTTTTTGCCAATACGAATTTAGCAAGAGCCTACCAGTTTAAAGCCTTACGTAATGATGTAGGTATTTTTATGGAGCAAGGCGGAACAATTGGCTGGTTAAATGGTTCTAGTGGTTTTGTAGTAGTCGATGCGCAATTCCCAACTTCTGCACCACATGTAATAGATGAATTAAAAAAACTTGGTGAAAAGCCCTTCAAGTATTTATTAAATACACACCATCATGGCGATCATACGGCTGGAAACATTTCCTTTAAAGGATTAACCGAACATGTCGTGGCGCATCAAAATTCATTAACTAATCAGAAGCTAGCTGCAGAGAAAGCTAAAAATGAAGAGAAACAACTTTTTCCAGATATCACTTTTGGTAAAGGCTGGAAAGCTCCAGTAGGGAAAGAGAAAATAAGTGGCTATTATTATGGTTCAGGTCATACCAATGGAGACGTGGTGTATCACTTCGAAAATGCAAACATTGCACACATAGGCGATTTAGTTTTCAATCGCCGTTATCCTTATATCGATAAAGATAATGGTGCACACATTGGGAACTGGATTACTGCATTAGATAAAATTCAAAAGCAATTTGATAACGATACACTTTTTATTTGCGGACATGCTTTAGACCCAGAAAAAGTGGTCATCAATAAATCAGATATTAAAGCGTATCAAAATTACCTCGAAAGCCTTTTAACTTTTGTAAAAGCTGAAATGAAAGCTGGAAAAACAAAAGAAGAAATTCTAAAAGCAACAGCTATACCAGGTGCGCCAGAATGGCAAGGAGATGGAATTGTGCGTAGTTTAACGGCAGCATATCAAGAATTAACTGTAGGGTAGCTTTAGCCACAGATTTACAGATTTGTTTAATATAATCTGCGAATCTGTGGCTTTTGTATAATACTTCGACGAAACTTATTTTATAACGTATGATAGCGCTTCATCTACTCCGTTTTTAAAACTAGTTACTGAATATTCGATTTTAGCATCAGGAAGTAATGCTCCTTTTTTACCCTTCCAAGTTTCCCAATATTTTGTAGAATAACCAATGGTTAACTTTGTTTTTGGCAATGTAAATCCTCTTACTTCTCCGTAGTGGTTATGTTTCCACTTGTAGGTTCGCCAACAAGTGTTACCGAAAAATTTCTTTTAAGATCAACAGCATTCATTAACGCCGATGAAAATGTTTTTTTTCCTATTAATACAAAAAACCGCTTTTTATTATTTAAGTAGCTTTTTTTTATTTTTTCAATAAAGGGATCAAGTATTGCCGAATTACCTCCACTATTATTGCGAAGATCTAAAATAATTTTAGTCGGTTTTTTAAGCTCAATAAGAGCGAAAAGTTCTTCATTAAATTTAGAAAAAGGCTTTTTCTCCATCTCCCTGCATCTAGCATAATTAAAATAAAGAGCTTTTTCCTGTTCAATATATTCATACGAATAGAAGTCATTACTTTTTGTAGACAGCATTGAGAAATAAGATTCATTCAAGGTCATATTGTTATTCTCACTTTTTAGGACAGCTTTAAGTGTACCATTTCTTTCCTTACCGGTACTGTCTATCAAAGTATAAGTTGCCTCATCTGTTGAATTTATTATTTTCAAACCCCTTAAAAAGTTTGGATTATTCAAATAGTTTAAAAAACCAACTGTAAAATACGAGGGGTTTTCATGTAAAATTACAGACTTAAACCTTTTTGATATTTCTTCTATTGAAATTCCATTGATAGCTGTTAATTTCCCCAGCATTAGATTTGTTGCTTTTGCTTCAATGCCTGTAACATAAATACCCTCCTTAAATTGTTCAAACTTAATAGGGAAAATTTTAGTGTAAGTTGGTTCTATTCTAGTATGTTCATCGCCAATGGCTACAATAAGTTTAAAAAGCTCAGCTGTAAATGTGTCGTAATTAAGGGAATCTGCTTTAAGTTCAATTTCAGCAACTTTTGCATTAAAATCTTTTTCACTGATTTTCGAAAATAAACTGATGTGTCGCTGCGATAATGTTGTTTTTAAATAAACTAAATCTTCTAGAAAATCTGATTTGCTTAGTTGTTGTGCTAAGCAGGTACTCGTAGTAAACAGTAAGAGAAAAGCGCAAGTTATTTTATTCATGTTTGAATTTTAACTTACAAGACAAGTTAATTTGAGGGATGTTGCTTTACATGAAATAAAAATACAATTTATAAACGTTCTATATTTCAAATTCTTTTTTTAAGCGCCAATAATTCGCTTATTACTAAACGTTTATCACTTATCTTTGCTAAACTCTAATCCAATTTCTATGGATGATTTTTTAGCAGCTCGTTCGCAAATGGCCCTTTCATTGGGCTTCCATATTATCTACGCCTGTATCGGTATGGTAATGCCATTTTTCATGGCAGTATCCCACTACAAATGGTTAAAAACTAATAATGAAGTCTACCAGCACATTACAAAGGCGTGGAGTAAAGGAGTAGCTATCTTTTTTGCGACAGGCGCCGTATCTGGTACGATGCTTTCATTTGAATTAGGTTTACTCTGGCCAAAGTTTATGGAACATGCAGGTCCAATTTTCGGGATGCCTTTTTCGTTAGAAGGAACAGCTTTCTTTATAGAAGCCATTGCATTAGGATTTTTCCTGTATGGCTGGAATAAATTAAATAAATGGTTTCATTGGTTTACAGGAGTAGTCGTAGGGGTAAGCGGACTAGCCTCAGGTATTTTAGTAGTTGCAACCAATGCGTGGATGAATAGTCCTGCGGGGTTTGACTTTGTAGATGGAAAATATATAAACATAGATCCCATTGCAGCCATGTTTAATAAAGCGTGGTTTACGCAAGCCTTGCACATGTGTTTAGCCGCTTTTACAGCCACAGGTTTTGCCGTTGCTGGTGTACATGCACTCATGATTTTAAAACAGCAAAACAAAGATTTCCATTATAAAGCGTTTAAAATTGCTGCCACATTTGCTACCATTTGCGCTGTTTTACAACCGATCAGTGGAGACATTTCTGCGAAAGATGTAGCAAAAAGGCAACCTGCAAAACTAGCGGCCATGGAAGCCTTGTATCGAACACAAAAGCCGGCACCTTTATTAATTGGTGGCATTGTAGATGAAAAAAACAAAAAAGTAAATTATGCACTAGAAATTCCTGGCGCATTAAGTTTTTTAGCACATGGTGATTTCAAGGCTGAAGTAAAAGGATTAGATAAAATTCCAAAAAATGAACACCCACCTGTAGCCATCACACACTATGCTTTTCAGATCATGGTAGGAATTGGCAGTTTATTGGTGCTCATCGCACTTACTTATTTTATCTTGCTGCTGCGTAAAAAATCTTTACTAGAGCGTAGATGGGTCTTATGGCTCTTTGTGTGTGCCATCCCCTTGGGCTACATTGCACTAGAAGCGGGTTGGGTAGTGACAGAAGTTGGTCGACAACCCTGGATAATTTATGGCATTATGCGTACCAAAGATGCGGTAACACCAATGCCTGGGATTGCTTGGTCGTTTTATTTGTTCTCCGCAATTTATGCATCGCTCAGCGTAATTGTAATCTTTTTACTCTACAGACAAATTAAAATGGTGCCTGTTTTATATAGTCCATCCGAAAAAACTTCAAATCCTAAATAGCTATGGAATATGTTGTCATCTCTTTTTTGTGCTTAGCTATTTTGCTGTACTTTTTATTAGGCGGGGCCGATTTTGGCGCAGGGATTATCGAACTGTTTACGTCGTCTAAAAACAGAAGTAAAACACGTAAAACGATGTATCATGCCATCGGTCCGGTATGGGAAGCCAACCACATGTGGCTCATTATTACCGTTGTGATTTTATTTGTCGCTTTTCCAAAAATATACAGCACCATGTCGGTTTATTTACATATCCCATTGGTGATTATGTTAATTGGTATTATTGCCCGTGGGACTGCTTTTGTGTTTAGACATTACGATGCGGTTAAAGATGACATGCAATGGCTGTATAATCGGATTTTTAAGTATTCGAGTTTCATTACGCCTTTGTTTTTTGGGATTATAGCTGGTAGCGTACTTTCTGGGCAGATAGATACCGAAGCGACTACTTTTGTAGATGCCTATGTGTTTAGCTGGCTAAACTGGTTTTCGATAGCAGTCGGTTTATTTACTGTTGCTCTGTGTGGATTTTTAGCGGCAATTTATTTAATAGGAGAGAGCAAAGCGGATGAAGATAAAAAACGATTTATCAAAAAGGCTGAGTTTATGAATATTGCTGCAGTGCTCTTTGGTGCATTCGTTTTTATTGCGGCTAAACAAGAAAATGTGCCTTTAGCGAGTTGGGTATTTCAAAATAACATCGGATTAACAGCTGTGTGTTTAGCTAGTCTATCGTTGGTATTGTTATGGTATTTATTGCTAAAAGGAAAAACAAAAGTATTACGCATTTTAGCGGGTTTCCAAGTAACGATGATTTTATTAGCGATCAGTTACGCTCATTTCCCGAATTTCATTCGATTAAAAAACGGAACTAAAATCTCGCTTTTTGACAGTATGGCTCCTGTAAAAACGATTGATAGTTTGGGTTGGGGATTGTTATTAGGGAGTTTGTTAATTCTACCTTTTTTAGGGTATTTGTTTTATAAGTTTCAGAAGAAAGAAGAGTAAGGGTGTTTTATTCAATTTCCTTTTGCCTACTTTGTGAACACAAGTATTTTGTTTTATTTATGCTCTATGCCGCAGGGCATCAAACTTTTGAAGCATCAAAAGTATGCAAAAATGCTTGTCAATCCACCTGATGTGCCTTTTCACACATCCTCCCTCATCAAAAAAACAACATCACTGCGTTTTGTTTGTGAGTGATAAATGAACGTAGTTGTAAAATTGAGCACAAAACCACTGCGTTTAAGGTTTGGAAGTGATAATTGTTCTTTTGTACTCCTGTTTTTTTGATTGGCTGGCACTGGGGATTGACGGTCGTTCTTGGTCGAAGATAGTTCTTTTTGAACGGAACCTTGCAAATAGCCAAAGAGAAGAGTAGCAAAATTCGTCATGCTGAACTTGTTTCAGCAAAAAAATTCAATTTAAGCATCCAGGCTATTTACTATTCACCATTTCCTATAGACTTTTTTCTTTCAACCATTTGTTAAGTTCCGTTTTTATAGCTTCACCAATTTTTTTCTGGTTCGCAGGATTTTCTAAAAAAGCTTTACTCACTCCATTGTCGCCAACTTCTAGCAGCACTCTATATCTTGCTGTATTCACATTTTCATCTAAGCTGTAAAAGCCACGTTTACCAGTAGTTTTACAGGTGTAATCATTTCTTCCGGTAGAACTATCCAATTGAACCCCTCTATTTTCTAAATCGGTAGCAGCACTTACCGCTGCAATTAATCTGGCGGCTAATTCTTTATTTTCGGCTTCGTATGGATCGCCTTCATGTATAAAACCCCAAATGGCATGACGCTTTGTGCCACCGTTGTTGTGGACTGCAATAAATACATCTGGTTTTTTCTTGTTCGCTTCTTGCAACTCATAGGCATAGCCAGAAATTTTACCATCTAGTACGGCAGAGGTATGTTCGATCACGGTGTTGCTCCCTACATTGTTATGGTGCAATCCTTCTTGATTTAAACTCCACACTTTATATTCTTTTAGTTTAGGTTTGGTAGCCATTGCCGCTTCAACGATGGCATTACAGGTTGCTGCTTCACTAAAATCTACACCAGTATCGGTTTGGTGGGAAGGTTGCCAAACGATCACCGCTTTATCTTTATGTAAGCGATTGATGGTAAAGCTAGAAAGCAAAATAAGTAAGAATAGAGGTACGATTAGTTTTTTCATGATGGGCTATTTTGATGAACTAAGATAAAAATTTCTTTTAATACCCATCTGGGAATTAGCTAGTATTGATCTAATTTGTCAAGGTGAAAGTCCTAAAATCAGGGTTTTCTTGATCAGTTGCTATGGATGGTATAAAATTTAACTTCTCCAACAATTTGGTCGAATTCCTATTGTCGTTATGTGTAAATGCTAGGATGATTTGAACGTTTAAGTGATGAAATGCAAAGTCTATCACTGCGGTTACTGCTTCTTGCATGATGCCTTGTCCTTGAAATTTCGTCATCAGTTCGTACCCAATCTCGCAACTATTTTTTTCAGATGAAAAGTCATAGAGACAAACTGTACCCACCACCTCTTTTGTGTGTGTTAGCGTTATTACCCAATACATAGCATTGTTTTGCTGAATATTCTCATTCACACTATTGATGAAGTGTAGCGCATCATCAATCGTCTTGCTGGGTTGTCTGCCAAGATATTTGTTTATGGCTGCATCAGAACGCAATGCAAAAATAGCTTGCCCATCATGGGTGGTCAATTGCCTAAGTGTTAACCTTTCTGTGGTTAAGGTTGGGAAAGGGGTAAAGCTTATATTTTTCATTTGTTATGTTATTTGGGGATATTGCGGAAGTAAGTATGCTAATAGTTGGTTTCGCAACAGTGAAATGCAATCATAATTAGGCCAAAACAACGTTGACGACAGTTTTATCTATTGTACAAGCTTGTCGAGCCAATCCTCACGCTCCTTTACAACGCCTAAATATGTATGGTATCTAAGTCCTGATGTATGAGCTGTTGCAAATTGTTCGGCTAAATCTGCATATCGCTTTGCTTCCGCTTGAAGTCCCTTTACTTTATGAAGTATGGAAAGAATTGAATTGACTTTATACTTTTCAATTGGAAACATAAGTCCTGAATAACGTTCTAATAGTATTTTTTCAAGCTCATTAAATAATTCTGATTTATTAGTTTTAACCACTAACTCTGAATAATTTAAATATGCTGTTGTCCGGACGTTGGGGTAAATTCTTTCAAAATCAAGAGCTTGTCTATAAAAGTCGATAGCCAATTCGTAGTCTTCATTTATTTTATAAATGTTAGCGAGGGTATGAAGTGCGGAACTTTTATTGAAATTGTCGTCTGGATATTCAGTCAACATCTTATTAAGCAAAGTTTCAGCAACAATTAGTAGTTCCTTGTTTTGAGTGTCAACTAACTCCATGGCTTGTATTTTTAAATATTGGGCTCGACCGTCTTTTCGTGCTCGCCCAAGTTTGGTATAGAATTCCTCTTCATCAATTTTTGTCCAAGTTTTTCGTCTATACCAATCTGTCATTTTAGTAGTCGTTAAGTTTATGTTATTATTCACACGCCAGAGGCGTGCGCTAGCCTGGATGTTCAATTTCTCTTATGATATTTTCGCCATCATTTAGTTCCATTGCCCATATTTATTTTGCATTTATTGCCTTGGTCTTCGCATTTTTTGGCAGGTTTCTAATCTCTGTCCAATATTCTTTCCTTATATCTTCGTCAATATGAATTGGAATTCGTTCTCCATAAAGCCTATCTCCTCCGTCTTTTTTGCAGCCCGAAATCCAGTAATGTTCTCCAGTCTCTACATCAAAATAGTTAGCCTTATATCCTTGTCCGCCTAAAGTTTGAAAGGTTTTTCCATTGTAGTGAATCGATTTGCCAGTCTTGGAAAATTGGACTCTTCCAATTCTAGCCTCACCAGTCAAGCCCTCTCCTTTAAATTCAATATACATTATTCGTGTCTTCATATTGGTGGGTGTTAGTCTTTCCCAATCTCGTATGTCCTTTTGACTAAATATAGAAAATAATTTTAGCTGATTAATTTAATATTCCTAATTAAATAGAGATTTGATATCATAATTGATATGTTGTAGCACAAGCGAAACGCTTGCGCTAGAGTGAGGGAATTTCCACCAAGTTTTGCCAAACCCTGTTAGGCGCCGTTATGAAAAGTTAGGTTTAGCGATTTTTGATTACAAATAAGTTCTAAACTAGCTACATCTGCTTTATCAATTCAAAAAACTCATCAATGGTTTCTATCCTTCGTTTATTAGACTTATTATCAATTATAATTTTTATTATATCTGAATACTGGATTTTCCGACTTGCGAAAGGAAAAAAACTGTATAAACTTATATTCTCATGGTTAAAGCTTATTTTATAATAACTTCTTTTGATAAAAAACCACAATATTAATGTTAAAGGAATTCCTATCCATAATGCTAAAAGAAGCAGCTCAGTACCTTCTATAAACCATAGGAAAAATGTAGTAGTAAAGCATAATGCGCCTATAAATGCCATCAAGGTTATACCTAGAAACAAACTGTATAAATTGATTGTTTTATCACCATTCTGTTTAGACATTTTAATCTTTATATTCATAGTATTCGGTTCCTTCATAAATTAGTTGTTCAGTCTAATTAGCCGCTTTTATTTTGCTATGGGTTAGAGCGATTAGTATGGCCCCAATCTGGCGCAAGCGTCCCGCTTGTGACTACATATATAAAATAACTTTAACTGATCAATTTAATGTCTAATAGACCTTTTATACCTGCATAATCCCTGGCACTGCTATATAGATAGTTCATTGGCTCATCAACTATTCCTGATGAAACTGGATTATCATGAATATAATCCAACTTCTGTTCCATCATATAATTATCCCATAGTTCAATTGGATGGTTATCTTGTTGCCAAAATTGAAAGTCTTTATTATTGCTGTTTTTACTTCCCGCCCTTTGCATCATCCATAATAGCCATTCCTTTCTGCTCTCAGTCGGGTTTTCAGTAATCGACTTTCTTAAACTCTTGGAAGTAAAGCCTTTGAAATCCCTTAGGATGCCTTCTATTTTGTTTCCACTTGTCCCAATGATTAAATGAACATGGCTTGTCATGATACACCAGCCATAAATTTCTAACCCTTTTTCCTTTTGACAGTATCTTAGGTTATCTATTAAAATATCTCTATACTCATTCCTAATAAATATATCCAACCAATAAACTACAGCAAAACTAACAAAGTATAATCGCTCTTGGTCTCTAATCTTATATTTTACACTCATTAATTAAATATAGGATTTTTAGGCATTACAAATTGATATGTTATAGCACAAGCGAGACGCTTGCGCTAGAGGTGTCGGCAATTACCAATGGCTCATACTTTGCAGGGACTTTGGCTGTAAAACCTTTAGCACCGTGATAGTCAATATGACCATCTGCTACATAAGCTTCGTAATGCGTAACACCTAATACCTTTATTTCTTTGATGTAAGCAGGGAAGTCGGCACCTGATTTTACTTTGCTGTGAGCAACTTTAATTTGTTCTACTGTAAACATTGTCTTTTGATTTTTTAATAGTAAACGATTGTTGAATTACACTACAAAAGTGCAATGCTGGGAATCAGGATAATTGTAAAAAATCGTTTTTCTATAAGAAGCGTTTAAAATGCTCGGGGGTGTCTCCTGTGAACTGCTTAAAGTCTTTGATAAAGTGGGCTTGGTCAAAGAATTTGTTTTCATAACAAATTTCAGAAAGCGATTTTGTTTCATTAAAGGTGTCAAGAACAGCGTTGAAACGAATAATTGATGTGAATTTTTTAGGTGTTGTTCCTACAATTTTCCTAAATCTTTTCTCAAATGGGCTTTGACTGATGAATAGTTTTTCGTTCAATTCTTTTACTCTTATTGTTCCTTTACTCTGATATATTAGTTTAATAGCTTCAATAATCAATTTGTCAGCTTTAATGTCTTTGAGCTGCGTCAATAGAAAATGTTCCACAATTTTTACGCGTTGTGTATCTGTAGAAGCTTTCGCTAATTTTTCTTCAACTTCGTTCACGCTGTTTTTTTCAAACATATCGTCGAGTGAAAGACTTAAATTGAAAAGTTCATTAGCAGAATTTAAAGAAAAATGTGTAAAGCCAATTTCTGTGAAATAAACCAATATGGTTCCTATGTTAGCCGAATTTTTGAAGATTTTGTAGCTATCGGCAATGCCTGTAATTCCTGCCGATGCCAGTTTGTTTAAGGTTTTGTTATTAATTGATGAAAGTTGCCCCTTATACTGAAATCCGATAACAAGCCCAGAACTTGGAAAAACTTTGTATTCACTTTCCACTTCATTCTCAGCCACCACATAGTATTTTATGTAGTCCTTTAACTTGGCGGTTGGAAAATGCTTTTCAAACTTCATTTCTCTCTATTAGTGGTAAAGGGGCTAGGACTGCGTATCAATTTTAAAAACTATTTTGAGCACTACAAATGCTTGCCACCGAAAGTGTGAGGATTAAAGTTATATAAAGTCCTTTTTTCATTTTTTTAGTTTTAGGTTCGTTTTGTCGTTTAGCTTTGTCGCTAACGTTTTAGTTTCAAAAGGTTCATTCTGTCCTGTTGCCAAGTCGATGTTTAGCGGTAAGACTAATTTATTTTGAATGGTTTGGGTTAGTTAAGTTCCAATAGATTGTATCGTTTTCTGTTTTTACTTGTCTAAAGTTAAATTTATTCAACAGCTGTATGGAACTAATATTTTCTGTTAAACAGTTTGCTGTTATTTCTTTTACTATTGTGTTTGAGAAAGCCCATTTTATGAGTTCACTTACTGCTTCTACCGCATAACCTTTTCGTCTTTCTTCTTTAATTATGCCATATCCTAAATCAATGTTTTCTTGCTCATTGTTAAATCCTTTGAAACCCAAATCTCCAATTACTTCCGAAGTGTTCTTTTTAATAATCATCCAAGATTCATAACCTGTCGGATCTTCCACTTTGGTTAAATTGTTGATTATTCTAGGTAAGGTGTCCAAAACATCTGCGTCTGGCCAACTTTTACCTCTTTTTAAGTTTGAAATTGCTAAATGGCTATAATCGCTGTTCAAAATAGCTCTACAAAGCGCTATGGTGTATGGAATTAGTATTAATCTTTCCGTTACGAGTTTATCGATATCTAATTTTTTAACTTTCATTATGCGAAAGGTTCATTATTTCCAATGTAGGTTAAACGGTCTATAAACAGTTAACAATTATCATTAGTTCATTGGTATCATTTGCTCATTGGTTTGGCAACTTGCTTAATAAACAACTAAACAGCTCAACAATTAAACAATTAACCAATTAACCATGCAATTCGCCCCAATCAACTCCTATGCAATTAATGTTTATTTACTATATCTATTAATGTTCCAATGAGAACTGGAAAGATCCAAAAAGAAATCATCCCTAAAATATAGGCAATAAGTGCTTTTACGTAACTCATTTTTTTTCTAGTATCAAAAAATTGTCCGATTGCCCAAACCGCATATAACACACCAGCTACTCCAGCAAAAGTCATTAAATTGAAATGTGTTAAGCCTTGTACGATCACAAAAACTGAAAAAATTAACATGCCCATTCCCATTACAAAGCAAAGCATAATCACGATTTCGTAAATGTTGTAGTGCTGCTTTCTAAAAAACAGTTTTAACCATAGGGCGATAAATATGCCCATCATGATGTTGGCATAGCCATAATGATCTTGCACCCATTTTACGATGTCACCAACCGCACTTGGTGTTTCGCCTTTAGCTTCGTGGTATTTTGCATAACCGTCTTCTATGTGAAAAAAGTGGTTTAAAATGGTATAAATCAAAGAAGTGATGATGATGAATAGGATAGGTTTTACTAGTCGACTTCTGTTTTCTGAAAGGTATTTTCGAATGTTTTGTCCAGGATTGATGGTGAGTTCACGTATGGTGTATAAAATTCCACGTTCAAAATGGAGCACGTGTTCAATCTCATGAACAATATAATGTCTATCAATTCTTTTTAGGCTTTTTGGTTGCCCACATGCTGGACAAAATTTAGAATTTATTTCAGTGTTACAGTTTGTGCAGTTCATTTAAAATTTGTCGGTTGTAAAATTGACATTAGCTTTTGGTGCTTATATTTATTCTTGTGCAATATAAGAGGTTGCGGATTAATTTTATGTCAATTTTGAAAAACCTTTGTTAGGTGCTTGCTTTGCTTATTTCAGCTATCAGCTTGTTCACATTCTTTTTATTCCTACCAAACGACACAACAGAAGGCTGTTTACTTATGTCACAGATACTATTTACTAAAACTTTGTCATGGTCAAAAATGATTGTAATATGCTCACCCCAGCTTCCAGAAAAAAAGCCTGGAAAAGTTTTTGCTTCAATGTATTGACCCTTTTTAGAAGTAATATGCCACCCAAGCTCCTTTGCAACTTTTTTAATTATCGGTTCAAGTTCATGCTGAGATAGCTTGGTTTGAATCACCTTGAATTTAAGTCGACTTTTCTGTAAAATATAAAATAGGAAGGCAAGAGCGGATGGAAAACTAAGAAAGAGGAATTCGCCGTCCTTAAGTATGTTCGGTGATTCCATAAAATAATTCCTTAAGTGAATAACTATAAGTGTTATAGGTAAAATCAATAAAAAAGCTACAATTCCATAGTGAGAAAAATTCCCATAAAAATCCAGTTTGAGTTTTTGTTCTCGTATTGAATATTCAATTTGATCAGTGGTCATGTATGTTTTGTGTCCAACGATTTTTGTGTAAGATATTGCATTAATTCTGTCGCCTTTGTCAAGGCTGGACTTGCCATTGGGTCATTGAATAATACGTTAATTGGTCCTTCACCAAAATAAAGTCCGTCTGATACAAGAAATGTAATTCTTACATTTCCTTTACTTGGATTTGGAAGTCTTGGCTTGTCCCAAACACCAATTTGGTTTACGATGTCTTGACTTTTTGCAAACAAGTCATTTGTTATTCTATTTGCAGAAGCATCATCTGTGGTTTCCCAAACTAAAATTTTCCCCGTTTGATTTATATATCGTGCTGTTCCGTCTTTAAAAGAGGCTAATACGTCAAGTCCGTTTTCAAGTCCAACCTCCACGATTACTGCAAGCAATTCTTTTTTAGCTGGCTTTTGTCCGCTTGAGAGTTGTCTATTGTAAGCTAGAATTTTTAATCTAGGGTCAGAATTTCTATCGTCGATGATGTTTTGTAAGTCTGCAACTGAACTTAGTTCTGAAAAAAGAATGTCAAACGGGTATGCATAAGGCTGTTGCGTTTTTTCTTTATATAGAGTGATGTTGTCGCAAAAAAGTAGATTGTAAATGAAGTTTGTCGAACTATCCTTGTATGGGTTAATTGATGCATTTTGAGGTTGTGCTGGTGTCTTTTTTAGAAAACTAAATATTCCCATAGAAGTTAAAATTAAGGTTGTAAAATCAGTCCAATTAATACTTTCTTTTTGGTGGTCATTGTTTATTGAGGTAGGTTATAGTTGACAACTAACATTTTGGTTTGGCGAAGGTGGAAGTTTCGATAAATTTTATGCAAGCTAACATTTAGAAACGAGAATTCTCTTCCACTTTTGCCAAGCCGCTGTCCACGATAGTCTTTTCTTACAGCATTTGAACAAGTTGAATGTTGTTTCCACAGTTGTCATTAAAAACGGCAACTTTCACTGTCCCCATTTCTGTTGGCGTTACGCTGAATTCAACCCCCAGATTTAACATTCGCTCATATTCTTGTTGCGTATCGTCAACATTGAATTGTGTCCAAGGAATACCTGCGTCAAAAAGTGCTTTTTGATAAACTTTTGCTGGTTCAAAATGGTTAGGTGCAGGCTCCAACAAAATTTCTGGTCCGTCTTGTTCGTCCTTGCTTACTACGGTCAACCATCTGTTGCCTCCGCCTACTGGTAAATCAATTTTTTTTACAAAGCCTAATTTCTCGGTGTAGAACTGCAAGGCTTTTTCTTGGTCTAGAACAGGAATACTGATTACTTTTACTTTCATGTCGTCTGTTTTTTATGATTAAGCAGCAAAGTTTCAGCTTTATATTTACAATGACTTTGTGAAAGTTGCTCTTTTTTGAAATTCAGTCGGTGTAATTCCAACACGAGATTTAAACAATGTGCTAAAAGAGCTTGGGCTGTCAAACCCGAGATCGTAACAGGTTTCGGTCACAGTAGTTCCTTTGCTCAATAGTAGCTTTGCTTGTTGAATCCGTCTGTCTATATGGTATTGTTTTGGCGTTTGTCCGTAATATCTTTTAAACAGTCGGAGCAAATGGAATTTTGATGTAAATTTAATGTTCGAAAGCAGACATAAACTCAGTTCTTTGTCAAAGTTATTGTTGATGTAGTGGCGTATTCCAATTACGGTTTCAAGATGTCGTTTGTTTGAATAGCAGATTTTCTCTATTCGAGTAATTTCCTGATGATAATAGGTCATAGTTTGTGTCGTCATAACATTAACGTTTCGGAGCTTGGTGGCTTGAGTAATTTACTAGGAACTAAGAGAAGAATCTCCACCGAGTTTCACCAGTGTCTTGTTGCTGCGGTTTTATAACTCCTCTGACTTAAATTCTTGTACAACTGTTTTAGTTGTGCTTACTACATCATTTCCTCCTTTGGTTATAAAAACCACTTTATACGTATTAAATTCAGTAGAATCTTTTAATGATGATTTTATATAAGATCCAATCGAATGAGCGAGTGTTTTTAATTCATCATTATTTTTTGGAATATTTACTCCGTTAACAACTTTAATTTCAAGTGATTTAGCTATTTTATTGTTTGAATTTATCTCACTTCCATTGACATCGAAATTATCGCATATAACTATTTTTTTAATTTCGCTTTCAAGGGTTGGAATATCTTTATTAAATTCTGCTTTAATCGGCTTAGTCGTTGTTACAGTACAGGCATTGATTAAAATTGCAATAGCAAGAACTGTAACAAGTTTAAATGGAAATAAAATCTTTGGTTTCATATGATTAGTTGTTGGTTATGCAAAAATGGAGGTTAACGTTAGGTTTATATTGTGCTAGATTAAAGCCACTGCCGTTTCGTTGCGCTAATGTAATTAAAAAGCAGAAACTTCGAGAATGATGTCTCCTGGCTGCTGTACGTCTGTGATGTGTACCTTTGCTAGCCTAGGGAGTGTCCACTTATTTAATTTTTATTTAGTTTGTCGTTTAAAAAGTCAAGTATTTCAATTGGAAGTTGACTATGAAATTTTTCTCTGTCAAATCCAACTGGATCTGTCGATGGAAGAAAATTTGGGTTTTTCATTGTCGCAGGAAATGGGCTTAAAAATGAAAAGTGACCTGCATTTTCAACTTCGGTTAATATGACTTTGGACTTGTCAGGAACATAATTCAAAACAATTTCTCCATTCCATTTTGGTGTAATTGGGTCGTGTTCTGCAGTGAACATTAATATAGGAATTGTTACTTTTTCTAACGAATTCATGAACCAACCTGCTCCTGGTGCAAGTAATACAATTGCTGTAATTCGGAAGTCAGGCACAACTTGTACAACTACATCTTCCTTTGTTCTAGGCACACCACCTGCTAAGGCCAACGCAGTATAACCTCCCATTGAGTGGCCTATAACACCAACTTTTTCTTGTGCAATATGTTCATTGAACCAATTATCAGCAAGTAGAAAATCAATTGTCAAACTAACATGTCTTGGTCTAGTTTCAAGATTTTCAGTGGTGTTTTCTAATGTATTGTTGTTGCGATTATTCCCATAATGTTCGAGCATTGCTACGATGTAACCATTTTTTGCCAAATGTGTGCTAATTGTTCTATACAAAAGATGTGAACCTCCGTTGCCGTGTGAGATTACTATTATCGGAAATTTGCCATCAATAATTTCTGCATCAGGACTTACATCCATTACATAGGGGCCAAATGAAATAGGTCTTGATACTTCGTTGGTCGGGTAGTGGACTAAAACAGGGAATGAAATGTTTTTGATGTCATCTCTAACTGTCAATTGTTTGCTCCCTACAAAAATTTCTGTCATTTTTTTAAAATACTTTTGCCGTTGCTTGTGTGTGGTTTGTCTTATTCTTGCCGCTAGCGTTTTGCAGGTTTAAGTTGAGCCTAAATTCACTTACACCAATTATCCTTAGCACTAAACTAATTAAAACGCTTCAAATTCTAGTGTTTTTGCATCGCCCGCGAGGCTTAACTTAAACCTGTTGTTGTATGCTGTTTATCTTTTCCATTCAGCAATTTCAAAATTCAATATATTTTTGTTTGTGTCAACTTTGAAATTTAATGTTTTCGTATAAATCGGGTCAATATTGTTTCCATATTCCACGATTAGTTCATATGAAATAATTGACGTGTCTATTTGGTCGGGTTCACCTAATATTTTTATTAATTCCTTTTCATTAATTCCTGTTAACTTGTAATTTCTTTTCAAGTCTTCAATCATATACTGTCTGCAAGCACAAGGAAAAAAATCTTCTTTTGTTGACCAAGCTTTCTTGTCAAATTTTATTTGTTGATTGCAAGCCAAAAGCCCAAAAACAATAATTAAAAATGTCCATTTCATAAGATCAGTTTTAAATAGCATATACGTTTTGCGGCTTGGCGAAGGTGGCAGTTAAGTGAAATTACTAAAAGATTGGAAAGGTTGAAGAAGAATTTTTCGCCACTTTTGCCAAGGCGCTGTTATAAGCAGCTATATGCTACTCGTTAAACCACTCTTGGCCATTTTCTAAGCGAACTAGAAAGTCTGTAAAAGATGTGCCTATCTCCACATGGTATTGCTCGTCGAGGTTTATAAAAGGTGAAAGAACAATTCTGTAATTTTCTTTAGAAATGTATTCGAGCGCTATAAATTCTCCTCCACCGTTTCCACCGATAGCTAGGGTGTTTGACAAATCATCTATTATACCATATTCAAGGTTATATTCTTTAAGTTCATCAACGTCCCATAACTGAACATATTCTTGACCAATATCTTTCTCGAAGCCTTGATAGCCTTGAATGAAATTCTTGTAATCTTCTGGGAGTCCAAAACCTGCAAACGTTTCGATCTCTTCTATATTTATCAATGCGTTATTAAATCGTTTTGAACAATTGTGTTTTAAAAGTATCATTTCAAACTGTTCCATGGCTTATTTGACTTTGGGTTATGCGCCTTGCTGTTGCTTATAACGTTTTGGCGCTTGGCGAAGGTGGCGATTTTCACCACAAATGTTGATGCGGAGAACCAAACTTTGATTAAAGACAAATGTGTCTACGGAGCACTGAACCGCCACTTTTGCCAAACCCGTGTTATAGGCAGCTCTTTTTTACCAAAACTTCCAACCTTTCTTTTTTATTAGTTCCTTTACTATCAGTTTTTTCGGTGGCTTTGGATTATCTTTTTCATATTCAAATTGATTTTGTGCATACTGTTTCATTTTGTCAATAGTTCCATTGAAATAGTACCCAGAACCAACATTCACAGGGTAATTAATGTCAACTTTGATTTTGCCTAAAACTTCATATTCGGTTTTGTCTGTTTTTAATCCAATAGCATAACACCAACCAATTTCATTTTCATTTTTCCAGTTCGCAAATGATTTTGTCAGTATTTCAGAATTTTCAAAATCTTTCAATAATGGTTTAGCTTTACTATTTATCCTGGTTAAAGCAATTAAATTAAGTCCTAATCCTGTGTCTTTTATGGCTTCTAAAACAATTGCTCCACCATAATTCTTATTTTCAAGTTCGAATATCACACAATCTCCTTTCTCAAAGATAGGTTGTCGAATTATTTTCTTTTTTCTTGACTTTGCTTTTGGCCTTTCTGTTTGTAAGTCTGTAAGAAATTTGTCCAGAACTGCTTTACGCTTTTTAATGTCCTTTTCGTCTGCTTCAAGTTGTCGCCATACTTCAAGGTCTGCACCTGTTTCAATAACCTTTTTTACTCGGTCGAAAATCTCTTTGTCGAGTTGTTTACACTCCCAATGTGCTTTTGCCAAAGCGAACCAAAAGTTATTACAGTCGTCCGTATCGTTAATTGTTTCTTGATTGTCAGCAATTAACTTTTTTGAAATTTCCGCCACATCAATTCCATCATTATACAAGTCGAAGAACTCAATGTAAATGTCAGCGTAAGTGTCGTTAGATGATATTGCTGTTCCCCAAGCTCCCATATTTTCTGTGTCGTGTCTGTTTTTTAGAGTTGCATATAACTTTGTGCAGGTTTAAGTTGAGTCTAAATTTATTTGAACAAATTACCCACAGCACTAAACTAAATAAAAAGCTTCAAATTCTTTTGTTCGCATTTAGCCAGAGGCTTAACTTGAACCTGTCGTTATAAGCAGTTTCATATTGCTGAAAATTCGTGTTTCTTATAAGTCAAACCGCCAAGATTGGTGTCAAATTTATAGTGTATTGTTAAACCTCCACCATTTCCTAGTTTGAAATTATTTTTCTTATATGTCGTGTAAAAAGGAATAACATTAATGAAAAAGTCACTTTGGTTTACCTTTAACGGCATAATTCGAATTAATGTTAGATGTCCACCATTTGTTTTTATAAGTTTCTTTAATTCATTTAGGTTGGGATATTGAATTTCTATATTGTCTATTGTCTTGGGCAAATTATCTGTAATTAAATAATTTGGTTCGACATATACGATATTAATTTTGTTTTTGTCAAGCGAATTGCAGTAGAATGTCAAAGCATTTCTATAGATGTTTGTTTCGTCGTTCTTTTCGGTATTGAACACTGTTTGCCCTAAACAGATGTTCGCAAATAAAATTCCGTAAAAAATTAGCAGTATCTTTTTGTTCATTGTAATTGCTTATAACGTTTTGCGAATTTGCGCATAAATGGCATTATTGCAGAACCGATGTCGTACCGCACTGAACTAAATAATTAACGAAAAACCTGAGTTGAACCACCGTCAGCCATTTTTGAACAAGTTTGCGGTTATGTGTAGCCATTTTATGCAACTGGTTCTCTTTCTAAGTCGCTGTATGGGTAATGTCCGGCTTCTTTTAATTTCTTAAATAGTTCAACACTTCCATTTGCTCGCGAAAATTCCATTTCACTTCTGAATACTTGAATACATAAAAGTAAATGATGTTGTCTGTCACCGATTTTAAATTTCTTATTATCAGGTTCATATAAATCGAATACTAAGCAAGAATTTTCTTCATCTTCTCCATTCGGCAATTCACAAGTTTCATTTGGATTCAAAACTGCTTCTCTTGAAAAAAATCCTATTTTCGTAAAGAAACCACAAACTTTTCTTTCAATAAGGCTGAACGGTGTCATTTCATTTTCACTATTATCGTAATCATATTTTGTGAATGCAACAAGTTCATATGTCCCAAGTCTGTTAGGTAAAGGTCCTGTTCCGTCAGGTTCCAATAGTTCCATTGTCGCAAAACCTGTCCCTTTTATATGATTTGGAAAATAATACATATCTACAGCTCCACCTACAGAAAATGGAATTATAGCATGACCCACAAAATTGTGCATTTCCCCAAACTTTTTCAAGTCCTTTTGATTTTAGTTCGTAATCAATTTCAAATTCTTGTTCAGTAAATTCCTTCTCGGTTGGTTTGTCTTTTTCACCGAAAAGTTTCTTAAGAAAATTCAGCATATTTAGTTGTTTTTATTATTGTAAAGGTCGTCGGTATGGTGACAGGTAACTCTCCGCTTGACGCTACTTAATCGGATAGTAAACATTTATAAACGAATATAAGCGTTTAACATCCGATTATTAAAATTTTTGGGATTGTAAGGAGCGAGCAATTGCTAGTAAAGCAAAAAAAGCTCCCAAAGGAGCTTTTTTAATATATCAGTTCATTAGTATCCTTAGTTATGCAATTTGCCTAATGAACAAATGAGCTAGTGAACAAATGAACTACTTAGTTCTTCATCATTTTCAAGAAACTAGCCAATTTGGCTTTCATTTGTCTTCTATCCACAATGAAGTCTAAAAAGCCGTGTTCCAATACAAATTCCGAAGTTTGAAATCCTTTAGGAAGATCTTTCTTGATCGTTTCTTTAATCACACGTGGTCCAGCAAAGCCGATTAAAGCGCCTGGTTCAGCAATATTAATATCGCCTAACATCGCATACGATGCCGTAACACCCCCAGTTGTAGGATCGGTTAATAAAGAGATATACGGGATTTTAGCTTGCGCTAATAAAGCCAGTTTAGCCGATGTTTTTGCCATTTGCATTAATGAAAATGCAGCTTCCATCATACGAGCACCACCAGATTTAGAGATCATTAAAAACGGCACTTTATTTTTGATGCTATAATCGATAGAGCGAGCAATTTTTTCGCCAACTACCGAACCCATCGAACCACCAATAAAAGCAAAGTCCATACAGGCCACCATTAATTCCTGACCCTCAACTTTTCCATGAGCAGCACGAATAGCGTCTTTTAAGCCTGTTTTAGCCTGACTTTCTACTATTCTCTCGGTATAAGGTTTATTATCGTTAAAGTGTAAAGGGTCGCCAGAAGTTAAATTAGCGAACATTTCGGTAAACTCATTATTGTCAAAAAGAACCTGAAAATATTCTTTAGATCCTATTCTTAAATGGTAATCGCAATAGTGACAAACGTATTTGTTTTCAATTAAATCTGCACTGTGTAATGCTTTTTTACAGTTTGGACATTTATTCCACAAGCCATCTGGTGCTTCTTTCTTTTCTTCTGTTGTGGTACTGATACCTTTTTTTTCTCTCTTAAACCAAGCCATGTTACTAGTTAAAAATGCGAGTACAAAGAAACAAAAAAAATAATTAAGAAAAACAGTATTGTGCTAGTGGTTGTTCGATTGTTATAGTGTGGCATTGGTGTTGCATTATTGGGTTCTTGAAAATTAACAATTTAACATGAGTTCGGGATAAGCATTTTGTATTTATGAGCTATCTTAAGCCTAAGTAACATCTCTCCGTTTTACTTAAATCGACCTTGGCCAGTGCGGAAAGCACCAATTATCCTTCGCAGAAACTTTAATAGCGCTGGGCGCAGTCGTGGATTTTTTTGCATACTTTTTTCATCTACAGGAAAAAAGTTTGTCCGCGAAGCGACAGACTTATAAATATGTTTCAGAAGTCAATGATTTAAGCGGCAACCGTTGTGTGTGCTATTTAAAGCTACTTCTTATATCGAACTCACGTTAATTTAACAATTCAATACTTCCTCAATCGACTAAAATAGTAGGGTAGTTATTGTAAAAAATACACTTAGGTAAAAATTATTGTTTTCTTGTTTTTTTTTATAACTTCGACATATCAAATTTAAATAGAAATGAGTTTAAAAGGCTATAAAGGCGTAATTTACGGAGCAGCCGTTCAGGAATTATTTGAACAGGCTAAAAAGCATCAATTTGCATTACCAGCAGTAAATGTTACAGGAACGAATACGATTAACGCAGTAATGGAAACTGCAAAAGCGGTAAATTCTCCTGTAATGATTCAACTTTCTAATGGTGGTGCACAGTTTTACGCTGGTAAAACATTAAATAACGATAATTTAAATGCCTGTGTATTGGGTGCAGTTTCTGCAGCTAAACATGTACATCTATTAGCAGAGCATTATGGTGTAGCTGTAGTTTTACATACAGATCATGCAGCTAAAAAATTATTGCCTTGGATTGATGGTCTTTTAACGCATGGCGAACAATTCTTCGCTGAAACGGGTAAACCTTTATTTTCATCGCACATGTTGGATCTTTCTGAAGAGCCAATTGAAGAAAACATGGAAGTTTGTGTGGAATACTTCAAACGCATGAACAAAATGGGCATGACGATTGAAATTGAATTAGGTGTAACTGGTGGAGAAGAAGATGGTGTAGATAATAGTGATGTAGATAGTTCAAAATTATATACTCAACCAAGCGAAGTTGCATATGCATACGATGAATTGAGCAAAGTAAGTGATCGCTTTACCATTGCTGCGGCTTTTGGTAATGTGCATGGCGTATATAAACCAGGTAATGTTAAATTACAACCTATTATTTTAAAGAATTCTCAAGATTACATTAAAGAAAAATATACCTTAACTGCAGAGAAACCAATCAATTTTGTTTTCCACGGTGGTTCTGGTTCATCTCAGGAAGAAATTAGAGAAGCGATTTCTTATGGAGCAATCAAAATGAACATTGATACGGATATGCAATGGGCATTTTGGCAAGGCATTTTAGATTACTACAAAAAGAACGAAGCATTTTTGCAAGGTCAAATTGGTAATCCAGATGGAGATGATAAACCAAATAAAAAATACTATGATCCACGTGTGTGGTTACGCAAAGGCGAGGAAGAATTTGTGAAACGTTTAACTGGTGCTTTTGAAGATTTAAACTGTATTAACGCGAACGATAAATTGTAAGCGGCAAACATTTTTCATAGCCTTTTGTTTTAAACAATGGAAAGCGTAACAGGGATAAGTGACTTGTTACGCTTTTTTATTGCGATAGTATTTTATTGCTTTAATATTGTGAACTTTAGAGAAAATAATAGTGTATGAAAAAGAAAAAAGGAAATAGTCTATTTGAACGTTTTGCAAATGCAGCCACTAAATTTACAGGAAGCTCACCGGCATTTATTGGCGCAGCTGCTATTGTTATTTTATGGGCAGTTACCGGACCATTGTTTGATTATTCTGAAACGTGGCAATTGGTAATTAATACAGGAACTACTATTATTACCTTTTTAATGGTTTTTTTAATTCAGAAAGCACAAAATAAAGATGGTAAAGCAATTCAATTAAAGTTAAACGAATTAATTGCCGCACAGGAACACACGAGCAATAGGATGGTTGATATTGAAGATTTAACAGAAGAAGAACTAGATCAACTCCATAAATATTATGTTAAATTAGCAGCGTTAGCTAAAAATGAGACAGATATTCATTGTTCTCATAGCATTGATGCGGCTGAAGAACTAAATCAAGAAAAATCGAAAAATATAAAACACTATAAAAAACCTAAAAAAGATGGACACGCTACAGGTACAAAAAGCAATAAATAAAGAAGAACTAGAAAAGGTTTTCGCCATTCGTAAAATCGTTTTTGTAGATGAACAGAATTGTCCACCAGAATTAGAATGGGAAAATGAAGATGTTTCCACTCATTTTTTAGCGTTATCAGATCATCAACCTTGTGGCGCTTGTCGTTGGCGTAAAACGGATCAAGGATATAAACTGGAACGTTTTGCCGTGTTAAAAGAATTTAGAGGACAAGGCGTAGGCAGAGCTTTAATTGCAACTGCTTTAGATGATTTACCTTCTGATGCGAACTACATTTATTTAAATTCACAATTAGATGCCATGAGTTTGTATGCTAAATTCGGTTTTGTTGCCGAAGGCGATCAGTTTGAGGAAGCTGGTATTCAGCATTTTAAAATGGTAAAGAAAGTGTAGACTGTTAAGCTATAGAATTGAAAAAGCCATTCACATGATCTGTGAATGGCTTTTTATTTACTTTGTTAAAAGTGTTTTTCTATTATTTACCTGATTTTAAACTTGGTAAAACAAAGTCATTAAGAACACTTTTAGCAGCCATTTTTTTCTCAATATCTGCAATGCTTCTTGGCGCAAAGCTCGACAGGTTTTCATAACCTTCTTTTGTAATTAATACATCATCTTCAATACGTACGCCAATGCTCCACCATTTTTTATCGCAATCACTGTTAGCAGGAATATAAATACCAGGTTCAATAGTGATCACCATGTTTGCTAGGAGTGTGCCTGAACTACTTCTATCGTGTACATCTAATCCTATATGGTGACTAAGTCCATGCGTGTAATATTTTCTATAGTCTTTTTTGTCTTTAATAATACCCAATTTTAATAAGCCTCCAGCAATTACTTCATTTGCGGCATTACTTGCTGCCGAAAACGTAGAACCATCTTTCAACGTTTTAAAAGCGGCTTCTTGTGCATCATATACAATTTGATAGATCTGTTTTTCACTTTCTGTAAATTTACCGTTTGCAGGTATGGTACGTGTAACATCTGCACTGTAACCATGGTATTCTGCGCCTACATCCATCAACACTAAAGAATTGCCAACCTTTGTTTTAGTATTCGTTTCATAGTGTAAAATACAGCCGTTTTCTCCAGCACCTACAATAGATCCGTAACCTACTTCTTCTGCACCGTATTTTTTATGTACAAATTCCTGTATGCCTTGTATTTCAAGCTCACTCATATTGGTGTTTGCAGCTTTCATCACTTCGGTATGTGCATGGCAAGAAATTTCTACCGCTTTACGTAACATTACTAATTCTTCTGGTGTTTTAATTTCTCTTAACTGGCCTGTTAATTTGTAGTAAAGCCTTCTAGCCGTATTTACATCTGATGTGTTGTCTAAAGAGATATTCGCTTTCTTCACAAATGAATTCACTAATCCAGCTAAAAGCAGAGATTCTGTTTTAGATTGTGCCATTGTTGCTGGCAAACTATATATGATATTCTTGAACTTAGATAGATTGATGGCATAATCTTTAAAATCACTGCCATTAAAGGCCATCGGAATACCTAACTTATCTTTTACACCTTCTACACCCAACCGTCTGCCTGTCCAGCTCTCTTGTTGAGCATTTCTTTTCTGTACAAAAAACAACTCTTTATACGCATTGCCTTTGTCATCAGTTTGTGCCTCTTTAAAAATAAATAGCACTGCATCCTGTTCTTTATATCCTGAAAAATAATATAAGTCGGGATTTTGATGATAGAGATAATCTACATCATTTGAAAAAGTTCGGGTAGGGTAGGCAAATACGACCATTACTGAACTATCTGGCATAATTTTACGCAATGCTTCTCTGCGTTGCGCATGAAAATCTTTGCTGAAATAATCTGTAGGTTCAAGGTCTTGGGCAAATGTAGTTTGCGCCACACATACCATAAACAGGATTGTAAGTAATTTTCTCATCATATTGTTTGCTTTTTTGATTACAGCATTGCTGATTTTTAAATATATATAAATTCAATTGTTTTAAATTATTGGTATAAAACATTTTACAATGCTGAATTATATATAAAGAAAGAAGAGATGATGAGGTTGGAAGTTGTACAACTAAATTACCACTACATTTTTAGCTAGCGTTTTAAATCTAACGCCATTTTCTTGTACCACTGTGATTGTTAGATGTCCGGTTTTACTAGTGTTGAGATCTTTAACTATTCCAGATTTACCTTTATGTGTGCCAGCTATAACCTTACACGACGCACCGTCAGTTACTTTTTTATCCATTACAAATAGGTGTAAAATTCAAAATTAGTGAACATCAATTCCGTCAAAATAAATCTCAGATATAGCAGTGTCATCAAACTTAGTGCCTTTATACACCTCCAAAATCTCAAATTTCATCCTCCATTTTGGTTTTAATTTGAGTTTCTCATAATCTTTCCTATCACTATTTCCGATTAGTTTAACTGAGAATATCTGCTCTTGTCTAGAATCTGCTAAATTTAAAATGGCATAAGGTTTATCATCAATATACATTTTAAGCCTTTTTACTCTAGAGTTCTCTTCCCACGCTGTTTTTGATTTTATATATCCATTTATGATAATAATTTTATTGATTCTAGGATTTTCAGGTGGAAAAGTATAGACTATAGTTTGACCAATACCATACCCAGGAACACCTTCAATCCAAGCAGTCTTATAATTTAGATCATTGAGGTTTGATGCGGCATAAGTGTTGTTTTTTGAAGGTTTTAGCACAGATGATGACGATGCTTTTTCTAATCCACCACCACAATACCAGCTACAACCGCTACCTAATATATCCCAATAATCCTCTTCATCAGAGTTACAATTGTCGTATATTTTTTTGTCTTCTTTAGAAAGTTTTTCATAACCTCCGGCTTGGTTTTCCTTTTCCCAGATAAGTTTACATTGCGCTTGATGTTTGTTAAATTTTAGTTCGCCTTCGGAGCTTTTATCAATTAGTTTTCCTAAGGTAGGTTTAAGCTCTTTAATGTCTTCTCTCAAAAAAAAGAACGAAGTGAATACTAAAATGGAGTATAATATGTAGCGCATAGATAAAGTTAATAATCAGTGTAATTTAACAATAAATCTCATTTAAATTTTAGTTAAATACCTTTGATGAAAATAGTATCGCCTCATGCCATTTATCCATGTTTAATCCTAAGTTTTCATTTTTGCTTTGCAAGAAAGAAATCAAATCTTCTGTAGCCAGATTTCCAGTTAAATCGTCTGCTGCCATTGGACAACCACCATAACCCTTTAAGGCACTATCAAAACGAGTACAGCCAGCTTTATAAGCTGATTCAATTTTTTCTAATCGGGTAAATGGAGTACTGTGTAAATGAATACCGATTTCTGTTTTATCGAATTTTTTTACCAATGCTGGTAAAATGGTTTCAATTTTTTCGGGAGTAGAAACGCCTGTTGTATCCGCTAGTGATAGTATGGTAACACCTCTGTTTACTAATTCTTCCCCCCATTTTTCTATAATCTCCACATTCCACTCATCGCCATACGGATTGCCAAAACCCATCGATAAATAAACTACTGCTGTTTTTTGATGTTTGTCGCAGAGATTTAGCATTTCTTCCACTGTGTTTAAAGATTGAGCAATGCTCGAATTTGTATTCCGTTGTTGAAAGGTTTTAGAAATGGAAAATGGAAAACCAAGGTACGTAATCTGATCGTGTTGGAGAGCGGCTTCAACGCCTCTTACATTCGCTACAATGGCTAATAATTTAGATCTGGTTGTGCTTAAATCTAATTGCGCCAACACTTCACTAGTATCTCGCAGTTGCGGAATTGCTTTTGGGGAAACAAAACTACCGAAGTCAATCGTATCAAAGCCAACTTGCAATAAAAGGTTAATGTATTCGGCTTTTAAGGCTGTCGGGATGAAATCGTGTAAGCCTTGCATGGCATCACGAGGACATTCTACTAGTTTTATTTTTTGGTTCATTCGGTTATTAGTATCATTGGTTCACTTGTTCATTGGATCATTAGTATTAGTTTATTCGCCAACACAAATGAACTATTGACTAATGAACTGCTGGGTTTTCTGTTTTTTGCGCTTGTGGACTATTTATCGCTTTCCATCTATCTCCTTTAAGAAATGGTCTGATGATTAAACGTGTGCCTCTATCGTAACTAAAATAGCTCCACACCCAATTTACAAAAACAATTAGTTTATTTCTGAAACCAACTAAAGTCATCAAGTGAACAAACATCCATGTAAACCACGCAAATATGCCTTGGAAATGGATTTTGCCGATATCTACCACGGCTCTGTTTCTACCAACTGTTGCCATAGAACCTTTGTCGAAATACTTGAAATTCTCCGTTGGCTTACCTTCAATGATATGGATTAAATTTTTAGCCAACAAATTACCTTGTTGTATGGCTGCTGGAGCAACACCAGGGTGTCCATTTGGAGTTTCATCGGTAATCATTGCAGCTACATCACCAATGGCATAAATGTTCTGGTAACATTCTACCTTGTTAATTTTATCAACTTTTAATCGATTTCCTCTAACTGTACATTCTGGTTTTAAACCATCCAACACGACACCTTTAACTCCTGCACTCCAAATTACAGTAGAAGAGGGAATATCGGTTCCATCCACTAGAGAAATCACACTGCCATCGTAGCTTTTTACTCTGGCTTCGGTAAGTACAGTTACACCTAATTCTTCTAAAAATTCTTTCGATTTCCTTTGTGCTTGTACAGACATCACCCCCAGTAATTCAGGTGATCCTTCAATTAAATAAATGTTTACTTTTTGAATATCCAGTTCGGGATAATCGTTTTTAAGTACATGCTTTTTAAGTTCAGCAAGGGCACCAGCAGTTTCTACACCAGTTGGTCCACCGCCGACTACTACAAAATTCAATAATTCTTTTTCCTTTTGAGCATCTTTTGCAATTAATGAAGCTTCGAGATTTTGTAAAATTAAGCTACGCAGATTTAATGCTTCTGGAATAGATTTCATCGGCATTGCATTTTCTTGAATTTCTGCCTGGCCAAAAAAATTGCTAGTTGATCCTGTTGCAATAACTAAATGGTCATAATGGATTGCACCAATCGTAGTTAACAACTTATTTTCTTCTGGAATTACTTTTTCTACTTCGGTAACTCTGAATGTAAGATTTTTTTGCCCTTTAAATATTTTGCGAATGGGAAATGCAATAGAATCAGCTTCTAATCCTCCACTTGCTACTTGATATAATAAGGGTTGAAAAGTATGGTAATTGTGTTTGTCAAGAATGATAACATCAACATTTTTATTTCGAAGTTTTTTGGCTAATTCTATGCCGCCAAAGCCTCCGCCAACGATCACTATTTTTTGTCTTCCGTTTTCCATATATAGAACAACTAATAAAACTATAAATTAGTTTGACAAATATAGAAAGTTATTGAGGCAATACAGGTTAATCCAGTTTAAGAAATACAGTTTAATGTAATACTATTTTGCCTAGTGGTCGATTAGAACCTCACCCTATTCACGTTAATGTTTTCCGCTTCTGTCTCTTCAGTCCCTCTCCTTGAGGAGAGGGATACAAAGGAACTCAGCCTAATTACTAGCTTTAATAGGGTGAGGTACAACAAAAAAGGGTTCCGAACTTCGGAACCCTTGTATTTTATTACAAATTGAAAGCTTATTTAACGGCTTTCTTTTCGTTTTTAGATAAATCAATTACAATTGGTGTAGAGATACATAATGATGAATATGTACCGATAATACGACCAATTAATAAAGCAAATATAAATCCGCGGATACTATCTCCACCAAATACGAAAATTACCATTAACACAAAGAATACAGTTAATGAAGTTAAAATCGTACGACTTAATGTGCTGTTTAATGCGAAGTTGATTAATGTATTACGTTCTTCACCATATACATCAGTTTTACCGCTTTCATTTAATTTCTCACGAATACGGTCAAATACAACTACAGTTTCTGTCATGGTATAACCCATTACTGTTAAAATAGCCGCAATAAAATCTTGTCCAATTTCTAATGGGAAAGGCAATACACCGTCTAAAATAGTATATAATGAAATTACCAATAACACATCATGGAATAATGCGATAACCGCACCTAAACCATATTGCCATTTTCTAAAACGTACTACGATGTAGATAAACATCACAAGACATGAGAACAATACTGCATAAACCGCACTGGTAATAATATCACTCGCAATTGTTGGGGTTACTTTTTGAGAACTTCCAATGTCAAACTTAGCTCCAGTTTCTGTTAACCCTTTTCTTAATGCATTTTCAACAATTTTATCAGCATTAGGATCTTGATCTGTAATGTGGTAAGGAGTAGTGATTTTTAATGAATTATCAGTTCCAGCAGTTTTTACTAAAGCTTCTTCACCTTCAAAGTTGGCTACTAATTTCTTAGTCACTTCTTCAGTATTCATTTTTCTATCGAACTTAACCATGTAAGTTCTACCACCTTTAAAGTCTACACCTAAGTTTAAACCATCATTTTTAATGTAGAAACCAATACCTGCAAGAATAATTACAGAAGAAATTACATAATATAATTTTCTATGTCCAACGAAGTTGAAAGCAATGTTTTTAAATGCATTTCTAGTTACGCCATTATCGAAAGAGATATTTGCTTTTTTGCTTAATAAACCTTCAAAAATTACACGAGAGATTAACACTGCAGCAAATAATGAAGTTACAATACCCACGCATAATGTAGTTGCGAAACCTTGAACTGGACCTGTACCGAAGATGAATAGGATAATACCTAAGATAAATAAGGTTACGTTCGAGTCAATAATTGAAGACATTGCATGTTTAAAACCTTCTTTAATTGCAACGGCTGTGTTTTTACCATGGGCAAGTTCCTCTCGGACACGCTCGAAGATTAGAATGTTCGCATCTACGGATAAACCAATAGTTAACACGATACCAGCAATACCAGGTAGGGTAAGTACAGCGCCAAATGCAGCTAGCACACCCATAATAAAGAATAAGTTGATTAATAAGGCAAGGTTAGCTACCCATCCAGCTTTGTTGTAATATAAAGCCATAAATGCTAGAATTACAACAAATGCAATTAAAAATGATGATAAACCACTATCAATTGCTTGTTGACCTAATGAAGGACCTACCACAAAATCTGAAACGATTTTAGCTGGAGCAGGTAATTTACCAGCTTTTAAGATGTTGGCTAAATCTTTAGTGTCTTCTAAGGTAAAACTACCAGAAATAGAAGATACACCATTAGGAATTTCATTCTGTACAGTTGGTGCAGAATAAACAGTATTATCTAAAACAATAGCAATTGCTTTTTTATTATTTGGATCAGCAGATGCATCAGCAGTAATTTTTTTCCATTTTGCAGCACCATCGCTGTTCATGTACATGGTTACTTCTGGTCTGTTTTTCTGATCGTAGCCTTGCATTGCGTTAGAAATCGCATCACCACCTAAATCAGGTCTTCCATCTAAAGAAGAAACTTTGATCGCATACAATTCAAATACTTTGCTGCCTTCCATTGGTTTCAAGCTCCACATGAATTTCATGGTGCCTGGAATTAATGACTTAATTTCTGGTCTAGCAAAATATGCTTTTACTTTTGCAGTATCTTTTTGTAAAGTCCAACCTACAACTGGTCCTGGGCGTAATGCTTGTTGACCATTTTCTGCAGTATATGTAGGAATACTTAATACTGAGAACAGTGGATTAGTTTTGCTTGCTTCTGCTTTTTTAGCAGTTGATGAAGTATCTTTTGGAGCGCCTTTAGTTAAGTTCGCTAACTTACTGCCTTTAGCTGCAGTATCTGCAGGTTTAACAGCAGCTACAGCTACCGTATCTTTTACGGTTAATGCAAGTGTTTTGTTAATGTTCTCTAACACATTAACAACCTCTTCGTTTTGATAAACTTGCCAAAATTGTAATTCAGCAGAACCCTGTAATAATTTACGAACACGTTCTTTGTCTTGTACACCTGGCATCTCAATAAAGATTCTATTTGAACCTTCTTGTTTCTGCATGTTAGGAGATACCACACCAAAACCATCAATACGACTACGTAAAATAGTAAATGAACGATCTATTGCGCTATTCGCTTCTTTAGATAAGAATTTTTTAACATCGCCGTTGCTTGCGTTCGCTTTTAATTGGCTAGCGTTATCTTGATTAGCAAAGAAATCTGCTAATTTTCCGTTGGGTGCAAGTTTTTCATATTCATTCACAAACAAAGTGATGAAATCGTTTCCACCAGCATTCATTTGAGTTTGTGCGTTTTGTAATGCCTGATTAAAGTTAGCATCTGCAGTATTACCAGCTAAAGATTTAGTCAGCTCAGCCAACGAAATCTCCATTGTAACGTTCATTCCGCCTTTTAAATCAAGACCAAGGTTAATCTCTTTACCTTTTACTTGTTGATAGGTTAACCCTAAACCAGGATAAACAGCTACAGTCGCCATTGAATCCAGATACGCTTTTTCTTTCGCCACATCGCCTTTAGCATAAGCTTTGGCATCTTTTTCTACGTTATAAGTAACTAGATTAAATGAGAGAGAATACAGACAGACAATACCTAATAGTATTGCCATAAATTTAATAAAACCTTTACCTTGCATTTGTTTGTAAATTATTTTTTTCTATAGTATGCTGTTTTTTAAACAAGTCGGCAAATCTAATTATTTTTTTAAATAATAGGTATCTTATTGAAATTTTATTAAGGAAATTTCGCTATTTGCGTTCTAATGTTGAAAAAGTGTAAGCTACGTTATTTTTTTCGTCAGCTTCGTGATATTCTTGATGGATTTCTTCCCATTCATTTTTCGTCAGTTCTGGGAAAAAGGCATCCGCCTCATAACTTTGATGAACGGTTGTTAAATATATTCTATTGGTAACAGCAAGCGCATGTTTGTAAATCTCAGCACCGCCAATAATAAATACTTCTTGTTCTTGCGCACAAAGTGATAAAGCTTCTTGTAAACTATTAACCACTTCAACACCTGTAATTTCTAAATCTGTTTTACGGGTAATGACAATGTTCCTTCTATTTGGTAAGGGTTTGCCAATAGAATCATACGTTTTACGACCCATGATGATGGTGCCACCAGTTGTAATATCTTTAAAGTGTTTTAAATCGGCAGGTAAATACCATAACAACTGATTGTCTTTTCCAATGGCATTATTTTCTGAAATGGCTACTACTATGGATACTTTGTTCATTGGTTCATTAGTTGATTGGTTTTGAAACCTCACGTCATTGCGAGGTAAGAAGCAATCTCCTAATATATTTCGCTTTAAGATTGCTTCGTACCTCGCAATGACCGTATAACTTAAACGGCTACCGCTCCTTTAATATGTGGATGTGGATCGTAGTTTTCCAAAGTGAAATCTTCAAATTTAAAATCGAAGATATTTTTTACTGCTGGATTAATGTGCATTTGAGGCAAGGCTTTAATATCTCTACTCAATTGCAATTTTGCTTGCTCAATATGGTTGTTGTATAAATGCGCATCACCAAGTGTGTGAATGAAATCGCCATACTGTAAACCGCAAACTTGTGCCACCATCATGGTTAATAGCGCATAAGAAGCGATATTAAAAGGTACGCCCAAAAATATATCAGCACTGCGTTGATACAATTGACAACTTAATTTCCCATCAGCTACGTAAAACTGAAAAAATGCATGACAAGGTGGTAAAGCCATGTTTTCTATTTCGGCAACATTCCAGGCAGAAACAATAATCCTTCTTGAATCAGGGTTGTTTTTTATGGTATTAATGATTTGAGTAATCTGATCAATTTTTTCGCCATCTGGTTTTGGCCAACTGCGCCATTGTGAACCGTAAACAGGACCTAAGTTCCCGTTTTCATCAGCCCATTCGTCCCAAATTTTTACGCCATTATCTTTTAAATATTTGATATTGGTATCGCCACTTAAAAACCAGATTAATTCGTGTATAATAGATTTTAAGTGCAATTTTTTGGTAGTCACCATAGGGAAACCTTCCTGCAAATTAAAACGCATCTGATAACCAAAAACGCTAATTGTTCCTGTACCTGTGCGGTCGTGTTTTTGTGTGCCATGATCTAGCACATGTTGCATTAAATCTAAATATTGTTTCATCTTATCTTAAAGGAAGAATAATCCTATTACAAAACTAAAAATTAAAATAATCTTTCTCCTTTTCGTTTTTCCACATTGTGGAATTTTACCAACTATTTATAAATAATTTACAATTTGTATGTTTGCAAGGTAGCTTAACTTTCAAATTGCACATCCAGAAATCGTAATTCGTAAATCTAAAATCGTAAATCAATAAGATGCTATCATTTGCTAATGCTAAACTAAATTTAGGCTTATTCTTAACCGAAAAACGAGATGATGGTTATCACAACCTTGAAACTGTTTTTTATCCAGTTAAGTTGTACGATGTAGTAGAATTAATTGATGCAGAAGAAACCAGTTGTAGTATAAAAGGTATTGATATTCCAGGCAATGCTGATGATAATATTTGCTTAAAGGCATTTAAGCAGCTGCAAAGTGATTTTAAGTTGCCAAATCAGCAAATTATTTTATTAAAAAATATTCCAGTTGGTGCAGGCTTAGGAGGTGGGTCCGCTGATGCAGCATTCTTAATTAAACTCGTGAACGAAAAATATAAATTGGGTTTGTCAGTTGAAAAAATGCAAGACTATGCTAGAGATTTAGGTGCAGATTGTGCTTTTTTTATTGAAAACAAACCAGTGTATGCGTTTGCCAAAGGCGATGAATTTGAAGACGTAGAACTAGATTTATCTGCGTATTATATGGTGTTGGTAAAACCAGCTGTACATGTTTCAACTGCCGAAGCCTACCAAAATGTAAAGGTAAAGCAGCCGCTAATTTCCCTGAAAGAATTGATACATTTGCCTTTAAGCGAGTGGAAAGGTAAAATTGTGAACGATTTTGAGACTTCAGTTTTTGCAAAATATCCACAAATTGACGAAATAAAAACAAAGCTTTATGCTGCAGGTGCTACATTTGCGCTAATGAGTGGCAGTGGATCATCTGTTTTTGCCATTTTTGAAAAACCAGTTCAACTTTCTGAATTAGAAAAAGAGAACCAAGTTTTTTATAACGTTTAATTAAAATGGAAATAAATCTAATCCGCAAAAGCGGGAAATTTAACTTTGAAGCTAGTAACGAATCTGGATTTACAGTAGAGCTAGATGCAAAACCTGCTATTGGAGGGGAGGGTAAAGGCTTTAGACCAATGGAAACCTTGCTTGTTGGTTTAGGTGGATGCAGTGGTATCGACATGGTAAATGTATTGACCAAACAAAAGGAACCGTTAAACGATATTAAAATAAGCATCAAAGCCACACGCAGGGATGAAGAAATGCCGCCAATTTTTGATGTGATAAATATTCACTTTGATTTATTTGGCGAGTTGAGCACCACAAAAGTAGAGCGAGCTTTACAAATGACATTTGATAAATATTGTTCGGTATCGAATATTTTAGGTCGCTCTGCAACAATAAATTTTACATATACAATTAATAAATAGACAATAAACTGCTTACGCAAACGAATTACTATTGAACATTCATAGTAATGAACTAATGAACCCGATTATGTCCGAAAATTTTGAAACCATCGCTATCCGTACCCAAACAGAAAGAAGTTTACATAAAGAACACTCTTCACCAATCTATTTAACCTCAAGTTATAAGTTTGATGATGCAGAAGAAATGCGTGCTTTATTCGCCAATGAGAAAGAAGGGAACGTGTATAGTCGCTATTCTAATCCAAACACTTCAGAATTTATAGAGAAAATGTGTTTGTTAGAAGGAGCAGAAGATGGATTTGCTACGGCAACTGGTATGGCTTCTATTTTTACCACATTTGGTGCTTTCTTAAAAAGTGGCGATCATATTGTTTCAAGCCGTTCGGTTTTCGGTTCCACACATCAATTATTAACCAATGTGTTCTCTAAATGGGGTGTAACTTTCGATTATGCAGATTTAGATAAACCACAAGATTGGGAAGGATTGATTAAACCAAACACCAAAATTGTTTTTGTCGAAACACCTTCAAATCCTGGTATTGATATCATTGATTTAGAATTTATCGCTCAACTCACTAAAAAACATAAGGTGCTTTTTGTAGTTGATAACTGTTTTGCTACACCTTACTTGCAACAACCACTAAAATTGGGTGCAGATATTTCTATTCACTCAGCTACTAAATACATCGATGGACAAGGTCGTGTGTTAGGTGGGATTATTTTGGGAAGAAAAGATTTAATTACCGAAGTGATGAACTTTGCTCGTCACAGCGGACCATCTTTATCTCCTTTCAATGCCTGGATATTATCAAAAAGCTTAGAAACTTTAGCTGTTCGCATGGATCGCCATTGCGAGAATGCTTTAAAAGTCGCAGAATATTTAGAGCAGCATCCGAAAATTAAATTGGTAAAATATCCATTCTTAAAATCACATCCTCAACATGAAATTGCGAAAAAACAAATGTCACAGGGTGGAGGGATTGTAACCATCGTTGTAAATGGAGGAATTGATGGAGCTCGTAAATTTATGGATGGACTGAAAATGTTTTCTATCTCAGCAAATTTAGCGGATACACGTTCAATTGCGACGCATCCAGCTACGAGTACACATAGTAAACTAACAGAAGAACAACGTTTAGAAGTTGGAATAGAGCAAGGTTCAATCCGCTTATCTATCGGTTTAGAACATATTAATGATATTATAGCTGACATTGAAGGAGCGTTAGCCAATTAACAATTTTCAGTTAGCAGTTTTATAAAAAGAGCAAGCCTAAATAGTTGCTCTTTTTTTATGAATGAAATTTTTTATTTCGTGCTAACTAATATAATCTCTATCCTCGTCGCTCAATGTTGATTTGTTTTCGTTAGCCTGATGGTTTTCGATCTCTTGATCATAACTGCTTACTGTTTTTCGTGGCCTGCCAGCTAAAAAACCTAAAATAAAGCCAATGATGATACAAATGCCAATCACAATGAGTTTTGATATAGCCACAGGAGCGCCAATAATAAAATCGAATTCTACCGGTTCGCTATTAATCATTAAGAAAATGGTTAAAAGTGCTGTAATGACAATGATGATAATAGTTTTTGCTTTCATTTTATTTTAATTAAAACTCAATTCCCTTTTAGAGGATTTAGGGGTAGCGATTAAAAACTGTAATTAAATAGTAATTCTAAGATAGGGTTTTGATTGTAGATTTTATTAACAAAGACCACTCTTGCACCTAAATCGACAACAGGTTGATAACGAAGCAGGTTTATACTACTACGCAATTCGAGGCCAAAAGTTTTAGGTTGTGTTAAATTTGTTTCCGAACCAATGTTTTCATAATGGCTAAAAACTCCACCTCTAAGGTTTCTAATGTACGCTAAAGAGCCGATTTCTGCATCTGGAAAGGCAAATGGGAAACGATAATTGAATAATAATGTATTTCGTAATTCACTCCTCGCATTAATTTGTCCATAGCCATACACGGTATTAATTTCAGTATTGAATTTTAAAGTTCCACTACTTTCTTGGTAATTAAAACTTGCCATAAAAGAATGATTTTTAGCAAATCCGGGAAAATAGAATGCACTTTCAAAAGCAAATAAATCGCCAGTTAACCGCTTATCAAAAGGTTGATTAAAGTAACTTAAATTAATAATTTGCGCCCACTTTGGAGCTACATCTCGCTCTGCAGTACGTAAGCTATGACTAAAACCTAATTTGTAGTTTATAGGGAATTTAATGGTCTTGTTAAATAGCATAGCCTCTTTTGGTGCAAAATTTCGTTGTGTATAACTTGTACCTAGTTCTGCCAAAAAACTATAATTATGATGGTATGCACTAAAATTAAGCGGAACGCTTGCTTTTATATCAAGATAATTTTCTCGCCAATTCGCTTGATTTATCGCATTTCCTAATCTATAAAATCCTGTTCTAGGCCGGTTAGTGAACTTTGCGTTTAAAATAGGGTATAAGCTTTTAAAGCTAAAGCCAGCGGTATAGGCTATTTTTCTTAAATCGCTGTAATAATCAATTCCTGCCGAGAAATCGAAAATGTTTAATAAATCGTTAGATTTTAAGCGTAAACCTAGTCTATCGTCTTCATCTATTGTTGGACTTAAACTATGGAAATTGAAAAGATGCGCTAAAGGTTGGTAAGATTTGGATTGATACGTACTATCAGGTATATCTTTGAAAATATTGATTTTTTCTTGCTTATTAGCTGCTGCGCCAAAATAAACAAAGTGATTTTCTTGAATTTCTCGATGTGAAATAGGTGTTTTTGCAATTTCATAACCCATCACTTGGTAATTGTTAAAAAGAATAGATTTGCTATCGGCAGATAAACTCGGATTAAAAGCGCCGTATTTTGCGGCCGTTAGCGCCGTTATTTTTTTATCGACAGGGTTGATGTCATAAATATTATCTATTCCGCTTAGATGGGCGTTAAATGCGATTTCACTGCCAATAAATGTTGGCCTGCTTAACTGCTGAGTGGTTTCGATTATTAGTTGCGTTCTCTTTCCAGTTTTATCTTGTAGCCAAAGTGATTTTCCTTTTTCACTCACACTAATCCAACAGAGTTGAGTTCCATCTGCATTCAGTGCTGGAGTTTGTAAACTGAAATTTTCAGGATTTGGATGTGTCTTATTGATTTTTCCGGTTTGCAAATCAAGTTCTACTAAATTACTTTGATTGCCTAAATCGATTTGTACTGCAACTAATTTTTTTCCATCACCAGAAAGGGCGGGAGAGAAGAGCCTAGTTTTAAATGTTAATTGACGTTTGGTTTGCTTTGCGAAATCATAGATGCAAATTACGCTATAACTTCTTTGTCTGTAACGTGGATCAAATCGTATTTCATCCCAAACCAATTTTCCATCCCCATAACTAAACCAAGGCTGTTCCTGATAACCGATTTTAAAAAGTTCTTTTTCGTTTTTAGTTTCATCAATAACCACAAAAGTTGCAGTTTCTGCTTTAGTTTGCTTTAAAGCTAGAATATGGGTATTCGCTAATTCTGTAGGTAAAAAATAATTGCTGGCATATTTTGCAGGTCGATTTAAACTTTCGTAAGTATCACTTTTGTTTAATTCATCTTGCTTTTTCCAGTTATTTTCGAGTTGAGCAAGCATTTTTAAATAATAATTCTTGGTATTGCTTCCTGTAAATTCTTTTAAGCTTTGAGAAAAAGGATATAATCTAAGCGGGCGATTATGAATGGCGGTGAGTAAGCTATCTTGTATGCTTTCGCCAAATTCTTTTTTAAGGTTAGTAACCATCAAATATCCTAATTGGTAATAACCTGGTATTTGATCTTTGTCCGATCCAAAATATGCTTTTGAATACGAGAATTTTTTCCCGCTTAAAAGCGAAGTACGAAAAGGCATGATCCATGAAGGTTGTCTACCGCGACCAACATTTGTTAATGAGGTTTCGGTGTTCACGGCATCGCCTTCAAAAAACCAAGTTGGGATACTTAAGCCCATGTAAGCAAAATAAATTTCTTCCGGAAAAGGATGTGCTTTTCCACCAGTTATTTTGTCAAACTGTGCCACATGCCTAAGCTCATGAACTGCTAAATTATTTAACCAATCTTGACTGTCAAATTGCTGCGGAGGAGTGGTGTAAAATTGCACCTTTTTTGGGGCCAATTGAACGAAGCCATTTGCTATAGTTCCGCGGTTTTGAAAGACGATTGGAATGCTTGTTTTTTGGCGGTTTAAACTTTGTCCAACTGAGGGGTAAATTTGGCCGATTGTATTTGCCATTCTTTGTGCTTCTTTTTCTAACTCGATAGGGTAGATGAGTGTAAAGCCATTGCTCTTAATTTGTCTCCATTTTACACTAAGTGGGTTTTGCTCATTGTCGAAAATTTGCCCAAAAACACTAATTGAAATAAAGCTTAATACTATAGTATATAAAATACTGATTTTCAATTTTGTATATGCTTTATTTATATTCATTCAGATGGTATGCTAAAATTATTAGTTTTATGATTTTTTAAATATGCAATTTATCTTATTTGTTAATTTATATTGTATTATTTAATGTATTGATTTTAAATAAATTATAAATTTTATATAATTAATAATAGTAGTTACTATTTATGCAAAAATTAAATGATTAAGAGCATTAAGTAGAGAATTTCATCTTATGTGCTATCTCCGTAATTTGATGATGTTAAGATACACTATTTATGTTGATTTTAAAGCAATAAATTTCTCCTACTTTTTTAAAATGTATATATTTTTGTTAGCTATGCAGCAATAAATAGGCTCAATTTTATGAAGAAAACACACCAGATAATAAGAGTTTTTTAGTGTTTTCGCATCCTCTTTTACCTCAAATTTAAGAGCGTAAATGTGTGTAGAAATAGGCTATTTTTTACCTGTTTTTATTACTAAAATTTGATTATAAAATGAGCTGTTTTAGAGGTTGTTTTTGAAGATGAAAAACGTATCCCCTACCCTAGAGTAGTTGCAGGAATTAGCTTTGATTTCTTGCTCGTCATTCCCATGAAAACTGGAATCGTAATACGTAAAAAAAAGTCTGCTATTGCATTATGATTCCCACCTATAGCTATCGGATCAAGTTGGGAATAACGCAATCGAATTGAAGCAAGCAAGAGAGAGCTATTAACTCTTATTTTTACGTTTTTTATAGATTGGATAAAGGAATACTGCAGCTAAAATTAACAACGAACCTAAGTAAAAACCAGAGGTCATATGTTCTTTACTGCCAAACAAAATGAAGGCTAAAACAATACCGTATACAGGTTCTAAATTTGTAATTAGAGCAACTCTAAAGGCAGATAAGGTGCGCATCACTCCTACACCAGCTACATAAGCTAAGGCGGTACATATGGTGCCTAAAATGAGCAAATAAAACCAATCTATTCCACTTAAATTGAAGTTTTCAGTATATAAACTTTTATCAAATAAGCGATATACTGTTATCCAGAAAAACGCTCCAGCCATTTCATAAAAGCCTATAATGCTAGGGCCGGTTTTTTGAACCAAAGTTGAGTTTATAGTGGAAAAAAAGCTTGCTGCAACCGCAGAACAAAGCCCAAAGATTATTCCAGTGGTGTATTTAGTTTCAAATTTAAAGATTAAGTAAATGCCTAAAATGATCAATAAACCAATTAAGATATCGCCTTTAGAAATGTTTTGTTTTTTCAATATAGGCTCTAAAATTGCAATAAATAACGTTACTGAAGATAAGCAGATTAAGCTAACAGATACATTGGCCACTTTAATAGAGTGAAAAAAGAAAATCCAATGCATGGCTACGATGCTTCCTGTAAAAAAGAATTGTAGAAATTGCTTTCTACTAACTTTTATACTGGTTTTGCTCAACATAAAATAAGCAAATAAGCTAACGCTAGCGATTAAAACACGGTACCAGACCAATTGTACCGCATCAATGGATATTAATGCCCCCAAAATGCCTGTAAACCCCCAAATAAAAACGGTTATGTGTAATATAAGAAGGTTTCTGTTTTCGTTTGGTTTAAGATCAGCGTTCATCTTATTTTGGAGCTCTTCTAAGTAAATACAAGCCTAAAATTCCAAAGAATATGGTTGGGAGTAAAACGGCTAACAATGGAGATAAACCGCCTTTAGTAGAGAACATTTTAGCAAATTGGTTAAAAACAATATAGGCGAAACTTAAAATGATACCTATTCCGAGTGGTAAACCTACACCACCACGTACCTTGCGAGAGGAGAGTGCTACGCCGATTAATGTTAAGATAAAAGCAGAAAGGGGTTGAAACCAGCGTTTATATTGCTCAAAAAGCAAATCGCTCATTATTCCAGAACCTCTCGTCCTTTCCTTTTTTATCTTATCTGATAATTCCTTTCCACTCATGCTCTCAAAAACGTTCTGATATACAGAGAAATCGTCTGGTTTCATATCGAGTACTGTGTCTTTTTGTAAAGCAGATCCGTAAATCATCGATTCTTTCATCCCATCGACATTTCTAACCGTATAATTGGTTAATTTCCAAACTCTTTTAATCGAATCATAAGAAATCTGATCAGCAACTAACTTTTTCTTAAGTATGTCGCCTTTAAATTTATCAAGCGAAAAACGATAGCCTATATTCGTTCTATTATCGAAATTTTCGAGATAGATATAGGTATTGCTATCAATTTTCATGTGGATATTCGTTTTTGTGTACGCTTTATCCTTATCTATAACTTCATTTTCAAATTTATTTTTAATCCTATTGGTATACGGAAGAATATATAAATTCGATAATAAATTAACGGAGAAAATGATAAATGCGGAGATGAAATATGGTCTTAAAAAGCGATTAAAACTTACTCCACCACTTAAAATCGGTACAATTTCAGTTTGATCGGCCATTTTAGCCGTGAAAAATATAACCGCAATAAAATTAATCAACGGCGATAGCATGTTTACATAAAATGGAATAGAACCAGCATAATAATCGGTGATGGTTTGCCAAATGGTCATGTCTTTTTCTAAAAAATCATCCAATTTTTCAGAAAGATCAAAGATCACAATGATAATTACAAACAAAACCAAGGTGTACACAAACGTGCCTAGGTATTTGCCTATAATAAAGCCATCAATAATTTTTAAACGCTGCCTGATGTATTTCATTTATAATTTATTACCTAATATAGTTACCATTTTGTTCTTCCAAGCGTAAAACTCTCCTGAAATGATTTTTTCTCTTGCTTCATTCACTAACCATAAATAAAAATGCAGATTGTGAAGCGTGGCAATTTGTGCACCTAGTATCTCTTTAGAGTGCATTAAATGTCTTAAATAGGCTTTAGAATACACCTGATCTGCATGTAAATCGCTATCAGCATCTATAGGAGAGAAATCATTCTCCCATTTTTTATTGCTGATATTAATAATACCATTTCGTGTAAATAACATTCCATTTCTAGCATTCCTGGTTGGCATTACGCAATCAAACATATCTACACCTAACGCAATATTCTCTAAAATATTAATTGGCGTACCAACTCCCATTAAATATCTAGGCTTATCTACTGGTAAAATATCGCATACAACTTCCGTCATGCCGTACATTTCTTCGGCTGGTTCTCCAACAGATAAACCACCAATTGCATTGCCCTCTCTGTTCATTGAGGCTATAAATTCAGCAGATTTTACGCGTAAATCTTTATAAACAGAGCCTTGTACAATTGGAAAAAGCGTTTGGTCGAAGCCATATTGGGGTTCTGTCGTATCGAAACGATGGCAGCAACGCTTTAACCATCTGTGGGTCATGTTAATAGAATTGGCAGCGTATTTATAATCGCAAGGGTAAGGTGTACATTCGTCAAAAGCCATAATAATATCAGCCCCAATTGTACGCTGAATATCCATTGCATATTCTGGTGTAAACAAGTGTTTTGAACCATCTATATGCGAGCGAAACGTAACTCCTTCTTCTTTAATTTTACGAACTTTACTCAAAGAATAAACTTGATAGCCGCCACTATCTGTTAAAATAGGTTTATCCCAGCCAATAAATTTATGTAAACCCCCAGCCGGCTCGATAATATCTAAACCTGGCCTAAGGTATAAATGATAGGTATTCCCTAAAATAATCTGCGCTTTAATGTCTTCTTTTAGTTCTCTTTGGTGTACTGCTTTTACCGTTCCAGCAGTACCAACAGGCATAAAAATTGGTGTTTTAATATCGCCATGGGCAGTTGTAACTGTTCCCGCTCTGGCTTTTGATGATGGGTCGTTAGCCTGTAAAGTAAATTTCATATTGTTTATTATCCTCTTCAAAAATCTGTCAAAAATAGTAAGAATATTCCTTTTATCAGGCTCTTGAATTTTTTATCAACATAAAGCCACATTACAGATTAAAAATGAGAGATTTGCTAGCTTTCAAAAATACACTGTGGAATTAAATTTATTAGAGATCTGCCTACTCGGCCCTTTAGCTTTTTGCTTTCTTGTTCAGCTTTATTTTAGCTTGTTTATTCATTTAAAACTAGCATTGGTTAAGGTGGAAACCCTTCCAGAACAAGCTAAAAACCCTATTAGTGTGATTATTTGTGCTCGTAATGAAGCAGAAAATTTAAAAACATATTTACCCACTATTCTTCAACAAGATTATCCAAATTTTGAGGTTATTGTAGTGAATGACCGTTCTTGGGATGGCACCGCCGATATTTTAAAAGAGTTTGCAAAGAAATATGAGAGACTTAAAGTAGTTTCTGTTGCTGACGGAGAAAAATTTATTGCAGGAAAAAAGTTTGCAGTAACCATGGGAATTAAGGCTGCAAGCTACGAATGGTTGGTTTTTACAGATGCAGATTGTGAACCAGCTTCACCAAATTGGTTAATGGGTATGCAACAACCTGAAGATGAGAACACAGAAATTGTATTGGGCTATTCTCCGTATTTTAAAAAACGCGGATTATTAAATAGCTTAATTCGTTTTGAAACATTTTTTACAGCAGTAAATTATTTGTCTTTTGCCTTAAAAGGAATGCCATACATGGGCGTGGGTCGAAATATGGCCTATAAAAAATCACTATTCTTTAAAAATAAAGGTTTTGCAGCCCACATGCATATTCCATCTGGTGATGATGATCTTTTTGTAAATGCAAACGCAAATAGACACAATACAGAAATTCGGATTAACAAGGAAACTCAAGTTTGGAGTGAGCCTAAAATGTCATTTATTGCCTATTTGAGACAAAAGAAAAGGCACTTTGGTGCAGGTAAATTGTATAAATCAAAACATCAATTTATATTATCCTTGCAAATTATTGTTCAGTTTTTGTTTTATGGGTTCGGTATTGCTTTGCTGTGTTTTCCAGAAACGCTTTATATTGCTTTAGGGGTATTTGGATTAAGCATTTTGATCAGAAGTTTCATTTATCCACGTTTATTAAAACGCTTAAATTATGGCGAATTAAGTTGGTGGTTTCCACTATTAGATATCATTTTATTTGTTTTTTTAGTGTTTAATGCCATTCTATCTATATTTGTTAAAAAAGTACAGTGGAAATAAAATAGATTGACGATTTTAGATTTACAATTTACGATTCGAAACTACCAACCGAAAATTACCAACTGAAAACCGAACTATGTCTGAAGTTAAACCTGATATCATTTTAAAATATTTTAAAAATTTAACGGAACAGCAACTTGCGCAGTTTACGCAATTGTATGATTTGTATAGTTTTTGGAATGCACAAATCAATGTTATTTCTAGAAAAGATATTGACGAATTATATGAACGTCATATCTTACACTCATTAGGAATTGCTAAATTTTGCACATTTAAAGCAGGTGAGAAGGTATTGGATGTAGGTACAGGTGGTGGTTTTCCAGGTATTCCATTAGCTATTCTGTTTCCAGAAACTGATTTTCATTTGGTAGATTCTATTGGGAAAAAGATTAAAGTAGTTACGGAAGTTGCGGCGGCTTTAGGCTTAAAAAATGTAAAAGCTAGCCATTTAAGAGCAGAACAAGTAACTGACAAGTATAATTTTGTGGTTTCTAGAGCGGTTACACGTTTAATAGACTTTTATCCATGGATACGTGGAAAGTTTGCCAAAGAGAATAAAAATGCCATTCAGAACGGTATTCTTTATTTAAAAGGTGGTGACTTAACAGAAGAGATTAAGGAAAGTAAACTGAAAGCAGAGTTACATCCGCTTTCAGCTTATTTTGAGGAGGAATTTTTTGATACTAAATATGTGGTTTACATCCCACAATAGTTATTGAATAGTAATTCTACCTCTTTTGTTGGCTAATGGTTTGCCATCAATTTTCATAAAGTAAGTATACACTCCTGAAGAAATTTTTACACCTTCATTTTTCTCGTAATTTCCAGTTTTTCCATTCCAATCATCACGATAATCTGTACTGTTATAAACAATAGCATTTTTAGCGTTATAAACAGTTAAGGTTTTTAAATCAGCTTCTGAATCTGGAATTTTTAAGAAATCTCCCGCAGAACGATTTAATTTCAGATTTCCATAAAATGGTGGTTGTACCAAAGCTGGTGCGTATTTAATAGCTGATCCTTTAATTTCTACAGCTCCGTATTTACCATCATTTCCATAAACTTTCATAGCTTGATTTACACTTAAAACGACTACACTTTCTGCATTAGAAACACCATAAAATTTAGCGTTGTCTTTTACCGATTCTCCGTTAATGACAATATATCTTTTGTCAATTTGAGTTGGAATATAATTTTTTCCATCGTGTCTGTATTCATTTCTTGGGTAAAAAACAGTTTGATTATCTGGTCTAACAACAGGTGGAGGAAACTTAATTTGATCTGTTTTAGGTTTGTAACCTGGTGGAGGTGGCTCGACTGCTGGTGGTCTTTTTAAGTTTTTTCTATCAGGTTTTACAATTGGTGGCGGAAATTTAACTTGTTCCATTTTAGGAGGAGGAGGGCCATCTGTTATAGATTTTACATACTCTATATTATCGCCAGTAATTTCAATGGCACCATAACTTGCATCTGCACCATATTTTTTTCTAGCTGCAGGACCATTAAGATTTATAATTTTAGTTGCATTTGTTACACCAAAAAATGAATCTAAATCTTCTACTTTCTTTCCATTAATTACAATATATCTTCTATCAGTAAATTTGATTTCCCCTCCTTTATCTACATGTCGCATTGGATAGAAATAAGTCTTACCTAATTTAGCCATTGGTGGAGGGAATTTAATTTGATCCTGTACAGGCGGAGGAGGTTGCAATGTTATTTGAGTAAAATATTTAAGCTTTTTACCTGTAATTTCAACTGCACCATTTTGACCATTAACCCCATATTTGGCAATAGCATCTTTTTTGGTAAAATATTTTACGTTATCCGCATCATAAACACCATAAAAGGTTGTTAAATCCTTTACTGGGTTTCCATTAACTACGATATATCTTTTTTCTCGTAAAACAGTTTTCCCTGTTTTTTCATCTTTGCCATATCTTACATAGAATTTGTCTTTAGAATCAAGCATAACCACTGGCGGTGGAAATTTAACTTGATCTTTTTTTACAGTTTTTGGTTTTGGGGCTTCTTGGATCGGTGCTACAGTTTTGCTTTTCTCCGGAAGCAAATCTACATAACCATAATCCTTGGTAAATGCCATTGTAGAGGCGCAAAGCATCGCCCCGACCAGGGGAAGTGCCATCAGCAACCTGAGCCTTGCTCGGCCTGCTGTTCTTTTTTTGTTTAACATGTTAATTCTCCTTTTTAATATTGATTGATTGAAAATTTGATTCGTAAGAGGGGTTGGCGCAATGCCAAAAGAGTTTTCTATAAGGAACATCGCATACTCGTGTTTTTGTAAACCAGAATTGGTGCTGAGCTCATCTGCAATGTACTCGTGCAACAGTTTGATGTCCTTTTTAATAAAATATATAATTGGATTAAACCAACATATCATCTGTAAAACTTCAAAAAACAGAATATCTAAACTATGTTTCTGCTTAATGTGCACCATTTCGTGATTTAAAACGGTTTCTTTTTCCACCAGATGTGGATGAATAAATAAGAGATTGAAAAATGAAAAAGCAGTAGTTTGCTCATTCAATTCGATTAAAGTTACATTGCCACTCTTAGCTTTTTTAGCTTTTAACCAAATCCTAATTATTTTTGAAAGACTTAAGGCCAATTTGAGCGCAAAGCACAGTACAATGAATAAATAAATAGGATAGAGGTAATCTGTGAAATTAAATGTTTGTACAACAGGAGTAGTAGGCATAGTGGTAAAGCTCTCTCCCGCATAAACTATAGGTGGTGGAAAAGTTGCGTTATCTACGATAGGAGTTGGATTTAAAAAACCTAATTGCAGTATAGGTAATATAAAAGCAGTTATACTACTTAACAGCAAAAAATAACGGTTGCTGTTATAAAATGTTTCGTTTTGTAAAAACAAACGATAAAATCCGTAAAAAATAAGCAAGTACAAATTTGCTTCGAGCAAATAATATAACCAATCCATTATTTCTTGTTTTTAAGTTTTTCAGCCAAGGCGATTAATTCATCAAGCTCTTCCATATCCATATTTTTTTCTTTCACTAAAAAGGATACTAGGCTTTGGTAGTTGTTTTCAAAGTAATTATTCATCACCTTATCGAATGCAAAGTGTTTATATTGCTCCTCGCTAATCACTGGAAAATAGATATGAGTATTACCTATTGCGTTGTGTGAGATAAAACCTTTACCTTCCAACACACGAATTACTGTAGATACTGTATTATATGCTGGTTTTGGTGATTCCATTTTGTCGATCACATCTTTTACCAAGCCTTCCTTCATTTCCCAAAGGATAAGCATTACCTGTTCTTCCGCTTTTGTTAACTCTCTCATTATATAATTTTCTTAAAGGTTAATTAAATTTACTACTATTTTTATAGTTACCAAACTATTTTTGTAGTTTTATTTTAAGTAACTGATTTTTAATAGATTAAAATTAATTGCTTTAAAAAGTTGCTATTTGCTTCTACTTTAGATTTGATGAGTTTAGTGCATAAAATAGCCTTAAGTTTAATAAAAGGAGTAGGTCCAATGTTTGCCAAAAACCTGCTGATCCACTTCGGCAGTGCCGAAGCAGTATTTGAAGCAACGAAAGAACAGATCATAAAGTTAGAAGGCATTGGTGAGATTAGAGCGAATGCTATTTTACATACAGATGCTTTAGAAAAAGCTAAAGAACACTTAAGTTTTATAGAGAAGCATAACATAGAGGTTCTATTTTATGCAGATGATAATTACCCAAAAAAATTGCGAAATTGCTATGATTCGCCACTATTGTTATATTATAAAGGCACTGCTAATCTAAATCACAAAAGAATAGTAAGTATAGTTGGTACTAGAAATGCAACCAATTATGGCAAACTCCTTTGCAAGCAATTAGTTGAGGTCCTAAAGCCTTATGATGTTATAATTATGAGTGGATTAGCTCATGGCATTGATGCTGCAGCTCATAAAGAAAGTTTAAATTTCGAAGTGCCAACCGTTGGTGTATTAGGTCATGGTTTGGATAGAATTTACCCAGCTGTACATAAAGCATTAACTCAGAAAATGGTGCATAATGGTGGTTTGCTTACCGAATTTTTACCTGGCACAAACCCAGATCGGGAGAATTTCCCAAAGAGGAATAGAATTATTGCAGGTATTTCTGATGTGACGATAGTTGTAGAAGCCTCACTAAAAGGCGGTGCTTTAATTACAGCAGAACTAGCCAACTCTTATAATAAAGATGTGTATGCTTTTCCGGGAAGAGTAAATGACGAATTTTCAGAAGGATGTAATTTCTTAATTAAGACGAATAGGGCAGGACTAATTAATCATCCTAGAGATTTGATTTATTATTTGGGTTGGGATGATGAACAGGTTAAAAAAGCTGATATTCAAGCTCATTTACCACTTAATTTATCGAAAGATGAGCAACAAATTGTGAATGCATTACAAGACAATCCAACTCATGTAGATGATTTAGGGTTGAAAACGAATTTGCCACAAAGTAAGCTAGTTATTGCATTGCTTACCCTCGAAATGCAAGGTATTCTAATTTCTTTGCCAGGAAAAATATATAAGCTAGCCTAATTTTGTAATATTTATAGTATACTTAATAGGTAGATTATGAAACAATATTTTGTTATAGGATTAAATTTAAAATTTAGTTTCTATTAAATATTAATCTATAAAATACTTATTGTCATTTTGTACTTTTGTAACATGTGGTACAATAATATTCTCGAAACGATTGGTAATACACCATTAGTTAAATTAAATAACATTACTAAAGAAATTTCGGCTACGGTTTTAGCGAAAATTGAAACAACTAATCCTGGTAATTCAATTAAAGACCGTATGGCTGTAAAAATGATTGAAGATGCTGAAAAAAGCGGTAAATTAAAACCGGGTGGAACTATAATTGAAGGTACGTCTGGTAATACAGGGATGGGTTTAGCAATGGCTGCCATTATTAAAGGTTACAAATGTATTTTTACCACAACAGATAAGCAATCAAAAGAAAAAGTTGATGCTTTGCGAGCATTTGGTGCCGAAGTAATTGTTTGTCCAACAAATGTTGAACCTGAGGATCCACGTTCTTATTATTCGGTTTCCTCTCGTTTAGAACGTGAAGTGCCAAATTCTTGGAAGCCAAATCAATACGATAATTTATCAAATAGTCAGGCTCATTATGAACAAACAGGACCTGAGATTTGGAAACAAACAGAAGGTAAAATAACTCATTTAGTAGTTGGTGTTGGTACTGGAGGTACAATTTCTGGAGCAGGAAAGTATTTGAAAGAGCAAAATCCAAATATTAAGGTTTGGGGAATTGATACATACGGTTCAGTTTTTAAAAAATATAAGGAAACGGGAATTTTAGATAAGGACGAAATTTATCCTTACATCACTGAAGGAATTGGAGAAGATTTTTTACCACAAAATGTGAATTTCGATGTAATTGATCTTTTCGAAAAAGTAACTGACAAAGATGCCGCTTTAATGACTCGCGACATTGCTCGTAAAGAAGGAATTTTTGCTGGTAACTCTGCAGGTTCAGCAATTGCTGGATTACTACAGCTAAAAGATAAGTTAAAACCAGAAGATGTGGTTGTCGTTATATTTCATGACCATGGAAGTCGTTATATGGGCAAAATGTATAATGAAGATTGGTTACGTGAACGCGGTTTCTTAAAAGATGAAAAATTAACGGCTAGAACAATCATTGCTAAAAAAGAACGGTCAGAAATTGTAACAATAGACTGTGAAAAAACCATTCTTGAAGCGATTAACACCATGAATATGCTTAACATTTCACAAATCCCTGTAACGCAAAAAGGAATGTTAGTTGGTAAATTAGCTGAAAGTGATATTTTAAAAGCATTACTTGAAAATCCAAGTTTAAAGTCAGCTCCCGTGAATGAAATCATGAGTTCAACTTTCCCATTTGTAGATTTGAATACTTCCATAGATAGAATTTCAGCCTTAATTAATAAGGAAAATAGTGCTGTTTTGGTTGAATTGGAAGATGGTAAATTTGAAATTATTACACAATATGATATTATTAATGCAATAAGAGGCTAGAGTCTTAAACGGTCGCTATTGCGAGGTACGAAGCAATCTTAAAGTATAAAGAAATTAACTCATCGTTGTAAGATTGCTTCGTCCTGATGAAAAATCGGAGACTCGCAATGACGATAAGCCAAAAAAAAAACGCCTGAGTAAACTTTTACTCAGGCGTTTTTTATGAAACTGGATTTTTAAACCCTTAATCTTTTAATGACTTGGTCCTGAACCTTCTACACGTTTAATTTGTGCGCCTAATGCTCTTAAACGAATATCGATATCTTGATATCCACGTTCAATTTGCTCAATGTTATATATTGTAGAAGTTCCTTCAGCAGATAAAGCAGCAATTAACAAGGAAACTCCAGCACGAATATCTGGGGAAGTCATACTGATTCCGCGAAGTTGATATTTCTTGTCAATTCCGTTTACTGTAGCACGGTGTGGATCACATAAAATGATCTGTGCACCCATATCAATCAATTTATCTACAAAGAACAAACGACTTTCGAACATTTTCTGATGAATAAGTACATTTCCCTTAGCTTGTGTTGCCACAACAAGAACAATACTCAATAAATCTGGTGTAAATCCTGGCCAAGGCGAATCGGCGATAGTTAAGATAGAACCATCAATAAACGTATCTATTTCATAATGTTTTTGAGAAGGAATGTAAATGTCGTCACCTCTGCGTTCTAATTTTATCCCTAATTTTTTAAAAACTTCTGGTATTACGCCTAGCTCATCGTAACATACATTTTTGATCGTGATTTCAGACTCTGTCATGGCAGCTAGGCCGATGAAAGAACCAATTTCAATCATATCAGGCAACATTCTATGTTCAGTACCCCCTAATTTTGTAACACCTTCAATAGTCAATAAATTAGAACCAATGCCAGATATTTTTGCACCCATGCGGTTAAGCATTTTGCATAATTGCTGTAAATATGGTTCACAAGCAGCATTATAAATTGTTGTGGTGCCTTTTGCTAAAACAGCAGCCATTACAATGTTTGCTGTTCCAGTTACAGATGCTTCATCTAATAAAATATAAGCACCTCTTAAATTAGTTGCGTCAACATTAAAGAAAGCTTTTTTGCTGTCGTAAATGAATTTAGCACCTAATTTTTCAAAACCAATAAAGTGTGTATCTAAACGACGACGACCAATTTTATCGCCACCAGGTTTAGGAATTGCAGCTTTTCCAAAACGAGCCAATAATGGACCAACTATCATGATAGAGCCACGTAAACCGCCACCTTTAGCTTTAAATACATCAGATTCGAAAAAGTCTAATTTGATATTTTTAGCTTCAAAAGTATAAGTGTCTTTATTGATGCGTTCAACAAGTACTCCTAAATCTCCTAATAATTCAATCAGTTTATTTACATCTTTAATATCTGGAATATTGCTGATGGTAATTTTTTCATCGGTTAATAAAACAGCGGATAAAATTTGTAGGGCCTCATTTTTTGCTCCTTGTGGAGTGATTTCGCCTTTTAATTTTTTACCACCTATAATTTCGAATGCATTCATTTGCTTGTGTTTATCTCGTTAATACGTTGTAATAACGATGGGATTGGATTAATGTCTTTGTTTTGGATTGTTATTTCTCTGTTGGCGTCCACCGTTATTGTTATTTTGGCGACCTTTATTGTTATTATTTCGACCACGATTGTTATTGTTTGGTCTATTTACTTGAGGTCTGAACTCAACTTTTTGCAAGTTTACATTTTCATCGAGTTCTAAATTACCTCCAGAAAGCTCACGCAAATTTTTAAAAATTACTTCATCAGAAACATTGTCTTTGTTCCATTGCACATAAGCCATTTTCATAAAGTTTGCAATGCCTTGTACCATAGCTGATTTACGTTCTGGATTTTCTTCCTCCATCGTTTTTTCAATCAGTTTCTCTACAGTTTTTCCATAATGTTTATACCTAATTTTTTGTTGAGGATAACCAATATGTGCTGGCTTAAATTGTGCTGCTTCTGGATTTGGTTTTGGATAAGGGCTGTCTACATCAATCTTAAAATCAGAAATGATGTGTAAATGATCCCATAATTTATGTTTAAAATCTGCAACATCACGCAGGTGTGGATTTAAAAAACCCATCAAGTCTATTACTGCTTGTGCATATTTATTGCGTTCTTCTTTTGTTGGTAAATCTATAATGTACTTTACCATATTTTGTACATTACGACCATACTCCGCCAAAATTAAGTCGCTACGAGTAGTATTATAATCGAAATTCATTGAATAAATTTAGTGTTGAAAATAGTTATTGTTAGGCACATTATGAAATAACCAAAATAAAAATACGTGGTTGAAAAACCGGAGCGATATTTTAATTAGAAATTTTGGTTAAGAATTCATCGAAATGCTGAAGCCCTTAATGCATCAAAGATATATAATTAATTTTTAATGTTCGTCATTCCCATGAAAATGGGAATCTTAATGCGAAAAAGGCTTTTGAATTATACTACTCTTGCATTAAGATGCCCATTCGAGCTGGGCATGACGATAGGGTTAGTTAAACCTTCTCTATTTAACAATTCTCAACTTCGCGAATTTTAACAACAACTGCTTATTTCCTAAACCTTGAAAGAACACAGTTGCTTTCACATCTGGCAAAGTTCCTTCTAAGTTTACAATTTTTCCAAAGCCAAATTTTTCATGTTCTACATCCATTCCATTTTGAAATTCATTTGATGCATTTGGGGTAAAACCAGGTGTTGGAACGTGTGCTTTTGGTAAAATGGAAGTTGTTTTTGGCCTTATTGTAGTTGTGCTTGTTGTAGGTTTTGGTGTAAACTCACGTTGTTGACTCCAGCTTTTACGTTCACTGTCAAAACTATTTTCTCCAAAACTGCTTTTAGCAGGTTTTACAACTTCTAATTCCAAATAAGATGGATTAATTTCATTGATAAAACGACTTGGTTCACATGAAGTTAAAGTTCCCCAACGGTAACGAGAAGTAGCATATGTAATAGTTAATTTCTTTTCTGCTCTAGTAATAGCCACATAAAACAACCTGCGTTCTTCTTCTAAATCAATACGAGAAGTTAAAGACATTTGAGAAGGGAAGAGGTTTTCTTCTAAACCAACTATAAATACATTTTTAAACTCTAAACCTTTGGCAGAGTGAATGGTCATTAAAGAAACGGTATCAGCGTCCTTATTTTTATCATTATCATCATTTGTTAGTAAAGCGATGTCTTGCATAAAAACCGCCAAACTTCTATCTTCAATATCTTCTCGCTCTGCAAATTCCTTAATCCCGTTCAATAATTCTTGTATATTTTCATACCGAGAACGACCTTCAACGCTATCGTCGGTATGTAATTCTTTTAAAATACCTGAATGTTGAGCGATATATAAAGCAGTTTCGTATGCATCTAATTTTTTAGATTCTGCAGCAAAACTTTGGATCATCACTGCAAAATCGTTCAATTGATTTGCAATTCTACCTTGTATATATTGCTGCGGATTACAAATTACTTGCCACATAGTCACATCATGTTGATCTGCTGCGGCTGATATTTTCTCTACTGTAGTATCTCCTAAACCACGACGTGGATAGTTGATGACACGTTTAATTGCTTCTTCGTCTGCTGGATTAAAAGTTAAGCGGAAATAGGCAATTAAATCTTTAATCTCTTTACGTTGATAAAAAGACAAGCCGCCGTAAATTTTATAAGGCACATTTAACTTGCGTAAAGCTTCCTCCATTGCTCTACTTTGAGCATTGGTACGGTATAAAATCGCGAAATCATGATATTTTAATCCACTATTTGCTCGATCTTGTACAATTGCTTCGGCAACTAATTTACCTTCTTCATTATCAGAAAAAGCTCTCGAAACTTTAATTCGATCGCCTTTTTCGTTTTCAGAAAATACGTTTTTTTCTAACTGATTTTTGTTATTGGCGATGATGCTATTGGCAACTTCAACTATGTTTTGTGTAGAACGATAGTTTTGTTCCAATTTGTAAACCTTCAACTCAGGATAATCACGTTCGAAGTTTAAAATATTCTGAATATTTGCTCCACGGAAAGCATAAATACTTTGTGCATCGTCACCAACTACGCAAATATTTTGATGTGCTGCAGCTAATTTTTTAACAATAGTGTATTGAGAAAAGTTAGTATCCTGATACTCATCAACCATTAAATACTTAAACTTATGTTGGTATTTATTTAAAACATCAGGGTGATTTTTTAGTAAAACATTGGTTTTAAACAACAAATCGTCAAAATCCATTGCGCCAGCTTTGTAGCAACGTTTAGCATACGTTTCATAAATCAAACCTAAAAGCGGACGTTTATTTCCCGCATCTTCCGCTTGAATTTGATCATTTTCTAAATATTCTGTTGCAGAAACTAAATTATTTTTAGCCGATGAGATTCTATTGTATACTACGTTAGCGGCATACAATTTATCATCTAATTGCATCTCTTTTAATATCGTACGAATTAAGCTTTTGCTATCGTCAGTATCGTAAATGGTAAAGTTTGAAGGATAACCGATTTTCTCAGCTTCAACACGTAAAATTTTCGCAAAAACAGAGTGGAAAGTTCCCATCCAAATGTTTTTAGCCTCATTACCAACTACTTTTCCGATACGCTCACGCATATCTTTACTGGCTTTATTGGTAAATGTGAGCACTAAAATGTTAAACGCATCAACCCCTTTTTCTATTAAATGCGCAACCCTATATGTAATAACTCTTGTTTTGCCCGACCCCGCACCGGCGACAATCATTACTGGTCCTTCGGTGTTTTCTACTGCTGCTCTTTGTTGTGGGTTTAATCCTGCTAAATAATCCAAATCCGTTCCTTCTTTTGATGTTCAAAAATAATAAATTGTAAGGGGAATTGATGAATTTGTTGATAATTGTTGAATGATTGAAGAGTTCGTAACAACAAAATTGTATTGTGCCAAAATAACATCTTTTTTAATTTGGAATAGAATTTGACAATAATAGCTTATGGAAGAAAATAATTTAAATCACAATTTAGATTTTAATGATATCCCAGAGGAAAATAATACTGATGTGTTTGCTAATTTTAAAGAAAAGTTAGAAAAAGTACAGACTTTCCCGGGTTTATATCCTTTTAAGTTTATTCTAACAGGAGGCGCAGCTAAATTAACTGAATTAAGAGGAGTGTTACCTGATGATAATTTTATTGAAACGCCATCTAAAACAGGTAAATACATCTCTGTAACTGTTAAAAAATGGATGTTGAATGCAAATGAGGTGGTTGATGTTTATAAAAAAGTAGGGGAGATTAAAGGAATAATGATGCTTTAAATGTCTAAAATCTTAGTAAAGCTTTCCATAAATAAATCATTCTAAATTCATCTTACATCCACTCTTCGCTACCGCTCTCTATCTGATACAGCCAATAATTAACCAATTTTTTAATTTCTGTATAATTGCCGTATTTGAAATGAATAATTCCTGCAGCTGTATGTAAATTAACATGGCCTACATCTACACTTTTATGCCAAGGATATTGAAATGTAGTAATTGCTTGTATTTTATGAGGAAAAAGGAGCGAATGTTTTACATCCCAAATGCCACTTCTTTTAATAATAAATTCTTTGTTAACCGTTAATCGATGTCTCTTATAACTGATGTAAATCATCGACACCGCTAATAAAAAATAAATAATAGCCGCTGGGTAATAAGGGTTTAATTCTGGAATATACGCCCATAAAATCAAAAATACTCCAACAGGAAATACAACTCTGAAAAAGATGGGCAAGTTTAAAAATCTCCAATCTGGAATGAATGTTTTACCTTTTGCAGGAATTTCTCCCATAATCATTTTTATTAATTCATCTCTTTCCGAAGGATTACAACCTGGTATTTGCAAATTATTGCTTTCTAAGTCTTTTCCTTTTTTAACCTCCCCAGATGAAGCCTGTTTCAAATTCATATTCAGCAAGTTCATTTTCTTTTGAAAATAATTCTGATCGTATGAGGTAATTTGAACTTTATTAGGACTTAGCAATGTATTTTTTTTAGCTAATAATCCATGAGATATTAAAAGGGAATGTTTGTGTTTACTGATGTGAAACTCGAAATATTTCACAAATGTTCTAATTACATTAATAGTAAGGATAAGAAATAGAAAGACAGTAATTAAAATGCCTATTGAGAATAATGTAAACAAACTCTCAACAGCATTTTCTACTTGACCTTTATCCATATTAAAAACTTTTAGAAACTCTTTTGCATTGTGAAATACAGGATAGATAAAAGCAAGTAACAATGCAATCGTGCTTCCGTAATTGGATGTTAAACCCACTTTAAACAAAGTTCCCATACTAACTTTTAGAAAAGGGATATCTTCTTTGACTGTTTCAGTTTCTTGATTAGAATTTTCTTTAATAGAAATACTTTTTCTACTTAATAAATGCTCTCTTAAACTATTTGCTATTTCTTCGTCAATAGCTTTAATACTTACTTCTTGTTGTTCACTGCCAGCTGTATCTACTTTTAAACCATAGATACCGATAATTTTTTGCAATAAATTTTGGTTAATATTTACTTGCTGAATTTTATCCAATTGAACTGTTAATTGAGTTTTATTGAAAATGCCCTTATTAATAACAAATTCTTGTTTTTGCTCATCTAAAAAGAAAGTAAAATTTCGGTAATTGAAATAAGAGTAAACAAAAAGAATGCTGATTAGAACTACTATTATTATACCAAAATAGATAATATGTTGTTGTTCTGCTTTTATAAAAGCATAAATTAAAGGAAAAATTAATGCCCTAATTAACTGTTGTAAAGTGTTGGCCGCCATGATAATGATGCCAACTGCAGATTGTCTTTGAGGTTTACTGAAATCGTAATTCATTTTATTGATTTTCAGCTAAGATTTCTATTTGATCTAATTTCCTCAGCAACATTTCTTTCATACTTTTTGCTTTTTCTATCTCAATACCAGCAATATGTAAATGTCCAGATTGACCACCTGCAGTAAAGATTTGAAGTTTGCCTAATTTGAAAATTCTAGAGAAAATTCCTTCATCAAGTGCTACATGTTGTATTCTGTTTAGCGGTACTATGGTTGTTGTTTCTGCAATAATGCCACTTTTATAAATAATATCTTTTTCACGCAAGGCGAAGCCTCTCTTTTTAAAACTAGCTCTGTATAATACAAAAATTAGAATTGCTACAATTAGATAGCTACCAATAATAGACAAAGAATAAGGTTTAACTTCTTCATTAACAATCAAAAGAATGGTTAAGCCTATTACAGTAAGAAATAAAAAAATGCAAATATTAATTACAATTACTTTCCAATAGCTAGAATGAGGAGCTGTTAGTGTTACTTCTTGATAGTGTGGGAGTTTATTTAAATCAATATTTTCGTTTGTAAATTCCTCCATAATATATAATTAGATTGTTTGGCTAATATACTGAGGAAAGAAGCAGGAACAAAAGATTTAAATTATCGAATGACAATCATTTTTTTTGTGGCGGCATACAAGCCAGAGCTAGAAACTATTCGATAAATATAAACACCAGGCGCTAGTAATGATAAATTTAGCTGAATGGTGTGTTTTCCTGTATTTAAATATTCGTTTAATACAGTTTGTATGGGTTTGCCTTGCAGATTGTAAATTTTAAACTCTACTTTATCTTGCTTAGGCATAATAATATCTATAGAGGTTATATCTCTCCCAGGGTTTGGATAATTTTGAGTTACTGTAAACTGCAAGAATCTTTCAGCAATGATTTTATTTATGGTATCAAAAAGTACAAAGCTAATTAACCTGTTGCCACGAGCATTAGGATGAATATCATCTTGATACAATGAGAAATCTCTTCGTATTACCGCATTAATGTCGGCTAAATAAATACCATATTCAATTACTAGTTTCTTATAAATATCATTAATAAGCTTTACTTGGACATTTACTCTTCTTAAACGTGCGTCTCTGCGGTCATCAAAATTTTGGAGTGTACAAACAATAGGTACTAAATTCTGATTTAACGATCGCACAATTAATGCTCGCATGTTAGCTTCAGTTTCTGAGATTTTTAATTTACCAGCCTCAATTTGTATAGCATCATTTGCACCAATTAACAAAACAATAAAACCTGTTTTTCCAGCAATTGCATTATCTATTCTTAATAAGCCCTGAGCAGTTGTTTCTCCATATACACCATATTTTTGAATATTGATGGTTTTTCCAGTATAGCAATTAAGAAAATTTGTGGTCAATTGAGATTGAAAATCTAAACCATTTACGCCTTGAACGGTACTTGCACCAAAAGTAACCACATTTACACTGTCTTTTGAAAAATATTGAGCAGACTCTGGACAGCTCGCCGGAGTAATTTGAGCAGTAGACTTGAAGAAAAAACCTAATATAAGTGCAACAAATAGCGCTATCGCCCGAGATCTCATCCTTTAAAATATTATATAGCGCAAATTGTAAATATTAAAATGCAAATATATGATTATTACAAATGCATTATAGCCTTGATTTACTTTTAGTTAAAAATTTTTAACCAATTTTTCGTTCAACTGTTTTGATAATGCTTTTATCGAAAAACCTATATTTGTTCAAAATATAAATGTTATGCAAGAAATCAAAAAATATGTTGAAGATAATAAACAACGCTTTTTAGATGAGTTGTTCGAATTATTGCGTTTTCCATCGGTTAGTGCCGACCCTAAATATAAAGGTGATGTATTAAAAACAGCTGATTTTGTTGCGCAAAAATTAACAGCAGCTGGAGCTGATAAAGTTGAAATTTGCGAGACAGCTGGATATCCGATAGTTTATGGAGAGAAAATTATAGACGCAAAATTACCAACGGTTTTAATTTACGGCCACTACGATGTGCAGCCACCAGATCCATTAGAATTATGGAAAACTCCTCCTTTTGAGCCAACTGTACGCGATGGCAAAATTTACGCTCGTGGTGCTTGTGATGATAAAGGACAGTTTTATATGCACGTGAAAGCTTTCGAATTAATGATGAAAACCAATACTTTGGCTTGCAACGTTAAATTTATGATTGAAGGTGAGGAGGAAGTGGGTTCTGCAAACTTGGGTATTTTCGTAAAAGCTAACGCAGAGCGATTAAAAGCCGATGTAGTTTTGATTTCTGATACATCAATGATTTCGATGGAAAACCCATCAATAGAAACTGGTTTACGTGGTTTAGCCTACATGGAAGTTGAGGTTGTTGGTCCAAATAGAGATTTACACTCTGGCGTTTATGGTGGAGCAGTAGCAAATCCTGCAACTATTTTATGTAAAATGATTGCTTCATTACATGATGAAAATAATCACATTACTATACCTGAATTTTATGATAAAGTAGTAGAATTAACAGACGAAGAGAAAAAAGCATTAAATTCTGCGCCATTTGATTTGACTGAATATAAAGAAGATCTTGATATTAAAGCGGATTGGGGCGAAAAAGGATACAGTACTTTAGAACGTACAGGTACCAGACCAACCTTAGAAGTGAATGGTATTTGGGGTGGCTACATAGGAGAAGGTGCTAAAACTGTACTGCCAAGTAAAGCAAATGCAAAAATATCAATGCGTTTAGTGCCAAATCAAAATTCTGATGAAATCGCAGCCATATTTACTAAACATTTCGAAAGTATTGCACCAGAGTATGTGAAAGTGAAAGTTACCGCTCATCATGGTGGCGAACCAGTAGTTACTCCAACGGATAGTGTTGCTTATCGTGCTGCAGAAAAAGCAATTGAAGATAGTTTTGGCAAAAAGCCAATTCCAACTCGAGGCGGTGGAAGTATTCCAATTGTTGCATTGTTTGAAAATGTTTTAGGCATTAAATCGGTATTGTTTGGCTTTGGCTTAGATAGTGATGCATTGCACTCGCCAAATGAAAAATACGATATCTACAACTATTACAAAGGCATTGAAACATTGCCATTATTTCATAAATACTATGCTGAATTAAGCAAAAGCTAATTTTACCATCTAAGACATTTAAGAAAACCTAAGTTCGTATTCAATATTGAGAAATATTTGACTAAGTTGAACTTAGGTTTCTTAGGTGGTTATATGAATTCATGCCAGTCAAGAAAAGAAAACCTTCTAGAAAAAAAAGCAAAGGCCTGTCTATACAGCTAAAATTTGCGATTGTTGGTATTTTGTTAGTGCTATTGTCGCCTTTTTATTATGGCTACGTAGTAAAAATAGCTACATCAACTTGGTTTTGGTTACGCCATCCGGCCGAAGATAAAAATTACAGAACCTACGAAAGTTTCAATATTAAAATCCCTAAAAAGTATTCAATTCATGGAATTGATGTTTCTTATTATCAAGGAAAAATAGATTGGCAAAAGGTAAAAGCAATGCAAGAAGACGATGTACACGTTACATTCGCTTTTATTAAAGCTACCGAAGGACTTTTAAATGTAGATCCATATTTTCTTAGAAACTGGCGTGAAGCACCAAAAGCTGGAATAAAAGTGGGAGCCTATCACTTTTTTAGACCAAAAAGGTCTGGTTTATGGCAAGCTAATTTTTTCTTACAAACCGCCAATTTTGAGAAAGGAGATTTACCTCCAGTTGTAGATATAGAAAGTTTAGATGGAGTTTCTCCAGAAAAGATGCGCAAAGAATTAAATGCATTTATCATACAAATTGAAGAAAAAACAAAAGTTAAACCTATTATTTATTCCGGACTTAAGTTCTATCAAGATAATTTAAGAAGCTATTATGACGATTATCCTTTTTGGGTAGCACATTATCATCAGCCTAAGCTAAAATTGCCTACTAACACTTGGAAATTTTGGCAACATTCCGATAAAGCTCGCATTAATGGAATTAATCACGTGGTTGATTTTAATGCTTTTAATGGAGATAGTTTGGCTTTTACCCAAATTTTAATCAAATAAAAAAGCCTACCAAAACTTGATAGGCTTTTAAATTCTGTATTATTTCTTAGTCTCTATTTGCAACATACACCGAAGATTGCATATCTGTTTGTTTAGATTGAAATCTGTTTAAACTAATTTTAGATGATTTATCCATGTTAATGGTATATAAATCTGTCGATCCTTTTAAATCTAATTTTGAAGATCCTGTTATTGCAGTATATAAATTCTCAGTCTTAGCATTTAATTTAACATAAGCATTATCTGTTATGTAAACCTGAAGATATTTTAAAGTTAATAAGTTGTTCGCAAGTACAGAAGCATTTTCTGAAGCCTCTATTCTATAAATATCATCAACATAAATAGTAATTTTTCCAGCTTGATTTTTGTTTTTTGAACTTACATAAATAGAGCTACCTACTTTTTTTACTGAAACGTCTTCGTTTCCTTCGTTTGTATAGAGTACGTTCGACTTTGAATTTTGGATAATGGTAACTTCTACATTTCCACTAATCTTTAATTTATTAATGGATGAGATTTTTACAGCACTTGCAGAAACAGATGTTTCATTTACTGGATTAACTGCATAAACAGTTGCTGATGAGATGGTTGCTAATGCGATTAAGCCAGTAGCAAAAATTGTTTTGATTGAAGTTTTCATAATTTGTGGGTTTTGTTAATAAGACGACCACAATCAAAAAAAGTTGCATGCTACTAGGTACTATTATACGAAAACTTCGTAATTATCGACGAACAGGTTTTAATCCTAGATGAAAATAGTTATTGCGTTCTTCTTTGTTCGTCTTCAGAACCGGAATTACGTTTTTTAGCATCAATTTTTGAATTACCAAAACGATAAGAAAATGTTAATCTGGCATTTCTACTGTCGTATTTGCTTTTAAGACTGTAAACGATATTACCATAATTCGCTTCACTACGAGTTAATCCTGTATAAAAGATATCGTTTAATTGAAGAGATAAATTCCCATTGCCATTCATTATTTTTTTTCCAACACTTACACTGGTTGTACTAAATGGCAAATTTACTTGGTTACCATACGTTACTTTAGATTGGCCATAAAAGAACACTTCTGCCCAAAATGTTTTATTGATTTGAACATTGTTACCAAGAGATAGGCTTACACTTGTTTGTTTTACACGTTCGTTATTAAGGTTATAGTTGAAATTATAATCGCTATTTGAAATATTCATGCCATAATTAACCTGCACAATTTTTAATATTTTATTGGAATAAGAAACATTAAATCCGATGTTTTTATAAGTACTTAAGTTTGATTTGAACGAATTGGTAACTTCACTAAGTTCTGCTCTGGTTTTGAGATCTGTAATTACATCATTAGAAAAAGAGTAGGATGTTGCTAAAGTTAATTTTCCTTTTAGAGTAATAGCCAACCGCATGTTATCTGTATAAGAAGGATTTAGGTAAGGATTTCCTTTTCTTGTTTGATAAGGATTTTCTATAATTGCAAATGGATTGAGGTTGTTATAGGCAGGTCGTCCAATCCTTCGGCTATAAGATAAAGAAATTGTTTTTCCAGTTAATTTTAATGCAGAAGTAATGTTTGGAAAAAGATTAAGGTACTGTCTTTCTGTTTTTTCATTTAGGTTTACGGCATAACCATTGGTATAAGTTTGCTCTGCCCTAAGACCAAGTTGAAAAGAAAGTTTGCCAAACGATAATTTATTATTGATATATACCGCCAATATAGTTTCTTTATAGTTAAAGTCATTGCTGTCATAATCTTGTTGCGGTTGCAAGCCATCTGTAAATTTAGAAATGAAGTTATTTTCAATTTGAACGTTACTTAACTTTACTCCAGACTCGAGAGTACCATTGGGTGTTTTTTGTGTATAATCTGCCTTTACACTATAAATCTCAGACTTCGTATATCCTTTTTGAGAAAAATATTGCTTGGTAGTTCCGCTACTTCCATTTGAATTATTTACCTCATTTTCATTGCTATTATTGAAGTCAAATAGTCCAGCATCTACATCAAAAACAATTTCCTTCTGATTTTTAACGCTAATTAAATGTTTGTAATTTAAGTTTGCATTAATCCCTCTGCTAATGGCAATATTTTGATTTTGCGTTTGTGAATTCTTTTTAAGGTCATTGTTATTCAGTTCAAAAATTTGTGTGTTAAATAAATTATTAGGACTTCTGTTATTGAAATAACCAGTAAATACTACACCAAAGGTGTCATCTTTATTAATCTGATGATCTACACCCAAACGCAAATTGTTGTAATTATAATAGCTTTTATAAATTGCTGAATCTAAAATATGTTGATTTATATCGCTTTGAAGTGTGTTTGTTTGAACTTCTTGATATTGTTTGCCAAAACCAAAGCCATAGCTTGCAGAATAGTTTCGATGTTCATTTTTGTAGTTTATCCCTAATGAATTATTTGTTAATGGGTATTTCCAACCATGACCAATTGTAGCGCTTACATTGGCGTCATAACCTGGTTTTGTTCTTTTTAAGGTTTTAATGTTAATAATTCCGCCAGATCCTGCTGCATCATATTTAGCAGAAGGATTGTAAATGATCTCAATTTGCCCAACATTTGCAGTAGCAGTACTTTCTAAAAGATTGATTAAAGAGTTTCCTGTAAGTCTAGTTGGTTTGTTATCAATTAGTAAAGTAATTCCTTTGCCTTCTGCTGTTAATTCTTCCCCATTTTTGAGGCTAATGCCAGGAATTTTTTTGAGAATGTCTATGGCATTTATCCCAGCTTTTGTATCTCCATTTACATTAACAATAGTTTTATCAATTTGCTGTTCTAAAAATGGTCTATTGCCTAAAATTGTAATTTCTTTTAACTGTGTAGATTGTTTTTTTAGAATGATTAATAAAGTATCTGCTTGGAGGACATTAAGTTCAATTGGGATATATTCGCTTTGATAAATATTTAATTGATAATTAAATGAATTTTTTAAAAATTGGAAGACTCCATTTTTATCTGTCGTAAGTTTTAAGGGAGATTGTTGTTTTAAAGATGTTATCTGAATTTCAATTCCTGCCAAGGGAACATTTTCTTCATTTAATACTCTGCCTTTAAAAACGTTTTGGGCATAGGATTGGGCGCTGAAAATAAATAGGAAAGCGAGTGCTGTAATTTTTTTCATTAACTAATAATTTGATTGGTTGCTCAATAGACACAAGAAAAACTTGAGTGTTGCAGCAATCAAACTATTAGCTTTATTTAGCTAGATACTAAATTTTTCACAGGTCTTTAAAAACTCTTCATCTGCATCTGCGCCAATACCAATTGTTTCAGGAACAGCTAAGAAGTAGCCGTCGTAAGATAGTCCACCAACAACTGGATCAACTAAATGACCTAATAAACAGGTATCTAAATCGAAAAATACCACATTTGGACTTGCCAAAGCGAAATGTAAATTAGCACTTAACGCAATTCTACTTTCCAGCATACTTCCAATCATACATTTCACGCCATGCTGTAAAGCTTCTTCATGTATTTTCTGTGCTTCTAAAATTCCACCAGATTTGGCAAATTTGATATTCAAATATTCGCAAGCCTTACTATTAATTAGCTTTCTAGCATCATGATGGTTATAACAACTTTCATCAGCCATTAATTTGATAGGAGAGTTTATGGCTAATTCAGGTAATTTATCATCAAACCAAGTACGCATAGGCTGTTCACAAAACTCAATATTTTCTGATTCTAGTTCACCCAAAGCAAAAAGTGCATCATCAAAACTCCAACCTTGATTGGCATCTAAACGCAAAACCATTTCATCGCCAACGGCTGCTCTAATTTGTTTTACACGTTCAATATCCTCGTTTACTTTTTTTCCTAACTTGATTTTAATAATTCTACATCCATTTTTCTGATATTTCAACGCGGTTTGAGCCATTCCTTCTGGCGTATCGATACCAATCGTCATATCAGTTTCGATAGTTCTTGTATGTCCACCTAAAAACTGATATAAAGGCTGATTTGCATTTTTTGAAGCGATATCAAACAATGCCATATCAAAAGCACTTTTAATGGTTGCATTATGATCGGCATATGCTAATAAATCCTGCATCCGTTCAGGTATTTCCAACGGATTTTTGCCTTTCCAAATCTGTGCAAAGTCTTTAGCCATTGCTAAACATGTTTCTTGGGTTTCGCCTACAATCATAGGAAAAGCCGAACATTCACCAACACCATAAATACCCGAATCAGTATGAATTCTGATAAACACATTTTGTGCAAAATGCATGGTACCCGTTGCAATTACAAAAGGTTCCATTGGGATACTAAAACGATAAATTTCGGTATGTGTGATTTTCATTTTTTGAGATATAAGATTTGAAAATACTAAAGTAAAAAACAATAATTAATCGAGAAGGGTTAAACAGATAATTTATAATTTTACAAGGTTGAGAAACTTAGTCTCAAATCTCAAATTCAAATCTATGCAACAGCCCAATAATCTTATTCATGCTTCTTCGCCTTATTTATTGCAACACGCTTATAATCCTGTCGAATGGCATGAATGGGGTATAGATGCATTAGAAAAAGCAAAGCGAGAAAATAAATTGATTTTGGTAAGTATTGGCTACTCGGCTTGTCACTGGTGCCATGTAATGGAACACGAAAGCTTTGAAAGCCATGAAGTTGCCGAAGTAATGAACCAAAATTTTGTATGCATAAAAGTAGATAGGGAAGAGCGACCAGATATCGATCAAATTTATATGTTGGCCGTTCAATTAATGAATGGAAATGGGGGTTGGCCATTAAATGCCATATGCTTACCAGATCAACGACCAATATATGGTGGCACTTATTTTAGAAAAAACGACTGGATTAATATTCTAGAAAATGTATCAGACCTCTGGAAAAATGAGCCAGAAAAGGCATTGAATTATGCAGAGCGATTAACAGATGGCATTCAACAATCCGAAAAAATAATTCCTTCAACAGCAGAAGTTGTTTTTAGTAAATCGCATTTAGCGGAAATAATTGAACCTTGGAAACGTCATTTTGATATTACCGAAGGTGGATACAATAGAGCACCGAAATTTCCTTTACCAAATAATTGGAGTTTTTTATTACGATACAGTTTTTTAGCTCCCGAGGAAGCGACTTTTACAGCAGTTTGTACCACACTAGAGCGCATGTCAATGGGCGGAATTTATGATCAAATAGGAGGTGGATTTGCCAGATATTCTGTTGATGATAAATGGCATGTGCCTCATTTTGAGAAAATGTTATACGATAACGCACAGCTAATCAGTTTATATGCAGAAGCGTATCAATGTTTAAAGTTTGAACCATTTAAGCAAGTTGTAATAGAATCCATTGATTGGATTTTTAGAGAAATGAGTGCAGATAATGGATTGTTCTATTCTGCTTTAGATGCGGATAGCGAAGGTGTTGAAGGGAAGTTTTATGTATGGGATAAATCAGTATTTGATAAAGTACTAGGGGAAGACGCTGAGTTAATTGGCGATTATTTTAATGTAACTGAAGAAGGTAATTGGGAAGAAGAGCAAACCAATATCTTGATGAGGATATACGAAGAGGCTGATTTTTTAGAAATACATCGAATTGATGCCGAGACACTTTATGATAAAATTGCCTTGGCAAAAGCAAAATTACTAGACGAACGAAGTAAAAGAGTACGACCAGGATTAGATGATAAATGTTTAACTGCCTGGAATGCAATGATGATTAAAGCATTAGCAAATGCATCACAAGTATTAGATGACGTACTATATTATTATCGAGCTAAAAAGGCTGCGGAATTCATCTTAGAAAATATGGTTTCACCAGATGGAGGTTTATATCGTAATTATAAGAATGAAAAAGCGTCAATTCCTGGATTTTTAGATGATTATGCTTTTATGATTGAAGCTTTAATAGCGCTTTATGAAGTGGATTTTAACGAGGAATGGCTGGAAGAAGCAAAATCTCTGACCAATTATGTATTAACTAATTTCAGGGATGAAGAGAACGATATGTTCTTCTATACAGCCGGAAATGGTGAAAAATTGATTGCTCGTAAACATGAAGTGATGGATAATGTAATACCCGCATCGAATTCTGTGATGGCGCAAAACCTGCAAAAATTAGGTTTATTTTATGATGATGAGAATTACCGTGAAAAGGCTTCAGCTATGCTAAAATCTGTTTTACCACGTATAAAAGCGTACGGCTCTGCGTACTCAAATTGGTGCATTCAATTGTTAAATGAAGTATATGGCATTAATGAGATTGCGGTAGTGGGTTTTGATGTGCAAGAAGTTAAAAATGAACTGAATAATTTCTACATTCCTAATAAAATTACATTGGGAGGAACAAAAAGTAACCTTCCTTTGTTAAAAGATAAGCAAAGCCAAGAAACAAAGATTTATATTTGCCGAAATAAAACTTGCCAACTGCCAGTACATACGGTTGCCGAGGCAGTAAAATTATTAAATTAACCCAATAAGAATGAATATTAATTCGAACACAGTAGTGTCTATAACTTATGAACTACACACTACTACTCCAGAAGGTCAGCAAGTTTTTGTTGAAAAAGCAAACGAAGAACAGCCGTTAGTATTTTTATACGGCGTAGGCATGATGTTGCCTAAATTTGAAGAACATTTAGCTGGTTTAAAAGCTGGTGATGAGTATAGTTTTGAACTTTCTCCTGCAGATGGTTACGGTGAATTAGATGCAACTGCTCATGTAGATTTGCCTATCGATATGTTTAAAGAAGCTGGTGAACTACCAAAAGTTGGTGACGTTATTCCATTGCAAGATAATCAAGGTAATCAATTTCGTGCTGGTGTAACTGGTGTTCATGAAGCACATATTTCTGTTGACTTAAACCATCCAATGGCTGGTAAAAACTTAATTTTTGCTGGTAAAATTTTATCAGTACGTGAAGCAACAGCTGATGAATTAAGTCATGGTCATGCACATGGTGCTGATGGTCATTCAGGTCATTAATCAAATTCAATAATATATAAAAAGCCCCGATAATTATCGGGGCTTTTTTATGGCATATCGTCATTGCGAGAAACGAAGCAATCTTAAAGCGATTGTGATTTAAATGAAATGCTTCGACAGGCTCAGCATAACAAGAGAATTATTTATACATTTCTTCTCTCAACTTCGCTACTTCTTCACTATTAATGTAATCGTCATACGTCATCATTCTATCAATACTTCCTTTAGGGGTAAGTTCAATAATTCGTGTAGCTACCGATTCTGTTAATGCATGATCTCGTGAAGTAAATAAAATAGTTCCTTTAAAATCTTTCATGCCATTATTTAAAGCGGTAATCGATTCCAAATCCAAGTGATTGGTTGGCTCATCAAACATTAATAAATTAGCCAATTGCAACATCATTCTTGAGAACATACAACGCATTTTCTCACCTCCAGAAAGCACTTTAACATTTTTCAATACTTCATCTCCAGAGAAAAGCATTCTACCTAAAAAGCTTCTTACAAACTGCTCATCTGCATCAGTACCCGAATATTCACGTAACCAATCCACTAAGTTTTCATCTTTTCCTTCAAAATAATCTGAGTTGTCGTTCGGGATATCAGCTGTGCTAATGGTTACACCAAATTTAAAGTCGCCTTTATAATCCTTATCTCTACCCGATAAAACATCGTAAAATGCAGTTGTAGCTAAACTATTTTGAGAAAGAATGGCAATTTTATCGCCTTTGTTTACCATAAAGTTTACGCCACTAAATAAAACTTCGCCATTGGCTGTTTTACTTAAGTTTTCTACTTGTAAAATTTGATCTCCAGCTTCGCGACCTAAATTATTAAACAAGATAGCAGGGTATTTTCTGCTTGAAGCTTTAATTTCGGAAATATCGATTTTATCTAATGCTTTTTTACGAGAAGTTGCTTGCTTTGATTTAGAGGCATTTGCACTAAAACGTTGAATAAATTCTTGTAATTCTTTAACTTTTTCTTCTAGTTTTTTATTCTGATCACTACGTTGTTTCAATGCCAACTGACTTGATTCGTACCAGAACGTGTAGTTACCTGTATAAATACTCATTTTGCTGAAATCTATATCCACAATATGAGTACAAACTGCATCTAAAAAGTGCCTATCGTGAGAAACAACCAATACAATAGCTTGATAATCTGCTAAGAAATTCTCCAACCAAGCAATCGTATCAATGTCCAAATCGTTGGTCGGCTCATCTAATAATAAAATATCAGGGTTACCAAATAAAGCCTGCGCTAATAACACACGCACTTTTTGGTTACCGTCTAGTTCTTTCAATAATTTATAATGGTGCTCTTCTTTAATCCCTAAATTGCTTAATAAAGTGGCGGCATTACTTTCCATGTTCCAACCATCTTTTTCTGCAAAAAGATTTTCTAATTCGCCAGCACGCTCACCATCTTTATCAGAAAAATCTTCTTTTAAATAAATGGCATCTTTTTCAATCATGATGTCGTACAGTTCCTTGTGACCCATCATAACGGTCTCAATTACTGTATTTTCATCAAATTCATAGTGATTTTGTTTTAAAACGGCCATTCTCTCTCCAGGCGTAAAAGCAACCGAACCACTTGTTTGATTTACTTCACCACTTAGAATTTTTAAAAAGGTAGATTTACCTGCGCCGTTAGCACCTATTACACCATAGCAATTGCCTGGGGTAAATTTAAGGTTAACATCTTCAAAAAGAGTACGTTTGCCGTAACGTAAGGATAGATTAGAAACTGAAATCATGTTGCTGAAAAATAAGGTGCAAAGGTAGTTAATTTATTGCTAAATTGCTATAGAGTTGTAGTTTTTGAACAATCAGATTATTAATTTTGGGTTATGCAAATCGATTTACTTTTAGAAGAAATTAAAACAACTTTACACAAAACTAAAGCGACTAAATTAGCTACGATTGCTGCTCAGGCCGAGCATTCGATTAAGCATTTAATAGATTTAACATTTTATCAGAATGAAAAAATTGCTTTTCGGGCTTCTTGGATTTTAGAAACGGTTTGTCTGACCAATTTCGAGCGATTTTTACCTCAAATCCATTATTTTTTAGATAAATTTCCTCAACAGCTTAATCTCTCTTGTCGGAGACATTACAGTAAAATACTAACATTAATCACCAAAAAAAATGCACCTCAAATTGCAAAAGATATCATTGAAAAGTATGACACTGAAACTTTAGTTGAAACTGTATTTAGTTGGTTAATTGATGATAAAAATCCAGTGGCGATTAAAGCACATTGCCTTAATATTTTAGCTAATTTAACCGTAAAACATGCTTGGATAAAAGAAGAATTGATCCAAACAATGGATTTTTTAGTTGATAAAGAAAGCATCGCATTTCATGGACGAGCAAAACAAGTGAGGAAGCAGCTGAAATAAGTGAACAATGCAACAATAAAGCAATAAAACAATTTATAACTACTACTACCTTCAGAAACTTCTATTTTTGCTAGATGAGTAATACGTATGAAATCCTATCAAAAGTTATAAAGGATAGAAGAAGCATTTTCCCTGATAGTTATATTCAAAAAGAAATACCCGTAGAAATTATTGAGCAAATTCTTGAAAGTGCTAATTATGCACCAACGCATAAATTAACGCAACCTTGGCGTTTTGTGGTGATTAGGAAAGAGGCTAAAGCTAAGTTGGGAGCAGAGTTAGGTAAATTGTATAAAGAAACAGTTTCTCCTGCTAGTTTTTTACAGAAAAAATACGATAGCTTTTCGGCTAAAACCGCACAAGCAGATTGCATTCTAGCTATTAATATCGAATTTCATCCAGATAAATTACCAGCTTGGGAAGAAATTGCCGCAACAGCTTGTGCAGTGCAAAACATAGCGTTAACAGCTGAAGCACTAAATGTTGGTGCATATTGGAGTTCTCCACCTTTAATTTCTGGTTTAGGAGATTTTTTAGGTCTTGCTGAGAATGAAAAATGTTACGGCTTATTTTATATGGGTTATCATAATGAAGTACCTCGTGATGCAAACAGGGCACCTATGGCTGAGAAAGTAAAATGGTTAGAAAAGTAAATTTCAGTTTGTAATTTTCAATTAACATTGAGGACTCAAAACAATTATGCTAAACCATGGTATTGCAACTTAAATTTTAATATATTTAGTTTGCTTAACCAAAAACTATGCAAGAAATCAAATCATCCCTATATCAACTTTGTTTAGATTTTATAAACGAACGTATACAAACTGCTGAAACTGCTTTGCAACAAGCTCGTGAAGCGAGTAACGACGATACAAAAAGTAGTGCTGGAGATAAATACGAAACTAGTCGCGAAATGATGCAACAAGATATAGATCGAAATAAACGATTATTAATTGATGCAGAAGAAAATCATAAAGTATTAAGCTCTTTAAAAGATGCACCTTTTTCTGAAGAAGCTCGAAATGGGAGCTTAGTATATACCAATCAAGGTAATTTCTACTTGAGCATTAGCGCCGGGCAGTTACACTTAGGTAAAGAAACTGTTTTTGCAATATCGGCAGTTTCTCCAATTGGTAAATTATTATTAGGTAAACAAAAAGGCAGCGAGTTCGATTTTAATGGAAAGAAATACCAAATTAAAGAAGTAGCTTAATAGGAATAATCGTCATCAGATTAACAATAGATACTATGCATGCTTATCCAATGATGATTCAAAAATTAGCTAATTAATTAGCTAATATAATCTTTGCAGTCGCATTCTCTGTTTTTATAAAATCCTGTTCAAAAGATGCCCATTCTTGTTCGGTAATTCCAGATTTTAAAGCGTGACGTTTGAAAAAAGCATAATCTGTTAATTCATCTTTAGCTGCTAAACAATCTTTTAGAAATATAAACATCCTTTTTTCGCCAATAGCTTGCTCTAAACCTCGTAATAATAGTGGGCCATAGTGATAACGATAATTACCATTGATTTTGTTCATATCATCGACAGTAGAAAGAGAAACAGCCTTAAAATTCTTCATTCCATCCACTTTATCTTTTAAATATTTAGCAGTAAAAGTTTTACCATATTTAGCCTCACTAGCTTTAAAGGATAAGTATTCTGCCGTTGATTCTAGGAAAAACCAATTTAATGTTGAATTTGGACGTAAAATGTTACCAAAATAATAATGGGCAAGCTCATGTGCAAGAAAAGGATAATCATCATGGTTTTTCAATTTATTTTCCTTTTCATCTATCATGCTACTTAAAGACATGCCTGCAAAAGCAATGCTTGGGTAAGTAGCAAAAGCCCAGCTTTTTCCTTGTTTATATTTTTCAACTGGTTGATGTTCTATAAATACATTTTTTGCCAGATATGGGAGATCAATTACACTATTGTAATACGATTTAATTGCGGCAACATTCTCCTCAAAAATCATCAATTGCCTTTTGTCCATATTGGTGTTTAAGAATAGTGCATTTGCAGTTTCCTGAACTTTGTAATTACCTACAAATAATAATGGTGCTATTGGCTTTTGTGAAGAAAATTTAGCGATTGGACCATCTTTTGGTAAATCACCATTAATATAAATTTTCACCTCAGGTGCTGTTTTTACAGTAATGTTATAAGTAACCTGTTCTAATAACTGATCTCGCTTAGTATCATAAATAATTGGATACCATTTTGATTGATCAGCTGCCCTCAATGTTTTGCCATTGAAAGCAATCAGTCCTTTAAAATCAATAAAATTTAAAGTGTCTGTATAGATTGGAAATGCTCCAGTATATGTAATGTGCAGTTTTTTCGGATTGCTATACGTGCTATCTTTTAATAATGGAATATAACTGATTCCTTCGCCTTTCGTTTTTCCGTTATAAAAACCATCATAGTCCAATGTGCTATTATTGGCATCTTTTATAGCTTTAATGTTAAATCCTTTATTAAGTAAAACTTGATAATCCTTTCCTAGGTCAGGAATATTGCTCACTATAAAATCGCAGGTAATCTGGCCTGTCGACATGCTAATCTCCACCTTCCCACTAATGTTTGGTGTTTGGGCACTTACATGACTAAAGAAGATGAGCGAAAAAAAGAGGTTCAAATACCAGTTACGCATATTCTAAAAACTATTTTTAATGCTATTGCTTAATGTTTTAGGACTCCAATAGCCGCTTGCTATAATTCTTCTAATGGTAAATAATGGATCTTTTTCATCACGTTTGGTAGATAATTGAAAAGCCATTCTAAAACCACGTTTTTTCAATTCAGGAATTCCTTCTGCGTTCCATAAACCAAAAGGATAAGCGAATTCCGTCATTTTTTTACCTGTAATTTTTTCTAATTTCTTTGTTGGTTTATCTAATTGCTCTTCCCAATCTTTACCAGCATATTTTTTGAAGTTTTTATGATCGTACGTATGACTTCCAATTACATTCCCTTCATCTGAAAGTTGTTTAATTTGCTCTTTCGTCATGTAATCCACGAATTTTCCTTTTCTACCAATAGAAACCGTCATGATGAAATATACCGCCTTATAACCCAATTTTTTAAGTGTTGGATTAACAACAGTAAACTGATCCATATCTGTATCATCAAAAGTTAACATGATTGGTTTTGAAGGCAATTTCGCTCCAGTGTTTAAGTACGCATACAATTGATCTGGCAAAATAGTATGATACCCGCTATCTGCCAACATTTTCATTTGATCCTTGAAATTCTGAATTTCTACAATGTAATCTTTACCAACCTTGCCATCGGTTGCTTTCCAGTTGCGAACCTGGTGGTAACATAAAATTGGCACTTGTTTACGCTCTAAAATTGTTTTTGCGTCAGCAACTTTTATATTCGTTACATCAATTTTTTCTGAACCAGTACCATCGGCTACAGCTACATCTTTACTATCTTTTGCGCTTGCATCTGCAGTAGACTGCGATTTAGACTGACAACCAGCTACTAAAATGAATGCAGCTGCAATTAGTGATAAGAAATTCTTTTTCATGGTATTCTATTTAACGCAAAACTATAAAAACAAGATAGATTTATATCAGAAATTCCAATAGTGTGGATAAAATTATGAATGTTTAATAAATTACCACCTCTATCTGTTTTATTACAAATAAATCAATGTTTAAAAACACATTTTAAATAAATTAGGCCTTTTATTTATTAGTTAACAATCATCAATGAAGAAACTCTACTCACTCTTGTTTTTACTTTCAGTTCTGAGCATTCAATTAAGTGCCCAAACTAAAACCATTTCATTAACAGAAACCACTCAAACGCCAGAAAAGGCTAATTATCAGGCTGCATCTCGTTTTTCTCCAACTAAATTGAGAAAGATAATTTACTCAACAGCTGTTGACCCACATTGGTTAAAATTGAGCAACAGATTTTGGTATCAATTCGAAACGCCAAATGGAAAAACTTGGTACATTGTCGAACCAGCTGCAAGAAGTAAAAAAGTACTTTTTGATAATGCAAAGCTAGCAGCAGAAATTACGTTAATTGTTCGCGATCCTTTTGATGCACAACATTTGCCAATTGAAAATTTAAAGTTTGCAAAAGATGAAAAGAGCATCAATTTCGAAATAAAAAGTACAATAGAAGAAGTAAAAAAAGATAGAAAAGATAAAAAAGCTGCGGATTCTATGCAGAAGAAAATCTTTTTCTTTAACTACGAATTAGCAACTAATAAATTAACAGAAGTTAAAAATTACGATAAACCTAAAGCAAAACCATCGTGGGGCTCGGTTGCACCAGATTCTTCAGCTGTAATTTTTTCGCGTAATTACAATTTGTATTGGATGGATAAAGCCAATTATTTAAAAGCTGTTAAAAACGAAGACGATAGTACCATTGTGGAACATCAACTTACAAAAGATGGTGTGAAATTCTATTCGTATGGTAACGATGGTGATGGAGAAAATAATGAAGAAGTTATTAAAAACGATAAAAAGAGACGTGGTGCCTATGTTTTATGGTCGCCAGATGCTAAATATTTTGTGTTAGATAGAACCGATTCTAGAAAAGTAAAAGACCTTTGGGTAATTAATAGCGTAACTCCAGGAAGACCAACTTTAGAAACCTACAAATACCAGATGCCAGGAGAAAAAGAATCTCCAATTGATGAATTCGTGTTATTTAATTTCGCTGCAAAAACTCAAAAAGTCATTAATACCACTGCTTTTAAAGATCAAAGCATTTCTTCTTGGGGTAAAGAGAGCTTAAACAAAGATAGAGATAACGAATTTCGTCCATCTATTTGGTTGGGAGATAATGAGAAATTTTATTTTTCACGTACCAGTAGAGATTTAAAGCGCATTGATATTTGCACCATTAATATCCAAACTGGAGCAGTTACACAACTTATCGACGAGCGTTTTAACACCTATGTAGAAGTTCAACGCCCAGGCTTAATTGATGGCGGCAAAGAAATTATTCATTGGAGTGAGCGTGATGGTTGGGGACATTTCTACCTATTTGATGGCAATGGCAAATTGAAGAACCAAATTACATCTGGTGCATTTCATTGCGAAGGGATTGTAAATATCGATCAAAAAAACCGTGTACTTTACTTTACTGCAAACGGTCGCGAAGCAAAAGAAGATCCCTACTATTTACACCTTTACCGCATTAATTTTGATGGTACTGGAATGAAATTGTTAAATAGCGGCGATTTTGATCATGCCGTAAACATGAACGATGAAGCAAAATACTTTGTCGATAATTTCTCTAGAGTAAACACAGTTCCTAAATCAGTTTTACTGGATAATTTAGGTAATAAAGTAATGGATTTAGAAACCGCTGATTTATTGTTATTAATGGCGGCTGGTTATAAATTCCCGGAGCCATTTAAAGTGAAGGCAGACGATGGCGTAACTGATATCTATGGTGTGATGTACAAGCCATTTAACTTCGATCCAACTAAAAAATATCCAATTATAGAGTATGTTTATCCAGGTCCACAAACCGAAGCGGTAAATAAATCATTTGGACGTAGCATGGATAGGGTAGATCGTTTAGCGCAATTTGGTTACATCGTAATTACAGTGGGTAATAGAGGCGGAAATCCTGCTCGCTCAAAATGGTACCATACGTACGGTTATGGTAATTTACGCGATTATGGTTTGGCAGATAAAAAAGCAGCAATTGAGCAATTAGCTGATAAATACTCGTTTATAGATGCAAGTAGAGTTGGAATTACAGGCCATTCAGGCGGTGGTTTCATGTCTACAGCAGCATTGTTAGTGTACCCAGAGTTCTTTAAAGTTGCAGTTTCAGCAGCTGGTAATCATGACAATAGCATTTATAACCGTTGGTGGAGCGAAAAACATCATGGCGTTAAAGAAATTGTTTCAGCCAAAGGCGATACCACTTTCAAATATACCATTGATAAAAACCCAGATTTAGCTAAAAACCTAAAAGGGCATTTATTATTAATGCATGGCGATGTTGATAATAACGTAAACCCAGCTAACTCAATTCGTGTAGCAAATGCACTGATAAAAGCTGGTAAAAGATTCGATTATATGATTGTTCCAGGTCAACGACATGGCTTTGGCGACATGACAGAATATATGTTTTGGCGTTTAGCCGATTACTTTAATAACTACTTATTAGGAGATTTTTCTCAATCTAGTAATGTGAATATCACAGAGATGGATAGAGAAGTAGAACGAAAACAATAAAACACATAAAACTAATAACAAAAGCGCAGATTCTTTTTGGTCTGTGCTTTTGTTGCTTATACACTAAAAATATTAACTTTAACTATGAAAAAACAACTATTGATATTGACTTTTGGTGCATTAGCTTTTGCATCTTGTCAAACAAAACAAAGCGGAGCAGATTCTCAACCTGATTCAGTTGCCCTAAAAGCAATAAATGATACTGCTTTTTCAAAACATATTGCTGTTTTGGCTTCAGATGATTTTGAAGGTAGAAAGCCATTTACTGAGGGTGAAACAAAAACCATTAATTACCTAAAAGGAGAATTTGAAAAATTAGGCTTAAAACCAGCCAATGGCGATAGTTATTTCCAAGATGTACCCATGGTAGATATTAAATCTACACCAACAGATTTAACAATAAAATCAGCTAATGGAAGCTCAACTTCACTTAAATATTTAGATGATTTTGTAGGTGCAACTCGTCATGTAACCAATCAAGTTAAAGTAGATAACTCGGAACTAGTTTTCGCAGGGTATGGAATTGTTGCTCCAGAATATAAATGGAACGATTATGAAGGTTTAGATGTAAAAGGTAAAACCGTTGTTGTAATGGTAAATGATCCTGGATTTTTGGATTCAACTTTGTTTAAAGGTAAAACCATGACATATTACGGTCGTTGGACCTACAAGTTTGAGGAAGCAGCTCGTCAAGGTGCAACTGGCGTAATTATCATTCACGAAGACAAAGCGGCGAGTTATCCTTGGGCGGTGGTGAGAAGCGGTTGGTCTAAATCTAAGTTGTATTTAGCAGCAGCTGATGACAATAAATCAAGAGCTTTGTTAGAAGGATGGATTACCCAAGATGTAGCAAAAGCAATGTTTAAAATGGCTGGTAAATCAGCTGATTTAATGGTGCAAGCAGGTAAAAAAGGATTTAAACCTGTTGATTTAGGATTAAAAGTATCCACTACCATAAACAATACGGTCAAAAAATCTATATCCCACAATGTGGCAGCTATTTTACCTGGAACGAAAAGAGCAGATGAATATATTATTTACTCAGGTCACTGGGATCATTTAGGTAAAGGTGAAGCGATCAATGGAGATTCCATTTACAATGGAGCGGTAGATAACGCAACTGGAACTGCTGCTTTATTAGTGTTAGCAGATGCGTTTAAAAAAGCTAAAAAGCAACCTGAGCGTTCTATTTTGTTTTTAGCTGTAACCGCTGAAGAACAAGGTTTGTTAGGATCAGAATATTATGGAGCGCATCCATTGGTTCCGGTAAATAAAACTGTGGCAAACATAAACATCGATGCAATGTCGGCGAGTGGAAAAACAAAAGATATTATTGCCGTTGGTTTAGGGCAGTCTGAATTGGAAAATTATTTAGTCGAAGCTGCCAAAAAACAGGGTAGGGTTGTGGTTAAAGATTCCAATCCATCTGCAGGTTTTTACTTCAGATCAGATCACTTCAACTTTGCTAAAGTGGGTATTCCGGCTTTATATACAGAGGCTGGGGACGATAATATTGCTCACGGATTAGCTTGGGGTAAAGCGCAAAAAGAAGAGTATACCACAAATCGCTATCACGCACCTGCGGATAATTTTGAACCTGCCAAATGGGATTTCTCAGGTATGGTAGAAGATCTGAGATTGTTATTTGATGTTGGTTATCGCCTAAGCAACGAAACCACGTTTCCAGGTTGGAAAGATGGCAGTGAGTTTAAAGCGATTAGAGAAAAGAGCATGAAATAATAATTCATTCAAATAAAAAAGCCGCAGATGCGCAGATTAATTTATTTAAAATCTGCGCATCTGCGGCTTCCTCATTAACCAATATTACTTTTCGTTCAAAAACACAAAGTGATGATCGAACATATCTAATTTTATCTTACTATCCTTATCTACTGTTCCAGCTAAAATAGATTTCGATAACTCATTCAAAATCCTTTTCTGTATCACACGTTTTAAAGGTCTCGCACCAAATTGAGGATCATAACCTAATTCAGCTAACCAATCTAAAGCTTCAGTACTTGCTTCAATAGTAATTCCCATTTCTGCTAAAGTATCTTGAACATGTTTAAATTGTAAATCAACAATGTTTCTAATTTCACTTCTTTGCAATGGAGTGAACATAATCAACTCATCAATTCTATTCAAGAATTCAGGACGAATGGTTTGTTTCAATACTTCAAACAATTCATTCTTGGTTTTAGCAATTACTTCATCGCGATTTTCATCATCAAGGTCTTTAAAATTATCCTGAATTAAATGAGAACCAATGTTCGATGTCATAATAATAATCGTGTTCTTAAAGTTCACTACACGACCTTTATTGTCTGTTAAACGACCATCATCTAATACTTGCAATAAGATATTAAATACATCTGGATGTGCTTTCTCAATCTCATCTAACAACACCACAGAATATGGTTTTCTACGAACTGCCTCTGTTAACTGTCCACCCTCATCATAGCCAACATATCCTGGAGGCGCTCCAATCAATCGAGAAACTGCATGTCTTTCCTGATATTCACTCATATCAATTCTGGTCATGGCGTTTTCATCGTTGAACAAGAACTCAGCTAATGCTTTTGCCAATTCTGTTTTACCAACACCGGTTGTGCCCAAGAAAATGAATGAACCAATCGGTTTACGCTTATCTTGCAAACCTGCTCTCGAGCGACGAATAGCATCAGAAATCGCTTCTATCGCTTCATCTTGTCCAGCTACACGTTTATGCAATTCATCTTCTAAATGCAATAATTTCTCACGTTCACTAGCTACCAATTTAAGCACTGGAATACCTGTCCAACGAGCAACTACACCAGCAATATCATCAGCAGTAACCTCTTCTTTCAACATTCTGCTATCGCTTTGTTGCTTTTCTAAGTCAACTTTTAGTTGCTCAACTTTGTCTTGTGCCTCTTTAATTTTTCCGTAACGGATTTCCGCCACTTTTCCATAATCTCCAGCACGTTCCGCTTGTTCTGCTTCTAATTTATAGTGCTCAATTTGCTCTAACTGATTATTTACCGCATCAACCAAGTCTTTCTCACCTTGCCATTTTGCTTTTAATTCATCACGCTCTGCAGATAAATTGGCAATTTCTTCAGAAAGTTCTTTTACTTTTTTATCATCTTTTTCACGTTTAATGGCCTCACGTTCAATTTCTAAACGCATAATCTCTCTATCCAATGCATCCACGTTTTCAGGAACGCTATCCATTTCCATACGTAATTTCGATGCTGCTTCATCCATTAAGTCAATCGCTTTATCTGGTAAAAAACGATCTGCAATGTAACGCTGAGACATTTCGACAGCAGCAATAATCGCTTCGTCTTTAATTCTCACTTTGTGGTGAGTTTCGTAACGCTCTTTTAACCCACGTAAAATAGAAATCGCATCTTGTGTGTCAGGTTCATCCACCATTACCTTTTGAAAACGACGTTCTAAGGCTTTATCTTTCTCTAAGTATTTTTGATACTCATCTAAAGTAGTTGCACCAATGGCCCTTAATTCTCCTCTTGCTAAAGCTGGTTTCAAAATGTTAGCCGCATCCATTGCACCTTCACCACCACCTGCACCAACCAACGTATGGATCTCATCAATAAATAAAACGATATCACCATCACTTTGGGTAACCTCTTTAACCACGGCTTTTAAGCGTTCTTCAAACTCGCCTTTGTATTTTGCACCAGCAATTAAAGCACCCATGTCTAACGAATAAACGGTTTTGCTTTTCAAATTTTCTGGTACATCACCTTTTATAATTCTAAAGGCAATACCTTCTGCAATGGCTGTTTTACCAACACCTGGTTCACCAATTAATATTGGATTATTTTTGGTTCTACGAGATAAAATCTGAATTACACGACGAATTTCTTCATCACGACCAATAACCGGATCTAACTTTCCGCTTTCAGCATATTCATTTAAATTTCGTGCATATTTATTTAGGGCTTGGTAAGTCGCCTCTGCATTTTGATCGGTTACATGATTGTCACCACGTAAGGCAACTATTGCTTTTTTAAGGTCTTTTTCGTTAACCCCTTGTTCTTTTAACAGTTTAGAAGTCCCGTCATTCACAGCTAATAGACCTAATAATAGGTGTTCAACCGAAACGAAATCATCCTTAAATTCTTTTAAATAAGATGTTGCTTTTTGTAAAGCAGAATTGGCACTAGATGACAAATAAACATCGCCACCAGTCACTTTTGGTAGTTTTTCTATTGCTGCGGTTAAGTTTTGCTCAACCATATTTAGGTTCACATTTAGTTTCTTCAGCACATAAGAAACCACGTTTTCATCAACAGTTAGCAAACCTTTTAAGATGTGTGCAGTTTCAATAGCTTGTTGCTGATTGCCCTGCGCTATTTCTGAAGCTTTTTGTATTGCTTCTTGTGCTTTGATTGTAAAGTTGTTGAAGTTCATATGATCCTTTCATTCAAAACAAATGCCATTGGTATTTTTGCTTCACTAATCGGAAATTTTGTCGGTAAGTTTTATTTATAAAAGACTAATTGTCTGTAAATAAGTAATTTATACTGAAAAAATGTCTGAAAACACTAGAAAATCAGATGCAGTAATTCTTTGAATAAATCAGCCCCGCTCTCCGCTTTACTTCGTGCTCGCTACTATCGGGTTTAAATAGCTGTGATTGTAGTTCTTAGGAGTGGCTAAATATCAAAAACTAGTGGCATCTTTTTCGTCATTCCAACTTGATTGGAAATCCTAATGCGATATTGGTTTTTTACGCATTACGATTCCCGTTTTCACGGGAATGGAAAGAGAAATCTATTTCAATTCAATAACATATGCCCCAGCCTGTAAATTAAAAGTCCCACCTTTAATGATTTTTCCATTTAAGTAAGTTTTTCTTCCTCTTACAATCTCTAACTTCACAGTTGCACTTGAATTTGCTGGAATAGAAACTTTATATTCAATTCCTTTTGAATTTCTTTTCCAAGAAGATTTGATTTTCCCATAGGGTCCATCGTGGGTGGCTTCAAAAGAATTTAAACCTTCCACAAAATAGGGTTGTAGAATTACATTCTTAAATCCGGGCTGGTTTTCATCCGGCTTGATGCCACCAGGTGCTTTATATAACCATGCACCAATTTCTCCAAACATAATGTGATTCATAGAAATATCTGATTTAGCATCTATCGGCCAGTTTTCATACAAAGTTGTGGCCCCATTGGCAATCCACCAACCCCAACTTGGAAATGTTTTTTGAGCAGCAATTTTATACGCTACATCGGCATAACCATTTTCACTTAATGCATTTAAAATGGCCTTTGTTCCTAATAATCCAACATCTAAATGGAAACCATCTGCTTCTACACGTTTAGCTAAATTTTCGGCTACTTTGGCTTTCATTTCATCGGGTACAATGCCCCAAAATAAGGGAACGCTTAATTCTGTTTGTAAGCCAGTATGATAAATACCAGTAGTTTTGTTTAAGTATTTGGCATTAAAAGCATTTTTGATTTTTAAAGCTAAAGCGGAGTAGGTTTTAAAGTCATCAGTTTTTCCCAAAATTTTTGCTGTTTTAGCTAAAATCACCACATCAGCATAATAATAACAGGTAGAAGTTAACTCTACAGGAGAAACGGATTTTACAGGCACCCAATCGCCCAAGCCCCAAGTGGTTAATCCAGTAGGGTAGGTTTCATCAATGTGGTTTACATAGCTACGTATGTTCTCATAATTGTCTTTCAAAATTTTGGTATCACCATAAAAACGGTAAATATTCCAAGGAATAATAGCAATGGTACTTGTCCAATCTGGTCCATTTCCCCATTCGTAGCCCCAACCATCCGTAGGAATAATAGAAGGTAAAACGCCATTTGGTTGCTGTTCATCTCTATGGTCTGCTAACCATTTTTCATAGATGGTAATGCCATCAAAACCATATAATCCAGTTTCTATAGCTATTGCAGCATCTCCTGTCCAACCATTTTTTTCTCGTTGCGGACAATCGGTCGGGTACCCAAAAAGATTGGATAAATAAGAGTTGTTCGTTGCATAATAGATTTTTTCAATTAGTGGATCTGATGCTTTAACACTTCCTATAACAGGAACATCGCTGTGCATAAAATACCCTACTAAATCTTCTTTTTTTAAACTTATTGGCTGACTTGAACTAACCTCAACATATTGAAAACCTTTATAATTAAAATGCGGCATGAAGCTTTCTTCGCCTTTGCCGCTTAAAATTAAAATATCGGTTTGAAAAGGGTCTTTATCATCTGTTGGGCGATAATGTACATCAATATTGGATAGGTCGGCTCTGCCATTTGCATACAAACGCTCGCTGTGCTTTAACTTAACCACAGTTCCTGCGGGACCATTTAATTTGATTTTACTCACCCCAGCTATGTTTCTACCTAAATCGAATAGGTAAGTGGTATCATTAAATTTTCGAATACTTTTAGCGGTAATTTCTTCTACATTTCTAATTGGGTGTAAAGCTTGCGCTACAATGTTTCCAGAAGGTGCTGAGCGATTTATTACTCTTTTCCAATTGGTATCATTAAAATCAACAGTATTCCAGCCTTCAACTGCTAATCTTGCGTCGTAATGTTCGGCGGTATAAATGCTGTTAAAAATTATCGGACTTAAAGCTGTTTTCCAATCCTTACCAGATGTAATGGTTGCTGTCGTTCCATCTGTGTACGTTATTCTCAAATCCAAACAAAAGGTTGGTCTATTGCGCCAAGGGGCTTTATCAAAATCCCAAACTGCAGTAGATTGATGGTTGTACCAACCATTTCCTAATAATACGCCAATTGCATTTTTACCAGCTTTTAAGTGAGAAGTAACATCGTAAGTAACAAACAACGTTCTTCTGTCGTAACGTGTGTACATGGGATCCATTCGATGGTTTCCCACTTTTTCGCCATTTAAAGAAAGTTCATATAATCCGCCAGCAGCGATATAAGCCCTAGCTGATTTTATCTTTTTTGTAGCTTCAAAAACTTTACGGAAGTATGGAGCAGGTTTAAGCTTAGGATCTTCATTATCAGAAATCCATGAACCTTGCCAATGATGAGCATTCATCATACCCATTTCAAAGCTTGCTATTTTCGTAATTGTTGCTTTAGCTTGATTCACCACATCTACACGCCAAAAATATTTGGTAAAAGGTTTTAGTGATTGACCAGCATAAAGTTGCAAAGAAGTACTGGTCTGTAACCATCCTGTATTCCATTGGTTTGCTTTCCCTTGCACTAAAGCAATAGAATCTGTACTCACCATAACTCTGTAAGCAGTTTGTTTTGCTCCAATTCTAGGATCAGCCATTTGCCAAGTAAAACGTGGATTTGGATTATCTAAACCAATCGGATTGACTAAATATTCAGTTTTTAAATTGGTAATGTGTTGAGCAAAACTGGTAGAGAAAGCAAACGAGCATAACAGAACGATAGAAACTTTAAAAATTTTGGATGACAGCATTTGAATGGGGTATTTATACCTAAGATATTAATTAAATTTTAAGGCATAAAAAAACACCTTTAAATTAATAAAAGTGTTTTTGAAACCACGTCATGCTGAATTTATTTCAGCATCTATTTTTAACTGACCCTGAAACAAGTTCAGGGAGACGAAAACGCCTAAACAAGTCTATCCTAAAATTTCTTTTAGTTTATTGGTTTGATGATCAGCCAATTTTTGAAGCGGACCAGCAGCCAACATTTTCATCATCATATTTAAATCTGCAGAAATAATGTGTTTTGCAGTCGTGCCACCGTTATCATTAGGCGTAACTGTCCATTTTAATTCCACATCAAAAGGTGGTTTTTCTGTAGGAACGGCAATAATCTCGCTATTGGGTACACGGCTAGCAATCTTAATTGCCAATTTTGCCATATTCTGAATGGTAAAACTAGCTTCATCTGTTGTAGAAGACCAGTTATAAATATTCTCAGGCATTAACTGCTGATGATTATTTAAATCTTCCAAGAAATTATACACCTTATCAATTGGTAAATTTATTTCAACAGCACTTTCTATAATGGTCATACAATCGTATTTTATAAATTAAAATTAAGAATTAACAATGGCATCTTTTCCCCATTCCGAAGGAGTTTCACGCCATTTATTTAATAAATCTATATCATTTTGTGCTATAAAACTATGTTCTGCAGCATATTTAATTAATGTAGAATAATTTGATAACGTAGAATAACGACATTTAGCATTTGCAAAATTTTCATCTGCTTGGTCAAATCCATAAGTGAAAATTGCAACTAACCCTGCAACAGATAATCCTGCCGCACGTAATGCATCTACCGCTTGTAAACTACTTTTGCCCGTCGAAATCAAATCTTCAATTACCACCACACGTTGGCCTTCTACAATTTCTCCTTCAATTAAACTTCCAGTGCCATGTTCTTTTGCTTTAGATCTCACATAGATAAATGGTAAACCTAATTCTTGTGCAACTAAAACACCTTGTGGAATACCTGCAGTGGCTACTCCAGCAATTACATCAACCGCACCGTATTCTTCTTGTATTAGCTGTGCTAATTTTTGACGAATGTATGTTCTAACAGATGGATGCGATAAAGTAATACGGTTATCGCAGTAAATTGGGGACTTCCAACCAGATGCCCATGTAAATGGATTGCTAGGTTGTAATTTAATTGCTTTTATTTGTAATAAAAATTCAGCTACCTTTAATTCAATATCACTTTTATTATACATGGCTCAAAAATACAGAATTTATATTAACGATAATACTTTGTTTATAGGTGTTACAGTGCCCAAACAATTAGAGAAAATTCAACAGCTTGACACAGAGGATTTTGATTTTATAACATTTTATAGAAATTTAAAAAAAAGTAAGCAAAAGCATTATATGCTCATTACTAAAACACCTAAAGAGGTGCTCAAATCTATCCAAAAAAAGTTAACCTTAATTAAAGCAGCAGGTGGTTTAGTACAAAATGCAAATGGGGAATTTTTATTTATTTTTAGAAATAAGAAGTGGGATTTGCCAAAAGGGAAGGTAGAAAAGGGTGAGAAATTAAAAGTTACTGCAGTTCGAGAAGTGGAGGAAGAATGTGGTGTGAAAATAGAAAAACGTGAAGAGCGTTTATGCAAAACTTACCACGTATACGAATTAGGTGGAAAGGTAATTTTAAAACGAACAAATTGGTACAAAATGTTTGTGAAAGGAGTACCTAAATTAATTCCTCAAAAAGAAGAGGGAATTACAACTGCATCTTGGGTTGCGCCATTAGGCGTTAAAGTAAAAATAAAAAATACCTATCCCTTAATATTAGATGTATTGAAGGCTGAGAAATTGATTAGTTAATACATGCTCTAATCATCCAGCCTTGTTAACTTAAAAGTAGTGTTGTTTTTAAACCCAAATAATACTCCATTTTTTATCACATATTTGGTCGAGTCGGTTATTAAATGATATTCATTTCCTTTTTTTCGGAATGAGCCCTGCAAAAACTCTATCGAAGGGCCTTCGCTTGTACTTTCGCTCATACTAAAAGTGCTATCTAATTTCATATGAGTTATTTCAAATGTTGTGTCTCTAATTTTAAAAGTCCAACTTTCATATCTTATTTGTTGATGCCTCTTTATTCCTAAACCAAAAAGAAAATGCATTACTATTCCTGAAATAACCGCATTAATCAAGAAAAACTTTGCTAGTTGTCTTTTAACAAAGTATAGTATCAATGCAAGAAGTAAATTTATACCTACTACAAAAGGAATGAGTAAGAAAATGCCAATGGATACACTTGGATCTGGATCCATTTGCTTTACCAAAGCCAAATTACGAGAAAATCAATTAGTGTAAGGGTAAGTAATCTTATAAATGACTTCATTTTTGTATAGTCCTTATTTTGCACTAGTAGTAGAGATCCAGCCCTGTATCTGGGCTAATTACAAAAACTCAATTACTTCTTTAGGTACAAACGGACTAACATCGCCATTGTTTCTTAAAATATCACGAACAATAGTCGAGCTGATTGCTGAATATTCAGGTTTGCTTAATAATAGAATAGTTTCTACTTCAGGCATCATGGTCTGATTTATTTGAGCAATTGCTCTTTCATATTCAAAATCGGAAGCAGAACGAATGCCACGAACCATGTATTTTGCATTAATTTTTCTGCAGAAATCCACTGTTAAACCTTCATATAATTGAACATCCACATTGGGGTTGTTTACAAAAATGGTGCGTACCATTTCTTCTCGTTTTTCGGCAGAAAGGAAATTTTGCTTCGAACTATTTAAACCAATACCAACAACAATGCGATCAAATAAAGGCAAAGCTCGTTTCAAAATATCGACGTGAGCAATGGTAATTGGATCAAATGAGCCTGGGAATAAAGCAATTTTCATCTTTTTGTATTTTTCAATACGGTAAATATATAGGTTTAAGCTGAAAGACTAAAGTAGAAAACGCTCTAAAGACTCCAAATGAATAGGAAATAGGTATTGATTATAGATACAAATAATATAGAGCATAAACTTACTAGTAATTAACTAATAGTTAACTAGGTTGCTAACCTTATAATGACCCTGTTACCACCCTGTTATGACCTTGTTAAGACCCTGTAAAAGCAGGTCAAAAAATTAGAAAATCCAACGGGAAGTACCCTCAAAAATTAACTATAAGTTAATTGCGATTTGATATCAATTTTGATAAGTGGAAGAAGTGCGAAGAGAAAAATTGCAATTTTTCGTCCTTGCGAGGTACGAAGCAATCTTACAACGAAGGGTTAATTTTTAATGCTTTAAGATTGCTTCGTACCTCGCAAGGACGTTCAGCTCTTAGTGTTCTCTGCGAAAATCTCCGTGTTCTTTGCGTTTAACCTTCAACCTTTTCAAAAAAGCTAAAAGAAGAATTTCCGTATTTACGGACTTCGGTAAAACCAGGTAGTAAGTTTAATTTTAAAAAGGGTGGATGTTCTACAATTAACACCCCATTATCCGTTAATAAATTATTCTTCATTACCAATTGAGGTATGGTCGGGATATTTGGTAAATCGTAAGGAGGATCAGCGAAAATGATGTGGTATTGATTTTTATCCTGTTCCAAGAATTTAAAGGTATCCGCTTTTTGAGGTGCTATTTGAGTTAACTCAAATTTCTCTGCAACAGATTTTATCCAAGCCACACAGCCTGGGTGTTTATCAACTGCAGTAACCTTTTTTATTCCTCTCGATGCAAATTCGATACAAATGCTGCCAGTCCCACTAAAAAGGTCTAAAACATCGCATTCTTCAAAATCGTAGGTATTGTAAAGGATGTTAAACAAAGCCTCTTTTGCCATATCGGTAGTTGGACGAACTGGCAAGTTTGCAGGGGCATTAAATTGCCTCCCTTTTAGTTTTCCGCCAATTATACGCATTGATCAAGAGCTAATAAACTGCTGTAATAATGTGCTGGCATATCGTCTAGTATCTGTTGATCTAGATTGTTGCTTGCCGCTATAAAATCAGCTTTGCTAAAATATTTTAATAGACAAGTGCATTTGTCATCACCTTCGTGAATTATTCCAGTTAAGTGTAGGTTTGCTTCTTTTGTATTAATATTCAGCTGATTAATTATTAATAAGAGATAATAATTAAACTCATCTAGGTTTTCTATTTCATAGCATTGCTGAAAAACAACTTGCTGCTGTTGAATATACAACGCACTAAAAGATCCAACGGAAAAATCCAATAGTAATGCTGTTTCATTTATTTTTTCGGCCAATGCCAATAAACCTGCATGTTGCGAATATTTTTTTCCATCGATAAAACCAGTTAACGCCTCATTAGTGGTTTTTGGTAATGAAAAAATAGTAGTAAAACCGAAATGAGGTTGAGCTTGTGTATAAAAATCACCAACTGGTGTTTCGGTAAAGAACTGAGCATGTGTGTTTATGCTATCGTCAGTATATAAATCATTTGGAACAGCAATGGCATTTTCTGTATGAACAGCAACTTTAACTTCCTGATAAGGTAAGGTTAAATAAGAATCAGTTTTTAATCGCTCAGCGAACTTTTGAGCACCATCTTCACATTCTTGTTCATCAAAAACAGCACTAACTTGGTTAGTTTCTTTATTTATTATCGCATAAGAAAAACTATCTAAGCCCACTTTTATCAGCAGGTTACAGGCTGATGCTGTAGCTGGATCAAATGCTGGGTCTATTAATAAGATGCTGTTGTTATTGTTCATGTGTTGGCAAAAATAACTTTTTTCTATAACATTACCATTGCATCTTTGTTAAATGGATAAAGCCAATATCATTGCCCAATCGTATCCGTTTCAGCCTACCGAAGAACAATTGGTTTTCTGTGCTAAAGCAACGTCTTTTTTAATGAAAAATGAAACGAATAAGTGTTTTATTTTAAGAGGGTATGCGGGTACTGGTAAAACAACTTCTGTGGCGGCATTGGTTAAAGCTTTACCTCGATTCAACTTAAAAGTGGTGTTATTGGCGCCAACTGGTAGGGCAGCAAAAGTAATTAGTAGCTACACCAATAAAAGAGCATTAACTATTCATAAAAAGATTTACAGAAAACGGAGTGCGGTCTCAACGGAGATGGCTTTTCAGCTTGCGCCAAATTTAGTAGAAAACACGCTTTTTATTGTAGATGAAGCGTCGATGATTGCCGATGAATGGAATCCGCAGAATGGTTCCTCATTTTTAAAAGATTTAATTGAATTCGTTTATCAACCTGCACCAACTGGGAAGGATAAAAATTGTTCTTTGTTATTTGTGGGTGACACAGCTCAGCTTCCGCCAGTTGGTAGCATTGATAGCCCAGCTTTAAATGAAAAATACCTGATTGATAATTTTAAGTTAAAAGTTACTGCTGTTGAGCTAAAAGAAGTGGTTCGACAAGAAAAGAAATCGGGCATTTTGGCAAATGCAACTATGCTTCGTCAATTGATTAATGGTTATGAAGAAGATCACATTTCTTTGCCAAAATTTATAACCAAAAGCTACAAAGATATTTTTAGCATGACTGGGATAAAGTTGGTGGAGGGTTTAGAGTATGCCTATAGTAAGTTTGGTATCGAAAATTCATTGGTGGTGTGCCGCTCTAATAAATCTGCAAATGTGTATAACAATCAGATTAGAGCAAGACTATTGTATAGAGATGAGGAATTGAGCGGTGGCGACCAAATTATGGTGGTGCGTAATAATTATTTTTGGTTACCAGATAATCCAGAAACTGCATTTATAGCCAATGGCGATATGGCAAAAGTGGTAAGAGTCAGGCGAGAAGAAGAACGATATGGATTGCGATTTGCTGAAGTTCAATTGGAGTTTTTAGATTTCCCGGATGCTGGAATTATTTCTTGTAAAGTGATTTTAGATACGATACAAGCGGAAACGCCAAATCTTCCGTATGAAAAAAGCAAACAGCTTTTTGATGGCTTACTTGAAGATTATAGCCATTTAAATAGTAAGAAAGATAAAATGGAAGCGATTAAAGTAGATCCCTATTACAACGCTTTACAAATTAAGTTTGCCTATGCGGTAACCTGTCATAAAGCTCAGGGCGGACAATGGGATGCCGTTTTTGTAGATCAAGGGTATTTAACGGATGAAATGATAGATCTTGATTTCTTAAGATGGTTATACACCGCATTAACAAGAGCTAAAAAAGAATTGTTTTTAGTGAATTTTTCGCAAAACTTATTTGCAACTGTACAAGAAGAAAATTAAGCTACGGGCAAAAGAATAGTAAAGGCTGTGCCCTCATTCTCTGCACTGTTTACCATTAATTTTCCGGCATGTTGTTCTACAATCCGCTTTGAGATATGTAAACCTAAGCCAATAGATTTTTCACCTAGTAAGCCTTGACGTCCAGCTTTAGAAAATTGATGAAAAATGTGCTCTTTCAATTCCTCTGGAATACCAATTCCGAAATCCCTTATAATGATACCAATTTTGTCTTTTTGCTCAATTAAGCTAATTTCAATGGGTTTGTCTTCATTAGAAAACTTTAATCCGTTGCTAATTAAATTATCTATCACTCGCTCCAGTTTCGAAGAGTTTAAATAAACATCTGCTTTTATATCGTTAGGTAAGAATAGAAACTCTCTTTTAGAATTTGCTTTCCACTTTTGAATGATTTTAGTCAAATAGGTGGCGATATCTTGTTTCTCGGTTTTTAAATTAGTCTGATCTAGCTTTACGGTTTCAATTAAATCATTTATAATTTCTTTTGCCTGTTTAGCAGCGTTCGAAATCATTTTTGCTTCATCGTTATCTTCATTTTCCACTAATAAAAAACCACTTAATGCTTGTATGTTATTTAAAGGATTTCTTAAATCGTGTGCAACAGAAGCAAGAATTTCTTCTTTTTGAGTATTTAAATGTTCAATTTCTGCATTCTTTTCTTCTAACTCTTTAATTTTTACAAAGTGCCGCGATTTGAAATAATAACTATACCTAGAAAAGTAAATCAAGATAAATCCTAAGGTAATTGCAGCAAAAACATTCATCATTTTATCTTGGAAAGTGATTTTTGGAATCACCATACCTAATACAAAAACAAGAACGACAACAGTTGTAATGATACTAATCTCTTTATATTCAATGGCAAAAAATAGACTTACCGCTACAATGCCTATCATAAACATGGTTAAATTGTTTTTTGTATTGTAGGTAGATACCACATAGCTTACGCCAAAAGAAATTAAAAGCACAAATACAATAAAGAATAGGGTTAGCTTTTTTTTATGTTGAGAACTCCATTTAGGAGAAGTTAGCGCAATTTTGCTTAAGGTGAAAAATAGCGTAGCGCCAGCTATTTGTATCCAATTTCCAAGAGAGTATTCTGAATACCTTGTGATTTTTATGGCTTCTTCGTAAAAAACTAAGCCGATAATTCTAGTTAAAATAGTGATGACTAAAATTGCAGTGCTTAAGACCTTAACCTGCTTAAGATTTGTAATGATGTAAAATTCTTTAAACGCTGCGGCAAATTTTGCAGGTGTTTTATACGTAAGGAGCTTGAACAATTTGGATGTATTAAGTTTGTAAAATTAATCAATCCAATGGTTTTTAGCACTATAATTTCTAATTGCATTAGAAATGTTATACTTCTGCCAAGAATCAAAAATGCCATCGACCCGAGGCGGATGGCATTTTTTGCATCAAATAAATAAATAAAAATTTCTACTTATCCGGTTACTCTTACGTTTTCAGCTTCCGGGCCTTTTTTGCCGTCTTTTACTTCAAACTCAACTTGTTGTCCTTCTTGCAAAGATCTTTGTCCTGAAGATTGGATCGCAGAATGGTGGCAGAATATATCTTTACCGCCTTCTTCTGGGGTTATAAAACCAAAGCCTTTTGCATCGTTGAACCATTTTACTGTACCTGTCATAACTTCTTTTTTATTAAATTAAAAAGTGAAGATAACAATTTCAATATAAAAGGTTAAATAATTTTCATACAATTACAATTTTGTAACCTAAAAGCAAAAAGAAAAGGTGCAGCCCTCACAAGCCGCACCTCACAAAAAAACTCCCTTAAGTAGATTCTACTCACTATTAAATACGTTTAATAGTGCCAAATGGTTTGCTTTAACTCAAACTATTTTTTATTTAATTAACTAATTCAATTTACGTTATCATTTTTATGTGTCAGTCTGAGCTTGTCGAAGACCTGCATTTAAATCCTTCGACCAGCTCAGGATGACAATAGACTGTGAGATATTGAACTAAAATTAAACTGTTTCTAATCAAAAACAACCATTTCGATTAATCTGCCAAATGATCTACTACCAATTTAATTTCTCTATCACTAATGACTATAATTCGCTCTTTATATAAACCGCCTGTTGCTTTTTTAAATGCACTCTTACTGATTTGGAAACGTTCATAAATCTCTTCAGGAGTACTTTTATCGCCTAAAGCTATCACTCCGCCATTTTCTCTTAACTCTTTTAACAGTACATCTTTAGTATCTAAAATATGACTGTAACCTAGGGGCTGTAAACTCAAATCTATTTTACCTTCAATACGTACTTTTTTAATCCAGCCTTTTCGTTTTTCACCAGGTTTTAAGTTCGCAAACAATTCATTATGGTATAGAAGTCCAATGTATCTGTTGTTAATGATGGCATTAAAACCTAAATCTGTTTGCTCGCTAACTAGTAAACTCACTTCATCACCTTCGTCAAAATCAAAATCATCTTCTTCAATAAATTTATCCAATCGAGAAGAGGCAAGCATACGCTGATTGTTTTCATCTAAATAAACGTACACCACATAACTTTCTCCCTTATGCATAGGTCTTTTTTGTTCACGTACCGGAACATAAATGTCTTTTCCAATGCCTAAATCTAAATAAGCACCATCTTCACTTGCATCAACTACAGTTAAGTAGGCAAAATCATCGGTTTCTGCTAAAGCCTGTTTTGTGGTTGCAATGGTGTTTCCATCTTTGTTAATAAATACAAATACCCTTATATTGTCGCCAAGCTCAGCGTTTTTAGGCACATCCGAATAGGGCAATAAAATTTCTCGTTCCCCATCTGATAAACTTAAGCCATCACTGTTTTTAGCTGCAATTCTTAAATCGTTATACTTTCCTATTTCTATCATTTTTTAATTTTGAGTTAAGCCATTTTCTTCAATGACTGTTAAATTTTCGTTTTGCAAAGTTACACAATCTTTAGGTGGGGTTGGGGTTAAAAAATCGATCGGATTGTAGGTATTCAAACTAAAAATTTAATTACTTTAGTTGACATAAACCGAAAAAACTAAATTAATGAATCAACAAATTCCAACCTTTTTTCTTGGCGATGAATACTTTATCGATGAGAAAGTAAATTTTTTAAAGTTTACGAATGAATACAAAGTTTACAATGAACAAGGCGCTCAAATAGGTATCATTAAACAACGAATGAGTGGATGGCATAAATTTTTAACCCTCTTGATTAACAAAGCAATGATGCCTTTTCAGTTAGAAATAACAGATGTAAATGGTCAATTACAAGCTACCATAAGTAGAGGATGGACATTTTGGATGTCGAAGATTAGTGTAACGGATCCGAATGGGGTGGAAATAGGTACTATAAAACAAAAGTTTAAGTTTTTTAAACCAACCTTTACCATTAGCGAACCCAGTACAGGAGATACTATTGCGCAAATTACAGGAGACTGGAAAGCGTGGAATTTCACCATTAAAAATGCGTCTGGCGTAGAAATGGGTAAAATTAGTAAGAAGTGGGCTGGTGCGATGAAAGAGATTTTTACTTCTGCCGATAAATATAATGTTTCAATAGACCCGACTTATGCGGAGAATAAGCAGAAAGTAGCTATTGTGGCTACTGCGATTACCATTGATATGGTGCTTAAAGAAAGTAAGTAATTTTGTTTTTAGCCACAGATTAACAGATTTATTCTGTTTTATTTCTTGTATATGCTCATCGGCTAACAAAACAAGTAATTTATTTTTAGCCACAGATTAACAGATTAATAGAGTTTAAAGCTACAGATGTAAAAATCGTTACATGTCATGATGACAAGACTCAAAGGACGACAAATTGCATTATTTAGAAAGATTGCTTCGCCCAATGAAAAATTGGGACTCCCAATCACGATGATGACAAAATCTGTTAATCTGTGGCTATTAATTTAAAAGCTATTTCAAACTTCTTTTTGGCTCGTAATGTAAACCAGGTGATAACCAATACAGTAAAACCATTCTAGAATAGCGGTAGTTAAAAGGCGAAAACAATAGTGTAGTACAAAATAAAAGTGCTGCAAAATACCATAAGTTGTCGAAATTTAGTTCTAAACCTAAAACATAAGCGGCCACACTTACGGTAATCATTTCGGCGACATTCATCGCGTAGCTCACAAACATGGCCACGTAGAAATAACCTGGTTCACGTTCAAATTTAAGTTGACAATGCGGACAAACTTCATTCATTTTCTGAATTTTAAATCCGTACGTTGGTCCGGTAAATACTTTGCCCACTCTACAACGAGGGCATTTAGCATGCATAAATCCACTCCATTGAGAAATATATAATTCTTTGTTAGTTTCCATTGTGTGTTGTATTTAATTTCCTGAATTTTTCTGGCGTAATGCCCTCATATTTTTTAAAGAATTTGATGAAATAAGACTGATCATCAAAGTTCAATTTATCTGCAATCTCCGAAACCCTTAAATCTAAATTGATTAATAAACGTTTGGCTTCTAAAATCACTCGATCTCTAATTAATGCACCAGCAGGTATCCCAAGAAAATCATTACACAAAGCATTTAAATGATTTGGGGTGATGTATAACAAGGCAGCATATTGTTTTGGAAGCCTTAATTGAGCGTAGTTTTTTTCAATTAAGTTTCTGAAATTCTTTAACAGAGTATGATTATAAGAATTGTGATTTGCTTTTTGTAGGGCATCATCTGTTCTTGCGACTTCAATAAACAACCTAATTAATAGTGTTTTTACCAAATCATCATTAACAGTTTTTTCTATTGATCCTTCTTTCAACATATCTTCAAAAATTGAAACAATAGTGTCTTGAACGTCAGTTTGTAATTCAATGACTTGAGAATCGGGTTGTCCGTTAAAAAAGCTGAAATTTTCTAAATAATCAGGTTTTAATAAGAATGAACTTAAATAATCGGCAGAGAAATTAATAATATATCCATCAGGTTCAGTTTCAAAATTCCAGCTGTGTACTTGTCCGGGAATCATAAAATAAATCAGCCCTGGTTTTACAGCAAACTCTTTAAAATCTATCTGTTGAGTTCCACTTCCTTCGGTAAAAAATACTAAATGAAAAAATGAGTGTCGATGTGCAGAATGTAAATGTTCGTGTTGTTTAGAATAATAGCCAAATCGACTTACTAAAATCCCATCGTGCTTATACGCTTTGAGGTTTTGTATATCGTAAACTGGGATATCATTTTTCATATACAAAAGTACCAATTTAAGATGTGTTCTTAAAGGTGTAATCTCTATTAAAAATAGTACTTTTTACTGATTGTGATTTAGGAGCTAGTGGGAAGAGTTTAAAGGTAGCATAAGATTAGAATGCTGTTTCAAGCGAAAAGGGGATCATTTTATGTGGGAATTGAGTACTATGTGTTAAAATCATATTCATAATGTAATCATTGGATGGGTAAGGCGTAATGGCAGATTTTAAGGTTTCTAAGTCATTAATATCGCAATACTCGGAAATATAACCCATGCCGTAAAACTTCCCTTTTTCTATCCACAAACAACTTTTTTCATCTTCCGATCTTCCATTGTCAATTAAAGCAAAAGAAGGTAACAAATCTTGTAATTCCTTAATTGCCCTTTTTACCCTAAAATTGTAAAGTGCGGCGCTTTCTTCACCTATACAGGCTCCTTGGCAAGTGCCATCTGTGTGACCAGTGCAGGCAAATTTTGGCGTTTGAATGAAACACAATTTTTCACAAAGTGAATGTTCGCTGGCAATGTTTCTTAATAATTGATGTCCTTCTAATAAATTATTAAAACTGTATAGTACCGTTCCATTTTTTCGATATTTATCAATACCTAAGCGGATATATCCATTTTGATCTTCGAAACTATACAAGGAGTATTTCTGCTCGAAGCGTTTCATTGCTCTATTATTTTCTGGCCAAAGCTTTTTAATTTCTGCTGCCTCTAAAATAAAAGCCATTAATTCTGTTCCACAAGTCTGAAAATCTATACTGTGAATAGACCTTAAAAAATTCTGTCGCTGCATGCTAATGCTATGTCCAGTAAAATGAGTGCACACTCTTTTTTTAAGTTGTTTCGCTTTGCCCACGTAAATTACTTTCCCTTTCTGATCTTTAAAATAATATACCCCAGGTGTATTCGGTAATTTATCTATTTCGCTTTTTTGCAAATTCGGTGGTAAAGCTTGCTCTGCTGAAGTTCGTTTTAAAGTGTCATTAATTACGCCATTGGCATCTTTTTCAATCAGCATAGCTAATAAAATGGCAGTTGCAGCTGCATCACCTCCAGCTCTGTGTCTATTGTTTAAAGAAATGGATAGGGAAGTGCAAAGTTTGCCTAAGCTATACGAAGGTAAACCCGTAAATATTTTACGACTAAGTCTTACTGTACATAGTTTTTTACTGTTTAAACTATACCCGCAAGCTTCTAAGTGATGACGAACAAAAGAATAATCGAAATTTACATTGTGTGCTACGAATATTTTATCGTGTAATAAACTATAAATTTTAGCAGCTACATCTCTAAAATCTGGAGCATTTTCCACCATCTCATTATCTATTCCAGTTAATGCTTGTATGTGTATTGGAATATGCTGATGTGGGTTGATTAGTGTTTCATAACTTTCGATAACTTCTTGACCATTATGAATGTATATGGCAATTTCTGTAATGCCATGAGCGGCTGCATAGCCACCAGTGGTTTCGATATCTACTACTGCATACAACATAATTATTCAATGGTTAAACAAATATATGCTAAAAAAATTAGTATTAAAAGTTATTTCTAATCAAAAATTGATAAGTATATAAACAAGTGAAAAGAGAGGATGAAAAAAAATAAAAAAAAATTAAGCACCATACAATAAACTAAATAAATGAGCGTCTATATATACGAGAGCGTTAATTTAGATGGCGGGGATAGAGCAATAGCTTTATCTCCGTCTCTTTTTTTGGGGCAATTTGAAATACAGAGAATTAGGTATTGCATCTCTTTCTATTATCTTATATCTTAGTTGCTTATCCTAAAAAATGCAACATAAATTACTTCTATTCCTATTATTTTCACCCGCTTTATTTAGTTCCATCTTACCTTGGGAGCAGGTAAAATTGGATGAAAATGCTTCAATTTCCTTTCCATCTAAACCTGATAAAACAATATTCGAAGGAAAACAGGTATGGATTGCATCAGTAGATTCTACAGCACAATGCATGGCAATGATTACCGATTTAAAAAAAATGGGTCTGGATGCGAATACGTTGGCCGAACGCTTAAAACGGAAAGAGACGTACCAAACCATTAAAGGCGGAATGTTAAGAGGCAGCCCTGGCGCTATTGCATTAAGCGAATCAATTACCACCTTTAAAGGTAAGCCAGCTTATATCTTAAAACTCGATTTGAAAGGTGAAAAAGAAGACTTTAACATTGCCTATATCTTGACTGTTTATGTAAATGTTAAAATGTATACGTTCACATTTATGGAGAAATACCAAAATCCACACGAGGCTGACAAGAACAAATTTTGGAATTCTTTAAAATTGGAATAAAAAAATTAAATACTATACAATAAACTAAAGAAACGAGCGTCTATATATACGAGAGCGTTAATTTAGATGACGGGGATAGGGCCAAGGCTTTATCCCCGTTTCTTTTTTAAGTAAAAGAAACACAGTGGATACAAGCAAATCAAGCCTAATAAAAATCCACCAAGCGTATCAGAGAACCAATGTGCACCTAAATAAATTCTAGAGAAAGCAATGGTGGCGATGAAAAAAGCGGAAAAATAAGTCACTATTCTTCTGGTAATTAAAGGAAGATGATTCAGTTTTCTCATTAAGAAGATCATAAACCCAAAAAATAGTACATAAGAAAGTACATGTCCACTTGGGTAACTCTGAAACCTGTTTATTTCTACTAAACGCACATAAAATGCTGTTGGACGAGGCCGATCAATTATATTTTTTATCCCTAAGATGAGTAATCCAGAAAGTGCGATAGAAAGAATAAAGTAGGCTTCACGTCTATATTTATATCGAAAAAATAGCATTGCAATACTCACTACCATGAATAAGGAATAGGGTAACTCGCCAAAAAAACTAATGCCTAGCATAATCTCATCCAAAATGTCCGAATGGTATTTCTGAACAAATAGAGAAATTTTAAGGTCAAGTGCTGGAATGGGATGGTAAACAATAAATAGACTAAGCAGAATAAAGCTGGTAATTAACGCCAATAAAGTAATTAATAAGACAATACGTTTCTGCTGCATCCGAATTTTTCAAGTTGGTTAGATTCAAAGTTAACGAAATTATACATCAGACAAGTTTACAACTTGTAAACTTTTAGTATCTTTGTGTTGATGAGTTATTTTAGGATAATTAAACGAACCACGTTAATTGCTTTTTATATTAAACATATTGCAGCAAAAAAATCAAGTGAATTATGGTATCACGAGATAAAAGATCACGAATTTAAGAATTTTAACGAGTTAAAAGCCGTTTATAAAAATGCGAGTTTAGTTGCAAATAACAGGATTGTGTTTAACATAAAAGGTAATGATTATAGGTTAGTTGTTAAGCTGAACTTTTATACAAAGCAGATTTTTATAATTTGGTTTGGTACTCATAAAGAATATGATCAGATTGATGTAACAACAATTAATTACAAAAAATAATGCTAAAGATTATGCAACAGTGGACAATTTTAAAAACAAAAGAAGAATATAATAAAGCGCTTGAACGTCTTGAAGAAATATTTGATGTTGAACCTAATAGTGAACTATTTAAAGAAGCAGAGTTATTGGGCTTACTTATTAGTGAATACGAAGATGTTCATTACCCAATAGCAATTCCCGGGCCTTTGGAAGCAGTAAAATTAAAAATGGTAGAAATGGGTTTGAAAAATAAAGATTTAGAACCCTATATAGGATCTAAAAGTTACGTGTCTTCAATATTAAGCGGCAGAAGAGAAATAACCTTGCGTATTGCTAGTATTTTGCACCAAAAGCTAGGTATACCATCCAATGTTTTTTTAAGAATGAATTAGAATTAAAAAAGCCCCAGCTTTCGCTGAGGCTCTAATGAGAGACATTTATTTAGTAATTAATTTGCTTTATTCCATATTTCCGTCGGAATTGCATCTTCACACGGGCATTTGGCTTTATTAATGATAATTTGTTTGATAGAAAGAGAAATCTTGTTGGCGTAATCTTTAAATCCCTCCTCGTTCATGCTACTTCTGGCCATAGCTGCTGCCGCACAAAACGACCATAATTGCGCATCTTTCTTATCCGTAGTCATTTTAGCTTTATAGCGTTCTGCCATTGCATAATACGTTTTAAATTGCTCGTTATTTGCAGTTGCATCCCCTTTGCTTAACCGAATGGTGTATCGACTGTTATCTACATCAGGTTTGAACGTTTGGATAGTAGAAGGATCTATCACCTCAATACGGTAGTCTATTTTGTTAGTGGGATGAATAAATCTAAATACATTTCCTTCCAATCTTGTATAAACAGAAGTTCTATTTGGCTCAATTAAAGTCAAACTGTTTTGATCATAATTAATCGTAACGGTATAATAACCATCTTCTGTGGTGTATTGACCTGATGTTAATTTAATTTGTGCGTGTGCCGAACCCAGAGCACAAACTAGCAGTATAATTAAGAAAGCTCTCATGGACATTGTGCCTTTCTTCTATTGGCCTCATCGAAGTTATTGGCATCATTACAACCGTATGTTCTCGCAAAATATTCCCAATTTGCTTTACAGGTTGCAGATAACCTATTCGGAATTTGAATGGTGTTTTTTGAGCCAATAGGGCAAGTGTAAGAGTAGGTATAAGTCGAATTATCAACTTTTTTAACTTCTTCTTCTTCAGGCTCTGCTTCAAATAATTCGCAACTTGCCATTAACATAGGCAGTGCCATTGCAAATAATAAAAATTTCTTAGTCTGTTCCATAGCTATTTATTTTATCTGTTTAATTATGGATTAAAATTAGCTAGAGAAAGATTTTAGTGCAATACTCATTTTTAGGTATTTTGCACAAAAACTGGCTTAAGATAGGCTAGAATGTAGAAATATATTTTCTATGATGGTATACTATTTAAATAATCTATTTTAGTTTCATAAAACCAATATGATTTTTATGCTTCACAAAACCAAAGTTCTATTTCTAGCTTTATTTTCAATAGCGTTTAGCTATAAAGCGAGGGGACAATCTAAACTAGCTGCAAAGTTTGATACTGAGAAAATGCAGTTCATAGGGACAAAACATCAACAAGCTACTTATTTGCTACGCTATGTTCAAAAATATGCTCACTTAGGAGATACCTTAAAAACATTACCACCTTTCTTAGATTCTATTTTAAATGGAGAAATCAAATTAGCTCGTAAAAAGGCATTAAAGAAATATTTAAGTACAGCAAATATCACTGATGAAGAAATAGGAGGATCTTTAGATTCAGGAATTTGTTCAGTCGACGGAATAAAGGCAAGTTATTTTGTAATTCACGACACGAGTAACTTTTTAACAGACTCCACTTCTTTTCCAACTAATATAGATTCGGTTTCTTGGAGCGGTAATAGGTTAGATAATAAACGAACTTTTAAACTCACGCACATCTTCATCAATAGACTAGGAGCTTCAATTACATCTAACAATTTAAGTCGACAAATTCATGCCACCAAGTTCGAAAGCCCTACAAAAAACCCTTTATTAAATAAAAGTGTGGTGGGTAGTTTTATTCATATAGAAGTTATTCAACCACGTATTGCCGATCCAGGAAAAAAGAATGATGCCATTGCCATAATCCCTGGCTTTACTGATCTTCAATATAAAAGATTGGCATTGATCTATATTATTGCAAGCTTCAGAAAAGGAGAGTGGTTAATTCCAACTTTTCATGCAGTATTAGATGATGGCATTCCAGATGGGCATGACGATCCTCAGAACTTTGAATTGGAAAAGTTTGATCAAGCGATTAATGAAATATATCGTTCGCTAACGAGGTAATGAATTGTGCTATGACATTTCAATTCATAGATCATAATTTCCCTTCTGTATCCCTCTGTTTTAAGTGTTTGTTTTTTGCGTTCAATAAATTATTAAAAAGTACGAAGACTTTGTCTGGAAATAATTTACAGGTAAACAAATGAAAAACTGAACGATTGAAACAAGATATAGATTTTGAGATAGCGGCCCACCATTAGGTATAAAACGTGTTGGAACTGGTCAAAACCATGTAGTTTAAGTACCTTTCGATACGGAAATTTGGTTTTTCCCATCACGCAAAGGACATTTCCCATCGTGCAAAGGACATTTCCCATCATGCGAAGGACATTTCCTATCACGCAAAGGACATTTCCCATCACGCAAAGGACTTTTCCCATCACGCAAAGGACATTTCCCATCACGCAAAGGACTTTTCCTATCACGCAAAGGACATTTCCTATCATGCGAAGGACTTTTCCTATCACGCAAAGGACTTTTCCTATCACGCAAAGGACATTTCCTATCATGCGAAGGACTTTTCCTATCACGCAAAGAGCTTTTCCTATCACGCAAAGGACATTTCCCATTACGCAAAACGCTTTTTCCATTGGGAAAACGTAAAAATACATGTGCTGTGAAGTAGAATTGCATTAGATTTTTAATATCATAAATGTATAATTCCAATGCTGTAACCTAAACTTAAAAATATACGTCATACGACAATGACGTCCTCAACTTCTAATTTAAAAATACAGCTGACTTTTAAAAACCTAGTGTTGTTTATCATTTTCTTTTTTTTGATGCATGAACTACATGAGCTAGTTCATATTATAACAGGAAGAATGATTTGTGGGTGCTGGGGAACTCGAGATTTTAATGTTTGGAGTACGTGTGCAGACTGTCAATCGAAATATGCGATTGCTGCTACTTTTGCGGGACCAGTATTTACGTTTATACTCCTCTGGTTGGGTAGATATTTAGTAAAACATACTCAATCAGTTCACTATCAATCTTTCGGTTTATTACTGATTTTAGGTAACATGCAATTTGGAAGAATGTATATGGCTGCAATGGGAAGTGGGGATGAAGTTTGGGGTTTACGTTCTTTGTTTTTAAATGCAGATCACTCGAATTTTCTTATGATTAAAGTTATCGCATTCTTAATCGTGAGTTGTATCTGCTTACCGCCCTTAATTACAGCATATAAAGCGATAGCAAATCCAAAGAAGGTTTTAGTGTTTGTGGGCTTCCTGATTATCCCATTGGTTTTAGATACCGTTGTGATATTGATCGTATTGAATGGTATGTTGAATAAAGGGTTTTTAAATCAAGTTTGGATAATGGGTACACCGCTTTTAATTACACTTTGGTTTTTATTTTGTGCCTTGGTAGTTGGGATAAACTTTAAATCTTTAGGGAATTTTGCTAAGGCTAATTAAAAAGACGGTGCAACTCTAATCAATTCCGTAAATTCAGCCCTAATTTTTACTAATTAGCTAATTATGAGCAATCAAGATCTATCAAGAATAATTAATGAATTATTGAATATTGCTGTCTTTGGTAAACACAATTTCATGAATTTGGGCAAAGATGCCGCTATCAAAATCTTCGGTGAAGAGAACACTGCTGTCTCCTTTATATCAGTTGGTAAACTGCGTATTTTTGATCAGCGAACCCGTGAACTTTATAAATTGGCTGGGGTAATCATCAGTAGAAACTATGCGCTTGTCAGTTTCCAGCGGGCCCTGTGTGAATTACTCTTTAATTTAAATAGTGCCAACAAACAAGCCACTAAAGAGGATTGGATCAATTTTAGAAATGAACTTATCCAAAGACCAGATGTAACAATTCATAGTTTAATGCCAATATACGGTATTGAAATGTCCAGCCCAAAAGTTCATCTAGGAAAATTTATTATTTATAATCCAGCTCATATTACCAATCTACTTAAAAGTGATTATCCGAATAACAAGTATCTAACGGATGATAACCTCAGCAATGATAATAATTACCGTATTGGTCTTACTGTAAATGCAAAGGATTATCAAAAATGCTATGACTTAGCAGACCAAGCCTTCACAAGCTTTGAATATATTGCTAACTTCGCTACCGCCCATTTTCATAAGAACAGTCGAATTAGCATCTTCAATCATATTAAAATAGATGATGTTGTCAATCTTGCCGTTACTCTTGATAAAATGCAATCATCAACAAAAGACGGGTCAAGCTTAAAAACCGTCGTTATAGATGATGCCTACTACCGAGAATCTAATGGAAATGAATATCTCTGGGAATGGATTACATCAGATGAACGGACTAACCTTCAACAAAAACTAATTGATGCGATGGAATGGGCAGGAAAGGCATTAACCGAACCAGATGATGCAAGAGCTTTGTTGCAATATATCATTGCTATTGAAGCAACTCTACAGTTTGACGAAGGTAAATTTATTGTGCCCTCTATTGTTAGTCACTTATCAGATATGGTAGCTTTTCTACTCGGTGATGCTTATGAAGATCGGCTTGCTTATGCTGGTTACATTAAAAATCTTTATAAACAGCGATCAGCACTTACCCATAGTGGAAAGGGAGCAATTTCTGATTATGACCTGCATACTGCACATGTTTTAACACAAAAAATCATTCGAAAAATCATCAGTAATGATCAAATGAGGACTTTTAAAACTAAGGCTGAATTGTGCAACTACTTAATCTCATTAAAATATGGTGCTACCATTTGTGATAACATCGTCCTGAAGGCTAAAGAAAATTGATTTAAAAGTAGTAGGATTATCAGTAGCAATAAATTATATATTAGTACTTAGTTCCATTTCTTCAACCTTAATTGTTGTTAAAAATATTTATTAATTAATTGAATACGGAAAACCGGAAAGTAAATTCATAAAAGAACTGTACTTTAGATTAACAGTATAACAAAATTATGGCAAAATTTATTATTCGACCAGAAATTAATAATCACAATGAAGGTGATTATGATAATTTACATTTAGAAATGCACAAGAGAAACATTTTTCGTGTAATTAAGCTTAATGACGATAAGTGGTATGACTTACCTACAGGAACATATAGAGCTGTACTAGCTAAAACGACGGAAGAAGTTTTTGAGCTTTGTGTCGCAGCATTAAATGCAATTGGAAAATTTAACACAATGAATAAGAGGGATTACGAGTTGTATGTTGGTGAGACCACTAGCTGCAAATGTGATCTTAGATTAAATACAGACAAGAGTAAACTCCCGTCAGGAACGAAATAGCTCTTGTGAATTGGTATTGGTTTCTTTATCCTAGCAAGTTAAGATATATTTAATTGCTATCAGTTGGCCTTTTAATCATGAAATCAAAATCTACTAAACAACCTAAAAAAACGCTGCAAACCGAAGAAGAAAAAACAAAAAGCATTTGTAAATTTAATAGCTGAAATCATCGTTGATATTAGCATTAAGCAGTATCAAGAAGAAAAATCCCGAAAAATATCAAAGTAATTAATTGTAAATCAATACTATAAAAGGGTTCGAACTCCTTCGGCTCTCCGTCTATTTTTCATAGAATACCCAGATTTCAACATGAAATGCTGTCAAAAAAGAATTGCCTGAAAACTATAAAATATTGATTTTTAATTTGTTAAAAGAAAAAGGGAATGAAGTTCAATCCATTCCCTTCAAGTGGAGCCGAAGGGGTTCGAACCCTTGTCCAGTTGTGTGATAAATTATGCCTTCTACATGCTTATTTTCCAATTAGTTGTCGGGATCAGTCGGGCTGGAAACCGACCTTAACATTCTCCTTAGGTACTTTGTTTCGCAAATGTATCGTACCCTACAAAAGCTAGCATTGTTATTTCGATGCCTCTATTACTAACCTAACAATGCAGCAGTTAGCGAGACAAAAGCTATTTAATTCTAAATTAAGCAGCTAAGGCGTAGTTATTTTCGCCAATTATTGTTTTGAACGTTCTCTTTTAAGTGCTCTCCGTACAACGCACTGCATGCTAACATACTTAGCGCCACCCTGTCAAATCCAAAACGGCCCCTTTTGTAGTTCTCAGTTTGCAATTTATAGTTTTGAGTTATCGAACAAAACTTTAAACAAACCCTAACTTAATTACAAATATACAATAAATATGCCGATTTATACGCTACTGACATCATTTTAGTAGGATTTACAGTTAGAAATCTGAATAATCTGTTGGAAATAAAAATAAGGTTACATTTTTAGAAACATTATGTTGGTACTATGGTAAACCACTGATTTTCTTATACTCTGCGCCAAAATCTTTCCAATGCTGATCCCGATCTGCTTTATTGTTAAAGGTAGTCATGTACATTAAATTTGGCATTTTACTTCCCGATATGACCTGTCCATAAAAAAGTGCATTGAAATTTAATTTTGAAAAAATGCCTGCTTCCTGATCATTAAACATACCAATCTTGTTTAACGAAAGACTCTCAGTTGCCGCTTCATAACTTCTCAATTCATACACCCGTTCAGATTTAGGGCCAGTAAGTTTCGGAAGGGCAGGTGCAGGCATAACAGAAAAAGCCTTCAGTAGCACCGATTCTATTCGAGTATATGGAGGGGTATCATATGCAGCATTAAGATAATCTTTACCTGCCATGAGGTATTGTTGATCTTTTTCGAGCACTTCACTCAGTTTGATAAAATCAACCCATCGTTTAAATGGTATAAGAACATAAACCAATCGTTCAGAAGTATCTGCAACAATTGGTTTAAATACGCCTATTTCCTTAATGCCTGTACGATGCAAGGCAGGTAAATACGCTTCCTTCAGGTAGGTATCAATTTTCGCTTCTTGATCAATTGTTTTAAGATGGTAAATCTTTAATTGGTAATAATATGGAACTTGTGCCCAGACAGTACCTACAATAAATAAAAGCAATAAAAGGCTAAAACAGAATTTCAGACGCATCATAATATTTTAAGTTTAATTGATTGGAACTAAACCGTTCTTCCTGGATATTGCTGTAAAGCTAATTCCAAACAATCCATCGCTCCATTTAAGTCATCCGTATTTAAAACGTAAGCCATTCTTACTTCGTTTTTACCGCTTCCTGGACTAGAATAAAAACCAGTCGCAGGTGCCATCATTACCGTTGCACCATTATGTTCAAAGCTTTCCAACATCCACTGACAAAAAGCATCAGCATCATCAATAGGAAACTTAGCGACCACATAAAATGCGCCACCTGGATTAGGACAAAATACGCCTTCAATAGTATTTAAGCGTTTTACTAAAGTATCTCTACGTAATGTATATTCTTTATTTACTTCCTCAAAGTAACTATCTGGTGTATCTACAGCTGCGGTTCCTGCAATTTGCTCAACCATACCTGGACTTAATCTCGCTTGTGCGAATTTTAATCCTGAAGCAATTACTTCCTTGTTTTTAGTAATTAAACAACCTAAGCGAGCTCCACAAGCACTGTAACGTTTAGAAACTGTATCCATAATTACTACGTTTTCATCTAAACCGTCTAAGTGCATAGGTGAAATGAACTCACGGCCATCGTAGCAAAACTCACGATAAGCTTCATCAGAGAACAAGAATAAATCGTATTTCAAACACAAAGCTTTTAACGCCTCTAATTCCTCTCTGGAGTATAAATATCCCGTTGGATTATTCGGGTTACATATAATGATCGCCTTAGTTTTATTGGTAATTAATTTCTCAAATTCTGCAATAGGAGGTAAAGCAAAACCATTTTCTATGTACGATAAAATAGGTTTAACAACCACATTACTCATACAAGCGAAACCATTGTAGTTCGCATAAAAAGGTTCTGGAATTATAATTTCATCGCCTTCATTTACACAAGTTTGCATAGCAATGGTAATGGCTTCAGAACCACCAACTGTTACTAAGATATTTTCAGGTGTAATGTTATATCCTAATTTATTGTAGTACTCAGTTAATTTTTTTCTGTAGGCTAATGTTCCTTCAGATGGGGTATAGGCCCAAACATCAAAATCTATATTTTTAATGGCATTTAGCATACCTTCTGGTGTAGCGATATCTGGCTGACCAATGTTTAAATGATATACCTTTTTACCTGCTGCTTTAGCTTTATCTGCAAAAGGAGTAAGTTTTCTAATTGGTGATGCGGGCATTTGCAACCCTTTTTCTGAGATTTTTGGCATGGCACAAAAATAAAAAACCCCATGATATAATTGAGGTTTTAAATGTAAAATAATAACGATACTAAAAAACCCCGTGATGAAACGGGGTTTAAATGTAATGGATTTAAAAGTTATCACCTATGTGACACTTTTATGAAGTAATTATAAAATTTTATTTGGTGCTTCCTTCTACCGATTCGCCTTTAATGTATAATACCTTAGTTGTTGTTCTGGCATTAGAAGTTAATGTAATTGCCTTATTAAATGGTAAAGGAGATCCTGCAGGGGTTAAAGTTACTTTTACAAAGCCTTTCTCACCTTTTTTAACAGGAGTTTGAGTATATTCTCCAACGGTACAGCCGCAAGTAGTTTCTACCTTTGTAATAATAAGAGGAGCATCGCCAATGTTTGTAAAATTAAAGGTATAAACAACTGGTTTATTTAAAGTTACTTTTCCAAAATCATGGGTTTCACTATCAAATTTAAACTCGGCAGGCTTAGTCTGTGCATTTACACTCACTACAACACCTACTAACAGAACGGCTAACAGAATTAATTTTTTCATGGTCATTTCGCTTTTAACAAATTTACTATATAAAAGGTTAAAACAAAAAGTATTCCAAATATTATTTGCCCAGCTTTTTAAAGCATAATTAGAAAGAATTGTATCTTTGTCGCCTAACCATAATTGCTTATGATGTCAGATGGAAAGCTTACCACTAATCAGATTGATACTTCAGAATTAAGTTTCGATGACTTTAAGTTAATCGTAATTAACGACTATAAAATAGCTTTCGAGAGCCGTCAGGCGAGTTTGCTTGGCCGAAAGGAAGTGTTAACAGGGAAAGCAAAGTTTGGCATTTTTGGAGATGGTAAGGAAGTTCCGCAAATAGCGATGGCAAAAGCCTTTAAAAAAGGGGACTGGCGCTCAGGCTATTACCGCGATCAAACTTTTGCATTTGCAACCGGAATTTCCACAATAAAGGAATTTTTTGCTCAATTATATGCAAATCCAAGTGTAGAAGCAGACCCTTCTTCAGCAGGTCGACAAATGAATTGTCACTTTGCTACACGTTCTCTAAATGATGATGGTTCTTGGAAAGATTTAACAGATATCAAAAACTGTTCTTCAGATATTGCGCCAACAGGCGGACAAATGGCCAGATTAGTAGGCTTGGCTTATGCATCTAAATTGTTTAGACAAAACCCAGAGTTAGATTATCTTAAAAACTTTTCTGTAAATGGAAATGAAGTTGCCTTTGGTACAATTGGCAATGCTTCAACTTCAGAAGGTGTTTTCTTTGAGGCTTTTAACGCAGCTGGAGTTTTGCAAGTGCCAATGGCTGTTTCGGTTTGGGATGATGGTTATGGAATTTCTGTGCCTGCAAAATACCAAACAACTAAAGAAGATATTTCTGAAATATTAAAAGGGTTTCAGCGAGAAGAAGGAACTAACGGATACGAAATTTTTAAGGTAAAAGGGTGGGATTATCCCGCTTTATGCGAAACTTACCAAAGAGCAATTGATGTATGTAGGGCAGAGCATGTGCCTGTTTTAATACACGTTACCGAGGTTACACAACCACAAGGTCATTCTACTTCGGGCTCACACGAGCGATACAAAGAAAAAGATAGACTAGAGTGGGAAAAAGAGCACGATTGTATTTTGCAAATGCGCAAATGGATGATTGAATCAGCTATTTCGACCGATGAAGAGTTAACTGCATTAGAAGAAGAAGCTAAAATATTTGTCCGTAATACGCAAAAAGAAGCTTGGAACGAGTTTTTAGAAAGCATCAAACAAGAGCAAAGTGAAGTGATCAATATGATTAATGCTTTTGCAAATGGTAATCCGGTGTTAACTAAAATTTCTGCTCAATTAGCCTCCACACCAGATGCGTTAAGAAGAGAAGTGATTTCATCTGCTAGAAAAGCGATTCGTCAAAGCATCAATATGCCATCAGCAGAGCGTGATGTTCTGGTAAAATGGTATCAGAAACAAGCAGGAATTAACGAAGAAAAATATAGCTCTAAGTTATTTACCGAAGGAAAAGAAAGCCCATTTTTGGTAAATGTTGTTCCTGCCGAGTATAACGACAACAGCAAAATGATTGATGGCAGAGAGTTGCTAAATGCATGCTTTGATTCTAACTTTGGGAGAGATCAGCGTTTAGTTGCTTTTGGTGAAGACTTAGGGAATATAGGTGACGTAAATCAAGGTTTTGCGGGCTTACAAGCTAAATACGGAGAATTAAGAGTAACTGATACAGGTATCAGAGAAATGACCATTATTGGTCAAGGAATTGGTTTAGCCATGCGTGGTTTACGTCCAATTGCTGAAATACAATATTTAGATTACTTGTTATTTGCGCTAAATATTTTAAGTGATGATTTAGCCAGTTTATCTTACCGCACTAAAGCCGGACAAAAAGCACCAGTTATTGTACGTACACGTGGTCACCGTTTAGAGGGTGTTTGGCACTCAGGCTCGCCAATGGCAGTAATTTTGGGTTCTTTACGAGGATTACATATTTGTGTTCCGCGTAACATGACACAAGCTGCAGGGATGTACAACACGCTTTTTAGATCTGATGAACCTGCATTAGTCATAGAATGTTTGAATGGCTATCGCCTGAAAGAAAAATTGCCAGATAATGTTGGTGAATTTACCATCCCATTGGGTAAAGCTGAAATTATTAAAGCTGGAACAGATTTAACTGTTGTTACCTATGGCTCTACACTCCGTATTGTTGAAGAAGCGGCAGAAGAATTAGAACAATTGGGCATATCTATCGAAATTATAGATCCGCAAACTCTTTTACCGTTTGATATTGATCAGCTTTGCAAAAAATCACTTCAAAAAACCAATAAGCTATTAGTGGTTGATGAAGATGTGCCAGGTGGTGGAACTGCATTTGTTTTGCAACAAATTTTAGAAGAGCAACAAGGATATTATTTATTAGACGCTCAACCTAAAACCTTAACTGCAAAAGCACATCGCCCTCCTTATGGTTCTGATGGAGATTATTTTAGTAAACCTTCGGTTGATGATGTAATTGAAGCTGTGTATGCGATGATGAACGAAAGCAATCCACAACAATTTCCAGATTTGTTTAACTAATCAACAATTTACCTTATATTGATGCATTCAACCCCTATTGGATCATTTTTATGCTATTAACCCATTTTTTGGAACGGAAGACTGTTCTTAAATTCATCTGTAATCTTTTTTAAAGGATGAATTATAAATTTACGCTCCCTATCTCCAAAATATATTTACTTAGTTGCTGTTTGCTATTCATCAGCTTAGCAACATTTGGGCAAGTAAAATCGCCACAATTAAAACTTGATAGTTTATTAAAAGTTAATGCAAATCATGTAAAACAGGATTCTGCAAAATTGGTAATCTTAAAAGAAACCTACTACCAATACATGCGGATGAAAAACTTCGAGAAATCTGAAGAATTTGTAGATAAAAGTGTCCTTTTAGCAAGAAAGCTAAACTTAAGGAGATTTGAAGCGCAGGCGTATTATAAACTTGGCATGTTTTATCATGGTTTTACTAATTTTCATAAAGCAGAAGAAAACTATAAAAAGGCAATAGAGGCTTACACAATAATCGATGATTTAGACTGGGTTGCAGGAACCTATTTAAATCTAGGAGCACTTTATATTGGTGTTCCCTATTATGTAAAGGCATTAGAAGCTAATCAAAAAGCAATAGCAATCTACTTAAAAAATGGTAATGAAGTTGATTTAGCAAGCTGTTACGCTAACATTTCAGATATTTATATGGATTTGGGCCAACAAGCTAATGCCCTGAATTATTTACAAAAAGCACTAAAAATATTTATAAAAGGAGATCCAAACGAACGAGGTGTGGCTGTAGTTTATAACAGCATTGGCCAAGCTTATTTTACAGCATCAAAAGAAGAGTTAATTAAGATGGGAGTGAATCCTAATCAAAAAAACACCCTTGCTTTAGAAAATTATAAAAAGTCTCTTAAAATTGCACTAGTAAATGATGATTCTACTATTCTAGGTCCATTAAATAAAGATTTTGGAAGTGTATATGAAGCAATGGGCGAAAGAGATTTGGCACTTAAAGCGTATCAAAAAGCAAATGAAATTAATTCAAAATTAGACCATACAGATGATTACGCCTATAGTTTATTGGCTCTGAGTAGTTTTTATGAAAAGGATAAGGAATATAGTAAAGCTGAAAATCTTTTGTTAGAAGCTTTAAAAATTGGAAAACAAAGCAACTTATTAAATGTACAAAGAGATGCTTATTTGAATTTAAGTTCAATACATGAAAAGCAAGGTGATTTTAATGAATCGCTCAAAAATTATAAGCAATATATTGTAGCAAAGGATGAAATTTTTAACCAAGAGAAAGAGAAAGAAATTATTCGGCGACAACTACAAATCGATTTTGGTGTAAAGGAAAAGGATTATCAGTTGAAACAACAATTGACAAATGTTGAATTACAGCGGCAAGTTTTATTGGTGAAACAACGGCAACAAGAACTTGCATTAAGCGATCAGGAAAAAACATTGCAACGCCTAACATTCCTTAAAAAACAAGCCGATTTAGAAAATGAAAAGAAATCTCAAACTAATTTACTGAAGCAACAACGACTAAAAGCGCAACTGGATAAAGAGATAAAGGATAAGGAAATTGGTTTACAACGAACAGAATTAAAGTTTAATAGAAACGTAAATTTAATTTTAGGAATATTAGCCTCTATTTTATTGGCATCTGGGCTGTTTGTCTATTATACTCAGCGTAAAACGGCTAAGCTGAATAAACTAGTATCTGAACAAAAAGCAGAATTAGAAAAGCTTGGCAAAGTAAAAGATCGCATATTTAGTGTGGTTAGTCATGATATGAGAACTCCAGTAAACTCGTTAATTTCATTTATCCAGTTATTAGAAGATGGAAATATCAACCAACAAGAGTTAACAAAATATGCTGGACTTTTAAAAACTACATTAGGCTATACTTCATCCATGATGGAAAATCTGCTGAATTGGGCCTCAAGCCAAATGCAAGGTTTCAAACCTATTATAGAAAAATTTGATGTCCAACTTTGTGCCCAAGAAGTCGTGAATGCACTCCATGCTACTGCAGTTCAAAAAAATATTACAATTGTAAATGACATTAAATCGGGCAGTATGTGTTTGGCAGATATGAATATGACTGCCTTGATTTTGCGAAATTTACTTAGTAATTCAATTAAGTTTACTGCAAAAAATGAAACGATTAAACTTTCTTCAGCGTCGGTAAATAATAAGATTGCTATTGCGGTAAGTGATAATGGTGTTGGTTTACTGAAAAATCAAGTTGATAATTTTAATAACTCAGGTTACCAAGAGATAGGAAAAAGTACGTTGGGTACCAATAAAGAAAAAGGTACAGGAATTGGCTTGATATTATGCCAAACGTTCACAACTTTAATGAATGGTTCTTTGCATGTTGAAAGCGAGGAAAATAAAGGAAGTGTTTTCACTTTATCCTTACCTAAAGCCTAATTAATAGAATCTACATCTTCAACATCCTTACCTTCATCGACTATCTTCTTAGCTTCATCGACTAACTAAAAAAGAACAACAAATTTTTTAGAAATTGTACGTATTCAGTCTTGCAAAAATTGATTTTGAAAAAATGAGTATTACAAAAATGAAAGCTTACGGGAAATTCTTTGGCAACTTTGTGATCTACTTAGTGCACCAAGGAATGAGTAGGGATAGAATGGTTAAACGATCGAAGTAGTTAGGGTTTATGCCTTGAGATAGTTTTATTAGCTATTTTCTCTACTAATTCTTGTCGATTTGTTAAACTGACAGGAACACTATTGTTATGATTTAACATAATTTCGTTGTTTGTAATCGTAGAAACCTGATTAAGATTAATAATATACTGTTTATGAACTCTTATGAAGAAAGAAGGAAGTTGACGCTCTAAATTTTTAAGATTCACCAACGTTATATGTTTATCATTCGCAGTATAGATTTTTGAAAAATCGCCCATACTTTCAACATAAATTACATCAGTATAATTTAATCTAGTAAAACCCTTCGTTTCTTTAATAAAAAAATGGTCATCATGTTCTGCTGCTGGAACTGGATTACTATTTAAACTGGCTAGTTTTTTTAAGTCTAAATATTCTATTGCTTTTGTACTAGCTTTTAACAAACGCTCGAAAGTGGCAGGTTTTACAATAAAATCTAAGGCATCTAGATTGAAACTCTCAGCAGCATATTCAGTAAATGAAGTGATGAAAATGAAAACAGGAGCATTTTTTATGCTTTTTAATAACCCCATTCCAGATAGTTCTGGCATGTCAATATCCGAAAAAACAATGTCTATAGGCTCGTTAATTAAAACTTCTGCCGCCTCTACGCCATTGCTGCAAACAGCTCGTATATCTAGTGTATTAATCTTGCGTAGATACATTTCTATTGCATCGCGTTCAATCTCGTTATCATCTACTATTAAGCATGTATAGCTCATCATTAATGAATTAGTTAGGGGTTGCTTAATTTAAGTTATTATAAATCTAAAATTCATAAATTTCTTACAACTTAAGATACAGAACTGTACCACAGTAATTTAATTTTCAGAATTATCTGCCAAAAAATAAGAAAAAGAGAATTATTTATGCTTTTTCTCTCCAGTATAACTTTTTTCACCAGCCAAAATAGCAACTGCTAAATCATTTTCTTCTGGTGGAACTGGACATCGATAACCATCACTATAAGCGCAATAAGGGTTGTATGCTTTGTTAAAGTCTACTTCAACAAAACCATTTTTAATATCGTTTAAAGATAAGTCAATATATCTACCACCTCCATACGTTGTTTTGTTATTACTCTCGTCGGTAAATGGCAAAAACAATAGATCTTTATATGTCGGGTTTGTAAGTAAACTGATGTTCCTGTATAAAGTCATCGTTAACTTTTTGCCCTTCAACGTAAATGTTATTTTCGCATAGCGGATAAATTCTTTACTTGTGCCATCATAAGTTGGCATATTAAAAATTTGCTCATTTTTCAGAATTTCTACTGCTGCTGATATTTTATACGTACTATCTGCATCAAAAAAATGAAGGTGTTGTAAATCTGCTTCCTTTAAAGGCGAACGAGTTTCTTTAATAAAATCTGCTTTGGATGCTTCGCGATGTTTAGCAATTTGCTCTTTATAATTTTGGGCAAAAGCAGCAAAGCTGATGAAGATAAATACTGCTAGAAAGGATATTTTAATTCGCATATTGGTTAAAGATAAGAAGATAGTAACGTCTTTCCCAGCTTGATCCGATAGCTATCGGATGGGAATCGTAATACCAAAATAGGACTTGTTTATTATATTAGGATTCCCGCTTTTGCGGGAATGACGACAATGGGAGAACAAAGTTAAATTCTACTCACTTTATTTCTTAATAAATGATCTGCTAATACTAAAGCCGCCATTGCTTCCACAATTATAACCGCTCTTGGCACTACACATGGATCATGTCTACCTTTTCCTTTAATTTCTGCAGCTTCACCAGCAGAGTTGACCGTTTGCTGATTGTGCATAATAGTTGCGACAGGTTTAAATGCAACAACGAAATTAATATCCATTCCATTCGCAATACCGCCCTGTATACCACCCGAAAAATTGGTTAATGTTTTAGGTTTATCACCCGCTAGGAATATATCGTTATGCTCTGAACCTCTCATTTCACTGCCTGCAAAACCAGAACCATATTCAAAGCCATGTACCGCATTTATACTTAACATTGCTTTTCCTAAATCTGCATGAAGTTTATCAAAAACAGGTTCGCCTAAACCAACTGGACAATTTTTAATAATACAACCTATTTTTCCGCCAACGGTATCGCCGTCTTTTCGTACCGAATCAATAAAATCTATCATCTGATTAGCTGTAGCAGGATCGGCACAACGCACTATATTTTCTTCTCTTTTTTCCAGCAAAGCTGATACATCGTTACTTTCTAAATTTGGTGCTACAATAGTTCCAACTGAAGTAACATGTGCAAAGATTTCAATACCATATTCTTTTAATAATAGTTTGGCAATTGCACCTGAGGCGACACGAGCAGCGGTTTCTCGAGCAGAAGAACGTCCACCACCACGATGATCGCGAATACCATATTTTGCATCGTATGTGTAATCTGCATGAGAAGGACGGTACACATCTACATTATGTCCATAATCTTTAGAACGTTGATCTTCATTAGGGATTAATAAACTAATCGGTGTTCCTGTACTTTTTCCTTCAAAAGTTCCTGATAAAATTTGAACTGTATCGCTCTCTTTCCTTTGTGTGGTAATTTTAGATTGACCAGGTCTGCGTTTATCTAATTCTGATTGGATAAAATCCAAATCAATAGGTAATCCTGCTGGGCAACCATCAATAATTACGCCTATGGCAACACCATGAGATTCACCAAAAGTGGTTATTTTAAATAATTTTCCGAATGAATTGCCGGCCATATTGATTTTAGATTTACGATTTACGATTTAGATTGAAAGATGTCCTCAAGCTATGTTTATTAGTTATTTAGTTTGTTCGGTTTTAGTTTTTTGGTTTTTAGTTTTTTAGTTTGCATTACTACTACTAACAAACTAACAACTAACCAACTAATCAACCAATTTCAAAGCCTGCTTTTTCCAAATCATCCCAAAAATAAGGATAAGATTTTTCAACTACTTGCTTTTCTTCAATTTCTACAGTGTTAATTTTTAAAGCTAAGGGAGCAAATGCCATCGCCATACGGTGATCTTCGTATGTACTAATAGTTATTTTCTCTGGGAAATGTAAACCTGAACAATCTAATTTATAACTTAAATTCTTTTCGATAAACTTTACACCAATTTTAGCTAATTCGGTTTGTAAAGCTAATACACGATTAGTTTCTTTAATTTTTAAGGTTTCTAATCCTGTAAATGTTGCATCATGCCCTAATGCCGCACAAACTACAACAATGGTTTGCGCTAAATCTGGACATTCTTTTAAATCGAAAATCTTTCGTTCTAATTTTTTAGGCTCTTTTTTCAGATATACACCACCGTTCTTAAATTGAGAAGTGATGCCAAAGTTTGCCATAATTTCGGTGATTTTACTATCGCCCTGCAGACTATAACCATTTAAACCAGGTAAAAAGATTGTAGCTTCATCTGATAATGCTGCAATCGCATACCAGTAAGAAGCTGCGCTCCAGTCTGGTTCTACGTATAATTTAGCCGAATTAAAAGATTGAGGCTCGATGGTGATTGTATCTTCATTCCAATCATTTCTAATTCCAACTTGTTCCAACATTGCCAAAGTCATGTCTACGTATGGTTTAGAGGTTAATTCCCCTTCAATTTCTAAAGTTAATCCCAATGGGAGGGATGAGGCTATCATTAACAAAGCTGAAATATATTGACTACTGATATCTCCTTTTATCTTAACTTTTGGACTTGTCTGCTTTAAAGGTCCAGAAATTTGTAGAGGAGGGAACCCATCATTTTCTACATAGGTGATATTCCCTCCAATACTTTTTATAGCTTCGGCCAAAATCCCAATAGGCCGTTGTTTCATTCTTTCCGTTCCTGTTAATAAAAAATTACCATTTTGAATAGCTAAATAAGCCGTTAAAAAACGCATTGCTGTACCGGCAGGACCTATATCAACGAGTTGTGAGTTGTGGGTTGCGAGTTGTGAGTTGTTTTCAAACTCCAAACTTTTTTCTCTCAACTCATTAAGTACTTTGTTAAGGGTTACAGTATCTGCAGCTACAGATAAATTATCTACACTAACTGAGCCTTTACTCAATGCACTGATAATTAAGGCTCTATTACATTCGCTTTTTGAGCCTGTTAATTTAATTTCGGTATCAATTTGTTTGTTTCCTTTAAAAGAAAGCAATACGTTTTTAGACATGTTTTTAACTTTTTCCGTCATTGCGAGGCACGAAGCAATCTTTTTTCGCATTAAGATTGCTTCGTGCCTCGTAATGACGAGGTGGCTATTTTTATTTAACTTCTGTATGTGCTTCAGCGGCAATTCCTGCTTCAGCTTTGCCAGCATTCATAATTTCTGTTTGTCTACGGATAGATTCGCCGTGAACTAATTCTAAAAATTTCTCTGTAAAGTTTACATCTAATTTTAATGCTTTTGCAAAAGCAGTACGTTTTTTCATGATTTCATCCCAACGATTAACTTGTAAAATAGTTACTTTGTTGTCCCTTTTAAACTCACCAATTTTTTGAGTGATGCTCATTCTTTCAGCTAATTTCTGAATTACTAAATCATCAATTTTATCAATTTCTTTTCTTAAATCGGCTAATTTATCGGTGAATTCTTCGTTTTTAGATTCAGGCTGACGTAGCGTAAACTTGCTTACCATTTCTGCTAATGCAGCTGGAGTAACTTGTTGTTTAGCGTCTGTCCATGCAACAGAAGGATCTAAATGAGATTCGATCATTAATCCTTGCATATCTAAATCTAGTGCCTTTTGAGCGATGTAAGGAATTAATTCACGGTTACCACAAATGTGACTTGGATCGTTAATAATTGGCAATTCAGGACATAATGTTTTCAATTGAATGGCTAATTCCCACATTGGTTCATTACGAAAAGCACTTTTCTCGAAAGATGAAAATCCACGGTGAATAGCACCTAATTTGGTAATTCCTGCTTTGTTGATACGTTCTAAAGCACCAACCCATAATTGTAAATCAGGGTTTACTGGATTTTTAACCAATACAGGAATATCTACACCTTGTAATGCATCAGCAATTTCTTGTACAGTAAACGGATTAACAGTAGAACGAGCACCAATCCAAAGGATATCTACTCCAGCTGCAAGTGCTTCTTCAACGTGTTTTGCATTTGCAACTTCAACAGCTGTTGGCAAACCAGTTTCCGCTTTAGCACGTTTTAACCACTCTAAACCAATACTTCCAATACCTTCAAACTCTCCTGGACGAGTACGAGGTTTCCAAATACCAGCTCTTAATACGCTAACTTTTCCAGTTGCAGCTAGTAAATGTGCAGTTGATAATAATTGATCTTCAGTTTCTGCACTACAAGGACCAGAAATTAGTAAGGGCTCATTTTTGATGTTTATCCAACTATCTAATGGTTGGATGTTTAATTGTAATTTCATTTTTTGGGATTTTATATTGTTGTTAATTGTTTAATTGATAAATCGGTTAATCGTTTGTGTTTTGGTATCCTGTACAGTTAACCAGTTAAACGATTCACCATATGAACTATACAGTATCATTTTTTTCGTATTCGCCCATAATGTTAAAGTTTACGGTATACTTTAATGCCTTACGAATGGCAGTATCGTAATTTTCCATATTACTCCATTCCATATCTACATAAAAATAATATTCGTTTCTTTTGCCTAAAACAGGCATTGATTGTATTTTGGTTAAGTTTACGTTAAGCTCTGCGAAAATATTTAACACTTTAGAAAGTGCTCCAACATGGTTTCCAACTTGGAAACAAATAGATGCTTTGTTAATTTGTTTGGTGTCTTCTATTTTTTGTTTTTGAAGGATTAGAAAACGAGTATAGTTTTTCTTGTTCGATTCTATTCTGCGTTCTATAATATTTAATCCATATAATTCTGCTGCTAAAGTATTTGCAATTGCAACAGTATCAGTTAATTGTTCATCTCTAATTTTTTTGGCACAGGCTGCGGTATCACTACTTTCAATCACTTGAATGTTAGGGTAATCATCAAAAAAATCAACACACTGCCTGATAGCAATAGGGTGAGAGGTAGCAAACCTAATATCTTTAAACTTAACACCTGGCAGAGCCATTAAGTGCAATTGAATAGGTAAATAAACTTCGCCGCTGATGGCAAAATTATATTCTCTAATTAAGGTGTAATTGGGTAATAAACTACCAGCAATAGAGTTTTCTATAGCCATAATTACAAAGTCGGCTTTATCATTTTCTAAGCTATCACAAGTTTGTTTAAATGAATTGCATTCGATGGTTTCAATATCTCTACCGAAAAATTTAAATGCTGCCTCTTCGTGAAACGATGCTTTAATACCTTGTATGGCTACCCTTGTTTTTGTTTTCATTTTTGCGTTAAGCGTTAAACAAAAAAAGTCCCGGCTTTATGCCGGGACTTTTTATATACATTGAATATTATTATCTATCTTTTTGCATACTAGCCCCGGCTCTTACTAAAATAGTAAAAGTAACCAAAGTAATATGTGTTTGTTAATTGCATTTTTTTCTTGTTGCTGACAAATGTACAATACGGAATTTAATTTGTCAATAGGGAAATGAAAATAATTTAAACAAAATTAAATATTGTTTTTCAAGTATGATTTTAACTCCGTACAATTGCTAAAAATGATTGCCCTAAAAATGAATTAAGCTTGTTTAAGTTCTTGCTTTGCTGATTGAATGACCTTATGACTCACTCGCTCTTCTTCATGTAATTCTTGCTGCATCACTTTAGCAATTTTTGTACTACCGTCATGGCTCCATCCAGGAGGATTTAGAATATATTTCACCTTATCCATAAAGGTTGGCGCTTTTTTAACATCGTTTTTTAAAGCAATAAACTCGTGGAAGATGATATTAACTGGTCCTGTATCTTCAGGCTGAGTGGTTAAACCATATTTTATGGCATCTTCTGGTAATTCTTCTTGAAACGTACCAAACCATCTATCCCATAAAATAAGCACCATACCCATGTTTTTATCTAAATAACGGACATTACTGGCATGGTGAACACGGTGGTGAGATGGAGTTACGAATATATATTCGAACCAAGGATGTAATTTCCCAACTGCTTGTGTATGCACTAAATTGCCATAAATTTGAGTTACTAAATAAGCAAAAAGAATATCTATGGCTGTAAAACCCATAAATGCGAGTGGAAGATAGAAGAAGACACGATATAAAGGTTCAAAAACAGTAGAACGGAAACCTGTAGTTAAATTGAAATGTTCTGAAGAATGATGCGTGACATGCATGGCCCAAAAGAAACGCACATAATGTCCAACGGTATGTAAAAACCAATATAAAAAATCTTGAGCTAAGATTAAAACAATCCAATACACCCAAACATTTGAGATTTCAAATAATCTGAATTGATAACAATAGGCTAATAAAAAGAATGTAGCCGTTTTCATGCAGAGATTAATGACCACAGCAACCGTCATCAAATAAATATTCGTCCAAGTATCGCGTTTAGTGTATATTTTTTTATCGTGTACATAACTAATGTACATCTCAACCAAGGTTAAAACGATAACAAAACCAAACAACCCACCTACAGAAATATCGCTTCCAGTAAACTTCATTTTATAAATTATTGTAATAGGTTAAACTGCTTAAAATATCAGCTTTCGTAACTCGACAGTTAAATGTACATTCACCAATTTTATCTAGCAATGAAAACATAATTTCACCATCCTCATTCTTTTTATCGCTTTGCATTAGTGTTAAAAGTGTATCAAAGCTTTTTTCTTTTATATTGTATTTTGGATAAATAGAGTTGATATAAGTAGAAATATCTTTCAATTCATCTTCTGTTAAATTACAGTATTTTGCAGATAAATAAGCTTCACAAACCATACCAATCGCAATTGCCTCGCCATGAGTTAATGGCTTTTTGCTATTTGTTAAGGCATAACTTTCTACAGCGTGACCGATAGTATGACCAAAGTTTAAAATTTTACGTAATCCTTTTTCTAAAGGATCTTCAGTCACTACTTCGTTTTTAATTTCAATAGAACGATAAATTTCTTCTGGAATTAAAGCTTCGTAATTACTGGTTTTTAAGCGTTCGTAATAGGTTTTATCCTTAATTAAACCATGTTTTATCATTTCGGCAAAGCCAGATAATAGTTCTCTTTTAGATAATGTTGTTAAAAAAGCATTTTCAATAAATACAGCTTGTGGTAAACTAAAAGTTCCCACCATATTCTTTACATTATCTATATCAATTCCTGTTTTACCACCTACAGAAGCATCAACTTGCGATAGGAGTGTGGTTGGAATATTGATGAAATCTATTCCTCTTTTATAGGTTGAAGCTACAAAACCACCCATATCGGTAATCACACCACCACCTAAGTTTATCATTAAACATTTACGATCTGCACCAAAATCTAACAAGGTTTTCCAAATACCAATACAGAAATCGATGTTTTTATTTTCCTCACCTGGGTCAGTTTCAATAATATCGAAATCTTCTAAATCATCTAAAAAAGCTCTAAATGTAGGTAAGCATAACTCTGCAGTATTGGTATCTGCAAAAACAAAAACCTTACTGTATTTATGTTGATCTAATAGTTCTTTTAATGGACTTAAACCTGTCTCGAAATAGATAAAATGATCGGCGTTTTTTATAGGTTCCATTAAATTACTTCAATTATTTTCCCCATAAAATCGATTTTATCGCCTATGCGTACTTTAAGACGTTTTCTATAATCTACAACACCATTGTATTTCACCAAACCATCTTCTACAACAGTTTGCGCTTCGCCACCACTTTGTACCAATGCAGTTGCTTTTAAGAGTGCAATTAGCGGAATAAATTCGCCTTCGAGTTTGAATTTTATCATTATGGTGCAAATTTACAATTATTTACAAAGTGTTTTGCCTTAACAAGGATTGTAATTTATATTTTTGCACTCTTCTGACTAACAAAACACGAAAAATGGAACTATCGCCCAGAAAAAAAATCAATTTTGACAATACAGAAATCGCATTTCGCAATAAAACCAATGGTGAGTTAAACCAAGCATATTGGTTGTTTAAACTCATTAGTAGTAATTTTTTAACACAAATTGGCCCACCGATTACGAATTTCTTATTAAATATTGGTTTCCCGATTAAAGGCGCAATTAAAGCTACCATTTTTAAACAATTTTGCGGTGGAGAAACGATTAACGAATGCGAACACACGATTGAACAATTAAGTTTAGGTAATGTAGGAACCATTTTAGATTATTCTGTTGAGGGCGAAGATGAAGAAGAGGTATTTGATTTTACATGTGAAGAAATTATCAGAACGATTAATAGAGCTGATGGTGATCCAAGAGTGCCAATAACTGTTTTTAAAATTACTGGCATTGGCCGATTTGCTTTATTAGAAAAATTAGATGCTAAACAAGAATTAACGACTACAGAAGTTGAAGAATTTGCAAGAGTAAAAGCTCGTTGTAAAAAAATCTGTCAGGCTGCATTTGATAAAAATGTACCTGTAATGATTGATGCAGAAGATAGTTGGGTGCAAGATACTATTGATGAATTGGCTTTAGAAATGATGACCAAATTCAATAAAGAACACTTAATTGTTTATAATACCTACCAACTGTATCGTCATGATAAATTGGCGGATTTAAAAGCTGATTACCTTATCGCTAAAGAAACGGGATTTATTTTAGGTGTAAAAATGGTTCGTGGTGCTTACATGGAAAAAGAGCGCAAACGTGCTGCTGAAATGGGTTATCCATCGCCAATACAACCAGATAAAGCGGCTACCGATAAAGATTACGATGAAAGTTTACGGTTTTGTGTAAAACATATTGATCAAATCGCATTTGTTTGTGGTACACATAATGAAGAAAGTTGTCGTTTGTTAACAGAGTTGATGGATGAAAATAATATTCCACATAACCATCCTCATGCTTATTTCGCACAACTATTAGGTATGAGCGATAATTTGAGTTTTAATTTATCAGATGCAGGTTATAATGTTGCTAAATATGTTCCTTACGGTCCAATTAAAGCGGTAATGCCTTATTTATTTAGAAGAGCACAAGAAAACACTTCGGTTGCTGGACAAACAGGTAGGGAATTAGGGTTGATTAGTAAGGAGAAAGCTCGTCGTAGATTGTAGGTTACTATAACTTATTTAAGCGCAAAGTATCCAATCGCTAACCAAGCTAATCCTTTAAGTAGAAAGAAAAGAAATCCCCAAAAGCCAAGTCTTTTGATCCAGGATTTAATCTTTTCTAATTTTTCTGCTTTCATACTGCAAAAATAATAAAACCTGCGCTCAATTAATAATTTTATCATTAAGTGCAGGTTTTAAATGGTTTATAATCAGTTTGTTGTTTCTGACGGAGTAAGCCTTCTTACTTTTAATATTTTAAATTCTTTAATTCCATCGGGCATTTCCCAATTAATTAAATCATTGGTTTGATAACCTAGTAATGCAATGCTTATCGGGGCAAAAATGGATACTTTTTGAAGTTTAATGTCTGCATCTTTGGGTTTCACCAATTTAAAAATAAACTCTTTATGGTCAGCAGTACTCACAATAGTAGCTTCCGTATGTAGAGAAACTACATCATTGGGTAAATCTTCATCATTAAAGATAGTAGCATCTTTAATTTCAGCTCTCAACCGCGATTTGTTGTAATCACTCATGATTGCTTTCTCGAAATGCTCATTCAAAAATTTAAAATCGCTTTTTGAAAGTAGAATTGATTTTTTCATCGTCTAAAAAAATTAGGTAAATAAATAAGGCTACGGTTTTGCCGCAGTTTGAATTAAAAGGAAAAGAATGAATAAGTAATACTTATTTCCCCGAGTTAAAAAAGAAGGTTGACTGAACCCGGGGTTATGAAATAAAGTCTTTACTTGAAGTTTGGAAAGTAAAGCCTATTGCATAATTTGTTCGCGATAACTTACTATTTAAAACAGCATAAGCCAGTTCTTGCCTTCTGTTAAAGGCAAAAATGACATTGAAAAACTGTTTTAGAGTACGCATGTAGCAAATATGGCTTTGAATAATGATAATTCAAAATATAAACCCATAATTTACTTAATTAGGATAAACAAAAAATCCCAGCTAATTTTTAGCATGGGATTTATATTTGTAGAAGTAAATCTGCCTATTTTATTGCTGTGTTAAATCAAAACGATCTAAATTCATGACTTTGTTCCATGTGGCTACAAAATCTTTTACAAATTTAGCTTGCGCATCACTACTAGCATAAACCTCTGCAATTACTCTCAATTCAGAATTAGATCCAAATACAAGATCAGCACGAGTAGCAGTCCACTTCAATTCATTTGTTTTGCGATCTCTTCCTTCAAATAGTTGTTGATATTTGTCGGTAGATTTCCATGAAGTGTTCATGTCAAGTAAATTAACAAAGAAATCATTCGTTAAAACTTGCGGTTTATCAGTAAATACTCCGTTTTTAGATTGGTCAAAGTTCGTGTCTAATACACGTAATCCGCCAACTAATACCGTCATTTCTGGAGCAGTTAAATTTAATAATTGAGCTTTATCCACTAACAATGCTTCAGTAGAAATTCTGTAACTAGAATTTTGATAGTTACGGAACCCATCTGCTAGTGGTTCCATTGCACTGAAAGATTCTACATCAGTTTGTTCTTGAGAAGCATCCATGCGACCTGGAGTGAAGGGAACAGTAATGTTTTGCCCTGCATTTTTTGCTGCTTTTTCTACGCCTGCACATCCTGCCAAGACAATTAAATCTGCTAGTGAAACTTTTTTTCCATCAGTTTGTGCATCATTAAAATCTTTTTGTATTTGTTCTAAAGCACTGATAACCTTATCAATTTGACTTGAACTATTTACTTTCCAGTATTTTTGAGGTGCTAAACGAATACGAGCACCATTCGCACCGCCACGTTTATCAGAACCACGAAAAGTAGAAGCAGAAGCCCAAGCAGTTGAAACCAGTTGAGAAATTGACAAGCCACTCGATAAGATTTTTTCTTTTAAACTAGCGATATCATTATCATCAATTAATTTATGATTGACAGCAGGGATAGGATCTTGCCAAACCAATACTTCAGATGGCACTTCTGGACCTAAATAACGCTCACGAGGTCCCATATCTCGGTGAGTTAATTTGAACCAAGCACGAGCAAATGCATCTGCAAACTGATCAGAATTTTCCAAGAAGCGTCTTGAAATTTTTTCATATGCAGGATCTAACCTTAAGGATAAATCGGTAGTAAGCATTGTAGGTTTATGTTTTTTAGAAGAATCGTATGCATCAGGAATAATTTCATCTGCATTTTTTGCCACCCATTGATGCGCTCCTCCTGGGCTTTTGCTTAATTCCCATTCAAAACCAAACAAGTTCTCGAAAAAGTTATTGCTCCATTGTGTAGGAGTGGTGGTCCAAGTTACTTCTAATCCACTTGTAATGGTATCTGGGCCTTTTCCACTACCATAACTGTTACTCCATCCAAAACCTTGTTGTTCCATACTTCCAGCTTCCGGCTCTTTGCCTACGTGGTCTGAAGAAGCAGCACCATGTGTTTTTCCAAATGTATGTCCTCCGGCTATTAAAGCAACCGTTTCTTCATCATTCATTGCCATACGAGCAAAAGTTTCACGAATGTCTCTTGCGGCAGCAATCGGATCTGGATTTCCATCTGGCCCTTCTGGATTTACATAGATTAGACCCATATGTGCAGCTGCTAACGGTTTTTCTAAATCATGTGAATGTTTGCTTCCTTCTGCATCTTCATCAGAAACTAAAACACCATGTCCTGCAACACCTTCCGAACCTCTAGAATAGCGATCATCGTTGCCTAACCATGTGGTTTCAGATCCCCAATAAATATCTTCACTTGCTTCCCAAACATCAGCACGCCCGCCACCAAAACCAAAAGTTTTAAAACCCATTGATTCTAAAGCTACGTTTCCAGTCAACACCATCAAATCAGCCCAAGAAATTTTATTGCCGTATTTTTGTTTAATTGGCCAAAGTAAGCGACGGGCTTTGTCTAAGCTCACGTTATCAGGCCAACTGTTTAAAGGAGCAAAACGTTGTTGTCCTTGTCCTGCACCACCACGACCATCACCTATACGATAGGTGCCAGCACTATGCCAAGCCATCCGAATAAATAAACCGCCATAATGACCAAAATCTGCTGGCCACCACTCTTGTGAATCGGTCATTAATTCTTGCAAATCCTTCTTTAAAGCTGGTAAATCTAAACTGTTAAATGCTTCAGCGTAATTAAAGCCCTCATCCATTGGATTTGATAAAGATGAGTGTTGGCGAAGCATATGCAAATTCAATCTATTTGGCCACCAATCACGGTTTTTTGTACCGCCACTATTTACGTTATTTTTTAGACTACCATTGTGAAATGGGCATTTGCTAATGTCGTTTGGATCGTTTTCCATAGTTCAATTTTTGTTTAGTGGTGTTAAGTTCTTTGAAAGAACTCATAGTAAATTTAACGAAAGTATTTCAACTATAAATCAGATTTACAGTTTATTAATTTCTCGTTCTAAACAAATCTATATAGAATGGATTGTCAAAGCAAAAGCTTTTTATCTATAGCAGTATAGGTAAAAGCTATTTGACCCTAAACGGTTGTTTGGCGTTTAATAATTCCCAAAAAAGGATAAAATCACTAGCCAAACTATACAATGGATATTGAAAAGTTGCAGGTTTGTTTTTCTCGAAGAAGAAATGGCCAACCCAAGCAAAACCATAACCGATAAAAGGAATAGCAGCAATAAAGCGCCAATCGTGAAATAGCATTCCTGTAAATAAAGATAAAATGAGTAGTCCAGTGCCAATAAAATGCAAAACTCGACTTGTAAAATTTCTATGCTCCGTTAGGTAAAAAGGGTAAAACTCTTTTAAGGAAGTAAATCTTTTTTCGCTCATTTTCTTTTTGATTTCAACATAAATTTAAGAAAAATCTTGTTTATCAGTCTTATAAAATATGGTGTTGATGTAAAAAATCTCTCAACTTTTCTGGATGAACATTCATTAGTAAAGTGTGTAAGCCTGCTTTTTTTGCACCTTCAATATGTTGAGGACTATCGTCAATAAAAAGCGTTTCTTTAGGGTTTAAGTTATTTTCTTTGATGACTTGCTCAAATATATTCACATTTGGTTTGCGTAAACGCATGTGTTGTGAGAAATAAGCTTTTTCAAAGTGCTGATCGTAATTTTCTATTCCGAATTCCTTTTTTATGTAATTGATAATCCAATCGTAATGAATTTCATTGTTATTACTTAATAAAAAGGTCCTGTATTTCTCTTTAACTTCTAATAAAACTTCGTGGTTATTACCTGAAACACCTATTAGCAAACTATTCCATGCTTCATCAATTTGCGCATCTGTAAGGTTTGGATTATTGGCTGCAGCTCTAATTCCTGCTCTAAATTCTGCTGGACTAATTCCTGCTGTCTCAAAATCATCAAATAATGGATTATGATTTTTATGTGCAAAAAACTCTTCAACATTGTTGATACCTAATTGTAATAGAGCGGCTTGAGTATGCTTAAAGTTGATTTCGAAAATGACGTTACCATAGTCGAAAATAATATTTTTTATTTTTTCCATAAAAAGGGTTTCCAAAATTCGTTGCAAATATGTAACATTGCACTCGCAAAACCTAATCGGTTTTCGGGGCCTATAGCTCAGTTGGTTAGAGTAGAAGACTCATAATCTTTTGGTCCCTGGTTCGAGCCCAGGTGGGCCCACAATCCTCTCAGTAGTACTGAGAGGATTTTTTTATGACCAAACTGCATTTATTTATAACCTTTAATACTCGATTAGATTAGCAGAAGCTCTGTATGTTTTAAAGAAATGCGTCTATCCTTAGCTATTCTGTATTATTCTTTTTTCGGAGACGATCTGCTTTAATAGTTCCTCTTATGCAATATTCACACACACATGGTTTTCGATTGTGACTATCGGGCATATATCGCCATCCAATAGTTTGTGGTAGTGATTTTATTTTTGTTATTTCTTTTGCTTCAATCTTCCTATCAATAATGAGTTCATAGCCTAGCGGGTCTTTAAGCGCCATAATTTCTGCTATTGCCTTACCTAAACTTATGTGTTTGTGCTTTTGCCCATATTTACCTGCATAGACTAACTCATCAGAATCAATCTTAAAATAGACTCCAATCAATGTTTTTATTCCTGATGATTTAAGTTCTCTAAGCCACTGATGTGTTACATAAAAATCTGGAAGAACAGGCATACAATAGATTCCTCCGTTATATTTACCCAGCTTTAACCCATTTTTAAGAATCATTTTAGATCGTCTTTCGTCTGCGAGATGAATAAGTGTTGGCATGGCTTAAGATAATGAATTTTCAAAATTATAAACTATTGTTTTAAAATATTTGAAGGATTTAATCTTAACTGATTAGGCTTTTTTTATGCTCTTAAGTATCAATACTATAATTAAGTCATTTTGAAGCTAAAAGATATTATGATTAGATTAGAGCCAATTACAGTTTAATATATCTAAAAATGAAAAAGTTTCTTTTCACTGCATATTTAACGATTGCATTTTTTTGCCTCGCTTTTGGTCAGCAACTTAAATCCCCAAATGGGAAATTGACTATGAATTTTGCCTTGTTGGCAGATGGTAGCCCAACTTATAATTTAACGTATAAAAATAGGGAAGTTATTAAAACCAGTAAGCTAGGTTTAGAATTGAAAAATGATCAAAAATCGCTCTTAAATGATTTTACGATTGCCAATACACTATCATCTTCATTTGATGAAAACTGGACACCGGTATGGGGTGAAGTTAAAACGATTAGAAATCATTACAATGAGTTTGCGGTTACATTAAGTCAAAAAGTAACCAACCGACAAATTCTTATCCGCTTTCGTTTATTTGATGAAGGTTTAGGATTTAGATATGAGTTTCCTACCCAAAAAGGACTTACTTATTTTGTAATTAAGGAAGAAAAAACTCAGTTCGCCATGACAGGTGATCATACTGCATTTTGGATAGCAGGAGATTACGATACACAAGAATACGATTATACTACGTCAAAACTTTCGGAAATACGCGGTTTTGCAGCAAAGGCTAGAACTGAAAACCTTTCTCAAACTGCATTTTCACCAACTGGTGTACAAACATCATTAATGATGAAATCTGCCGATGGACTTTACATCAACCTACATGAAGCGGCTTTAATTAATTATCCATGCATGCACTTAAACCTGGATGATAAAAATATGATTTTCGAATCGTGGTTAACGCCAGATATGAAAGGGGATAAGGGCTACATTCAAGTTCCGTTTAATACACCTTGGCGTACCATTATGGTAAGTGATGATGCTCGAGATATTTTAGCATCAAAAATGATTTATAACCTAAATGAACCTAGTAAGATTGAGGACACTTCATGGATTAAACCTGTAAAATATGTGGGCGTTTGGTGGGAAATGATTACCGGTAAAAGTTCATGGGCATACACAGATGATTTTCCATCGGTACAATTAGGTATAACTGATTATACGAAAGCTAAGCCAAATGGAAAACATGGTGCGAACACAGCTAACGTAAAAAAATACATTGATTTTGCTGCGCAGAATGGTTTTGGAGGCGTTTTAGTAGAAGGATGGAATCAAGGATGGGAAGATTGGTACGGCAATTCTAAGGACTATGTTTTTGACTTTGTAACTCCATATCCAGATTTTAACATGGAAGAAATAAGAGAGTATGCAAAGTCAAAAGGTATTAAAATGATTATGCACCATGAAACTTCATCATCTGTGCGTAATTACGAACGCCATTTAGATACTGCCTACAAATACATGAAAGCTAATAATTACGATGCTGTTAAAAGCGGTTATGTTGGTAATATTTTGCCTCGTGGTGAAAATCATTATAGTCAATGGATTATAAATCATTATCAATATGCGATAGAAAAGGCTGCTCAGTACAAAATCATGGTGAATGCTCATGAAGCGGTTAGACCAACCGGTATTGCTCGTACGTATCCAAATTTAATAGGAAATGAATCGGCAAGAGGAACAGAATACCAAGCTTTTGGCGGCTCAAAGCCTAATCATGTTACTATTTTGCCTTTTACACGTTTGCAAGGTGGTCCGATGGATTATACACCTGGCATTTTTGAAATGGATATTAGTAAGTTAAACCCAAGCAATACATCTCATGTAAATAGTACTTTAGCTAATCAGCTTGCTTTGTATTTAACGATGTATAGTCCGTTGCAAATGGCAGCAGATCTTCCAGAAAATTACAATCGCTTTTCGGATGCGTTTCAGTTTATAAAAGATGTAGCTATTGATTGGGATGATAGTAAATACATTGAAGCAGAACCTGGTGAATATATTACAGTTGCTCGTAAAGCAAAAGGTACTGGTAAATGGTTTTTGGGTAGTGTAAATGGAGATAATTCTCGCACTGCGGAATTTAAGTTAGATTTCTTAGATAAAGGAAAAACCTACATTGCCACTATTTATGCTGATGCAAAGGATGCGCATTATAAAACAAATCCACAGGCTTATGTAATTCGAAAAGTGGTGGTAACAGCACAAACAAAATTAGCGCAATTTGCGGCACCTGGTGGAGGTTTTGCCATTAGTTTTTTAGAAGTGGATAAAGCTCAAACTAAAGGATTGAAAAAACTATAGAGAATTCACATCATAACAAGAGAAAGCGTTCTTTAAGTATTTGCAGGACGCTTTTTGTTTAAAGTAAACTTTCATCATTTTATGGATTGTTTACTGAAATTAAAACTTTACGGAGTATTAATTTGTTAATGGATTAATCTTTTACATAAATGTATAGAATTATGAAATTATCAATAGTAGCGCCAGCGGTGCTTTTAGTAATCACGCTTGGCACAGGTTGCGTTAGCAATAAGAAGTTTGCTGAATTGCAATCTAATAATACTAAACTGCAACAAAGCAACGAAGAACTTAATCAGAAGTTAAGAGCTAGCGAAAGCGATGTTTCTGGCTCAAAGATTAGAATTAAAAGTTTAGAAGAACAGATTGCTGCAGAGAAATCTAATGCTGCTGGTTTACAAGCTGCATTAAATAAATGTTTAAATTCTACCAGTCAGGGTAATGTTAACATTTCTAAATTGGTAGATGAGATTAATAGCTCGAATAAATACATTCAACAATTAGTGAATGCCAAAAACAAAAGTGATTCGTTAAATATGGTCTTGACTAATAATTTAACTAGATCGTTGAGCAGAGAAGAGATGAGCGATGTGGATGTGAAAGTGCTTAAAGGTGTAGTTTATATTTCGCTTTCTGATAACATGTTGTATAAATCTGGTAGTTATGAAATTTCTGATAAAGCAGGTGCAACATTAAGTAAGATTGCTAAAATTATAACAGATTATAAAGGTTATGATGTGTTGATTGAAGGTAATACTGATAATGTGCCTATCTCTAAAGTAAATATTAGAAATAACTGGGATTTAAGTGCATTGAGAGCATCGTCTGTGGTTCAATCTTTACAGAATAATTATGGTGTTGATCCAAAACGTTTAACTGCTGGTGGAAGAGGAGAGTACAATCCGATTGCTTCTAACGATAGTCCTGCTGGTAAAACTCAAAATAGACGTACACAGATTATTATTACGCCTAAATTAGATCAGTTTATGGATTTGATTGGTAAAGCACCAGCTGAAACAAAACCTTAAATTTTTAATTGTTATAAAACTAAAGCCGTGATTTGTGGATGCAGATCACGGCTTTTTTGTGCAATTGTTATTCGTTATTGCCGTCTTGTTAATACGCCTTGTCAGCCTGAGCTTTTCGAAGGATCTTTTTTTAGCTCGCCGGACGGCAGTTGTTAGGTTGAGGTCGGCAGTTGCCAGGTTGAGCTCAGCAGTTGCCAGGTTGAGTATTGTACTGATATTTAGCCCCAACTATTTTACTAAAAAACCGATCTAGTTAACTAAATCGGTTCTTATGGTTTTTAATTAATATCGTTAAAATTGTGGAGTATCTGGTCCTGTTTCATTATTGTTTTCCCAGTTTTCTGCTTTTTCATGCTCCTTCTTAGCGTATTCATCAGCTTTTTCATGAACATCTTTAACGTTTTGATCGCTTTGGCTTGAGGTAGGGTTAAATTCTTTATCGCCGTTTTGATTAACACTATAAGGTTCCATCTCATTATTTTCTGAGCCTGGTTTTGCTTCACTTTGTTTTTTCGCAATATCGTGATCGTGTGCTTCTTGATCGTGGTTTTTGCCTAAACCGGCTATATTCTCTTGATTTTCCATGGCTTTAAATTTTAGGTATAGTAGCATAACAATACCTATAAATAAAAGTTTGCTGTTAGCAAAGTAAATTGGATAGATTCTTCGCTGCGCTCAGAATGACAAATTACGCTCAGGATGACAAATGCGCTCAGGATGATCAAGCAACTTAGGAAGGAAGGTGTTGTGTAAGTGAAAAAAGATTGCTTCGTTCCTCGCAATGACGATCTTTTAAGCAAAAACACTTATAACAATTTAGCTAGTTCTTTAGGGGAAAGTGGTTTTTTTAATAGTTTTATTACGTAGGGATTTGCCTCTGCTCGTTGCGTGTCGCCAAAATCTAGGGTAGAAGAAAGCATTGCAACGGGGCATTTATCGGTAAGTGTGGTAGAGAATTTTTTATACTCTTCTAAAAATTCAAAACCATCCATTTCTGGCATTTGAATATCTAATAAAATGAAATTGGGTAATTTATCATCATCATTCATATGTCGACTTAAATAATCCAATGCTTCTTCACCTGATTGACAAATAATAATTTCTTGAAATAAGTTAGATAAGCTAATGAGTTTCGAGTTGATTTTTAAATCAATTTCATTGTCATCAATTAACATTACTTTTTTAATATCACTTTGCATTAGGTATTGTTATTTTAAAAGTTGTACCATGATCAACATCCGAGCTTACAGATATACGCCCTTCAATTTTATTTAATGCTTCTTTTACAATGAATAATCCTAGTCCACTACCGTGATGAACTTTGCTTTTAAAGAATTGCGTAAATATTTTTTCAAGGTGCTCGTTTAAAATACCCATCCCATTATCACTAATGCTGATTTGTGCAAATTCCTTACTTACCTCAACATCTATATTTACCTTTTTGTTTAGTTCGGTTACTTTTTGGTATTTAATTGCATTTGAGATGAGATTACCAAGAATAACCTCAATTCTAAATAAATCACCTTTAAATTCTACTTCTTGATCAATATTAATCGTAAAGCGTGTGTCTTTATCTGTGTACGAATAAACTTCTATTAACTCAGAAATTAATTTATTAAAGTCTACAGGGCTTTTATCGGCTACTGTTTTATTGTTTTTATAATATTGCAGTGTTTTTTGAATATAATAATCGAGTTTATTAGAACAGGTTTCTATTAAACTCCAGTATTCACCACTAGAGTTATATAAACCTTCCATTTTTACCAATCCAACAATTCCAATTACTGAAACAAGGGGAGCTCTTAATTCGTGAGAAATGCTATAAATAAAACGGTTCAGTTCATCGTTCGTTTTCTCTAATTCCGCTATTTTATTGCGAAGGTCTATTTTAGCTTTATAGGCATCGTATGCATTTTTTATGGAGTTGTGTAGCTCGAGATCGTTCCAAGGTTTCGTAATGTAACGATAGATATCCCCATGGTTAATTGCGTCGGCTAGTGCTTCGATATCTGTATAACCTGTTAAAAGGATACGCATGGGGTCTGGGAAAGTTTCAGTAATGCTTTTAAAAAACTCTACTCCAGTGGTATTAGGCATTTTTTGATCGGCAATAATTACCTGAACATTTACACTCTGAAGAATTTTTAAACCTTCTGCAGCGGAAATGGCAGTATAAATCTCATACTGGCGTCTAAAACTTGCTTTAAACGCTTGTAAGTTGTTTTCCTCGTCGTCAATATATAAAACTCTTACGGTTGGGGTTTTCATTGATTGCTTATTGCGGATTTATATTCAAGGTAATAATAAATTCTGTTCCTTCACCTAACTTTGAGATAACTTCTATATGACCTTTATGCTTTTCGATTATACTAAACACAATAGAAAGACCTAATCCTGTACCTTCGCCGATATCTTTAGTGGTAAAAAATGGCTCGAATATACGATGTTTCGTTTCTTCTGTCATTCCTATCCCTGTATCTTTTATACTAATTTTTACCTGCTGATCTTCGTACCATGTTTTAATGGTTAAAAACTCTTCTTCTCGTTGTATTTCTTTCGTTTTAATCGCTTGAATGGCATTAGATACCAAGTTCATAAACACCTGATTGATTTTTCCAGGTAGGCATTCTACTTTTGGTAGGTTGCCATATTCTTTAATTACAGTTAAGTTATCAGGTAAATTGTTTCTTACCAGTACTAATGTAGATTGTAAACCTTCATTCAAATCTATCGGTTTCATGTCGGTTTCGTCAATACGACTAAAGTTTCGTAAGCTTCTAATAATTTCGGCTGTACGTTTTGCACCTTCACTAATACCAGATAAAAGAGATGATATTTCATTATTAACAAAGTTGAGATCAATTTGCTTTTTAAAAGCTTCAATTTCTTCTACTTGCTCTTTTACATCTTTATCAAAATCAATTTCTTCATACCTGGTAATGATTTCTTTTAAATCATTAATATCTAATTCTAACGGTTTAATGTTAGAGGTTACAAAGTTAATTGGGTTATTAATTTCATGCGCAATACCTGCAGTTAACTGACCTAATGCAGCCATTTTTTCTGCATCTACTAACTGAGATTGTGTGTCTTTTAAATTAGTTAGGGTAACATTAAGCGTCGAATTTGTGTTCTGCAATTCTTCGGTTCTTTCTTGCACCTTTCTTTCTAAGACAATGTTTTGTTCTTTAATTAGTTTTTGATTTTCTAATGAGGCGTTTAAGGCTTGTGCTTGTGCAACCTCATTTTCTTTTTTAAAGAAGTTAATTTTATCGGCTAATGCAAAAGAAAGTAACATTACTTCAATTGCAGATGAGATTTGCAAAAGATAAATGGTGAAGTTATTGTAAGGAATAATTCCATAATCTTTCATAATGAAAAGTATGGCACCAATTAACAACACAGACCAGGCTACTAAATAATATCCCGCTGGTTTGAAATGTTTCTTAAAATATACAAAGTTGGCTGCTGATAATGCAAGTATTGTTCCGGTGATGGTAAGGAACTGCATTGTCATAAATGCATAATAGATACCAAAGAAGTATAAGACTAATAGATTAACTAGTGTGAGATAAAAGAATATGGTAATTAATTTATTCCAAGTTTTAGAAAATACTTTCGTGTTAAGGAAAGATAATGTAAATAAGCTGGTAAAAACAAGTGTTAAACTAGAGAATAATACTACTGAGTAATTATCCAATACGCTTCCGTGTACCCAAAAATATTTTGACGAATAGCCTTGTATTGATATTTGCGTTAGCCAGGTGAAAAGAATATAAAATATGTAGTATAGATAACTTTTGTCCCTTATGATGATAAATAGGAAAAGGTTATACACAAACATAATGGCCATAATGCCTGTATAAAATCCGAAAATGATACCACGTAGAGAGAAGGTGCTTAATAATGAGCCTTCGTTTCTAATACTTACTGGTGCTAAGAAAGTTTCGGTGGCACGTAATTTTAAAAAGATGATATCATTCTTGTAGATAAATGCTGGAATTTTAAAAACTTTACCTTGGGCTAAGGTATTGTTGGTGTAAATAGATGAACTGTTGGGGATTTGTAAAATACTACCATTTCTAACAATGTACATTTCCGCAAGTGCTAAACGAGATTGGTCTATAAATAAAATGTCATTTGCAAAAGAGTTATCGTTTTGCCTTGTCATTTTAATCCAAAAAGTAGCGCTATCTAAACCGAAATTGAAGATTTCCGTTTTAATTGGGGTAAACTTTTTATCTAATAGCTGAGTTAATTCCGCTTTATTTGTTCCATCTCTGTAATACGATGGCGTAAAGCCGTTTTCAACAATGCCTTCTTTATAACTTACCGCATTTGCGTCAAAAAATAGCAAGGTAAAAGCGAAAAAGAATAAAATGTGTAAAAGTCTTTTCATGCTTTTAAACAGTTAAATCGAAATGTAACGTAATGTTTTCTCCAGTTTTAGATTGTATTTGCTGTTGTGTAATTGAGTTTGCTCTCATATTCATTGCAATACTTCTTTCGGGTTCGTGAGTTAAAGGTAATCCTTTAATATCATCCACTAAAATTGAGGTTGCGGTAAGATCTTCTTTTGGATAATAGAATTTTCCGTTAATACCAATTTCGTTAATTACCCTAAACCCTCCTCTAATAGAATTTCGGTAGGTTGCGGGTGCACATAAGCCAAACAGCGTGCTTAAATTAATTAAATCTGCATAGGCAACGCAAGCTGTACTTAAGTGCATGCTACCAATGCCTAAACCTGCAATATCCCAAGAATTCCATAAACCACACAATTCGCCAGTACCAGCATCGGTTCTTTCTTCTACCATTTGGTAAATGCGCTCGTCCATGTAACCAACGGCATCTTCTATGGGTAAAGGATTTTTACGATTAGCTTGATGAATTCTTCCGCCTGCAAGTGCTCTGCCACCTTCTTCGGCTGTTACTAATATTACAAATACATCTGGATTAAGTACCCAATCTATTTTTGCAGATGTAATTTGGGTAATTCCAAAAATTTCTAACACATGGGTATGACCCTCTATAAATTTCATGCAGGCATCGCGATTATCAACCGCTCTAAATGCTTTGAAATATAAATTATCAATATGTGGTTTAAGCTCTTCCAATGGAAAGTATTTTAGAGGTTGATTTTCTGATGGTTCTTTCTGGTGACGGAGTTGCTTTGAATATTCTAAACATAAAAACAGCTTGCTCGTCGTCTGTTACCTTAAATAGTTGTTTAAAACCTTGCTCGGCTTGTGTTAATTGTGCTTTGCTTTCTAATGGGATGTTTAAACTATCTTCCACAGAATTTTTGTAGAAAAAGATTAATGGAACGTTCACAGGGTGGATTTGTAGACTTAAAGCCGTAGCGCCAAGCCATAATTTCTCCGCTGCCATACCACCTTCAATAAATGAATTGATAGCACCTTTTGGCATGGTAATTAATCCGACAGCAGATGAAGCCATGAATTGTTGCATGGATAATCTTTTAAAACCGCTACCGCCATTAATTTGCTGTAAAAAGCTAATCATCTTTTTATCTTTTAATAGGCGTATTCCAATTTGATCGTTATTGCTTAAATCTAACGTGTGAATACCAATTCCATCTTCTGTACTATTTACTTCATCTAAATTCCAGCGCATTTCTCTAGTAATAAAGTCCTCATGCGCAGCAGGAATAAATAATCGTAGTAAATCAGTATGTGTAGAAATAGCACCTAAAGCTTTTATTTGCTCTGGATGTGTTAACCACGTTAATTTGGCATTAGTCACTTGCGTAACCAAACTAGATAAGTGAGTTAAATCAGTTTCGTCTATTTCTTGTCTTGGCGTAATTTTTCTATTGGTGTGCCTTAATTCAATTTGTGCTGCCAATTGTTTTTCTTGCTCACTGGCTACATAGTTTTCTGTAAAATTAAACCAGGCAATATGTGTTGGAGCCAATTGAGGTGTTAAATGCCAATTTGCATTTAAATTTAAGTTTGCAGCAGCTAATAACAGATTTTCAATTGCTGCACCTAAAGAAATGTATGAAGAAATATATTGTGGATCTAAGTAGGCTTGAGCTGCACTCTTCTCTAAAAATAGATGTAATAATCCATTTTTATAATGCCATCTCCAAGGTTGGTTATTTCCGCCAGATGGGGCTTTAGCTGCGGCTTGTATTAATTGATTTAATACCTCTTCTGAAATAGGAGTTGCGTTATTTTCAAATGCTAATTTATGTTCAGTAATAAATTCTTCTATTTCTGTTGTTTGAAGAGGAGCAATGCTTTCTACCTCAGTAGCAGCAGATGTTGAAGGGATGAAATCGCTAATTAGCTCATCCATATCTATGAAAAATCGGCCAGAAACACTAAGATTACCTAATAATATTTTTCTAGAAAGATCGGCGGTAATACCACCGCCATAGGTAACTGCACTTGCTAATTGTGGCCAAGTAGAAATGGTAGCCATAATTTCTACCGCAGAAGCTTTCATGCGTGGAGATAACGTTTCGACACCAGTTACGGCCGTTATGTAAGGAATTCTTTCATCCATTGTTGAGAGCGTTTTGTATTTGCTCATGTCCAAATGCTCAACCATTCCGTGTAATACAGGTCTGTTAGGTTCTAAATCAAATCTTTCGATGTCAATAGTTCCTCTATCACTGCCTTCCATTAATACCGGTATTCCTAAGGCTTTCGCCTTGTTACGAGCATTGATTTTTATATCAAAACTATCACATTCGTCAATTAGCAAATCTAATTTACCGTTTTTTGTTAAGAAATCATCTAAGTTTTCATCGGTAATACCTTCATCAAAACACACCACATTTAGGTAAGGATCAATTTCTGCAATTTCTCTTGCTACAATAACTGTTTTTTTGATTTTAAGATTGTATACGCCTGTTCGAATTCTATTAATATTGCTTAAATCTAATTCATCAAAGTCTGCAATACGCAACTCTCCAAAACCCCTTTCCATGGCTAAGGTTAATGAAACCGATTGACCAACAGAAAGACCCATTACACCAATTTTCTTTTGCGAAAGTAGGCTTTGCTCTTTATCGGTAATTTTATGCTTATTTCTATTGGTGCGAACTAGTGCAAACTCTGGTTCATTTAGTAAATGAACTAATTTTTCGGCCCATGGGTAATACACCCAAACTCCGTACTCTTCTTTTGGTTTATCTCCAAAATGATTTTCAACCGCTTTAGTTAATTCTGTTGGTGGTAAGAAAACGATAGTAGGGTGTAGGCATTTTATTAATTCTTCTACCTGCGTATAGATATGGTCGTAGACCTGTAAGTTGTTTTTAGTTGAAATTAATGTTTCAAGCTCTGTTTTTTGAATGTTATAACCTAGATTAAAAAATACGGGTTTATAAACGTTGTTTTGCGCTGCTGTTTCTGTAATAAGCTGAGATAAAGATGGATTGGAACCAGTTTTAGGTTGCATTTTCTATGTTAAATTGATATTTGTGAACAATAAAAATTCAATTATTTGTTAAAACAACTAAATTAGTCTTTTAAGAGTTATAATAAAAAAGTATTTTTATCTTTTATTACGATCCCTAATGAGCACAAACATCTTATATGTTGATGATGAACCGCACAATTTAAGTGCATTTGCAGCCACTTATCGTAGGTTGTATAAGATTTTCACAGCCGAATCTGCAGATGAAGGCAGGAAAATTTTAGACAAAGAAGATATACACATTATTATAACGGATCAGCGAATGCCAAAAACGACAGGAGTGGAGTTTTTAGCTTCTATTTTAGAGGCACATCCAGATCCAATTCGCATGATATTGACTGGTTATACAGATATTGATGCAGTAATTGATGCGATAAATAAAGGTCAAGTGTATCGATATATACAAAAACCTTGGATGGAAGAGGATTTAAGGATTAATATTGAAAAAGCAATTGAGATCTATACGCTTCGTAAGGAGAATAAAGAACTTACAGAGAAGTTGTTGGTGGCAAATAGACAACTAGAGTTTATTGCTCGACAAAACTTGCTTTCATAGGCAGAAATCCTAATTATAAATTTCCAGAAAAATCATCAGTTTAGTAATAAAATATTATTATTGTAAATGTGCTCTAAACTTTTGATAGGTAATGCTTTGGCTAAAAAGCTCTTTTTGGCTATTACTTTATTTCTTGTAATAGGATTTTCTCAAAATGTACTAGCGCAAAATACATCTAATAAGGGTAAAGACTTCTATGTTGCTTACAGCGGGCATATCGATGGCTTAGCATCTAGATTAACTTTATTTTTATCTGCAGATCAAGTTACCAATTACCAAATTTATATTGGGAATACATTAATAAAAAGTAGTGCGGTTGCTCCAAATACACCAATTGCAGCGAATACTTGCCTTCCTGTTACTATTAATCCAAATATAAATACGGTATATGTTGGTAGTTCTGATGTTATTGAGCCAAATATGGCTGTTCATGTGATTACAGATAAACCTATTTCATTGTATAGTATAATTTCCAATAATGCTCGTACAGGTGGTACAATGGTTTTGCCAACCAATACCTTGGGCAAAGAATATTATACTTTTAGTCATGTGACTAGGGCTAACAATGGGGCTTATGCCGAATTTACCATTATTGCAACAGCAGATGCAACCGATATAGAAATTACGCCCACACAAGATGAGAAAGATGGAAAGCACGTAGCCGGTGTATCCTACACTAAAACGTTAAATAAAGGTGAAATTTATCAATATCAAGCACTAGGCGATTTATCTGGTAGTCATGTTAAAGCGGCTAATGGTTGTAAACCTATAGCAGTTTTTTCCGGTAATACGTGGGCTGCATTTTGTGAACAAGGTAGTCCTATAAATCCTAATAGTGGAGATAATTTATATCAACAACTTTTTCCTGTGAGTGCCTGGGGTAAAAAATTTGTAACTGCACCATTTTTTAATACTACACGTGGTAATACAGATATTTTAAAAATTATTGTTGCACAAGATGCCACCTCTATTACAATAAATGGTACAACAACTGTTTATGCAAAGGGGGTAACTTTCTTTAACGCTAGTAGTAGTGGTAATGTAATATCGGCAGATAAGCCTATTTCCGTTGCTCAATATCAAACTACTCAAGGGTGTAACATAAATAATCCTAATAATAACAATGTACAATACCCGGGTGATCCAGAAATCACAGTTTTAAATCCAATAGAACAAACTTTAAATAACATTACAGTTTTTTCAGATTTGAAAGCCGTAGTTGGAAACTTAACAAATATTGATCGATATTTTTTAAATGTAATCATCAAAACTGCTGATGCAGCTTCTTTCAGACTAGATGGTTACCCTGTAACAGGATTTGTTGCAATCGATGCTGAATACAGTTATGTAATAATAGATGTAAACCATTCGCAACCACAGCATAGACTTACAGCTGCAAGTGGTTTTTCTGCTATTGCCTATGGATATGGAAATGTAGAATCATATGCCTATTTAGCAGGTGCAAACATTCAAAATTTTACATTTCAACCTGAAAATGCTGCTACAAATCAAGCAATTAATGTAGGTTGTATTAACGAAGTCATCAATCTAAAAATTAATTTACCATATCAGCCTACTCAATTAGTTTGGGACGTGGAGAATGGAGATGGACTTGTTACTCAAACTAATCCAACTCCTCAAGGTCCTCCAACTCCAATTAATGGCGTAGATTATTACACTTATTTTTACCCTAAACCAATTATTTATCCTACTCCAAAGGATTATACATTTAGGGTAACTGCTACAAAGCCATCTGCTGATGCTTGTGGGGCTACAGAAGAATTAAGCGTTGGTTTTACTGTTGACCCATTACCTACAGCGTCATTTACGGCTGTCGCCGAAAAATGTGCCAATCAAGAAGTTACGTTTACGGATACTAGTAATCCAAATGTTGCTGGAAAAGTAATTAGAGATAGAACATGGAATTTTGGAGACGGCACAACATTAGTGAAGGATAAAAATTCAAGTGCCAAACATACTTACGCAGCTCAAGGTATATATAAAGTAAAACTTTTTGTTAGTGCAGAGAACGGTTGTATGTCTGATGTTTTTCCACAAGACATTACGATCTATCCTGTGCCAGATACAAAATTTATAGTGCCTAGCACTTGCATAAATACAAATTTCATACTTATAGACCAATCGACTATTAGTACTTCGGTTTTTACTGATGCTAAAATAGTAAATTGGCACTGGGATTTTGGTGACGGGGTAAGTGAAGATAGACCAGATTCATCAACACCGAATCATCAATATACAACAGCTGGTACCTACACCATTACCTTAACCACAACTTCTAATAAAGGTTGCACAAGTGCCATTTCGCATCCAATGGTAGTTACAGGATTACCAATTGCAGATTTTAGCACTCCTGATTTTTGTTTGGCAGATGGTTTTGCAAAATTTATTAATAAATCAAAAGATCAAAATGGAACTGATATTGGTTTAACATATGTATGGGATTTTGGAGATCCAACTTCTGGAGTTGCAAATACATCGACCGAAAAGGACGGCAAACATCCTTATAGATCGATTGGTAATTATACAGTTAAGCTTACCATTACAAATGCAAATGGTTGTACTGATGAACAATCGTATCCATTTACAGTTAATGGAGCAGTTGTTAAAGCCGATTTTACAATTAAAAATGAAACAAATATATGTAGCGGTAATGATGTAATCATAAACAGTACATCAGCAGCAGCTTTCGGTAGCATAACCAAATTAGAAATTTATCCAGACTTTGTAAACGATCCAACACGTGTCATTACTGTCCCATATCCAAAACTTCCAATAAGTGATGACATCGCTTTAACGTATGCGCCTTTTGGAGGAAATACAAATAAAACCTTTATCATCAGATTAGTAGCTTATTCTGGTGAGAACTGTAACCTTCCTATTACCCATAATGTTACCATAAAACCAGCCCCGCAGTTAACTTTCACTCCTCTTTCTGCTGTTTGTGAAAATAATGGCGAGTTCATCATTAATCAAGCTAAGGAAAACTCAGGAATAAATGGTTCGGGCGTATATAGTGGTACAGGTATAAAATCTGATGGCACTTTTGATCCAAAACTTGCAGGTCCTGGTGTACACCGCATCACCTATACATTTACACCTCAAAATGGATGTACCGCTAGTATTGGACAAGATATTGAAGTTTATCCAATTCCTACAACTGATGCAGGTGCAGACTTTTATATTTTAATAGGTGGCGAGAAAAAAATGCAAGCTAACGCTACTGGAACTGGGTTAATCTATAAATGGACACCAAGTATTGGTTTAAGTGCTGATAATATCTTAAATCCAATTGCAAAACCAGAAGTTGATACACAATATACATTAACGGTTACCTCAGATCAGGGGTGTACTACAGTTGATCAAGTATATGTGCATGTCTTACAAAATGTGAATGCACCCAATAGTTTTACCCCTAATGGGGATGGCGTTAATGATGTATGGAATGTGAAGTATTTAGATACTTACCCAAAATGTAATGTAGAAATTTTTGATAGAAATGGCCAAAGGGTCTTTTATAGCAAAGGTTATCCTGTGCCATTTGATGGGAATTATAAAAATCAAGCCTTACCTGTCGGAACTTATTACTATATTATCAATCCAAATAGCGGAAGAAAAAGTATAACAGGCAGTTTAACCATTATAAGATAGTTTTGAAAAAAAGTTACTACCTCATCATTTTTATAATTGGAATAAGCTTATCTTCTTTTGGTCAGCAAAAGCCACAGTACACTCAGTATATTTTTAATAATTATTTGTTAAATCCTGCCCTAAGCGGTATAGAAAATTATACCGATTTTAAAGCTGGATATAGAAAACAGTGGTCGGGTATTGAGGGTGCGCCGCAAACTACTTTTGCTGCTGCGCATTGGAGTTTAGGGGGTGATTATTTATGGAGAAATCCTTTATCTATGCCAGAAAAAGGAAATAACCCTATGGATGATAATTACATGCAAAATTATACAGCATCGCCTGCTCATCATGGAATGGGTGCTACGGTAGTTTTAGATAAGGCGGGGCCGATTTCTCGATTAGATGCAAATTTAACTTATGCCTATCATCTTCAATTATCGGGGACTTTGAATTTATCAGTTGGTGCTGCGGTTGGAATTACCAGAATTGGATTAAATGTGAATGAGCTTACTTTAGAAAACCCAAATGACCCAGCTTTAAATAATACAGTAACTAGTCAGGTTAAACCAGATTTAGGCATGGGTGTCTGGTTATACGGAGCACGTTTTTTTGCGGGAGCTTCGGTGCAACAAATCTTACCTCAAAAATTAGCCTTTACTAGCGATCCTAATTACAAGGGTGGAAAAGAAGTTCCCCATGCTTTTTTTACGACAGGTTATAAATTATTTATCGACGAAGATATTTCAGTTATTCCTTCAGTAATGGTTAAATATGTGAATCCATCACCATTATCTGTAGATGCAAACTTAAAGATTGCTTTTAAAGACCGTTTTTGGGTTGGAGGAAGTTATAGATATAATGATTCTTATTCTGCAATGGCTGGATTAAACATTAATAAGCTTATCAATTTAACGTATTCGTACGATTTTACAACGTCACAACTAAACAAAGTAAGTTATGGTAGTCACGAAATTGTATTGGGCTTACAATTGAACAATGTGTACCAAGTAATGAGTACGATGAGAATGTGGTAACTCGGTTGGCAGTTAGCAGTTTCCAACTTACAATAGCGTTGAGTTAACTCAGTTTACAGTTTGCGGTTTGAACTGCAAACTGCCAATTGATAACTGCAAACTGACTAAAGTTCTTTTCTCAATCTTGCTACTGGAATGTTCATTTGCTCACGGTATTTAGCAACTGTTCTTCTGGCAATATTATAACCTCTTTCTTTTAAGATTTCAGTTAATTTTTCATCAGCCAAAGGTCTGCGTTTATCTTCGTTGCCAATGCAATCTTCTAATATTTTCTTTACCTCTTTATTAGAAACTTCTTCGCCATTTTCAGTCTGAATAGCTTCAGAAAAAAATGATTTAAGTAAGAATGTACCAAATTCTGTTTGTACATATTTAGAATTTGCAACTCTGGAAACGGTAGAAATATCCATTCCAATTTTATCAGCAATATCTTTTAAAATCATCGGACGCATTTTACGTTCATCTGCAGTTAAAAAATATTCGTATTGGTAATGCATAATAGCATTCATTGTTTTTAACAAAGTTTGTTGTCTTTGTTTAATCGCATCAATAAACCATTTAGCAGAATCAAGTTTTTGCTTCACAAACTGAACCGCTTCTTTTAATTTTTTATCTTTCTGCGCTGCTTTATCGTAATGATCAAACATATCCATATAAGAGCGACTTACTCTTAGTTCTGGTGCATTTTTAGAATTTAATGTTAAAATTAAAATGCCATCATTATTGCTGATGTGAAAATCAGGTATAATTTGAAGCTGTTTAGTCGTAACTTGATTCGAATCGCCGGGTTTAGGATTTAGGCGTAAAATTTCAGCAACAACTTCTTTTAATTCTTCACTATTTAAGCCAACAGATTTTTCTAATTTATCGTAATGTTTACGGGTAAATTCATCTAAATGATGTTCTACAATCGCAATCGCTTTTTTAATAATTGGATTATTTACATCCTTACGCTTTAATTGAAGCGATAAACATTCTTGTAAATCGCGAGCGGCAATACCTGGAGGATCAAAACCTTGAATTACTTTCAGCATTTCTAATACATCCTCTTCCTCCACCATTACATTTTGAGAGAAAGCCAAATCGTCTATCATTGAAGTAATTGGACGACGTAAATAACCATCATCATCTAAACTGCCAATAATCTGTTTGCCGACAATAAAATCTGTATCAGATAAAGGAACAAGGTCTAATTGTTCTTGTAAGCTTTCAAAAAAAGTACTTTCAATCGCTATTGGAGTTTCTTTTTTCTCTTCGTCATCATCGCCATTGTTATATGAAGTACTATAATCGTTGGTGTTATCGTCTTGTAAATAATCTTCTACGTTAAACTCATCCGTACTGCTACTTTCCTCGCTTGATTCTTGATTGAAATCATCGCGTTCATTCAAATCATCATATTCATTTACAGGCTCATCCGCAGTCATTAAACTAGGATCTTCTAACGCTGGATTTTCCTCTAACTCTTCTTTAATACGCGTATCTAAAGCAACAGTAGGCACCTGCAACAATTTAATAAACTGTATTTGCTGCGGAGATAGCTTTTGTAATAATTTTTGTTGAAGATGTTGCTTTAGCATATGGTAGAACTAGCAGTTTTAATTTCCAAAAATAAGCATTTGCTTTAAAATTAAGGCAAAAGCCAGTTATTATTCTTTTTTTAAATTTTTAGGCAGTTTATTTGCTTAATTCGATATATTTATTTCTATTAAATTAAACTAAAAACGAATATCTATGGGCTTTGTAAAAGAATTTAAAGAATTTGCAATAAAAGGCAACGTAATGGACCTTGCTGTCGGTGTAATTATTGGTGGTGCGTTTGGTAAAATCATTGACAGTGTTGTTAAAGATTTAGTAATGCCAATTGTTTCTGCCATAATTGGACAACCAGACTTTAGTAACCTATATATTGTATTAAAGGGGAATGTACCTGATGGTGCAACCCTCGAAAAAGCAAGAGAAATTCCAGAAACGGCAATATTTGCCTATGGTAGTTTCTTAACTGTAGCCTTAAATTTCTTTTTATTGGCATTAGTAGTTTTTCTTTTGGTGAAAGGAATAAACTCATTAAAACGCAAAGAGGAAGCGAAAACTTCTGCAGCTCCTCCAGCACCTACTAAAGAAGAAATACTGTTAACAGAAATAAGAGATTTATTGAAAAATAAATAACCAACAAAAAAGCCTCCAGATTTAATGGAGGCTTTTTTGTTAAAAGGTTCTTTTCAAAGTAGGATCGGTTACAATGATATAATCTCCCAAATCTTTGTATTTGTTCCAATCGGGTTGTGCAAAATCTTCAGCAGAGAATGAGGAGATGTTTAAAATCTTCAATTTCGGTGCATATTTTTTCAGTTTTGCCAATGTGCCTAGTTTTTCATCGCTATGAAAGCGACCATTCACCTGAAAAATCTTTTTATCCGTATTGCTTTTAGCATATTTTGCAATGCTCCATGCCATTGTAGCATCCCAAAAATTCTGGGTTTGATAAACTTTCATTCCACCCATACTATGACCACCCAATGTTTCTATGAATTTATCGTTATATCGCCCAGTGGCAGTATCTATAGGCAAGGGAGCAATAAATTGCTTAGAACTTTCTGGTAATTGATTTAAAATTTCTAATCCACTACGTGTAACAGCATTACTATATCGAGCAGCTGCATTACCACCAATTACATCTAACTTATTGAGTTTAGCCAATTCAATCATTGGTTTATAATCTTTATAATTATTCCAAGCTCTAGCTTCTTTAATAAAGTTTTTTTCTGAGATGATGCCTTTCAAATATTCATTAATTACAGGTTGTACATCGGTATGAAACATTTCCATAGTTAAAGTTGCTTTACCAGGATACGCATCGGCAATCTTTTTAAATAACGTAGCTTCTAAATAATGACCAGTAGAATCGTTGTGTTCTTCGCCAAAAAATAAAACATTAGCCTTACCTAAATCAGTTACAATATCATCAAGAGTTACTATTTTTTGCTTCTTTACGTCGTAAACTTTATAATGTTGGCTCATATCTTGAGCGCTAGCCAACAACGGTAACAATAAAACAGCAATGCTGAATAGTCTTTTCATGGTTATTTCATTAATTTAAATGCCTAAATTAACAAATAATTTACTGCATCCTTTGCCAAAAAAAGTATATTTATAAACTATTCATCTCATAACGATTTCCGTTATCATTTCTAATTTATTTCTTTATGCTTACCGCGACACTACGGCGACCTTATAGCGACCTTACCGCGACTTATGTCCTAGAAGAGTTCTTGTTTAGTCCTACCTTAGTTTAGGTTATCTGCTGGTTTTGGATTAGTCAGTTTGTGAAAATTGGACGTTTTCTCGAACAAGACTCGAACAATTCTCTACTATGATCTAATTTATATATAAATGGATGTTGATTTTTACCGAGTAATTAATGCTTTTTACCGAGAATAAACTCATAAATAGCAGTCGGCTATTTGCTAATGTAAAAGTTCGTTCTACATTTGAGTATAATTATAACACAAATGAAATCGTAGTGAAGCTAAATGATAAATTCATAAAGCTCATTTATAAAAGGAAATAAAAATGGAAAATAATAATTCAAACGAAAATAAAGAGATGAACCAAAAGGGAAAAATATTAGCTGGGGTTTTTATCGTAGTAATTGGTTCACTTTTGTTGGTTAATAACATTGCTTTCAACTTGCCAAACTGGATATTTCATTGGAGTAATATTTTAATAGTAGTCGGTTTAGTTATTGGGATTAAACATAATTTTAGAAATGGAAGCGGAATTATTTTAATCATAGTTGGTACTTTTTTTACCTTAAAAGAAGCATTAGGTAATATAATTGACTTCGATAGAATAGGATGGCCAGCTTTAATTATTGCTATAGGTTTATATTTAATTCTAAAACCTAAAAGTAATTTTAGCCATAGAGATGGAGGTTGTGGAAGAAGAAATAAAAGGTGGAAAAAAAGATTTGGTGAACCAGATACGTTTCAGGCTTATTCAGGAGCTGAAACAGTTGAAGCATCACCACTAGATGAAAAAAAAACGAATAGCAACGATTACTTAGATTCTGTAAATGTTTTTGGAGGCAGTCATCAAAGTATTTATTCTAAAAATTTTAAGGGAGGAGAAATAACAGCAGTATTTGGTGGTTGTGATTTGAACTTAACTCAAGCAGATTTTGAAGGGGAAATTATTATTGATGTTACCGCAATTTTCGGAGGGTGTAAAATTATTATCCCGCCAGGATGGATTGTAAAACCAGAAGTAACTGCAATTTTTGGTGGCTTAGATGATAAAAGAAGTGTGCAACCAATTGTTGAAGGACAACATAAAATATTAATTATTAGAGGAATAGCGATGTTTGGTGGGGTAGATATTAGAAACTATTAATCAAATTTTAGACCCCGTGTTTTGACTACAACCCCATTATCTATAAAGCAAATAAAAATTGTTTCAGGCGCAATTCTGGTCTGTTGGATTGCGCTGTGTGCTCTTCTTATTTACTACACGTTAAATTTGAATTGGCAAATTGCCTTGGCTGATAGCATTGTAAGTAATGGTCTATTGGCCATTGGTTGTATAGTTATTAGCAACATGTTAGGCTATTACCAGCCTAAAAATGAACGGATGTTATTCTTGCTACTGTTAACAGCGATATTAACCGCTATTGTTGTTTTTTTAGCAAAATACGGTCTTAATTACTTGTTCATTAACCAAAAGGATTACCAATTATTTTTAGATTTTTCACTTCCATATCGAGCTATAGTCGTTTTTTTATGTTTAACCTGGTGTGCTTTAGCCAACATTTTGTGGTATAGGTTAGAAGAACAATCTGAAACGCAAGGTCGATTATTAGCTGCTCAGAATTTAGCAAAAGAAGCAGAGCTTAATAAACTGAGACATCAATTACAACCACACTTTTTATTTAATAGTTTAAATTCAGTGTATGCCTTAACTATTGTGAACCCAACAGAAGCGGGTACAATGATTACTAAATTGGCTGCTTTTTTACGTGGTACCTTAAAGCGTGATGATGAAGTTTGGGTTAGTGTAGCCGAAGAAATGGAATACATACAATTGTATTTAGATATAGAAAAGGTACGCTTTAGCCATCGATTAACCATTGATGTACAAATAGAAGAAAATACATTGGGTTTATGTTTGCCAGGAACCTTGTTGCAACCCATTGTAGAAAATGCAATCAAATTTGGTTTGTACAATACATCTGCAGCCATTACCATTACCATTAAAGTTAAATTGGAAAATAATGCCTTGGTGATTTGTGTGGCAAATCCATACGATCCGGAAATGACAGCAAGTAAAGGAACTGGATTTGGTTTATCTGCAATACGACGTAGACTTTACTTATTATTTGCAGATAGCAATTTGTTGCAAACCGAAACCCAAAACAATAATTTGTATATTACTACGCTTAAAATACCTCAAAAAGATGATAAGAACGATACTAATTGATGATGAAGCCTTAGCAAGGGATGTAGTTAAACATTATTTAAAATCGTATCCTGATATTGAAATTGTTGCCGAATGTAGCGATGGTTTTGAGGGTTTAAAGGCCATAAATCTACATCAACCTGATTTTATTTTCTTAGATATTCAGATGCCAAAAATTAGTGGCTTTGAAATGTTAGAGTTGGTTGAAAAGCATCCTGCAGTAATTTTTACTACAGCTTTTGATGAATATGCCATAAAGGCATTTGAAGTGAACGCAGTAGATTATCTATTAAAACCCATAGAAAAAACTCGCTTCGATCAGGCGATGCAAAAACTGCCAGCTAAACTAGCTAAAGGTGAAAGCAGTAATGAGTTGCTAGAAACAGCAGCTTTATCGCCTGCACAAAATAATCGTATTGTGGTTAAAAATGCGGGTGTAATTAAAATTATTCCAGTAACAGAACTACAGTATATAGAGGCAGACGATGATTATGTAAAATTGAGTACTACCGAAGGGAATTTTCATAAGAATAAAACGATGAGTTTCTTTGAGCAAACCCTTGATACAGAACAATTTATTCGCATTCATCGTTCGTACATTATTAATTTAGCCGAAGTAACTAAAATAGAATTAAAAGAAAAAGATAGTTACGTAGTATTATTAAAATCAGGTATCTGGTTACCAGTTAGTAAAACTGGCTATGTAAAATTAAAATTAGCACTAGGTTTATAGTTAGTTTCTTCTTAGATTGTATTAAAATTTAATGAATGAAAACTAAATTAATTGCTGCTGCTTTTTTAAGCTTGTTTCTAACTATTTCTTTACTGGCAAATGCACAGGATCCTACCGCGAAGATTGTAGAGTTAGTACATAAATATAATTCTGAAAGACCACAAGAAAAGGTTCATCTACATTTCGATAAGCCATATTATGCTGCGGGCGATACTATTTGGTTTAAAGCATATACGGTTACCGCTGCAAATAATTTACCTACCAACTTAAGTAATACACTTAATGTAAATATGGTAAATGAAAAGGATTCTGTTTTGTTTTCAAAAAAGATACCACTCGAGGCTGGTATGGGTGTTGGAATGATGGTTTTACCATTCGGCATAAAAAAAGGTAATTATGTAGTTTATGCAAATACCCCTTGGATGCAGAATTTCGGAGTAGATTTTTTCTTTAAAAAAGCTATTAAAATAGAAAATCCATTTACAACCCTTGAACCCGTAGTCAAAAAAAATACTAAAAGTTCAGAGCTTAGCTTTTTTCCAGAAAGCGGTAACATGATTGTTGGTATTCGTTCTAAAATAGCGTTTAAATACACAGATCAAACTGGTTTTGGTAAAGCAATCTCTGGAGATATTGTGAACAAGAACAACGAGAAAGTAACATCTTTTGAAACAAGTCATGCTGGTATGGGCATTTTTGCCATCACACCAGTTGATGGTGAGGTGTATAGTGCAGTTTTTAATGAAGATGGAAAATCTAAAAAGGTAGCATTACCAGTAGTAAAAAAGGCTGGTTATGTTCTTGCTGTCAACAATTTAGATACGACAAATTTATTAATAAAAATTACTATCTCTCCAGAACTAGTTGGTGAAAAGGATGTGGTAATTGTAGCTCAAAATAATGGAGTAGTTAAGTATGGAGCTAAAATAAAATCAGCAGCGACTATTACCACTATTATTCCGAAAAAAGATTTTTCTACAGGGATAGCACAGTTAACATTATTCGATTCGAATAACTTACCAGTTGCAGAGCGTCTAGCTTTTATTAATCATAATGACGATTTAAAAATCACATTAGCAACGGATAAATCTACCTACACTAAAAAAGATAAGGTAGCCTTAACGTTAGATTTAACCCATGCAACACAAACTGGATTAGGAAGTTATTCTATAGCTGTAACTGATGAAAGTAAAGTGAAATCTTCTGAGGATGAAGAAAATAACATTCTTTCTAATTTACTATTAACATCAGATTTAAAAGGATATGTAGAAAACCCTGGTTATTATTTTAACAAATCAAATGCTAATGCTGCAAAACATCTGGATTATTTGTTGCTTACAAACGGTTGGAGAAGATTTAAATGGGACCAAGTGCTTAATAACACGGCACCACCTTTAACTTATAAAGTGGAGAAAGGGATAACTATTTCAGGTATTGTGACTACGATGGGTGGAAAACCAATTCCAGATGCACAAATAAGGCTGCTTTCTAGTAAAGGATCTATTTTTACTACAGACACTATTGCAGGTAAGGATGGTAAATTTCGCTTCGACGAATTAAGCTTTATGGATAGTGTTTCTTTTATTATTCAGGCTAAAAATAAAGATAAAAGTAATATCAAGCTTACTTTAGACCAGCCGTTAACTCCAGTATACAAAACTGTTTCAGATACCTGGAATGTTGCTGCAACAGATATGACTACGTATAATGAGAATATCAAGAAGCAATACGCTGCCGACTATACAGCTTTTAAAAATAATTCGGCAATCCTTTTAAAAGCAGTTGAGATTAAAGGCCAAGCCAAAAAGGATGCTTTTTTAGCAAGGTCATCAAACTTGAATGGGGCTGGAAATGCGGATAAAGTAATTACTGGAGATGAACTTGTGAATGCAATAGATTTATTTGATTACTTAGATAAATGGGGTGGTGGCATGTCTAAAATTAATGGACAAATGATTTTATCTAGAAATAGAAATACAAATGTGCCAGGGGGAGATGGCGATGCCGTAGTTCAATTTTATTTAAATGGAAGCCCAGTATCTCAGGAATTTATAGAAGCGATGCCTGTGGAAGATATTGCTGTAGTAGAGGTATTGAAAAATGCAGCCTTAACAACCGTTTATGGTAGCGGGGGCGCTGGAGGAATAATTTTAGTTTCAACCAAAACAGGAAGTTCATACAAACACAGTACTTCTCCAGGTATTATAGGTTTTAGAACTCAAGGCTTCGATGCATATAAAGAATTTTATTCACCAAAATATACACCAAGTAACATCGCTAAAGAAGATTTACGCTCAACTATCTATTGGAACCCTAATGTGATCATTGATAAAGAGAATAAAAAGACATTGAATTATTTTAATGCGGATGGCACTGGGACATATAAAGTAGTAGTTGAAGGTATTAATGCCGATGGAAAAGTGGGTAGAGCAATTTTTAACTACACGGTTAAATAGTTTAGTTGAAACGCTAATTACTGCCCAATTGGAACCATCGAGATGCAGTTCTGATAGCTTTTGGATTGTCGGAAAAGTGGGAAGGGGAGTGCAAAAATAAAAGAATTACTATCTTTGATTTTCTATTTAAAATAAAAAACTAATCACTCTTGCATTTATAGAAAAATCGCGTTATATTTGCACCTCTTATTTAAAAACTCTAGTTAAGATATTATACAGTTATGAAAAGAACATTCCAACCTTCGCAAAGAAAGAGAAGAAACAAACATGGCTTCCGCGAAAGAATGGCTACAGCAAACGGTAGAAGAGTATTAGCTTCTCGCCGTGCAAAAGGAAGAAAAAGATTATCAGTTTCTGACGAGCGTCGTCATAAAGCATAATTTTTGATTGCCACCTAATTTTAGGTGTTAGCAGTCTATCTGCAAAATTGCAATCAAAAACATGAACAAATTTAACAAAGAAGAACGGTTATGTAGCAAAAAGTCATTAGACTTGCTATTTAAAAACGGTTCTTCTTTTTTATTATATCCATTTCGCATTACCTTTCTTTTTGTTGATGAACCGCATAAGTACCCCACACAAGTGGTGATTAATGTGGCTAAAAAGCGGTATAAACATGCGGTAGATCGTAATCTAATTAAACGTAGAACACGAGAAGCCTATCGCTTACACAAAGAAGCGCACTTGTATACTGCATTGGCAAACCGTGATGATTTATTGCTGCTATCGTTACAATTTGTGGGTAAAGAAAAGTATGAATTTGCTTTTTTCGAAAAGAGATTAATTACAGCCTTTAAAAAGTTAACTACTCAAATTACATCCTCATGAAAATAATTAAGCTTTTATTTTCGTGGTTATTTTTGGGCATTATTAGACTGTACCAATTATTGCTTTCTCCTTTATTAGGTGCCAGCTGTAGATTTACGCCAACTTGCTCGCAATATGGTGTAGAGGCTATTAAAAAACACGGACCATTTTACGGTGGCTGGCTTACCTTAAAACGAATTGCAAGTTGCCATCCTTGGGGCAAACATGGTCACGATCCGGTGCCATAAAAAATCAATAGCCAATAGTCTGCAGTCCTTAGTCTGGAGGCTGTTTTTAGATTATGAGACTCTTGACTTAAGACTTTAGACTCCAGACTTTCTTCACTATCTTTGAGCAATGGCAACCATCTTACAAATTGAAACCGCTACCCAAGTTTGCTCCGTTGCTTTATCGGTAAATGGAGAAACTATTGCATTGAAAGAAGAAAAAGCACAGAACATTCATGCAGCTAGTTTAACCTTATTTATTGATGAGGTAATGAAAATAGCTAAGTTAACCTATGCAAATTTAGATGCGATAGCAGTGAGTAAGGGACCAGGTTCATACACAGGCTTACGTATTGGTGTATCTACGGCTAAAGGATTGTGTTTTGCATTAGATAAACCCTTAATTGGAGTTAATACCTTACAAATGATGGCAAACGGATTTTTAGGTCAACATCCTAATTATGGTGGCTTAGTTTGTCCTATGATTGATGCCCGTAGAATGGAAGTCTTTACAGCCGTTTTCAATAACAAATTGCATGAAGTGGTTTCCGTTAATGCTAAAATTATTGATGAAAAGAGTTTTGTAGTAGAGCTAGATAGCAATTATGTAACTTTTATTGGCGATGGAGCTGAAAAATGTGAAACTATACTTGATAGTCAGAATGCACATTTTTCTGCGTTGAATTTTAATTCTGCAGCAAACATGAGTAATTTAGCTTATAGTGCTTTCGAAAATGAGAATTTTGAAGATGTAGCTTACTTTGAACCTTTTTATTTAAAGGATTTCGTGTTTACTACACCAAAGCAAAAATTAACTTAGAAAAGAGATTAATTTTAGCCACAGATTAGCAGATTATACGATATTATACTTCAAAAATCTGTTAATCTGTGGCAGAAAATCTTTTTTCAGAATGCTTTTAACTCTTTTTAAAGAAGTTGAATAGACTTCTGAAAACCCCTTTGTAAACCTTCTCTCCATTTACACCAGGCATCGTACTTAAATTTTGAGGATGATTTACTGTACGACCGAACTTAATGCCTAGGCCCATGTAAAAGGAAGCACCGTTGTAACCAGAGCCAACAGTAGCGTCGTTTTTATACATTCCTTTTGCTAAGGAAATGGTTTTTCCAATATTATCAGTTCCTAAAAAGAATTCAAAATTTGGTGTTTGGTACATGCCCTGTAAACCAAACATAATAAAATCATCTAAATTATAAACGGGTATTACACTAGCAGACAATGCATTGATCTTAAAAGTATTCACTAAAGCAATGTCTCCACCTGGATGGAATAAATTTTTAGATACGATGAAACTGGGTTTATAAAAATTAAAGGTTTTTGAGATTAAGAAATCTGCTTTTGCGTTAGTTGGTGTAATAAACCCATTTTTTTCAACAACATCTTTGGCTATTGCGGTGATTTCTTCATTAATAGCACTGCTACTCTTCGTAGACACATCATAAATACTTTTTAAGGTATTAAAATTAGCTATGTAAGAACTTTTGCTCCATTTAATCAATCCTAAATCTTTAATATTCCCCATTAAATAATAACCAGATTTGGAGGTATATGTAGTTCCTAAACTAATAGATGCACCAGGGTTTTTAAATGTAGGGAAGAATGTTCTTTTTGATATTTCATCGTTATAAAGAAAACTTCCTTTATAGGTTCCATTTACACCAATGTCTAATTTGTCATTTGCATCCGCATAAAAATAGGAGTTATGTATCTTTAAGGAATTGTAAGCAATGCCACTTAATAAGCTTAGTTTAATGCCAAATGCAAGTTTTTTATTATAATTTTCGCGAATGCTTACGCTAAATTGATGGTAAGATTGTTGGTACCCATTGTTGTTAAAAACATCGGTATAAGGCCCTTGATCGAAGCGTTTGTAACTATCGAAAATAGCTAATGTTTCATTGGTGTAGTTAACATGAGAATCGGAGCGCACCTGCCATGCAAAGCCTACCTCTTGGTTATATTTATATGAACTAAAAATTCTAAAGGTTAAGAGATAAATGTTTGTGTTTTGATAAAAAGTATTTGCCTTTCCTGTGCCTAATGGCAAAGAGCGAGTGTCATAAATAGTTTCATTAATTGATTTTCGTATTACCCCTTCAGCGCCTCCGCCATTTGCAGCATTAATACCTAAGTTTGGCAGAAAGAAATTAGAAGCAAATTTACTTGAACTATCTAATGTAAATGATTTTGCAGCTGGGTTTTCAAAAGCATCAAACTGCGTTTTAGTATTAAATAATCCGTATTGCTGAGCTTTTAAAATGCTAGCAACACATAAAAATCCGACTATTAAAATGTATTTTTTATTCATCTAATTACGGATTTGTTTGTAAACTATCTGTTTCAAGTGGCTTTTCAGTTTTTGTATGTAAGAGTAAATTACTTAAAAATTTACCATTGTCTCCAGATAATTGATAACAAAATGCATCAAACTCTTTAAAGCCAGTTTTCGATTGGTATTGCTTGTAATAAGGCGATTTTAAATTACGCCCAAAAATATCAGTTGAGTTTTTATTGTTTACATAAAATGAAATAGTGGCTGATGAGGATAATTGATCTCTAAAATTGTTGTAATCCTCATCGTGAATTAACAACTCATTATTTCTATATCGACTTAAAAATACTTGGATACTGCTTGCATTATTTGCCATCACCATGTAATTATCAATAATGGTGTAAAAAGGTCTTTCAAATTTCTTAAATGGCTCTCCAAAAAAAGAATAGGCAATATTGGCTTCCTTAAATATTTTAATATCAGGTGCATAATCTGCACTTAAATCTAATAACAGTTGATTTACTTTTTCTCCATTCACTAAAGCGATAGCCCCAAACTTTTCTCCATTGCTTAATTGAAAAGTGACTAATTGATTTTTAAAGTATTTTGGAAAGATCTGATTTAAATCTAACCTATACTTTTGATTAATTGACTTGATATTTTTAGATACATTCTCACTACTTTTTTGTTTTTCGAACCATGCTGTTAAATTTTCAAACCAGCTTTTATAATCATTAATCGTATAAATAGTATAGTTTGCAGTTTTCTGCGGAAGTATATTGTCTATCACTATTTTTTGTTCGGGTACTGTTGTAAATAATTTATAGTAGCTAGTTAAATCATTAACATCGGTATTCCCATTAAATAGTAGGTTTTCTCTGCTAAAGTTATAACTCAAAGCCGCAAAGCTATTTTGCTTATTAAAAATAGATAGTTCTCCATTTATATTGCTGTTTAAAATGCTTTTAAGAAGCGTAGGAGCTTTATTGAAGTTGATGTACAGATTAGCTAATGTATTTTTATTGAAACGACTATTAGACTTAATATAATTTGCAAAACTTGGATCTGTTAAATTTTGCTCTTTTAGTATTTTCTGAACAACTTTTGGTGCATTTGAAATCACAACCAATATATCTTTAATTCCAACATAGCAACTAGTGCTATCCGTAAATGTGAGTTGATAAATTTCGCCAATCTTATTTACTTTTACTTTTTGAGCATTTAAGCTATTTACTATTTTTTGTGGATCATTTCCTAATTTAAGCTGAGCGCTGATTAAATAATCAACTTGATCACCTTCACCACCTAAAATGCCAACATATACTTTTTGGCCATCAATGGCAGTATTAACTTCATGTTGACTTAGTAAATTTTCTTTTAAAGATTTGAAACTTTTTGCCTTGCTTTCTCCTAAAATATGTTGAAATAACTCTTGTCCGCTTAAAATTTCATAGAAGCTTTTATCGTTTTCAAAACTGAAAACAATACTTGAGTTTGAAGCTACAGCATTTAAGGACAAATCGTTTGCATTGGTCTCTGTATTCAAATTAGAAAAATAGAGATAGGCCATTGCAATCATTCCTAGCAATAAAACTCCGAGCGTTATATATATTCTTTTCATGACTGTACTACAAATTTAATTTAATTTTAGGATTACAGAGATTATAAGGGCATTTTGTTAATTTAGCAATTGTATAAAGCCGATAACTCATGAACAAACGTATTATTCTTACTGCGGCCTTTTTTGGAGCTTTAGCAGTAATATTGGGCGCATTTGGTGCACATAGCCTTAAAAACTTAATAAGTGCATCTTCTTTAGAAATATGGCAAAAAGGAGTAGAATATCAGTTTTATCATACTTTTGCGCTACTTTACTTATCCACATTTGCCCGTTATAAAAACAAACTGATCGGCTTTTCATTTATTTTCTTTTCATTAGGCATCCTATTATTTTCAGGCTCTCTTTATCTTTTAGCCTTAAAAGATGCTTACCATTTAACGATAGGTCAGTTTGTTGGTCCAATAACCCCAATAGGAGGGTTATGCTTTATTTTGGGGTGGGTTTGTCTGTTTTTAGCAGCACTAAAAGATAAATAATGCAATTTGCAGATACACTTGATTTTTCTGAAAGAGAAACTCTTTTTGTAGAAGTGATATTACCATTATCGCTAGCTATAAATTATACTTATCGCGTTCCTTTTGAATTAAATGATAAAGTTGCGATTGGTAAGCGAGTTGTTGTTCAATTCGGAAAACACAAAATTTATACAGCCTTAGTTAAAAGTATTGGGCAACAACCACCAGAATTTTATCAAGCTAAATACATTATAGATGTTGTAGATGAATATCCAGTAATTACTGAAAAACAATTTCAGTTTTGGGATTGGATTACATCTTATTATCTATGTAATGAAGGCGATGTGATGGCTGCTGCTTTACCTACTGGGCTAAAATTAGCGAGTGAAACCATTTTAGTTCTCAAAGATGAATTACCTAACGAAGTAATTTTAACAGAAAAGGAAAGCTTAATTATTAATGTTCTTCAAAAGCAACAACGCATCAGTATTGATGATGTGATTGAGTTATTAGGACAAAAAACAGTTTATCCTATTGTAAATTCTTTACTAGCAAAAGAAGCCATTTACGTTGCAGAAGAGGTAATTGAAAAATATAAACCATTATTAAAATCTTTCATAAAACTTAATCCATTTTATAAGGAAGAAGAAAATCTTAAACAGTTATTTACAGTTTTAGAACGTGCACCTAAACAATTAGATGCATTACTGGCTTATTTAAAGCTTTCTAAAAGCGAAGCATCAATTCCTAAACAAGTATTGCTTGAAGAAAGTGGAAGTGGACAAGCTGCTTTAAAATCATTAATAGATAAAGAAATATTTAGTGTAGAAAGAAAAGCTGTAAGCCGTTTAAGTGACTCGAATGATGAATTTGAAGTTAATTTTGAATTGAGCACTGCGCAACAAAAAGCTTTCGAAGAAATTGAATTGCAATTTGCCAATAAGGATGTAGTGCTATTGCATGGAATTACGGCTTCTGGTAAAACTCAACTCTATATAAAACTCATAGAAAAAGCCATTGAACAAGGCGGACAAGTTCTTTTTCTTTTGCCTGAAATTGCCTTAACTACACAGATTGTAGAACGGATAAAGCGCTATTTTGGAGATAAAATAGGCGTATATCATTCTAAATTTAACGATAATGAACGCGTAGAAATTTGGAATAAAGTACTGAATGGTTCATATAAAGTTGTGCTTGGAGCTCGGTCTGCAGTTTTCTTGCCTTTTAAGGAATTAAATCTGATAGTTGTAGATGAAGAGCATGAGTCATCCTACAAACAACATGAACCTGCACCTCGCTATCAAGCAAGAGATGCGGCCGTTTTTCTTGGGCATTTGCATCAAGCTAAAGTGATATTAGGCTCTGCAACACCATCTATAGAAAGTTATTACAATGCAGAAACTGAAAAGTATGGATTGGTAACCCTAAATGAAAGATTTGGTGGTGTGCAATTACCATTACAAGAAGTAGTCAGCATAGCTGAAGAGACGAAACGTAAAAAAATGACATCATACTTTACCAGTGTATTGGTAGATGACATGACTACGGCATTGGAAAATAAAGAGCAAATTATTTTATTTCAAAATCGTAGAGGTTATGCAACTATATTAATTTGTGCAACTTGCGGCTATGCGCCTAAATGTATTAATTGCGATGTTAGCTTAACTTTTCATAAAACCAGCGGTAAATTACATTGTCATTATTGTGGTTACCATCAAAGCAGTATAAATATTTGTCCAGCCTGTGGTTCAGTACATATTGAACAAAAAGGTTTCGGAACAGAACGAATAGAAGAAGAATTAAGTCTTATTTTTCCGGATGTTAAAATAGCCAGACTTGACTTAGACAGCACTCGAACAAAGAATGGAATGCAACAGATTATTTCTGATTTTCAGGATAAGAAAACCCAGATTTTAATTGGTACGCAAATGGTTGCCAAAGGCTTAGATTTTGATAATGTAAGTTTAATTGGTGTAATTAACGCGGATAATTTATTGAATTACCCAGATTTTAGAGCATTTGAAAGAAGCTATCAATTATTAGCACAAGTAGCAGGTAGAGCTGGGCGTAGAGATAAACAAGGTAAAGTTTGCATACAAGCTTATGATGATTCACATCGCATTATTAAGCAAGTAATTGAAAATAATTACCATGAAATGTATGCAGATGAAATGACTGAACGCAAGCAATTCAACTATCCACCATTTACTCGCTTAATTTTTATCAATGTAAAACATAAAGATCCAAATGTGTTAAACATTGCAGCTCAAACATTAGCTAATGCTTTAAAAGCGCAATTGGGGAATAGAATTCTTGGTCCAGAACAGCCCTTAGTTGCAAGAATTAGAAATTACTACATTAAACAAATTATCATTAAAACGGAGAAAAACGCAGCTATACAAAAAGTAAAAGCAGTGTTAAAAGAAACAATCAAAGATTTTAATGCTCAAAAAAACTTTAAAAGTGTAATTACACAAATTGATGTAGATCCGTATTAATTTTTACTTACTAAATTTACCTGAACACCAATAGAAATAGGATTTAACAAAAACTCCCATTTATTATATTTTGCAATAGAGTTGGTATTAGCGGCATCTTGCTGAATCTTATCCTGTTTTTCGTAAGAATAATAAAAATCCAAACTTGTTTCAGCAAAGAAAGAGACTTGTTTAATTGGATTTACTCTAATTCCAATTAATGGAGTAATAATAAATCCATTTTTTTCAGCATCTACATTATAAGGTGTATTCATATTTTTTGGATTTGCCGTTTTAACCTCTCCAGTAAAACGATTTGCACGATAACCTATATCAGAACCAAAGTAAGGTTGAACTATAGCATAGTTTAAACTCTTTTCAAACCCAACTTTAAAAGAGAAATCACTTACTGTTCCCTTTGCTATTTCGCAGCTTTCACATTCATTATAAAATGAAATATCTTTTCTGAAATAATTCCCACTAAGCCTAATGCTAATTTGATTATCATTAAACTTAACTAATGCACCATTAAAATAAGTGTCAGTGTAACTTTGAGAATTAGTTTGATTTAATATTTTTGGCATTTGCATGGAACTGTAACCTCTCACGCCAATGGTATAATTATAATTGCCATCAAATTGTGAGAATGCGGAATAAGAAATAAACAAGCAAAAAATACTAAATAATAATTTTTTCATAGGGATGATGATAAATAATTAGATTTCAAAAATAGAAATTATTTACCATTTACACGCAATTGGTTTACATACTGACAAGAATAAATTTTTAAGGTTGATTTTGTGTTTGTTAGCAATTAATTCCATTTAAACTCATCAGATTTTAGGTACATTAGAGTTCAAAAAACTATTTTTGAGCCCAGATGGCATATAAATTCATAGATAATTACAGAGAACAAGGGGCAAGAAAAAAGCTAGTCGAATTATTAAAGGAAAGAGGCATTACCGATCAGGGTGTGTTAAAAGCAATTGGTAAAGTTCCACGTCATTTTTTCTTTGACGAAACTTTTTGGAATCAAGCTTATAAAGACATTGCTTTCCCTATTGGAGATGGACAAACTATTTCTCAACCTTATACTGTTGCTTATCAAACTGAGTTGTTGCATATTCAAAAAGGAGATAAAGTACTAGAAATTGGAACAGGCTCAGGCTATCAAACCTGTATATTGATGGAATTAGGAGCGAAGGTTTATACAATAGAGCGTCAACCAAGTATTTATGCTCATACCCTAAAAGTTTTGCCAGGAATGGGATATAAAGCTAATTTTTTTCTTGGTGATGGTTCTAAAGGAATTGAAGAGCATGCTCCATATGCTAAAATTATTGTCACAGCAGGCGCTCCGTTTGTACCAGAAGTTTTGTTAAAGCAACTAAAAATTGGAGGTATTTTGGTAATCCCAGTAGGAGATGAGAAATCACAAAAAATGATTACCGTTATTCGTGTAAGCGAAAATGATTTTGATAGAATTGAGTTAGATACGTTTAGGTTTGTGCCATTAGTAGGTGATCAGGCGTGGTAAAGTAGTTCACTTGTTGAAATAGCTCATTTGTTCATTAGGTTAAGCACTTCACTTATGAACTAATAGACTAAACCTTCATCGCTCTATCCATTTCACGTTTGCTTTCGCGATCTTTAATACTATCACGTTTATCAAACTCTTTTTTACCTTGCGCTAATGCAATTTCTATCTTAGCGAAACCTCTTTCGTTGGTAAAAATTCGTAATGGAACAATGGTATAACCTTTTTCTTCGCCTTTAACTTTTAACTTTTTAAGTTCCTTCTTTTTGAGAAGTAAAACCCGATCTCTTTTTATATCATGATGATGAAAAGAACTGTGACTATATTCAGAAATATGGAGATTTCTTACATACAACACATCTCCAATAAACATACAAAAAGCGTCAGTCATGTTTGCTTTACCCTGTCTAATTGCTTTAATCTCAGTGCCTAATAAAGCTATTCCCGCAATAAAACTCTCTAAAACATGGTAATCAAAATAGGCTCTTTTATTCTTTATTTGGATGTCGTTTTTCATAATAAAGTGCTAATATCTGAAAGAAAAGCCGATAAAATAAACTTTATCTGTGTTTTTGGTCAGTCCAAGATTAAAACCTGCATCAAATTTTAAATTTTTCGTAACTGAATATCCAAAACCACCATTAAATGATAAATCAAACTTTTTATCCTCAAAATCATAATTGTAGTAGCTTTCAACAAATGTTTCTAAAGCTTTGCTAAGCTCTTTTCCAACCACGACAGATTGTAAAACACCAGCATGATATCCGCTCTTTTGAATAGATTTTAAGATATCAACTTGTATTTGGGTGCCAAGATTAAAATCATTCCCTAAATCTACACTTAGAGGAAATACAATTCCGCCCTCAATATTTTTATTCGCTTTGCTAGTAGGTAAATTAATATAAGGCATTAAAGCGAAAGCAGTTGTACCACCATCATTTCCCCATATATTATGTTTTATACGAACTGTTAAATCCCCAAATCCTGAAGTGGTATTTGCTTTTTTGCCTACTGCATCTTTTTCATAGGAGTTGACATAGCTTCCAACCACCAACTGTAAATCTGTATTATGAGTTAAGCCTAACTTTAAATTCGCTAAGTTATAACTGTTTTCAACAGAAGTAATTCCATTGGTTTTACTACGTGATGTTTTAAATATATCTGTTTCTATTTGAAAATGACCGGCATCAACAGAGTTAGGACTTTCAGTTATATCTGGCCTATCTGTAGACATATCACGCATTTTTTCTCTTGGGACAGGATTAAATAACGTATACTTTTTTTGTGGCTCAACTTGGCTAAAAGCATCACTCTGTGTAAATGCAACAATAATTAACAATGCTATTATTTTCTTCATCTTATCTTACAATTAAAACTGGAATAGTTACTTTATGGCGAACAGAATCTACAGTAGTGCCAAAAATTAGATCTTTTAAACCTTTATGTCCATGAGCGCCCATTACTAATAATTCAATTCCATTTTGTTTACTAATTTCGGCTATTGCTTTTGCAGTTCCTCCAAAGCCAATATGTGAACTAGCTTCATACCCTAAATCTTTTAAATTAAGGCTATATTTTTCTAAATTTTCAGTATCAGCTTGAGTTTCATGATCCATAACATTTTTACCTAAGTACCGAGCTGCTGCTGTTTCAACAACATGAATTAAGTAATAATGTGCTTCTTTACCACCTTGAATTAACGCATGTCGAATTGTATTTCGGTCATTTTTAGAGAAATCTACCGTAATGCCAATCTTTTTGTAATTGATCTTATCAATATTTTCAATCGCTAAAGCATTTCCATGTGGTACATTACCTATTCGTTGATTTTTATTGATGAATGGATAGATGAAAATGTAGATGAGTAATAAGCCAATAGCAACAGCAACAGGAATTACAATTGCATAAATATACCATCCGTTTGATTCTGCAATCCAATTGGAGATTTCCTCAACAACCAATTTAATATTTAAACTCACAATTACGACAGCACTCATCCACGCCAGAACTTTTACCCAAGTTTTAATAGTAAAATCCTTCATTTCTTTTTTATCCGAAGTAAGATGTATTAACGGAATAATGGCAAAACCTAATTGCAAACTTAATACCACCTGACTTAAAATTAGTAAGCCACCTAAAGCATCATTTCCAAACCATAAAATAGTGAAAAATGCAGGTATAATTGCTAATAAACGTGTAATCAAACGTCGTAACCAAGGCTGAATTCTTAAATTTAAATGCCCTTCCATGATAATTTGCCCTGCTAATGTTCCAGTTATGGTAGAACTTTGTCCAGCAGCAATTAACGCAATAGCGAATAAGGCAGGGGCAACTGGTCCGAAAATATGACTCAATAATTTGTGTGCGTCTTGTATTTCTGCCACTTCATGAAATCCGTTGGTAAAGAAAGCTGCAGCTGCTAAAATTAAAATTGCTGCATTTACAAAAAAGGCTAGATTTAAGGCAATTGCTGTATCAATAAAATTGAATTTAATAGCTTCTTTTATCCCTTTGGAATCTCGATCAAACTTTCTAGTTTGTACTAAAGAAGAGTGGAGATATAAATTGTGTGGCATTACTGTTGCGCCAATAATGCCAATAGCGATGTATAAAGCTTGCCCAGAAAGGAAGGAAGGCTCAAATCCTTTAATTACATCTTTTAAGTTTGGCTCTACGATAAACATTTCCACGAGAAAAGAAATACCAACTATAAATACCATAGAAACAATAAAGGTTTCCATTTTTCGCATTCCTTTATTTAAAAGGAATAACAATAAAACAGTATCGAATATGGTGATTGAAATCCCCCAAATTAAAGGCAATCCAAATAATAAGTTTAAACCAATAGCCATTCCAATTACTTCGGCTAAATCACAGGCAACAATTGCGGTTTGTGCTAATATGAAAAGAGGAAGATTTACCCATTTTGGATAGGTGTTTCTTGATGCTTGAGCCAAGTCTAATCCTCTTACAATACCTAAACGGGCACTTAACGATTGCAATAAAAGCGCAATAAGATTAGACATTAATAATATCCAAATTAATTGATATCCAAATTTACTTCCGCCGGCGATGTCTGTAGCCCAGTTTCCAGGGTCCATATAACCAACACTTACCAAGTATGCTGGACCAATGAATGCTAAAATTCTTTTCCAGCCTTTACGTTTATCAGTTGCTACGCTTTGGTGTACCTCACTTAGTGATTGTTTTTGGCTCATATTATTTGCTAATTAGAATGTGTAACGCAACTTCTCTGCTAATGTTTATTTTTTTTTCATCTATCAATAGTTCAACAGAACCATCAAAGTCTATAATTTCTGATACTTCAATCTTTTTACCTAAAGTCAGCCCAAGTTTTTCTAAATGTTTTAAGAAAGGAGAGGAGTGCTCACTTACGCCTGTAATTGTTCCTCTATCATTCACTTTAAGTTTGCTTAATTTGATGAAAGATAAATCTGCAAAATTTCCATATTGATCTGGAATCGGGTCTCCATGAGGGTCTACTTTTGGAAATTCCAAAAACTCATCCAATCTTTCAGTTAACAAAGTCGAATTAATATGTTCCAATTCTTCAGCTACTTCATGTACTTCGTCCCATTTAAAATTTAATTTTTCAACTAAAAAAACTTCCCAAAGGCGATGCTTTCTTATAATATTAATCGCCGTCAGTTTTCCTTTTTCTGTTAATGTAACCCCTTGATATTTTACATAATCCACCAATTCTTTATCTGAAAGCTTTTTAAGCATATCAGTTACTGATGCTGCCTTAGTTTGAGTACGTTCTGCAATAGCATTTGTTTGCACAGGATTGCTAATTACCGAAAGATGGTAGATTGTTTTAAGATAATTTTCTTCAGTAAAGGATTGCATTTTTGTTAGTCTAATTTTTAATTTAGACAAATCTAAAAAATATTCTGTAAAATAAAAAGTAATTTTTTTGAGAGTTTATAGAATAAAATTTGGCTAATTAATACGAGTATGCTACCTTTGGCTATAATCACTATTTTATGGCAACAGAATTAGATAAAATCGATTTTAAAATTCTTAAACTTTTACAGGAAAACGGAAGGATTACCAATTTACTATTATCGCAAGAAATTGGATTATCTCCAGCACCAACGCTAGAGAGAGTACGTAAACTTGAAATGGCTGGTTATATTAAAAGCTACCATGCTTTAGTAGACGAAGAAAAACTGGGATTAGGAATTAAGACCTTTATTCAGGTTCAGTTAGATTTTCATAAAAATAATACCATTCAAATCTTTTTAGATGAAGTAAACCAGATTAAAGAGATTACAGAGTGTCATCACGTTACTGGTCAGGCCGATTTTTTATTAAAAGTTTATGTAAACGATATTAAAGCTTACGAACGCTTAATTATGGATAAAATCAGTAAAATCTCTGTCGTAAAAACTTTTCAAACGATGATGATTATGTCTACTACTAAAAAAGAGCCTATTGTACCTTTGGAGTATTAAAAGTTAATCCTCAATTTGCCAATTTATAGGCTTTAATCCTTCTTTTATAAGGATTTGATTTGTTTTTGAGAAAGGTTTCGATCCAAAAAATCCATTGTATGCAGAAAATGGTGATGGATGTGCTGATTTAAGCACATGATGTTTTTTAGTATCAATTAGGCTTTCCTTTTGTTGAGCATATCTTCCCCATAATAAAAATACTAGGCCACTTTTTTTTGCAGATAATACTGAGATTACATGATCCGTGAATTTTTCCCAGCCTTTATTCTGGTGAGAACCGGCTTCGTGAGCTCTAACAGTTAGTGTTGCATTGAGCAATAAAACGCCTTGATCTGCCCATGCAGTTAAATTGCCATGATTTGGAATTTTGAAACCTTCAATATCATCTGCCAATTCTTTATACATGTTTTTTAAAGAAGGAGGTACGGCAACACCTTTTTGAACAGAAAATGATAAGCCATGTGCTTGGTTTTGTCCATGATAAGGATCTTGTCCAAGAATAACAACTTTAATTTTATCGAAAGGAGTATGATTGAAAGCATTAAAAATATCTGCACCTTTCGGATAAACAGTAAATCCTTTTTGCTTTTCTTCCAGCAAAAAGGATTTCAATTCTTTCATGTATGGTTTTTCAAGCTCATCGCTTAAAACGTTTAGCCATCCAGGTTCTAAAGCAGCAGCCATATCTATTTTGTTTTAGCAACAGCTAATACTTTAAGCATATCTTTTTCTAAAGTCTCTTGTGGCCTTTCAGTAATGCGAGCAACCTCAGTTCCTTTTTTATCCGTAAAGATAAAGGTTGGTACATTGGTAATCTTAAGATTATCGATTAGACCATTTTCGCAATGTTTTGTGCCATCGACTGCAATAAACTCAATTTTATCAGCATCAAATTTCAAAGCATCCATAATTTTCAAGAAATGTGGAACTTGAAATTTACTATCACCGCACCAAGTGCCTAAAACAATCGTCACTTTTTTGCCTTTTAAAAGCTTAGCTAATCCATCTAAAGAAGTAGAATCTGGTTTATAACTAGCATAATTAGGGTCGTAGCTTTCTTTAAATTCAGCAAAGCTCGTAATTGCCTCTCTTGTACATTGATTCAACATTACTTGTTTATGTCTACTTGGGTCTTCAATTTTTTTATTCAATTCTTGCGCTCCTACGTTCATGGCAAATAATACGATTAGGCCTGTTAATATGTTCTTCATATTATATTTTTTTGTTGAAATTATAAATTTTAAATCTAATTTTTGGTATTTAAACACGATATTTGCACAAATATTATAAAACTATGCCAAATTTAATACGTCTCATTATAGGTTTCGCTTTTGTAGGTGCAGCAATTGCACTCATGATTTTCGGTTTTTGGGGCTGGGGAATACTTCTAGTGTTTCTAAGCATTTTTATCTTCATCACTTATTTCTATAATGAAAACATGTTAATTGCTCAATGGTTTTTGCGTAAAGATAATATGCCAAAAGCTGAGCAATTTTTAAGAAGAATAAAAAATTACGAAAAAGAATTAAATAGAGTTCAACATGGTTATTACAACTTGCTAATTGGATTAATCGAATCCAGAAAAGCACCAATGAAATCTGAAAAATATTTCAAGCAAGCACTAAGTTTAGGTTTACATATGGACCATAATGTGGCTTTAGCTAAATTAAGCTTAGCTGGTATTGCAATGGGGAAAAGAAATAAGCGTGAAGCTCAAATGTATTTAACCGAAGCTAAAAAAGCAGATAAAAATAAATTGCTAGCTGATCAAATTAAACAAATGAAAGATCAGATGGGATTAATGGACAAGCAACAGCAAGTTCGTTACAAATAGATTTATTAAAAATGAATATTAAAGCTATTTCTTTAGTAAAGAGATGGCTTTTTGTTTTTATAGAATTTAATTTATTCTTTTTTTGAATGCGCTTTTCAAGTTCTTCAAAACCAATTGAATTTTGAATTGTAGTGTATAGAAAATCTATACCTATGGCAACATCACAAGAAGGAAGTACTAACAATACTCAAGAACAAGATAACATTAAAGATTTAGGTGGACCTGAAGCAGTAACAAAGCTTAAAGAATTAGCAGAAAAGGCAGAAAGCTGTTTTTTTTGTACGAACATTAAAACTGGCGTTCCGTTATCGATACGGCCAATGGCAATCCAACAGGTTGATGAAGACGGCAACATTTGGTTTATGAGTATGAAGGATAGTCACAAAAATGAAGAAATAGCCACAGACCCGTTTACTCATTTGCTTTTTCAGGCAGATGCACACTCGGGATTTGTAAATATTTATGGAATATCAGAAATCAGCCGCGACCAAGCGAAAATTGATGAACTTTGGAGTCCCTTTATTAAAACGTGGTTTCAAGGTGGAAAGGATGATCCGAATATTACTCTAATAAAAGTTATCCCTTCAGAAGGTTATTATTGGGATACTAAACATGGAACTGCGGTAGCATTCTTAAAAATGGCTGCTTCGGTTATTACAGGAAAAACAATGGATGATTCGGTAGAAGGAATTTTGGATATTGATTAGCAAAGGTATCTATTTCATCCGTATTGAAGATTCTGAAATAGATTTAGAGAATCAAATTACTGTTTACTTATCGTCTAAGTAATCAAATCCTTCAAATTCTTCCCTTTGATTTCTTTTACTTAAGATATCATCTTCATCTGCTTCAACTCTTTTAAAGAAAAATGCTTCGGCTTGTATTCTTTTTATTAATTGGTGAACCAAAGATAAATCGAAGGCTTCTTTACTTAATTTGATGCAGTATTCTCTATCTGTAATTTCTAAACTTGAAGTATTCATATAGCAATAATTTTTATTTCGATTGTGCTATAAATATAGAAAAGGCTTGCTAAATAATTGTTAGCAAGCCTTTTAAGTTTATGTTATATTTGTGTTAATCTTCCGATTATTTCCGTGATAAAAATAAACCCTCATCAGTTTTATTCACTTTCAGAATTCCTTTACCGGTAAGTCCTTTTAAAGTTGTATCCCACTTTTTATTACTCCAGTCAGTAAGTTTTGTTTTAATATCAGTTAATAGATGCTGTTCATCTTCCTTAACCAAGCCAAATAATTCTGTTTCTTCAGCTGTAAGTTCAATTTTCTTTTTCTCTGGGCGCATCTGCGGGAAGAATAATACTTCTTGTATTGTAGATTGATTAGTCATTAACATTACCAAACGATCAATTCCAATACCTAAACCAGATGTTGGTGGCATTCCATATTCTAAAGCACGAACGAAATCATCATCCATCGCCATTGCTTCATCATCGCCTCTTGCAGCTAATTTTAATTGTTCTTCAAAACGTTCTTTCTGATCAATTGGATCATTTAATTCTGAATAGGCATTTGCAATCTCTTTTCCGTTTACAAACAATTCGAAACGCTCAACTAAACCATCTTTACTACGATGCTTTTTAGCTAAAGGTGTCATTTCTAACGGATAATCGGTAATGTAAGTTGGTTGAATTAAGTTGGCTTCTACTTTTTCGCTAAATAATTCATCAATTAATTTACCACGACCCATCGAATCATCTATTTCGATGTTTAGTTTTTTACATTCAGCAGCAATTTCTGCTTCGCTCATTGCGGAAACATCTATTCCTGTATATTTTTGTATGGACTCATACATTGTTAGTTTCTCATATGGTCCTGCAAAATTAATTTCATGTTCACCAACCTTAACAATTGGTTGTCCGTGAATAGCAACTGCAATTTTCTCTAAACATTCTTCTACCATGCCCATCATCCAGATATAATCTTTATAGGCTACGTAAATTTCCATTGCGGTAAACTCTGGATTATGCGTACGGTCCATTCCTTCATTTCTGAACATTTTACCGAACTCATACACACCATCAAAACCAGCAACAATCAGTCGTTTTAAATATAATTCATTCGCAATGCGAAGAAATAATGGCATATCTAACGTATTATGGTGTGTCTCGAATGGACGAGCTGCTGCGCCACCATGTACGGCTTGTAAAATAGGCGTTTCTACTTCCATCCAACCTTGATTGTCGAAGTAATTACGCATGGTATTAATCACTTTAGAGCGATTAATGAAAATTTGTTTGTAATCTGGATTAACAGTTAAATCGACATAACGCATTCTATAGCGTAACTCTGGATTTGTAAATCCATCATACACATTTCCATCATCATCACGTTTTACAATTGGTAAAGGACGTAAAGATTTAGAAAGTACAGTGAACTTAGTAACATGAATAGAGATTTCTCCAGTTTGCGTCGTGAAAACATAACCTTCAATACCAATGAAATCACCGATATCTAATAGTTTTTTAAATACGGTATTGTACAATGTCTTATCGTCTCCAGGGCAAAGCTCATCACGTTTTAAATAGATCTGAATACGGCCAGTTGCATCTTGTAACTCAGCGAAAGATGCAGCTCCCATAATATTACGGCCCATTATTCTTCCAGCAAGGCTGATTGTTTTATAGGCTGTTTTATCTTTTTCGTAATTAGCTAAAATGTCTGCTGCATTAGCATTGATTTCGTAAGCCTCTGCAGGATAAGGGTTGATGCCCAATTCGCGAAGCTGTTTTAATGAATCGCGACGTAATAATTCCTGTTCTGATAATCCTGTACTCATGTATTGTATATTTTTGCAAAAGTAAGTAATTACTTCGTTATTGTAAGGAACGAAGCAATCTTAAAGCGGTATTTGTTAAATAATAACTTATGAAAAGAGATTTCTCTTAGAATCTAAAGTAAATTAATAAGAGAAGTACGATTTAATCGGCTTCAACACCTTCTTGGTACATCTCATTAATTGCTTCGGCGTATTTCTTTTCTACAACTCTACGCTTCACTTTCATGGTTGGAGTAATTTCACCCTCGTCAATGCTAAAAGGATTACGTTTAATTTTGAAGTTTTTAATACGTTCAAATTTAGCTAGCTCATTAGAAATTTTCTTAATATCCTTCTCAAACCAATCTTTAATTTCTTGTTTTTCTATAAATAAATCTTCTTCTTGGAAGAATGATTCTTTTAAATTGAAAGTTTCTTGTAAGGTTTCCTTATTTGGGATAATGATAGCTGTAATAAATTCACGTTTATCTCCAATTAAGAATAACTGATCAATTTTTGGGCTTTTTAAATAGATATTTTCAACTGGGGTTGGATATACATTTTTTCCGTAGGCATTTACGATCATATTTTTCAAGCGATCTGTAATTTGCAAATTGCCTTTATAAAAACGACCAATATCTCCTGTATGAAACCATTTATCTTTATCAATAGCCTCGGCGGTTTCTGCAGGTTTGTTAAAATAACCTTTCATCACGCAATGACCACGAACAATTACTTCGCCTTCAGCACATTCAAAATCTTCATTAAAGGTGTTATGTGTTTGGATATTGATGATTTGCTTAGTTTCTACATCTTGAATTCCGATTTCGATACCTGGAATAACGCGGCCAACAGTGCCATACACCTGACGATGATATTCAGTTACAGACATTACAGGTGAAGTTTCTGTTAAACCAAATCCCTCTAAAATTTTGATGCCCAAATCGCCAAAAAACTCACCCACATTTTTAGGTAAAGCAGCACCTCCTGAAATCATGAATTTTAATCTGCCACCAGTTTTTTCTTTAATTTTACTGAAAACCAATTTTTCTGCTATTGCTTTTTGAGTTCCTAAAATTAAACCTGCACTTTTGCTAGCTTCTTTTGCATGACGATAATTTTTTCCAATTTCTAAAGCCCAATTAAAGATATTTGCTTTTAATCCGCCAGCTGCGGTACCAGATTTAATCGCTTTATCGTGAATACGTTCTAATAAACGAGGTACGCAAGCCATTACAGTCGGTCTTACTTCGCCCATATTTTTTGCCAATAATTCTAAACTCTGAGCAAAAGCAATTTTACAACCTTGTGCACAACACACATGATAAGTCGCGGTGCGTTCAAAAACATGAGAAAGCGGTAAAAATGATAGGAACGTTTCAGTCTCATCAATCACAGGGATTTGTTGTAAACAAACATTTACATTTTCTACAAAATTACTGTGGGTAAGCATTACACCTTTTGGCGTACCAGTTGTGCCTGAAGTATAAATTAATGAAGATACATCTGTTGGTAAAACTTCATCTCTGCGTGCATCTATTTGTTCTTGTTCAGCTTTGCTTACCGTTTTCTCTAATATTGTACTAAAACTTATAATTTCAGCTTTATTTCCTTCTGGGATAACTACTTTTTCATATCCTGCAAATGCAGGAATAATATATTTTAAATCTTGGCAATTTTCAGCAATTTTCAGTACTTTTTTAAATAGAAATGGATTGCCAACTAATAACGCTTTAATGCCTGAATCATTAATAATATAAGCTACTTCATGTTCTGATAAAGTAGGGTAGATAGATACATTAATAACACCAATTTGTTGAATACCTTGATCGAAATACACATATTCTGGTGAATTTTCAATCATCAAACCCAATCTATCTCCTTTTGCAATACCTTTTTCTAAAAAGAAAGCGGAAATAGAATCTGCTCTTAATAAAGTATCCTTGAAAGAAATTTCTTCCCAAGTTGTATTTTTTTTATGAATTAAAAAGGTTTCTTCGGGTTGGTGAATATTTTCTACGACATTACGTAATAAACTAGGAACAGTAGAAAATTCATTAAATGATACCATGTGCTAATCTTTGGTTTGTTTTGGAATAACAATGATAAACTTTTCGCTTTAATAATACAAGCTAGCTTATGCATTGAGTAACAAAAAAGGCACCGAAAAATCGATGCCCTCTAGGAAATTTAATAAATGTATATTAAACAGAAAAACTTTCGCCACAGCCACAAGAGCGGCTAGCGTTAGGGTTATTAAAGGCAAAACCTTTGCCATTTAAGCCATCGGTAAAATCAAGCTCAGTACCAGCTAGGTATAAAAATGATTTCATATCTAAGGCTATTTTAATGCCTCGATCTTCAAAAAATTGATCTCCGGTTTTGGCTTCGTTATCAAAATCTAAATTATAAGATAAGCCAGAGCAACCACCACCTTTCACAGAAACACGTAAAAAGTAATCAGAACCTAATTCAGAATCCTGCATTAAGTGATCAATTTTGCTTTTTGCTTTATCAGTTATAGTAATCATATTAATTTACGATTTACGATTTTTGATTTACGATTTTTGATGTACGATTTGACTGCCATGTGGCTAATATAAAATCGTCAATCTAATTCTCAAATTAAACTAGTGGTGTGATTTAGCTAATTCAAATGCTTCTAAACCATTTTTAACGCGGTAATCGTTAATTGCAGATTTAATTGCATCTTCTGCCAAAACAGAACAGTGAATTTTTACTGGAGGTAAAGCTAATTCTTCCACAATATCCATGTTATCAATAGTTAATGCTTCATCAATTGTTTTTCCTTTTAACCACTCAGTAGCTAAAGAAGATGATGCAATTGCAGAACCACAGCCAAATGTTTTAAATTTCGCATCTGTAATTACATTATTATCATCAACCTCAATTTGCAAACGCATAACGTCTCCACACTCAGGTGCGCCAACCAAACCTGTACCTACAGATTTGCTGTCTTTATTTAAAGTACCAACGTTGCGTGGGTTGGTATAATGTTCCATTACTTTTTCTGAATATGCCATTTTGATTTTGGATTTATGATTTTAGATTTACGATTTCTGTAGTTCTAAAACCCTCATTATTTTTAATATTGTTATTTCATTGCAGATTTTCAAATTGTAATTATTAAATCTGCAATTGTCAATTAATTTAGTGTTCTGCCCACTCAATTTTACTCAAATCGATACCATCTTTAAACATTTCCCAAAGTGGAGAAAGATCTCTTAAATGGTTTACGGCTTTTTTAGTGTTCTCTATTGCATAATCAACCTCTTCTTCAGTAGTAAAACGACCTAATCCGAAACGGATAGAAGAGTGTGCTAAATCATCAGATAAACCTAAACTTTTTAACACGTAACTTGGTTCTAATGAGGCAGATGTGCAAGCAGAACCAGAAGAAACTGCTAAATCTTTCATTGCCATCATTAAGCCTTCTCCTTCAACATATTTGAAAGAAATATTAGCTACATGTGGTAAACGATGTTGTGTGTTACCATTTACATAACTTTCTTCCATGGTAGTTAAAGCGCTTTCTAATTTATCACGTAAAGCAGATAAACGTTTTGCTTCTTCATCCATTTCTAAACGACACAATTCGCAGGCTTTACCTAAACCAACAATACCTGGTACGTTTAATGTTCCAGAACGCATACCACGTTCGTGACCGCCGCCATCCATTTGTGAAGTAACTTTAACTCTTGGGTTTTTACGACGAACGTACAAAGCGCCAACACCTTTTGGGCCGTACATCTTATGAGCACTAAATGCCATTAAATCGATGCCGTCTTCATTTACATTTACTGGTATTTTACCTACAGCTTGTGTAGCATCAGTCATAAATAAAGCACCGTGTTTATGTGCAATAGCTGATATCTCTTTAATAGGTTGAACTACACCAATTTCATTGTTACCATACATAATAGTAACTAAAATTGTTTCTGGTGTCATTGCTGCTTCTAACTCTTGTAAATCAATTAAGCCATCTTCTTTAACTTTTAAGTAAGTTACCTTAGCGCCTAATTTTTCTAAGTGTTTACAGGTATCTAAAACAGCTTTATGTTCTGTCGTTGCCGTTATTATATGATTACCTTTTTCCGAGTACATTTCAAAAACGCCTTTAATACCTAAATTATCAGCTTCTGTAGCACCAGAGGTAAATATGATTTCTTTTTCTGTACAACCAATTAATTTTGCTACTTGCTCACGAGCATAGTCAACACCTTCTTCGGCTACCCAACCAAATGGATGGTTGCGGCTAGCGGCATTACCAAATTTTGTTGTAAAATACGGCAACATTGCCTCAAGCACTCTAGGGTCGAGTGGGGTGGTAGCATTATTATCTAAGTAAATCGGAAGTTCCATTATTTTTAATTATTCTTATTAATACACAAAGATACAAAAAAAGTTTACGAACAATTATAAATAATAGCTATGAAGCTATAGTTAAAACATGCATTTTTACATTCCCATAACCATAATTGATATGAACAAGATAGAACACATTGGCATTGCTGTAAAAAACCTGACTAATTCAATAGATATTTACCAAAAATTGCTCAATACTGATTGCTATAAAACGGAATTAGTTGAATCGGAAGCAGTGAATACAGCCTTTTTTAAAACAGGCGATAATAAAATAGAATTGTTAGCTGCGACATCACCAGATAGCACTATTGCTAAATATATCGAGAAAAAAGGAGAGGGAATTCATCATATTGCTTTTGCTGTTGATGATATTTTAGAAGAAATGGAGCGATTAAGGAATGAAGGTTTTGTGTTGCTTAACGATCAGCCAAAAAAAGGAGCAGATAATAAAATGATTTGTTTTGTGCATCCTAAAGAAACTAATGGAGTTTTAATAGAAATTTGTCAGGAAATTAAGTGGATTTAATAGTTTATTAGTTTAATGGGTTCATTGATTGATATGAACTTTTTGGTTTTAAGAAGGAAAATAAAATTAGTGCTATGAGCGATATTACATCGTTACTAAAAATTATCAATAAAGATTTCGATTTGCCAGAGAATTTGAAAGAAGATCAACTTTTGGAGGTGATGGTGAATGCATTTGCCTATCTTATAGACGAGGATTTTCAAAAACTAGTACAAATTTTATATAAAGCTGATGTAGATCAAAATAAATTGAAAATCTTGTTAGAAAACACAGCGAATGCAAGTTCTGCGGAAGTAATTGCACATGCCTATATTGCTAGACAAAAAGCAAAAATTGAAACTTGGAAAAAGTATTCGAACGGATAATTAATCAATATTTATATTGTGTAGATTAATTTTAGTTGTTCACTTGCAATTAAAAAATAAAATTATGATATTTGCATCCTCTAAAATTAGACGAAATAAATTAAGAAACATGAAACTGCCGTGGGTAAACACCCGCAAAAAGCAATAAAATGCTTACGATAGGTTCATAAACATAAAAAAAATAAAAATGAAAAAAGATTTGCATCCATCAAACTACAGATTTGTAGTATTCAAAGATATGTCTAACGAATATCAGTTCTTGACTAAATCTTGCGTTGAAACTAAAGAAACTATTAAATGGGAAGATGGTAATGAGTATCCTTTATACAAATTGGAGATTTCTCACACTTCACACCCTTTTTATACTGGTAAAATGAAATTGGTTGATACTGCAGGTCGTATCGATAAATTTAAAACTCGTTACGCTAAGAAATAATTTTAGCGATAACTAAATATTTTGAAAGTCCCGATGCATTGCTCGGGACTTTTTTTATTTTTGTTGCTTATGATAATCAATTTATTTGATGATAAATCTTGGCTTTCGCTCAGACCGCTAACATTTACAAGACCTGTAGCTGATTTAAGGATTGGTATTTTAACCATTGCTGAAAAATGGGCCAAACATTTAAATGCCAATTTTGGACATATAACGCAAGATTATCTTAGCGTAAAATATTCTTCAGCTAATGCTAACCTATTTATTAATGGTTCCATTTGTCCAGATGAACAGCTAATAGAAGCAGTTTTAGCTCTAAAAGCTGATGAAGTTTTGATTAAAGGAGAAATAGTTGTTGCTTATAAGGAAAAACTAAGCTTTGTTGATGCCATACAAAAATTGAAACCAGTAAATTACTCAGCTAATTTTACTCAAATTCAATTTCCTGAAGATATATTCAGAAATAATCATACAGAATTAGTTAAAGACTTTGCCTTATTAACTAAAGGAAGAGCATCAGCCACGCTAAGTACTACGAATGCTTTTTTGGGAGATGATATTTTTATAGAAGAAGGTGCAAAAGCTGAATGTTCTACATTTAATAGCTTACAAGGGCCAATTTATTTAGGTAAAAAATCAGAAGTTTGGGAAGGATGTCATATTAGAGGTTCATTTTCATTAGGTGAAGATTCATCTGTTAAAATGGGTGCGAAAATATATGGGCAAACCACTATTGGTCCGCACAGTAGAGTAGGAGGCGAAATAAATAATGCTGTAATTTGGGGTTATTCTTCAAAAGGACACGAAGGTTATTTAGGAAATGCAGTTATGGGACAATGGTGTAACATTGGTGCAGATAGCAATAATTCAAATCTTAAAAATAATTATGCAGAGGTTCGCCTTTGGGATTACGAAAAAGAAAGTTTCCGTAAAACGGGATTACAGTTTTGTGGATTAATTATGGCCGATCATGCAAAATGTGCCATAAATACCATGTTTAATACAGGAACTGTAGCAGGTGTAAGTGCCAATATTTTTGGTGCAGGATTTCCACGCAACTTTATACCAGATTTTGCTTGGGGTGGTGCGCATGGATTTGAAGTGTACGGATTGAATAAAATGCTAGAAACAGCGACAAAAGTTTACGAAAGAAGAGATACAACATTAGATACAACAGAAACAGCAATTTTATCGCATGTTTTTGAACTGACAAAAAAATATAGACACTTTTAGATTATGAGAAAGAAAATAGTTGCTGGTAACTGGAAAATGAATTTGGATTATAGCGAAGGCATATCCTTATTCTCGGAAATTATAAACATGGTTAGAGATGAGAAAAAAGGCGATCAAATTGCTGTGATTTGCTCACCTTATATTCATTTAAATAGTTTATCGCAATTATCTGCTGGGGTAGTAAAAATTGGAGCCCAAAATTGCCATCAAAAAGAAAGTGGTGCTTATACTGGCGAAATTTCTGCTAAAATGGTGAAATCTACAGGTTGCGAATATGTAATTATAGGTCACTCAGAACGCAGACAATATTTTGCAGAATCAGATGCGTTATTAGCGGAAAAAACAGTGATCGCCCTGCAAAATAATTTAACACCATTATTTTGTATAGGTGAAACATTAGACGAGAGAAATAATGGTAGTTATTATCACGTATTAGAAACACAGTTAGAAAATGGAGTATTCGGTTTAAGTGCTGAAGATTTTTCTAAAATAGTTTTAGCATACGAGCCTGTTTGGGCAATTGGTACAGGTTTAACTGCTACGCCGGAGCAAGCGCAAGATATCCATGCTTTTATTAGAGCAAAGATTGATGCGAAATACGGAATGAACGTTGCTGACAATACATCAATTTTATATGGTGGAAGCTGTAATCCAAAAAATGCAGCAGAATTATTTGCACAACATGATATTGACGGAGGTTTAATCGGTGGAGCATCTTTAAAATCTCGTGATTTTGTAGATATTGTTAAAACCTTCAATTCGTAATGGAATATAAAAAAGTAGCCTTTAATTTTAAGGATATTCAAGAATATCAACACGATATATTAATTGCAGAATTAGCAGAAATTGGTTTTGATACTTTTGAGGATACAACTAACGGTTTTGACGCTTTTATTATAGCAAATCAATTTAATGAAATCGCATTAAATGAGGTTTTAATAGGTTTTGGTGATGAATTGAATTACACATATGAAGTAACTGCAATAGAACCTCAAAACTGGAACGAGGAGTGGGAAAAGAATTTTAGTCCACTTATCATTAATGAAGATTGTTATGTTAGAGCTACATTTCACGAACATCAACCTCAATACAAATATGAGATTGTAATTGATCCAAAAATGGCTTTTGGTACTGGCCATCACCAAACTACTACCATGATGATGCTTTATATCTTAGAAAATGATATGAAGGATAAGGTTGTGTTGGATATGGGAGCTGGAACTGGGATATTAGGTGTTTTGGCTGCGAAAAGAGGTGCTAAAGAAATAATAGCGATAGATAATGATGAAGTTTGTTATCGCAGTGCGATTGAAAACGCAGTTTTAAATACTATCACGAATTTGACATCGCTTTGTGGAAGTAAAGAAACTATTCCAGCGGTCGATTTTGATATAATTTTGGCTAATATCAATAGAAATATTTTGCTTGATCAAATTTCGAGCTATGCTTCGGTTTTAAAAGAAAAGGGTACTATTTTCTTTAGTGGGTTTTATGAAAATCCAGATTTAGATATGATTAAAGCACATTGTGCTGACTTTAATCTTACTTATGTTGATCATAAGAAAATTGGTGATTGGGTTGCTGCTAAATTCATAAAAGGATAAAAAAATAGGATAGAATTTTGAATGGATTAATGTCGATCCTTTAAAATTCTATCCTTCAAAATTATTAAACATGCGTATACATTTCATTGCAATTGGTGGAAGTGCCATGCACAACTTAGCCATTGCTTTACATAAAAAAGGATTTAAAGTTACAGGTTCTGATGATGTGATTTTTGAGCCATCAAGTACAAGGCTTGCGAATTATGGTCTTTTACCCAAGGAAAATGGTTGGTTCGAAAGTAATATAACTGCAGATTTAGATGCGGTAATATTAGGTATGCATGCTCGTTTAGATAATCCAGAATTAGTAAAAGCGCAAGAAATGGGTTTAAAAATATATTCATACCCAGAATATATTTATGAGCAATCTAAATACAAATTGAGAGTTGTAATAGGTGGTAGCCATGGTAAAACCACTATTACTTCTATGATTTTGCATGTGCTAAATTATTATAATAGAGATTTTGATTATTTAGTAGGCGCTCAATTAGCAGGATTTGAAACCATGGTTAAAATAACTGATTCGGCTCCTGTTATTATAATTGAAGGGGATGAATATTTGGCATCGCCAATAGATCGTAGACCAAAATTCCATTTATATAAAGCGAATATTGGCGTAATTAGTGGTATAGCATGGGATCATATCAACGTTTTTCCAACATTTGAGGATTATATTTCCCAGTTTAATAAATTTATTGATACGATAGTTGAGGGTGGAAAATTAATTTATTGTGAAAATGATTTAGAATTACGCAAAGTAGTTGTTAACTCTACCGCAACTATTGATAAAATTCCATACACTATTCCTGATCATGAAGTAATAGATGGTGTAACATATCTTTTGCCTCAAAATACTCCATTACAAGTGTTTGGTGATCATAATTTAATGAACCTAAATGCAGCTAGATTGGTAGTAGAACAATTAGGTATACATGAAGATGAATTTAAGATAGCTATTTCTTCTTTTACAGGTGCAGCCAAAAGATTAGAGCTATTAAACCATACAAAAGAAACTAGTGTTTATAAGGATTTTGCTCATTCTCCATCTAAATTAAAAGCAACTATTGATGCTGTAAAGGCACAATTTACCAATAGGAAACTGGTAGCTTGTATAGAGCTACATACCTTTAGTAGCTTAACGAAAGAGTTTTTACAGCAATATCATGATACCATGAAAAAGGCTGATGTTGCGATCGTTTATATCGATGAAAAAACTTTTAAGCATAAGAAAATGGAGCCTGTAAGTGAGAATGATGTTCAAACATCTTTTAACGACAAAAACATTGTTTTTTTTAGCGAAGCCGCACAATTGGAAAGTTATTTAAGAAGTCTTAATTTTGAAAATACAAACCTACTGCTGATGAGTTCTGGTAATTTTGGCGGTATGGATTTGGTTAAATTGGCACTAGAGTTGAATGTCTAGACGTAAGAAACAGACTGTTACACCAAAAAATGATCAAATGAATATCATTGGTACAAACATTAGACTATTACGCCAAAAAAATGGATGGAGCCAGGGAGATGTAGCAAGGCTCTTAAAAATTTCAATCCCAGCATTTTCAAAAATAGAAACAGGTGTTACTGATATAAACATTTCTAGATTGGATCAAATTTCTAAATTATTTGAAGTATCGAGCTTAGAGATTATTTCTAGAGGAGAAAATAAGTCGGAATTAGGCAATTTTGTTGAAATTAGTATGCTAAAAGACAAACTTGCTTTAAAAGAACAAGAAATTACCAAACTTCAAAAAAAGATAATTGAACTTTACGAAGAGATCAGAACGATTTCTGTATCAAAAAACTTTTCGCATCGTTAAGTGTCGTTTGCCAAAAGTCGCACCAGTTGCTTGGTGTATAGCAATCATCTTTTCATTAAAATCACCAACCCAAGATAATTCTAATTCTGTATATTGATTTTTAGGTAAAACATACTCGCCAAGCTTAATAAATAAAGCAGATTCTAGTCCAAGTTTTTGATATTTTGTTTTGGTTCCCATTACAATTGCACGCATACGGGTAACACCAACCCAACGTCTATACGCAAATTTTAACTTATCTAATAAACCCAACTTTCCGTTTAAGCCTTTAATCATTTGGTTAGCATCTGGAATAATTACAACAAAAGAAGCAGGGTCACCATTGGCATATGCAAACCAAATTAGCTTTTCATCCATAATAACTTCCATTTGTTTAAAGCTTTCTTTTAAGGTTTCCTTTTTAATTGGAACAAAGTTTTCAAAATCTTGCCAGCCATCGTTATAAATATCCATTAAATCGTTAATGTATTTATCAGCATTGCTCTTTTTAAAATGTTCGAAAGTATAATCGGGTTTAGCTGCCACCCAATTTGCAATTTTTGTAAATCTGGCAGGAAAAGGAACCTTAAGATTGATGTGATTTGTTAACTGCTCATACGCTGTTTCAAAGCCATAATCAATAAAGAACTTATGATAATAGGGTAGATGGTAGTTCATTCCGTATGAAGGTGGTGTAAAGCCTTCAACTAGTAATCCCCAGAATGAATCGTTTTCTCCAAAATTAATTGGACCTTCCATTACTTTCATGCCTCTTTCTTGCAACCAATTTTTGGCAGTATCAAATAATAAAAAAGCAGCTTCTTTATTATTTATACACTCAAAAAAGCCCATTCCACCAGTTGGTTGTTCGTAATTGTTAGCTTTTTTATCGTTTATAAATGCAGCAACTCGACCAATCGTTTTATGGTTATTATCCTTTAAAATCCATCGTGTACATTGTCCATGTTTGAAGAAGGGATTACTTTTTTCGTCAAAAATTTTCTCAATATCCTGATCTAGTGGACGTATCCAGTTAGAATCATCTTGATAAATAGTGTTTACAACATTTAAAAATTCTTTCTGACTTTCTTTATCCTTAACAGGTACAATCTTCATTTTTAGAGGTAGGTTAAAATAAAAAGCACCCTAAATAGGATGCTTTTGAATATAGAGTTTTATATCTTATTAATATCTATCGTCGTCGTCATCATCGTCGTCATCAAAACTTTCAAATGTATCTAGATCGTCTAGAGGCACATCAAAGTCATCCTCTTCCTCATCTAAGATCTCATTATTATCTTGGATATCATCATCGTCCTCATCGTCTGATTCTTTCTTGCTAGACATCGGCTTGCTTACAGGGTTTTTCGGAGTTGGTTTTTTTGGCGTTTTCATAACACAAAAAATATTAATAGTAGGAAAGTTTTAATGGTACTTCTAAATTACATAAAATCTTTTTAAATAGAAAGAAACCTATTTTTTAGAAATTTTATTTATCTCAAAATTAAAATAAAAAGATTTTTTTTGAAAGTTTTTTTAATTTTTTTCTAGCACTGAAATGCAGCTAGTTATCTTAAAAAGCACAAATTTAGTGTTAATTGGAAAGGCTTATAAGCAAAAAAAGCGTCTCAATTTAATTGGGACGCTTTTAACACACAAATGAAACCTGAATTGAGATATAGTTTTAGGTTAGGTTAAAAAATATCTTTTGTCAATCCTATAAGAACGTTTTTATAACAAACATTTCTGTTTGTAGAATATCTTACAACAAGTTTAATGCTAATTATAAAACGAATTATTAATATTTAGTAAGTGGTAGTAATAATTGAGTAAACGGTAAAATTTATTTTAAAGGGACTAAAATTGTGATTGTTGTTCCACTATTTCCGTTCTGCTCTATGTACAGTTGTATTGGTTTTGCTTCAATTTTATTTAACAAATTTATTCTTTCCTGTGTTAAATTCATTCCTTTACTTATGTGTGTGCCATTTTTAGTAGACAATGAATTTTTAATACCGATACCGTTATCTATTATTTTAATCCATAAGTAATCTTCATCCTGTTGGTCAATATTTATTTTAACCTCACCACCATCTTCTTTAGGCATAATGCCATGCCAAATTGCATTTTCAATATAAGGTTGTAAAAGCATTGATGGAATTAAGGTCTCTTCTTTATCAATCTTTTCATCTATCGTAATACTGTAGATAAATTTATCGCCAAAACGATTTTTCTCTAAACTTAAATAAAGATTTAAATACTCAATTTCTTCTTCTAAGTTGATGTAACTTTTAGTACAGATTTCTAGGTTCTTCCGTATCAATTTGGCAAATCCGGTTAATACTTTATTTGCTGAAGAAGTGTTTTTAGTATTGATGTAATGTTGGATAGAATTCATCACATTAAATACAAAGTGAGGATTCATCATTGCTTGTAATGCCCTTTGCTCAAGCATTAATATTTTATTTTTATTTAAAAGTTGTTCTTGTTCTTTGTTTTTTTGCCTTCTTGTAATCCTTACCGTAATAATGTATAAAAGATATGCACCGATAATTAATAGAATAATTAAAAACCACAACGTTTGCCAAAAATTTTTTTCTAAAACAAAGCTTATTTTAGCTGGCGTACTCCATTGACTATCCTGACTTTTTGCACTTACTTCGAAACAATAACTACCCGGTTCTAATGAGGATAATTCCAATCTTCTATTTTTAGTTTCAGACCAATTGGCATTTTCTTTTAAGCGATAACGATACGTTATTTTCCGATTTTTAAAATCGATTGCACTATAATTAAAAGTAATGGTGCGTTCATCAGGTTTAAGCACAAAATTTGAAGAGCTTAAATCTAAAGCTTCATTGTTAATAATAACAGAAGAGATGTACGTTTTTGGAGCTTTGGTTTGTTGTGAGTTTTGATTGTGGCTAAAGTAGACTAAGCCATTATTTGTTGCAAAATAAGCGGTATCTGTATCTATATATAAGTCGTTTAAATCGTCTGATAAAAGATCATTCGCATAATCGAAAGAATTAATAGTGAATTTACTGTCTGTTAACGAAATACGATTTATGCCCGTATTGCTAATTGCCCACAAGTAATCATTCTTAACAAAAAGCTTATTTATAATATTATTGTTAAGGCCTTCTTTTTGCCTAATTAGCTTGATTATTTTCCCATCTTTCATAATCACAATACCATAGCCATCAGTAGCCATTGCAAATAATCCACTTTTTAACTGTTTGATATCGTTTATCCTTTTAGAAAATAGGGGATAGATTTCGTAATATTTAGTTAATTTATTAGAATTAAATTCAGATAATCCACTAACATTAGAGAACCATAAATCTTGCCTTTCATCATAATAAACACGATAGGAACGATCTTTAAAATAATCTTGGTTCTCTTTATAGTTTAAAGAAGAAAACTCGAACTTATTCTTCCGATCACTAAGAATAACTACCCCAGATGATAGCGCTAAAGCAAGTTTAGAGGTAGTATCTAAACTGAAGTTTTTAACAACAAAAACAGAGTTATTGCTTTCTTTTAAATACCTAATATTAGTTTTTGCTGGATATGTCGATGATAACGAACCTAATCCGTAATCTGAAGCGAAGTAAGCGGTTTTGTTTTTATCATCAAAAGTAAGTTGTTTGATGGTGCTATATCTTCTTAAGTCGGGGATATTAAATTTTTGTACTGTTTTACTTTTTTTATCTAAAATGTTAATACTAGCGTTGTTCATGCCCATCCATAATCGCCCATTTTCATCCTTGGCAATACTTTTAACAACATCATTAGTTAATCCATTTTCCTTATTAAATATATATACACGTTCTTTAGAATCAGGTAATCGGTAAATGCCATTTTTTGTAGTGAACCATATATTTTGATTACTGTCCTTTATAATTTGGTTTACGTCAACATTTTTAAGTAACTGTTTAGTCTTTCCATTAAAATCAATTACATAAACACCACTATTATTACTTAACCAAAGCGATTTATCATCCACATAAATATAACCAGGGCTATTGCTAAGTAAATCCTGATCTATCTTTAAGATCAGGCGATTTAGTGTTCCTGTTTTACTATTTAATCCAATTTTATCTAAAAAATAAACAGAATTATCTCGTTTATCAAACAATGTCTTATACGACAAAGGCAAAGATTTATCTTCAACTAAAACGAAATTATTTTTTATATAAAGAAAAACCGCAGTTGTACTATACGCCCAAATATTACCCTGTTTATCTTCATGGATAAAAGCATTGCCATACTGCTTTTCAATATTCGGAGAAATGTATTTAATTAATGATTTTCCATCCCAAACACCAATGATATTTTTATTGGTTCCAAACCAGATTTTGCCCTTACTATCCTCAAAAAATGATACGATAACCGCATTGAAATTTAGCTGTTTAAGTTGTTTATCGTTATCAGGATTATATATTTTACCATTATAAAAATAACTTAACTGACCATTTAATGTTAAAAACCAAATTCTACCTTTACTATCCTCTCTTAATTGTAAAACCTGATTATCCGGTAAGCCATCATCCACAGAAAAATTCTCGAATATGGTACCATCAAATCTACTCACGCCAGCATCAGTAGCAATCCAGATATACCCTTTTCTATCTTGCAAAGTATAAAAACAATTATTGCTTGGTAAACCATCTTTTGTAGTATAATGAGGCAGATATGCAGTTTGTGCATTACTTTCTACTATTGGCACAAAAAGTAATGCTAATACACAATAAAGCAGATATAGATATTTATTTCTCACCTTGAAAATTGGTATATGCTTTAATTTTTTCAAAAAAATCACTAGCCCTTCTTCGCGAAACATTTATCGTTTCGCCATTATCTAAAACAACTTGAAGACCATTTTTAGAGTTATATTCTTTGATATATTTAAGGTTTACTATGCTAGATTTATGAATTCGAACAAAAGTATTTTCAGGTAAAATCTCTTCATAGTCTTTCAAAATTTTAGAAACAGCAATTTTTTCGAGATTTAATAAATGAAAAACAGAATAATTACTGTCGGCTGCAATGTGAATAATATCATCAATATCTACCAATCTATATCCTTGTCCGCTAGGTAAGGTTATCTTTTTAATACCAGTTTTCTCGGTTAAATCATTAGCTAAATTTTTAAGACTTTCATTCCTATTATTTTCGCCTTTATTTAACTTCACATATTTATCAGCCTTAGCTACTGCCTCTTTTAATTCATCAATATCTATAGGTTTAAGCAGATAATCTAACGCATTCGCCTTAATTGCTTTTAAAGCATATTGATCATAAGCAGTAGTAAATATGACAGTTGCATTTGCGTTTTGAGCTTGGGGTATTAACCCGAAACCATTTTCACCAGGCATGGCAATATCCAAAAAAATAAGATCTATGCTATGCTGAGACAGTAAATTCCGAGCTTCGTTTACAGATTTTGCTATACCAACAATATTTACATTCTCGCAATTTTCCTGTAAAAGGAAATAAAGCGACGAACGAGCAAACTCTTCATCATCTACTATAATTGCATTTAGCACGGCGGTTCCATTTAATAGGGCTCAATTTATCAAAAATTAGAGGCAATAGAAAATATTTTCTTTCTGCTTAAAATCCAAAGCTATTTAAGTTCCGTAAGTAGTACATAGAAAACCTTTTAACTGAACCTTAAATTAAAAATCATTCTTATGGAAAATTCAAACCAACAACATGTAGTGCTAAATGAAAGCGACATTTTGAGTGCTAAATTACAACGCCGTTCTTTTTTGCAATATGCAGGAGCCGGAGCAGCAGTTGTAGCATTAACAGCTGCAGGCTGTAAAAAAGATAGAGTTACTCCAATGTCGGGAGTTACATTAGATTTTAAAGACGATTTTGGAGTATTAAACTACGCCTATGCTTTAGAACAATTAGAAGCTGCATTTTATATACAAGTAGCCTCTGCACCGCCATCTAGTTTTAGCGCAGCAGAAAAAGCTTACTTTCAAGATATACAATTTCATGAAATTGCCCACAGAGAATTTTTTAAAAATGCATTGGGTAATGCTGCAATAGGTAGCTTATCAGTAGATTTTTCGAGTATTGATTTTACAAGCCGCACAAGCGTTTTAGGCGCCGCTATGGCTTTTGAAGATTTAGGAGTTGGTGCTTACAATGGTGCAGGTGTGCGTTTAAAAAACACAACTTACCTTTTAGCTGCAGGTAAAATTGTTTCGGTAGAAGCACGTCATGCCGCCTATATCCGCGATTTAATTTCTAACGGAACATTCGCAACTGCTCCACAGGTGAGTTCATCAACAGGATTAGATATGGCTTTAACGCCAGATGTTGTACTTGCCGCTGCAGGTAAATACATCAAAACAAAAATTAACGTAATTAATCTTTAATCTTAAAACCAGAAATCATGAATATCGTAAATATATTAGAAGAAATAGAAAAAGTTGACGGTGAGATCTATGAAAGATTAAATCCACGTAGAGCCGCCATGAGAGACTTTTTTAACATGGGCAAAAAAATAACATTGGCCGCAATGCCATTAGCATTAGGTTCTGTGTTTCAAAAAGCATACGGACAATCTACACCGCAAGCAGTTACAGATGTATTAAATTTCGCTCTAGCATTAGAATATTTAGAATACAATTTTTACAATCACGCATTAGCAGGTACACCTGCAACCCCAATACCTGCAGGTGCTCCATTAGCAGCAATTACACTTATTCGCGACCATGAGTTAGCCCATGTTAACCTATTAAAAGGCGCATTAGGTTCGGCAGCTAGAGCACCAATACCTTACTCAGATACCGATTTTACAGCAGGTGGAACTTTTCCAACCGTATTTAGTGATTACGGTACATTTTTAGCAGTTGCTCAAGGTTTTGAAGACACAGGAGTAAGGGCTTATAAAGGTCAGGCTGGTGTGTTGGTTGGCAATACAGTATTAACTACTGCTTTGCAAATCCATTCTGTAGAAGCTCGACATGCAGCTCACATTAGAGCTATGCGTACCGCACTATCTGGAGGCACAACCGTATATAAACCATGGGTAAGTCTTGGTTCAGCAGGTCAAGCGAATGATTCTGGTGTATCACAAGTAGATGCAGTTTACGCAGGAGAAGACACTACTGTACAAGCAGGTGTTAACATTGTAGGTATTAATGGTAATGTCGGCGTAACCAAAGCAGCCGCAGTCGAATGTTTCGATGAGCCATTAGATAAAGCTTCGGTTATTACTATCGCAAACTTATTCCTTCAACCAGGTAAGAAACTATCATAGGTTATATTTTGTTTAAGTAGAGGGAAGGAAGCACTTGTTTTCTTCCCTTTTTTATGTGTAATCAAAAACGATTTCTGTACTTGTGCATTACAATTGCTTAGAATGCTGTCTAACAAAAAAGAGCACCTATAGTGCTCTTTTAAATTAATCAATAAATAGACCTAGTTCTTATTTACCATTGATATAAATTTCATTTAAGAATATATTTGTGTTTTTAAGATCTTTTCCATCAGGTACTATACTAGTAATACTATATGATGTTCCATCCACAAAAACAATGTTCATGTACATTGTATTTTTGTTTACATCATCTCTCCCAGAAACAGCATATACAGGATTCCCTTTTAAAGTACCAATTTTAGCAGATTTAAAAGTGTATTTTGGTAATTTTGGCGTTAAGCCCCCCATAAATTCATCTGCAAATTGTTGAGTAATAACACCCTTATTGAATTCTTCCAACGACAATCCTGTTGCTGCCAGAAGATCAACATTGGAGACTAAGAAAATAACATCATCTGCAGCCCTAACGCCATAATTGTTTAGCGTAAGTTTCTTTGGTTCAACAGGAAAGTTTACACTTACTTTGTCATTGATTTTTTGCTTAAACCAGTCTTTTTGAGCATTAACTTGAATGCTTGAAACTACGATAAATAGGAATAAAATAGATTTTTTTAACATAACTGAGAGTTTAATATATAATTTAATAGGTAATTACTTGTTCTTCTAAGTGAGCAGGTAACTCACGGTAATTGTATTGTTGACCACGAAGTTGTGGCTCAAAGCCAGCTTCTCTAATTGCCGTTTGAATTCCATTCGCTGTAAAACGATGTGGTGCACCAGCGGCAGAAACTACATTTTCTTCTATCATAATAGAACCAAAATCGTTAGCGCCAGCATGTAAACATAGTTGAGCGACAGTTTTACCTACTGTTAACCAACTCGCTTGTATATTTTTTACATTAGGTAACATTATTCTACTTAAGGCCAACATTCTTACATATTCATCGCCAGTTACGTTATTGCTAATACCACGTAAACGTTTTAATAAAGTCCCATCATCCTGAAAAGGCCAAGGAATGAAGGCTAAAAATCCTTTCGCATGTACTGGTTTTTCACTTTGCACCTCTCTAATCCAAACTAAATGCTCAAAACGTTCTTCAATAGTTTCAACATGACCAAACATCATAGTTGCAGAAGTTGTGATATCCAATTGATGTGCCGCTCTCATTACATCTAACCACTCTTGTCCACCACACTTACCTTTAGAAATTAAACGTCTAACTCGGTCATTTAAAATTTCTGCACCAGCTCCAGGTAAACTATCCATACCATTTGCTTTCAATTCTTTTAAAACTTCAGTATGCGAAATTCCTTCTAGTTTAGCAACGTGTGCAATTTCCGGTGGACCTAAAGCATGTAATTTTAAATCAGGATATAGCTCTTTTAATTCCTTAAAAAGATTTGCATAAAATGATAAGCCTAAATCAGGGTGATGTCCGCCTTGTAATAAAAGCTGATCTCCGCCTAAGCGAAAAGTTTCTTCAATTTTAACTTTATAAGTTTCAATATCTGTAATATAGCTTTCATCGTGACCCGGACGGCGGAAAAAATTACAGAATTTACAGTTGGCAATACAAACATTGGTTGTATTTACATTACGATCTATTTGCCAAGTTACTTTACCGCTTGGCACTTGAATTTTTCGTAATTCATTTGCTACGTAAGCTAGCTCAGCAGTTTCTGCATTGTGGTATAAAAAAACGCCCTCTTCTTTAGTTAAAAAGTCGAATTTTAAAGCCCTTTGTAATAATTCGGCAGTATTCATAGTATCAAAGATAGGTATCAGTTTTTAGTTATCAATTCTCTGTTCATATTTTTACGTAAACCCCAGACTTTCGGATGCTCAAATTCGGACTTTTATATATCTTTACAACTCTAAAAATTAATATGGTAGATTTTAATCGTTTTACACTTGCTAATGGTTTAAAGGTTTTGGTACATGAAGATCCAACCACACCAATGGCAGTTTTAAATATTTTATATGATGTCGGTGCAAGAGATGAGGAGCATAATAAAACAGGTTTTGCGCATTTATTTGAGCATTTAATGTTTGGTGGCTCCGTAAATATTCCGAGTTACGATGAGCCTTTGCAACGTGTTGGTGGCGAAAATAACGCTTTTACCAGCAACGACATTACAAACTATTACATTACATTACCCGCAACAAATATCGAAACTGCTTTTTGGTTAGAAAGTGATAGAATGTTAAGTCTCGCTTTTTCTGAAAAGAGTTTAGATACGCAACGAAATGTGGTAATGGAAGAGTTTAAACAACGTTACCTTAATCAGCCGTATGGCGATGTTTGGCTAAAATTACGTCCATTAGCCTATAAAACACATCCGTATCAATGGGCTACCATTGGTCAGGATTTAGCGCAAATAGAAAATGCAAAGATGGAAGATGTTAAAGCATTTTTCAAAAAGCATTACAACCCTCAAAATGCAATTTTAGTAGTTGGTGGAAATGTAAAAACTGAAGAAGTTAAAAGATTAGCTGAAAAATGGTTTGAGCCAATTCCGGCAGGAGAAAGATATACTAGAAACTTGCCAAAAGAATTACCACAAACTGAGGCAAGATCACTAACAGTTACTGCAAATGTGCCTTTAAATGCAATTTATATCGCATTTAAAATGCCAGCTAGAACAGATGCAACGTATCAAACTTATGATTTAATGTCTGATATTTTATCTCAAGGGCAATCATCACGTTTATATAACAGTTTGTTAAAAGAACAGCAATTGTTCAGTGAAATTAATGCGTATTTATCGAGCAGTATAGATGAAGGATTATTTGTTGTAGAAGGTAAATTGATTAACGGAGTAGATAAAGATGCAGCAGAGAAAGCGATTTGGGAAGAATTAAAGAAATTAACTTCAGATTTGGTGAGTGATGACGAGTTGACGAAAGTGAAAAACAAATCCGAGTCTATTATGGTATTTGCTGAAATGAATCTGTTAGATAAAGCAATGAATTTAGCTTATTACGAGCTTTTAGGAGATGCGGCATCTTTAAATACTGAAATTGATAAATATTTAGCCGTTACTGCAGCGCAGATTAAAGAAGTTGCAGCCACAACTTTTGTGAAAGAAAAATCATCTACTCTTTATTATTTAGCCAATGCTTAATCGTACACTAGCACCTGCTTCAAAACAGGTGAATGATATTAATTTTATTGCTCCAACAAAACAGCAACTTACAAATGGAATTCCTGTTTTTACAGTAAATGTTGGTCAACAAGAGTTAGTTCGTATCGAGTTTATATTTGAAAACGTAAACTACAATCAAAATAAACCATTACAGGCAGTAACCGTAAATAGTTTAATAAATAATGGTACTAAAACATTATCTGCAAAAGAAATTGCTGAAAAGGTAGATTATTATGGCGCCTTTTTGCAAACAGAATATGGTGCAGATCAAACTACAATTACGCTTTTCAGTTTAAATAAGCATTTGCCAGCTGTACTGCCAATTGTTCGGTCCATTTTAAATGAAAGTGTTTTTCCGCAACAAGAGTTGGATATTTTTATCCAAAACCAAAAGCAAAAATTGCAAGTAAATTTGCAAAAAAATGATTTTATAGCTCGTAAAACATTTGCCAATGCCATTTTTGGAGATACGGCTTATGGTTCAGATATTTCTTTAGCAGATTACGATGCATTAAAAAGAGACGATCTATTAGCTTACTTTAAAGCTGCTTATAAACCTGCAAATTGTACAATTATCGCGGCAGGCAAGTTTGAAGCTAAAGAATTTGATTTGTTAAATCAGTTCTTTGGCAAAGAATGGGAAAATAATGAACCATCAACTATAAATGAATTTACGTATACACCAATTGTTGGTGGAGAAATCTATATAGAAAAAGCAGATGCTGTTCAATCGGCAATTCGAATGGGTAATTTGAGCATTAATCGTAAACATCAAGATTTTCCTGCATTGCAGATATTAAATTGCTTATTGGGCGGTTATTTTGGATCTCGCCTAATGGCAAATATTCGCGAAGATAAAGGATATACTTACGGAATTGGTTCTGGTATAGCGTCTTTAAAAAATGCTGGTTACTTTTTTATTGCTACTGAAGTTGGAACGGCTGTTTGTGCGGATGCCTTGCAAGAAATTGAGAAAGAAATTAACATCTTAAAAACAGAATTAGTAGAAGAGGAAGAGCTAGATTTAGTTCGCAATTTTATGCTTGGTTCTATGTTGGGCAGTTTAGAAAATGCTTTTTCGCATGCAGATAAGTTTAAAAATATTTATTTCTCTGGTTTAGATTACGATTATTACAGTAAGTACATCCATACGGTGAAAACCATTAGCGCTGAAGAATTAAAAACAATAGCCAATACGTATTTAAACTGGAATGCCATGACGAGAGTTGTTGTTGGCAAGAAATAACGCTTATAATTAGCTAAAACCTTTTTGAGCGTTTACCGTTTGTATTAAATATAAAGCAAAACTGATGAACATCCCTGTTGAAAATCCATTATATACCTATAAAATTAACCCTGATTTAGCCTCAATAGATTGGGATTATGTGATTTCTTTATTTTATAAAATAGAATGGAAACATCGCAAAGCTGAAGAAATTAAGAATGCTTTTATAAACAGCACAACTACTCTTTTTATTTTTAAAGAGGATCAAATCATAGCTTTTGGTAGAGTAGTAGGTGATGGTCGTTATTATGCAATGCTTGCAGATATTGTGGTTGATCCAGATTTCCAAGGACAAGGCTTAGGAAAATATCTTGTAACTACGTTGAATAATCAATTAGTCGATTATCACTTTGTGAATTTAAGTGCTGCTCCTGGTGCAGATGCTTTTTATAAAAGTATGGGTTGGAAAAAGCAAACTACAGCATTTATCTGGCCACAAGGACCAAAGCAGTTAAGGCAACATTGCGAAGCAGAGTAAGCTATTCTTTACTCTGCAAAATCGTTACTTTTCCATCCATTGTGCTCACCAAAATGTTTTTTCCGTTAATTACATTTATGGTATTAATCATTGAGTTATCAATTTTATGTTGCCATAAATTCTGATGTGTTTTTGCATCAAAAGTATAGACTACACCATTTTTTGTGCCGTAAAAAACAACTCCATCTTTTTCAACCAAATCTGATGGAATGTGTTCATAGCCAAAACCAGCATTTAACTTCCATGCTAATTCAGCAGTTGGTGTATTTGTTTTATAAGCAACAATTTCATCTTGCATAGTTTTGCCGTATATAGTTGAACTATCAGCAGATAAACCGATTGATTCCCTCACCATTGCTTCTTTAGTTCTCCATAAAGTTTCGCCTGTTCTTACATTAATTGCTGTTAGAAAGCGATCTGGTGCAGCAATATAAACTATTCCTTTGGTAGCAACTGGCGTTACCATCGCTGGTGAAAACATTCTGTTACCATTACCATTATTCCATTTCCATGCTAATGCTCCAGTTTTTAAATCAAGTGCATACAAATGTCTTCCCCAAGAGCCAAAAATAACTTTGCCTTGATAAATTAAAGGTTTACCAACAATTGCGCCTTCCACATCATCAAATTTCCAAATTACTTTTCCGGTTTTAATATCTAAGGCTCTAAAATTATGGTCACTGCCTCCTATAAACACTGCATCACCATCAATTACGGGCGACCCTAATACAGAATTTGGAGTTTCAACTTTCCATACTTGTTTGCCATTGGCTAGATTTAATGCGTATATATTTCCATCTCCAGAACCTAAAATAACCAATTGATTTTTAATCACAGGTGATGAATAAATTGCTCCTTTAGTATTGAAAGTCCATATTTTTTTTCCTGTAGTTCTATTTAAAGCTTCAACTAAACCTACACTATTTCCGAAAACAACTAAGTTATTGCTATAAGCAGGTGTATTTACCACATTAGCACTTGAATGATAGGTCCACAATTCTTTAACACCACTATATTTTTTATTAATGTCGTAATTTGGTCTTTCGTATGCTTTTAAAGTTTGATGAACAAAGGTTTTCAAAGGGATTTTTCGCCAAGGTGCTAATAGCTCTTGTGTCGGTTTTTTAAGTGAAAAATAAACAGTGTCTTTCGTCATGTTTACTACATTGTACCCACCAATACTGTCTTTTGCTCTTAAATTTGAGCGTCCCATTGTTGCAATAATACCTTCGAAGTTCATGGCTTTGTTGTTGTGTCCATGTCCGTTAATAATGTACTGAATATTTTTAGTTTTTAATCGATTAGTAACCTCGTACCAGTTATCTAAACTGTTATCAATAGGATAATGGTTAGCGAAAATAATCGGCATATCTTTAGGTGTTTTCTTTAAAATATTGTCCAACCAAACAGTGGCATCTCTTGGGATGTGACCATCAGACATGCGTACATAAGGTCCTGAAGCACAACCTATAAAACGATATCCTTTATAATCGAATGTAAATTTATCGTAACCAAATTCTTTAATAAAAGTAACCCCGCCAGACTCCGACCAACCTGTATCGTGATTGCCAGGCATAATGTAATAAGGTTTCTTTAATCCTGATAAAATTTCTTTAGCCAATTTCAATTCTTCATTAGTACCCATTTCGGTAATATCTCCCGTGATAATGATAAATTCTAAGTCGGGTTGACTATTGATATCTGCAACAGTTCTCCTTAAATCTTCATCCGCATTTGCGCTGCCAATATGAGTATCACTCACGAAAGCATATTTGAAATTTTGGGCAAAAGAATGAATGCTAAAAATTGAAACGATAAAGAAGAAAGCTATTTTTTTCATAAAATTTGATTAATCATTAAAGATGCTCAATTCTTTTTAAGTGCAACAAAACGTAATGAAATTTTTATATTGATGATTATGTTGTATCTTTGCCTGGCAAATAATAACTCCTAATTTATTTGCTATGCAACTCGATCCCCAAAAATTTATTGCTACTGGTTTAACGTACGATGACGTATTGTTAATGCCTGCATATTCAGAAATTTTGCCCCGTGAAGTGAATACAAGCACTTTTTTGACCAAAAAAATCAAACTAAATGTACCCTTGGTTTCTGCAGCTATGGATACCGTTACAGAGGCAGAATTAGCAATCGCCATTGCACAAAATGGAGGTTTGGGAATGCTTCATAAAAATATGACGATTGAAAGACAGGCTGAAGAAGTTCGTAAAGTAAAACGTTCAGAAAGTGGTATGATTCAAGATCCTGTTACTTTATTAGAAAACTCTACTGTCGCAGATGCCTTTAAAATTATGAAAGAGCACAAAATAGGAGGGATTCCTGTAGTAAGTGCTGATAATAAATTAGTGGGAATTATCACCAATCGCGATTTACGTTTTCAAAAAAACATGTCAAAACCTATTGTAGAGGTAATGACAAAAGAAAATTTAATTACCGCCCCAGAAGGCACAAACTTAATTCAAGCTGAAGAAATTCTTCAAAATTATAAAATTGAGAAATTGCCTGTTGTAAATGCAGAAGGCTATTTATGCGGATTAATCACTTTCAAGGATATTCAAAAGGTAAAAAATTATCCGGCTGCTTGTAAAGATGAAAGAGGACGTTTACGTGTAGGTGCTGCAGTTGGAGTTACAGCAGATACGATGCAACGTGTGGATGCCTTAGTAAAAGCTGGAGTAGATGTAATTACCATTGATACTGCTCACGGTCATTCAAAGGGAGTTGTTGATAAATTAAAAGAAGTTAAAGCTAAATATCCTGATCTACAAGTAATTGTTGGAAATATAGCAACAGGTGCTGCCGCAAAATTTTTAGCTGAAGCTGGTGCAGATGCAGTTAAAGTTGGTATTGGTCCAGGTTCTATTTGTACAACCAGGATTATTGCTGGAGTAGGGGTACCTCAATTATATGCTGTTTTCGAATGTGCTAAAGCATTAAAAGGTACTGGAGTTCCTGTTATTGCAGATGGAGGAATTAAACACACTGGAGATATTGCGAAAGCAATTGCTTCTGGAGCAAGCACAGTTATGGCGGGTTCATTATTTGCAGGAGTAGAAGAATCACCAGGTGAAACCATTATTTACGAAGGACGTAAATTCAAATCTTATCGTGGGATGGGTTCTATCGAAGCGATGGAGCAAGGTTCAAAAGATCGCTATTTCCAAGATGTAGAAGACGATATTAAAAAACTTGTTCCTGAAGGAATAGTAGGTCGAGTGCCATTTAAAGGAACTTTAGCAGAAGTAATGTACCAATATGTTGGTGGTTTACGTGCAAGTATGGGTTATTGTGGTGCAGGTACTATAGAAAAATTACAAGAGGCACAATTTGTTCAAATAACTGCTGCGGGTATGAGAGAAAGTCATCCTCACGATATTACAATCACTAAAGAAGCACCAAATTATACAAGATAAAATTGTTGAAAAGCAATTAAAGCGGGGCATCGGATACGATAGCCCCGCTTTTCGTTTCAATTTGTGGTTTCACTCCGCTCAGCATAACAAAAAGTGTTTTCATTTCTTCCGATAGCAATCGAAATGGGTTAGAAAACTGAAACCTATGCAATACTAAAATCATAAATACCAACCTTTATTTTTCTTAACTCTTAATTGTGAAACGGGAATATGAATAAACCCATATAAAATTCCGTTGATGGGATTTTATAAAATTAATTCCAAATAAAATTTGGTAAATAAAATATTTAAAATACATTTGCCTATATAATCTATAGATTTAGTAGATTATTTAAATTAACCTTAATTTTTTAGTTAAAACAACGACGATGAAGCTCAATTACCTACCATTTTTTATTTTAATTTTATTTTCGATCCCAGTTACTATTTACGCCCAAAGCCCAATAAAAGGTGTGGTAAAACGTACAAATGGAGCTCCAGTTCCACATGCAACAGTAAAAATAAGAGGTACAAATACCGCTGTAAGTGCAGATGAAAATGGTGCATTTAATATCAACTCAAAACAAGAACTTCCATTTTTCCTCCAGGTAAGTTCAGTTGGTTATAAAGCTCAAGATTTTCAGATTTTAAAAGTGGATAGCACGATTTTAGAACTAACTCTTGTTGAAGATGCATTGTTAGATCAGATTGTGGTAACTTCAAGAAGACGTTCGGAGGTCTTACAAGATGTACCAATTCCAATTACAGTTATAGGTGGACAAGCAGCTGAAAATGCAGGAGCTTTTAATGTGAATCGTTTAAAAGAATTAGTTCCTTCGGTACAATTATACGCCTCAAATGCTAGAAATACAACACTTAACATTAGAGGTTTAGGCTCAACTTTTGGTTTAACTAACGATGGTATTGATCCTGGCGTAGGATTTTATGTTGATGGAGTTTACCATGCTCGTCCTGCGGCTACCTCTACAGATTTTTTGGATATCGAACAAATAGAAGTGATACGTGGACCTCAAGGAACATTATTTGGAAAGAACACTACTGCTGGGGCATTTAACATTACAACAACTAAACCCACTCAAATACCAACTGCCAAAGCTGAACTGAGCGTTGGAAACTATAACTTTATACAAGCGAAAACATCAATTTCTGGAGGCATAGCGAAAAATCTTGCAGCAAAACTATCAATTTCGGGTACTCAAAGAGATGGTACAATTTGGAATACTAGAGAAGAACGTAAATACAGCGGACAAAATAATCTAGGTTTTAAAGGCCAGTTATATTTTACTCCATCAGATAAATTACAAATTTTATTAAGTGGCGATGTCAGTATTCAACATCCAGCTGGTTATCCATTGGTAATTGCTGGCGTTACTACTACAGAAAGAAGTGCGTATCGTCAATATGCTAAAATAGTTTCTGATTTAGGGTATCAACAACCTAAAGTAGATCCATTTTCTAGAGAAATAAATACCAATACACCTTGGCGACATAATCAATCAATTGGAGGTATCTCTGCAAATGTTGATTATAAAATCGGTAATGGAACCTTAACTTCTACAACAGCTTGGAGATTTTGGAATTGGGATCCTACAAACGACAGAGATTTTTCTGAATTATCAGCATTAACTAAATCTCAAGGCAATTCTCGCCACGATCAGTATTCACAAGAGTTTAGATATTCTGGAAATATAACAGATAAATTGAGTGGCGTAATTGGTGTATTCGCCCTGGGTCAAAATTTGCAAGGGTTAGACCAAACAGAAGAAGTAGGTAAAGATCAATGGAGATTTGTACAGACTAGTGCAACAGGTTCACAAGCATTGTATTCAACTCCAGGTTTATTAGATGGATTTGGCATTAAAACAAATTCAACCATTAAATCATTAAGTGCTGCTGTTTTTGCGCAAGTTGACTGGGAATTCTTAGATCACTTACATATCCTACCAGGTTTACGATATACATATGATAAAAAAGATGTGGATTATAATCGTGTCACTTATGGCGGTTTACAAACATCAGATCCTACGCTACTTGCCCTTAAAGCAGCTGTGTATAGTAATCAGCAATTTAATATAAGCACAGATAACAATAATTTATCGGGTAACATCACTTTATCTTATCGACCAAATGCCAAATTAAACGCTTATGGAACTTTTTCTACCGCTTATAAACCTGTTGGCGTTAACGTGGGCGGTTTGCCAACAAATAGTGCTGGACAAGCAGATTTATCTTTGGCTGTGGTAAAACCAGAATATGTCGAGCATTATGAATTGGGAGTTAAAACAAAACTAGTTAAGGGTTTATTGGTAAATGTAACCGCTTTTAATACTGATATTAAGGATTACCAAACGAATGTGCAATCTCCACAATTGGGCGTAAATAGAGGCTATTTAGCAAATGCTGAAAAAGTTAAAGTAAAGGGATTGGAAGTTGATGGGAGTTATCAGCTAGAACGATTTTTAACTTTAAATGCTGCTGTGGCTTATCTTGATGGTAAATATGTGAAATTCACGAATGCCCCTCTACCTTTAGAAGAAACCGGCCATACCGAAGTCATTGGTGGAACTGCTACACAAGTTGCATTTAAAGATGCATCTGGAGGGAGATTGCCAGGTATTTCAAAATGGAATATTTCAGGTGGAGCAGAATTTAGTGTTCCTGGGAATTTAGCTACCAAAGTTGGCAGATATTTTATTGCTGGCGATGCAAGTTATCGTTCAGATTATTCTTCAAATCCAACACCTTCAAGAGTGCTAAATGTTGATGGTTATTCATTATTAAATGCCAGAATAGGGTTTAAATCAGAGAAATTCTCGGCATTTGTGTGGAGTAGAAATATTGCAAATAAAAATTATTACGAACAATTGCAAGCAGCAGCAGGTAATTCGGGCTTATATGCAGGAGTACTTGGAGACCCAAGAACGTATGGAGCTACCTTGCGTTATACATTTTAAAATAAGCCATTTATGGCTTGTTAATGAAATAATCCTGGTCTTGGGTTATATTTGGTTAGTTAGAGCGGTCTTTGACCGCTCTTTCTTTTTGCAAAATTTTAGCATAAGAACAAAGCAATCTATTTTGTAGTTTTAGAGCAAAATAAATATCCATGCAAAAAATAAAATCACTTTGTGTTTATTGTGGCTCCAATTTTAACGGCGATCCAGTTTTAAGAAAATCTATTGAAGATTTAGCCGAAACAATGGCTTCACAAAATATAACCTTAGTTTTTGGTGGTGGTAGTGTAGGTGTAATGGGAATAATTGCGGATGAGATGTTAAAACGTAATGGAAAAGCAACGGGTGTAATTCCGCAATTTTTAATGGATAAAGAAGTTGGACATAAAGGATTAACCGAAATGGTAATTACTGAAAATATGCATCAACGTAAGCAAAAAATGGCTGATTTAGCTGATGGCTTTGTGATTCTACCTGGAGGTTTTGGTACGCTAGAAGAATTATTTGAAGTGTTAACTTGGCTACAATTAGGATTACACGGTAAACCAATAGGTGTATTAAATGTAAATGGTTTCTACGACCATCTTTTTAAACAAATGGATGTAATGGTTAAACATCGATTTTTAAAACAAACCAATAGAGATTTAGTCTTTAATGAAATAGATGCAGAGGTCTTAGTAAATAAAATGCAAAATTTTACGGCTGCGCCGGATGAAGTTTGGTTTAGAGATAGAAATTTAACCTAATTGCTGCATATCATTTTACATCCTTATCAAATTTATTTTTGATGTATTGTACTAATGATCCATCTTTTAACTCTATATCACTTAGTGCGAATTCTAACGCTTTTGTACTTAATTGGATTTCTATTAAGGATAAAAATAAAGATGCGATAAAGAACAATAAACTAATCGCAAATAAAATTTCTGCAACAACTTCTCTTTCTAAATAAATAAAAAACATACAAAATATGCAGGAAATAAAGCTGCAGATGCCAAAAGCTTGCATGTTTTTAATCAACCGTAACCTATAACGCAAATTTTTAATTTGATTATGCAAAGCCCTGTTTTCATTTTCCGCAGTGTACTTCTCGTGCAAGTTTCTAACCAAACTAGCTAAAGCTAAAAAGCGATTGGTATAAGCGAGCATAATTAAACTAATTGCGGGAAATAGCAACGCAGGAGTGTTTATACTTAAATTCATGCTAGGATTTGTTTACCCAAACATATCAAATTAAAGAGAAATAATTTTGGCGATTTTTTAAACGATTTTTACAAAAAATTATCCTTTGTAATTTCCCAGGTCCAAGGTTTTTTGAAATTGTTCATTGTTCTTAATTGAGCATAATAAAGTGTTTCTTCACTCACTTCATTCACGTTATTTCTTGCAAATATATTTCCAGTCGTCAGTTTCATTTTTCTATTTACAAAATCATATAATTTATCTGTCATCTCACCAGATATGATATTATAATAAATGTTATTAGCCTGAGTTAAAATCCAATCTTTATTTTGGTATTTAAACTGATAGTTTAATTTCCAACGCCAATTGCTACCACCTTCAAAAGCTAAATTTAGACTGTTGTTTTCAATAGTCAGGTTTTTAAAAGGCTCGCCAAGTTCACCACCTTCTTGTGAACGAAGAATGAAATTATTGTTTTGCATGGCAAATTTATAGTTACTTGAACGAGCTATCTTAAAATAAACAGCTAAAATTCTCGGTTTTTGAAATTCTTTTATCAACTCTGTTTCTCCATCGCCATAAGCCCTTTTCTCAATAATCGGATTATTAAATTCAAGCACAAAGACTAAATCCTCTAGTTTATCATTGTTTAAATCTCCATATGCTGTATCGATAACTTTCCAGTTTTTAGGAGTTAATATGTTAATATCGGTTCCTTGCGGATTAAGTTTTGGATAAACGAAAGTTTGAGCAACACTAATTTGCCAGAAAAATAAAGAGAAGATTAAAATTAAATAACGCATGTTAGGAAGAACGTTTAAAAAATTAATTTAGCATATTAATTACGAATGGAAAACTAAATACCATTACAGGTTTTAGTTTTAAAAATTTATCGTTTAACTTGCTAGCATGAACATAGAATTCAATAAAAATGAAGATGTAAATAAGCAACTGGTTTATGAACTTAAAACTAGACTTAAAAAAATATATGCTGGTGGAGGAGAAAAGAATGCAGCAAAACAAAAGGAAAAAGGTAAACTTTTAGCCAGAGAGCGTATTGATTATTTAAGAGATAAAGGCACTGAATTTTTAGAAATTGGCGCATTTGCTGCGGATGAAATGTATGTTGCAGAAGGTGGTTGTCCGAGTGCGGGAGTTGTAACAGGGATAGGCTATGTTTCTGGTAGACAATGCATAATTGTTGCTAATGATGCTACAGTAAAAGCAGGGGCTTGGTTCCCTATGACAGCGAAGAAAAACCTGAGAGCACAAGAAATTGCAATGGAAAATAGACTGCCTGTAATTTATTTAGTAGATAGTGCTGGAGTTTATCTGCCTATGCAAGATGAAATTTTTCCAGATAAGGAGCATTTTGGTAGAATGTTTAGAAACAATGCATTAATGTCTGCTGAAGGGATTGTACAAATTTCTGCAATTATGGGCTCTTGCGTGGCTGGTGGTGCATATTTACCTATTATGAGCGATGAGGCGATGATTGTTGAAGGTACTGGCTCTGTGTTTTTAGCAGGATCATATTTAGTTAAATCGGCGATAGGGGAAGATATTGATAATGAAACGTTGGGCGGTGCAACAACGCATTGCGAAATATCGGGAGTTACAGATTATAAACATCCTAATGATAAAGCTTGTTTAGATAGCATTCGTAAGATAATGAGCATGTTAGGCGCTCCAGAAAATGCAGGTTTTGATAGAATTAAATCGGCTTTGCCAAAACTAGATGAGCAAGAATTATATGGAATTCTACCTGAAAATAGAGAAAAACCATATGATATGAGGGATGTTATCCACCGTTTGGTAGATAATTCTGAATTGGAAGAATACAAAGCGTTATTTGGACAAAGTATTATTTGCGGTTTAGCCCGAATAGATGGCTGGGCAGTTGGTATTGTAGCTAATCAGCGGAAAGTGGTAAAATCAAAGAAAGGGGAGATGCAGTTTGGTGGTGTAATTTATTCGGACAGTGCAGATAAAGCCAGTCGATTTATAATGAATTGTAATCAAAAGAAAATCCCTTTGGTTTTTTTACAAGATGTAACTGGTTTTATGGTTGGCAGTAGATCTGAACAAGGTGGAATTATAAAAGACGGAGCAAAAATGGTAAATGCAGTTGCTAACTCTGTGGTGCCTAAATTTACGATCGTTATTGGAAATTCCTACGGCGCTGGTAATTATGCCATGTGCGGAAAAGCATATGACCCACGATTGATTTACGCTTGGCCAAGTGCTAAAATTGCAGTAATGGGTGGTTCACAAGCTGCAAAAGTATTATTACAAATTCAAGAGGCATCTTTAAAAGCAAAAGGCGAGGTTATCACTCCAGAAAAAGAGGCAGAACTATTAAAGGAAATAACAGATAGATACAATAATCAAACCACTCCATATTATGCAGCTTCTCGTTTATGGGTAGATGGTATAATTGATCCACTAGAAACCCGAAAAGTGATTTCAATGGGTATAGAAGCAGCTAATCAATCGCCAATAAAAAAAGCGTTTAATGTTGGTGTTATACAGACTTAAGTTTTAATTCCTTAATTTTAACACAACACACACAAAATTCTTATTTAGTAAGTAAATATTGATAAGATGAAACGTCATATTCTATTTTCTATCACGTTGTATTTTATTTACCATATAAAAAGATGTAAATGAAATATGTTTTAACGCTATTCTGTTTTTTTGCCTTCTTAAATGTAGATGCTCAGGTTAAGCCAATTTATTTTGGTTCACAAAATAAACTTATAACAGATTCGACTAATGCTGTTTTTTATGGTTTAACAGGTAAAGTTAGCGGGAATGATTTTTGGATTTTGAAGAAATACGACCTATGGAATAATATTGTTGAAACAGGTTACTTCAAAGATGAACAATTGACTATTGAGCATGGAAAATTTACATATTATGCCTTTATAGATATTTTCAATATTAAATACGATACAGATTTCCCATATAAAAATAAAGATCGATTTGTTGCTGAAGAAGGTGAGTTTAATAATGGGAAAAAGGTTGGGAAATGGTTAACATTTTATCCTAATGGCAAAATAAGAACCATAATACATTATATTGATGGTAAGATGGATGGGAAATATAGGTTGTTTGATATAGATGGAAAAATTTCGATTACAGGGCAACTTAAAAATGATTCTAAAGATGGTCTGTGGTTATATCAAGATGGTTTAGCTGAAGCTTATAAAGTTGGTATATTGATTGGTGCCAAGTATATAAGTAATTAATAGTACTTTTTACAAAATATGATAAGGAATATTTTTTTATTTTCAATGTTATTTATTATCGCATTAGCTGCTAATGCCCAAGTTGCGCCGGTATATTTTTACGGTAATCAAGTTACTACAGATAAAAATAAAGCAACTTCTTATGCAATTTATGGAAAGGTAAGTACAGAGAATGTTTGGACTTTTAAAAGATATGATTTGTATGATAATCTTATACAAACAGGTTCATACGAAGATGAAACATTGAGTACACCACATGGATATTTTAATTTCTATATGGATATCCAAACATTTAACGATACACATAGAACTAATTTTAAGATTAAAGGGAAAACTAGGTTTTTAAGTCAACAAGGAAATTTTGTACATGGAATTGAACAAGGAAAATGGATGCTTTTTTATCCTGATGGCAATATTTTAAGTACACAAAATTATGTAAATGGGGATTTAGATGGAGAATTTAAAACATTTGATAAATTTGGAAATGTAGAAGAAGGCGGAAATTATGTGAATGGGAAGAAAGATGGGGAATGGATTTCTTTGGATGGCACTCGAAAAGATGTATATGAAAACGGAGAGTTAAAATCAAGTGTGTTGATAACCGAAAAAAGTAAAAAGAAAAAACGAACTACTAATTAATAAATAATGAAAAAACAGTATATCTTCCTATTCCTCTTATTTTTTGCATCAAGTGGTTTTGCGCAAAATTCAACCTCAATTCATAATCAAGCAATTGTTGTAGATACACATGGCGATATCTTATTCAATCAAATAAAATCAGGAATTGATATTGGGAAATTGCAAAAAACTGGAAATTTTGATTTAGTAAGAGCTAAACTAGGTGGACTTGATGTGCAAGTTTTTTCTATTTGGTGCGATGAAAAAGGCGGTTATGCAGTTGCAAATCAAGAAATTGATTCATTATTCAGTTTGATAAAAAGATACCCTGAGAAGATTGCTTTAGCTAGAAATGCTACTGAATTGGAACAAGCTGTTGCTGCTAAAAAAATGGCTGCCATGATAGGAGTAGAAGGCGGACACATGATTGAAAATAGCTTAGAGAACTTAGAAAAATTGGCTCAAAGAGGAATGATTTATCTAACCCTTACTTGGAATAATAGTACAGCTTGGGCGAGTTCTGCAGCAGAAGAAACTTCAGGAAAAGTGAAACCAGAAAATGCTGGATTAAATGATTTTGGAAAGCAAGTTGTACATAAATTAAATGAATTGGGTGTGTTGGTAGATCTTTCTCATGTAGGTACTAAAACCTTTTTTGATGCTATTAAAGAATCTAAAAAACCTGTCTTGGTATCACACAGCTGTGTTTACGCTTTAAATCCAGTTGCTAGAAATTTAAATGATGAACAAATTAAAGCTGTTGGTAAAAATGGTGGGGTAATTTCACTTAACTTCTATAGTGGATTTTTAGATTCGAATTTCGATGCAAAACAGAAAATATTTTTTAAAAAATACGATAGTGAATTAAAAGAATTAAGTGGAAAATACGGTCGTAGTAATGCGATTGATACCTTAATTTCTTTACACAAAGCAGATGCTGATGCAACACGTCCATCTATTGAATTGCTAATTGATCACATTGATTACATTGTTAAACTAATCGGGGTAGATCATGTTGGTTTGGGTGCAGATTTTGATGGCGCCGAATCATTTCCTTTAGGCATAGATGGAGTAGCAGATTATCCTAAAATAACTTCTGCTTTGCTTAAAAGAGGCTATAAACCGAATGAAGTTACCAAAATTTTAGGTGGTAATTTTTTAAGGATTTTTAAAGCTAATAAGGGATATTAAACTTTGTCAATCTTTTAAAGATTGACAAAGTTAATTTACAATCGCCTTGCTTTTGTCGCTTTGCCCTTTCCAATTTAAAGCTTAAATTTGCATCATTAACATAAAAAAATGTCTCAAGAACAAGAAATAGAACATGTAAAATGTTTAATTATCGGATCTGGTCCAGCAGGATATACAGCCGCAATTTATGCAGCTCGTGCAGATTTGAAACCCGTAATGTATACTGGAATGGAAATGGGTGGTCAGTTAACTCAAACTACTGATGTAGATAATTTTCCAGGTTATCCGAATGGGATTATGGGTCCAGAAATGATGGAAGATTTTAGAAAACAAGCAGAGCGTTTCGGAACTCAAATCCGTTTCGGTTATGTAAGCTCTGTAGATTTTGCAGCATTACCACATAAAGTAGTTGTTGATGAAATTAAAACAATTACTGCAGATACTGTAATTATTGCTACTGGTGCAACTGCAAAATGGTTGGGCTTACCAAGCGAACAAAAATATAATGGTTTTGGCGTTTCTGCCTGTGCAGTTTGTGATGGTTTCTTTTTTAAAGGTCAAGATGTTGCTATAGTTGGTGCAGGAGATACCGCTGCAGAAGAAGCTACTTATTTAGCTAAGTTGTGTAAAAAAGTTTACATGTTAGTGCGTAGAGATGAGTTTCGTGCATCAAAAGCAATGGTTCATCGCGTGCTAAATACGCCAAATATTGAAGTGATTTACAATACAGAAACCACTGAAATTATGGGTAATGGTAAAAATGTAACTGGTGTTTGCGTATTTAATCATAAAACAAAAGAATCTAAAATTATTGATGTAGAAGGCTTTTTTGTAGCCATTGGACATAAACCAAATACAGATATTTTTAAAGGTTGGTTAGATATGGATGATACAGGTTATTTAAAAACTATTCCTGGTACTTCTAAAACCAATATAGAAGGCGTATTTGCTAGTGGCGATGTGCAAGATCATTATTACCGTCAGGCAGTTACAGCTGCGGGTTCTGGTTGTATGGCAGCATTAGATGCAGAACGCTACTTAGCTGCTAAAGAGCACCATGTTGTAGCTTAAAATTTAATCAATTAAAAATGATATAAAAGCTTCTCAAGTAATTGGGAAGCTTTTTTTATGAAAAGAAGTAAGGTTTTCGATCTTTAAAACTAAAATCATCATCACTTTTTCGCTAAATTTTATATCTTAGGCAACACAAACACATAAAATAAACATGAAACGAATTTCTTTACTTTTAGTAGCTGCACTTACTGCTATCCAAAGTTTTGCGCAAACCGATGCAAACATGGGTATTATTCCAGCGCCTGTTTCCATTAAGAAAAACAGTGGAACTTTTCAATTAGATAAAACAGTAACCTTAATTAGTAATGAAACTGCAAATGCTAAAACTGCAGATTTACTGAATGCCTTTATTGTAACTAAAGGTGGATTTGCATTAAGAGAAGCAAAATCTGTAACTGCAGGTCAAAAATCTATCGTATTAACGTCAACAGGTGCTGACAAATTACCAGCAGAAGGATATGTAATAACCATTTCTCCAACTCAAATTAAAGTGACTGGAACTGGCGCAGGCTTATTTTATGCAGTGCAATCGTTAATGCAGCTAATGCCAGATAAAAAGAACGATAAAATAACAATTCAAGCGGCAGAAATTAACGATTACCCACGTTTCAAATACCGAGGGATGCATTTAGACGTGTCGCGACACTTCTTCCCAGTATCATTCATAAAAAAGTATATAGATATTTTGGCAATGTATAAGTTGAATACTTTCCATTGGCATTTAACAGACGACCAAGGTTGGAGAATAGAAATTAAACGATATCCAAAACTAACAACTGTGGGCGGCAAAAGGAATGGAACAATTGTAGGGAATTATCCCGGTACTGGTGGTACAGATAATACAGAGCATGGTGGTGTGTATACTCAAGATGAAGTAAAGCAAGTAATTGCTTACGCAGCAGCTAAATATATTAATGTAATTCCTGAAATTGAAATGCCAGGACATGCATCTGCAGCTATTGCAGCTTATCCAGAATTAAGTGCTTTTCCAGAGAGAGATACATGGGTAGGAGAAAAAGCTCCTTGGTCTGGCGATAGAAAAGGAAAACAAGTACAGCAAACATGGGGTGTATTTGATGATGTTTTTGTACCTACAGATAATACATTTAAATTTTTAGAAAACGTTTTGGATGAAGTAATTGCTTTATTTCCTTCAAAATACATTCACATAGGAGGAGATGAATGCCCGAAAGAATATTGGAAACAATCAGCATTTTGTCAGCAATTTATAAAGGACAATAATTTAAAAGATGAACATGGTTTACAAAGCTATTTCATCCAAAGAATAGAAAAACATGTAAATGCAAAAGGAAGATCAATTATTGGTTGGGATGAGATTTTAGAAGGAGGATTAGCTCCAAATGCTACAGTAATGTCCTGGAGAGGCGAAGCAGGTGGAATTGAAGCTGCAAAACAAAGTCACGATGTAATCATGACGCCAGGTTCTGCTGGTTTATATTTTGATCACAAATCTTCAACTTCTCCAGATGAGCCGTTAACGATAAGTGGATTAGGTTCTGGATTTTCTAACTTTCAAAAAGTTTATAATTACGATCCAATTCCAAAGGTACTTACAGCAGAACAACAAAAATATATTATTGGTGTACAAGGAAATGTTTGGACAGAATATATGGAGACACCAGCCAAAGTTGAATACATGATTTTCCCTAAAATTTTCTCACTTTCAGAAATTGCTTGGAGTCCCGTTGCTAGAAAAGATATCAAAAACTTTACAGAAGAAAGAGTACCACTTCATTTAGCTAAATTGGATAAAACAAATACAAATTATTGGGTGCCAATACCAATTGGTCAACCTGAGAAAGTAGTTAATGGAGAGAATTTTACTATTGAATTAAAAGCCCCAATTAATGGCGCTAAAATATATTATACATTAGATAATTATCGTCCATCTGAGACTGCTAAAGAATATACAGGATCATTTAAAGTAATTGTTCCTCAAGGTCAAAAGAAAACGCTTAAAACAATTGTGATTACACCAAGCGGAAAAAGAAGTGTAGTAACAGAAACGACATTCAATAACGGTGCTCCGGAAGTTAAAACTAAATAAATAATTTAAACATTAAGAAGTTAAGAAAGTAAACCTTAATTTCTTAATGTTAAGATAAACAATTAATTACTCATTAAGAATGATATAAGACTCATGAAAGCTATTAAATTAGGATTTTTTGCATTAGCCAGTATTTTATTCATTACCGCTTGTAGTACTGATGATAAACCGTCAAGCGTTGCTAAAACAGCAGTTGCACCAAAATCTGTAAATCCTTTTTCATTTTATAAAAGCATAGAAATTAAACCTGGTTATCACTTTGAAGTTGTAAGTTGGGGTAAGGGTGTTGATACATTAGGTGGATACTTATTACTGATGTCCGATTCTATTAAAAATAACTATAAATCAATTTCAATTGAGCGAAAAGGAATTATTACAGATGCCTGGAATATGGATTTAGACAATGATGGAAATCCAGAACTGTATATTCAATATGTGGCTAGAAAAATGTAAACGATTTAAATGTTTACGAATTTGCTGGAAATAGTTTCGATAAAATAAGTTTTCCAGGATTAAATAATGACCTTAAAAAAGGTTACCAAGGAAATGATAAATTTTTTATTAAGAATGGAGATTTATTTCGCTCTGTACCAGTTGTAACTACAGATAGCGCTAAAACAACTACGGTAATTAAAACTATCCAATACCAATTAAGAGGAAATAGTTTTTCTACAAGTGAAGTGAAAGAATAGAGTGTTACGGGTTGCGAGTTACAGGTTTGGATGTTTACAGCTATACGCCCAGGACCCGCAACTCACAACCTATAACTTGCAACTACTTTTCGTATTTATTCATTTCTGATCTAATTAAATCATCCCATCTACTTTGGGCTTCTAAATCAGAACCATGTTTGGTTTCGTTATCATAACGATTTTGCATACGATTGTAATAGTCACTCACCTTATTTGCTGTGGCCTGAATTAATCTTTTATAATTACTTGGGGTATATTTTTGATTTCGAATTTGAATATCACCTTCTTTTAGTAATAGAAAATTAATGTAAACATGGCCTTGTTCATGATTTAATAATTGTCTACTTACTTTTTTATTGCTAATTCTTTCAGGTTTTACCCATGATTTTTCTGGAACTACGCCAGCAGAAAATTTAAAATCGATGTGAAGATGGTTGTTTCTTACGGTTGCATTATAACTGTAATGCCAGGTAGTAGCAGTTTCTGCAGCAAATGCTGAATGTTCATCAGGTTGTGCTTTGAAATGAGTGTCCCAATCAATTTGTTCAGGGTACACCTCTTGTAGTGTTTTAAAACTGCTAAGCAATAGCACTACAGAAATGGTAATAACTTTAAAGTAAATGGATGCAACGTTCTTCATTTGATAATATAGAACGAAAGCCGTGCCAATAAATTATTGATGTTCGTGAAACTGTCCGCTTATGCGTTCAAATTTTTCAATTAATAAAGCAATTCTTTCTTTATCCTTTTTAATTACAGCTTTCCGTACTAAAGTAGAGCAGAAAATCATCCAGCCAAAACTTAGAACTACAAATAAAATCTGTGCCCATAAATCTAAATGTCCCAAAATTTCGAAAAAATAAAGTGCCATGCCTAAAGAAAGTGCAATAGCATAAAACCAATATAAGCGGTTGTAAAGGCTAAAGCGATTTAACTGATATAATTTCAGCTTTGCGATAAATTCATTAGGGTTTACGGTAAAATCACTTTTAGAAATAATGCGATAGTTGTTGTATAAAATTACCGTATAAACGCCAACGGCAATAATAATAATGCTGATTCCAGCGTGAGTTGTCCAAGATTGGAAATCAAAAAATAACCATAATGCTGCAACTGCTAAGAAAGAAAATATCATACCCGCTATATTTAATAGCGATTTGGTACGTATACTACTTACTTCTTTTTTAGCTTGCTTCAACATTTCATCGGCAGATATAGTTACATCAACCGTATGCTTAGCCCAAAGCGCTTCTATATGATCAAATTCTTGCATTCTGATTGTATAATTCAGTCAATTTTTGTTTAATACGATGAATTTTTACTCTTAAATTTCCTTCACTAATCCCAGAAATGTCTGCAATCTCATTGTATGGTAATTCATCCAATACCATAGTAATAATTAAGCGGTCATTTTCTTCTAATTTTGAAATTGATTTATAAAGTAAGGCGACTTGCTCATTCTTTTCAGAAAATTCTTCAACCCTGTTCTCTATAATATTCTCGGTAAGTTCATCCTTAGCTTGTCTTTTTTCTGATCGCAAATAGGTCAAACAAGTGTTAACGGCTATACGATAAATCCAAGTAGAGATTAATGATTTGTTTCTAAACTTATCCAGATTTTGCCAAACCTTCAAAAAAGTTTCTTGCAAAAGGTCGTTAGCAGAATCTTTATCGCCCGTATAACCATAGCATAAGTGAAAAATCTTCTTGGAATTTTTGTCGAAAATTTCTTTAAATAATACGTCTTTTTGGCTCACTTATTTGCTTTTGATAATCTACAATTAGATGTTCTGAATGTAGTTTTGTTACGGTTCAAATATGTAAAATAACTAATGCTTTATCAACAATGTTTAGAGAATAATTTTATTATTGTAGTTTTACGCTTTGAAAAATAGCTAAATCTAACCAATGTCTAATAAAAACAAACTTACGCTCTTTATTTTTATCGCACTTATATTGGGTGTGGTTGTAGGTTATTACTTAAATGTAAATAATTTCAGCGGAAATAATAATGCAATTGTTGGTGCAGATGCACAAGTGAAAAAAATTGAAATTCAGATGGGTAATCTTACTGATACAACAGTAAGTCAATATGCAGTATTGAAAGCCCAGAAAGCAGATCAAGTTAAAATTCGCAAAGAAAATGAAACGGTAAGAGAGAAAAAACTCGAGCCATTCACCTTGTTAAGTGATATTTTTCTTCGTTTGATAAAAATGATTGTAGCGCCTTTAGTGTTTACAACTTTGGTTGTAGGCGTGGCTAAAGTAGGTGATATAAAGGCTGTTGGCCGCATCGGCGGAAAAACCATGTTATGGTTCATAAGTGCATCACTAATGTCGTTACTATTAGGAATGCTTTTGGTAAATATTTGGAAACCAGGCGAAGCCATGAATCTTCCATTGCCAAGTAGCCATACTGAAACCGGAATTAAAGCAACAGCATTATCTGTAAAAGATTTTATTGCGCATATTGTACCTAAGAGTTTTGCAGAATCAATGGCTACTAATGAGATTTTACAAATTGTAATTTTCTCATTATTCTTTGGTGTAGCAACAGCTGCCATTGGCGAAAAAGGTAAAATAGTAATTGAGTTTTTTGATTCAGTAGCACATATTGTTTTAAAAGTTACGGGTTATGTAATGAATTTCGCACCATTCGCAGTATTTGGTGCAATGGCGGCCATTGTGGCGAAACAAGGAATTAGTGTTTTATCTACTTATGCTTTATTTATTGGAGAGTTTTATTCTGGAATGCTCATTTTATGGATATTACTTATTTTAATCGGTTATCTCATCTTGAAAAAGAGAATATTTAACTTGATGAATAGGATGAAAGAACCGGTAATGTTAGCTTTTAGTACGGCAAGTAGTGAAGCTGCTTATCCTAGAACAATGTTGCAATTGGAGCGTTTTGGTTGTAAAGACAAAATTGTGAGCTTCGTTTTACCATTAGGATATTCATTCAACCTTGATGGTTCGATGTTGTACATGACGTTTGCATCGATATTTATTGCGCAATGTTACGGTATACATTTACCATTAGATAAGCAGTTAACAATGTTGCTTATTTTAATGTTAACCAGTAAAGGAATTGCAGGTGTTCCTCGTGCATCATTAGTTGTGATTGCAGGTACAATTGCCACATTTAATATTCCTGAGGCAGGTTTGGCTTTATTAATCGGCATAGATCCATTATTGGATATGGGTAGATCGGCAACTAACGTTGTTGGAAATAGCATAGCAACCGCAGTGGTGAGTAAGTGGGAAGGTGAATTGACCGGTCCATTAGATTAATTCGAAAATATACTTATAGACATGACGAGTAGAGGGAAAAAAATATTTTTATTTTTATCAGTAGTAGTTCCGTTTTTAATTTATTGCATTGTGTATTATGCTCCAATCATCCGCAATGCGCCTTTTAAAGCAAAAGAGTTTGTGTCGTTAGAGTATAAATGGGGAGTTGGAACTAATTTAGAAAACTCTTATAATTCTGCCACAGGTGAATACAAATATTTAAATGATAAGGATTCCCTAGTTGTTAAACATGTGGAACTTAACGCTAGAGATAAAAAATATTTAGATAGCAATGCTGACGAACAAGGTTTTTGGAATTTGCCAGATATTGTAGCAAACGATGAAAACGATGTAAAAAACTCTAAAGCTCCACGTTATTTCATGAAATTCAATTACCAAAAAAAATCAAAAGAGGTTACATATCTGTCAGATTTTGAAGGTAATATACGAATGAAAAATGCAGCTGTGCAAATGCAAAAAATCATCGAACAAAGTATTATAGACGCTGAAGAAAGAGTTAAAAAGTAATAACTAATAATACAAATGGCTTTTAACTTTAAAAAAAACTTATCTCTAATTGCTACTCTCGCTGTAATTTTAATTATTTCACTGGTAGGTTATTATGTAATTAGTTTAAAAAAGGCACCTTATTCAGTTACTGATTTCGAATCGTTTACCTATAAATGGGGTGTTGGAGATAGTTTATTAAATTCTTATTCTTCTAAAAATGGAAGTTATGAGTATGTAAACAATAGAGATTCGTTAATTAAAACTCAAGTTAATTTACGAGCTAACGATATAATTTTTATTCACAATAAAATTAATGAATTAGGATTATGGAGTTTACCAGAAATTATTGGAAAGAAAGTAAAGAACTCAAAATCATCAGTTTACGATTTACAATTTATCTATAAAGAAAAATCTAAAAGAATACTTATTTACAGCGATTTTGATGGCAACCCACAATTGCTAGATTCTGCAATGCAAATTAAAAATATAGTTCAACAAGCTATAGATGAGGCAGAAAGCCGATACAACAATTAATCTTCAACATATTACAAAATTTGCTTTTTTAACGCCATTGTCGTAAATTTACGATATATTCGTAAATAATGGAGAAGTTAACACTACAGGAAGAAGAAGCAATGCTGGCCATTTGGCAAGTTGGGGCAGGTTTTATTAAAGACTTTATGGATGCAATGCCAGAGCCAAAACCACCATATACAACTTTAGCATCAACCGTAAAAAATCTAGAACGTAAAGGATTTCTTAAAAGCGAGCGTTATGCAAATGCTAATCGTTATAGTGCAAAAGTTAAGGAAGCGGAGTATAAAAAACGTTTCATGAATGGCTTTGTGAATAATTATTTTCAAAGTTCTTATAAGGAATTAGTTGCCTTTTTTGCAAAGGATAACAAGATCAGTGCAGATGAATTGAAAGAAATAATCAATCTAATCGAGAACCCAAAAAAATAAGGTTATGCCACATTTTTTTATCATTCTGCTTAAGATAAATTTGGTGCTCATTTTATTTGCAGCAGCTTATTATCTTATTCTTCGCCGATTAACATTTTATGTCATTAATCGTGTATTTTTGGCATTCGGTATTCTTTTCGGTACCATTTATCCTTTTATAGATTTAACCGATTTTTTTCATAAACAAAGTCCGCAGGTAGCTGAGTTTGTGCCGCAAGTAAAACAGTTGGTGCCATCTAGCTTTATCGGGGAATATTGGCAATGGATCGCTGCTTTGTTTTATGCTGGTGTAGTGGTAATGGCTTTCAGGTTGATTGTTCAATTCGTTTCTCTTTATCGCATGCATAAGAAATCTGCTCCTGGTTCTGTGGCAAACTTTGAGGTTAGGATTTTAGACGAACCAGTTAGTCCGTTTTCATTTTGGCAAACCGTTTATATCAATCCATCGTTACACCAAGAAAGAGAATTACAGACCATTTTAGAACACGAGCAAATTCACGTTAAGGAATGGCATTCACTTGATATCATTTTGGCAGAATTAAGTGTGGTTTTCTATTGGTTTAATCCAGGTGTTTGGTTAATGAAAAAAGCTGTAAAGGAAAATCTAGAATTTATAACCGACGAAAAAATATTGAAAAAAGGTGTAGATAAAAAAGCTTATCAATATAGTTTACTTGATGTAGGTAATTTAATGCCTGCGGTAGAAATTGTAAATAACTTTAACTTGTCTGATTTAAAGAAACGCATAAAAATGATGAACGCTAAACGTTCTTCTAAATTTACTTTAAGTCGTTACATGTTGGTTTTACCAGTGCTATTGGCAACTACCTTGGCCTTTACAGTTTCAAAAAAAGATGTTAAAAAACACCTCGCTCCAATAAAACAAGCTTTAATTTATGCAAGGGTTTTAGAAAAAGATGAAGCGCCGGTAGTTGAGAAAAAGCAAATTCTTAAAAAGAAATCTGCTATTAAAACAATTGATGTGGTTAAGGACACCACCACATCAAAATTTAATTTTATAATAAATACAATTGATATAACTTCAGATTCTACCTATTCGCCTCTTCCAGATTTAACACCAGAAAAAGTCTTTTTTATTGCTAGAAAAGGAGATGTTCCTACAAGTCTAAAAGCTAAAGTTTCTGGAATGTTTATGATTAAAACAGATTCTTTAGGTGATAATAGAGAGCCGAAAGTTGAAAATTTATCTATCAGACTGCATGGTACTGAACTTCCTGCTAGAGTTGAAAGTAAGCCGTATGCTGAAACAGTTATAGTAAGAGGTTTTAAAACTGGCACGAAACTACCAGATAGCGCAATGAAAAGATCAAATGGTACTATTTATTTAAACGGGCAAAAGATTAGTCAAGAAGAATTAAATAAAATAAATCCTTCAGGAATAAAGAATGTTACTATTCAAAAAAGTAAATCTTTAGAGGAGGTTACGGTGATAGGATATGGAAAAAAGACTAATCCTTAATCCTAGCAAAATCAATTGGAAAACCTCAAGCCTATAAGCTTGAGGTTTTTTTATAATATCTTTTTTAACTTGATGTGTTGTAGTAGCATAATTGTTTTTGCGTCTTTGATTTCGCCATTATCTAACATCCGCATTGCTTCATCTATTGGTAGCTCTAATACCTCGATGTTTTCTTCCTCTCCATCTACACCACCACCTTCATTAATCTTCATTTCGCTTGAATATTCTGCTATGAAAAAATAAAGCTTTTCGGTAACTGAGCCTGGCGACATATACACTTCATAAATTTTGCGAATGTCTTTAATCTTGTAACCAGTTTCTTCTTCGGTTTCGCGTTTAATACAGTCTTCTGGATTATCCTTATCTAATAAACCAGCGCAAGCTTCTATTAACATTCCATCTTCATTGCCATTTACAAAAGTTGGCAACCTAAATTGTTTGGTTAAAATTACGGTTTTGTGCGTAGTGTTATAAAGTAAGATTGTTGCGCCGTTGCCTCTATCGTAAACTTCACGTGTTTGTTGCTGATGTTTGCCATCCTTTTTTAAATACTCATAAGTAAGCTTTTTAAGAATGTACCAATTGTCTGAAAGCAGCTCTGTTTTTAAAATCTTTACGTCTTTTATCATCTTTATTTAATTGTGCTAAATGTAGTAATGTTTAAGGGTTTTTTACCACAGATGTACACAGATAAACACTGATAACACATATGTTTTTTCTCTATGCAGGGAAACCGTAAATAGTTTTTCCTATCCTTTTGTATTATAACCTGACCGAAGTGAAAGCCCGGATGCTGAGGAACGAGGCGAGGACTTGTAGCAAAAGAAGGACTGACTTTTAAATGAAATGTTATATTTGCTTTTCAAAGAAAATGGCAGGATATGTTTAATTGCCATTGAAAGGAGATTGCTTCGTCGTTCCTCCTCGCAAAGACGAATTCACTAAAAAAAAAGCCCTTCACTTTACAGTTTCAGGGCTTCTCCATTGTTTGTGGTTTATTAATTATTAACTATTTATTTCGCCCATCCAGGCTAATAACCTAAAAATTAAATGTTGCTTTCATCATTGCAACCCTGCCAGGAATGTAATAGGTGCCTGACGAGAAAGAGTTGGCAGAAAGGTAATTGGCTTCAAATTTTTTGATATTTGCCAAGTTTGTTATCCCAAATTCTAAATCTGTTTTCAGCTTTTGAACTCTATACCTCACGTTAAAATCAGCGAATAAATATTTTAGATCTGGTTGTGTTGTTTGGTGTGTAAATATATGTTCTGCCGACAAGGTCATGAATACACTTTTAAATGCTGTTGCAGTTATTGAAGATTGCTGCCTTAATTGTTGGTTGTTGTTTTTAATTGTGGTTGCGTTGGTGGTTTTATTGGTGCTGATGGCATAAGTAGCATTGTAAGACCAATTGATGAAGTTATTTATCTTAGAGTCGATCCCAGCTTTATAGGCTAGTGATTGAGAAGTGAAAGGTAATAATTCATTGTTCTGCAATTGCTCAAAAGTAGATTGGTTAAAGCTCGCACCCACGTTTACTGTACTTCTTAAGCTGAAAAGATACTTACTTGCATTTGCACCAAAAGCTAAACTTTTCATATCATTTGGTAACGATATAACCACACGTTGCTGAATGTTATTTGACAGGTTATAAGATGAAATGGTATTTACTGTAGAAGTAGTGTAATTTGCACTTAGGTTAAAGAAAAACATTTGCATCGCCTTGCGGAAATTGAAACCTGCACCAACAGATTGAGATTTACTTTCTGTTATTGGAGCATCATTGGCAAATAAAGACCTATAATTCTTTAAAATTGTTCCGCGGTAAACATCATCTATACCTCCTAAGCTGTTATTGTAGCTATAATTAGCAGTTACATAATTCTCTATACCAGTTTGGTATTTAAGGCTTAGGGATGGATTTACAAATACCCTGTGCAAATTTTTATCTAAGCTCTTGGTTTCATCCTCGTAGCTAATGTAATTATAGCTTATAGGTAAACCTAAGCTAGCTTTAAAATTGCCTGAATTATATTCGTAGGAGGCATCGGTATAGAGTTTACTTTTTAACCATTCTAAATTGTTGGTCATTTGTGCTGAAACCAATTCTGTATTACCGCTATTTTGTACACGATACAATTCTGACCCTAACTCTTGATGTTGTACATTGAAACCAACTCTATAGGTCTGTGTAAACTTGTTGTTAACAAAAGCAAAAGAGGTATAATTATTAGTATACAAAGTAGGCAATTTTACATATTGATTTAAGCCAGCAAATGGTTGGTTATTGTTCAATATCGCTTCGTTTAATCCTGGATTAATGTTTAATACCTCAGGTTGAGTTGTTCTGCTAATGAAAGAGAAAAAATTAAGGGTGTTTTCTGATTTTAATTTTTTGCGATAGCTCAACTCATTAGAAATCTCAAAATTTTTCTGGTTTAAAGCTTGGGTTGCGCCAATCCCATTAGTAACTATACTAGAAGCAGTATTATTTAAACTGTAATTGGTGACTAAGTTATTGCTGAAATAATGATCATCAGCATTGGCCAAAACATTTAATTTAGCTTGAAATTTTTGGGGATTAATTGCATTTTCTTGTAACTCGTTATAAGTAATTGTTTGACCAGATAAATACGTTTCAGAGAATTTACTGTATTGTTGATCTCTTTGGTCGTACAGGTAAGCGATGTTGGCTTTTACCTGTAACTCTTCGCTAAACTTATATAAGTTATTTAGGTTTGCTAGTCCGGCCTTATTAAATAATGTTCTTTTTTGTGGTAGGGTAGGTACTCCAGCCGCACCTGCAGAAAGAAAACCACCAGGTTTATCATTGCCCGAATTAAATGGATTAAAAGAGGTTAAATCTATACCAGGGTCTATACCGACGTTATTTCCTTTAATGTTATTGATGAATTTTGTTTTCTTTTTAAACATCATGGCATTGGCATTACCATCAAATCTGTCAGGAGTACCTAAACCAGCTCTTATGTCGCCCATTACTTTTAATTTAGCTTCTTCTTTCATTACTAAGTTTAAAGCGACGTCATCGCTCATGTTGTTTTTACGAAGCATTTTTATTGGCTGATCCTTTTCTATCACCTGTACTTTATCTACAGCGCCTTGTGGAATGCTTTTAGTGCCGATGCTGTATTTATCATCTAAAACATTATCTCCATCTATATAAAGTGCAGAAATCCCCTTGCCATTGTAACTAACTTTGCCATCTTCACTCACTTCAATGCCAGGCATTTTTTTGAGTACATCGCCAATAGATCTATCTTGTTTGTCTGCAAAATCAGAAGTTTTATAACTCAGGGTGTCACCATTTACACTAAGCGCAGGTCTATTTTTTACAACAACTGTTTTAAGGTTTATCTCACTATCTTTCATTACTAAGTCATAAACTTTGGCTAAGTCAGTTACCGCTATGATTTTTTTCTCATAACCAATTGTTGTGGCTTCAATAGATAAATCCTTGTTTTCTTCTGTAAATGATAAAGTAAAATTTCCTTTGTCATCAGTTCTTGTGAAACTTAAAATGTTGCCTTCCTTGTCTTTTAAGTTTACATTAGCAGATACAACAGGAGCTCCTTTTGTATCTTTTACTTTCCCTTTAATTTGTTTCTGCGCAAAGGCGGATGCAAATCCAAACACGATGAAAAGTAAGCTGGTTAATAGCGCTCTCATTTAGTTTCAGGTAATTCAATTGGATTATTAATTACGATTTTAGCAGGAGCTCCACCACCTGGGCCTCCAACAGTTCTTCTTATGCTTGTACCTGCGACCATTGTAACGCCTTGAGCAGCCATTTGTGCATTCATGAACCCTTGTGGGTCTTTATCTCTTGCTTCTTTTAGTTTATCTAATTCTTTTCTAGTGGTTTTTACAGCATCTGCTGGAAGTTTTACTTCTGCGCCTAAATAAGTTGTGCCCACATCCATACCCACAATTTTTACGGTACCTGGACCGCCGCCTGGGACATTGATTTTTGGTTCATTTGCTGCCGCTACTTTTACATCTTCTTCTTTGACGTTTTCAAAACCTGCAAATTTAAATTGCACAGTTCTGGTGTCGTCATAAGCCTCAACAATTAATCCTGGTAACCCGTTTAGTTTCCATGGTCCGCTTTGAAAAGGTAAGTCTGGGGCAAACCAAGCCGTCCAGTTTCTGCCTTTAAAATGAGCCGTAGCTTTTTGACAATGCACACCTGAAAGACTTGTGGTGTCTTTAGCTATTTTCCAGCTTATTTTAGGCGCATCTTCTTCAACCAAATAATTAGTAACTAGACGTTCTTTGGTATAGAACTTATTTTCATTTACAAAATAGAAATAATCAAGGTCTGACACTCGGTTTGAACCTGTTCTATTGATATTGATGCTGAAATTATTAGAACCGGCTTGGTTTTTCATCTGTTCTGCAATCGCTTTTTGTGTTTCTAAATCACGATTTATCTTATCGTAACTCGTATAAACAGAAGCGTTTTTGCCAATAACCAAAAGCATATTTTCGGTATAGGGTTTATCTTTCTGTGTAGTATCTTGCAAGTGTGTAAAGCTATACCTTACTCTTGCTAAAGCTTTGTCTGGATTTTGTGCAAAGGCAGTTACTGCAATTGCAAGCATTAAAAAAGTGGTTAAAAAGGTTTTCATTTGTCTGTTTGTTTGATTTTATGATTGTGTCAGTCTGAGCTTGTCGAAGCTATTTCTTAAATCCTTCGACAGGCTCAGGATGACAGTTGATTTTAGATTTTATTTCTTTTCAGGCAATTCTATAGGGTTATTCAACACAATTTTTGGTAAAGCTGGACCTGAAGGTCTGGACATGACAACACCAGTTACAGTGATGATACCTTCATTACTACCTGCCATTTGAGTTTTCATAAATCCCTGTGGGTCTTTGTCTCTGGCTTCTTTTAATTTTTCTAGCTCTTGTCTGGTTGCTTTTATCGCATCTGCGGGAAGTTTAATTTCACTTCCTAAATATGGGCTAACACTATTTACTCCCCCAGCTCCAGCACTAAATACAGCAAAACCTCCATCTGACATAGTTACTTGGGCTCCACTATTAACATTTGTTTTTGCAGGTTCATTTTGTGCTTCACTCACATTCTCCATTCCTGCAAATTGGAAGGAAACAGTTTTTGTATCATCATAAGCTTCTATAATTAAACCAGGTAAACCGTTTAATTTCCAAGGCCCGCTCTGGAAAGGTAATTCTGTAGCATACCAAGCCGTCCATTTTCTGCCTTTAAAAGTTGTTGTTGCTTTTTGACAATGAAGCCCAGAAAAACTGGTCGTGTCTTTTGTGATTTTCCAATTGATTTTTGTTGCAGGTTCTTCTATCAAATAGTAATTGTAAACTCGTTCTTTAGTGAAGAATTTATTTTCTTTAGCGAAGTAGAAATAGTCTGTTGAAGTGGTAGGAGTGTAGCCAATGCTTTTTATTGTAATATTAACATTAGAATTGCCAGCTTGATTTTTCATTTGTTCTTCTATCTGTTTCTTTCTTGCTAAACTCTGATTTATCTTATCGTAACTGGTATAAACTGAGGCATTTTTGCCGACTAATAATAACATGTTTTCTTTATAAGGCCTATCTTTTTGAGTAGTGTCTTGAATGTGAGTAAAGTTGTAACTCACTCTTGTTAAAGCCTTATCAGGATTTTGTGCTAATACAACTGAACATATTGCAAGAGCTAAACATGTGGTAAGTAAATTTTTCATATAGCTTGGTTTTAATCAATTAATTATTCGTAAATCTACGAGTATTTCGTAATTAATAAAATGATTTAACATATTTTAACTTATATAAGTGTTAACGATTATTTCTTCTCTGGCAACTCTATAGGATTATTGATGGTACTATGACTAACGCCTGTCGTACTACCACCTATTAGAACATTAGCTCTTGGTACCCCTGATTCTGCTGCAATAAAACCTTTAGGGTCTTTTTTGAAGAGATCCATGATTTTATCAAATTCAACCCTAGTTGTTGCTTTAGCATCTTTTTGCAATGCGATTTCATTATTAAAGAAAAAGCTTTTTTCGTGTTCTTTAGCAAGCTCTAATTGTGCTGCATTTAGATTTTCTTTTTTTAAATTATCAAGTCCACTAAATAGAAATTGAACCTCATTTTTCTCGTCGTTAGCTTGTATTATTAATCCAGGGAGTCCATTTAATTTCCATGGGCCACTTTGAAATGGTAATTCTGGAGCATACCAAGCAATCCAATTTCTGCCTTTAAAAGTGGTGATTGCCTTTTTGCAACGGATCCCATTAAAGCTTATCGTATCTTTTGTTATCTTCCAATTGATTTGCTGAGCGGGTTCGTCAATTAAATAATATGCGTTCATAAAACGTTCTCTGCTTATTAATTTATTTTCTTTGGCAAAGAAATAAATGTCAACTGGGTTGATAGGTTTAAAGGGCGTACCTGGTGCTCGCTTAGCTTTTGGTAAATCTAATTCTCTTTCTAATCGATCAAGACTCGTGAATACTGATGCATTTTTGCCAATAACCAGCAGCATATTTTCTGTATAGGGATTATTCTTTTGTGAAGTATCTCTTACATGGATAAAGCTATATTTTACTCTAGCTAAAACTTTGTCTGGTTTTTGAGCAAATGATATCGAACAGATTAAAATTGCAAAGCAAATTGTCAGAAGTGTTTTCATAATTAATTTTAATATTAAGTTTACGTAAATCTACGAATATTTCGTAATATAAAAACTAATTTAACTCTTTTTAAGTGAGCTTTGTTAATGATGCTGGTATAACTGAAAATCTGTAAGAATAGGGGTTGGAAATTATTTTCGCTATCTGTTTGTGTTTGAATAGTATTTATTCTATATTTGCACCTCGATAAAAAATATACAATTTAAAAAATAATTATTTAACAATGTACGCAATAGTAAATATAGCAGGACAGCAATTCAAAGTTGCAAAAGACCAGCACCTTTTTGTACACCGTTTACAAGGAGATGAAGGCGCTAGTATTGAATTTGACAATGTATTGTTGGTTGATAATGGTGGTAAAATTACAGTAGGGGTTCCTGCAGTAAAAGGTGCATCGGTTACAGCTAAAATCGTGTCTCATTTAAAAGGTGATAAAGTAATCGTTTTCAAAAAGAAACGTAGAAAAGGTTACAAAAAGAAAAATGGTCACCGCCAGTATTTCACCAAAATCCAGATTGAGAGTATCACTCTGTAGTTAATTTTTTGTTTAATTGTAAAATTGGGTTTCCCAGTTTAAAAAATATAAAATCAAATGGCACATAAAAAAGGAGCCGGTAGTTCTAGAAACGGACGTGAATCGCATAGCAAGCGTTTAGGTATCAAGATCTTTGGTGGTCAAGAAGCTATCGCTGGAAACATCATCGTTCGTCAACGTGGTACCAAACATCATCCAGATAAAGGAGTAGGTATTGGTAAAGATCATACTTTATTCGCTTTAGTACCTGGTATTGTAACTTTCAAAAAGAAACAGGATAATAAATCTTATGTTTCTGTATTACCTGTTGTTGCTGAAGACGCACCTGTGAAAACAGCAGCGAAAAAAGTAGTAGCTAAAAAAGCACCTGCAAAAAAAGCAGTAGAAGCAAAACCAGTAGTAGCTAAAGAAACAGTAGCAAAAGCACCTGCAAAAAAAGCAGCAGCTCCTAAAGCGGCAGCAAAAGCACCTGCTAAAAAAGCAGCTAAAGCTGACGATACAACTGCAGCTGAATAATATTTGTAATTAGATTACAATAAAGAGAAGCCTCGATAATTTATCGAGGCTTCTTTTGTTTAAAGATTTTAAATCCTACAATCCTACCAAGCCTTAATTAAAGAATGGTTTGAAAAATAATAAACCAATATAGATTACTTTCAAAATTGAATAGTGGAAAGTCTCTTACGATCTTAATATCCATTTTTAAAGTGTATTTGGTAAGACAAGCCTCTTCAATAAGCAAGCTAATGCAATTTGAAGAGGCTTTTTATAAATGATAAATAATTTTTATCTAATGTTATATTTTAATCCTATCTCAAATTCTCCATTACTATAAGTTTGAAGATCTGCAGTATTAGTTGTGTATTGACATAAAATAGAAAGTTGTTTTTTGTAAACTGTTCCAATACCTACTGTTACACTATTGGTGTTATGATAGATTGAATTAAACTGTAGTTTATTTTCAAACATTTGAACATTTACACCAACATCAAATAAATCGTCGAAATTAGCAACTCCACGATAAGTTACCATCGGTTCAACACTTGTTAGTGTACCCGATTTCGCAAAGAACTTATATCCAGCACTTGCCATATATAAAGAACGGTCTACAACATCTTCCAACTCACTTTTACCAAATGTTGTAATTAAGTTAGGAATAGCTGCTTGAACAGTTAATGATTTAGTTCGAAAAGCCATTCCAAAATCAGACTCAAATTTCATTTTACGAGCATTGAAATCTTGTATAGTTTGTTCACTTGCATCGCCTTTTACTTTATTCAAGTCTATCCATTCATTTAATGCACCAATCGAAGCTCCGAAATCAATGAATTGATCTTCGGAATTTAATTTTAAATGGTAAGCATAAGTAGCTTTGAAGTTTGTTCTTCTTAATAAGCCTGCACTTTCATTATATAGAAAAAGACCTATCCCAAGTTTTTTGCCTGGGGAACCATATGTGGCGGTTAATGTTTGAATCGTTGGTGCACCATCAACAGAGGTCCACTGTGCTTTAACCGCTGCACTTGTCTCAAATTTTTCAGCTATTCCAGCCATAGATGGATTTGAGAGATAAGGGTTTTGATAATAGCTGCTTGACATGGTATTAAGTTGCGCATTAGCTTTGTTGACACTAGATAATGCTAAAACAGCTAATAGCGTTACTTTTAAATATTTATTTTTCATTTCTTATTAAATTAAATTCTCCTGATTAGTTATGATTTCTAACGATAGTAATAGTACCTCTAATTAAACCTTGTCCGATGCCTAGGTCAATTACATATAAATAAGCATCTTCATTTAGAGGTTTACCATTATAAGTAGCGTCCCAATCATTTTTATACCCTTTCTTGTCATAAATCACTCGGCCAGCTCGATCAAAAATTTTGACATTGTTATCTGGGAAATATTCAAGATTCTTAATTGTCCAATAATCGTTTTTTCCATTCCCATCTGGTGTGATTATATTTCCAGGTATAACTTTAATTGAGGGATTTACTACTAAAGAGATTTCTGCAATTTCATTACATCCTGCCGCATTGCTTACTTCGACAGTATAAGTTGTAGTTTGATCCGGTCGAACCGTAATACTTGATGTGCCTTGTCCAGAAATTATTGCTGTAGCAGGCATCCATACAAAACTAGCGCCATCAGTAACACTTAAAGTAACTACATCACCTTTGTTAATGCTCGTTCCTAAGTCACTTTGTATAGTAGGTGTTGGAAGTGCTAAAATGGTAATATTTCCAATTAAGCTCGGAGAAGCACAATCACCAATAGCTGTAGCTATATAGTTAAATGAACCTGTAACCGAAGGAATTCCTTCAATTTTCATCACTCCATTTAAGTAAGAGGTAGTTAATCCGTTTGGTAATCCAGTAACTGTAATATCTGTAGCATTAACTGAAGAATAATTAATAGAAACAATTGGTTTTCCAATACATATGGTTTGTGTGGCAGTACCTGGTAAACTAGTTAAATTTAATTGAGTACCCATTTTGATACGTAAAACTCCATTTGCAGTTACTGGATTACAGCCGCCTTTGGTTGTAACTTGATATGGGAAAATACCATATACAGTTGGTGTTCCCGTAATTGTAAAAACTCCAGCTAAATAGGTTCCAGTTACGCCGTTTGGAAGACCTGTAACATCAGCTCCAGTTGCATTGTTAATTTTATATGAGATATCAATGATTTTTACCCCTTCGCAAGCGCTTTGAAATTCTATACCACTTGATAAATTAATTGTACTTGGATTTGTAATCTCAATAACGCCGGTTGCACTTGCAGGTTGGCAAGTACCAGTAGCATCTATTGTATAATTGAAATTTCCTGTTTGAGTTGGTGTACCGCTTATTGTTAAAATTCCATTTGGATACACACCAGTTAGTATTGCAGCAAGCCCTGTAGGTAATCCAGTTACAGTTACTTTTGTAGCCGTAAAACTATAAGTAATAGGTGCGATTGCTATACTACTACATATTTGTTGTGTAGTTGTGGCGCTTGCGCTAGTTAATTGTAATTTAGTATTTCCAGTAATAGTAATCTCACCAGTAAATGTAACATCGCTACATCCACCTACGGTAGTTATGGTAAATAGAAAAGTGCCAATAGCTTGTGATTTACCAGAAATTGTAAGGATGCCAGCTGCGTATTGTCCAGTTATCCCCATTGGTAAGCCAGAAACATTAGCTCCTGAAGCATTAGCTATGTTAAAGGTGATGGGATTAATATCAATATCTTGGCACACACCTTGAAAATCAGAACCAACAGTACTCGTTAGTGTTATGGTCGGCGTTGTACCTACGGTGATTGTGCCTGTTACGGTTGGTGATTGGCAAACACCTGTAGCACTAATTGTATATGTAAATGTACCTACATCGGTTGATGTACCCGATATGGTCAATACATTGTTAATAAGATTACCAGTTATACCTGTAGGCAAACCAGTAATCTGTACACTATTCGGATTAGCATTAATAATATCATAAGTGATGTTCTTAATCGGCGAATTAATACAAATAGTTTGGGAATTGGTGCCAATTGCACTACTCAATATTATTTTTGTGCTTTCTGTAATAGTAATCTCACCAGTAAATGTAACATCGCTACAACCACCTAAAGTGGTTACAATGAATGGAAAAACACCGTTGGTTTGTGACTTCCCAGAAATGGTATAAATACCAGCATTATATTGACCTGTAATTCCTAATGGCAATCCAGAAGTATTAGCGCCTGAAGCATTAGTTATGTTAAAGGTGATGGGACTAATATCCAAATCTTGGCAAGCACTCTGGAAATTGGAACCGGCAACACTCGTTATGGTAGGCGTTGTACCTATCGTAATTGTACCTGTTACGGTTGGAGATTGACATTCACCAATGGCATTAACTGAATAAGTAAATGCACCAATAACAGATGAAGAACCAGTTATTGTGACTACGTTGTTAGTATAAGTGTATGTAAACCCTGTGGGTAAGTCTTTAATCTGAACGTTTGTTGAGTTTGTAACATTATAGGTTATGGTAGTAATAGGAGTATTTAAACAAATTGTTTGCGCATCAGTTCCAGCTCCACTGCTCAAAATTATTTTAGTAGCCTGTTGAATTCTTAATACCCCAGTGGTTTTTATAGGATTACAGCTACCAACTGTAGTTATTGTATACACAAAGGTGCCATATTGTTTAGGTATGCCGCTAATCTTAAGTTTTCCTGCAACATATGTAAAGTCAACACCATTAGGAAGGTTAGTTACCGTAACACCTGTAGCTTGAGTAATGTCATATGTAATAGGAATAATAGGTTTCTCCTCACAAGGGTCTTGTTTATCAGAATTTATCCCACTAGTTAGTGTAATGATTGGTACTTCTCCAATCGTGATTGTGCCAGTAGTTATTGGCGATTGACACTCCCCGATAGTAGTGATGGTATATGTAAATGTACCCATATTCGCTGATGTGCCCGAAATAGTTGCTACATTATTAACAAAAGTGCCAGTTATGCCTGTAGGAAGGCCAGTAATCTCTACTTTATTAGTTGCATTAGTAATGTCATAAGTGATATCTGTGATAGGTGAATTAATGCAGGTAGTTTGAGCATCAGTGCCTACCGCACTTCTCAATGTTATTTTAGTAGCTTCCTTAATCCTTAAAGTTCCTTTAATAGTTACTGGATTACAATTACTAACTGTTGTTACATCATATTCAAAATACCCAAATTCAGTTGGCGTACCACTAATAGTAAGCACCCCTGCTTCAAACTTCCAACTTACTCCATTTGGTAGTCCAGTTACTATAGCATCGGGTGAGTTTCCTATGGCATATGTAATGGATTGGATGGCAGTATCTTGACATGCACTTTGGCCATCTGTACCCTTTGCACTTGTTAAGGTAATAGTAGGTGGGCTTGGAACATTAACTACAATTGATGTGGTTTGAATTATAGCTCCTAAAGCGTTTTTAACAGTCAAAGTGTAATTCCCAGGCATTACACTTGTAAATGTTCCACTACTGAAATAATCTGTGCCATTTATAGAATAGGTATTCCCTGCAGACGAAGCATCAGGTACAACTGTGATGGTACCTGTTGGAGTTGAACATGTGGGCTGAATCACATTGACTTGTAAGTCTACAATGGCTAATGATTTAACATTTAAGTCAAATTCATAAGAGGATTTTAATGGCTTAAGGGGGGTGGCTTTAGCCTGAAATATGTGTAATGCTAAAAAGAGCATTAAAAAATAACCCCAACATGATCTTTTCATTTTCATTTCGGTAATTTTAAGTTGCCAGCAAGTTGGACCATTAAAAAATGATGCACTATTGGTGGCGCAAAACTACCTGATAAATGAAGGTGATAAAATCATCTTTAAGGCTGATGGTGATAATGTAGTAAACTAAAAATCCTACTTTAGGGTAATGCCAATAACCTTTTTAGAAAGGTTAAAAAAATGCAAATCACCCTTATAGTTAGGTTAGTAGAATCCAGCGAATGTATTCAGTGAATTTATTTCTTCAACTTGATCAATATTAAAAAAATATTAGCTACGGAAAAGCTATTATACACCTGGATAGAACTAGTAGTCTAGCTAATCTTAGAAAAACTATCTCTATTAGATTAATTATTTCTCTCTATCTAAAATTTGCTGTACCAATTCTCTAAAATTAGCTTTCTTTTCATCCGCGACTGCTAAACTATCTAGTGCGAAATTAGCTTTTGTTAGGTATTTATTCATTTCTAAGACAGCTAGCTCTTTTATTTCATACTTATCATACAATTGTTTAACCGCACTTATTTTGTCGATCTTATCATCCGTAATGCTTACAAGACTTTCTTTTTCATGTTCATAAGCTAGAGACAATGTTTTTAAATGCAAGAAGGTTTTTTTATTGGCAATAATGTCACCACCTACCTGTTTCCCAAATTTTTCTGGATTACCATAAACATCTAAAATATCATCTTGTAATTGAAAGGCAACTCCTAAGTTTTCACCGAAAGTATAGAGTAATTCAGCATCAGCTGAATTTGCGCCGCCAACAATTGCACCTAATTTCATTGCTCCACCTAATAAAACAGCTGTTTTTAGACGAATCATTTCTAAATATTCTGGAATGCTCACATCACTTCGCTGTTCAAATTCCATGTCTAGCTGCTGACCTTCACAAACTCCTTGGGCGGTAGCATTAAACGTATCTAATACTGGTTTTAATACGTTAATATCTACTTTTGATAAATGCTTGTTCGATTCAACCATCATCACATCTCCACTTAAAATAGCATTGTTATTTCCCCATTTTTCGTGTACAGTTTGCCTACCACGACGCAAAGGAGCATTGTCCATAATGTCATCGTGTACCAAGGTGAAATTATGGAAAGTTTCTATGGCCAAAGCCACATCGAGGGCTTTATGAACTTCAGTATTAAATAATTCTGTGGCCATTAAAACCATTACGGGTCTTATTCGTTTGCCACCTAAACTCATTATATAACGAATAGGCTCATATAAATTTGCTGGATGTTCTGGATATTCTATTTGAGGTATAGCTTTCTCTATTATTTCTTGTAATTGTGTAGAACTGTGCATTATTTAAGGGTTAGTCATGGTGCTAAAAGCTTATTGCTTTTCATCATTTAGGGGTAGAATTTCAATGGTTACTTGCTTATTCAATTCTATTCCTATTTATCTGTTGTTTCTTTATCTAAAATTAATCTTGTATCAATGAAAAATCTATTTGGCGTTTAGAAAGATCTACTTTTTTAACTTTTACTTGAACTTCGTCTCCTAATTGGTATTTTTTATGTTTACGCTGACCAACAATGCAGTAATTTTTTTCATCCCAAACGTAAAAATCATCGGTTATATCTCTTAAACGAATCATTCCCTCACATTTGTTTTCTGATATTTCTACATACATTCCCCATTCAGTTACACCAGAAATTATTCCTGTATATATGCTTCCAATGTTATCTTCTAAATATTCAGCTTGTTTATATTTAATAGAAGCTCTTTCTGCATCAGAAGCTCTTTTTTCCATAGCAGATGAATGAGAACTTGCTGCTTCATATTCTTCAGCATTTGCCGAGCGGCCACCATCTAAATACAGCGCTAATAAGCGGTGCACCATTACATCTGGATAACGACGAATAGGAGAGGTGAAGTGCGTATAATGATCAAATGCTAAACCATAATGACTTGTTTTCTTAGTGGTGTAAATTGCTTTGGCCATCGAACGAATAGCTAATTGTGTTAACATGTTCTGTTCTTTTTTGCCTTCCACATCTTCCATTAAGAAATTTAGAGATTTAGCGATGTCTTTATCACTCTTTGTATTGATTTTATAACCAAAACGAGAAGCGAAAGCAGCAAAATTGTTTAAATTCTCTAGGTTAGGTGAATCGTGAGAACGATACACGAAGGTATACTTGTTCTTTCCATTGCCTTTTTTAGCAATAAATTCGGCTACTTTTTTATTCGCCAAAAGCATAAAGTCCTCAATTAGTTTATGAGCATCTTTGCGCTCTTTGATGTACACACCAATTGGTTTTCCACGTTCATCGAGTTTAAATTTAACCTCAGTACTTTCAAAACTAATGGCGCCATTTTTAAACTTTCTATCACGTAAAATGTACGCCAGTTCATTTAGTTTTAAAATCTCTTCAGCGTAATCGCCAGCTTTAGTTTCGATAACTTCTTGTGCTTCTTCATAGCTAAAACGTCGATTGGAATGGATGGTTGTTCTACCAAACCACTCATTTTTAATGTTTGCTTGTTCATCTAATTCGAAAACAGCAGCAAAACATAATTTATCTTCATTTGGTCGTAAAGAACATACACCATTACTCAATCTTTCCGGTAGCATTGGTATCACTCGATCAACTAAATAAACAGATGTAGCACGTTCATAAGCCTCTTTATCTAATGCGCTATTAGGCTTTACATAATGAGAAACATCGGCAATGTGCACACCAACTTCATAATTTCCATTAGGTAATTTTTTAAAGGAAATGGCATCGTCAAAATCTTTTGCATCAGCTGGGTCGATGGTAAAAGTAACGGTATCTCTAAAATCTTTTCGTCCTTTTTCATTTATCTCAGCTTCGCTCACCGTTTCTAGAATAGCGTTGGCCTCTTTTTCAACTTCGGGAGGGAAACTTAAAGGAAAACCATATTGAGCCAAGATGGCATTCATTTCAGTATCGTTTTCACCCTGTGTACCTAAAACATTTAAAATTTTTCCTATTGGATTTTTTGCTCCTTCCGGCCAATCGGTAATGCCTACTTGTACTTTCTGACCATTTTTTGCACCATTTAAATCACTTAAGGGCACAAAAATATCGTGCAACATTTTACGATCATCAGGAATAATGAAAGCAAAACGTTCAGAAACCTTAGCAACACCAATGAAATCTGTTTTTGCTCTGGTTATAATTTCTACAATCTCACCTTCGTTTCTACGCCCACTAGTTTTTTTACCAAAAACGTGAACTTTAACAATATCTCCATGTAAAGCATTGCGCAATTTACGTGGGGCAACAAAAATATCTTTCTCAAATTCATCATCTGGCACAATAAAAGCCGAACCATCGGCAGTCATGTCTACTTTACCGGTTATGAAAACTTTCTGGTCTTTTAACTTAAATTTACCGCGTTCAGGTCGAATGAATACTCCATTTTCTGTCTGTTCTATTAATACTTCTAAAATGGTATCAACTGCAGTTTTATCACTTAAATTTAGCTTGGCCGCAACTTGTTTATGATTAAGTGCAACATTTTTGTTCTTCTCGAAAATATCACTAATCAACTGTATTAAAACGAGTTTGAATTGAGAATTTTTGTTTTTTGCCATAGCTATTGATGTATCTTATCGAAGATAGTAATTGTAAATTTACGTTCGGTTATTTTTTATAAGAAATAACGTTTCTATAACACAATTAAACTATATTTTGATTTCTAGTTAAGAAAATAGGTTACTGAAAATTGTTAAATACCTATACTTCCAGCACCCGGAATTGCAGCAATTAGTTTTTTAGTGTATTCAGCTTTTGGAGAATTATAAATTATTTCAGGAAACCCTTCTTCTTCAACTTTTCCTTTATTCATTACAATCATTCGATCTGAAATGTGTTTTACAACCGCTAAATCATGAGAAATGAAAATATAGGTTAGGCCAAATTCTTGCTGTAGTTCTCTTAGTAAGTTTAAAACTTGTGCTTGAACTGAAACATCTAATGCCGAAACAGACTCATCACAAATGATAAACTTAGGTTGCAAAGCCAATGCTCTGGCAATTACAATACGTTGGCGTTGTCCACCAGAAAATTCATGCGGATAACGATCAAAATGCTCTGGATTTAAATTTACCTTTTCTAATAAATGTAAAACGTGTGCTTTACGCTCTTGATCATTGTTAAACACATGATGAACTTGCAAAGGCTCCATTATGGCATTACCAACGGTGATTTTAGGATTTAAAGAAGAATAGGGGTCTTGGAAAATGATTTGTACATCTCGACGCATTTTTCTTAAATCCGTTTTGCTAGCTCCGAGTAAATCAGTTCCATTAAAAATGATTTTTCCAGAAGTAGGTTCTACTAAACGTAAAATGCTTCTTCCTAAAGTGGTTTTACCACAACCAGATTCACCAACTAACCCTAAAGTTTCCCCAGGAAAAACATCAAAAGTAATATCATCAACTGCTTTTACGTAAGAAGTAGCTTTACCAAATAATCCTTTTTTTATAGGATACCAAGTGCACAAATTCTGCACTTGCAGTAAGGGTTGTTGTGTATATAATTCGTGTCTTCGTTGTTCAATTTCTTCGTTCGTGTAGCTATTAATATCAAGCAAATGCCTAACAGCTACATTTTTATCTTCATTTAAAAAATCGGCAACAATAGGCAATTTTTTTAAACGTCGTTGCGGAGCCGGTCTACAAGCTAAAAGTCCTTTTGTATACGGATGTTGTGGGTTGTTAAATAATTCTTTAGCTGGCCCTTGCTCCACAATATTGCCTTTGTACATGACTAAAAGTTCATCGGCTATTTCGCTAATTACGGCTAGATCATGTGAGATGAAAATTAAACCCATGTTACGCTCATTCTTTAAACGAAGCAATAAATCCAAGATGGTTTTCTGAACAGTTACATCCAAAGCAGTGGTCGGCTCATCTGCAATTAATAACTCCGGATTACAACTTAAAGCCATGGCAATCATTACACGTTGCTTTTGTCCACCAGATAATTGATGCGGATAACTTTCGAAAATATTTTCTGGACGGGGGAGTTGCACCTCTTTAAAAAGTGAAATAGTTTGCTCTTTTGCAGTTGCTTTATCTACATTTTGATGCAGCATAATCGCTTCCTGAACCTGATAACCGCAAGTAAACACAGGGTTTAAAGAAGTCATTGGTTCCTGAAAAATCATGGAGATTTTATTCCCCCGAAAATTTCTGATTTCATGATCAGATAAATTCAATAAGCTAATGTGATCAAAGTCTATTTCACCTGAAATGTTGGTGTTTTTAGAATCATGCAAACGCATGATAGAGAAGGAAGTAACTGATTTTCCGGAACCAGATTCCCCAACAATACCTAAAACTTTTCCTTTTTCAAGTTTAAAACTAACTTTATGTACAGCTTCCGACCAAGTTTTTTCTTCTCGGTTATAAAATTCTATGGCGAGTTCTTTTACGTTTAACATTAAAGCTTTTGTATTATTAATTCTTTAGATTCTTGTTCTAAAGAATTATAGTCATCATAATGAAAGTGGTGTCCAATAGGAACGTTATCTTGAGCAAGGGTAAGTAATTGCATAGCCAATGAAATTAAGCCTGCTTTATTTGCAGATATTATTATTGTTTCATTTAAAATGGTTGTTTTTATTTCAAAACCGTCTTCCCATTCATATTTTAATCCTTGATCTATATTATAATCGGGAATATTTAAAATTACTTCCATTTAGTTGATAACTTTTTTACTTTACTAAGGTAATATTTTCTGATGGAATTGCATCTAGTCCTTTAAAGCGTAACAGAATTTGTGCAGTGGTAATTACATCTTTCTGACAGTAGGCTACAATGCGTTGTAAATCCTTTTCTTGGTAGTACACATCTTTCACCATACTTCCATCAATATCGTCTTTTGGGGTAGGGATATTGAAAATAGCGGCCAATAAATTTAAAGATGTGTAGTTTTTGTAATCACCAAATTTCCATAATTCCATGGTATCGAGGTGATTAATTTCCCAAGGTTTTTTACCTGCAATTTCCAATTGATGAGGAATTGGAATACTATTCACTAACATTCTACGACATAAATACGGAAAGTCAAATTCTTTACCGTTGTGTGCGCATAAAATCAAGTCTTTTGGTTGCTTTGAAAGCAATGCATTAAATTGAGTTAATACCTCTGTTTCGTTATCGCCAAAATAAGAGTTTACTCTAAAATGCAGTATGCCTTTGTGCGTATGAAATAAACCTACGCTAATGCAGATAATTTTTCCAAATTCGGCCCAAATGCCAGCTCTTTCGTAAAAATCGGCAGGTGTTTTATCGTCTTTTCGAAGAAATTGAGTTTTGCTATCCCACAAGGATTGCATTTGTAATGGCATCTGTTCAAAATATTCATATAAAGGAATAGTTTCGATGTCGATGACAAAAACCTTATTTAAGTTAACGTCTTTAAGCATAAGCGTCAATGTTTAGATGTAAATTTAAATAGGGAAATTGAAGATAGAGAAAATAGTTGAGTTTATATAATTCGTCATTCCAATGAATCCCGATAGCTATCGGGAGGGAATCGTAATGCGATTTATAGCTTTGTGCTTTACGATTCCCGTTTTCACGGGAATGACTAGCTGGGGGCATAAAAAAATCCTTCCCAATTTCTTGGAAAGGATTTAATCTAATTCTTTTATTTTCTTAAGAAGTATAGCCCAGAATTTTTAACACCTGTTTACTGTTTTGCTCTTCTCCAAAAACTTCAAAATTGAATGTTTCATCTCTATTTCTGCGAATAATCACATGTTTAGGACTTGGCAATAAACAGTGATGAATACCACCGTAACCACTTAAAACTTCCTGATAAGCACCTGTATTAAAGAAACCAAGGTATTGTACTTTACGCGTTTTCGGCATAAATACACTATTCATGTGCGCTTCTTGGTTGTAATAATCCTGACCATCGCAGGTAATACCACCTAAGTTTACACGTTCGTATTCGGCATCCCAGTTATTAATTGGCAATAGGATATATTTTTGGTTCAATGCCCAAACATCTGGTAAGTTAGTGATGAATGAACCATCTAACATTAACCACTTTTCACGATCGTTTTGTTGTTTACGACCTAATACTTTATATAAAATACCTGAAGCTTCTGCAACGGTGTATTTTCCAAATTCAGTAATAATATCTGGTTCAACCACATCGTGCTCTGCACAAATTTCTTTAATCCGTTTTACGATTTCATTTACCATGTATTCGTAATCGAAATCAAATACCAAACTATCTTTAAATGGCATTCCCCCACCAATATCAAGTGTATCTAACTCCGGATTAATTTTTTTGAACTTGCAATACAACGTCACGTATTTTTCTAATTCGTTCCAATAATAAGGAGAATCAGTAATACCAGAGTTGATGAAGAAGTGTAATAATTTAACTCTGAAGTTTGGATTAGCAGAGATTTTATTGTTGTAAAAATCAATTACATCTTCCATACGCACCCCTAAACGCGAGGTATAGAATTGTGAATCTGGTTGTTCCTCAGCAGCAATACGGATCCCTAAGTTACAAGGCGTATCCATCTCTACTTCATCATCATACAGATTAAATTCTTCTTTATTATCTAAAACAGGGATAATGTTTTTATACCCATCGTGCAACATATCAATAATATATTGCTTGTATTGATAGGTTTTAAACCCATTACAAATTACAGTAATGTCTTTCGTTAATGCCCCTTTTTTCTCCAACGCCTCAATCATTGGCATATCAAATGCCGAAGAAGTTTCTAAGTGGATTCCATTTTTTAAGGCTTCCTCTACAATATGTCTAAAGTGAGAGCTTTTAGTGCAGTAGCAATATTTATAATCGCCACGGTAATTATTTTTGACGATAGCCTGTTGAAACAACAATTTAGCCTGTTGTATCTTCTTGCTAATCATTGGTAAATAAGTGAAACGCAATGGCGTACCATAGGTTTCTATCATTTCCATTAAATTTAGATCCTGAAAATATAATTCATCGTCTATAACGCTGTAACCTTCTTGTGGAAAGCCAACACTTAGATCAAGAAATTCGGAGTAACTCTGCATTTATTCAAATAATTTTTGCAAAAATGTAATTTTAAATCGAGAAATAATGTAGTAGTTTAAAATTATATGGCATAATACCTAAAAGTTTGACGAAAAGGATATAATTGGTTCATAACGTTTGAAAAGCAGAAACTGTTTTTCTTCGTAAAGTTCAGCCCTGCTGTCTGTTTTACTCGCTGCGCTTCGTGCTCACTACCATCAGGTTTAATTAGCAATAATAGTGGTGCTATTTGGGGTTTGCATTGTGCAGAAAAAATAAATTCCTTCGACAAGCTCAGGATGACAATTGACGAACTAATTAATTAACCTTTTCTTAGGTATTTAGTTAAAATGACAATGGTTTGCCCTTCTACTTTACCTTCAATCTGTTCAATGTTATCGTGTACCAAACGAATGTTCTTTACAACAGTACCTAATTTTGCACTAATGGTAGAGCCTTTAACATCTAATGTTTTAATTAAAACAACCGTATCGCCTTCAAGTAAACGTGTACCATTACTATCTTGATGAAACTCTACCGTTCCATCTTGCTCATGGTCGCCAGTTTTTTTAGCCCATTCCAAAGTTTCCTCATCAAGGTATAAAATATCCAAACTATCAGCTGCCCAACCTTCGTTTCTTAATCTGCTCAACATTCTCCAAGCCACCACTTGTACTGGTGCAAACTCCGACCACATGGTTTCGGTTAATATTCGCCAATGCTCAGGATTAATTTGCTCTGTTTTTTCAATTTGGTCTAAACAAGTTTTACAAATTACAATGCTATTATCTGCATTGGCATTACTTGTTGGTGGAACTTCGTAAATGGATAAATTAGAATCAGCTGTGCATAATTCACATTGATGAGTAGAGCGTGTTAATAATTGTGCTAGTAAAGACATTGAATTTAGATTTTCTGCGAAAATACTAAATTAATTTAAGGAAGTTTGGAGAGTAGGAGCTATTGCAATTTTAGCACTACCCCATAGGTTTTATCTTTAATTTCTGTTTCAGATAGAATTTCGAACTTATAAGTAACGTTATCAGCTTTCACTGTGATCAAACTGCCATTAATTTTATACGTACCTCGCCACCAAATATCTCCACCAGGCAATATCTCAGCAACACCTCCTAGTTTTAAAGTGAGGTGCCAACTTGAATCATAAGGGAAACCAGAATCTCCATGATCTACCTGCAAAAATACTTTTTCTTGGTCAACCACAAGTTGATCTTTCTTGCAACTGCTTAAAAAGAAAATAGAAATGATAAAAAGAGCAATAAATGTTCTGGTGGCTGTTAGTTTCTGGTTCATTTTTAATAAGTTTAGGTTCGCTAGACTATACGTTTACTTCTTCAAAAACGCTACACTATTTTTTGATAATTACTAAAATATTGAAACTAAATTACTTAACTGGTAAATGTATTTCTGCTAACATACACCTTGCGCTGCCTCCACCATTTTTTTCTATGGTGTATAAAGGGGCGTAAATCAGCTTACAATGTTTTTCTAATGCAGTTACTTGTTCTTTTTTTAAAGATAAATATGCTTGTTCTGACATCACCAATAAGCTTTCCTTATTTTTATTTTGAACTTGAAGCATATTGCCAGCAAAGTGATTCATCTGATCAAAGCTAATTTCTACGATTTCTTTACCTGTATTGCTTAAACTTTGTCTTACGTTTTCTTTTTCCTCTTGATTAGGAATTGAATCCAAACAGATGACTGCAAACGTATCGCCAATACACATCATCACATTGGTATGGTAAATAGGGAAATTCGTTGAATCTACCGCCTTGAAGAGTATTGATTTATAACCGGAATTTGCACAAAAGTCATCAATTATTGTTTGGTTTGTTCTAACAGATAAACAAGCATAAGCTAATTTATTGCTACGATCCAGTACCAAACTTCCAGTACCCTCTAAATAAATTTCCTCAAATTCAAAAAAACTCAGATCGATTATTATCCTAACTGAAAACTTCTTTTCTAAAATTTTGATAATGTCATCACGCCTCTCTAATCGGCGATTTTCAGAAAACATAGGATATAGATAAATCGAACCATCTTCATGAAAAGAAACCCAATTGTTTGGGAAAATAGAATCGGGAGTTTCTGGTGTTAAGGTATCATTAATTACAGTGACATCCACTCCGTTTGACGTTAATAGCGCTACAAAACCATCAAACTCTTTTAGGGCTTGCTGTTGTACATCATCTGCTGTAGATGCTTGCTGAAACTTATTATTGACCGCCGTTTGTGCGTTGAATTTAAAATCAACCGGACGGATCATTAAAATATGGTTAGTTGTTTGCATACTTGTAGTTCAATTGTTCAATCGCTCATTTGTTCACTAGTTCATTGGTTCAGTTGTTCATTGGTTCAAAAAGTTCATTAAGTCAATTGCTTATTAATACGCCCAACCCAATGAACTAAGTTAATTGTTCAATCGCTCATTTGTTCACTAGTTCATTGGTTCAATTGTTCATTAGGCTAATTGCTTATTAATACACCCAGCCCAATGAACTAATGACTAATGGCTAATGAACTAAATCATCCCTCAAAATCGGTAAACTCATACAATGAAATCCCCCACGGGCTCTAGATAATTCTGCCGAAGGCATTAAAATTAGCGTATCTGTTATTTCATCTGCTGTTGTTTTTCCGCTTTCTAGGTCCTTAATCAACTCTTTAACATTAATGACGTTAAATCCATTGTTTTTAAAAGCTTCAACCGTTTTATCGTTACGATCATAACCCAACACAACCCCTTCTTTAATCGCTAATAAATTACACGAATCCGTCCATTGCTCACGAGCATCGTAAGGAAATACCCCACTACCGCTATAAATAAATTTAGTGGGTGCGGTGCTTTTCAAGTCGTTCTTACTAATGTCTTCAAAAAGCTCTTCCATGCTCTTGTAATGTTTTGGAGCACTTTTATCTTTATAAAACTGAATAATTTCAGTCTGTTCTTTTGGTTCTGGTTGCACTAAGAAGTCAATCGGATTTTGTTGTTTGTTTTCCTCAACGCTAGCAATAGAATGCAATAACACCCAGGTATCCCTTTTCACTTGCGTAAATACCGTATCCAAATGCATGAAATCTCGTTTATTCGGAATACGTACCACAGTAACTTTTTCTACCACATTGTTATCGAACAATAATTTCATTGCTTCATTTGCACCATAGGGCGAAGTACGTTCGCTACAACCAATCAATACATGGTTTTTGCTAATCATCATCACGTCGCCACCCTCTAAGGTCGTTCTGTTTTCTAATTCTTCTCCCGGACGTAAAAAGTGATGTTCACCATCTGGGATTTCTAAAATGTTATCTCTATAATCTTCGAATAAGCTATGATTAAAGAAAATGTAACGCATCAATAAACTTTCGCGTACTCTTGCTTTTTTAGCTGGCTTATTTAATAAAATGAAATTGTTGATGGTGGTACCCACATCTCTCGTAAAAATCAAATTCGGAATGGGAGAGAATATCATTCTTCCATCTGGTAAAGAGCCCGAAATCAGTGTTTTCGCTAATTCTTTCGGATCCGTATCAATTAATTGAAGTTGTAATTTATAGCTACAGCCCTCTATTGCACAAACAGAAGCTGCCAATTTCTTTCTAATGGAAGTATCTGCTAGAATTTCGCCTAGCAATTGTTGTAGTTCAATCACATGGGTAGAGGCATGGAAATCTTTGCTATCTGGTTTAAAGAAGCTTCGGTCTGCTTTTTCTGAATCAATATCCGCCAGTTTACCCTTTATCTTAGTTGGATCTAAGAAATACATCAACAATTTAACGTAATAATCATATTCATCTTTGCGGATGGTATCCAAATGCACAATATCTTCAAAAAGCCAATCCTGTGCTTTAGAAGGCACTACTTTACCTATTCCACTATCAGGACTATGGATCAGCAATTTACGTAACCTGCCGATTTCGGAATTTACATTCACTTTAAAATTTTCGTTCTGTCCGCTCATATATTGGTTTGTCGTTATGCAAAGCTATTAGATTTTTTGAGAGTCCGAAAGTCGGAAAGACCGAAAGTTGAGGTAACTTATCTTTCATCGGACTTCCTGACTCTTTTGACTTCCCGACTTCTTTGCCTATTTTTGAACCATGAATTTTATCATTACCGAAACACTTAACGCAATTAAGCAAATTTACAACGAAGAAATTGCAGAGAGTGTCATCAATATACAAGAAACCCGTAAAGAATTTGAAGGTCAGATTACCATCGTAGTGTTTCCGATTGTACGTTTTTCAAAGAAATCTCCAGAAGAAACTGCAACTGCCATTGGCGAATATTTAGTGCAAAATGTTGAACAAGTCACCGCTTTTAATGTGGTTAAAGGCTTTTTAAACCTCAGCATTGCGGATAGTTATTGGCTAAACTTATTCAATAACGAGCTATTGAGCGATGATTTTGCGAAGGTAAAACCAAACGGACAAAAGGTAATGGTCGAATACTCTTCGCCAAATACCAACAAACCCTTACACTTAGGCCATGTGCGTAATAATTTATTGGGCTATGCAGTGGCCGAATTGTTAAAAGCCGATGGCTACGAAGTGTTTAAAGTGAATTTGGTAAACGATAGAGGAATTCACATTTGTAAATCGATGTTGGCTTGGGAGAAATGGGGCAACGGAGAAACACCAGAAAGTTCAGGTCTAAAAGGCGATCATTTGGTAGGGAAATACTATGTGATTTTTGACAAAGAATATAAAAAAGAAATAGAAGCCCTTGTTGCAGCAGGTCAGACTGAAGACGAAGCCAAGAAAAATGCACCTTTAATTAAAGCAGCACAGCAGATGTTATTGGCGTGGGAAGCAGGCGATGAGCATGTAATTTCCCTTTGGAAAAAGATGAATGGCTGGGTGTACGATGGTTTTGCAGTAAGTTATAAAAACTTAGGTGTAGACTTTGATAAATACTATTACGAAAGTAATACCTACCTTTTAGGAAAAGACACGGTTGATGAAGGTTTGGAAAAAGAAGTTTTCTTTAAAAAGGAAGACGGTTCAGTATGGATTGATTTAACTGCAGAAGGATTAGATCAGAAATTGGTATTACGTGCCGATGGTACTTCGGTGTACATTACCCAAGATTTAGGAACTGCACAAATGAAGTACGACGATTACCACATGGATCAATCTATTTATGTGGTGGGTAACGAACAAGATTACCATTTCAAAGTGTTGTTTCTAATTTTAGAGAAATTAGGCAAAAGCTGGGCAAAAGGATTACACCATTTATCGTACGGCATGGTAGATTTACCTAGCGGGAAAATGAAAAGTAGGGAAGGAACCGTAGTGGATGCAGATGATTTAGTAGCTGAAATGATTGAAACAGCCAAACAAAAAACAGAAGCATTAGGTAAAATAAACGATTTCTCTGACGCAGAAAAAGAGGAATTATATTACAACATTGGTTTAGGTGCTTTAAAATACTTCTTACTCAAAGTAGAGCCTAAAAAACGTTTACTGTTCGACCCATCAGAATCTATAGATTTTCAAGGTCATACAGGACCGTTTATTCAGTATACCCATGCTCGTATTAAATCACTGTTAAGTAAAGCAAATTACACCTTGATAGCTGGTGAGAAACTAGTCCATGTGCCATTAGCTGCTACAGAACTAGATATGATTATGCTTTTGGCTAAATACCCAGAAGAAATTGCCAATGCAGCAAAAGCATACAGTCCAGCGTTTTTAGCGAATTACTTATACGAAGTGGCTAAATTGTTCAATAAGTTTTACCACGAAGTACCACCTATCGTAAAAGAAGAAAATACAACCTTAAAACAACACCGTTTAAACATTTGCAAGCTGACAGCAGATGTATTAAAAAGCGGGACAAAGATTTTAGGTATTAATGTGCCGGAACGCATGTAACCAGATGGTTGGTTAGTTTGTTGGTTTTTTAGTTTTTTGGGTTCATTAGTTCATTAGTATCATTTGTTCAATTGGCAATATGCTGTGCGTTCTGTCAGGCCTAAGCACTAATTTTCAGCTACTAAAATCGCCCTTGGCTGGTGCGGGATGTATCAATTTGCTATACCTAGAATCTTTAATAGCATCAGGCGCAGGCGTGGCTTTATTTATAAGCTTATATGGTCTTAATGGTATAAATGAGCTTCGCTTTGCTACGGTATTTTGGTTACTTTTTTCAGCTACTGGAAAAAAGTTACACCCCGTAGGGAAGAATTTAATCTAGTTTTTAAATAGGATATCGAAAACATATGTAGTCAAATAACTGTTGATAATAGAACCTTTAATACAGTTATAGATGTTACTCAAGGCTATACTCATTAATTTGATCCTATTAGGTGTGTATTGCACCCTGATTACCACTGGTGCTGCTGCAGCCGATAGAGGCTTTAGTATTGCTATTGGTGGGGGTGTATGCATAGCTATTCATGTGGGAATAAACATCATTGCTGGTCTGATATTTCTGATAATGGGCAAAGGCGAGGTTGCTAAAGCCATGTTAATCTCTGGGGCTATACTTGCTCCAGTTGGCTTCATTAGCTGGTTAATCCTACTCAGCATCTTTGGGTAAGGGCTTAAATCTAAAAAAGATAATAATTCATTAGGATCATTGGTTCATTCGTTCATTTGGAAACACTATTTTTGTCATCCTGAATGAAATGAAGGATCTAATAACATACATACAAAAAGAAGATTCTATCGGTTGGTGTCTCACCAACCGAAAAAAACATTATGGAAGATGACTGGTATAGGCGGTTCGTCCTTCCCAACTTGATTGGGAATCGTAATGCAATAAGCTTTAAGATTCCCAATTTGTGGGAAAGACGACAGTTCTTTTTCTATCGATTGGTGTCTCAACAACAGAAAATTAGATAGATTCTTCGCTGCGCTCTGAATGACAAAAAATGCTCTGATCCGATAGCTATCGGATGACAAAAATTACGCTCTGAATGACAAACTATATTCAAGAACTCATTTTACTTTGCTTAGCTGCCTTTGCAGCAGGTTTTATCGATGCCATTGTTGGCGGTGGTGGTTTATTGCAAACCCCAGCTACCTTACTCATTTTACCACATTATCCGGTAGCCAGTATTTTCGGGACCGTTAAAATTCCATCGTTGGCTGGCACAAGTGTAGCTGCCTATAAATATTCCAGACAAGTAAAGTTCAAATATAACGTGTTAATTGCTTGCGTGATTGCAGCATTCTGTGCGGCATTGTTAGGGGCGTATTCGGTCAGCATGATTAACAATGCAGTCATTAAGCCTGTTATCTTAGTCGTATTGATTTTAGTAGCGATATATACCTATTTCAATAAACAATTTGGCATCCATCAGCACAAAGCACATTCTGTACAAAAACAAGTGTTATTGGCAGGTTTTTTCGGATTAATTATTGGCTTTTACGATGGTTTAATTGGTCCAGGAACGGGCTCTTTCTTGATTTTGGTATTTATTGCAGTCTTAGGTTTTGATTTTGTTGGTGCAAGTGCACATGCTAAAATTGTAAACATGGCTACTAATTTAGCGGCGCTAATTTACTTTAGCTCAACAGGACATGTATTGTATCAATATGCCATTCCAATGGCGCTATTCAATATATTAGGCTCATTTTTTGGCGCAAAATTAGCCCTGCTCAAAGGCAATAAATTTATCCGTATTTTCTTTTTAATCGTTGTTTTTGGAACAATTCTACGGTTTGCTTACGATGTTTTACTGAAATAGAAAATCATCGCCTACCACCAGTATCTTACTTCTTATCAATAGTGCCAGATTTTGTACTTACAGGCGCAAGTTTTCTAAATTTCGCAAAGGTTAATGGGCTTTTGGTTGGTCTTTCATCACCCAATAACACACCCCATTGTTTAAACGATTCACTACGATCGAAAATGATTTTTAACACCGCAATAATTGGCATGGAAAGGAACATGCCGGATACCCCAGCAATACTTCCCCCAATAAATACTCCGAGAATAGAAACCAGCGCATTAATTTTAATTTTTGACCCTACAATGCGAGGCATCAGAATGTTATTATCTAAAAACTGAACAACTGCAATCACCCCAAGGACGGTGACCACTGGCCACAATTCGGTAGAAGAAGTTAGGGTTAACAGTACGCCAATTACGTTTCCTATTAACGCACCGATGTACGGGATTAAATTTAAAATAGCGAAAATCACCCCAATCAACAATGCATGTTTAATGCCAATTAACAGCAATATTCCCCCTAAAAGGACGGTCATGTACGAGATTTGGATCAACAAACCAACGAGGTAGCTTTTAATAATCGACTCCGTTTCATACACAGCGTCTTTCACTTTAGCATGATCATCTGTTTTAAACCACAAGAACACAAAACGCAATAAAATATCTTTGTAAAATAAAATCAAGTAAATGTAAATCGGCAACAAGCCCAGAAAAACAAATACACCACTTAATGTTACAAAAGCCCCACCAGCCGCAGTACCCGCCATACCCATCATGTCATCACTTTTTTCTTTAATGAAATTTTCTTGCTTCGTCACACTCATCTTCGTAAAACTGCTAATCCATTCCTTTAAACTTTGTAAATGCTTAGCTACGTTTTGTTTAATCTGAGGGAAATCATCCACTAGAATACCTACCTGTGCCGATAAAAACCACACAATTCCCGCAATAAAGAGCAGGACCAATAAAATGGGCAAAATGATCGAGAGTGATTCAGGTACATTACGTTTGCGTAAAAAACGATAAATAGGCAACAACATAATGCTGACGAAAAATGCCATAATTACGGGCATAAAAATGTCTCGTCCAACCACTAAAATGACTACAACAAGCGAAATGCCTAATAATTCTATGGACCGTTTTACGGTAAGTGGAAATTGATTCATTAATGGTTTGTTAGTTTTCAGGTGTTAAACACTAAGATAGGGAATTTGTTTGGGTGTGAGGAAGAAAGAAAATAACGATTGAGCTCAAATTCTTTCTCTTTTCTCCCACATTCCTCCTAGTCTTCTCCTACATTCCTCCTACAAAATGCCGTTTGAGAAGAATAAACCTAGGAGAAACCTCGAACAACACTAGGAGAACTTCACTTTTATACTGACATATTCGGACATTCACAGACATTTTCGGACATTAAAACGGTTGGCAGAGGAGACACGAGTAATTTGACCTAGCGCTAATAAAAATATACTTATTTTTGTGCTTCACTGACAAAGAAATGTATACAACAGATACCATTATTGCTTTATCTACACCTCCAGGCAGCGGCGCCATTGGCGTAATTCGTTTATCAGGACCAGATGCCATCAATCTAACCAATCAGGTTTTTGCAGGGAAAGATTTAACGAAACAAGCTTCACATACCTTACATTTCGGATTAATTAAAGATGAAGAACTCATCGTAGACGAAGTGGTGGCAGGTTTGTATGTAGCACCGAAATCGTACACGAAAGAAAATGTAGTAGAAATTTCATGTCATGGTTCCAATTACATTATTCAGCAGATTTTAAATCTATTGATTAAAAAAGGAGCTAGAGCCGCCAAACCAGGCGAGTTTACCTTAAGGGCGTTTTTAAATGGGGCGTTCGATTTAAGTCAGGCAGAAGCCGTGGCAGATTTAATTGCATCCGATAGTAAAGCTTCCCACGATGTGGCCTTACAACAAATGCGTGGCGGTTTTTCGAGCGAATTAAAAGATTTGCGGGAGCAGTTAATTCATTTTGCATCCATGATTGAATTAGAACTCGATTTTGCGGAAGAAGATGTAGAGTTCGCCAATCGTGAACAGCTCAGAGCCTTAATTTTAAAAATCAATAATGTGTTGTACCGTTTAATCTCTTCTTTCGAGATGGGCAATGTGTTAAAAAATGGTGTTCCAATTGTGATTGCTGGTAAACCGAATGTTGGGAAATCAACCTTGTTAAATGCCTTATTAAACGAAGAAAGAGCGATCGTATCCGATATTGCAGGCACTACACGTGATACCATAGAAGACGAACTCAACATTAATGGAGTCATTTTCCGATTTATAGATACGGCAGGTATTCGCGATACCGCAGATATTATTGAAGCAAAAGGGGTAGAGCGTACCTTAGAGCGAATGAAGCAAGCGAAACTGATTCTATATATGGTCGATGCCTTACAAACGCCAACGGAACTAGAAGAACAATTAGCTGATTTAAAGAAAATTGATATTCCGTATTTAGCCATTGTAAATAAAGCAGATTTATTTACCGATCAACAAAAGGCAGCTTTTGCCAAACAAGAAGTCTTGTTTTTATCTGCCAAAGACGGGATAGGAGTAGAAGAATTGAAGACAGCACTGTTAGAAAAAGTAAACTTACATCACATCAATACAAGTGAAACGTTAGTGAGTAATATTCGCCATGTAGAGGCTTTAAAGAATACGGAGAAAGCTTTGCATAATGTGTTGAACAATATCGATAATCCTGTAACTTCCGATTTCTTAGCGATGGATATTAAACAGGCGCTCCATTATTTAGGAGAGATTACGGGAACGGTTACTACAGATGATTTACTGGAGAATATATTTAGTAAGTTTTGCATCGGCAAGTAGTTTAAGTAAACATATTTAATGTATTGTTTTTCAGTTAGTTATAAAATTAAATTTACTCTATTTCTAGAGTGTGTTAATTTTCAACTAGTTGATTTATAATTGTTTACGAAAATATCCAAACTTCTTGACGGAAATTTTAAAAAACATTGTCCCTCATCTGTCCTCCAGAAGATTTCTTTTCTAATCATAAAAAATTCAATAAAATAATGTCCCTGCATGAGCCTATTTTGGCTTAATTGTACTTATTTGTTCCTTTTTAAGGTAGGCGACTAACGATGATGGAGGTCTCTTTTTGGTTAATTCATTGAGTTTGGGATTCGATAATTAGCTTGCCGAGAAAATTAATTATATGAGTTCGAATTTTACAGTCCAGAGGGTGTGTGAGCATTGCAACGGAGTCTTTAATGCAAAGACAACAGTAACACGCTTTTGTAGCAGATTATGCAATAGAAGGAGTAATAAGCTTAAACAGCGGAATAATCTGATGGTAGATGTAGACCTGCAGGTGGTCAGTATTCTAGAAAGACCGATCAAGCAATTGCAGGCAAGGGACTTTTTGAGCGTGGGGCAAACAGCTAAGCTCTTAGGTACTTCAGAAACGATGGTCTACAATATGATCAACGGAGGAAGATTATGGGCTGTCAACCTATCAAAACGAAAAACCATAATCCAACGGAAGGAAATTGATAGGCTATTTGAAGATGTTAGGCCAAAGGTGGCCAAGGTTGAGGAATTCCCACGCTTTAGAATAAAGGACTGCTACCACATGGCCGAGGCTCAAGCAAGGTTTGATATTTCTGAAGCAGGCCTGTATAACCTGATAAGGCGGCACAAAATAGACAAGTATAAAAGGGGATGGTTCACCTATGTGTTAAAATTAGATCTTGACAGGATTTTCATGCCTAATCTGTACACATGTCAAAAGTAACTATACGTACCAGGCCAATATCGAAAGGGAGGCATTCGATTTACCTAGATCATTATCCGTCAATACGCCATCTAATTACTGGGAAATTATATAGAAAGGAATACCTGAAACTTTACACCTATGATAAGCCTTTAATTCAGGTGCATAGATGGCACAACAAAGAAACCCTAAATTTAGTCGAGTTTATAAGAGCAAGCCGCCAAATTGAAATTCAGAACCGAAGATTTGGGTATTTATCTGATTCTGAGAGGAACTCTGATTTTATAAAATTCTTTAAGACCCACACCATTCGAAAACAGAAGTCTAGTTCAGATAACAATGCAATGGCTCTTCGTTATTTCATTGCATTTGCAGGAGAACAACTCCGCTATCCTGATCTAAATGATTTTCTGTGTGAAGACTATAAGGAATATCTCCTAAGTGGTCCTGGAATTAGCAGGACTGGAAAAGCTATTTCAAAAAATACGGCCATGATCTATTACAATAAGTTACGTACGGTGCTGAAGACTGTTTATAAGATGGGGCTTATATCTTACGATCTGCATGCAATGCTATCACCGATACCTGCGAAGGAAACAAATAGGGAAAGATTAACCTTACAGGAATTTCAATTACTGGTAGATTTACCGGTAAAATCTGAGATGATCAAAAGGTCTTGTATCTTTTCCGGCATTACCGGCCTGCGGTTTGGAGATGTCCAATCTTTGATATGGTCTGAAGTCAGAGGAATACAAGGGGAATACTCGCTTCATTTCGTTCAGAAAAAGACTGATTGTGCCGAAGTACTCCCAATTTCTGATCAGGCACATGAGATTTTAGGGAAACGGAAAGGCTCTGGCGAGAGGGTTTTTCCGGACCTCAAGTATTCCCAATTGAAGACTTTCTTTTTTAATTGGCTCCAAAAGGCAAATATTGTAAAGAACATCACCTTCCATAGTTTTAGGCATACTTACGCTACTCTACAACTTGAAGCTGGAACTGACCTTTATACTGTGTCTAAGCTTCTCGGGCACAGATCTATCAAGACTACTGAGGTTTATGCAAAGATTGTTGATGGGATGAAACGCAAGGCTTCCAGGAAAATTATACTTAGGCTTGAGCCTTCAGTTTGTTAATAGAACATGTCATCAAAAACACAAACAATCTTGTGAGTTAGTTGTCTCGTCCTAGATTTACTTGTCGTTCTGACTTATTATTGCTTTGCTAATTAATTTGGTAGCTTAGCTTTAATTAATGCTCATCAAATGGAAATCAATCTACCTTCTGTAGTTTTCGAAGAAACTTTCAAGGCAAACAAAATCATAAAGGTACTCACGCGACCAGAGAAAATCGAGGCAGAGGTAAGTATGCTTAAGGGTGCGGTAGCTGGAACCTGTGTTTTCAGGTATAGGGGCCATGATGTTGTAGCATTGCCGTTAAGAAACACGAGCCTTGTGAGGAAATATGACTATGTACTTTTAAAAGACGCAGGTGCAATGGTTGATGAAAAGCAATTTTCTGGCTATACTTGGATCAAACACCCTTTGTTAAAAGAAAGTTATTTGGAAAGGCATAGTCCAGAATATGTTGCTAAATCATGGAATGATGGCTTTATCTACAAAAAGGATATTGATGGGAATCCGGGATTGAGAACTCCTCAAATTGGAGCATTGCATGCATTGGAAGCGCATTGGTGCGTTTCTGAAAGGGAAGCTGTTGTGGTTCTGCCCACTGGGACAGGAAAAACCGAGACGATGTTGTCTAGTATGGTTTCCAATAAGATTAAAAAGTTACTTGTAATTGTTCCAGGAGATGCATTGAGGGGACAGCTTTCCGGTAAATTCTCAAATTTGGGAATCCTGCCGAAGTTTGGAATCGTTACTGAGGAATGCGAAAATCCAATTGTGGGCATCATGAAACATGGATTTACTGCGGACGCAGATATCGACGAGTATTTCAAAAAGGTAAATGTTGTGGTGGCAACAATGCACGTAATGGCAGCTTGTAAACCTGAAATCAGGTTCCATATTGGTCAGCAAGTTACCCATCTTTTTATAGACGAGGCGCATCATACCCCAGCTGAAACCTGGAAAAAGTTCAAAGAGCAATTGAGCCATTGTCGAATTGTACAGTTTACCGCAACCCCTTTTAGAAATGACGGCAAGAGACTGGACGGGAAGATCGTATTCAATTTTCCACTGCGATTGGCGCAGGAACAAGGGTATTTTAAGCCTATTAAGTTCTTGCCCATATCCGAATACGACCGCAACTTGGCAGACGAAAAAATTGCAGAGCTTGCTGTGGCGACGCTAATGGAAGACCTTAATGATGGTTTCGATCATATTCTGATGGTAAGAGTAAACTCTATCGAAAGGGCAGAAGACATTATGAAATACTATGAAAAATATCCAAAACTGGAACCTGTTCTTGTACATTCACAGATCAAGCCAGAAAGCAAACTAAAGGAACTTGTTGGTGCGGTAATTGCGAAAAAGCATCGAATTGTAATCTGTGTGGATATGTTGGGAGAGGGATTTGATTTGCCAGAGCTGAAAATTGCTGCCTTCCATGATACCAAAAAGAGTTTAGCCATCACCTTGCAGTTGGCTGGACGTTTTACAAGGGTAAGGAGCGACCTTGGAGATGCCAAATTTATTGCAAATGTTGCCGAGCCCGAAGTTACAGAAGATTTAGAGAACCTTTATTTTAGGGATTCGGACTGGAATCAACTTCTACCTGATTTGGCATTCAATATGAATCTTGAACAAGAAGATTTTAGAGCATTTCTAGAGGGATTTAAGGGTTTTCCAGATAAATTTCCGATCCAAGCGATAAGACACCCATTAAGTACAATTATCTACAAGGCCAAAGGAAAAACTTGGAAGCCTGCTCTGTATAAGAAGGGGTTGAACAAGGAAGAAACCTATGAGCATCTCTACAGCGATTATAATCAACCTGAAGAAATACTGTTAATTATCGTGGGTTTTAAATCCTATGTAAAATGGGCAAAGGTGGAAGATTTTACGAGTGTTAATTTTGATGTAATCATTGCTCACTTTGATACGGAATCGCAACTGCTTTTCATCCATGCATCCAATACAAATTCATATTATGAAAAGCTTGCACAGGCCATACTACCTGATTCAACACTTTTAAAGGGTGAAGATATGTTTCGAGTATTTTCTGGAGTTAATAGGCTTAGACTGCATAATCTTGGTCTAAGGGAGCCGATGGGACGTGCGAGAAACTATATTATGAGGGTGGGGAGCGATATCGGAACGACCTTAAAACAAGCCGACATAAAAAATGCAACCAAATCCAATATTTTTGGCGCTGGGTTTGTCAATGGGCAACGTTACAATATTGGTTGTAGTGCAAATGGCAGAATTTGGTCGATGAGGAGCAATCATATTCCTGTATGGATAAAATGGTGCAAGAAAGTCGCAATGAAGGTGACGGATGAGGGCATTGATCCAAGTGAGGTTTTAAGGGGGACATTAATTCCGGTAGAAAGATTGACCTTTCCAGATAGCGTGGTCTTTAGTATTGAGTGGCCTGATTTTATCTATAGGGAACTGATTGGTTCCGCTGAAATCCGATTTGCAAACAATGAGAGCTATCCGCTTTGTGATTGTGACTTAGTTATGGTTTCCAGTTCTACACAACAACTTCTATTCAATCTGGAGACACCAGGAGGAAACCATCTGATTAAGCTAGTGCTGTATGCTGATGGAGAGGTGTTAAAATATAGATTCGAATGTGCTAATAGTATTAAGATCGATGGCGCTGATGAAAGTAGCTTTTCGGAATTCCTACATCGGCATCCACCTTTGGTTTATTTTACCGATGGTTCTTTCATGGAGGGAAACCTTTATACAGAAATCTTGCAGGTAAATCCAAGGTTTTTAATGGACAATATCACGGCATTAGATTGGTCAAAAACAGATATCAGAAAGGAATCCCAGACCTACTTAAAAGAACGTTCAAGTATACAGTTCGCAATAATCGAGATGCTAAAGTCGGAAGCCAAATATGAAGTGATCATCGATGACGATGATAAAGGAGAAGTTGCCGATATTGTCGCATTTTCCATCGATAAGGCTAATAGGGTATTGAACGTTGATCTCTTTCATTGTAAATTTTCAATTGATGGAAAATCTGGAAGCAGGATCGACAATTTTTATGCAGTATGTAGCCAAGCTCAAAAAAGCATCAAATGGATGGAGAATACTGATCTTATGTTTAGGCAACTTCTGAGAAGGAGCGAAAAAAGAATGAGAACAAAAAAAGTTGATAGGTTTGAACTAGGTGATTTGGATATGTTAGATATACTCAGAAGGAGAGCCAAAAAAGAATTGAAATTGAAAATCTTCATCGTTCAGCCAGGTTTCTCTGTCCGTAAATATGACGAGAAAGGGGATATCTCGAGTTTGCTTGCAGCCTTGGAAAGCTACCTTAAAGAAACTTGGGATGCGCCGTTAAAAGTATACGGAAATATTTTGTAGTTGCTATTGCAACTATTTTATTTTGTTGAAAAAAAACATGAATGCTATGAGGTCGAAGATGTTAAAAGCGATTATATTGGCACAATAAAGATGGACGAGTTGTTAGATTTTATGTTAGCACGGACCAGTTGTTAGATACTATGAATACTTCTTTGTTTGATTGCAATCTTGCGTTCATTTGAAACACAGCAATAAATAGTATTGTTAATTTTATCAATTGTAAAATGATCATTAAAGATGATCTGAAATAATGAACAAAAAAAGAATTCCAGTCATTGACCTTTTTGCGGGACCAGGTGGCCTAGCCGAAGGGTTCAGCAATTTGATAGATAATAATTCAAGAAAATTTGATGTCCGACTATCCATAGAGATGGATCAACACGCTCGTGAGACTCTGAAATTGCGCTCATTTGTGAGACAATTCCCCCATGGTGCACTACCTGATGAGTATTACCACCTTTTAGAGGGAAAAATAAGCACTTCGGATCTGTATCAATTGTATCCCAAGGAGCATGAAGATGCCGATAAAGAAGCATGGCAAGCTACGTTGGGGAAGACAGAAGAAAAAGAGATCGATCACCGTATAATTGAAGGCCTTAAGGGACAAAAAAACTGGGTGCTGATTGGCGGACCACCCTGTCAGGCCTATTCCTTGGTTGGTAGATCACGGGTTGGAGGTATTGATAGTGAAGATCATCGTGTACTGCTCTATAGAGAGTATCTGAGAATAATAGCTGCCCACCAGCCTGCAGTGTTTGTTATGGAAAATGTAAAAGGCCTACTTTCTGCCAAAGTTGGAGGCGAGAAGATATTTGATAATATACTCGCTGATCTCACATCGCCCTCGAGCATTTTCCCAGTCTATGTGTCCAAAGGATACAAGATACATTCACTGGTGAAAGAAGAGATTAGTTCTGATACCGATTACCTGATCAAATCTGAACTCTACGGAGTACCTCAGCGCAGGCATAGGGTAATCCTGTTAGGCATTAGGGAAGATATCCATGCCTCGCCAGGACACCTGTTGGAGAGGGAGATGGTTTCTTTAAAATCTGTTATAGCGGATCTTCCTGCAATCCGTAGCGGTATTTATAGGAAATTTGTTGGTTCGCAGGATGTCATTGTGGATGGTAAGAAGAAAAAACGCAGGTTGTATAATAATATTCAGGATTCATCCGAAAAATGGGAAGACCTTATAAACGGTTTTGCTAATGATCTTTCGGCGCTTCTGCCTGATGACTTCCGTGATGGGATATCTTTTCCCAAGGACAAGGGTAATGAATTCGTAAAGGGTAGAGGGGAAGTGGACGCTTCTTTGTTGCTGCATGATTGGTACTCAGATCCAAAACTAAAAGGCGTGATAAACCATCAATCTAGAGGGCATCTCACCCAAGATCTAAAACGCTATCTTTTTTCAATTTTGTATACCAGGAAGACTGGTAAGTTTCCCAGAATGGATGACTATAGGGCATATGGGGAGGACCTATTGCCTGATCATGAAAACGCAGAAAGTGGTAAGTTCAATGACCGTTTTCGGGTACAGCTTCCCAATCAGCCTGCAACAACGATAACTAGTCACATTTCCAAAGATGGACATTATTTCATACATTATGATCCCGTCCAGTGCCGAAGCCTTAGTGTGAGAGAGGCTGCTAGGATCCAGACCTTCCCAGATAACTATTTTTTCTGTGGGAGCCGGACCCAGCAGTTCCATCAGGTTGGTAACGCAGTACCCCCATATCTGGCGTATCAGATAGCCCAAATAGTGGAAGGGGTAATGGAAGGAATAGAATAAAATGTTAATGCTCTCAAAATGGAAAATAATAACAAGTTGTGCCTTTACGTAAGCTACTACCTGTCCCGCTTCAATAGGGTGGGTTATAACAATCTGGGCTTCGCCCATATGAACGAAGCGCATGCTGAAATAGGCAGGTTGTTAGATGTCAATCCCAACACAGTGAAAAACATGAGAGATGGTTTCGATCCACTCCATGGCTTTAGGCTAGGCTGGTACCAGCTGCCGCCCGCACCGTCGAGAAGACGAGTTATCGAGGCGATGAGAGATCTTGATGAATTCCAGATCAGGACCATTGTCCTTAAAATCCTTCGTAGTCCGAACACAAAATCAGATGATATCCACAATCTACTGGACATCGTAAACGAAAAGCAGATTGGCGCGGAGGATGGGGTCAAGGGAACATTTATCGTTAGGGGTCCAACAGGAAAAAAAGCAGAAGAATATTTCATTTCGCATTATGCCGAACATGGGCTTCCTGTTCTTGGCATTTTGATCGATACCAGAGAATTCGGCACAGGGTACGATTTTCGTATTAAAATAGAGGGAGGCGATCATTATGTAGAGGTCAAAGGTCTTGCAGATATCAGTGGAGGCCTACTTTTTACAGGTAAGGAATGGGAAATGGCTATTCTGCACAGACAGCGTTTCCATCTGGTTGTGGTCTCTAACATTGATGCGCAGCCACTGATTAATATAATCACCGATCCCTACCCCAAACTTGAGGCCAAAGAGCAGATAAGGAAATCCATACAAGTGAACTTTTCTGTTTCTGCCAAAGAAGTGTCCAAGTACATGATCTAATTGTTAATTTTTATCTAATACTTATTTATCTTGAAAGAATTCGCAGCGGAAAATGCCAAACCAAATCCACGTTCGACCATAAATTCCTACAGAAGTTTCGGTTACAACCTCTCTACCGCCATTGCTGATATCATGGATAATTGCATATCTGCCAAGGCATCAAATATCTGGATAGATTATCTCTGGGACGGGAAGGATTCATGGTTGACCATCAGTGACAATGGCACGGGAATGGATCTTAAAGAACTTGTTGTTGCAATGACCCCTGGCAGCAAGGATCCTGACGCCCTTAGGGACGAGAAAGATCTTGGACGGTTCGGTATGGGATTGAAAACAGCGTCGTTCTCCCAGTGCAAGCGCTTGACTGTCTCGACCAAGACTCAAGAGAGTGGGCTACATAACAGATGCTGGGATATAGATTTTATAGATGAGGAATGGACGCTGTACAATTACATTTCTTCTCCAGAGCTCAATAAACGGCTGCTGATAATGGAAAAGGGGACTGTTGTGATCTGGGAAAAGCTCGACCGTATAGTTGGTTTAGCTGAGGCCGATAATGAAGCAGTTAAGCGTGCTTTTTACCATGAAATGAGCTTGGTACGGGACCATATATCATTGGTCTTCCACCGGTTTATCGAACAAGGAAGATTGAAGGTTTTCATCAATGAGCTGGAGGTTCTGCCATGGAACCCTTTTTTGCTAAATTTAAATCCAAGGCCCGAACAGGGAGCTACAGAATCGCTTGCGGGAAAGGTTGAGGTGACCCATTTTATACTTCCCCATATGTCCAGAATTGCCGAACTTGACTATCAGAATACTGGTGGACCGCTAGGCTGGTACCATCAGCAGGGATTCTATGTTTACAGGGCTGATCGCTTGCTGGTAGCAGGAGATTGGTTGGGTCTTGAAAAAAAGCGCGAGTATGCGAAGCTGGCAAGGATCAGTATTGATTTCTCTAACTCGGCCGACTTTGACTGGAACCTAGACATAAAAAAATCTACGGCGACCCCACCTGTAGATATTAGAAGGGATCTGGCAAGGATTGCTAGGCTTGCCTGTATGAAATCTGCGCAGATCTACAACTGGCGGGGGCAGAAGAAGATATCCGCAGACAAACAGGGACAGAACATTCAGCCGCTATGGTACGATGAAATATCACCTGATGGCCACAAGAAATATAGGGTCAACAAAAAACACCCTTTAATAGCATTGGCATTGGGCGGTGATGCAAGTCCAAACAAAATGTTCAGCAAGGCGATCAAGCTGATAGAGGAGAATATCCCTCTTGAACTGATTTTATATAACCAAGAAGATGATCCAGGTAATCATGAACTGGAAAAGCTATCAGTGGCACCTCCGGATGATCTCATTGCTTTGGCAAAACAAATCTATGCGATGGAGGTTAGTCAAGGGTGCACTCCTGAAGAGGCCAGTGGCCAGCTAATGAACAGTATTCCTTTTAATCAGTTTCCACTTATCAAAGAGTATTTAAAATGATAGATTTATTAGAAGTGGCAGCATCTTTGGCCTATAGGTTCATAGATTTTGAAAAGGCCAATGGAAATCCGGAGATTTCTAGGGAGAAGTTGCTGGATATAGTTAAACAGGTATCTGAAATTTCTATCGTTGAGGGGGTCGACCAGTTGAAACTTTATGAGAAGCTGGACGCTGAGCTGGGCATAGGAAAGGGAAGTATGACCAGTGTCTCGGTAAAGCTCGAGCCTTGGCTTGCCAATGAGCGTGCCAATATAGATTTTATGCTCTGGAAGCGTTTCAAGAGCTTCACAGAGAGAACGGATTCGGCATTTCCTATAAACGATCTAGACGACTATACCAATAGGATACTTGATAAATGCGTAAATCCCAAACAGGTAGGAAGCTGGGACCGGCGGGGAATGGTTGTCGGGCATGTGCAGTCGGGGAAGACTTCCAATTTTGTCGGACTGATCAATAAAGCAACAGATGCTGGTTATAAGCTGATCATTATTGTTGCGGGCACGATGAATTCTCTCCGTAGACAGACCCAGCAGCGTGTAGATGCGGGATATATCGGAGTAAACACATCGAAGGGAACTAAGGTAGGCGTGGGTGAGATCAGGACCGATATTCAGATCTACCCATTAACTTCTTCCTCCGATATTCCGGACGGTGATTTTGAGCAAAGTATAGCAAGAAAGAAAGCCATACCATTGGGAAAGAATCCGGTAGTTCTAGTGGTTAAAAAAAACAAGGGAATACTTGAAAACCTGATCGACTGGTTAGCATCCAATACGATGACCAAATCCGATGGCACCGATTATAAATTATGCGATGTTCCTACATTGATTATAGATGATGAGGCAGACTCTGCATCGGTGAATTCTGTTTCAAAGAAAAAATTGACAAGGGAACAGGCCATGGAAGAAGCAAAGGCCATAAACAGGTTGATGCGAACACTGGTCAGCGTGTTTGAAAAGGTGACATTCATTGGCTACACTGCTACGCCCTACGCGAACCTCTTTATTCCAAACGATTGGAAAAAAGACCTGACATCTGTAGTTAGGGGAAGAGAGATGAAAGTTGGTCCGGATCTGTTTCCCAAAGATTTTATCCTAAATATCAACGCCAGAAAAAATTACATCGGTGCGGCTGCGATCTTTGGCCTTGATGGAGAAGGTGCCGAAGATGGGATCAAACCATTAGACGTTATCCGATATGTGGACATGTCCCAAACACCTTTTGTTTACCAGGACGGCGAGGATGCCGATGGAGAACCGGTATGGAAGACGCCCAAAAAAATGGACGATCTTCCTTCGGAGCTTCCACGCAGTATGAAAGAGGCCATAAAGGCATTTATGCTCACCTGCGCGATCAGAAGGCTACGCGGCCATGAGAACAAGCACAATTCGATGTTGATCCATGCGATGCTTTATGTAAGGTGGATCGACTGGCTAGCTTTTTTGGTCAATGAGGAGCTGCGTGCCTATGTAGATTACATTCGGGGCAATGATAAGGCATTCTTGGACGAACTTGAGCAGATTTTCGAAAATGATTTCAAACCGACGACCAAAAATGTACTTGAAAACCTCCAATATAAAGATGTCCGGATCGGCCCACATGACTGGCAGGAGGTTAAGGGGGCGCTGATCGCTGCGGTTTCAAAGATCGAGGTCAGGGCGGTGCATGGGATCAAGGCAACGTCAAAGCTTGAATACAAGAACATCGAAGAGATCAATTATGAACCGTATGACAAGGTTGGACTATCTGTCATTGCTGTCGGCGGAAGCCGTTTAGCGAGGGGAATAACCCTGGAAGGACTTTCAGTTAGCTATTATCTGCGTGCATCTAAAATGTATGATACACTGATGCAGATGGGAAGATGGTTCGGCTACCGGCCAGGGTATGTTGATCTGGTCCGTCTTTACACTACTGAAACTATCGCAGAGTGGTTCAGCCATATCACAATGGCGACAGAGGAAATGCGGCGCGATTTTGACATCCTAGCTTCTCAAATAGATCGTGTACCAGCGGATTTCCAATTGAAGGTGCAGAACCATTCTGGCCTGCTCTCGATCACTGCAGCGTCCAAACTTTTCTGGGCTGAGCAGCTCAGCTTATCCTTTTCGGGCCAAAATCCGCAGACCTATAAGTTATTTACCGATAGAAAAAATGTCAAGGCCAACTTCAAATATTTCCGTGAATTAATGGGCTCGCTAGGCATTCCAAAAGAGGATCAGAAAATAAGGCTCGAGAGTACGGGCAACCTCAGTCACCTGCTCTATAGGGATGTGGATGAACAATTGTTGTGCGAATTCCTAGATGCCTACAGGATCGACCAGCCATCGATAAAAAATGCCACCCTGAGCTCATATATCCGCAAACAAAAGTCTAGCGGTAACATTCTCAAATGGAACGTAGCAGTCAAGTCGAATACCAGTGAGCAGGTTTTTATCAATCTGACGGGAGACAAGAAGGCGTCAAGGAAGCCGAACAGGGACGTGATGAGCGTGCAGTTCTTTGATGGCTTGGTGAATATCGGAGCCACAGTCAGGAATCAGACCAGCGGTCGCCAGTCGGATTCCTACATGATCGCCAAAAATCAGATCGATGAGCTAAAGGACCGCAAGGTAGACCTTCAGACAGAAGTTGCAGATAACAATGCAGCGATAAAGGAGCTTAGAGAACAGGTGCGCGAAGGTCTCATCGTTTTTTATCTTTTGGATCCCCGAGCCACTGCTAAGGCTGAGCATGATGTGCCAATAGTTGGTTACAGCATCCATTTTCCCCGCATTACCGACGAAGAAATGGTTTCCTATATGGTGACGACAAACGATTCTGTAACAGATGACGATGATGATGATGATGACGATGAAAGGGGGGAGGCTGGCTTATGATCGGGCTGCGGGATACTTGGGCCGATCATGCTGGAGCGGAACAAACAGAAATGGTGACTAGTTTGGGCAATTGGGCAGGGGTCGAATTTTTTCTCAACAGTGATAAACTTTCCGGCAAGCGCCTGTTTTTGGTGAGGTTCCCCAAAGAGACCGGTTCGGAAGCTTTCAATAATGTTCTTTTTCGATCACTGGTCATCCAGATGCTCGAATTTGAACTATATAAGGAGCTTACATTTGTAATTTTAAAAAGTGAGCTTGAAGAGATCTTTATCTCGTTTGCCGAAGACCTGATTTTTCAGACTTCTAGCTGCAACAGCCCAGATGAGGTGTTGGAAACGGTTTCAAATGTAATCTTCCAGTGGCTAAAGCTGTTCGAGAGGGCAGTGCCGAACTTTCTCTCTTCACAAGCTGAGAAAGGGCTGTTTGGAGAGCTCTATCTATTCAGGACATTGCTTTGGGAGGACTATGCGCCACGAGACCTAGAGGCTGCGTGGGAGGGTCCCCTATGGGGAGACAGAGATTTTTCCTTTCCAACGGCAAAACTGGAGATAAAGTTGAGCAGTGCGAAAAACCCAACTCTTAAGATAACCAGCGAAAGGCAGCTTGAAGTGCTGGGCGATGAGCGTGAATTCATCATTCTTTACCAAGTTGACGTATCACGCTCTGTAGGTGATCTCCTAACGGACCTGATCGATGAAATCAGGATTATCCTCGCATCAGATCTGTCAACACTGGAACGATTTAATATGAAGCTTTTGGCCTACGGCTATTCCGATGATGAACGCACCTACTACGATAAGAGGTTCTCTGTGAGGAAGGCCAGCGCCTACCAGATTACCGACGGCTTTCCCTGTATCACTCCGGCTACTTTAATGCCAGGGATTTTCAATGTGGGTTATGAGATTGACCTGTCGGTTTGTGAGCCGTACAAAATAGAATATTCAAAAATTAGCATTCTTATCAATGGATATTGAGCTTAAACAATATATCGATAACATCCACGCCGATATCTCATCGATGGTCTATACCGATGGAGAAGGGGCGTTGTTCGAGGACAAATTTGCAGAATTTACCTATAAGATCCTTGAAGATGCCGGTGAGACAGAGGCGGTAACTCCGTGCTCGTATATCTATCCGGGAGATGCGGGCAAGGATTGGAAGGTCAACGGCTATTGCCTCAGGGACGGCTTTCAAGAGGGCAACGGACCAATGTTCTACGAAACGTTAGATCTTTTTTTGGTCAACTATCAGACAAGCTATGATTATACTTTTCCCAAAGAACAGTTTACCAAGGGCCTAAACCAAGTCAAACGGTTCCTCAACGGAGCTTTAAAAGGAGCCATCGATTACCTCGATCCATCTCTTGAAATCTATGAACTGGTCAATCTGTTGTTCAAAAAAGGGAAGAACTTTGATAGGGTTAATATATTCTACCTGATCAACGGCACATCAAACCACAAACCAGAGAAAGTTTTGATAAAAGGGTTTGAGGATCTGGGGATCTTTATCCATATCTGGGACATCAACCGGTTTTTCCATTTGAGTTTTTCCTCTGGCCACAGGGAACCCGTCAAAATAGATTTTTTGGATCTGCTTCCTGAAAAGGCTGCTGGTGTCCAATGCCTGAAAATACCTAACCTGAATGATCTCTACGAATGTTACCTGGCTATTCTACCCGGCAATGTCCTGGCCGCGTTATACAAAGAATACTCGAGTAAGCTACTAGAAAGCAATGTTAGGGCGTTTTTGGGGCAGAAAGGTAAATACAATATGGCAATCAAGAAAACGATCATGGAAAAGCCCCATATGTTTCTCCCTTACAATAACGGATTGTCAGCTACAGCAGATTATGTAGAGACAGTTATGGCTGAAGGACAGATGTACATTACTAGGCTTAGCGACTTCCAGATCGTAAACGGTGGACAGACCACCGCATCGCTCTATCATACGGAAAAGACCCAAAAAGGTATAGATCTTTCTTGCGTATTCGTGCAGATGAAGCTAACTGTGATTAAAGATACAGTTCAGAAAAATGTAGAAGTTCCCTTTATAGCACGTTATGCCAATAGTCAGAACAAGATATCTGATCTCGATCTCTCATCGAACAATCCGTATCTGGTGCGCATTGAAGAATTGTCCCGTCGCAAATATATGGTGGACCCAGAAAAGCCAAACCAACCCTATTTATGGTTTTTTGAGAGGATCAACGGGCAGTACAGGGAGAATGCGAGCAAACTTTCAGATAAGCTGCAAAGAGAATTCAAGGCTAAAAATCCACCAGAGAAGAAGTTCGTCAAATCGGATGTGTCCAAATTTATCCATCTTTGGGAGCTCGAACCGCATAATGTGTCATTAGGTGCTCAGAAGAACTTTGACCTGTTCGTGAAAAAGATCAATGCACTGATATTGAAGAACAAACTTCCAGGAGAGAATTACTATAGGAAACTTATTGCAAATGCGATCGTCTACAAAGCCATCGACAAACTGTTTGGTCGCAAAAATGTGGATGCGATCGGTGACACTAACTTAAAATCGTTTACTGTTTCCTATTCGCTTTCATTCTTTCATTTTCTCACCGACAATCGGTTTGATCTCTGGAAAGTATATGAACAACAGAAGGTCGATCCAAGAATTGTTCCTTTGTTGAGTGATCTTTTAATCTTTGTTTATGGGCATATGGTAAGGTCAGCGAATAACACCCTGATCTCCGAATATGCAAAAAAAGAATCTTCTTGGAACCTATTAAAGGACCAATATTTTGCGATCACTAAATATGGTATCGAAGATCTGCTGGTTAGCAAAGAACTTGTGGCTGAGAGGGAGAAGGAGGTAGAAAAATCTGATGAAGTCGAAAACGAAATATTTACAATATCAAAAATTCGTGATCTGGGGATAAAATTCTGGGATGGACTGAAACTTCATATTGGCAAAACAAAAGATTACGCGGACATAGAATTTGAGGTATGGGACATAGTCAAAAAGATCCGGGACAACAAGGATCTGGACGGTAAGGGGATCAGGACCGGGCTAAGGGTTTTAGAGCTTGTAAAATCAGGAAATATTGATAGTGAGCAGATAAAATCATATTCGGCACTTGCCGAGGTCCCTACATTGGATCTCAAGGCACTGTATGATAAAGTCATTGAGATAAAAAAAGAAGAATGGTCCACCATAATTGCCCTTGCGGAAAAAACAAAGAACCTGAATAGTCTTGAAATAGCCAACTTGAAGTCACTGAGCAAGGCGCTGATCAACAGAGAAAAGGTGAGGGAAAGTTCGCTGATCAAGGGCAACGACTCTCTACTGAAGATGAAAAAATTCAAGATCAATTATTAATTCAAAACTAATATGTCATGCTCAGGAAAATTAAAACAATCCAAGAGAAAATAGAATCCGGTAGGGGCCATCTTTATAGGGTCGTGTCAAAAAATGATTCGACAAGCGCACAGTCCCATCAGATGGGGCTTTATATTGACAAGCGTTTCTGGAGCGTTTGCTTTGATGAGCGATGCAAAAAAGGGACCAACACATTTCGCATCGCTAACGTGGACTGGTATGATGGGAAGTCAAGCCTTGGGATAAGGTTTGGACATTATGGAAAGGGCAGAAAAGATGAATATAGGATAACGAGGATAAACAGAAGTTTCGAAATCGGCATGGCGATCGTACTCGTCCGCATGACTGCAGACGATTATTATGGATTTGTGCTGACCTCTTTCGCGGAAAGACAGGCTTTCAACGAACTCCAGCTACAGAAGCTGTTGGATATCGGTTGAGCATGTAAAATATCTGCCCTAATTAAAGGCATAAAGTTACTCCAGTTTCCTTCATTTGATGAAATTTTATCTTGTTATTCCAAAAGGAAAATTTCGCTCAAAAGTGTCCAGTTGATTGATCTTTTTATTGAAAGATAGGCAGATATCACTGGGTAGTATGCACCGAATAACGGGAAGTTTGTTAGTATATAATTATTGTACTATAGAAAAGCCAGCACAATAATTTGTGGATGTTAATAAAACTTTCTTGTGGAAAATTAGAATTGAACATAATGATATTCTTGGTTAGAATTTGCCTAAGTTTAACATTAGCTATCTGACTTAGCCGATTGCCGATAAGATATAAATGACCTCTCAACAAATTCTTAGTGCAAATGTTTCTTTTCAGCCCACTTCATGGGGCAGACTTGGTCCACCACTAACGGTGGGCGAAGTCCTGGGCCGAATTGCTTCTGGCAGCTATTCTTTGGAAATAGCGCAGCTTAGGCATTACCTTGCCAACGGTCAGTCCGAAACCTACGATCAACAAAAAAAGAGGCTTGGGGCCGTGACCTTTTCCGCACTTTTTTCGGGTAGAAGGAATAGGGCGCAGGTCGTATCATATAACAACCTTTTGGTACTAGATATCGACAAGCTTTCCCCGTTGCAACTCGAGCAGCTCAGGTTGGGCCTTACTGAGGATAAATATGTCTTTTCCTTCTGGGTTTCCCCTTCTGAAGCTGGCATCAAGGGCCTTGTCTACCTAAAATACATGGAGGGGTTTGATGAAATCGACATTAATTCAAGGCATCGTTACGCGTTCAAAAAAGTTTCGGAATACATACTGGAACGTTATGATATAACCATCGACCAAAGTGGAAGTGATATCACTAGGTTATGTTTTTTTTCGCATGATCCCAATATCCTGATCAGAGATAATGTTGTGCCCTTTGTGATAGATTTTAATTCGGAGGAGCTAAAAATCATATCAAGGACTAGCCCTGATGGAGGATTTCTATACTCATCTGCGCCGACTAGGGATCAGCAGTACAATCCCCTCGGCCGAAACCGTGTGGCCGATAGGGAATACCTGCAAGGGGTGATCAGGTTTTTGTCCAAAAGGGACCTTTCCATAACGCATAGTTTTGAAAAATGGTTTCAGGTCTGTTATGCGATCGCAAATACTTTCACCTATGAGATTGGTTCAAAATATTATCTGGCTTTGTGCAAGATGGACAAGGATAAGTTCAAAGAGGTAGAATGTCGGGACATGCTTGATTATTGTTATGCAAATTCACAAAGAAAGTTTAGTTTTGCTACCATCGTCTACTTTGCGAAACAAGTAGGATATAAGGAAGAGAAAAGGGTACCTAAGGCGGGAGAGGTTTCATGAAAGTGGTTCCTTTCTCTCAAGTATTAACGGTTGTTCTGTGCACGGCAAAGTTTGGAGTCGCTCTAATAGTTCAGTATTTTTCATTTCAGGCACCTTTTTCTTTATTCTTATGTTGACCTTTTCAGATTTTTCGTCAGACAGGATCCTGATGGAAATGTTGTGCAAAATGAGGGTAAAACTTGCTCGGGATCGTAACAAGGACCACTTGATCCACATTCATACTGGGGATCCGAAGTATAATTACCATAACGATAAATTGTCAAAGAGCAAAGAGTTCCTGTGCAGCCTCTTTCCGCCAAGAAAAAAATGGAAGCAGCCCGCAAAAAAATGGCGGAGCAAAAATGGGGTGCCGTGCAATACGGTTGATAAGAATATGACCTCGCTGCTAATGACCATTCGTTTCTATGAACAACACCATCCAGAGGAGTCTTTCTTGGCTCGACTAAATAGCTTCATCCAAGAAGTGCAGCAGGCTATCCACCAAGAAGGTTACAAAATCAGGCCGCCAAGGATCATACCCAAGCTAAAGGAAGATAAACAAAGCACGACCCAGATTAATGCCTGCAGGCCATTATCATCTTATGGACTCAAGGATAAGCTGATACTGAGCGTCACCAACCGCTTTCTCACCAATTTAATGGATGGAATATTCCACCCAGAATCATTTGCCTTTAGGGCAAGAAGGAACATGGGCAGCGGATTTGCCTGCCCGACACACCACGACCCAGTCCAAGAAATACTTACTTTTAGGGAACGATTCCCTGTTGGCGGACTATGGGTCTCGGAATGTGACATGAAAAAATTCTTTGACACTGTAAATCACCGGGTGATCAAAAAGGTATTTTTCGAAATGTTCAAACATCCTAAGTTACGACCATGTTCGAAGTTAGATCTGGCTAATGCCAGACGGATAATTTTGCAGTACCTGGATTCCTATACCTTTACCCGAAATGTGCTTCCGTTGAACAAAAAGCAGTCTTTTTTCGATGACTTCAAGATATCAATGGGAGAGTTTGGATGGGTTGAAAAGGAGTTGGTCGCGGAGGGCTATTATAAAAGACCGAAGGCGGCAAAAATCGGCATACCACAGGGAGGCGCACTTTCTGGCCTGATAGCCAATGCGGTATTGCACGGGATAGATACGCAGGTCCTAGCTCATCAGGATGGTAAATTGCTTTATGTAAGGTTCTGCGACGATATGATCCTGTTGCACCCAAAACGACGACAGTGCGCAGTGGCTTTCCAGTCCTACATTGACGGGTTGCGTTCGATGCTGCTAGTGCCGCACAACCCAGTCAAGCCACCATTTTACAATGCTGCGGTATTCTGGAAGGAGAAATCAAAAGATTGCTATAGATGGTCATCTGCCTCGGGCGGTTCCGAGTGGATAGGCTTTGTGGGTTATGAGGTCAACCACCTAGGGCACGTTAGGGTCCGAAAAAGTTCCCTGTTGAAAGAGATGAAAAAGCAGTATAAGGTAGTGGGCGACCTCAAGCTGGTATTAAACAACGCCCAATGTAGATCGCCCAAGAATGCAATTCTGGAATCCGTTTCGAGCAGGCTTATCGGAATGTCCGTTGGAAGGGTGACGCTGTGGAACTATAACACTTTTACCAATGAAATGTGCTGGACCAGCGGCTATCGCCTTATAAATGACAATAAGCATTCGCGCATCCAACTTAAAAGATTGGATACCAGTCGCAACCGTTTATTGAACAAGCTCAGTTCAAAGCTTTCTAAAATGAAAGAAACCAATAAGTTAGCAACCGATCCTATCAAAAGAATCCACTCAACCTACTTTGGAAAACCCTTCAGCTACTACTATCAGCTGATTGGCAGGTTTAAAAAAAATAATATTTGAATATATTTATAAGGAAATAAATTGAACAATAACGCAGAAAACAACAACGGTTACGTACGACTTGTACTTAACGAGAGTGGCCACGCTAGGGATTTTGGGGCTGCTGGTCGGGTACACCATGCAGAATTTGCGCAGGTGATCGACATGGTCGAAAGGCTAACTACGCCAGATTCTCTTTCAGCAGAAAAGATGTACCTGCACAATACGATAACGGTATTTGGTACCAGGGGCAGTGGGAAGACATCCTTTCTGCTGAGCCTTAAGGAGCAGCTCAAGGAAAGTAAAACGATCCAGGTTCTCAAGCTGGTCGATCCAACGCTGATCGAACAGAAAGGGCACGTGTTTCTTAACGTGATCTCCCATGTCTCCAAACTGGTAAACGCCAAGCTCGAAAAAGACGAAACAGAAAACAAGTTCCATGCCTACGATAGGCGGGGATGGAATGATGCGATGATGCACCTCGCAGCTGGACTCCCATCCATTGACGGAATTGGCAGCAAAGAACCTGAAGATTGGCAGGATCCAGAGTTTGTGATGTACAAGGGGCTTTCTAGTGTCGGAGCATCAATTGATCTGGCTGAAAACTTTGCGATATTTTTAAAATTGTCTCTTGATATTTTGCAGAAAGAGGCGTTTGTTCTGATTTTTGATGATATTGATGTCGACTCTACAAAAGGCTGGATGGTTCTCGAAACAATTCGCAAGTATTTTACTAGCTCAAGGCTGATCACCATACTCAGTGGGGACCTCAAACTATATTCCTCAGTGGTCAGGCAAAAAAAATGGTCCAATTTTGGGGATGACCTGCTCAAATATGAGGCGGGCATGTTGGGCCGGGCCGGCTATTTCAATGAAATGGTGACCGAACTTGAAGCCCAGTACCTGCAGAAGATCATGCAACCGAAGTTCCGAATCCATTTGCTTTCGCTCCTGGAAAAAAGAAAAAGAGGGGATTCCCTTCCTATTTACATTTCGGAAAAAATGGATGAGGTAGTAGAAGGGCTTGAGATCGGAAAACTTTATGGTAAGATATTCAAAAGTTTTGGAATGAAAAATGTTGGCCAGTTGGAGGTTTATTTAACTTTCATCATGAGCCAACCACTGCGCTCCCAGCTACAGTTCATCTCCGTGTTCAGACCTTGTTGGTCTAAAACTAATCTTTTGAATGCTTATCCTGTAGTTGTTCGTAATGAAAATATCTCAGATATATTTCTGGCTGACCTCCTTTCGAAAGATGTGGATGTTAACCTTCTTACCAGTACCGAAAAGTACTTGAACGTAATCATCCTTCATCTCTTGTTGAAAGAGGGCCGGCTCAGGGATCTTTACCAATTGCAGCCTACAACGACCGATAACAGCTTGAATGCCTGCCTACTTTCGTTCAACCTTTTGTTGGCCAAAAGTTTTAGATCCCTGAACCTGTTTCTTGCAATCGATTATCAGATAAAAATTGGTTTTGTTCGTAACCTGCTTGGTCTTTTGCCCTCGGCAGGGGGCCTGCATAAAGCCAGTTCTAATGTGGCAAGTATAGAGGATATGTGCCTGAAAACGGGACTGCTTAACGATGGCGTGTTAAGGGATGTTACAGGAAATATCAATGCGTATATATATGGTTATCTCGAATCAATTGGAAGGCTTGATGATCTAACAATGCTATCTGTAAGCTTGCTTGGGCTTAATGGACCAGCAAAAAGAGAAGCGAAAGACAGACTTGACTACGTGTTTCCCAACGACGGGTCGGTTAGTTCAATCTTGGGATATATACCGTCATACTCGGGCTCCTACAGCTTCAAGAACGAATCTAGGATAGGCTATTCGATTTATATGTTGATAGCAGCTATAGGAGAGCTGTTGAAAGTCTATGAGACAAGTTCGTCGATAGATGATGAGCAATCTCGAAAATTGAAATTGCAGTCAACCCTGATCGAACTATCCCAGCACAGGAGCTATGCAATTCCAAGGTTTGGCAATGTTGACAGTACGACCGAGGTTTTGGAAGAGGAGCTCGAAGATTACCAAGAAGTGGATATTCAAAGTTACCCTGCAAACAAGGAAAGTTTCCTGCTGGCCGATTTGCTTGGAGACTGGATGAAATCTTCTGTTGGGCAGATAAGCGTCGCACCTCATCTGCTCGGGAAAATCTCTACCCGATTATTCTATGCATTGGGCAATATCGCTGAGCGACGTCCAAAAGAAATGTCCCTGGGTGATCTTTTCCATTTTCAGGTCGTCGCCTTTATGAATGCTGTTGTGATCGAGGACATAAGGGAGAACTTCCACAATTCAAGTTTTTTGAACATCAATAATACCAATTTTTCTGATCGAATTCTGATTGCCAATATCACCAATGCATCAGATGAGTTGGCTCTTAAGGATAAAAACTATCTGCGGTTTTCCCGATGGATGATATCTAGTCCACTTTTGCTAGCTTATATAAGGACCGAAGCAAACACGGAGCTCACCGAAGCCTTGAGGGCCTATTGCGAACCATATATCAACGATAGCTCCCTTAACCTTTCCATCACAGACCAGCTAGACCAGATTGGGGTCAGGGGCAACTATTCAAATTTGAAGGGGAGAAAAAAGAGAGAGGACAATCAAAATGCCCAACTGGCAAAGAAGGGAAACGAAAAAGCGCTATGGAATGTTATCAGGAAACGAAATCTAATCCCGCTTTTCGAGCAGGTTGATGAGATAGGGGTGATGCGAACGAAAAACACGATGCTAAAGGCCGAGCTTCCAGGTCTATTTGAACATGATGGTGCTTATTCTTCTAAAATTAGAGATTTAAGGAAGAGGCTTTATGACCTAAACCTTATGAAGTAGATGTTGAACTTTTTGCTTATAGACAACGAATCGCTGGAGAGCTATCTTGCTGGAACCTATGTAGGCTTCGGCGATCTGAAAAGGAGAATGTTTCTCTTGGGAAGGAGTCAGGACAGGTCAATCCCAGATATTCATTACCAGCTTAAAAAAGATTTAGCTTTTGCGGACTGTACATCACTTTCTGAAGTGTTTACCAAGGGCTTAACGAAGCTGGCAGCGCATTATCTATTGGTCGACAAAAATCATCTGGTATGCATCAAAGCGGAGGAACAGAACAATTGGCAGGAACTGTTGACCTATATTCCGCCGCTTTTGCTACAGAGCTTAAGGATCCACGCAAACGTTAAACCTGATCATTCGGACCTAAAAAAATATTTCGAAAAACATGTGCTCCCTAATACGAAATATACCGCAATGCCCAGCGCTCATATTCCGAGTCTGGAAGGTATTGTTTCGGCCAATGATGGCCTTCATGATCTGCACATGCACCTAAACGGATCGATGGAAACCGATACTGTTTGGCAGGATTATCTTTATCAACCAGAATTAGTCCACAGGGAACTTGAGCTTGCATTTGGGAACGAAAAGGTTAGGGAGCAGTTTGAGCAGGAGTCAACATTGCTTGGGCCATTCAAGTTTCTCAAAATACTCAAAATTGCCCAACGATTAAGGTTTTTTTTCTATGACTTCCTTTACCCAAGCTCAACTCCTAGTACTACAGCAAATAAGCAGCAGCTTTTAAGTAATATCATTCTTGGCAGAACTCACTATACAATGATATTTAGGCACCCCTTTGTTCAGCTTATCGGGGGCAACTACCAGTATCCACATCTGGTCTCGATTGAAAGTCTGATGCATATATTGATCTTGGAGCATATCGATCGCAGTGGTAATGAAATGTTGGCGGGACTCTTCCATTTTTATCTCCTGATCCTTGGCCTAACCAACAGGTTACTGGTGCAACAGGTACACCAGAACGGGTTTGAACAGTTTCAAAAACACACTTTGAACGGTCTGCGTGAGAACAGTGAGAAGACTTATTTCAGAAGATTCCTCCAACTGCATGGCAATGGTTCTAGAAACCTGAACTTTTTAGAGGGAAGATTTTCTCCAAAGGACAAAGAGGTCAAGATGGACAAAATGCTGACGGAGATTTTTAGGGGATGGAACCAAATGAAATCCGCTATCGCAGGATCCTCACTTGCAGGACTTCATTCATTTGACGATCCACAGCTAAACTTGGTTGCACATTTTATAAAAACAAGGGATTCGATTCCCGCTTTATACGTCCGCCACAAAAAACTTAGATATGAGCTGATATACAGAGCAAAATTGTTGGTACAGCTGTTAAAAAGAAATAAATCATTCAGAGAACATGTTGTAGCTATTGATGCTGCAGCAAATGAATTCGATGCTCCGCCAGAAGTTTTTGCGCCAACATTCCGTTTGATGAGAAGGGAAGGGATCGCCCATTTCACCTATCACGCAGGCGAAGACTTTTGTCATTTGTCAAGTGGTTTTAGGGCTGTGTATGAAGCAATATCTTTTTGCGGACTGGTTAGCGGAGATCGTATCGGGCATGCAACGGCCCTCGGGATTTCCGCTAGGCAATGGACGAAAGTTGTTGGAAAGAACATATTGATAACTATTGGAGAAGATTTAGACAACCATGTTTTTCTTTATTATCTGATCACAACCTATCGAATTGAGGCGTTAATGCATTTGTTAAAGAAATTGGCAAAACACATAGCTAGCTTATCTAAAAAGGTCTACGAAGAAAATCTCACAGCGCAACAGCTCATAGATGCTTGGTTATTGCGCTCATGTTGTCCTTCACATGGGCTAAAGCGCACAATCGCAGATGCGGCTGCGGGAAACTTCAATTTTGATAAGCAAGAATGGCAATATGTTCTTGATCATCCGGTACTGTTTGGCTCACATCCCAAGGAAAACAATGATGCTTGGAAGATCTATGCGGCCTATCACGAAAAAAACGTTAGAAAGAGATATGACTTGGTACACGCCACAAATACGACCAAGGTTTTATCTCTAGCCCAATTGTCAATTCTTCAGCTTGAAATGCTGAAGATCATGTCAAATAAAAAAATCATAATCGAGACTTTGCCAACTAGCAATGTTAGGATTGGGTTTCACAAAAACTACAGCACATACCATCTTGCTAATTGGATCCGATGGAGACAAGATGGTCATGATATCCCACCAATTATAATAGGCACGGATGATGCTGGTATATTTGCGACAAACATCTACAATGAATATGCAAATATATACAGCTTATTGAAGTTTGGAAAGAGAATTTCTGAAGTTGATGTAATCACCGAGCTTACGGAACTTAATAATAATAGTATCAATTTCAGGTTTACGTAAGCGCAGGTAATCTGACACTGAAACGATTATGATCTAGCGGTTTTTACATATTATTTCCAACTATTACAAGCTCTTAGATGAAGATCAGTTTAAAAAATAGAATTTATTGGAACTAAAAAGGCTTCTCATGTCATAAAACGCGGTGTTGAAAAATAATCTAAAATGAAGAGATTTTTTTTGTCAATTTATTGCTAAATAAAATTTAAGGATTTGATTTTCAAATAAATATATTTCTTAATTTTAACGTCTATGATATTTAAAACTATTTCTTTTAATATTAATCATTTTTCGTTATATTCTCTCTTGTTCCCCATTTGTTCCTTTGTGTAGTCAAACATCTGATTTCTAATAAGATATATTTTTTGCATCGGGAAATAAGCAGCAAAATAAGTCAAAAAACAATTTCGCGGCGCAGATCGGAGAGCTGATCTCCAAGTGTTTCTTTCTACAGAAGAAACCCAAATATTTAGGCCCCGACTGGTAACAATTGTGTTGAAGATCATTTAAAAAAATGACAATGGAACCTATCTTCTGGGAAAAATAATCCAATATTTGATCATTCGTTAATGACTTAAAAAAAATCATGGAACCTGTTGTCAAAAAACCAGCAAAACTTTGCTTCGAACATATTGGAGGTAAACTCGGTGAACTGTTATTGGATGCTTTTGCACAAAAACAGTGGATAGCTAAGCAAACGCCTGCAAGCAAGCATTTTTACATTACAGAAAAAGGTGAACGAGAGTTTTCAAAATTGGGGATCGACATCTCACAGATTAAATCTGAATACATTTGAGTTTTTATCTCCAAAATCTGTTTCAAGTCTAACTAGATCCTTCACTGATTAGCTGAAAGAGCTGTTCAGGGGTCTGGTCGGCATCAAGCAATGGGAGGGATGGCCGATGGCTAACTGCTCAAACCAATCTCCCCAGACTACGATACCGTCACAGTTTTTATCCATCTCAGGTCTTTGCCGGTTGCTTTGCTGTAGTCGCTGCCGTTGCACTACCGGGTCGATCCTTAAGCAATAGACCCTGTCGAACAGGTCAAATACATGGTGCACATTACCTGAGCCTCCAAAGACGTACACATCCCGGTGTTGGGCAAGAAACTTTGCCATCGCTTTTTGGCTCCATAAAAATGAATACTGATTGTCCAAGGCCTGCTGGGCAGTTTCTGGCTCGGTCACTTTCTGACCATTACGGTCATACCAGTTGGATAGTCCAGGTATGTCCGAATCATCAAAGGCATTAATCCCTGCCTTGGCAAGGGATCTGGCGAGATAGGTCTTACCCGACCCCGAAGGTCCAAAAATTAGGATTTTCATATTTCAATTATTGATACCCTAATATACCAAACAATTTACCTTATTTAAGCTAAGAAAGCTCACATGAAGGTATTGTGTCCATCTCGTGTTTAATAACTCATATACGCACTATAAATCCAATTAATTTTCAACTAGCCAAGCCATTTTTGATAGCGTATTTTACTAATCCGACTGTGCTTTTGCAACCACATTTTTCTAACAAATGCTGCCTGTGATGATCTACGGTTTTTTTGCTGATGAACAATTTCTCCCCTATTTCTTCACTGGTGAGCTCATTGGCAATTAAAGCTAAAACCTCTTGCTCCCTTGAAGTGAGCTGTTTCAATTGTTCGTCTTGTTGCCGCTTGTGCTGGTATTGATTGTAGATGATAGGAATGATGTCTTCAGAAAAATAAGTGCCGTTATTGGTAATGCGATGCAGTGCGATGAGCAGCTCTTTTTTCCCAGCATTTTTTAAAATATAGCCATCGGCTTCTGCATTAATAGCTTCTTTTACAGCTTGGATATTATTATACATAGATAAAATCAGTACCTGAATATGAGTGTACTGTTGTTTAACCATCCTGCAGAGATCAGTACCGCTCAATAAGGGCATGCTGATATCGGTGATCAAAAATTGATACTTTTCTGGATTGTTTGCAATCATGTCGAACGCATCTTGCCCATTATTTGCTTCGTCAACAATAATATAAGTTGCATGATTTTGAAGCATGCTCCGTATACCATCAATCACCATTTGATGATCATCTACAATTAATATGTTTATGCTGTTGCTTGTGTGTTCCATTCTGGGATACTAATTTCTATAGCTGTTCCGGTAAGGATTTCTGAGGAAACCTGTAATTCGCCATTGAGCATACTTACCCTTGCTGCAATGTTTTTCCAGCCTAGGCCGCTGCTTTTTTTAATATCGTTGGTGTCGAATCCTTTGCCATTATCCCTGATCTGAATGATCATCAGGTGCTTCCTCCGAGATACACTGATTCCAATTTCAGTTGCTCCAGCATGCTTCACCATGTTGTGAAGTACTTCTTGCACAATTCGATAAATTCCTAATTCATTTTGTTTTTCAAATTTATAATGCTGTAAATCTTCTGGAATGCTTAAGGTAGCCTTTGTTTTTTCACTGGCTGTAATTTTATCGCATAAGTTTTCTATGGCACCAAAGAGGCCGAAATTAAGTTCTTCTGGGATTAGGTTGTGTGAAATATGCCTTACTTCTTCGATGGTCTTATCTACCAAGGACGCCGTGTTTTTGGTTAAGGAATGTTCAGCTTCTATATCGCTCATGGTCGAAAGATTCATTTTTACCACAGAAAGCATTTGTCCCAAACTATCGTGCAGATCTCTGGCGATGCGAATTCGTTCCTGCTGTTCGCCTTCAAAAAGTGATCTGGCCGCAATTTCTTGTTGCTTAAATATTTCTGCTTGTAATAGGTTTTGTTGTTTTAAACGATAACGGTTGTAGAACAGGAGAGACACGATCCCCATAGCTATAAATACCATCAATATAAAGAAAATCAATAGGTTTCTTCTCTTGATATCCAGTTCTTTGTTTACAATTTCAAGGGTTTGGATCTGCGATTGTTTCTTGAGTGTCTTGATATCTTGAGCTTTTCTCTCGGCATCGAGTTTTTGGTTTCTTACCAGCTGGTTTTTGTTTTGGAGTTCAAGTTGGTTGATGGTAAGCTGCTGCTGCTGTTTATCGATCAGGAATTTATTTTCACCCAAAACTAAACTGTTATTTGCCAATTGTAAAGATTTGATGTGGTTTTCCCGATCTAGGAGCGTTATTTGGTTAGCTTTCTTTTCAGTCTCGTATTTAGTTTGAAGTTCGTTCAGTTGTAGCATGTTGGTCTCGTTCAGAACGCTATCTTTCAGCTGATCATATTCATTAAGCATCAATTGCGATTTTCTTACCTGTCCACTTTCTTGGTACAAGGTTAAAAATTGGCGCTTCACATTGATGATGTTAAAGTAATCGGTGGACTTTAGTGCCTTTTCCTGTGCTAAATACAAATCATTTTCTGATTCGGTATATTTTTTCTGGAGCATGTTCAGTCTGGCCCTATTTATCAAAATTCCTACATCATTGGTTGCACTCCCATTTAATTTGGAATATTGAAGGGCCAGGGAAAGATAGTGTTCACTTCCTTTTTCATCACACTGCAGCTCCGCAATGTTACTGAGTTGCACATAACATTTGCGCAAGCTTTCGGCCTTGTTCAATTTCTGAAAATAGGGAATGATGCTTTCTATACGTTGCTTGGCTTCTGAATAAGATTTTAGCCGTATTTTAATGATCGCGATATTAAAGATAATACTTGCTGAGATAGCCTCATCCTTGAGTTCTTGAAATATTTTTAGGGCCTTATAATTATATGCTAAAGCTTTATCGTTGTTTTTCATCCTACTGTACAACGTTGCAAGCGCATGTTGCGAGTAGGCCATGTCATATTTATTGTTCAGTTGTTCTCTGATTGCTAAGGCTTGTAACTGGTATTGCATGGCTTGGGTATAATCACCCATGGAAATGTAGGTAATTCCAATATTCATCAATACATTACCTTGCTTGCTCTTGTTGTTTAGCTTTTGAAAAAGTTGGAGTGATTGCAAAGCAGTTTGAATCGAACCCTTATTGTCGCCTAGTTCAGATTGTACATTAGAGATATTAATGAGAGCATTCGCAAGGTAAGAATCGTAACCGCTTCGTTTACTTGCTTCCAACTGCTTTTTAAAATAGGAGAGCCCTTCCTTATTAAAGCCTCTTCTGGCGTACATAATTCCATATACTTCATAGGCTTTAGCTAAACAGGTATCGTTTTTAAGGGAAATGGAGTTGACAATAGCTTCTTGAAGATGTTTTTTTGTGGCAATCGTGTCTTTTAACGAAGTTGATTTTGCCTCGGCAATTAATTGATTAATATGCTCAATAGTCTTAACCTGTCGTTGCGATTTGGCAACAATGGAACAGAGAAGTAAAATGCAAAAACCGAAATGTTTTAAGTCCAGAATGGATTTACTTTTCATATCAGCTGGTTATTATAGGATATAGCTGTAATAACAGCAGCATTTATGTAGTTCTGTGAAGCATTGAAAATGAAAAAGCGTTTCTTATTATTCATCGAGTTAACATGTTGAGCTGGTTAGCTAAAATAAACAAAAAGTCGAAAAAATATTCCTTTTCGACTTTTTAGAACTTTATTTAATTGTTAACCTTAATTTTTTCTATTTTCTTTCCCTTAAAAGCGAAAATAAATTCTCCATCTTCAGTAATGTCAATCCCAGCGCCATAAAGTGGACTGCCCCCTTTTCCTTTTGAAGTAACGGAGCCTTTGATATTTCCTGTTTCTAGGTCAACTCCATAAATGGTGTTTTTGGAATTTTTTTGATCACGTAAGAAATAATTGTCTGCCAGTTTGTAGAAGTAATCAACACCAGATAACTTTTCAGTCGCATAATTTCTTTTACCATCTGATTTTTTATAGCTGGCTAGTCCTCTTTCAGATATAACCACCACGTTGTCTCCATAGTCAATCACGTCATTTGCTTTGCCAACCTTGGCATCATTGTGCTTCACATCAAAAAGCTGTTTGCCCGTTTCAATATTATAGGCATAAAATTCGTCGCCATCACCAACAAAAACTGTTTGATCGTGATCAATGATCATATCGGTAATTCGTTTATCAAATTTTTCCGATCTCCATGCTGTTTTTCCATCAGCATCATCTAGCGCAAGAATGCCGTTCTTTTGGGCAAGGTAGTCGTAAAAAACATTGTATTCTATTTCTACTCCATTAGCAGTGCGTTTCCGCTTAATCTGTTGTATTTGAACCTTTCCGCCAACTTGAACAATAATCTTGTCTTTTGCTTTATAAATATTAGGCATCGATAATGCACCAGTTATTTTTTCGGATTGCCAGATGAGCTTACCAGAATTTATATCACGCTTTTCCACGTATTTGGTTTTGTTCTGGTTACCGAATACAACCAGGTAAACAGCATCAGCTGTAAAAATCGGATCTGCTAAGGTTCTATAAATGGCCTTTTCACCTCCACCTAGTAACGCATTTCCGCTTTTGCGCATGTCATTTTCGTAAGTAACTTCCCATAATTTTTTACCGTTGGCAAGGTCATAAACCTGAAGCCCGTCCAACCAGAAATATAACCTGTCACCTTGTATGGAAAGATCGGCAACTGCCTTACGCGTCACCAATTCTTTTTCTACAGTACCCCTAAAGTCCGTTTCCCATACAATTTCGCCAGTAGCGGCATTGATTTTGATCAACTGATTTTTAAAACCTGAAAATAAAGCCGCCAATAACGTAGGTTTATAATTGAACATAACGATCGCGTTGGTAGCCTTATCGTATCGATATTTGCCAACGCTCCCTGCAAAACGTTTGGTTTCCCAAATTTTTCTACCTGTTTTGGCATCCACCATATGAAGTGCATCTTTTTGTGTAATTAAAAAAGCATCAAGCTCTGAAATATATTTAACAGTCTCGATCTCTGTATCTTCATTGGCATCTTTAGGAAGCAAATTCTGATAGTTTTCTGAGTTCCAAAGCTCCTTGCCATTGGTTACGTCTAGCACTGCAATGCGATCTTTACCAAGTGTTTTGCGATCAAACAAGAACAGGTAGCCACCGTTTTCATCGTGGATGTAATACTGAAACTCTGAAGAGTTTGTTTTATTGGTCGTTATTTTTTTGTAATCACCACTCCAAATTTCTTTCCCTTCCGTGTTAAGTACGGTTGCAGAATTGTCATCGGTGCCGAGAATATAGGCACCATTTTCGTTGGTCATCGCTAATCTAGAAGCCTTATTTGAAAACTCCGACTCCCAAACAGTAGCAAAGTTACCGGTTTTCTTTCCTGCCTTACCTCCGCCAATCAACTTCCCTAACTGGGCATTAGCTGCAATGGTAAACTGAAGCAATAGCAAACTCAAAGTAAATATTTTTTTCATCTGTATACTTATTAATACTGGCGTGTTAAACGTTAATTTTGTCTAATTTCAAGGTCTCTAAAAAGCAATTTTCAACTTAAACGATTTTACCTTGAAACGTTTTAAAGAAGCGTCGAAACCTTGCATGAAGCTTTGTTTCATATCGAAATCACTAAAGGTAAGGGTAGCATTATGTCCATCGTTATTGTCGACCGTAAACGTGCCGTTCATAGCCGAAAAACTGTAAAGCCCACTATTTTGATAAACATTTAAGCCAAGTAAGGGAGTACTGCCAAATAGAATAGACGTTTTAACGCCAACCGCTGGAAGCCCACCAAGTAAGTTGATGCCTATCGAATACTTTGGTAACATGCCATCTTTATCTACAGATTGAATAGTAATTTGTGCATAACCAGTGGTAACGGTAGGAAGCAATTTATCAATCGTAAAAGATTTAACAGTTACTGTTTTGTCATCGTAAACAACATTATCGGTTTGTGTATCTGTAATTTGTATATTTCCTTCTGTTGGCGTACCAGATGTTTGTTCTGTCTTAACTACGGGTTTTTCCTCAGGTTCAGTTGTTGTTTCTTTTTTACATGCTGACACGACTAGCGTAGCCAATACAAAAAGAACGAGATTAAATTTAGTTTTCATGCTCTTTATTGTTTGATTGTACCTTTAAATGAACCATTTTCTGCCCATGCCTCTTTGCCTGCACTATTTATAGCGACGAAGTAAAATGTACCCTCCACAGCGTTTCCGTCTATTTTGGTGATGTTCAATTCACCGCCACCTTTTGTGGTTGAGTTAAAGGCATCCGTTTTATAATTTAATGTGCCGTCTGTAGGCTTTGTATAATCTTTGGAAAACGTAATACCACCATTGCTTGAATCGTTGTAAACGAAAGTGATTTTACCAACAGCAGTAATTTTTTTAAGTACAATAATATTGATGCTTTCGTTGCTACCATCTTTAATGGCCGAAATGGCGAAAGTACTCAAGCCGGCTACGGTGGTTTGCGTAATACCAGCTTTGGTAGAACTAAATTTTGCACTTGTGCCACCATCAACACCGTATCGATCAGCTGTCAAGGTTGCTGTTCCTCCAGTAGATCCGGGTTCAACGTCTTTCTCATTTTTTTTACATGAGCTGAAAATGGTTGGGCCTATAAGTAATAAGGCGAATAGATACTTTTTCATTTTGAATTTTGTTTAATTGTTATAGCACAAAACTCAATTTTTTTTAGCTGTGGGTAAATAGGATGACTTCCCCGTTTATATAGGTATATATACCTATTAGTGTCAACTAAGATGAAATTGGACGAAAAATTTCAGAATGTTGATGAATTCTTTCTTTGATCTTCAAATTTAAACTTTCTGTATTGGGAAGTAAAAGTGATTTTTTGTAAGTAAGGATATACCTAATAAAGCTAGTATAAAATATTTGGAGAATCGCTTGCATGATTTGGCGATAAAAGCGGGCAGATATGCTATTAATCAAAATATACCCACTAGGTCAGAATTGTCTGAAGCCGAACAAGCCGAATTAGAAGAATTCCTAGCGCATGTAAAAGTACTAACAGCGACATTGGGTCACAAATTATTTGAATCATTAGAGGAAACCATTGAAAATAAAGCTATCCAAAATCATGTTTTTACTGCAAAAATAGTTTAGGTGCAGATAGTAAAGGAAGCCCATCAACCGAAGGTTTTGTAGTTTACAAAGGATCTTTACTTATAGTGAAAGAGCAACTCTCTTTAACATATAGCATTCGAATGGAGAGGGAGAAATTACTTAAAGACGGAATTTTAGAATTACAAGGTAAGTTCTATATATTAAAAAAAGATTACGTTTTTACGTCTTCATCAAGGGCTACTGCTGCAACCCTTGCTAGATCGTCAAGTGGACCATTAGAATGGAAAACAGAAGATGGCGTTCAATTAAAACATTTTGAATTGTAAGCTTCACTACTTCCTCCGAAACTTTAACCCGCAACCTTCAATGCATGGTGGATTGATTACCAACTGCTTAGCAGTAACTTTATACAGATAAATAAGAGGCTGATTACTATTTTTGGTGGTAATTTCTAGACGCACACTATCCAAAACCTTAAATCGTGTAAGCGGCTCAAACACTTCTCCCATAGTTTCTCCGGTAGGAAGGAAGGTGACTGTTTTCAATTCTTTTACCTTTTGATAGGTTCCGCTGCCGTCTCCAGGATCTGCATATTGTTCAGTCAATATCCATTTCCCGTAGATTTCGCCAGTAGTTTGGTCATCCTTTTTACAGGCGTTCATCAATAAGGTGCATAGGAGTGCACCGATAAATAGTAAGTTTTTCATGTTCTGCTTTTTCTATCTATACGAATCTATGTTAAAAAACGCTACAATAAAATAATTATAGCAATCTACGTCTTTGCGAAGGTGGTCTTTCACCGACTGCGGCAATCTCCTTCAATGCTACAACAGCATAAAATCCAATAGATATTAATAAATGAAGGAGATTGCCACGGCTTGAGAAGAACAAGCCTCGCAAAGACGAGCATGGAGGAAGGAGAAAGAATAAAGAAAAAGCTGTAGCTGCGGCGAGCTAAAAGAAAGATCCTTCGGCTACGCTCAGGATGACGAGGATGATGGAAGGAGGAAGAATAAAGAACTAGACTCACACTACAACCTTTCCCAAATCACAAACCACTGCCAAGAACGCCATACGGCCTTGTAGCATCCCGAAGGAGAAAGCATTCAAACTTGTGCAAACACGTTCAAAAACCACAACCCAAGACAGAAAGCAGTTCAATCCTTCATTGAACCTTTTTCTGTCGCCCTAAAAGTTTGGATAGCTTAATCCGAGCAATGATACACAGCCTTGATGTTATTCATTAGCTTTTATGTTTTTATTGGCATTCATGCTCTCGCAAGCTCGGGATGGTTTCTTTTCTATCAAGAGAAAAGAAAGAGCCCCTCGGTGGCGAGCTAAAAGAAAGATCCTTCGGCTACGCTCAGGATGACGAGCATGGTGAAGCAGGATTAAAGAAAAAACTGTAGTAGTGGCTAGCTAAGAGAAAGATCCTTCGGCTGCGCTCAGGATGACGAGCATGGAGGAAGTGGGAAGAGTAAAGCTCAAGCTCACCATCATACGACCTTTCCTAAATCACAATCCCAACCTATTACTTACTGAGAGCGTAGGGCAGACAGGAACGGCGGTCCATGTGTAAGCCCAGTGCGTGGAAGCATCGTTCCTGACTTGATGTTATTCATAAGCTTTTATATTTTTGTTGGTATTCATGCGCTCGCAAGCTCGGGATGGTTACTTTTTCATCAAGGAAAAAGGAACTTGATCCTTAGGCTATCAAGAGCCGTGGCAAGCTTGTGGGTTACTCGTCATTTCCTTGGATCCCGATAGCTATCGGAGGGTGATGAAAACCTTCCAATGCATTACGATGCCCAGTCAAGCTGAGCATGACGATGAATATAATTGCCAATCATATTCGAATCCATTCACATCCCACAATCCACCGCCTCAAAAAGCCTAGCGTTAACCAATTAACACTGCAACGCGTTGCAACAATCTTTCAATATCAAATGGTTTTTCAATAAAATCGTCGGCTAGACTACGCTTCATCGTTTCTGCCCTGTGCAAGTGCGCAGACATCATAATGATGGGTATAGATGCAAAGTTTTTATCTGTCTTCAGCTTTTCACAAAGGTCAAGCCCATTGCCATCTGGCAATTGTACATCAAGCAGAAAAAGGCTGGGTCTAGTTGGCCGCTTGTTAAATGACTTGATGTTCTCGAAGCTGTCTACGCCGTAGCCTTCATCCATAAACAGCATGGTGCATATTTCTCGAATATCTCGATCGTCCTCGAGAATGGTGATTGATTTTTTCATGTGGTTCCATTAGTGTGTACGTTTTTAGATGCAAAGGGGTTGCCGTTTGCATACCTAAAATGACAAATCGCGTATTTATCGCGTCAAATCAGGTACTTATCTTAGTGATTTTGGTACAGCCTATTCTTATTTGGAATACTAGAAAAAACAAAATCAACTCCATACTGTTGATGAAATAAAACGACATGGAAGATTTTGAAATACAATTGTTAGATACTACCTATACCATCCAGCCTCAGCAAGATGGATCTTTTCGGGTAATGGAAGGAGAGGAGCAGCTTGGAGTAGTATATCCAGATCCTGGCACCTTAGGGATGGAGTGGAAATCGACGAATGACATGGGTGATGATTTCGCAACGCAAATCGGTGAGTTGATTTCAGAACACGAACTTGGAAAATCTATTCTTTAATCCTCATCTTCGGGTTGAGTTTCCTCTTGCCGCGAATCCATCTCTTCGTTCAACTGCGTTCCTTTGCCGTCTGCAAACTGATTTTCTTGTTGGGTATACCCAGCATCGTCAGAACGGTGGGTTAACTCGTCTTGTGCAGTAGTGGTTTGCTCATTTTGTGAATGTACATTTTTAGTGCTTTCCGCTTCGCGTTCGCTATGTTGTTCTTTTTGGTTTTCCATGATGAATGTAAATATATTTCCTTTAGTAACACTTCAAGGGAGATATGGTTCTTAAAAATTAATACTAAAGAAAAAGCGCCATCTACTGGCGCTTTTCGTTTGTACTTAAGAGGACAACTTTTTGAAGATATTGTCTACCACTTTTGGAATGTCGTTAATGGCTTTTTCAGGATTGCTAACTTCACCTTCTGCCCATCCTCTCCAAATTAACTTACCAGATTTTCGGTCTATAAGATCGATCATCACACTACCTTCGTTTACCCTTATTTTTCTCATTTCATCTCCCACATACACAGGAAATGGGTTTACATATGCGTAATAGTAGAACGCACGACCTCTCGAAAAACCTAATCTTGGTACATATCTAGCGGGTGCATTATAGTAAACGGCTTCTGCATACTGCTTGGTAGTTGTGTTTACGTTTGCGGTATACTTAATCAATAAGTCTGGGTTTTTGTTATCTAATTTAAGCCCTCTGTTTTGTAGTGCAGCACTGGTAGCTTCAACAATTTTGTCGGTAGCTACGTCGTTATCGTACAATTTACTGGCCTTCGATTTTCCTTCTGGAAGCCAAGCAAAGCTGTGATAACTAGTGCCGATTTTTTTATTGCTCACCGCATAGTAACTATACGGACTGCAGGCGGACAGACCTAGTGCCAACGCCAGCAAGATGAAGAATTGTTTTCTCATTGTTTCTGATATTTATGTGTGTTGGATAGCTGTTTTGCATATAATCTTATTTGTTACTATTAACGCAAATGGAATGCCTATAGATGTAATTTGAAGTGCTGTTTACAGTGCGGTGACGTTTCATTCCTGAATGTTGTAAAGACTTGATATTAAACAAGTAGCACTCAGAAAATTTGGCAAAATATAGGATGATAACTGTTGATTTGTCAGACTCATTTAAGGATTGAGGTGAAGATCTTCAATTTCTCAAAACAATATTTTATCACAGTAGTTTACGATTTAGACGAGGATACAAACGGAATATAGTTTATGAAAAAATATAGAATAGGAATTATTGGATATGGTGGATTTGGCAGGTTTCTTCATCATTGGTGGGGTAAACTAGAAAATGTAGAGGTTGTTGCAATTGCAGATTCTAAAACTGACTTTACTCAAATTGACCATGTTAAAGGTTATCGACATTGGGAAGATTTGGTGAATGCGCCAGACGTAGACATTGTAAGTGTTGTAACTCCGCCATCCGTACATGCAGAAATAGCAGTAGCCGCCATGAAAGCAGGAAAGCATGTAATGTTAGAAAAACCTGTGGCCATATCTTTAGCACAAACAGAAACAATAATAGCTGCCAAGAAAGAAACCGGTAAGGTAATTATGGTAGACCACATGCTCCGTTACAATCCCATCGTTCAACAACTTAAAACATTAAGTTTAAGTGGTGTGCTAGGTCAATTAAGACATGCTGAAGTGGTCAATTATGCTCAAGACGCTGCTTTGCCCATAGACCATTGGTTTTGGAACAAGGATTTTTCTGGGGGTATATTTATAGAACATGGTGTACATTTTATCGATATTATCAATTCGTTAACTGCTCAGAAAGTAAAATCGGTTACTGGCGTATCTCATTGGCGTAACGATAAGCAACAAGATCAGGTGGCGGCAACGGTACTGTATAACGAGGGTTTAATCGCACAGCATTACCATTCGTTCTCTGGCCCTGGGTTTTTTGAGCAGACGACCATACGATTGAAATTTGACTTGGCCAAGATGGAAATACAGGGTTGGATTCCCATTAAAGGAAAAATCAGTGCGTTAGTAAATGACCAAAGCAAAGCTGCGCTGTTAAACTTGCCAGGATGGGAAACAGAAAGTAATAAGTCCATTAGCACGATAGAAGATGAATCGAGGCCAGAAGGTTGGGGAGATGTTGACAATACATCAAGCTCTATTTCCGTAGGAGGGATTCAGTATGAGGTGAATGAGCTAATTGACGGTAGCTTACAGCTTTCAAAAGGGAAGGGCGATGTGTATGGGAAATGTGTACAGGATATTTTGTTGGATTTGATCCATTGCATTGAAGATCCAAGCTTTATACCCAAAGTGACTATAGAAGATGCCATTGCGAGTGTAGCCATTGCCATAAAGGCAACTTCCTAGTAAAGTCAGTTTGAAATTGCTAGGGTACAGGTGGTTAAGTCGGCTATGGAAACCGTATTTTTTTGCAAATTTTAGGTATTAACTACCATGCTGAGGTTAAATCTCTTTCCCGACCTTTGTCAGTGCAAACTAAGAAAGGAGATGTTATGGGAGAATTGATTAAACTGCTGGTCATTGAAGATGATGCTTCACTATGTGAGTTACTGGGCGAATTATTTAGTGGTGAAGGGTATCAGTACAAGATTCTAGAAGATGCAAATCAACTTTTTTACTGGGTAGACGAATTTAAACCAGATGTGATCTTATTAGATTATTTGTTGCCATCAACCAATGGTGGAGAACTTTGCGCACAATTAAAGAGCAATGTGGGAACAAAGGGAATCCCCGTTATTCTTTATTCTGCCATAAGTGAACAACTATTACCGCTGAATGAGTATAAATGTGATTCATTTGTAGCAAAGCCATTCGATATTAACCATTTGATATATACCATAGAGAAATATACACACCGTAGCCATGCTGCATGACTACCATTAGCAAAGCTCGTACAGCACTTTAAAGTATGGCTAAGGTAAATGTAATGAGCTAAGCTGATACATGTGTATGGTGATTCATATAAGTAAGCTATGCTATCCAAAAATGGGAAAGATTCGGCACTACCTAAAAAGGCACGAGCTTCGAAACCAAAGTCGGTAAGAGGTTCTGGATATACCTATGATGAAGGTAAACAGCAAACAGATAAGTCAGTTGAAATAAAAAAGACTGAAGAAGATCAAGTAGTTCAATTACCAGATTTGGGTAAGCCTGAACGAAAATAAGTTGATTCATTAATCCCATTAAGAGAGAATAAATCTCAAAAACATCCTGTATTTACAGCAACTCATTGCGCCTTTACGGGCGCTTACTACTAAAATGGCCATACAAAGCCAGCCCCTCATTGCCTCTACAAACTTCAGTTTGTAGTGTTTCCTTACCGTATCAATCGAAAAATAAGAATGTACCGTAAAGGTAACCCAAACAAAGAAAATAGCGCCTAATCTTTGCGATTAAAGCGTATCAGTGATTTTTGTAACGTATTCTTTGCCAATCTCTTGAGGTCTGTAACCCTTGCTATTATCATTTCATTCGAATAGTTTTATCATATTAAATCTAACGCTAACCAAATAGATAACGATGAAGAACACGCTTATAAATCGTAGCACCACTCGGTGTTTAAAAACTCCCCATCAGTCTCCTTATTAAAAATTAGATGACCATAGAACAATCATCTTATATATAACAAATCAATTAACCAATCAAACCAACTTAAACCAAACGTAAATGAAAAAACTTAGACCAACTCTCTTCTAGTCCACAAGCTCATATGTGTAATCCATTTAAGGTGAATGAATGAATTCGCCAAAGGAAAACTATGACCTAAAATTTAATCAATAATAACTCTTAAAAGCATTTTCTAAATTATTATGAAGTTTAAATTATACTATAATTTACAATCCGAGGCGCTCACTAAACTAACGATAAAACCATGGTAAGGGCGCACAAAAAACGACTGTTAAGTACAGTACACATATCCTTTGTACTCCTTTTATTCTTGTTCGCAGCGCAACGTGGCATGGCACAAGACGTGATCAAAGTACGAGGTATAGTAAAAGATACCGTAGGCGGTTTACCAGGCGTAAACATTGCTGTTGAAGGCACAAAACTAGGAACCTCAACAGATGGTGATGGAAATTTTAAAATCGATGTACCTAAGAAAGGAACACTTACCATTTCATTTGTAGGATTTATTGCACAAAAATTCGATATCCAAAACTTTAAACCAACGGCATCAGGAGAGTATTTCTTGAACGTGACCTTAAAATCAGATGAGAATACGCTGAATGAGGTTGCCATTGTTGGTTTTGGTACGCAAAAGAAAATAAGTATGGTGAGTGCAGTAACCACCATTAATCCAAAAGACCTGAAAGGACCGACCAGTAACTTAACGCAAATGTTGGCAGGGCGACTTGCAGGGGTAATTGGATACCAAAGCGGGGGCGAGCCTGGAGCAGATAATGCTTCTTTCTTTATTAGAGGACTTGGATCTTTCGGAGCAGGAAAAGTTGATCCTTTAATTTTGATTGACGGGATCGAGTCAACTCAAAACGATCTTGCTCGCTTACAACCAGATGATATCGCTAGTTTCTCGGTATTAAAAGATGCCACAGCAGCTGCGGTATATGGTGCACGTGGTGCAAATGGCGTAATCCTCATCAAAACAAAAGAAGGTGAACCTGGAAAAACAAAGTTTGCGTTCCGTACAGACAATACCATTTCCGGCAATACTGAAAATCTGCAATATGCTGATAACATTACCTATATGTTAATGGCTAATGAGGCGGCTTTAACAAGAAATCCGTTAAATCCATTGCCTTATTCTCAAACAAAAATAGACCGTACTGCATCAGGCACAGCAAATCCTTATTTATACCCAGATAACGATTGGATTAAACAAGTGGTAAAAGATTACACGTATAATCAACGATTTAACATGAGTGTAACTGGTGGAGCAGATAAAGCTAACTATTATGTTGCAGGAACATTCAACATAGATAACGGAATTTACAATGTAGATAAATTGAACAACTTCAACAGTAATGTGAAGCTCATTAATTATTCCATCCGATCTAACGTTACCTTAAATCTAACACCAACTACTAGAGCAGATATTAGAGTATACGGACAGTTTGATGATTACAATGGGCCGCTTGGATCTGGTAAAGACGTTTTTCAACGAGCCATGTTTGCCAATCCGGTAAACTTCCCAATGAAGTATCCATCAGAGTATGCGCCTAAAATAAAACACGTTTTATTTGGTAATGCTGTAGTACAATCTGTACCAGGATCTATTACAGGCGGCGGACTTTACGTAAACCCTTATGCAGATTTAGTACGTGGCTATCGTCAGTCTAATACCTCCAACTTGCAACCGCAAATAGAAGTGAACCAAGATTTAAAAGTGCTCATTCCAGGATTAAGAGCACGTTTTATGGGTTATGTACAACGTAACAGTAGCTATGGAGTTGCAAGAGCGTATAATCCATTTTACTACAGCGCCAACTCTATCGATGGAAAGGACATTACGTTAACTGAAATTAATAATGGCGGACCCTTAAATGTGGGTACTGTAGGTAGTGATTACCTAAGCTATGCAGAAGGTAGTAAAGATATCAAAGCAACACTTTATACAGAAACAGCCATAAACTATGCGCAAACCTTTAAAAAGAACTCGGTAAGCGGTATGTTAGTTGGAATCCTACGTAATTCACTTTCTGGTAATGCGGGTAGTTTGCAAAACTCACTTCCAAAGCGTAATGTCGGTGTTTCGGGAAGGTTTACTTATGGATATGACGATAGATACTTAGCAGAATTTAACTTCGGTTACAATGGAACGGAAAGATTTGCTGAGAAAAATCGTTTCGGATTTTTCCCTTCAGCAGGTATTGGCTATGTGTTGTCGAATGAGAAGTTTTTCCAACCTTTAAGTAAGGTATTAAGTTTACTTAAATTCAGAGCATCTTATGGATTGAACGGAAATGATCAGATAGGGGCAGATGCAGATCGATTCTTTTACCTATCAAATGTAAACTTGACTAGTGGCCCAGGAGCTTCGTTTGGTGAAGACCCAGCAACTGCTTATTCAAGAAATGGAATTACCATCTCTAGATATGCTAACCCTGCAATTACATGGGAAGAATCGAAACAACTCAATCTAGGAATGGATCTTTCGCTATTCCATTCGGTTAACATAACTATCGATGCCTATAAAAAACGTACGTCAAACATTTTACAGCAAAGAAGTGGTATTCCTACTACAATGGGTTTACTTGCTGATGCGAGTGCCAATGTGGGGATTTCAGATAGTAAAGGGGTAGATTTTCAGACCGATTACAGTAAATCATTTAAAAATGGATGGATTCAGGTTAGAGGTACCTTTACGTACGCCACTAATAAAATCGTAAAATACGATGAACCTACTTATCCAGGAAGTTTAAAAAACCTATACCGTGTAGGACATTCTTCGGGCGAAATGATGGGCTATATTGCTGAGCGTTTATTTACAGATGATATTGAAGTAGCCAATTCACCAAGTCAAGTTGCATTAGCAGGAAATACACCAGTAAGAGGTGGAGACATCAAATACAGAGATGTTAATCGTGATGGAATCATCAACGCAGATGACAGAGTGTTTATGGGATTACCGAGTACGCCAGAAATTACCTATGGTTTCGGTTTCTCAGGTTCGTACAAAAATTTCGACATCAGTGCCCAAATGCAAGGGAATGCCCGTGTTGCATTTTTTGTGAATAGTGGTGGGTTTAACCTAGATGACTTGAGTAAAAGCGGTATTGCGCCGTTCCAGCAAATTGCTGGCTATCAAACGGGTCTTCTACAAGCCGTTGCAGACAATCACTGGTCTGAAGATAGCCGTAACTCTTATGCCTTTTTCCCACGTTTAAGTAGCACACCAACACCAAATAACTATGTGAATTCTAGCTGGTGGTTACGCAATGGTGCATTTTTACGCTTACAACAGGTAGAAATTGGTTATACGCCAACTGCAAAGTTTAGACAAAAATTAGGCTTAGCTAACTTCCGTATTTACGCTAGTGCGAGAAATCTTTTTGTAATGAGCAAGTTCGATTTATGGGATCCAGAAGTACGTGGAAATGGGTTAGATTACCCACTTCAGCGTGTATACAACCTGGGAGTTAATTTAGGATTTTAATCTAGTTCATCATTTAATAAAAAGAAGAATGAAAAATATAATGCAATTAAGAAAGATATGGCCAGTATTAGTTTTACTACTATTTACCGTTTCTTCCTGCAAAAAATTTCTGGATGTAGTTCCAGATAACGTACCAACCATAGATAACGCATTTACAAGTAAAAATGAAGCTGAAAAATTTTTATTTACCTGTTACTCTTATTTACCAAGAAACGGTGATCCGATGGGGAACCCTGCTTTTCTTGCAGGTGATGAAATGTGGATTCCGAATAGTAGAAGAGGCACATTTGATACCGGAGGTGGATTGATGAACTGGGATATCGCATTGGGCCGTCAAAACTCAGCTAACCCGATTTCTGGGGTTTGGGTAAGTAGATATCAAGCGATAAGACAGTGTAATATATTCCTTGAAAATGTGAGCGATGAAAATAAAGTATTTGATTTAACCACAGATTTAAGAGCTCGCTGGCTTGCAGAAGTGAATATCCTAAAAGCGTATTACAGCTTCGAACTACTAAGAATGTACGGACCAGTACCTATTGTAGATAAGAATATTGATATCGATGCGCCAACATCAGAAATGATGGTGACTAGAGCTCCTTTTGATGACTGTGTAAATTACGTAGTTGCCTTAATTGATAAATCAGTTACTGCACTGCCAGTTACCATTAGCGATAGAACCAATGAATTGGGTAGAATGACTCAGCCTATTGCATTGGCAATTAAAGCTAAACTATTGCTACTTGCTGCAAGTCCATTGTTTAATGGAAATTCAGATTTTGGTCGTTTAGTAAACAAAGATGGAACACCATTAGTAAAAACCACTTTCGATAAAGCAAAATGGGATAGAGCTGCTCAAGCTGCAAAGGCCGCTATTGATGTAAGTGAACTAGCAGGCATAAAATTATATACTGCAGTTCCAAATGGCGTTCTTTCTCCTTTTACCAACCAACAAATGACCTTAAGAAATGTCATCTCAGAACGTTGGAATAGTGAACGTGTGTGGGGATTATCAAACAGTTATGCTGGTCAGTTGCAACGCGTAGCAATGGGTTGTCTTACTTCTAGTTTTACGCCTAACAATTCTAACGCTCAATTGGCGGCTCCCATGAAGATTGCAAATCTGTTTTATACGAAAAACGGAGTGCCTATGGATGAAGATAAGACCTTAAATTTTACAACGAAAAACGATTTGAGAACGTCTACTCGTGATGAACGTTTTGCCATAAATGAAGGTTACCAAACTGCACGTGTAAACTTCGATCGCGAACCACGCTTTTATGCCGATTTAGGATTTGATGGTGGTACATGGTATATGATTGCAAATAACCCAGGTGTTGGAGATGAAGGAACCTTTTACATGCAAGCTAAATATAGCCAACCGGGTAACAGTGGGGCAGAAGGGTATTACAACGAAACTGGCTATTTTATCAAAAAGCTAGTGGAAGTAAACTTAGTGAATTCGGCTACAGCTAATACTGTAAAACAATACGATTGGCCTGAAATTAGACTTGCTGATCTGTATTTGATGTATGCTGAAGCTTTAAATGAAGCTAGTGGTCCTACAAATGACGACATCTATAAATATTTAGATCTGATTAGAACAAGAGCAGGCTTATTAGGCGTGAAAGATTCGTGGAATGCGTATGTAGATAATGGCGCAGCAAAATTAAGCGATCAGGCTTATGTAAGACAATTGATCAGACGTGAAAGAGGGATTGAATTAGCATTTGAAGGAAGTCGTTTCTGGGATTTACGCAGATGGAAAACTGCTGCATCAGAATTAAATGCCCCTATTTCAGGTTGGACGATTAGTCAAGTTTCTCCAGTTGGGTATTACCAAACTAGAGTTATCTATAACCAAACATTTATTGCGCCAAGAGATTACTTGTGGCCAATCCAATCGGGAGCCTTTAGGGTAAATACAAATTTAGTTCAAAATCCAGGATGGTAATTATTTTAAAACTTAAGAAATGAAATTAATTAAATCAATTTTAGTCATGGCACTACCACTCCTTACCATATTGAGTGGATGTCAGGAAGATATTATTGGCCCCTTGGGAAATAATACAAACCCACCAGGCCAGGTAACCAATGTAAACGTAACCAATCAATCTGGACAAGCTACACTTACCTACACTTTGCCAACAGATGAAGATGTGGCTTATGTAAAAGCAGAATATACCTTGTTGTCGGGTGCAAAAAGAGAAGTAAGAGCATCTTTTTATACCAGTCAAATGGTGGTAGATGGTTTTGGTGATACAGAAATACACGATGTGACTTTACGTGTAGTGAATAAAAGTGAGGTTCCCTCAGCACCAGTAACAGTAAAGGTGAAGCCCTTAGAAAATGCCATCCAAATTGCATATAGAACCATGAAAGTGGTGCCTGCTTTTGGTGGGATTAATATTTCCTTAAAAAACGAGGCGAGAGCTAATCTTTCTATCATTCCTATGCGTTTACAAGGGTATAAAGGTTGGGTTGCATTTGATGGTATTTACACCTCTACAATAGACATTACCAAAAATATCCGTGGTTTAGATACTATTCCGACAAAAATAGCAGTAGTGATTCGTGATCGATTCTTAAACCAAACGGATACCTTGTTTACAACAGTTAAACCATTATTCGAATTGCCATTAGCTAAATCATTGTACAAAGAAATGCAACCTGTAATTTGGCCAGGAGACCAACGTGCTAATTTCTCTAACAACGGAACAGATCCTACTGGGGTAAGAGCAATGTGGGACGGTCAAACCGTAACCTTCCCTAGTGTTGCCTATACACCGCCAACAATTACAGATCAAGGACCACATTCTATCACGTTTGATCTTGGGCAAGTGGCTCAGCTTAGTCGATTAGTGATTTGGGATTACCCTGAAACTATCAGCGGAAGAAAAACCTATTATTATCGTGGAAACATGAAAAACTTCGAAATATGGGGTTCTGCAAATCCAAATCCAGATGGTTCATACGATAGCTGGTACAAATTAGGAACGTATACTTCAGTGAAACCTTCTGGTTTACCTTATGGAGAAGTAAGTGATGAGGATCAGGCAACTGCTGCGGCTGGTTTAAGTTACGATCTTGATATTAATGTACCTAAACTACGTTACGTGAGGATAAAATGTATCAATAACTGGCAAGGAACAAATTTCTTAATGATCTCTGAAGTTCAGGCATATGGTAACCCTAAATAAATTTCATTACCATTTAAAACATGATTATACAATGAAAAAGATGCTTAACATAAAGCTGGTGCTGTTTCTCTTAACAATAGGGATAGCAGCACTTACATCCTGTACTAAAATGGATGATTTTAAACAATACAGTGAGGGTGGTGAAATATCTTATACAGGTAAGGTCGACTCTCTAAAAATACGTTCGGGCAGAAACCGTGTACTCGTTCAAGGCCTATTTATTTCAGATAGAAAGGTTACGAAATGCAAAATATATTGGAATAGCAGACAGGATTCTTTGATTGTTCCTGTTACACGTGCACTAGCCGTAGATACCTTAAAAACGTATGTAAATAATCTATTTGAAGGAAGCTATAATTTTGAGATTATTACTTACGATAAAGAGGGTAATCCTTCTATCCCTGTGGTAAAAAGCGGTGTAAAAGTGTACGGTGATAATTATGCCGCATCTTTAATCAACATGCCTACGGCAGATATCTCTTTAGAAGGCACAACCACTACTATTACATGGGGTGGACTTGATAAAACTAGTGGTGCACAATACATGGATCTTTCGTACATCAATACTGCTGGTGCAACAATTAGAACAAAAAAACCAGTTAGCGCTGCAACAGCTACACTATTGGATTACAAATACCGCAGTACATTTGATTATAGAACTGTTTACTTACCAGATACGATGGCAATCGATACATTTTATACCGCTTACCGAACTGGCATTAACGCTAGAACTGATGTAACGGCAAGTTTTATTGCTAATCCTGGTAAAATGGCTCCTGGAAGTGCAACAGGTACGCAGTTCCAACCTGTAAGTACGAGCCAAGGTGCTGTAGTTTCGGGTAATACGGCTACTTGGAGACGATTAGCCTCGTGGACCTCAAATGCGCAGGCCAATAACTGGGGAACTGGTTTTGACACCTTTGGTACCTATGTACAGCGAACCGCAGAAAATGTCACCAATTTTGGTTCTATGTCAATGGAAGCTGGAAAGAATGTGACGACACCTGCATTAAATACCATCACGAATGGTAAAATTTACCAAACGCAATTATTACCAGCAGGCGAATACAGTATAGAAGCAAGAGTAGGGAACGCAAGTCTTGCATCTGCATCTTCATTGTCGTATTTTGTAGCAAGTGTGGGTTCACAAATTCCAAATGTGGAGGTATTAGGTGCTAAGACTAGTCTATCTACCTTAAGCAATACAGATGATGCATCTTTTGTGCAGATCAAACCATCTGCAACTGGGGTGGCTTATACCATTACAGTTAATTTCACCATAAACCAACCTACACAAGTTTCCTTTGGTTTTGTGGCAACATTGATTGGAACAACTACGACAAATAACTACCTTAAAATTTCAGGAACAAGAATGAAGTCACTGGCATTTTAATAAAAACAAGTTATTGGTTCATTAGTTCATTGTAGGTATCTTCAATGACTAATGAACCAATTTTAATGAACTCAACTTATGAAGAAAGTAATCATCTCATTTTTGTTTTTGTGTAGTGCACTAGTGCAATTGAAAGCACAAGACGTGTTTCAAACGCATGGATTTTGTATTGCCGCACCAAGCGCTAAGCAATTAAATACGTTTATTAAATTTATTGAAGAAGAATTAGCACCAAGAAAAGTGAACAGCTTGGTACTGCGTATTGATTTTAATTATCAGTTTAAAAGTCATCCAGAATTAATAGATGGTGGAGCTTTAACCAACAAAGATGTTAAAAAAATAGTTGCGGTATGTAAACGGAACCAAATCCGAATCATTCCTCAAATCAACCTTCTAGGACATCAGTCATGGGCAAGTAGTGTAGGAAAGCTATTAAAAGTGTATCCAGAATTTGATGAAACACCGCATGTAAAAATGCCCGAAAAGTACGAATGGCCAAATGCAGATGGCTTGTACTGTAAAAGTTATTGTCCATTGCATCCAGAGGTACATAAAGTAGTTTTTGACTTAGTTGATGAAATATGTGATGCTTTTGAGGCAGATGCTTTCCATGCTGGAATGGATGAAGTATTTTACATTGGAGATGACAAGTGCCCAAGATGTTCAGGATTAAATAAAGCTGAACTTTATGCTAACGAAGTGAACAAAATCAGTAATCATCTAGCTTTAACCAAAAGACAACTTTGGATTTGGGGCGATCGCTTAATTGATGGTAAAACTACTGGTATTGGCGCTTGGGAAGCGAGTATGAACAATACACATCAAGCCATAGATTTGATTAATAAGAATGTAATGATTTGCGATTGGCATTATGAAAGACCCGATCAAACCGCTGTTTACTTTGCGATGAAGGGTCTATCGGTAATTACCTGTCCGTGGAAAAACGTAAATAACGCCGTTGCACAAACTAGAGATATGATTAATTTTAAAAAAGCGGCAACCGCCTCCTTAAAACCTCGCTATGAAGGTATGATGCAAACTATTTGGTCGGGAGCTGATTCCTTTCTTGCAGAATTTTATGGACAGAAAAGTACTACTGAAAATAGTGAAGTGAATTGTTTTAAAGCTCTTTTTAACGAAATAAACCAAACTAAATAAACTTTGATATCAATGAGAACAAAGCACCATTACAAGCCGATGAGACAGATAAAGCTTTTGGGATGTATGCTATGCATAAGTATACTTCCTTTTTTTCAAAGCTTTGTTGCCAATAAAACTGAACAACCGCAACTATCGAAAAAAATCATAGTAGCTTATGTAACCTCTTGGACCAACGTAATTCCTGATCCAACCTATATTACACACCTTAATTATGCTTTTGTACATGTGAATGCCAATTTTAATGGAGTTCGTGTTGATAATCCCGAAAGACTAAGAAAATTGACTGCCTTAAAGAACGCTAATCCAAATTTGAAAGTTCTAATTTCTATAGGCGGATGGGGAAGTGGAAAATTTAGCGAAATGGCTGCCTCAGATACCACCAGAACTAAATTTGCAGAAGATTGCTTACGCATCATTAAAGAATTCAATTTGGATGGAATTGATATAGATTGGGAATATCCCACTAGCAAGGCCGCTAACATATCTGCTTCGCCAAATGATACACAAAATTATACGTTGCTGATGACGGCCATTAGAAGCAAAATCGGAAATAATAAACTGTTAACCCTTGCCTCATGTGCCGATGCAAAATATATTGATTTCAAAGCTATCGAACCCATAGTCAATTTTGTAAATATCATGACCTACGATATGGGTAATCCTCCAACGCATCATGCTGGTCTATATCGCTCAAAATATACAGGATGGATTAGTGTAGATGAGGCTGTAACTGCACATGTAACCGCAGGTATGCCCATAAAAAAATTAGTGTTAGGCATTCCATTTTATGGACACGGTAAAAGCGGCATAGCTAATTTTATTGATTACAAAGAAGTAATTAAACTAAGTGGTTATAAAAACCAATGGGATACTGTAGCAAAAGTACCTTATTTAGAAAACGATAAAGGAGAATTTGTATGTACGTACGAAAATCCAGAATCAATACAAATTAAATGTGAGTACTTGCTTAATCGCGGAATGTTAGGCGCTATGTATTGGGATTATTCGGGCGATACAGAAGATGGTGTATTGAGAAAAGCAGTGTATGCTGGAGTTAATAAATAATTGCTCAATTGTTTGCAGTCTCCTATAGCGATAGACCAATTCTATCAATTTAACAATATCTTAATAAGATAAAAAATATGAAGAATAACATCATCACGATTTTGGTATGCATGCTGTTGACGAATTTCTCATTTGCCAGAGCGAACAACCCTCTGAAAAACGAAATTCAATTATTGGTGAACCAAGTGGCTTATAATCAAAAGGGCACAAAACAAGCGATGGTAAAAAGTACACAACCTTTACCGAATGATCTTAATTTTCAGTTGTTAAATACAGCAACAGGATTGGCCGTATTTTCGGGAAAAGTTAAGGCATCTCAACGTGTAATAAGCTGGGGAACGGAATATTATAGTCCTATCGTTTTCTCTCAATTCTCTAAAAATGGAACTTATAAAATTCGCACGATTGTGAATGGAGAAACCATCGAATCCTATCCTTTTCAAATAGGCGAGGCTTTAATTGGTAAGATTTCTATTCCAGCAATTGTGAGTTTTTTTCAGCATCAACGAGCAAATTCTCCTGAAGAATTAAAGGCTGATAAAGCTATACGCTTACATGGGAGTACCCGTACTGTGGATTTAACAGGCGGTTGGTGCGATGCTTCAGGCGATGTGAGCAAATATTTCTCTCATTTAGCTTATACCAACGTCATGTTGCCACAGCAAACTCCCATGGTTACGTGGTCTATGATTAATACGGTGGAAACATTACCCGCTTTGTTAGCAAATGTTGGGAGTAAACAAGCACTTACAGCAGAGGCTATTTATGGAGCAGATTATCTGATGAGATCACTTGACCCTGAAGGGTATTTTTACATGACCGTTTTTAGTTATTTTGATAAAGATCCATCGGCAAGAAGGGTGGTAGGATTGTTAGCAGATAGTAAAACAACAGACGATTACCAATGTGCTTATCGTGAAGGTGGAGGTATGGCGGTTGCAGCATTGGCACGCATCTCTCGCTGGAATATAAATGGCGACTTTAGTTCGAAAGAATATTTAAATGCAGCTGAACATGCTTTCGCTCATTTACAAAAGTTTAGCTTAAAGTACGCTGATGATCATAAAAATAACATTATAGATGATTATTGTGCCTTAATGGCCGCTACTGAACTCTGGAAAACTACAGGTAAAGAGATTTATAGAAAAGAAGCTCGAATTCGTTCTGAGAACTTACATAAACGACTTGCTCCGGCCGGATACTTTTTGGTAAATGATGCGGGTCGCCCGTTTTGGCATGCAGCCGATGCAGGTCTACCTATTATTGCGCTAGTAAGATATCTTGACGTTGAAAAAAATCCAGCATTCAGAAAAAATGCTTTATCAACCATTAAAACGGCATTAGATTATAATCTTCGAATTACCAAAGAAACAGTCAATCCATTTGGTTATGCAAGACAGAGTTTTTTGTATAAAGGAAAAGTGAAAAACGGTTTTTTCATTCCGCATGAAAATGAAAGTGGCTGGTGGTGGCAGGGAGAAGATGCAAGATTGGGTTCTTTGGCAACTGCAGCAATTGTTGGTGGCCGTTTGGTATACCCTGGAAATGGTGCATATGGTGTAAAACCTGAGCTTTCACAATTTGCAGATCACCTGATCGCATGGGTTTTAGGTTGTAACCCTTACAATATGTGCATGATGTATGGCTATGGCCAAAACAATGTGCCACACATGAGTTCCATGTATGGTCATGGAACAGGAAAGGGAGGGATTTCTAACGGCATCACAGGAAAAGATGGAAAAGGGGATGGTTCTGGTATCGACTTTAAAGTAAGTGATAATGGAAATGAATGGCGTTGGAGCGAACAATGGATTCCTCATACCGGTTGGTTCTTGCAAGCAGTAACCGCAATGTCTGTTAACAAATAAATAAGCTAAACACATGATGAAATTAATTTTTAACAAACGACTAATGTTCAGCATTGTGCTGATGATTTTAGTCGGCACAAATTTAAAAGCACAACGATATCCAAGATTTAAAGTATTGGCATTTTACAGTACCACTGTAGAATCTGCACATGTGAATTTTGCGAATGATGCCATCAAATTTTTTAAAGATTTAACCATAGGAAAAGGTTTTGTATTCGATCTCACCACCAATATGGACGACATGAATGATGAAAAGGTGAAAGATTATCAATTGATCATGATGTTAAACGATTTTCCAACTAGCCCTGCGCAAAAGCAAGCTTTTGAAAAATACATGGAAAATGGCGGCGGATGGATGGGCTTTCACGTAGCTGCCTACAACGACCGTACGACCAATTGGCCTTGGTTTGTAAATTTTCTGGGTGGAGGTGTATTTGATCGGAATAGCTGGCCACCACTACCTGCAAAACTGATGGTAGAAGATACCAAACATTCAATTACTAAAGGCTTACCTAAAACTTATATTGCTCCAGCCAATGAGTGGTACCAATGGAAACCAAGTCCACGTGCAAATAAAGATGTAAAAGTGCTTGTCTCTCTGTCTAAAGATAATTATCCCTTAGGCTTAAAAGATATTCTTCCAGGAGGAGATACACCCGTAGTATGGACCAATACCAATTATCGAATGATATACTTGAATTTTGGACATGGAGGGGAGATATTTAAAGATGCAACGCAGAATAGGCTCATTATAGCTGCATTGCGTTGGGTAATAGCTACAGATAAAAAGGGAAATGTATTCGAAAATGAATAAACTTACTATGTTTCTGATGTCAGCGATTTTATTGCCTATCATCAGTAGTGCACAACAACGAACACCAATAAAAGCAGATTATACGGCTGGTACCATCATGCCTAATCATAAATCTCCAGCAGAGCTGAATACTGATTTAGGATTGGTATATGACCGTTGGAAAAAAAATTACCTCACCGAAGATATCGGTGTAAAAGGACAATATTACATCAAGTACCAGCGCAATGGACCTGTAACTGTTTCCGAAGCGCATGGCTATGGAATGGTATCTGTAGCCTATATGGCCTGGTACGATAAAGATGCCAAGTTGTATTTCGACGGAATGGTGCGTTTCTTTAAAGCTCATCCAAGTAATGGGAACAAACATTTAATGTGCTGGCAACAAGGAATACAAGATAGTAAAGTGGTTTCTGTTGGAGGTAGCGCCGCTACGGATGGTGATATGGATATTGCCTATGCTTTACTACTGGCAGATAAAATATGGGGAAGCAAAGGCGAGATTAATTACAAAGCGGAAGGTTTATTGGTGATCGATGCGCTCATGCAATCTGTAGTTCACACTAAATTCAAAACCCTTAAAATGGGCGATTGGGCAACTAAAGAAGGTTCGCGAGTAAATGATGGAACACGACCTTCCGACTATATGCTTCAACACCTAAAAGCATATCAAAAGGCAACAGGTAACAACGCATGGAATGCTGTGATAGATAGTACATATAGTGTTACACAACATATTTTCGCCAACTACAGTTCGTCAACAGGTCTAATGCCCGACTTCTCTGAAAGAAAGGATGGTCAATTTATTCCAGCAATTGGTCAGCTACTTGAAGATAAAGTAGACGGATCTTATTCTTATAATTCTGCTCGTTTCCCTTGGAGATTAGCTACAGATTACATCACAACTGGGGATAAAAGAGGTCTTGCACAACTTACTGCATTGAATGCGTGGATCCAACAAGCATCGACTGGTGATCCAGCCAAAATTTACTCAGGTTATCAATTGGATGGTGCTGTTCTTACTGGAAGAACTTACCAAGACCTTACGTTTCAGTCGCCGTTTATGGTAAGCGCAATGACGGACAAGCGCAATCAAGAATGGCTCAATAAGCTCTGGGATAATGGCGTTAAAAAGTATGATAGTTATTTTGGCGATTCGATTACTTTGATCTGCATGATCGTAGCTTCTAATAATTGGTGGGTTCCATAATAAACTTATTTAAAAATTATATCCTCTTTCTTTGGCGTAATCTGCAATTAGTGCAGCTGCATCAGCATCTAACAAAATCTCGCAGTTAGGATGTAATTGTACTACAGAAGCAGGTATATCAGTAGTTACTGGACCTAAAATAGCTTGTTTAACGATTTCAGCTTTATGCGCCCCTTTAGCGATAAGAATAAGTTTACGCGTATGCATGATATTTTTTACACCACGTGTTAAACCACCTAAAACGATCTCTGGTGGCACCTGAGTTTCTCTACGTACGCGGGCTTCAAAGTCGGGATCCATTGGTGATACCCAAGTCTCGCTTTCGAATGGTGTACCAGGCTGATTAATACCAATATGACCATTGCTACCCAAACCAAGCATTTGTAAATCTGCACCACCACGCTCAGCAAGCCTTTTTTCAAACAATAAGCTCTCTGCTTCAAAGTCGTCCGATAGGGTCGGTGGCATAATGAAATTTTCTTCAGGGATGCCCAAGGGACCAGCGATCTGATTTAAAATCATCGTATAACAGCTGCCTGCATATGAACGATCCAAATTGGTTAGCTCATCTACATTGAATAAAGTAATATTAGCTACATCAAATGGATATTTAGTGTAAATATCAGAGACGATGCGGTGCATATTCATGGTTGTTTGCCCTGTTGAAAGGCCAATTACTGCATTTTTCTTTTCTAGCATCTGTGCAATAATGCGCCATGCCGAAACAATATCAAACTCTTGTTCGTCTTTTGTAATAGTAATTTTCATCTGTAAAGTATTATAGGTCTTTTAATTCTTGTGTAAAAAACTGATCAATATTTGCTAAAGCTTCAAACTCATCTTCGCCAGCAATGCATATAGAAATGGTTTCTCCGCCTTTTATATTCATGGAGAGAATATTGAGCATGCTGTTCAGTAAAACGGTTTTTTCTCCTCTAATAAGACTTATGGTAGATTTATAGTTCTTTACCAATTTAATTAAAGTCGTAGCTGGTCGTGCATGTAGCCCTTGTGGAGCCGTAATCATGTAATCTTTCGTAATCATAGTGTTTGTTTTAAATAGGAGGTAATATCTTCTGAGCTCTCCAATTCCATCACATGTTTGCAAAGCTCTTTCGCTTGTTCCATGCTGCTGGAAAGAATAATCCTTTTGACCATAGGAATTGAGTTTGGACTCATAGAAAACTCTTCCAGTCCCATTCCAATTAATAATTGAGTAGCTAAAGGATCTGATGCGAGTTCGCCACACATCCCAACATGAATTTTGTGCTTTCGAGCTTGCTCAATTACATACTGAATAAGCCTCAATACAGCTGGATTAAAAGGGTCGTACAAATGAGTAATCTTCTCGTTCATTCTGTCGACCGCCAAAGTGTACTGACAAAGATCATTGGTACCTATGCTAAAAAAGTCGACTTCCTGCGCTAAAATATCAGCTGTTACTGCTGCTGATGGAACTTCAATCATGATGCCCACTTTGATATTCTCATTAAAAGGAAGTTTTTCTTGTATAAGGATAGATTTTGCTTCTTCAAGGATCATTTTTGCCTCACGAATTTCTCTTCTATTAGAGATCATTGGAAACATGATTCTCAGGTCGCTAAATGCTGAAGCCCTTAGTATTGCTTTAAGCTGAGTGATAAATAAGTCTTTTCTGTCTAAGCAAATTCGGATGGCACGATAACCAAGAAACGGATTTAGTTCAGCAGGTAAATTAAAATAAGGCAAGTGCTTATCACCCCCTATATCGATTGTTCGTATAACTACAGGTTTGCCTTTAGCAGTTAAAACGACTTCTTTATAAAACTCAAACTGTTCATTTTCATCAGGAAAACTGTCGCGATCCATAAACAGCATTTCTGTACGGAATAAACCTACGCCTTCAGCACCATTATTAAAGGTAGATTCAAGATCTTCAATATTAGCTATATTACCAGATAACACTAATTTTTTGCCATCTGTGGTAATTGCAGGGAGTTCTTTTAGTAGCTTAAGTTGTTCAGCTTCTTTTTGATATTCGGACTTTATTTCTTGATATTCAAAGAGCGTATTTTCGTCGGGATTGACATGTAGGATTCCTTTTGTTCCATCTAGAATAATTACATCGTTATCCTTTATGTCTTTTAATGGAGGGCCACAATTTACTACTGCAGGGATTCCTTTTGATTTGGCAATAATGGCGGTGTGGGAAGTTTTGCTGCCTGTTTGTGTGGCAAAGCCCATTACAGATCTAGTATCTAGTGTAATCGTATCAGAAGGAGCAAGGTCATCGGCTATAATAATGGTGTTAGGTTTAAATGTGTTTAGTATAATTTCATCCTTATTTAAGTGCTTAAAAATGCGATTACCAATATCTTTTATGTCGGCCGAACGTGCTTGCATGTATTCATTATCCATGTTTTCCAACAGTTGTACTACCACTTCAATTACCTGTAATAAAGCATCATTTGCAGTAATTTTTTCTGTTCTGATCTTCGTCACCACATCTTCTCTGATCTGGGGATCGCTGATTAAAGCTAGCTGTGTTTCTAGAATTTCACGATCCTCTTTATAGAGCGCTAATGTTTGATCAACTTTAAGTTGTTCTATTTCATTAATTGCAAGTTCAATTGCATTATCGAAACGACTAATTTCAGCTAAAACCTCATCTTCACTACTTAATAAAATACCGCTGGCTATATTCCTAGCCTTTTTCAGAACAAAGGCTTTGCCTATAGAAATACCTGGTGAAACGCCAATCCCGTTAATCATTCCTTCTTTAAGCAAATAAGTGAATAATGCTGCCTACAAACCCAAGCATTAATAGCCCTAGTAATAAATAGGTAGTTTTTATATTCTTTTTCACAAAGTGGTACACCAAAAATGTAAGTCCTAAAGGGATTATCGCTGGCATAATTTGGTCTAAAACACCTTGCACACTAATCGCATTGTTACTGCCTATAATTAATGGCGTAGTGATATTCATTAATGTAGCTGGCATTGCACCAACCATCATTAATCCTAGTATGGCAGCTCCTTTTGTCAACCTGTCCATTACATTGTTTTTGGCCAAATTTTGAAGAAATGTTGTGCCTGCTTTATAACCAATGAAAGTTAGATTATAGCGTAATACTAAATGTGGAATATTAAAGATAAGTAAGAACAATAGTGGTCCCATAATGCTGCCTTTGATGGCTAGAGAAGTACCAACTCCAGCTGCTATAACTTTGAATGTTCCCCAGAATAAAGAATCGAAAACCCCTGCTAATGGGCCCATTAATCCTAATTTTACAGAGTTGATAGATTCAACTTCAAAGTCTTTATCCTCACTTTTTTGGACTTCCATAGCAGCTGTAATTCCAAGAATTAAAGTAGAACCGTACGGACTAGTATTAAAAAATTGTAGGTGCCTTTTTAGGGCTGCTGCCATTGCTTGTTTAGTACTATAAAGTTTTTTTAGTACTGGAATCATCGCAAATGCGAAACCTGTATTTTGCCAAGTTTCGAAGTTGAAATTGGCCTCGAGCGCCATAGAACGCCAAAATAAAGACCTAATGTCTTTTTTGTTTAGCTTAAGATTGGTTGGAGGCGTTTCTTCCTGTACATCTGCTGTCTCTGTTTCGAAATCATCATCATCTCTATTGATTACTTGCTTTGAGCTAACCTGAGTAACAATTAATGCGATAATAACGCCAAATCCACCGATAGCGATCATTGGCAATTTTAAATAACTGGCTAATATAAATCCTAGAAAGAAATAGGGTGCAACAGTTTTATTAAACATCAAGTTCATTAGCAAGGCAAAACCTAGTGCTGGAAGCATATTTCCTGCCACCTGTAGTCCAGATTGAACCCAAGTAGGGATGAGATCTAAAAATGATTTCATGGCTGTGCTACCAAGCTGTAAAGCAAGGAATACAATAATGCCCATGAGTAAAGGTTTTAAAATTCCAGAAAAGATGTGAAGTTGCTGAATGCCCTTAAAATCACCTTCCTCTGCATATTGGTTAAACTTTTTATTGAACATAGGTCGAAGTACAAAAAGACCACTGATAACCATTTCTGCAAGGATTGAAACAGGCACAGCAATGGCTAATGCAATTGCAGGACCTTTTCCAGATAGGATAGCGAACGCTGTTCCAAGGACTCCGCCTGTAATCACATCGGGAGGAATAGCTGCACCTACTTTTATATTCCCCATAAAAATGAGTTCAAGGGTTGCACCGATAATGACGCCTTGAGTTACATCACCGAGCACCAGGCCCACAAGCGGACCTAATACCAACGGTCGACTGAGTAAAGTCGTACCCATAAAATCTTCTGAGTGGCCAAACATCGCAATGAGTGCGATGAGCAGATATACTAATGACAATATAGTTTTAGTTTATGTAAATAATTTGTTTTCTATAGGAATGGGGTAGCTATATCAGTTCTTTAACGAGTTGCTTAGTGTCTGTAGGTACTTGTCTTACTTCCAATTCAATTCCTTTTTCTAGCAATTCACGAATAATCGCAATGTCTTCTTCGTTTACAGCAAAAGCCTTCGAGATAAGCTTTGAACCATCTTTAGTTCTTAAACCTCCTAGATTAATTGAAGTAATTTCTGGTACTAATTCTGTTAGATTAGCGGCGTCTTTTACATTGTTAACTAACACAAGAACTTTAAATGACTTACTTCTTTCATCGTTTAAGAAAGTTGCTGCATCTGCTACCGATTTAATCAGCAATTTAGTTCCTGAAGGCTTACCAAGGTTGAGGGTCATTTTCTGAAATTCATCCTTAGCAACTTTATCATTTGCAACAAGAAGGCAATCAATGCCAAGAGAAGGGGTCCATGTAAAAGCAACCTGCCCATGTACAAGTCTGTCATCTATACGGGTTAACTTAATCATTGTCGTTATGTTGAGTGGTTAAAAGTTTGTTTACATACACCATTTGTTCCTTTGCGTTCTCTATCGATTCCTTAATCACTTGTTCAATATCAATTTTCGTATCAGCAAGAAGAATTTCAATTACTAATGCTAGGTTAAAGCCTGAAACGATATGTACGTTTGGTCTTAAACCATACTGAAGAATTTGATTGGTCACACTACCACCTAATAAGTCAGAAAAAACTATTAACTCTTCATTATCGTCAACCTTTTCAAGAATGGATAAGATTTCTTCTTCTAAGGATTTATTTTCCTCTAGATAAGCCTGAATTAGAAATAGATTATCGTTTGCTCCCGTAATAATATCCAACGATGATTTTACTCCAGAGGCAAGAGTACCGTGTGTTGCAATCAAGAACTTTCGTGTGTTTACATTATCCTCCATGAAATGGCTAGTTCTAATTTTTTACATACAGCATATCCGGTTAAGAATATGCTGTGTAAGAGGGTTAATTTGGTTACATTTTTGTGTCTACAATTATCAACCAAACTTTATTTAATTGCTATTTTATTACCACTACAACTCCACTACAAACTAATTTCTAGTACTTATTGTAGGTAGTGCTAATGTAGTAGTGCAAAAATTCTTATGAAGATTTGGATAGATTACTTTTGAGGTAGGATGTTTTTTTAATCATTTATATAGAGATCAACTTATTTTTATGCCGATACAATTCATGACAAATGATACTAATCCTATAAACCCTGCCTTTGAATGTCTGGTGGCGAAATGAAGGTCATTAAATATTCATTGACAGGGTTTGATTTAGCTAATATTAACAGAACTAAATAATTACAATGCATAACATCATTACTTCAATAAAAAAGATCACCTTATTAATAGCTATTATGCTATGTAGTGTAGGTACTTTAAAAGCCCAAAAAGCACCTAAATTTAAAGTGATTGCATTGTATGAGAATGGTGGTCACCATCTTGATTATTCTAAAGCTGCGGTTGTATGGTTAAAAAAGCTGGCAGAAGAGAACAATTTTTCAATCGATTATATCCAGAATACAGATAAGATTGACAGCGCATTTTTGTCAAACTATCAATTGTTTATCCAATTGGATTATCCGCCTTATGCATGGAAAGATAAGGCTGTAAAAGCTTTTGAAAACTATGTAGATAATGGTAGGGGTGGATGGATTGGATTTCATCATGCTACTTTATTAGGTGAATTTGATGGATATGGCTTATGGCCGTGGTTTTACAAATTTATGGGTCAGATTAAGTTCAAAAATTACATTGCTAAATTTGCTAAGGGAAAAGTTAATGTGGAAGATCAGAAACATCCAATTATGAAAGGTGTATCTTCCTCATTTTGGGTAGAGAAAGAAGAGTGGTATACGTATGATAAAAGCCCACGCCCAAATGTAAACGTACTTGCTTCTGTAGATGAAGGCACTTATGAACCTAAAGATGGCATCACCATGGGAGATCACCCTGTGGTATGGACAAACCCAACTTATAAATCACGAAATGTATATATTTTTATGGGGCATTCTCCAATCTTATTCGAAAGTAAAGACTATACCACACTTTTTAAAAATGCTATTTTCTGGGCGGTAGGAAAGAAGTAATATTAGTTTTCTGGTTCATTTGTTCATTTTTTAGTATTGCTTAGGCATCTGCCCAATGAACAAATGAGCTAATGAACAGCCCTATTTAGTAACTTCAATTAAAAAATCATACAGGTTAACTTCTCTGGCTAATTGCAACTTTTTACGTAAGCGATATCGACTAATTTCAACGCCTTTTAGGGAAATGTTAAGCAGTTGTGCAGTTTCTTTTGAAGAAAGGTTCAGTCGCAAGTAAGCGCATAGTTTTAGGTCTGTAGAACTTAGATTAGGGAACTTAGTCTTCATCGTTGACAGATAGTTGTTATACACCTGATCAAAATAGATGGCAAAGTGATCCCAATCTTCCTCATTCTTATCCGTATCACTTAGTAATTTAAATACACTACGGAACTGATAAGCTGGATCTGGAATGTTTAATTTATGGGTCAGCGTCATCAATTCTTCTTTAATATTAAGCAATAGTTTACCACGATCTACCAAGTGCATGGTAAGCGTTGCAAGCTCTTTGTTCTTATAATTTAGCTCCGTTTCAAGGTTGTCATTTTTTAAAGTAACAATCTCTTTCTCATTGCGATCCAGTTCAAGCCCATGTAAATAACTTAGTCTTTTTTGCTCTTCTTCGTGCTTTTGTTGGTGAAGCTGGAACCTTTTGCGCTGTTCTTTAACGATGTAATAAACAATAAAAGCTAAAACTAGAATGTAAAATAAGAAAGCCCAAATAGTTTGATACCAAGCTGGTTCTACTACAAAAGTATAGTTTACAGGTGTAGAAGCATTCCCTAAATTATTACGAACCTTTACCGAGAAAGTATATTTGCCCGCTGGGAGATTGGTATAGTCTTTTTCAGTCTTTATAGACCACTTTGACCAATCGTTATCGAAACCGATGAGCTTGTAAGAAAACTCCTCATTGCCTTTTTGAGCGAAAAGAGTTGAAGAATATTCAAAATGAAAAGAGTTAAGATTCTTTGAAACACTTGCAATGTTTTTTAAATTTTGCGTAGCAGAAATCTGATTATTATTCATGAAATAACCACCAAAAATCACACTGTCTTTTTCACCAATTGCTTTAACTGAGGTAAGTAATACATTAAGCTTGCTTTCTGATGATACATACTGATTGTAATTAAGATGAAAAACACCATCATTAGAGCCAATAAAGATGTTTTCCATATCAAAAGGGAAAATATGTGCATCTCCTTTAACCGTTTGTCCTGTAAGCTCTGGGAAATAAATCAATTTGAATTGACCTTTTGTAGTGTTAAAATCTACAACCCCAACATGCTGATTGCTAACAAACCATAGATTTCCTTTACTATCTTCTGTTAAATGCTCAACAGGATTATTGCCGAAGATAGGTTTGTAGAACGCAGAGGGTTTAAATTTATTCTGCTTTATATCGTATTCATATACACCACTTTCTGTAGCTGCAATGAGTTTTTTCTTTATAAAATAAACATGATTATTTAAAATAGAGGGCAAACCATCTTTTTGTGTATAAACCTTAAAAGTGGATATGTTTTTTCGATCTGCGGACAATTTAGCTTTAAAAATCCCTCGATGTGGATGTGTAGCCCATATATTATCCTGATTATCTCGAGCTAAATTGCCTAAGGATTCATAAATTCCATTGATCCTGCCATTGTTTACAAAATCACCATTTATATATTTAAAGAGTTGAAAACCTGTATAAGTACCTGCAATAACATCAGTAGAAGGTGATAATCCCATCACCATTGCGGCACCAGGACCATTGGTAATTAGTTTTGCCTCATTGCCAGCAACAATCATCACGCCATCTGTGTGTCCCATAAATAAATGGTTGTTAATGTTCGCTAAACTGAGTACTGAACCTTTTGTGTTTTTTACTTCCGTAAACAAACCTGTGCCAGTGCTTATGTCTTTTTGCTGATTGTTAATAGGAGCACTGTATAAACTGCTGGAAGTCCCTATATATAATCTCTTGTCAAATATGGCTACAGCATTACCCTTCACATGATTTTCTCTGCTCGGATAAATGTGTTTGATAGAGGTGTTATAATTAATGAAATCGATTCCATTTTCTAATCCTAACCATAAATTTTTATTATTATCTAGTAGGATGCTGTTAATATTGTTGTTCTGCAGGCCATGCTTGTTGGAAAATTGCTCAACCAATTTGCCTTGTGCATCAATGATAATTAGTCCATTAGAAGTTGTACAAATAGCAAACCTATTCTCAGCTATTTTTACGGTTGCATTAATTAAATCGGTATTAAAAATGGCATCTGCAGCAGTCGTCATTTTCTTAAACATAGTCGGTGTCATTAAAAAAAGCCCATGTTTTCGGCTAGTAATTAATAATGAATCTTTCCCGAAAGGTGTAATTCCTGTAATTTTAAGTGCTGAGGTTTTTGTTTGACTTGCTTTTAGCCCAAGATCATACGGTTGCCATTTGGAATCTTTAAAAATTAAAAATCCACTATCTTTATCTGAGGCGAATAATTGAGAACCAACAGCATTTAAAGCAATCCAACCTCCTGGTGCATCAAACGTATAAATTTTGTTATTCTTAAGCTCAAAAATGCACTCTATAGTTCTAAAAAAGACTTCGTTTTTATAAAATACAATGTCCCAAATGTCCGCAAACTGTCTGGCACTTTGTGGCATAAGGTGTTTTAATGAATGAAATTTTAAAACACCGAACTCATTAGGGAAGAAATAACCAATCTCATCTTGTCCACCAACATATATCTTTCCTGAAGGATCTATAGCAAGCGATTTGATAGCGCTCTTATTCGGTAGTGCATACGTTTTCCAATAACTGCCATCAAAAGTGACTAATCCATCATTATTGGCAAAATACAAAATTCCGTTTCGGTCTTGTTTAATATCCCATATCCCACTTCCAGCATTATAATCCGCTGTTGTATAATTTTTAATTGCGGGTGTACCAATCTTTGGTTGCGCAAATAAAGCGCTGATAAAGGCATTACAAATTAGAAATACTAAAAGGTTTTTTTTCATTAATGATTAGTGAGCGAATCTAAACAGCTTGATTAAGCCGTAATTTAACTAACATTTTTATATAAAAAATAAGTTGCCTGAAAAAAAATAGAATGCTGCCAAGTATTAACATAGATGTTACTTAACGCTTCAGAGTCCAGAAAATCGCGTTGCGAAATAAGGTAATAAAATTCTTATCCTCCATGAGCTCTGGAAAATGCCCCATGGCTATGTAAACATTTTTTGCCTTAATGTGCTCATTAGTCCAGATTACTGGATGATCGCCCATTTTAACATTTTTAATAGGATTATACGTAGATTCATCTATACTAGCTAGTACACGTACATTAGAACGGGGACTTTTGTTGTAAATATACCACTCGTCTCTTGTGGTAAACGATGGAGAAATACCGTTCATTACCGGATGATTCTGATTTTCTACCATAAGTGTAGCGTATGTGCCACCTGGTATGTGACGTTTAAATTCTATTCCACCCATAAAATTGGAGTACCACTGCCACATGGGATAATTGTCAAACACGCCTAAAAGAGTAGGATGATGAAAACCGATCCAACCACCTTTTCCATTTTCAATGTAATCTTCAAAAGCTTTTTGTGCTTCTTTTTCCCATGGATAGGGAGGGTAGTCTAATTGAATAAAGAGTTGATATTGCTTTAAAAACTCTTTATTAATCTTTTTTGTATCGCTAGCATAATCGATTGTGAAATTGTTCTCTTCTGCAAGTTTATTCAGCCAAGATTTTGCTGCATCGTCAAACAAACGATGTGCACCGCCAACTTCAGCAAGCGCAAAAACTTTAAACTTCGGCTTTGGATCTTGAGCGATTGCATTTACAGCGCTACAAATAATGAGCACATAGATTAGGGATACAACGATTTTTTTCATTAGTTAACTATTTTTCCCCTTCCAAGCCATAATAAGCCGTCAATGATGAACTTATTCTGAATTTCACTCCCAAAAGTAGACGACTTACCAATGTTGGCTTTGTAATCCATTGCGTTGTGTCCAAAGTTTGCATACAGCATTTTGTAGTTTTTATTGGTCCAAACAATAGGATAGTACCCACTGTACCAGCTTTGATTGGGATCTGTACCTAAAGGAAAGCTGCTTTCATGTACAGAACAAAGTATTTTTATGTCTGGATTTTGACGTAAATCCTTGTTCCAGCTATACCATTCACTTACAGAAGAAGTAAATGTTTCAGGAAGTCGTAAAGTGGATGGATGTTTTTGATCTTCACACTTCAATATTGCAGTTGTAGGAAACCAGGTATTATTTTTAAAACTCCCAACACCCAAAAACTTATTATAGTACCAATCCCATTTTGATGGATCTGTATTGAATGCACACACATGGAATCCCATCCATGCACCACCTTTCTCCATGTAAGCTTGGAAAGCAGCTTGTCTGTCTTTTGGAGGAGAATCATCAAGAAAAAGAACCACTTGATAGTTAGAAAGGAAAGTTTCGTTCAGTTTACTCCAATCGTTGGTTGATGTATATGTAAATCCATTTTCCTCAGCTATTTTCGGAAACCATTCATTAGCTTCTTTAACAAAGTTGATGTGTGCTGCATCCCATGTGCCATTATAAAAAGCAATTACATTAAATTTTTTAACGTGAGTATCTAGAAGTTCAACTTTTGATTCTGCTTTCTTACATCCTAAAAGAAGAATGAACAGTATAATAGTTACTGAAAGAAATGATTGCTTTTTGCGCATTTTATGTTTAATTAAGCTAGGTATGACCTGATGGTTTCAAGGTCTTCGAATTTATAAGCTTATTGCTATATACCAACCTGATGCTACCCCTACATTAGCTCTACAAAGTGAAAATTAACCCATTACATTACCAAAAAGGCCTATTGTTCACTAAACAACAGGCCTCTCTTCACATCGTGAAAATGCTAGTACATTTTAATTGTCTATCTTTTGAGATTTTTAACGGTATATCACCCTTATCATTTTTAATACTCTGAATCATCTTATTGACTGTTTCTGCATGAGCATCATAACCGACCTTCGGTCAACAAAAAATAAACAGCTAAAACTTAGATTTATTTTTTATAAAATCTAACCTAAAACTTATTTACCCCAATTCTGCCGGCTCTTTAAGTGTTTTTGGTGCAAGTGGTATATCTCTGCTGGCCTCGCACCATGCTGGATCAGTTGTAATACTCTTAGCCACAAAAGTAGAGGTGACTTTTTAACCAAGCCCTTAAAGTTGCCGATTTCATTGCTCTACAAGAACACAAAATTATAGGTAAATATCTTAGACTAGTTTAATACACTAGCTTCAAATTACCATCCCATTAGAATAGCATATACTTAAAAATTGGTATTGACGATAATTGTGTATCTTCTTAAATTAGTCTTCTAAATCTAATTTAAACCTAATATCATGAAAAAATTTTTACTATTGGTCTTATTCATTTCCACAGTTATCTGCAAACTTACCTATGCCCAAAGCTTAATCAAGTACTATCAAGATAATCCATTCAAAATGGGCTTAAAAGACAAAAACAATACGATAGTGGTGCCCGCCAAGTACGATAATATTTCTATTAAAGAAAACGTAGACCTGTATGTTGTGCAATTAAAATATAAGTATGGATTAATAGACCACACTGGAAAAGAAATTATCCCAACCAACTACGAATATATTGGTGATTTTAGAGAAGGGCTAGCTAGAATAAGATCCCTAAACTATATGGATGGATATATAGACCAAACTGGAAGAGTAATTATTCCTATGAAATTTAGAGACGCTTCAGATTTTAGCGAAGGATTAGCAAATGTAGCTATAGAAGTAAAGCAAGGAATTTACGACGTAAAAAAATATGGCTTTATAGATAAAATGGGAAATTTTGTTATTCAGCCAACTTTACAACAAAGCAGATCGTTTTCTGGCGGTTTTGCTACCGTAGGATTAGATGATAAGTGGGGATACATAGATAAAACTGGAAAACAGATAATTCCTTATATATACGATGGGGCATATAATTTTTATGAAGGTACGGCCGTAGTAAAGATCAATAATAAATATGGGTTTATTAACGAACAAGGCAAAGTCATTATTCCACTTAAATACGATTATGCCAATAGCTTTAGCGAAGGCCTTGCTGCTGTAAATTCTGGCGCCGAACCAGCATTTTCAGGATTACCACAAAGAGGGAAGTGGGGCTTTATTGATAAAAATGGCAAAACAATACTTAGCTTTAAATATGACTCTGCCAATAGTTTCTACAAAGGCAAAGCCGAAGTACAAGCTAATGGACGTAAATTCTTTATCGATAAAAATGGAAATGAAGTGAGGTAAGTTACAGACAGATTTTATTACGTCTTGAATGCTATCTACAAACAAAGGCTTATTGTTTAGCACAATAAGCCTTTGTTTGGTTTTACTGGTCTAAGTTCTTAAGAAAAGCAATATTGCTTATCCAATTTTAATTAGCTCTATCCTTCGAGAGTTTTAATGGCACATCACCTTTATCATTTTTAATACTCTGAATCATCTTATTTACTGTTTCTGCATGAGCAGCATGCGCTTTGAGAATGGGTAGATATTTAATGGCAAAAGCTTTAAGTGCTAGATTACTTTCATTTTGGCTAGCAGCAGTAAACAATGCCACAGCATCTTTGTGCTCTTTTACCATTAGATCTGCATAATAACGGTTAGCCTCTTCTTCCTTCAGCGTACTCATGTGATCAAGCTTTTCCACTTTGTCTGCTGGCAATGTTTGTGGAAGATTGAGTTTTTCTTTCTTAGCAATTTCCTTTAGTTCGTTATTAGCAGCAGTATGATCCCTTACCATAATGGTAGCAAGATTTTGTATATCTGGATTCTCAGTAAACTTGATCATTTTAGCACCAGATTCAACTTCCATCATCCCACCAATAGCAGCTTTTTGCGCAAAGTTGTCAACATTAGGATTAGCAAGAAGCGTGGTGTCTATTTTATCTTTCGCAATTTCAGTAGTGTCGTTTTGACTTGATATATCAGGTTTTGGATTGCAGGCAAATAGGAGCGCACTACATAACGCACAAAGTGATAGATACTTGGTTTTCATATTCTTTTCATTAGGTTGCTTGCCAACCGACCTTCGGTCAACAAAAAATAAACAGCTAAAACTTAGATTTGGTTTTTATAAAATCTAACCTAAAACTTATTTAACCCAATTCTGCTGGCTCTTTAAGTGCTTCTGGTGCAAGTGGTATATCCCTGCTGGCCTCGCACCATGCTGGATCAGTTGTAATACTCTTAGCCACAAAAGTAGAGGTGAGTTGGATAGCAGCAACTAAAAGTAGCGAATAGCGAAGCGCCCAATCTCCACCAAAATCTCTAGCCGTAAAAACAAAGAATAAACAACCAAATATTTTTCCAATATAGAGGCCAACCTCATGACTAAATAGATACGTAAACTGGCTTCTTCCTTCACGTTTTGCCACACAATCAATCACTCCCAACTGTATAGGGAAATAAGCCAAATCGAGCAATGGCCTAGCAAATACCAAACAGCCAACAAAGATAATTACACCAAATGGGTTAAATAATGAAGTGTTAATGATGGTACCTAATAGGAAAAGAGTTAATCCTGCCGTAAAAATCTTCAGTCGATGTTTAGGTGCAGCCGCTCTTCCAAGCATATAAAGCATCACCGCAGATAATCCAGATCCAATCGATTGAATTGAGCCAATAGTAGCTTCATTACCAACTAATCGCATCACAAGCATTACGGGGGCTGCGATAATAAACCCTTGTGCTACGCCTTTAAGTGCGGCCATCACTAGCATCTTTTTCCAAAGCCTGTGGAAACTAAAATAAATAAACCTAGAAGGGGTGGGTTGTTGAAATTTACCTCTAGTAATTAGATAACCAGCAATGAATGTCAATAAAATTATAAGGCCTGTAAGTATGTAGTAGGCCATATTAGGACTCCCTTCAAACCAACCTAACTCCTTAGTCGATCCAATTAAAAAACCGCCAAGCATCGGCATAGCAATAGAGCCTGTAGTAAAAAAGAGCGCCTCAAGGCCGTAGTAATAATTCCGGTTTTCGTTGGTAGTACTAATTAGTGCAAGCGACACACGGTTTGCCCAAAAAAAACCGTAAGCAAACCCCATTGATAAGCCAGTTGCTGCAATTCCTATAATCGTCAATTCACCAAGTAGCATCATCACCACCATAGAAAGACCACTTAATATCATTCCAGCCGCATAAATTCTAGCAATAGGGATACGCCTTGACAGGTAACCGTTGATTATAAAAGTGATCACAGTACCTGTTCCTTGAGCAAGTTGGTAAATCATAACCAAAGAGAAATCTCCAGCATTTCTTATGATATAAGCACCAACAAAAAGTTCTATTACTGGAATCACAAATGCATACACCATATTCGTTTTAAGGAGTGTTCGCATTTGGTGCGATTGCGTTTTAAAGAAAAGCAGTTCCTGTTTAAGCTTTCCCATTTTTTCTTAACTGATCTGCAAATGTGGTCTAATTTGTAATGCAATAATATCCGAGCGCTCAGGCTGTAACAAACAAAAGAGTGTGGTGATGGCTATATCGCTAGAGGTCAACATTTCTAGTTTTCTAACTTTTTCCAATTTCTCTTCTTTCGAAGCCTCTTGCATATCTGTATCGACTGCGCCCGGTTCTATTAGGGTAACTTTAATTCCCATTTCATTTACTTCCTTGCGAAGGGACTCTGTAAAACCACGCATTCCGGATTTGGTAGCCACATAGACCGAACTTTCTGGGTTTTTCGACTGTGCACTCATCGATCCAATGTTAACAATATGACCGCTACCTTTTTCTTTCATCCGCGTAATTGCATGGTGACTAAGCGCAAGGCAACCAACTAAATTGGTGTTCATTATGTAAACCCAATCTTCATATTTTCCTTCGGTGATACTGCCATGTGCTAAACCTGCATTGTTAATCAGTATATCCAAACCGCCAAGCTGAGAACCAACTTCAGAGATAATCTTATCAATGTCTTCTTGAACAGCAATATCAGCCTGCATGCCCATACATTTACCAGGATAGTTTAGAGAATTAGCTTCATTAATTGTTTCGTCAAGCGGTTGTTGAGTTCTTCCGCAAATCAGTACATCAGCACCAATTGCACATAGCCAAAGTGCAATTTCGCGTCCAATACCCGTTGTTCCACCAGAAATAAGTACTTTTTTCCCAGTCAGCTTGCTGGTGAAAAATTGATTGAGATTCCTTTCCATAAGCTTTTATTAAAATATACAACTTATCTTTTTTTTTGTTTTAAGCTTTTTTAATCAGCAGGGAATGATAATATTTATTGATATTGAAATAGCTGTCCAAAGAGCGTAGGGCCGACAGGAAGGGCGGGCCATGCGTAAGTCCAGAGCGTGGAAGCTTCATTCTCTGAATGATGTTTTCCATAATTCCCATCAAGGGGAATTTTGATACCTCTCCGCGGCAAAGAGTGGACAATTAAGTGTTTTAACTATTTTCATTCAGAAAACTAGTTATTTAATAGACTGACATTATTACTCTTCAGAACCTGATTTTTTACCTTTAACCTTCTTCTTAGCCTTAATAGCTTCATTCAATAGAAACTCAATTTGTCCATTGGTGCTACGAAACTCATTAGCCGCCCATTGCTCTATTTCTTTCAGCAAAGCTGGATTTATTCTTAACACAAATGCTTTTTTATCTTTCTCTGACATCGCTTTCTATAGCTCCTATGTGGTATTGACGTTTTAAATTGATGAGAAAAAGTGAAAGCTCATCTGGTTTTGTCGTACTAAAAAGTATTTTTTTGTTGTTGCTCAATTCTAATTGTAAACCTGTAGTGTTGTCGTTAAAAATATAAGCCTTATCCCTAAATTTAAACCAAAGGCGATGTTTAACTCCCCATCCACCATATTCGCCTAGTGCATCGTATTTTCTGAGGTACATTTTGTTAATTCTAGTCCACGAAATTTCTCGTCTTTTTGTAAAAGGCCAATAGCGATAAGTAACTCCAAATTGATCAATTACTAAGCTGAGGGAGTTTTTAGTAACAAAATAAATAATGACATAAGGCAATGCCAAAGCCCAAATAGGAGCAAAATAACTCTCTTTTAATTCGTGTAAAGTTATTCCGCCCTTATCTAAAAATAGAACACTGCCAACAATGATGGTTTCTATACCCAACAGCACATATAACCACCATAATTTTAACTTTTGTACTTCTTGAAATTCCATTAATTGTATAATGTACCAGTATTTACAACAGGTTGCACATGTCTATCTCCGCAAAGCACCACTAAAAGATTACTTACCATTGCAGCTTTACGCTCTTCATCTAATTCTACAATCCCTTTTTGCGACAATTTTTCTAAGGCCATTTCCACCATTCCAACTGCACCCTCAACAATTAATCGTCTAGCGGCAATAACAGCTGTGGCTTGTTGACGCTGTAACATCGCACTTGCAATTTCTTGTGCATAGGCCAAGTGAGAAATACGTGCTTCAATTACTTCAATACCAGCTCTAGAAAGACGCTCATTTAATTCTTCTTCTAAAAGCACACTTACTTTTTCGGCACCATCTTTTAAGGTAATCTCTGCACTTTCATCTTCCATATTATCATACGCAAAGCTATTCGCTAAATGCCGAACTGCCGCTTCACTTTGTATGTTAACGTATTGCAAATAATTTTCTACCGCAAAAGTAGCCTTCGCGGTTTCTTTCACTTGCCATACAATTACTGCCGCAATTTCTATTGGATTACCCATTTTGTCGTTCACTTTCAATTGCTGTCCGTTTAAGTTACGAGCACGAAGTGATAATTTGTTTTTAGAAGTAAAAGGGTTTACCCAAAAGAAGCCATCAGATTTTACGGTACCAACATATTGCCCAAATAAGGTTAATACCTTGGATTCGTTAGGGTTCACAATAATTAAGCCTGGCATGACCAGCAAAAAGTCAAGTGTTAAAATGATACTGCCAAAAACAAAACTCTCTGCTGCAAAACAAAATATCGCAGTCGCCAATAGTCCTAAAAATAAAACTAATGCTAAATACCCAGATGGTGGGCTAATGATTTTTTCTTGATACATGATTGATATTAATTTGATATCATAAAGTGAAACATAAAAATTGATATAAACAAATAAAATCGTCAAAATATTTAGGTAAATCAATCTTGCTCAAAGGCTAATAAAACATTTATAAGCTATTGAAAAAAAATAATCTTAATTTTGGGTAAATCAACCTGTACTATTTTGGCCAAAATCAGAAAAAATCCTAAAGTACTTTATCGTAAATATTCATCTAACATAAAATATGTGATGATGGTAGTATGCGTATTCGTAATTACGCTATACCTACCAAAGCAACCGCGATTTAGATATGAATTTGAGAAAGGCAAAACCTGGATGAATAAAGATTTAATTTCTCCTTTTAGTTTTGCTATTCTAAAAACTTCCCCTCAAGTAGTAACGGATAAAAAAGAGGCATTAAACAACGTTTTGCCCATTTATAAATACGATGAAGATGTTTTTAAAGGACAAAGTGAAGCCTTTTTAAATGAATTTGATGTAAAATGGAAGTCTAATGCCTTTGCAGAAAACGAAAAGGAGGGTGCCAAACAAACAGCTTATAAAATGCTAGAGTTGGTGTATAAGAAGGGTATAATTGGACTAACCGCTAAACATCAAAAAGATGGAAAACATTATGATTTTTCATTGCTGACCAATAATGTTGCTGTAAAAAGTAATTCACAAGATGTTTTCACAACAGAAAGTGCATTAGATTTTTTTAAAAACAACTATAAGTCCATTAACTCAAGGGTGAAAGATGCGGTGATAGATTTGGTAGAAAGTCATTTAAAACCTAATATAATTTTTGATGAAGAATTAACCCTGACCGTTCAAAATAGTACCATCAACAGTCTTTCTACAACTAAAGGGATGGTGCAAAAAGGAGAATTGATCGTGGCAAAAGGAAGTATTATTGACGATGAAGTGTATCAAAAACTATTATCCTATAAAGATGCTTATGAAGCACAAACCAAAACGATAGGAGACAATAGATTAGTTTATTTAGGTCAAGTATTATTAGTGGGCTTCATCATTACCTTACTAATGGTATTTCTGTTCTTATTTAGAAAAGATATTTTCGCAGATAACCGCCAACTTTCGTTGATCCTGCTGGTCATTACCTCGATGCTTCTGGCGCTAACTTGGGCTATTAAAGTTAATTTACCGAGCTTATACTACATTCCTTTTTGTATTGTGCCAATAATCATCAGGATATTATTTGATACCCGTTTAGCACTCAATTTACATTTGTTAGTGATTTTAATCGCAGGGTTCTTTGTGCCTAACAGCTTTGAGTTTGTATTTTATCAAACTACAGCAGGTATGGTTGCGATCTATAGCATTAAAAACCTAATTAAGAGAGAGCAATTGTTAATGTCTGCCTCGTTTATATTAGCAGCCTATTTTGTTTCTTTCGTGGGCATTGCATTATTAAGAGAGGGTTCGTTTAAACAGATAGAATGGATGAATTTCTTGCCGTTCATCTTTAGTGTGTTGCTTTCATTGTTGGCATACCCATTAATTTATGCATTTGAACGCGTATTCGGAATTACATCAGATGTTGCATTAATAGAGCTAACCAATACCAATAATAAATTGCTGAGAGAGCTTGCATTCAAAGCACCAGGAACATTCCAGCACTCGCTACAAGTGGCTAATCTTGCAGAAGCAGCTATTTTTAAAATTGGCGGAAACTCATTATTGGTAAGGGCAGGGGCCTTGTATCACGATATCGGTAAAATGGAAAATCCACAATACTTTATCGAAAATCAAAATACATCAACCAGTCCACATGATAAATTGCCGTACGAGCAAAGTGCTCAAATTATCATTAAGCATGTGCATAAGGGGATAGAGATTACCCGCAAACATAAATTGCCAGAGAATGTGATAGATTTTATCAGAACGCACCATGGTAATACACGAGTAGATTATTTTTATCAATCCTTTTTAAAGAATTCACCAGAGAAATTTGTGGACGAGAATATTTTCCGCTATCCTGGACCAATTCCTTTTTCTAAAGAAACAGGAGTTTTAATGCTAGCAGATTCTGTAGAAGCAGCGTCAAGAAGTTTAAAAAATCCGGACGCTCAAAGCATAAATGACTTGGTGGAAAGGATAATTAACTACAAATTGGAACAAGATCAGTTAGATAATTGCGATTTAACATTAAAAGATTTAGAAACTATAAAGCTGATATTCAAGACAATGCTCATGAGCATTTATCATGTGAGGATAGATTATTTACAAACAACATAATTTTTTTTTGTAAACATCAATGAATTGCTATATTTGCAACCTCAAAACGGATATTTTGATAATCGGAGGGATGCCTGAGTGGCCGAAAGGAACAGTTTGCTAAACTGTCGTACTGGCAACGGTACCGAGGGTTCGAATCCCTCTTCCTCCGCACAAATTTAAAAGTCAAATGAATCGGTTTTACAATTTTAAAACCGTTACTTTGCAATCCCTTCGCAAAAGGGTCAATAAACAAAGGTGATACTAGTTTTTCGGGGTGTAGCGTAGCCCGGTATCGCGCCTGCTTTGGGAGCAGGAGGTCGTAGGTTCGAATCCTGCCACCCCGACAAAAGAATGATTCCACTTTCAAAAAAGGGTCAATAAAAGGTGATACCAAGTTCGGGATGTAGCGTAGCCCGGTATCGCGCCTGCTTTGGGAGCAGGAGGTCGTAGGTTCGAATCCTGCCATCCCGACACATGAAAACCCTCTTGATGTAAATCGAGAGGGTTTTTTGTTTTCAAAGAGTTAAGAAGCCGAAATCTTTTAGTAAGTAACTTTGCAGGAGCAAACAGCTTTTCCCCTAACCACAATCAAATTGATTTTAGCACAGTCCAAAGAGCGTAGGGCTGACAGGAACGGCGGGCTATGCGTAAGCCCAGAGCGTGGAAGCATCGTTCCTGACTTGATCTTTTGCCTACTTTTCCATCAAGGGAAAAGTTTGTTGCCCCGCGGCAAAGAGCGGACAAGACTAAAGTGTTTTAACTTTAAAAATACTAAGTCTCGATACCTCACAATTAAATTGCTCTTCTAACCTCGAAGTGCTCAGCGCAGCTAATCCTAAAGAAATAAGAAGAAATGTATTTCGCATTACGATACCCAATCGAATTGGGTATGACGAGTCTAGAAACCACAGTCCAAAGAGCCTAAGGCCGACAGGAACGGCGGGCCATGCGCAAAGCCCAGAGCGTTGAAGCATCGTTCCTGGCTTGATCTTTTGCTTACTTTTCCATCAAGGGAAAAGTTTGTTGCCCCCGCGGCAGAGAGCGGACAAGGCAAAGAATATTTAGACAGGTGGGATACCAGCCGATAGGAAACTATTACATGACAGATCCTTCGACAAGCTCAGGATGACAGATAGCTAAATCATAGGCGCCAAAAAGGGTCGCTACCATTATTATTAGCACTATCAAATTGCTCTAGCACAGTCCAAAGAGCGTAGGGCTGACAGGAACGGCGGGCCATGCGCTAGCCTAGAGCGTGGAAGCATCGTTCCTGGCTTGATCTTTTGCATACTTTTCCATCAAGGGAAAAGTCTGTTGCCACCGCGGCAAAGAGCGGATATGATAGAGGATATTCCGACAGGTGAGACACCAACCGATAGGAAACTATTGCATGATAGATCCTTCGACAAGCTCAGGATGACAAAGGAGCTAAAGAGCGGACAAGACTAAGGGTTTTAACTTTAAGTGACTCGGTGGGTGAGCAGCAGCCGATAGACAAAAAAACAAATCACCATCTATATATTGACATTTTAAACAAAGTTAATTGACACGCTTAACAAAACACCCCCTTCCATAACCACCTAGATTTGTCCTATCACATTTTAATAAAAACAACATGGAAAAGAACAATTATCAAGGCGCATTACAACACCCGATCGGATCAGGGTTTAGTGCCAAATCAACAGCAACCGAAGTAATCGAAGGCATTAACTTGACTGGTAAAATTGCCATTGTAACAGGAGGTAATACAGGCATTGGCTTAGAAACAGTTAAAGTACTTGCAGCTGCCGGAGCAACAGTCATCGTACCCGCAAGAGATATTGAAAAAGCAAAAAGAAACTTAGCGGGTATTCCAAACGTGCAAATAGAAACAATGGATTTAAGTCAACCAGATGCCATTGATGCCTTTGCAACACAATTCCTTTCTTCAGGTCGTCCTTTACATCTTCTCATTAACAATGCAGGTATGACCTGGGTTCCGCTACATAGAGACAGCCGTGGCATCGAATCACAATTAGCCACTAACTATCTTGGTCAGTATCAGCTTGTGGCAAGACTGTGGCCAGCACTTAAAAAAGCAAATGGTGCAAGAGTGGTGAATGTATCCTCATCTGCTCACCACATGAGCTCCTTCAATTTTGACGACCCAAATTTCGAACATAGGGCATACGATACATTGGTTGCTTATGGACAGTCGAAAACAGCTTGTAATCTTTTTACTGTTGAACTTGATCAGCGTGCGAAAGATTTTAAGGTAAGAGCGTACGCGTTGCATCCAGGTGAAATTGCGGGTACAGAGCTGGCAAGAGCTGCGGATATGGAAGTATTTAAACAACTAGGCTTCTTCGATGAAAATGGAAACATACGTCCTGAAATTCTTGCCAACTTAAAAACGATTCCTCAAGGTGCCGCCACTACAGTATGGTGTGCAACCAGCCCTCTACTCAATGCTTTAGGTGGTGTGTATTGTGCCGATGTAGAGGTAGCAACATTGGCAAATGGAAGCCTCGAAAAAGGGAATGGTATGGAAACACAAGGGGTACAGCCTTACTCGTTAAACGAAAGCAATGCCAAAAGACTTTGGGACCTTAGTGAAGAAATGACAGGAATTAGCTTTGAGGTGAATTAAACCTGATCTGATTAATTAACAATGCAGCATCAAACAAATCAAGGTAAAATAAATAACTTTAGAAAAAAATGGAACACCTATCGAAATACTTGACCAAAGAAATTAAGCTTTCCTCGTATGAGGATAAGCTGTTCAAGTCCGACCTAATGTTTGAAGATCATATGCTGGTGTGGTTTATTTCTGGAGAAACTAAGATCATCCAATGGGACACCACTTTTTACTTTACTACAGGAGATATTTTTCTTATTCCGAGAAACCAGTTGGCAACGATTATAAATTACCCAAAAAACGGATTGCCACACAAATCGGTGGTGATGCACTTATCGGTTGAGCGCTTAAGAAAGTTCTATGAAAAAATAGAAGTCAAGAAAAGTCTACAGCCAGAACAAAACATCATTAAATACAGCAACCATCCTTTATTAGCAAGTTGCATGGCTTCATTGATTCCTTATTTTGATGTGGATGGTGAATTTCCAGAAGAGTTAGCTTCGTTAAAAATAGCGGAAGCGATACACATTCTGCGAACAATCAATCCAGATGTTGACAGTGTACTTGCCAATTTCAATTCACCTGGTAAAATTGATTTGGTCAATTTCATGCAGCGTAATTTTATGTTCAATATGACATTGGAGAAATTAGGGTACCTCACAGGACGTAGTTTGTCTACGTTTAACAGGGATTTTAAGAGGCTTTTCAATACTACCCCTCAGAAATGGCTGACAGCTAAAAGACTAGAATTGGCGTATTATCATCTAGCAGAAAAAAAGAAAAAGCCAACAGAAGTATATCTTGAAGTCGGTTTTGAAGACTTATCTCATTTTTCCTTCAGTTTTAAGAAGAAATACGGCGTTTCGCCCAACCAATTGCAGGTTTAATTAAGAGGTTTAGTTAGATAGAGAAGATAACACTTGCTGTTAAGTGGGTGTTTCTTCCTAAGCTAAAATCTCAAGCTTATAGCCTTTACCCCGTACCACCACAATTTTAATGTTCGGATCAACTTCTAATTTCTTTCTCAATTTTGAGATGAACATATCCAGACTGCGACCTACAATAACCCCTTCATCTTCCCAAATCTCCTTTTGTAATCGACTTCGTTCGATGGTCTCGTTAGGGCGTAAAGCGAAAATGCGCAATACACGCGTTTCGGTTTTAGTTAAATCTATTGGCTGTCCATGGATCAAGAGCGTCCGGTTCTTCCAATCGAATACCATAGCCCCTAAAGTGAATAGTTCAGTCTGCTGATCAGCCTCAATTCCAATTTTTTTCGGTTTAGCTCTCCAAAAAATAAAGCCAACAAAAGCTAACAATGACAAGCCTCCCAAAAAATACTCAGTCTTTGCTAGCGCTATCCCTTTTGGTTTAAATTTAATGTGGATCGTATAACATGTTTTAGGTTGTTTTCTCCCGATACAGGATACAATATCATCTTTCTTATTTTTAGAAATCGCATATCCATACACTATGCTATCCTTTTTACAGTTTAGCACATTCACTACATAATCGCTGGTGAGTGGATCTTTGATCAACAAATTTCGAATCGTATTCACCAATATAGCTGGCTGAAAAGTAAGATCGTTCTCAAAACTAATCTCATACTCATTTTCAGCAATCTTTTTTACCGGTAGCACTCTCGAAGTACTATCGCCCGACTGCAACAATAGCTCATCGCCAATCTTGCGGAGCAAAACTTCTCTTCTTGAACTATCAAAATCGTTCTTATCCTCCAAACGGAAAGCTACACAGGTAATAACGACTAGCAAAAATACTATCGAACCGAATAGGTAGTTAAGTTTTCCAGAAGTGAAGTTTCGACGATTAAACATGTGTCAAGTTTTAATTTACAAAGTTTACATTTTTATTTACAATCCAAATTCGCTGTTTAGCGTACCGCCCAAGTACTTTCGCTGAAGCTGCAATTCATCAAATGATCCTTGCAACAATTGTCAATATTAACTATAAATTATGAAATACGTACATCAACATGCTTCTTAGCACTGTCAATTTGATTTAGCACAGTTCCAAGAGCGAAGGGCAGACAGGAACGGCGGGCCATGCGTGAGCCCATAGCGTGGGAGCATCGTTCCTGGCTTGATCTTTTGCATACTTTTCCATCAAGGGAAAAGTTTGTTGCCCCCCGCGGCAAAGAGCGGAAATGATGAAGGGTCTTTATTTATGATCTTTTGCATAATTCCCATCAGGGGAATTTTGTTGCCTCCGCGGCAAAGAGCGGAAACGATGAAAGATATTTAGGCAGATATGAAACCAGCCGAAAACAAAACATGATTAAATTAATATTAACCCTTATACTTTAAACAAGATGAACTACAAACAAACCACTACCTCCCTATTACTCATCACATCATTACTCTTCGCTTGCAGCAGACCAGTAAAAGAAGAAAAGAAAACGAATACCCCTACATCTGCAAACCCCGTAGCCTTACACGTTGGAGATGAGAAATACTGGAGCGTAGACACGAAAGAAAGCGTGGTCGCTTGGAAAGGCGATATGCAAATTGGTGCGAATGGGCATACGGGTTATGTCTATGTCTCAAAAGGAGAATTGAAGCTAGAGAATGATCGATTAGTAGGCGGTACAGTGGAGGTCGATATGAATACTATAGAGGATAATAACCATGGGAAAAGCAATGGATTGATTAACCACTTAAAGAACCCTGATTTTTTTGATGTTAAAAATTTCCCTACCACAACGATTGCTATTGCCGAGGTTGCCTCAATTAACGATGAAACGATAAAAATTACAGCAAACCTCACCATAAAAGGCATCACTCGACCAGTTACTTTTTTAGCCACTTTAAAAGTGAAGGATGGAATTGCAAATGCCAATGGCAGGCTTATCATCGACCGAACCGAGTGGGGTGTACGCTATAAATCAGGGAAGTTTCTAGAGAACTTAGCAGATAAAACTATTTCCGATTCCATCGAATTCGATATCAAAATCGTAGCAAAGAAATAGGTTATGAATGTCAGTCTGAGCTCGTCGAAGACCTTTGCGTAACTCCTTCGACAAGCTCAGGATGACAGACTACTTCTTTCCGCACAATCAAATTGATTTAGCACAGTCCAAAGAGCGTAGGGACGACTAAGGTGTTTCGGCAAGTGCGACCAGCCGATAGGCAAACATCATACTTTTTAATACACTTTGTCATCCGATAGCTATCGGATCCGACTTTGGAGGAATCTATTAGAACTATTAGATGACAGATCCTTCGCTGCGCTCAGGATGACAAAAGGAGGCAAAAAGTGGACATAATGAGGGTTTTTAACTTTGGAATACTAACTCTATTCCCGCACAATCAAATTGTTCTTAGCACAGGTCCAAGAGCGTATGGCAGACAGGAACGGCGGGCCATGCGCAAGCCCAGAGCGTGGAAGCATCGTTCCTGGCTTGATCTTTTGCATAATTCCCATCAAGGGGAATTTTGATGCCCACCGCGGCAAAGAGCGGACACAATGAAAGATATTTCGGCAGGTGGGACACCAGCCGACAGGCAAACATCATACTTTTTAATACACTTTGTCATTCCGACTTTGGAGGAATCTATTATAACTACTACATGACAGATCCTTCGCTACGCTCAGGATGACAAAAGGAGTTCCAAAGAGCGTGGGGCAGACAGGAACGGCGGGCCATGCGTCAGCCAAGAGCATGGAAGCATCGTTCCTGGCTTGATCTTTTGCCTACTTTTCCATCAAGGGGAAAGTTTGTTGCCACCGCGGCAAAGAGCGGAAACGTGTATTTCGACTGGTTAAACACCAGCCGATAGGAAACTACTACATGACAGATCCTTCGCTGCGCTCTGGATGACAAAAGGAGGCAAAGAGCGGACATACTGAGGGTTTTTAACTTTGGAATACTAACTCCTGCACTGTCAAATTGTATTAGCACAGGTCCAAGAGCGTAGGGCAGACAGGAACGGCGGGCCATGCGTAAGCCTATAGCGTGGAAGCATCGTTCCTGACTTGATCTTTTGCCTACTTTTCCATCAAGGGAAAAGTTTGTTGCCCCCGCGGCAAAGAGCGGAAATAATGAAGGGTTTTAACTTCTTCCTGACTTTTGCATAATTCCCATCAAGGGAAATTTTGTTGCCCCCTGCGGCAAAGAGCGGTATGAACAAGATTGTAACGAACAATTCAGTGCTATTCACACATTTGTTTTAAACAAATTAGGAATACTATTGTTGTTAGATTAGTTTAACTCACTGATATGGATCCTTTTAATATTGTAATAAGAAGAAACAGTAAGCCGCTGACCCTAAATATCCATCCAAAGGATAGTACAGATTTTATAGTATTATTTGAGGGGGCATTGGTCGGTGAACTATTTCTAGACGAGCAAGGTAGAACATGGGGAGCACTTTCGGCAAGAGAATTGTTTAAGGATGGGCATAAGGGGCAACGGTGCGATGTGTCAGTGGATTGCGAGGGACTAATGTTCGATAAGGAGTTGATCAATAGGATCGGCAGAGAGATTTTGAATGAACGTAATCTAAATGACTAGCTTTATTTTTGGTATTATCATTTTTTGATCTATCGGTTGGTAGCTCACTGAGTGTATTTCGACAGTTGACACACCAGCCAATAGGCGATGTTGAAAGTATTCCTATTGAACGAGAAAAGCCCCTTTCTATTTTCGTAAAGAGGGGCTTTTGTGAGCTTAAGAAAAATTATACCAATTCCATTAACGCTTCTTTACTGAAACCTATCAATTCTTCTGCACGATTATTTTTAATTTTTTCTACCCAGTCTGCGTCTGCTAACAATGGGCGACCAACGGCAACTAAATCAAAATCACCGCGATCCATTCTGCGAACCAGTTCATCTAAGGGACTAGGTTGAGAACTTTGACCAGCAAAAGCGCCAAAAAAGTCGCCATCTAAACCAACAGAGCCAACAGAAATAGTGGCTTTGCCTGTTATTTTCTTAGCCCAGCCTGCAAAATTTAAATCAGAACCTTCAAATTCTGGCTCCCAGAAACGGCGTTGCGAACAATGGAAAATATCAATTCCAGCATCTGCTAAAGGCGTTAACCATTGCTCCATTTCATTTTCATTTTTAGCCAACTTAAAATCATATGCAGAAGGTTTAAACTGCGATAAACGAATAATTAAGGCAAAATCTTCACCAACGCGTTTACGTACTTCTTTAATTACCTCCACACCAAAACGTGTACGCTCAGCCAAGGTTTTACCACCATAAATATCAGTACGCGTATTCGTAGCATCCCAGAAAAACTGATCGATTAAATATTGGTGCGCACCATGTATCTCTACCGTATCGAAACCTAAAGCTTTTGCATCGGCAGCTGCCTTACCAAAAGCTGCAATAGTATCAGCAATTGCCGAATCTGTCATGGCTACACCGTTTTCGAATCCTGGACTATTAAAAGATGATGGGCCTTCAAATGGAGCACTTGGTAACCAACCAGAAGCATGATTTGCGTGAATGCCCTGATGCCATATTTGGGGACCCATTTGCCCTCCCGCGGTATGAACATCGTTGATTACTTTTTGCCAACCAGCCAATGCCTCATCGCCATAAAAATGTGGGATGTTCGGATCTGCAGATGAAGACGGGCGATCAATAACTGTTCCTTCAGATAAGATTAACCCTACCTCGCCAGCAGCTCTTTTTGCATAATATGCAGCAACATTGTCAGTAGGCACACCACCTGGAGAAAAAGACCTCGTCATTGGGGCCATTACGATTCTATTTTTTGTGTTTAATGTTTTTAAGCTAAATGGCTTAAATAAACTAGTTGTATTCATATGTTTATAATTTTATAATTCTGTATTGATGATTTTACTTAAATTTTCTAACCCTTCTTTATTGCGTTTGTAGTACGTCCATTGTCCAACTCGGGTAGCGCAAACCAAATCTGCTCGTTGTAAAATAGAAAGGTATTCGGAAATGGTACTTTGAGATAGGCCCGCTTTTAGTTGGATTTGGCCAACACAAACCCCAATATTTTCAAAATCGACTGGTGAATGATCTGGAAAATTCTCGGCAGGCGCTTTAAGCCAACTCAAAATCTGTAATCGTGTTTTGTTAGATAAGGCTTTAAATATTTCTACTTGATCCATACTGCAAATGTATATCGACTTTTCCCGATATACCAATGAAAAGATCAAACTTGACAATGAAATGTAAAATGGTTTAAGTATATTCCATCAGGATACACCCAACCGATAAGCACAAGAAGGGTTGTTACTAACTTTTCCTTTTCTCACTATCAAATTGATCTATCACAGCCCAAAGAGCGTAGGGCAGACAGGAACGGCGGGCCATGCGTAAGCCTATAGTGTGGAAGCATCATTCCTGGCTTGATCTTTTGCATAATTCCCATCAAGGGGAATTTTGTTGCCCTTGTGGCAAAGAGAGGAAACGATGAAAATATTTCGGCAGGTGAGCCACCAGCCGATAGGAAACTACTACATGACAGATCCTTCGCTGCGCTCTGGATGACAAAAGGAGGCAAAGAGGGACATACTGAGGGTTTTTAACTTTGGAATACTAACTCTCTTTTACAGCACAATCAAATTTCTCTTGTACAGTCCAAAGAGCGCAGGGCCGACAGGAACGGCGGGCCATGCGTAAGCCTATAGCGTGGAAGCATCGTTCCTGGCTTGATCTTTTGCCTACTTTTCCATCAAGGGAAAAGTTTGTTGCCCCCGCGGCAAAGAGCGGAAATAACTAAAGGATTTAACCTTTAATCTATCAGTTGGTGTTCTGCCAATCTATACCTTGATTGCTGACACTATTAAGCAACACCAATCTGAACCATTGTTATTGCAATGCCAGCTTAAAATCCCTATACTTGAACTACCATGTTAACGCCAACCCTCCAAAAATACTGCACTGCTTTTGCACGCCTTAAAAGAGGAGGGACAAAGTATGGTCTAGCACCACACAAACCAGTGCTGCTGCTCAGTTTACTAGAGCTGATAGCTAAAGGTGTAGTAACCGAGAATAAAGTACCTGTAAATGCAGATTTGGTAGGTACCTTTAAAGAAAACTGGCAATTGCTTGTGCCAACCCTGCACCAGCCAGATTTCACACAACCCTTTTATTATTTACAAAGCGAAAAGGCCGAAGGTATACCGTATTGGTTTTTACAGCCCAATGCAGGTTGCCAAATCAATGGATACATTAAATCTGTACATACCTTAAGATCAGTATGTGCTTTTGGTTATTTCGCACTAGATCTTTTCGTATTACTAAATGATCCTGCAAGCAGAAGCGTCTTGCAAACCGTTTTATTAGACACTTATTTCCCACAACAAAAGACAGCTTATATACAAGCAAAAAATAGGGGCGAAGGCTATCTCCATGAGCAAATACACGATATTTTAAACGAACCAATAGCACACTACAAACACGTGAGTATCCATACTGAAGAAGATGTATTTGTACGAAATGGTTTGTTCAAAAAGCTGGTACCAAAAGCGTATCAAAACCAATGTTGTTTTACAGGGATGGCTATAAGCAGTACATTTAATTACAATTTTATTGATGCCTGCCACATTGTGCCTTTTAGTTTAACCCATAACGATAAAGTAACTAATGGACTAGCATTATGCCCAAACTTGCATAGAGCATTTGACCGAGGTTTGGTAAGTATAGATGCTGAACATCGTATTTTAGTTTCTACTCATATTACCGAAGATGAAAAACATCCCTATGGCTTGAAGCAATTAGCAGGAAAGAAGATGACATTGCCTACACAACAAATTCACTATCCCGCACAGGAGGCTTTGGCCTGGCATAGAATAGAAATATTTAAATCTTAGATTTACGTAAGGAAATTCAAGATAAACTTAAAAATAATTACTATAAATTGAAATCTACAAAGAAGCTAATTTCTTATAAAATTGAAAAACGTAGTGGATTTTTTCCATCTGTGAAACAATTTTATTTAGCGAAAAGTCATCAAGTTGTCGCATTAAATGAAACAGTAGGCGAGATGCACCAAAAGATTTGATTAGACTTTATATCTATGGTCAGGGGAAAAAAAGTAACCCAAAAACATGGAAAAAATATATTGCCAAAATAGGCCATAAATGGTATCCAAATGAAAGTATAACCGAACATTTTTTAACAGTGCTGGGGCAGTGTTTTGGAATGAGTATAGCTAATAGCAAACTCATATTCGCTGAAGATTATATCAGATATTTGAGTGAACACTTCCATACCGATGAGCAGGTTTTAAGTCATGGAGCCAATATTTTAACCAGTTACCTTAATGAAGATAATACAAACTGGATTGATGAACTAGACCGAACTAAAAAACTTAAAGGAGAAATACATATAGATGATGTACTCTTTGCTCTTACTAAGGTATTCCCTGATACTGCAACACGTATTATAGATGGGTTTTTGCATATGATTTTATTTGATGCATTAACAGGTAATAATGACAGACATTATTATAATTGGGGTGTCATTTCGCACATTAAAAACGAACATCAACCTTATTTTTCACCCGTTTATGATACAGCGAGAGGTTTGCTTTGGAATAATTCTGATAAAAATATATTACCTTTGTACAAAGAATTAACTAGTAATGATAAGATACAGCTAAATAAATACGTTGTAAAGTCGGTGCCAAAGATCAGTATCCCTGATAATGCAAGTTGTAACCATTTTGATTTGATTGAACATTTACATCATAAATCATGTTTTAATAAAGAACATATAGAAACTTGGACCAATAAAACTTACCTTAAATTAATTTTAGATAAATTACACAAAGACTTTAGTTCTTTGTTTATAAAAGAGAGAAGAGCAGTTATCCAATACATATTGGAAACTCGTTTTAATAAAATAAGCGAAATTCTTTTGAAATAATACTTATGTTAAAGAAAATTAAAAATTTATTATCATCCCAAAAAAAACAACCTATTTCACTTGAACATAAGGAAACTACACATTTGTTTTCTTTGAAATATCATGAATTAGAAATGGGCATACTTCAATTTATAGGAGAAGAATGGGTATTTGAATATGCAGATCAATTTAAAGCGCAACAGGTAATTTCTCCATTAATCGATTTCCCAGAACTAAATAAAGTGTACAAGTCAAAAATCCTATGGCCGTTTTTCTCTAATAGGATACCTTCGCTTAAACAGCCTAAAATAAAAGCATATATTGATCAGAACCCATCAGAAAAACAAAATGTAGTAAAGTTGCTCGAGATATTTGGTGAATATTCTGTTAATAATCCATTTGGTTTGCAATTGAAATAACTATTACCTTAAATTAAAAGATAAGTAAAAGACCGAGCTAATCGGTCTTTTTTATTTTATACTTTTCAGCCAGTAATGAATGAGATTTTAGATATTGTAGTGTCGTAGGTTGACAACTCACAAAACCCTTTTGATGTTTACTAAAGCTGTGGCAAATGCAATGTTGAACTTAGCAGGAGACAACTTATAGTTTTATCTTAATTTAAGAATTACTTTTACGGGAAACCGTAAATACCTGATATATAGTTTTTTAAATTTGTTAACACTCGTTTTATTTCACTAAGTGCTTAAAAAGAAATAATTAGCTTTTTTCTAGGTTGTTTCTGACAAAAATCTGATAGAATTTTATTAATTATCCAACAACATGTTAAGAACTTTACACCTTAAAAAATCGTTCAACTTCTATATTTGTTTCTGCAACGAATTAATAAGCAGTTATTTGTAAACTGTAAGAAGAAAATAAATATAAGTAGGTTTGAAATAAAAAAGCACCTAGGAAGTGGAGTTCCTAAGCGCTATGATAATATTTCAAACGCCCAGGTTAAGTGGACGGATGATTGAGTGTGAACTCTTTTTATGAACGTAAATGTAAACATCGTTATTGTTTACGTAAGTAAAAATCTCGTTATTCTTTCTCATTAACCTGAGCCTTGGGTCTACCAGCATGCTAATCTTCTGGAATGAATAAAACTGTTTGAGCCGTTCTGTGGCGCTGGTGGTTTATGGTTTAATTTAAATATTGAAAAGTTAACAAATGGAAGAAGAATTAGAAGTTAAGGTTGGTAAAATTGTAGAAGATCCTAAGATTTCGTTAAAGCAGTTTTCGAGTTATAGCAGCGCTACCGCAAATGCTAAAAATGCTATTTTGGTGAAAAGCAAATATCCAGGTAATTACATACCGCGATTTTATGAGATAGCTAGAAAGATTGTTTGTGATACCTTCGGTGCAAATTTCGAAGATACAGACCTTTATTTTGAGGAATTTATTAGACAATCGCAAAGGTTAAAAAAAGAAGCAATACCCTTTCCAACCAATAAAGATACTTATAAGAACAGAACCTTGTCTGCCGAAGGTTTAATTGCCTTAACTCATATGCAAAGCCAACTGAACTCTATCTTAAAACATTATGTACTCAATAGTAATATCAAGAATAAGAGGCAGTCTGTAAGTATTGAAGAAGTAAAGATCGGTGCAATGGCTGATAGCTACTGTACGAAGATGCGGGAGCAACTCACGTGGGTTTACTAAAATTTAACTTTACCAAAAAGAAAATGAGTAGGCTAGAAGCAGAATACATGCTGTATGTATTGTGGCTGTTCTACAAAGAAAGAGGCGCCTGCTTCGGTAGTGGTCATCAGAGGCTATGACCTCATTGTAGAAATGATTAACAATTCAAATCTCGACTACTGGAAGAAAACGAAAGCCGAAGTGATCGGGAAACCATTCTTAGAAATCTTGCCTGATCTTGCAGATCAACCTTTTGCAAGCCAGTTGCGTCATGTAATGGCCACAGGCGAGATCATAGATGTGAAAGAAAGTCCGGTATTATTTACCATGTCCGATGGATCTGTTCGCGAAACCTTTGTAGATTATACCTATCAACCGCTGTCAGACCTTGATGGCAATCGAACGGGCGTATTAGTCATGTCTTTCGAGATTACGGATAGAGTAGTATCGCATCGCTTACAAGAAAAGTATGCACTAGAATTAGCGCTGGCCAATTCACAATTACACCAAGTAAATGATGAGCTTGCTCGTAGTGAGTCTAGGTTCAAGTACCTTATTCAGGAAGCACCAGTTGCCATTGGGATATTACAAGGAAGGGAACTGCTAGTCGAATCTGCGAATATCAAGTTATTAGAAGTATGGGGTAAAACAGCTGCTATTTTAGGCTTACCGCTGCACAAAGCACTTCCTGAATTAGAAGGGCAACCTTTTCTTTCCATATTAGATAATGTGTATACCTCTGGTGTAGCATTCAACGCGAATGAAATAAGAGCGCTATTAGAGCACAATGGGGAATTGAAAGAACTATTTTTTAATGTAGTGTATCAGCCAATAGCTAATTCTTCAGGATCAACAGCTGATATTTTGGTGGTAGCAGTTGATGTGACTGAGCAGGTGAGAAATCGTAGACAAGTAGAACATGCCGAGCAAACCCTTAGATTGGCACTAGAAGCGGCCAATGTAGGTACCTGGTATATCCATTCGGAAACACGAGAACTCATCGCCTCCAACCGAATGAAAGAGTTATTCGGGTTTTATGCAGAGGATGAAATGACGCTTCCTCACGCCCTAGAAAGGATTCCTGAAGAGTTTCGTGAAACAGTGAAAGAAGCCATAGAAACTGCAATTACCAAGGGCGAAAACTATGATGTTTCCCACACAGTGATTGGATTTAGGGACAAAAAAGTAAGGTGGGTGAGGGCATTGGGCAATTTAAGACTAGACCTTTCGGGTGAGTTTTCTGCCTTTACAGGTGTAATTATGGATATTACCGATCAAATGGAAGATGAACTCCGCAAAAACGATTTCATTGGAATGGTAAGTCATGAACTAAAAACCCCACTCACGTCTTTAAATGGTCATTTGCAATTTTTACAACGCAAGGCGAGTAAGGGAAGTACAACTGCAGCCAGTTCTTTTGAGCAACCCTTAAAACAGGTTCGACAAATGACAGAGATGATTGCCGCATTTCTAAATGTATCCAGATTAGAATCAGGGAAGATCCATATTGAAAAAACCGCTTTTGATATGACTGAACTTATTCGTGAAATCGAAGTAGAGCACTTGGTTTATTCTACCTCACTTAAGATTGTACTCAATTTGTGTAATAGCGTTATCGTAAATGCCGACAAACCTAAAATCGCTCAGGTCATTAATAACTTGGTGAGCAATGCTGTTAAATATTCTCCAAATGGAACTAGAATAGAGGTCACCTGTGCGGTGAGTAACGGAAAGGTTAAAGTAGGTATTTTAGATCAGGGAATAGGCATTCGAGAACAAGATCTTCCACGGCTTTTCGAAAGATATTATCGAGTAGAAAACCACAATAACAATGTCTCTGGCTTTGGAATAGGATTGTACCTCAGCGCTGAAATTATTGAACGGCACTTAGGTAAAATTTGGGCAGAGAGTGAGTTTGGCAACGGATCGGCTTTTTATTTCGAATTGCCCCTATAAAAACGTGAATAAAGAATTTGATTTTAGTGCATTAAAGCTTTAGTAAAGGCTTTGGTGTTAATATCAATTTACATGTTGATAAGAAAATTTGCCCTTCCCTGTAAATAATTTAAACTTCGTAGCTCAAACCTCACAATAAAATGGAAGACTTAAATGCATTAAGCCAAGTGGCTGAATTTCACAAAACCTTTAAACACCCTATACTAGAGCAAGCAACCATTCCGGCAGAGAGAAGTCAGTTGCGAATTGATCTACTAGCTGAAGAATTAGAAGAGTTAAAGGAGGCGGTTAATCAGGGTAACCTAGTGGAGGTTGCGGATGCGCTGTGTGATTTGCAATATGTATTGGCGGGTGCGGTGTTAGAATTTGGATTAGGCGCACAGTTTAAGTCGCTTTTTGATGAAGTACATCGCTCGAATATGAGTAAAGCCTGCAAGTCGGTAGAAGAGGCAAATGAAACCATTGCACATTATAAAGCTAATGGAAATGTAGATGCCTATTATAAAGAAATCGATTCGTTGTTTTTAGTGTACCGTAATGGTGATCATAAAACGTTAAAATCCATCAATTATTCACCAGCAGATTTAAAAGGATTGTTGGTTAGGTCTTAGTAGGTCCTTTCACATAAGCGTCATTCCCGCGTAGGCGGGAACCGTAAGCGATAGGCAGGAATATACTATTTAGCATTAGGATTGCCATCCGATAGCTATCGGATCAAGCTGGCAATGACGCCCAAATGAATTTAGATCCTTCGTTATGCTCTGGATGACAAAGTGCGCTCATACCTTGTCATTCCGACTTTGGAGAATCTATTAGAACTATTGCATGACAGACCCTTCGCTACGCTCAAGATGACAGATAGCCAAATTATGAAGGCAACAAAAAGGGTCGCTACCATCTTATTCCGAGCAAAATCAAATGGATCTATCACAGGCCGAAAGAGCGTAAGGCAGACAGGAACGGCGGGCCATGCGTAGCCCAGAGCGTGGAAGCATCGTTCCTGACTTGATCTTTTGCATACTTTTCCATCAAGGGAAAAGTTTGATGCCCTTCCGCGGCAAAGAGCGGACAAGAATATGGCCGTTTCGGCAGGTGGGACATCAGTCGATAGGAAACTATTGCCATGACAGATCCTTCTCTACGCTCTGGATGACAAGTATGCTCAGATCTTGTCATTCCGACTTTGGAGGAATCTATTATTTGAATAAACAGATTCTTCGCAGGCTCAGAATGACAAAAAGGGCAGGATGACAAAGTATGCTCAGACCTTGTCATCCGATAGCTATCGGATCAAGCTGGCAATGACGCCTCGTTAGTAAAGATGCCCATAGATCTATCGTCATTCCCGCGTAGGCGGGAATCCTAAAGCGATAAAAAGAAAATATACTGTATTTCGCATTACGATTGCCAGTCAAGCTGGCAATGACGCCACATGATTAGATCCTTCGCTACGCTCTGGATGACAATAGTGTTCTAATAACAAATGATAATCGAAATTTAAAGCAGTTTCTAAACAAAATGTAATTTAAAATGTTACTTTAGCCTATCAGCAAACCAATTATATATGTTAGTAGTTAACAATTACGAAGAATTCGAATCTCATTTAGGCAAGGAACTAGGTGTCTCTCAATGGCATACCATTACACAACAACAAATCAATTTGTTTTCTGATGCGACGCTTGATCATCAATGGATTCATACTGATCCTGAAAGAGCAGCTATTGATAGTCCGTTTAAGAAAACAATAGCGCATGGCTACTTAACCTTATCGCTCATCCCATATTTGTGGAAACAGATTGCCGATATCCGTAACATTAAAATGGAAATTAATTACGGGATTGAAAGTTTCAAATTTGGTCAAGCTGTTGTAGTGGATAGCAAGGTGCAATTGAAAGCAAAATTGAAATCAATCGTAAATTTAAGAGGAATTACTAAAGTAAATATTGAGGCCACATTGGTGATAGAGGGGGAAACGAAACCTGCTTACACAGGTGCCGTACAATTCCTATATCACTTTAATTCTTAAAGTTTATTGGGTTATAACTGGATTTTTGGTAGTACTGAAAGTATTATCAGAAATCTTATTATCAAAAGGAGCTACATCTTGCATCACACGAGAAGGGTATCTCTTGGTGTCAAATTTCCCTGTCCAATCGGTATTTTTACTGTCTCCCACTAAAATTCCTGTGGTAGCATTAGAGATGTGATTGTTGGTCACGGTACAGTTGCTAGCTGCGATGTAAAATCCAGTATCTTCTTTTCCTTTAGCCATGCCATACATTAATCGGATGGCGGTTTTAATGTTGTTAATTTTGTTGTTTGTAATGGTATGACCAGTACCATTGACACGAATGCCACCAGTGCCCCCTTCAAACACATTGTCGGAAATGATGCAGTCGTGTCCACCACGCATGACCAACTCCCCATCATTAGCTTCAAAATAGTTCTTTAGGTAACTGTTACGACTGCTTTTATTGCTAATCACTTCATTCTCTCCATCGCAATGAATAAATCGATTAGAACGAACCGTAGCGTTTGCTTCTTTTGTACCTAACAAAATAGGATCTTGACCAATTTGTACACATTCACCACCATTACCATTGGCCCAGCTTACTTTGTTTTTATCTTTAAATACATTGTTTTCTATTAGGGTCAATTGTGGGCAACTTTCTTTGGTAATTTTCACCTGTACATCTTGATTATCTACATTCCCACTAAACGTACAACCATCTACTTGATTGGCTGTACCATTGCCTGAAATAATGACTAAAGGCATAAATTGACCTTTAACCACATTTGAAGTAAAGCTGCAGTCAGTCAATCTGCAATTGCTGGTCGTGTTAAATTCTACCAATAGTCCAGTTGTACCTTTCGCTTTGAGTAGGGTACAAGTGTTAAATGTAATACCGCTTAAGGTCGTAAACTCACCCGTAAAGTTGAATAGAGTTTGGCTCACCTCTCCAGAGAATATTACTTTACCAGGTGTTTCTGCCATGATTAAGACAGGCTTAGCTTTTGTGCCTTTAGTGGGAATTGTTAAGTTCCAATTGCTGTAGGTACCATTGGCGATGATGATTCGATCTCCTGGAATTACCTTTGGGAGTATGGCTTTAAATTCTTCTTCAGATTTTATAGTATAGACAGTAGCACGACTGGTTTGAGCGAGTAAAAAAAGGACGAAAAGGGATAACGCTAGTTTTTTCATGTGTTTAAATCGTTTAATGATATAGTACTGATAGAAATATTAATTTATTGTTAATATATTTAAGCCTTACAAAAATCAATCAATTTTGTCGAACGCTAATTTATTCATTAGTTAATGAGGTTAAAAACATTAATTAAAGCTTGTATATTCATTTTATTCTTAATTCATGCTCCTGAACTGTATGCCCAGCAACCAGTTGAATTAAGTGATGAATCTAAAGAACACTTTTTTGTCAATAAAGAAATTGTGTGTTTAGAAGATCCGAGTGGTAAACTTACCATTAATGACGTTAGGAGCACAGCGTATGCCAATAAATTTATCGCAAATAAGAATTATTATCCAAAAAATTACAATCGTTCCTCAGCCTACTGGTATCGTGTAAAGGTGAAGTTCACGAAAGATTTGGGCCACTCGGCGATATTTGAGTTTTTTGATCAAATCACCGACCATATTGAATCTTATTTACCAGATGAATCAGGTAGGTATATCAAAAGCGTAGCTGGAGCTGATTTAAACTTCCCTCAGCGTTCCTTTCATCATAAAAACTTTGAGTTTTTAATTAACGACACTAAAAAAGGAGAATATTATTATTATTTCAGGGTTAAGTCTAAAGATCAAGTTAACGTTATCATTGTTTTTAGAACCGTGGAGCGCTTTATTGGTTATGCCTTGTCTGAATATATTGTATTTGGCTTTTTTTATGGGATGATTGTGATTTTTAGTTTTCACAATCTGTTAATGTTTCTTGCTGTAAGAAGAAGACAGTACCTCTTTTACATTCTCTACATTTTAAGTGTCGGCTTATATGAAATGTCGACCGATGGGATTGCTTTTCAATATTTGTGGCCAAATCATCCCGTTTGGAATGAATATGCGTATGGAGTAGCTTTATTCTTTTTAAGTTCCTTTGGCTTAATCTTTACGAAAGAGTTGTTGCACGTCAAGATTAAGGCGCCCACTGTAAATACGTTGATTAACATTTTATTGGGTATTCGTTTCTTGTTTTTCTTAACCTGTTTATTCTATAACCCTGATTGGTTTAAATACAAGTTCTTGGAGTTTATACCTTTAACGCTATGCTTTTCTACTGGTATTTACATCTGGTGGAAGAAAAAATATGGACCAGCCCGCTTCTTTGTATTGGGTTATTCTTTCTTATTTCTAGGTTTTATCATTAAAGTCGTACATATATTAGGTTGGTCTAGGTTCTTTATTGGGAATGTAATTGGCTATTACAGTTTAAGTTTCGGATTTCTGTTAGAAATGGTTTTCCTATCCTTTGCCATTGGCGATCAGGTACGCATTTTAAGACGAAAAAAAGAGACGGCACGAAAACAGATCATGAAGCAAATGCAGGTGAATGCTGAATTAAAGGATAGCATTAACAGAGATTTGGAGATTAAAGTAGCCGAACGTACCAAAGAAGTGCAGCTTAAATCGAAAGAGCTACACGAGCAAAATGTGACCATTGAACACCAAAATGAGGAGTTATTGGCCATCAACTCCTTATTAGCACAACAGGCAGAAGAAATTTCGCGAATGAACATTCTTTTAGAAAAGGATAACATTACCCTAAAAACGAATATAGAAAAGGTAACAGATGCCCGTGTTAATGCAACTGACCTTGATTTTGATGAGTTTAGTTTAAAATACCCAGATCGTGATTCGTGCTATAAGTTTTTAGCAGACATGAAATGGGAGCATGGTTATGCGTGTATCAAATGCAAAAACACAAGCTATTGCAATGGGAAAGTACCTTTTAATCGTAGATGTACTAAATGTGCGTATGAAGAATCGGTATTGCATCAAACTATTTTCGAAAATAACCGTATTCCTATCAATAAAGCTTTCTACTTGGTATATTTGATGTACAACCATAAAGGCGCCATTTCTTCTCATAAGTTATCAGAAAAGCTAGGCATTAGACAAAGTACCTGCTGGACCTATGCGTCTAAGATCAAAAAAGTAATGGAAGAGCGTAAAAAAGATCTGAAAGGCGTTGGTAAAGCTGGCTGGAGCAAGCTCATTTTAGAGAAATAAGTGCTAAAATATCTCTCTCGATGCTCTAAACGAAGATTGTTGAAAAAATAATACTTCTTTTTTTAATGCGCACAAAGCGTATCAATCCACTTTTTTATTACTTAATAATCGCACACTAAATCAGTTAGTTAGTGATTTTTCATGGTGCGCATCAAGCGTATCAAAAATAATATAACATGTTAAATATCAGCTATTTACTTCATTTTTTTATTTGTAAATCTGAATAGTATTCATCTATATTTACCACGCCAAATATTTTAGGCGATTAACTAACCAAATTTATACTGTATGATTAAAATTCTATCTAAAAGGATTTTGTGGAAATTTTCAATCGCAATGCTCTATTGCTGCTTTCTACAAAATAACGCTTCTGCTTATTCGGTGAATAGTAGTAGTACATTAAATCATCTAACTGTTTCAAAAAACAATTTAACAGACAGCTACGAGTTGAATAAGAGTTTCGTAGATATTTCTGGAGTTGTGAAGGATGCTCAAGGATTACCCGTACCAGGCGTAGTTGTAAGAGTAAAAGGCACTAATAAGGCAGTTGCTACCGATAGTGAGGGACGATTTGCAATTAAAGACGTTACTGCTGGCGAAATACTTGAATTTACAAGTATGGGCTTTAAAGCAAAAGAAGTAACTGTTGGTGCGCAAACAAATCTTCAAATTTCATTGGAAGAAGATTCTAAAGGCCTTAACGAAGTTGTGGTAGTAGGTTACGGAACACAAAAGAAAGTGAACCTAACGGGTGCTGTAACTGCAATTAGCGGAGCAGAACTAATGAATAGACCCGTGCCAAACGTTACTGCAGCTTTACAAGGTAAAGTTTCTGGAGTAGTGATTACAAGAGGAAGCGGTCAACCAGGTCAAGAAGGCTATGGTTTACGTATTCGTGGTACAAATTCGATTAATGGTACCAGTGCACTTATTTTGGTTGACGGTATCCAAATGGATTTAAACTTGATCAATCCAGACGATGTTGAAAGCATTTCATTCTTGAAAGATGCCGCGGCATCTGCAATCTATGGTGCAAGAGCAGCTGGTGGTGTGGTATTGGTGACTACAAAATCAAGCACAAGCGGAAAAACAAGAGTGAGTGTAAATTCTTATTATAGCATTAACCAAACTGCAAGACAACCTGAGCGTTTAAATTCATGGGATGAACAAACGTTAATTGACGAAGCTCGTTTCAATGCAACAGGCGCTAGAGAGTTTAACGCTGAACAAATTGAGTGGTTAAGAAATCCAAATTTTAATTACCGTCCAAATCTAACTTCTAACCGTTGGGAATATTTCGATAATACGGATTGGATTCAGGCAGGAATGAGTACGATTAATCATTCTCAAAATCACTCGATATCTGTTGGTGGTGGTACAAAGGAATTAAATTATTTGCTTTCAGCTGGATATCAATTAAGAGATGGTGTATTACGCTATGGACCAGATGATAATTCTAGGTACAACCTAAAGTTGAATTTAAATGCGGCATTGAGCAAGCATGTTGATTTAGGAATTATCGCAGGTTACATTGGTCAGATTACTAATTCAAACTCTTTCTCAACAAGTAATATTGTAAGTGCATTATACCGTGTTCGTACACGTCAGTCATTATATACACCGGCAGAAGATCAAACCGGACAGCCATATAATGGAGATTTGCAAATTAACGCAGTTGATATTGAAAAAAATGCAGGATTTACCAGAGCAATGTATGAAAGCTTTACTGGTAAGGTAGATTTAAAGATAAAAGACCTTGTAAAGAACTTGCGCCTTAATTTTGTAGCTTCAAGAAATCAAGATAGTTACAACTATGAGCAAGATAGAAGGAGCTTAAACTGGTATGGCCGTAGTAATTTAGAGGCACCTCGTTTTTCAGCAAACGTACCAAACGGAATTGGTGTAACTAAAAATCGTGGCTACTACGATAACTTGCAAACTACAGTTGATTATAATTTCACATTAGCCGAAAAACATAATTTTAAATTGTTAGGTGGTGCTTCATTTGAACAGTATAGAAAAGATGAAGTAAGTGCTGGCGCAACAGTGTTATATAGCAATGATTCATTTAGTATTAATTACTCTGATCCGTTGAATAAAACGGCTAGTGATTTAGTAGAAACATATGCATTTGGTTCTGTATTTGGTAGGTTTAACTATAACTATGCTGAGAAATATCTATTTGAAAGTACATTCCGTTATGATGGAAGTTCACGTTTAGCACCAGATGTGCGTTGGACCTTCTTCCCTTCATTCTCAGCTGGTTGGAGAATTAGCGAAGAGAGCTTTGTAAAAGATAACGTTAAAGCAATCTCTAATTTGAAATTGAGGGCATCATGGGGTCGTGTAGGTAATGCGGTATCGAAAGAATCAATTGGTAATTATGATTACATCGCTGTATTAAATTCAGGTAATAACTTAGTATTAAATGGCGCAAAAACCAATTATTTTTACCAACCACAATTACCTTCAACCAACAAAACTTGGGAAACTGTACAGTCATCAAATATTGGGGTTGATTTAGGTTTATTTAAAGAGCGTTTAACGTCAACAGTTGAATTCTACAACAACAAGAATATCAACATGTTTGTTGATTTAAACTTACCAGGTATTGTAGGTATTTCGGCATCACAAATTAATGGTGGTACGTTAAAAAGTTGGGGTTGGGAAGCTGAAGTAAAGTGGAGAGATAAAATTGGCGCTGTAAGCTATAATGTAGGTGTTAACTTCTCTGATAACCAAAACAAACTATTGAAGTTTAATGGAAAAAGATTGATTGGAACTGGTGGTGTAGTTAATGCAATTGAAGGCTATCCTTTAAACAGTGTTTGGGGTTACAAAACTGATGGTTTCTTCCAAACTGATGCAGAAGCAGCTGCTTACAAAGCAAAAGTAGCTTATCCATTCTTCGCTAATCCAGTTGCTGGTGATATCAAATATTTAGATTTAAATGGTGATGGCGTGATAAGTGCAGGTGGAGGTACACCAGAAAACTCTGGAGATTTAGTTTACTTAGGTAATACAAGTGCTAGATATTCTTATGGCTTTGATTTAGGTGCTTCATGGAAAGGCTTTGACTTTTCAGCTGCTTTTCAAGGTACACTTAAACGTTCTTTCTTAATTGCTACCGAAACATTGGCACCTTTAAATGGAACGGCGAACATGCCTTGGACAATCCATATGGATCGTTGGACGCCAGAGAATCCGAATGCGTTTTTCCCTCGTATGTATCAAACAAGTGATCATAATTATAAACCATCAGACAGATGGACACAAAATGGTAGTTACATCCGTTTAAAGAACCTTCAAATTGGGTATACAGTGCCTATTAAGAAGAAATATGTTCAAAACGTTAGAGTATATGTAACTGGACAAGATCTTTGGGAAAGTACCAAAGTATTGAGTGTATTCGATCCGGAAGTACCGAATGGAGTAAACTCTGGTGCTTATCCATTTTATCGTTCTTATGCATTTGGTTTAAATGTTACTTTTTAGTCTTAATTATCATGAAAAAAAATAAAATTATATTAATCTCTACATTGGCACTAGCTACCGTATTCGGTAGTTCATGTACTAAGTTAGATAGGTTACCAGAGACTACATTCTCTGATACCGACTTTTGGAATACTGAAACCGATTTACAGAATGCAGCAAATAGGTTATATCAGCAAATGCCAGGGCATGTGATTGATAACCGTGCTGATGATAACACGAACCAGAACATTGATGCAATCAGCACTGGAAATAGAAGTATTCCAAGTACCGACGGAAACTGGAATAATCCGTATCAAATGATCTTTACCGCAAATAATATCCTAGAAAAAGGAGTGAAGGCAAAAGTGACCGATGCGGTTAAAAATCGTTACTTTGCAGAAGCCCGTTTCTTTAGAGCTTACGCTTATTCGATGTTGATCGAAAAGTATGGTGATGTACCATTGGTTTTAAAAACATTAAAAGTTGATGATCCTGATGTGACTATGCCAAGAACTGCAAGAGCTACAGTAGCTAAATCAATTTACGATGATTTAGATTATGCCGCTACTTGGTTACCAACAAGAGCAGCATTGCCAGCAACGCAATATGGTCGTATTACAAAAAGTACTGCTTGGGCATTAAAGGCACGGGTAGGTTTATCTGAAGGTACAAGAGCTAAATTTAATGGTGTAACAGGATGGCAAGATCACCTTACTATTGCAGTTGCTGCGGCTACTTCTGTAATGGGGCAAGGTCACACGTTATTTGCAAATTACCAGGGTGAGTTTACACATGCAGGCGATGCAACAAGTAACACTGAAAATATCTTTATTAAACAGTATTTATTAACTGTATTGACGCATAATACATCTCGTGACTTAGAAAATGGTAGGATTGCACCTACACGTAATTTAATTCGCCAGTACTTATATGCTGATGGCTTACCAGCATGGAATTCTGATCAAACGCCTACTGCAACTAGATCTGCTTTTTTCGTTCCTGAAGCAAATGAAACCAGCTATAATACTATTTTAGATAATAGAGATACCCGTTTAAGTACGTTGGTTTATCGTTCTGGAGAGCAATCTTACCAAAGACCATGGGTGCCTCAAACTTCATTAGGATCTAGAACTGCTTATGCAGGTAAAAAATTGTTTGATGCAGCAGATTGGGCAAGTAATGGTAATGCTACGGTTCAGAAAAACCTAATTCGTTATGCAGAAGTTCTCTTAATTTATGCAGAAGCAAAATTCGAATTAACAGAAACTATTTCTGATGCAGATTTGAATTTAACAATTAATGCATTAAGAACCCGTGCAGGCTTTGCACCAAAGTTAACCAATGCTTTCGTTACCGCTAACAACTTGAGCATGCGTGAAGAAATTAGAAGAGAAAGAACAGTTGAATTAGCGCTTGAAAACTTTAGATACGGTGATTTGATTAGATGGAAAACAGCCGAAACTGTAATGTCGAAACCAATTTTAGGTGGTAAATATATCGCTAGCGAATGGGTAGGTACAAATGCTTCTGCACTTACTTTAAATGCAGATGGTGTATTGGTAGTTGAAGATGCGACCAAACGTAAATGGAATCCAGCAAGAGACTATTTATATCCAATTCCATTAAATGAGATTGCGTTAAGTGAAAATCACGTAGAACAAAATCCAGGTTGGAAATAGACCATTCTATTAAATTTAAATTAGAAAAGATGAAAAAATCAACGATAAAACTCATGCTTATTGCATTGCTTGCCTTTACATTTTCGGCATGCGAAAAAGAAGATCCAGAAGGCCCAGTAGGTGATCCAGCCTTTGAAAACTACTATTATGCGGGTTTCTTACCATGGAACAATACTGGAACAGAATCTGTGTTTAGAACTCAGACCACATTAGTTAAATTTCCAGTTCAATTTCACTCTGTGTATGTACGCGATTATGATGCAGAAGCTAAATATACACTTGTAGCAACTGGTCAGCCTAATCCTGCAATAGTAGGACAGGATTTCAATTTTGTGGACAAAAGTGGAAATGTACTACAACCCGTAAATGGATTGTATACCTTGAAATTCCCACAGGCAAAAGCTAAAATAGATACGATCTATGTGAAGTTATTGAATAGTAGCATTGCAGGTACAAGAAAAATTGAAATAAACATTGTGAAAAATGAAACCGCTCAATATACAGTTGGGAATTTTTCACAAGCATTTAAACGCTTCCTAGAAGTAAAATAGGTACAATTTGTTGATTAGTTAAACTATCCTTGCTCTTTTGCAAGGATAGTTTTTTATGCATTAATTAGGTGAAAAACTAATTAAAAAGCCATTGCTATGATTAATTGCAACTCAACAACAACTAAGTCATTATCCATATAATCAAAGGTTTATTACGCTTTTCTATGCTGCTACTTACCACAAACAAAATTTATTCGCTTAGTAAACCTATCCTTTTAGTGTTAGTTGTAGTTTGTGTAACACTACATGCTTTTGGTCAAGGTACAGACCGAAAAATCATTAACATTAATCACGGTTGGAGTTTCCATAAAGAGAATAGTTCAACTATAACTCAGGTAACTATTCCACATACGTGGAATGCTGTTGATGTGATGGACGATGAACCTGGTTATTACCGTGGTATTGGATGGTATAAGAAAAAGCTGGCACTTAAACCAGAGTGGAAAAATAAGAAGATTTCACTTTATTTTGAAGGTGCTAACCAGGAAACAACGGTGTACTTGAATGGAAAAAAGGTGGGGAACCACATTGGTGGGTACACCGCTTTTACAGTTCCTTTAAATGGTTTAAAATTTAATGGAGCAGATGAAATAACGGTAAAGGTTGATAATAGTTTTAATGAAAATATAGCACCATTAACAGCTGATTTCACTTTTTTTGGGGGAATGTATCGCAACGTTTCTTTAATGGTGTTAAATCCTATTCATTTTGAGGATAACCAGTATGCTACGAAAGGAGTGTATGTACATGCCACTAATGTTTCTAAAACGACTGCTGAGGTTATTGTCAATGGAAATCTGATGAATTCATCAGCTAATGCTGACTTAACCATTCGTACTATTTTAACAGACGCTACAGGAAAAAAGATAAATGAAGCGAAAGCCGCAGTTCGCTCAACTTTAAATAAACGCATTCCGTTTACACTTTCTGCCATAAAGGTTAATAATCCAATATTATGGTCGCCAGAAAAACCTTATTTATACCAAGCAACAACGCAATTAATTAACAAAGCTGGTAGAGTTTTAGATGAAGTCAAACTACCTGTTGGTTTACGTTTCTTCAGCTTTGATGCTGACAAAGGTTTTTTCTTAAATGGAATGCCGTATAAATTGATAGGGACAAGTCGCCACCAAGATTTTGCAGGTATGGGTAATGCGGTTCCATCGGCTTTGCAAGTAAAAGATGTTGAATTATTGAAAGATATGGGTGGCAACTTTTTACGTGTGGCACATTATCCTCAAGATCAAGCGGTATTAGAAGCTTGTGATCGCATGGGTATTTTAGCTTCAGTTGAAATTCCAATTGTGAATGAAATTACAGAAAGCGAAGCGTTTTCTCACAATTGCAAAAACATGCAATTAGAAATGATCAAGCAAAATTACAATCATCCAAGCATTATTATTTGGGCTTATATGAATGAGGTTTTGTTGAGAATGAAGTTTGGTAATGATCCTATTAGAAAAGAAAAGTATATCGCAAACATTACTGTGTTAGCACAAGAACTGGAGGATCTAACAAGAGCAACAGATCCAACTAGATATACCATGATGTCTAACCATGGTGATGTGAATGGGTATATGAAAGCAGGTTTGGTGAAAATTCCCATGTTAGTAGGTTGGAACTTATATCAAGGCTGGTACGGGGGAAAATCAGAAGATTTTGGACCAAACTTGGATAAAATACATCAGCAAATACCTGATAAACCACTTTTAGTTACAGAATTTGGTGCAGATATAGATCCAAGAATACATTCTTTTGCTCCTGTTCGGTTTGATAAAAGCTTAGAATATGGGATGCTATATCATCAGATATACATCGCAGCCATTTTAAAAAGACCTTTTGTGGCTGGTGCTGCGGTTTGGAATTTAGCAGATTTTAATTCTGAAACTCGTGATGAAACCATGCCTCACATTAACAATAAAGGCTTATTGACTTTGGATCGTCAACCTAAAAACACTTATTATTTGTACAAAGCTAATTTTCAAACTAAACCTTTTCTTAAAATAGGCGATGGTTCATGGAAAGTAAGAGGTGGCGTTGCAAGCACAAATGAGCGCACACTAACTCAGCCTTTGCAAGTAATTAGCAATACCGATACGGTTGAGCTTTTTGTAAACGGTAAAAGCTTGGGCAAAAAAGGAGTAAATGAACGAGTAAGTAATTGGGATGTTTCATTTAACAACGGTAAGAATGAAATTAAAGCAGTTTCTTTTGCTAATGGAGTGAAATTGGAAGATGCAACTACGCTGAATTTCAGTTTACAACCTTTAGCACTCACTAATCTCGAAACACCATTTACAGCAATGAATATCCTTTTAGGTAGTCAAAGGCAGTTTGTAGATGAGCAAAAACACGAAATATGGTTGCCAAGTCAGCCTTACAAACCCGGTTCTTGGGGAAGTGTGGGTGGTGAGGCTTTTAAAATAAAAAATAGCAGTCGTCAAAGTTATGGCTCTGATAAAAATATAAGAGGAACTTTTAACGATCCCATCTATCAAACTCAATTAATTGGTTTAGAGAGTTATCAATTAGATGTACCTAAAGGGAAATATGAGGTGACCATGCATTTCGCAGAGTTAATGGGCAATGGTATTCAATCGGTTTTACCATATAATTTAGATAGTTTAATTGCGGTAAGTAAAGAAGTACCGCCACAACGTGTTTTTGATGTGTATTTAAACGATAAATTAGTCATGAAAAACATAAACTTGGCAGCTACCTATGGTGTTGCAAACAGTGTGCAGAAAAAATTTGAATGTAGTGTTGCGGATGATAAGGGCATACAAATCATATTTAAAAGTATAAAAGGTAAAGCTGTTTTAAATGCTTTACAGGTAAAGAAAATAAATTAACCCAATCTCAAACCCTTAACAACAAGCCATGAAACAATTACCAAAAAGGATTTTATCAATTGATGTATTAAGGGCAATCACCATGTTTTTGATGATTTTTGTGAATGACGTAGCTGGTGTAGACCGCATTCCAAAATGGATAGAACATACCGCTGCTGATTTTGATGGAATGGGCTTTTCGGACATTATATTTCCTGCTTTCTTGTTTATTGTGGGTTTATCTTTGCCATTTGCAATTCAAGGAAGAATAAAGAAAGGGGATTCTTATTTATCTATTGTGGCTTACATCGTTTTAAGGGCATTAGCATTAATTGTAATGGGATTTTTTCATGTGAACATGGAAAGTTACAATGGTGATTCTGCTCTGTTAAGTTATCCAGTTTTTATGATTGTGCTAACTATTGGTTTCTTCCTCATTTGGCTAGATTATCCAGCTCAATTCGCTAAAACTTGGAAATATACTTTAATTACTATTGGAGTTTTAATCGTTGCTACCATGGCTTATTTATACAAAGGTGGTAGCGCTGAGTATCCCAAAGGGATGGAGCCAGAATGGTGGGGTATTTTAGGAATTATAGGTTGGGCCTATTTATTTGCAGCCCTAGTGTATTTAATGACCAAAGGGAAAATGGTTGTTTTACTTCCTGCATTTATCTTATTTGCATTAATTAATGTGACTAGCCATATGGATTTACTCCATGTAGATCTGTGGATGATTGGCGATGCATCGTCCATTACCTTAATGTTGGGTGGCGCTGTAATTTCTACACTGTATACTGTATTAATTAGCAAAGGCAAAGACAAAACGTTATGGTTTTCCTTAGCTGCTTCTGGTATCTTAGCCATTTTATTTGGCTTTATAATTCGTCCTTATGCTGGCGGAATTTCAAAAATTTACTCCACACCAGCGTGGGTTTTTATTTGCATGGGCATTACCATTTTAGCATTCGAGTTGCTGGTATATGTGATAGATATCAAGGATAAGAAAAACTGGTTTAGTTTAATTAAACCAGCAGGAACTAGCACATTAACCTGTTACTTAATTCCTTATATTTTATATTCATTATTTAGTTTGATAGATTTTAATTATCCCCACTATTTTAATTACGGTATTGGTGGAATAGTAAGGTCGTTTTTTATTGCCTTTTTGGTGATAAGAATTGTAGCCTTTATGGAGAAGAAAAGTATTCGTTTAAAAGTATAAATAGAGAGTTAACGTCCCGTTTGGGAATATAATTTAGATAAAAAAGGGTATTTGCTTGACCAGATTCCCAAGAGTTTCAAATAAATTTACTTCATCAGATAAAAAGAGTAGTATACAAAAGGAATTAAAATTATGTTGAAAAAAGTAAGTGTTATTGTATTGTTTTTTTTGAGTGTAAGCCAAGTAATGCAGGCGCAAACCTCAAAGCGATTAATTAATAATTGGGAATTTGTAAAACAAGATTTAGGTGGAGTTTGGGAAGCAGTGAGACCTGTTAAAGTAGGTAACCCAGAGGAACTTCCATTTTGGCAAAAAGTAAGTTTGCCACATTGTTTTAATGCAACAGATGCAGTAGATCCAGATATAAACTACTACCAAGGTCCAGGTTGGTACCGCACAAGCATTGACGTTGAAAACCCATATGAAAATGGCAGAACGATATTGCATTTTGAAGGTGCAGGACAAAAAACTGCAGTTTACATTTACAATATCAAAGTTGCAGAACATGTTGGTGGCTACGATGAGTGGACTGCAGACATTACCGATGCCGTAGCAAAATTTAAAAAGACTGAGGTTTTTAAAACACAATTTAAAGGTAAAATACCTGTGGTTATTCGTTGCGATAACTCTAGAGATTTAGAAATGATCCCATCCAATTTATCAGATTTTAATGTGTATGGTGGGATTTATCGGTACCTAAATTTGGTATATACTCCTCAACTATCCGTTGATAAACTGTTTGCAAAAGCATCTATAAATGATCCAGTAGGTTATGGAAAATTAACGGTAACCGCTCGCTTAAATAACCCTAATCAGGTAAAAAATGCCCGAGTAAAAATTTATGTAACTGATCCAAACGGAATAGGAATTGCAGATTTCACGAGAGATATTACCACATTTAAAGGCGATTCGTTGCTATGGGATTGGAGTTTAAGGGCTCCTAAATTATGGTCTCCTGATGTACCTCAACAATATACTGTTAGAATGGATATCATTGCTGGCGGTCAAACATCAACTATAACACAAAAAGTTGGTTTCAGAAAATTTGAGTTTGTTAAAAAAGGCCCTTTCATGTTAAATGGTAAGCGATTGTTGTTGCGTGGAACGCATAGACATGAAGATCATGCAGGTGTAGGTGCTGCCATGACAGAAGAAATGATCACCACAGAAATCAAATTGATGAAAGAGATGGGTGTGAATTTCATCCGTTTAGGTCATTACCAACAATCTAGAATTGTGCTTGATTTGTGCGATAGCTTAGGAATTTTAGTGTGGGAAGAAATTCCATGGTGCAGAGGTGGTTTAGGGGGACCAATTTATCAAGCACAGGCTAAAAGAATGCTAACCAATATGATCGAACAGCATTATAATCACCCATCAATTATTATTTGGGGCTTAGGTAATGAAAACGATTGGCCAGGAGATTTTACAGAATTCGATCAAGAAAAGATTAGAACTTTTATGAAAGAACTAAATCAACTTTCACATCAGTTAGATCCATCAAGAAGCACAGCCATAAGAAGATGTGATTTTTGTAGAGATATTGTAGACGTGTATTCTCCATCAATTTGGGCAGGTTGGTATCGTGGATATTATACAGAATATAAAGATGTTTCTTTAGAAGAATTTAATAAGTCTGAACGGTTTTTACATGTAGAATGGGGCGGAGATAGTCATGCTCGTAGGCATTCTGAAAATCCAGATAATGCCCTAAGTAAAATAAAAAAAGGTGGAGGTGCTGATGAAAGGGCCGGAGACGCTTCCTTATACGGTGGTGCAGCTAGAGTAAGTAAAGATGGAGATTGGAGCGAAAGTTACATTGCAAACTTAATTGATTGGCATTTAAAAGAACAAGAAACTATGCCTTGGTTAAGTGGTACAGCATATTGGCCGTTTAAAGATTTCTCTACACCCATTAGACCAGAAAATCCAGTTCCTTATGTAAATCAAAAAGGCGTAATCGAAAGAGATTTTACTAAAAAAGAGGCATTCTATATTTTTCAATCGTATTGGACAACTACGCCAATGGTTCACTTGTATGGACATACATGGCCTATTCGTTGGGGAGAACCTGGAGAAGAGAAAATGGTTAAAGTATATTCTAATTGCGATGAAGCTGAATTATTTGTCAATGGAAAAAGCTTTGGTGTGAGAAAGAGAGATAGTCAGAATTTCCCTGCAGCAGGTTTGCGTTGGCAAGTTCCAATGAATAAAGGTACATACACGTTTAAAGTAGTTGCTAAGAAGGGGAAAGTTGTAGTCACCGATGAAATTACACAAGAATATCAAACTGAGAAATGGGATAAACCTGCTAAAATGACCTTACAAAAAATTGATGAAAAGGATGGGATTGCAACGATAGAAGTGAAAGTATTTGATGCTAAAAATGTATTGTGTTTAGATGCGATCAACCTAGTTTCGTTTGGTTTAATAGGTGATGGAGAATTAATTAGAGATCAAGGAACTTCTACAGGCTCGGCAAAAGTGCAATTGTACAACGGTAGAGCCATTATAAAAATGAAAACTAACAATGCCAAAAGTGTGATTTCAGTTCAATCTAAAGGATTACCAACGGTGTTTTTAAATCAATAAAATGAAAAGAATAGGTTTAAGCTTTGTATGCTGTTTATGCATGATTTCGTGTTTTGCACAAGGAAATATCAAGCAACAAACGATAACTGTGTTAAAACAACAAATTTTAGCAGAGGCGGATTGGGCAATGAAACAAAGTCCAGTTACCGTTACAGCAGAAAGTTCACCAAGGAGTGCAGGTGGAAAACACGATTTCTTTTCAGAAGCAGATTACTTTTGGCCAAACCCCTTCAATCCAGATGGACCATACATTAACCGAGATGGCGAAACTAATCCAAATAACTTTGTAGCGCACCGCAAAGCAATGATTAGGTTCAGTACCATCATTGGTGCGTTGGCATCTGCTTATCAGCTTACACATGATGAAAAATATGTAAAACAAGCGGTTGTACATTTAAAAGCTTGGTTTGTTAATCCAGAAACCCTTATGAATCCCAATTTATCATTTGCACAAGCCGTGAAAGGTTCGTCAACTGGAAGAAGTTGGGGCATTATCGACACCATCCACTTTATGGAAGTAGCCCAAGGTATTTTGGTAATGGAAAAGGCAAAATCATTTGATGCACAAAGCTTAATCGCCATTAAAAAATGGTTTGCTGATTATATGTTGTGGTTAAATACCAGTAAGAATGGAGTAGCCGAAAAGACATCTCAAAATAACCATAGTGCCTGTTGGGTAATGCAAGTAGCGTCATTTGCTAAACTCTGTAACGATCAACCGATGTTAGATTCATTGCGCTTGCGGTATAAAACTATTTTATTGCCTAAGCAAATGGCAACTGATGGTAGTTTCCCATTGGAGTTAGCACGTACTAAAGCCTACGGCTATTCTATTTTTAATTTGGATGCCTTTACGATGATCTGCCAAATCCTCTCTACTCCAAAAGATGATCTCTGGAAATTTGAAACCTCAGATGGAAAATCAATCCAAAAAGGAATAAACTATTTATATCCATTTATTGCAGATAAAAGTAAATGGACGTTAAAACCAGATGTCATGTTTTGGGAGAATTGGCCAGTTGCACAACCATTTTTAGTGTTTGGTGCACAAGCGTATCAAAATCAGAATTGGTTTAATGCCTGGAAGAAACTGGATTTAAAACCGACAAACGAAGAAGTGATTCGAAATTTACCAATTAGACACCCATTAATTTGGATGTAAAATCAAATAAGATTGAAAACAAAAACACATATTATGAAATTGAAAGTTAATTTAATTGTAGGGTTAGTGTTAGGTTTTGGTGCTTGTAAAGCTCAAAAGATTGACGTTGCAAAATCATTTGCAAGTGCTGCAAAACAAACAGATGTACTGGTAAAAAATGTAGATTCTGCTAGATTAGTTAAACCAGCATTGGTTTCTCCAAGAACAGTAGAAAATGGCCAATTTAAAATGGTGAATTCTAGAGATTGGACTAGTGGATTTTTCCCAGCAGAATTGTGGTATTTCTATGCGTACACAAAGGATAAAAAGTGGCTTGATTTAGCTAAGAAATATACTCAAGATATTAAAAAAGAACAATTCAATAAAGGTACACATGATTTAGGTTTCATGATTTATTGCCCATTTGGTAATGGCTATAAGCTAACAAAAGATACCGCCTACAAAGCTGTGATTATCCAAGCAGCTAAATCATTATCTACGCGATTTAATGCTAAAGCGGGTGTAATTAAATCATGGGATCACAATGGTGATAAATGGAAGTATCCTGTAATTATTGATAACATGATGAATTTAGAATTGTTGTTCGAAGCGACCAAATTCACAGGTGATTCATCATTCTATAAAATAGCGGTTTCTCATGCCAATACGACCATGAAAAACCATTTCAGACCAGATTTTAGCTCTTGGCACGTAATTGATTACGATACCTTATCTGGCAATGTTCGCAATAAGCTAACTGCACAAGGTTATTCAAATGAATCGGCATGGGCTAGAGGTCAGGCTTGGGCATTGTATGGGTACACCTTATGTTACCGTTATACCAATAATCCAGCTTATTTAGCACAAGCAAACGGCATTGCTAATTTTATTTTAAGCAGTAAAATTACGCCTGAAGATGGCATTCCGTATTGGGATTACAATGATCCACAAATTCCAAATGTTTCAAGAGATGCTTCGGCTGCAGCGATTACTGCTTCAGCGTTATACGAGTTAGCGACCTACAGTAAAGAAAGTAAAAAATACAAGGCAGCTGCCGATAAGATTTTGTCTTCCTTAAGTACTAAGTATACCAGTAAACCTGGTGCAAATTATGGGTTTATATTAGAACACAGTACAGGTCATCGTCCTGCTAAATCTGAAATTGATGTGCCGATAAACTATGCCGATTACTATTACTTAGAAGCTTTGTTGAGAAATAAAGGATATAAAAAATAACACTACATGCTCATGTAAAATAAGTAGGGGTTGTAGTGTTTTTGATGGGGCTACAAAATCCGTTTGAATCAACTATACAACTACTTTAGCAAAGCATAAAAGAATATAATACAACATAAAAATGAATAAAATTTTAAGCCTAATCCTATTACTTTTTATCGGATTTACTCCTAAACTAAATGCCCAAAAGAAATCTATCGACCAACGTGTAGATTCAGTCCTAAAATTGATGACCTTAAAGGAAAAAGTAGGTCAGCTGAATCAATATTCTGGTAAAGAAGTAACAGGCCCAACTAGCGATAGGAAAAATTACCTGCTAAACGATATCAAAACAGGTATGGTAGGCTCAATGCTAAACGTGAAAGGCGTAAAAGATACCCGAGAAATACAAGCCATCGCTTTACAATCTCGTTTAAAAATTCCTTTGTTATTTAGTCTAGATGTTATTCATGGCTATAAAACAGTATTCCCAATCCCTTTGGCAGAATCCGCATCATGGGATATGGCTGCTATACGACAAACTGCACATGTTGCTGCTGAAGAAGCTGCAGCGTCCGGTATCCACTGGACATTTGCACCAATGGTTGATATTGCTCGCGATCCACGTTGGGGTAGAGTAATGGAAGGCGCAGGAGAAGATACCTACTTAGGTTCTGCAATAGCTAGAGCACGTGTTTTGGGCTTTCAAGGCGATGTATTAGGTGGGGTTGATGCAATTATGGCCTGCGCAAAACATTTCGCCGCTTATGGTGCTGCAATCGCTGGGAGAGACTACAATCCAGTAGATATGAGTGAGCAACAGTTAAACGAGATCTATTTACCACCATTTAAGGCAGCTGCCGATGCTAAAGTTGCCACATTCATGAATTCCTTTAACACGTTAAATGGAGTTCCAGCAACTGCAAATTCATACTTACAACGTGATATTTTAAAAGGAAAATGGGGCTACAAAGGTTTTGTAGTAAGTGACTGGGGTTCGATGAGAGAAATGGTGCCTTGGGGATTTGCTAAAAACGGGAATGAGGCAGCTGAAAAAGCAATCTTAGCCGGTAGCGATATGGACATGGAAAGCGAAGTCTACAAAAAAGAATTAGAAAATTTAGTGAAGAGCGGTAAAGTAGACATTAAGTTTGTCGATGACGCCGTAAGACGTATTCTATACAAAAAATTCGAATTAGGTTTATTTGATAATCCATACAAATTCTCTGATGAAAAAAGAGAAGCTAAAGTAATGAATGATCCTAAACACAAAGAAATTGCAAGATCAGCAGCTCAAAAATCTATTGTCTTATTAAAAAATGAAGGTAACATCTTGCCTTTGCAAAAGAACATTAAAAACATTGCCTTAATTGGACCAATGGTGAATGCAAAACGCGATCAAGCGGGCAGTTGGGTGGTATATGCGGATACAGCTAACATCACGAGTGTATACGAAGGCTTACAAAACAAGTTTGGCAACTCGACTAAATTCACCTATACACAAGGTGCATCGGTTACCGATATAAGCACAGCAGGTTTTAGTGCTGCTGTCGCGAATGCTAAAAATGCAGATGCTGTAATTATGGTATTAGGCGAAACGTGGGACATGAGTGGTGAATCGAAATCAAGAACAGACATTAGCTTACCAGGTCGTCAAGAAGAATTATTTAATGCAGTTAAAGCAACAGGAAAACCGGTTATCGTAGTCATTATGGCTGGCCGTCCTTTAATATTTAATAGCATAGCTGATAAAGCAGATGCGATTGTGTATGCTTGGTTTTTAGGAGATGAAGGTGGTAACGCAATCACAGATGTGTTAAGTGGAGATTACAATCCTTCTGGTAAATTGCCAATCAGTTTCCCTAGAAACGTTGGGCAAATTCCAATTTACTATAATCATTACAATACAGGTCGTCCAGTAACAAAACCTAAAGATATTACCTATAAATCTGCCTATATCGATTCACCAAACGATCCTAAATATGCATTTGGGTATGGATTAAGCTATACAAACTTTACCTACAGCGATCTAAAACTAGATAAAACTGCTATTCAAAAAGGACAAACAGTTAAAATAAGTTTCACGCTAACCAATAGTGGTAAAGTAGTTGGAGAAGAAGTAGCACAATTGTATATGCAAGATAAATTTGCATCAATCGTACGACCAGTTAAAGAATTAAAAGATTTTGCAAAGGTGAAACTAAATCCAGGAGAAAGTAAAACGATCACCTTCCAATTAACCCCTGAAAAATTAGCATTCTTTAAAGAAAACTTAGGATGGATCACCGAATCAGGAGATTTTAAAGTAATGGTGGGCGGTTCTTCAGATGCAATCAAACTAGAAACAACCTTCGAACTGAAATAGATTGGTTCATTAGTTCATTGGTATCACTGGTTTTGATATGTCTACGAACTTATTAGCTAGCTTTACTAATGAACTAATGAGCAATTGAACTAATGCACTATAACGTTTACGCTAACGTTTCCGTAACTATTTTTAGGATTTCCAATAGATCAAATTCTTTTATTTCTTAATATTGGTCATCCATTATAAACAAAATGAATACAAAAAACCATAAACTACTCCAAACATGGCGCTGGTACGGTCCATCAGATCCAGTAAGCCTACAAGACGTTAAACAAGCAGGTGCAACTGGCATCGTGACCGCTTTACACCATATTCCGCATGGCGAAGTATGGCCTTTAGCAGATATTAAAGAACGAAAAGCGATTATTGAAGCAGCGGGTTTAACATGGTCAGTAGTAGAAAGTGTACCTGTTCACGAAGCGATTAAAACCCGCAGACCAGACGCAGGTAAATATGTAGAGAATTACAATACCTCGCTAAAAAACCTTGCCGAATGCGGTATAAAAACAGTTTGCTATAATTTTATGCCTGTGTTAGATTGGACTCGTACCCAGTTAGATTTAACCATGATAGACGGTTCAAAAGCCTTATACTTTAATTGGACAGATTTAGCTATTTTCGATCTATACATTTTCAAAAGGGAAGGAGCGGCTGCAGATTACCAAGAGAATATCCTAGCAAAAGCAAAAGCTAAATACGCAAAAATGACGGCAGCAGAGCTGGATGAATTGCGCATCAACGTATTAATGGGTATTCCTAATGAAAAAGAAATAGAAATTGAAGCCTTACGTACCGCAATTGATGAATATACTGCAATTGGTACCGAAGGCTTAAAAGAAAACCTAACGTGGTTCTTATCAGGCATTGCCGAAACCTGTACACAAAATGGGATCAAAATGACCATCCACCCAGATGACCCACCGTATCCAATTTTAGGTTTACCTCGCATTGCAAGTACGAAAGAAGATTTAACCTACATTCTAAAAAGCGTAGATCAACCGTTTAACGGTATTTGTTATTGTACCGGCTCATTAGGAGCAGGTATGGCGAATAACCTAGTGGATATTTTCGAAGCCATAAAAGAACGAGTTTACTTCCTACACTTGCGCAACGTAACTAAAGATGAAGAAGGTAATTTCTACGAAGCAGACCATTTAGGCGGCGATGTAAACATGTACGAGGTCATGAAAGTAGTGACTGCTGAAAACAGTAAAAGAGCGGAACCTATCCCTTTCAGGCCAGATCATGGTCACCAAATGTTAGATGATTTAAACAAAATAACAAACCCAGGTTACTCAGCAATTGGCCGTTTACGTGGCTTAGCAGAATTGCGTGGCTTAGAGGTTGGGGTAACAGGGAATTATTAAATTTCTGAAAGTCAGAAAGCAGGAAGACCGAAAAGTCCGAAAGTTTAATTGCTTTCGGACTTTTTTATGTAGGTATACTTGTCATATTTTTAGGCTTTAAATGAATAATTAGTTAGTTTAGTATAAAATTTATAGACCATGAAACAATATTTTATCATCGCTACACTAGCCTTAGCAAGCAGTCCATTTTTTGCAGTTCAAGCACAAAACAAACCAGAAGATACCGAATTTTACACCCCAGTTCCAGCAGTAGTTACACCTGGAGCAACAAATAGCAATGCACCCTCAGATGCAATTATCCTCTTTAATGGAAAAGATTTAAACGAATGGGTAAGTGTGAAAGATAATGGACCAGCCAAATGGATCATAAAGGATGGAGCCGTAACAGTGGATAAAAGCACAGGAAATATCGAAACCAAAAGAAAATTCAACAACTACCAATTACACATCGAATGGCAAATCCCTGCTAACATTACAGGCGAAGGACAAGCAAGAGGGAATAGCGGTTTATTTTTAGCCTCTACAGGAAGTGGCGATGCAGGTTACGAATTACAAATCTTAGATTCATACACCAATAAAACCTATACCAACGGACAAGCGGGTAGTATTTACAAGCAAACCACACCATTAGTCAACGCAAATCGCAAACCAGGGGAGTGGCAAAGCTACGATGTACTATGGACAGCACCTGTATTTAATGAAGACGGAAGTTTAAAAAGCCCAGCTAAAGTAACGGTGCTATTTAATGGCGTCTTAATACAAAACAACTTCGAATTAAAAGGCCCAACACAATATATCGGTAAAGCAAGCTATGCTAAAGCCCATGGTGCATGTCCTATTAAACTACAAGCACATGGTGATAAAAGTGAACCAATTAGCTTCCGTAACATTTGGATAAGAGAATTGTAGACTAATTTTGTGCGGACAATAGGGAATTATGTACATCACATTACACCCTAATTAATTATAAATCAATAGGCAAACAACGTTTATCACTAATTAACAACTGATAATTTTAAAATTTATTAAAATTATACGTTCAAAATTATATCTTTGCAGCATCAGACAAAAACAGTATTCATTATTTCTGTTTGGAGATGCCTCCATAGCTCAGCTGGATAGAGCACCGGTTTTCTAAACCGTAGGTCATAGGTTCGAATCCTATTGGGGGTACAACTGAAGGCTTCTAACTTATCGTTGGAGGCCTTTTTGTTTTAATTAATCAGACCTTCGTCTGTATAGCTCTAATAACTCTTTGGTTATTATTGGTTGGCGCTCACCACAATGCCTGGTAATTTCTCTCCCTGTTTACCATTGAAGTCATATTAATGAACTAATAATGCCAATCTTCTAGTTTGTCATCCAAAAATAATAAGAAATAATAATGGAACAATCGTTCCGAATTAGAGTATATATTTGTGGAACGATTATTCCAATAAAGAAATAAAAGAAGATAAACATGAAAAAATTAGTAAATAAAATAGCTGTAATTACAGGTGCATCAAAAGGTATTGGTGCTGGTATCGCTAAAAGTCTTGCAGCAGCAGGCGCAAATGTAGTTGTAAATTATGCGTCAGCAAAAGCCGGTGCAGATCAAGTGGTTGAAGAAATTACTGCAGCAGGAGGCAAAGCAATCGCCATTCAAGGCAACGTAACCAACGCCGTAGATCTAGCCCGATTATTTGAAGAAACCAATACCACTTTTGGTCCAGTTGATATTTTGGTAAACAATGCAGGCGTTTATCAATTTGGTGCTATCGAAGAAATCACAGCAGAAGACTTTCACCGTCAATTTGATACCAATGTGCTTGGTCTATTGTTGAGCACACAAGGTGCATTGAGACATTTTAATGCAGCAGGTGGTAGTATTATTAATATTGGATCGGCAGTAACTGCCATCACACCTGTGCAAAGTTCAATTTACACCGCAACCAAAGGAGCTGTTGATTCAATCACCCAAGTACTAGCTAAGGAATTGGGTGCTAAAAACATCCGTGTAAACTCAATCAATCCTGGTATGGTAGAAACTGAAGGTACACATACTGCTGGATTTATTGGTAGCGATTTCCAAAAGGAAGCTATTGCTTCTACACCGCTAGGTCGGGGTGGTCATCCAGATGATATTGCTGATATCGCGGTATTTTTGGCATCTGAAGATTCTCGTTGGTTAACAGGCGAAATCCTCATTGCAAGTGGTGGCGTAAGGTAATGGCCGTAGTTTTACGAGAATTAATTTAAAATGAATAGCTTTGCTGTATTAAGCAAAGCTATTTCTGGTTATGGCAAGAACGAAAGATTTTGATGAGAATGAGGTGCTGACCAAGGCAATTCAACTTTTTTGGCACAAAGGCTACAATGCTACGTCTATGCAAGATTTGGTAGATGGGTTGGGTATTAGCCGCTCGAGTTTATACGATACTTATAGCGATAAACACACACTGTTTCTAAAAGCATTGGAAAGCTATCAAAAAGCTGGAAATGCAAAAATCAACGATATTCTAGATCAATCAACTTCTGCAAAAGAAACAGTAATTAAATTGATGGAATTGGCCACCAATGATTTAGTTGGCGACAAACAGCAGAAAGGCTGTTTCATGGTCAACGCTGAGGTTGAGGTAGCGCCACATGACCAAGCCGTAAATAAACTGGTTTGCCAAAACGAACAACAAATGGAAAACGCTTTTTTTCAAGTCATTAAGAACGGGCAGGAAAGTGGAGAAATTAAAAATGCACAAGATGCGTTGGTACTGGCCAAATTTATCTTCAATGCAGTAAAAGGAATGCAGGTTACTGCGAAATCTAGCCCAGATGCCACCAGCTTTAGTAATATTATTAAGCTTACAGTAGCAGTGCTGGATTAAATCTGTCTATACCTATGGCTAAGTAATTCCTTTTTGGCTACCTAATAGGATTAGGTCCCTTGCTGATGTGAGTGTGTCGGAGTGAATTTTCAAGCTCTCTCGACACCTTAAATTATTTTGGATGATGTTACTTGTAATCCTCTGAGATAAATCTGTTGAAATTGTCAATTAAGCTTTTCTCATCCATCGGAGTTAGTTTTGCTTTTTCGATTTTCCAATAGGCTTCTCTTCTCACTTTCTGATTTTCCTTTGAGATTCTATTATAAATTATTCCGACCTTCCAAAGTTTGCTCTCAAGCTTTTTATCTAGTTCCGAGCTTAAACAAAATTTAATATTGACTAGACTCTTGTCATAATACCTGTAGAGGGAATCATTTCCTTCATTATCTAACTTGAATGCATACTTCTCTATTTTTACCTCGTTCGTTTTACCATCTCTTTCTATAAAGGTAGGTTTGCCCAACTTTAAGTTAAAAAAAGGAGTATTGAATTTTAGATTTTCTTCACTTAGAAATTTTTCAACTTGGAAGGTTTTTTTCTTGATTGGTAATGTGGTATAGATTTTTCCTTCTGTAGAGCCGTTTTTTATGACGTAATAAGAATATATTTTTGTTGTCGTTTTTTCATCCACTGAAATATCGTAATTTGATTCTCCCACTCTGTCAGCATCGTATAAAGTCATTGTCCTGTAAAGAGTATAATTTTTATAATACGCAATTCTCACCTCTTGTTTCATTTCGAAAAACGCTTTTTCTTTCGTGAAATGATAAGAAGTATAATCTACCACTGAAAGTTTTGCATCTATTGAATTTTCGGTTAGACTGCAAGCACTTAATAAAAGAAACAAGATAAGTTTACTCCACATACGCCCTTATACTTCTAATATATAATTAATTTGTGATTAACAAAGTGTTTGAAAGAAACAAATAGTTATTGAAAGCTTTTCCCCCTTGCTGGTGCGAGCGTGTCGCTTGTACCAAATCAACTTTATACCTAGTTATACTACAATCCGCATCACAAATACTTCCATCCGTTCCTTCAAACCTGCAACTGTAAATACCCCGCTACGTCAAAATGAAGAGCATGAAGTGGAAGATGAGAATAAACACAAGCTAACCACCATACAACCTTTCCCAACCCACAAACCATTGCTAAGAACGAGGACCGGCCTTGTAGCATCCCGAAGGAGAGAGCATTCAAACTTGCCCACCAACATTCAAAAACCACTCCTCAAGACAGAAAACAGTTCAATCCTTCATTGAACCTTTTCTGTCGCCATAAAAGTTTGGATAGCTTAATCCGAGCGATGATACACAGCCTTGATGTTATTCATTAGCTTTTATGTTTTCATTGGTATTCATGCTCTCGCAAGCTCGTGATGGTTTCTTTTCTATCAAGGAATAATGCGAAGCATTCTTAAACACCCCTAAAATAAACACAAGTGAAAAACATAAGAGCCCTAGCGGCGGTGAGCTAAAAATAGTCATCTAGTATTGTATGCACTAAATAGATAATATTCAAAGTTTTAGTTTTCTCCTCTGTATTCAAGAATATCAGCAGGCTGACAATCGAGAACCTTGCATATAGCTTCCAAGGTGCTAAAACGTATGGCTTTCGCTTTGCCGGTTTTTAGAATAGAAAGGTTGGCAAGAGACAGTTCAACTTTTTCTGATAGTTCATTCAATGACATCTTTCGCTTTGCCATCATTACGTCTAAGTTTACAATAATTGGCATAGTTATACAGTTAAATCGATTTCGTCTTGAATAGCTACTCCTTTTTTAAAAATAGTCGCAATAATATAGATTACAGCGCCCATTAAAATAAATGCTTGACTGTCTGTCCAAAATTGATCCAGATTGTCGGTAGCAAAACCGTAATGTGTTAAATTTTTAGCGAAGTTTCTTCCAATGTAACTCAACAATCCAATTGAAAGGGTAAAATAACTAATTTGTGAAATTTGTCTCGCAACAAAAGTGCTGAACGGTTTTGTTAAATCCATTTTGTGCATTAGCTTGACAACCATGTAAAATAAGCAAGCTTTTAAAATTGAAATGATTAGAATGAAGCTATAGATGCTGAAAAAAGCTAATCTATTGCCTTCATAAATAGCAGATAAGTCTAACTTTTGGTAAAGATTTTGAACTAATTCAGGCTTGTACAGGCTAAAAAAGAAGTTTACTACTAAGCCTCCTGCTTCAATGCTTAAGCCCACAAAAATAAGCCAAGCCACAATATACAGGCCCCAAAATACGAAGTTGTTTGTTTTTGACATCGTGAGGAAGTTTTAAATTTATTTAGCAAACATAATAAATATTTATTGATAAACAATAAAAATATGATGATAAAAGGAAAATAAATAATACACTTCAAGACTAGCTATGGAAGTCTAGCTGCAACGAGCTAGCAAACAAAAAGATCCTTCGGCTACGCTCAGGATGACGAGCATGAGCGAAACACGAGAATAAAGTACAAGACAACCATCATACAACCTTTCCCAACCCACAACCCACCACCAAGAACCAGGACCGGCCTTGTATCATCCCGAAGGAGAAAGCATTCGAACTTCTGCAAACACGATCAAAAACCACTACCCAAGACAGAAAGCAGTTTGATACTTCATCAAACCTTTTTCTGTCGCCCTAAAAGTTTGGATAGCTTAATTCGAGCGATGATACACAGCCTTGATTTTATTCATTAGCTTTTATGTTTTCATTGGTATTTATGCTCTCGCAAGCTCGGGATGGTTTCTTTCTATCAAGGAATAATGCGAAGCATTCTTGAACACCCCTAAAATAAACACAAGTGAAAAACATAAGAGCCTCAGCGGCGGTGAGCTAGAAAGAGAAATTAACTTCGCTGAGCATTTTATGGTTCTCCACAATGGTGAAAAATGATGAGCATTAGGAACATCAGAATAAAGCCTAACATAAAAACGAGCCACAGCTGCGGCGAGCAAAAAAAACAAAAATCCTTCAACTACACTCCGACCGCATGATGGAATACAGGACAATAATAGAAAATTAGTTTTGGCATAATTGTTGAAAAATATTTTCAAACGATTATTTAATCGGTTTGTTAATACCTGATAATTACTCATTTTAAGAATATCATTTGTAGTATATTATATACTTCTTTAGATTAGTCTTAAGATATAAATTAACATTATGCCAAAAGAAAAGGCTGCTCTTAAAAGCAAAAAAACAAACTTGTTAGCAATAGCTAAATCACCAACCGGAATTAGTGGATTGGATGAGATTACCTTAGGTGGTTTTCCAAAAGGTCGCCCTACTTTAATATGTGGAGGTGCAGGCTGCGGTAAAACTTTATTCTCCCTAGAATTTATTGTAAGAGGAGCCGAAGAATTTAATGAGCCCGGCGTATTTATCGCTTTTGAAGAAAAAGCAGAAGAACTTGCCGCCAATGTTGCTTCATTAGGCTTCGACCTTATTCAACTCCAAAAAGATAAAAAGTTAAGAATCGATTATATCCACGTAGACAAAAGCGAAATAGAAGAAACCGGAGAATACGACCTCGAAGGTCTCTTTATTAGGTTAGGTCACGCAATTGATAGCATTGGAGCCAAAAGGGTAGTACTCGATACCATAGAAAACCTGTTTTCGGGATTAACCAATGAGGGAATCATCAGAGCGGAATTAAGAAGGTTATTCCAATTTCTGAAAGATAAAGGAGTTACAGCCATCATTACAGGTGAACGTGGCGAAAAAACATTAACCAGACAAGGCTTAGAAGAATATGTTTCAGATTGTGTAATCCTGTTAGACCATCGCGTAAACAATCAAATTTCTACCAGAAGATTAAGGATAGTAAAATATAGAGGTTCGCTACATGGTACCAACGAATACCCATTCTTAATTGATGATGAGGGTATTTCGGTACTGCCAGTTACATCGCTAAACTTGGATAAACCTGTTTCGAGAGAAATTATTTCATCCGGTATACCAGCTTTGGATAAGTTATTCCCAAAAAGAGGATTTTATAAAGGAAGTAGCATTTTAGTATCAGGAACAGCAGGTACAGGTAAAACAAGTATTGCAGCAAGTTTTGCAGATGCAACCTGTAAAAGAAAAGAAAAGTGCCTCTTTTTTGCATTTGAAGAATCCCCACAACAGATCATGAGAAACATGGAATCCATAGGAATGGATCTCCAGCAGCATGTAGATAAAGGATTATTAAAGTTTTATGCGTCAAGACCTACACTTTATGGTTTGGAAATGCATTTGGTAGCTATTCATAAGGCTATCCAAAAATTTAAACCCGATGTTGTGGTTTTAGATCCGATTACAAATCTTATCACGGTAGGTAGTTTTAGTGAAGTTAAATCCATGTTGGTACGACTTATTGACTACTTACAGCAAGAACAGATTACTGTAATGTTTACCGCACTGACACTCAATAATATTGTAAGTGAACAAACCGATGATGGCGTTTCTTCTTTAGTTGATTCATGGTTGTTTATTAAGGATATCGAAATTAACGGAGAAAGAAATAGAGGCTTATATATTATGAAAGCTCGTGGCATGCACCACTCTAATCAGGTACGTGAATTTGTCATCACCAGTAAAGGTTTAGACTTAGAAGATGTGTATTTAGGTCCAGAAGGAATATTAACAGGCTCAGCCAGAGAAGCGCAAATTTTACTAGAACAAACTGGTGAAGTCTTACATCTTAATGCCTTGAATAGAAAGGACCGTGAACTATTAAGGAAACGTAAAGTATTGGAATCAAAAATAGAGAGCTTGAGATCAGAATTCGAATCCATGGAAGAGGAACTCAACAAAATCTACGATGACGAAAATATTAAACGAGAAGTAATGTCTAACACTAGGCAAACAATTACAGATAAGAGAGGTGGACAAGCAAAAGAAGACAAGCAACAAAAAACTAACCCTAAATTAAAAAAATAGTGAGCAAGAAATATGAATTGAGGCTTTACGTTGCAGGTAAGACACAAAAGTCTATTACCGCAGTTCAGAACCTAAAGCAATATTGTGAAGAACATTTAAAGGGTGAATACGTTATAGAAGTGATTGATTTGTTAGAACAACCACAATTAGCAGAGGGCGATCAGATTTTAGCTATACCAACTTTAGTTAAAAAAGTACCTGAACCTGTTCGTAAAATTATCGGCGATCTTTCCAACAAAGAAAAAGTGTTGGTGGGATTAGACATTCGTCCTAAACTATAAACCTTAATTATAAATTATGAACACAGAAGGCAGTTCTCTGCAAGATTGGGAAAAAGCAGATGAGTCTATATATAGCCTTCGTTTATTTGTAACAGGTGCATCCTCTATTTCAATTCGTGCAATTAATAATCTTCAGGCTATTTTAGAAGAACACCTGAAAGGAAGATACGAGTTAGAAATTATTGATGTACACCAACAACCATTGATCGTAAAAGAAGAAGATATCTTTGCAGTTCCCTTGCTTATTAAAAAATATCCAGCTCCTGTTAAACGATTAGTAGGAGATATGTCTGATACAGCCAAAGTACTTCGTGGATTAGGGCTAATATAATAGATGAAATGTTAGAAAATTCAAAAGCATATGAGGAAATCTTAAGCGAACTGGAAAGTTTGAGGAAGGCGTATGCGGATTTAAAACATGTACATCAAGAAACCTTATATCGCTTAGAAGAAGCGACAGATACAATTGAAGCCATTAGAACTGGTGAAGTAGATGCTTTGGTGGTTAAAGGAAGTGAAGGGCACCAGATTTTTACCTTGAAAAGTGCCGATCAGAGCTATAGAATTTTCATTGAACAGATGACAGAAGGTGCGATTACGATCAATGAAAATGGCAATATAGTTTACTGCAATTCCCAATTTGCCAAACTTGCTGGCTCAAGCTTAGAAAAGGTAATCGGTCAACCATTGCTCAAGTATGTTATCCCTGAAGATCAACAATTGGGTCAGGAGTTAATTGATAGTGCATGGGAAAACATAGATACCAAAGGCGAATTGCGATTAGTTGATAATGGAGATCCAATCCCTGTCCAAATATCGCTCAAGCTACTTAATTTAGATGAAGGTGTTTGTTTAAGTATCATTTTAACTGATTTAACCAACCATAAAGAGAATCAAAAACTATTAGAAGAGAAAAATTTTCAGTTAGGCATTGCAGAACTGAAAGCAAGAGAACAGAATATCAATCTAGAAGCCATTGTAGAAGCTAGAACTAAGGATTTACAATATAGCATTGAAGATAAAACAAGAATTGCAGAAGAATTAAATGCCAATAAACTGCAATTACAAAACATATTGGCAACCATGGCAGAAGGTGTGGGCATAGTGAACGAACAGGGTAAGTTAGTTTATGCAAACCCTATGGCGCAACAAATCTTGGGAATCAATATTGAGGAAATGGAAGAGAAAATCTACCATGATCCCAATTGGCAAAAGATAAAATTGGATGGTACGCCATTGTTGAAGCACGAGTTTCCACTTTTCATTGCCATGACTACCAAAAAACCGATTCATGATTTTGAAATAGGAATTGTACCTCCAAATCGAGAACAATTTTATATTTCCATTAACGCAGCACCTATAGTAGATGAAGGTGGTCACGTTACAGGTGGGGTAGCCACATTTATGGATGTGACCAATAGACGTAAGGTCGTTCAACAAAAAGATGATTTTATTAGTGTAGCTAGTCATGAACTCAGAACCCCAATTACGAGTTTAAGAGCAGCTTTACAATTGCTTAACCGTATTAAGGATAATCCGAGTGAACAAATGCCTAAGCTTATTGAACAAGCTAACAAAAGTATGAGTAAAGTGAGCTTGATGGTTGAAGATTTACTCAATGCCAGTAGAGTAACACTTGGTCAATTACACATGAATATGTCTACCTTTAAACTGTCAGTAGCAGTAGAAGATAGCTACCAGCACATTAGAGCAATAGATAAAGACAAAATAAAAATTACTGGCGATTTGGAACTGAAGGTGGTGGGTGATCCTACTAGAATAGAGCAAGTAATCATTAATTTTATTAATAATGCATTTAAATATGCGCCAAATACCGAAGAAATTCGAGTAAGCATTTTTAAACAAGACAATGTTGTGCGCTTGGAAGTGCATGACGATGGGCCTGGAATTGCAGCAGAAAAATTACCATACCTTTTTGACCGATATTACCGTGTAGATGATAGCGGACTGCAATATTCAGGTTTAGGGCTTGGCTTGTACATCTGTGCAGAAATAATTAAAAAACACAACGGTGAAATCGGTGCAGAAAGTGAATTGGGCAAAGGCAGTACTTTTTGGTTTACTCTACCTCTAGGATAGTTAAATTCTCACTTTAGCTTTTATCATCAGGATAATGAGCCTAGCGTTCGTCGAACCAAAAGAAAGATCCTTCGGCTACGCTCAGGATGACGAGCATGAAGGAACATTAAAGCACAAACTAACCATCCTACAACCTTTCCTAAACCACAACCCATTACTAAGAACGGGGACCGGCCTTGAAGCATCCCGAAGGAGAAAGCATTCAAACTTGTGCAAACACGTTCAAAAACCACTCCCCAAGACAGAAAGCAGTTCGATAATTCATCGGACCTTTTTCTGTCGCCCTAAAAGTTTGAATAGCTTAATTCGAGAGATGATACACAGCCTTGATGTTATTCATTAGCTTTTATGTTTTCATTGGTATTCATGCTCTCGCAAGCTCTGGATGGTTTCTTTTCTATCAAGAGAAAAGAAAGAGCCCTAGCGGCGGTGAGCTAAAAAAAGACATAACCATGCAACCTTTCACTATACACAATCAACCCAACTCCTTACTTCTTAACAACCCCTCAGGAACCTTAAGCTCACCAGTTTCAAAATCAATGAGCCCATTCTTTTCATCCTCAATATTAGTTGCCTGCGTATATACATCGCCAGCTATGGCGTATTTTCTCAATTCCTGTTTATACAGTGCAATTTTTGTCGCTCGATCATCATCTTCCTGCGGACCGCCATAATCCACAAAACCGAAGCCGCCCCATTCACTAATAATAATGGGTACTTGTTTCCTAAAGAAATACGGATCGCCAACTGTTAGGGGAAACGCTGCAATCCCATCCATTTTACCATCCTCAAGCGCTTGTAAACGTTCACGCCATTTTTCAATTTCGGAAGTATAAATGTGTATCGTAAAAAGATCCGATTTCAGTCTTCCCTCATACGAAACATGGTGCCATCCATCGTTATCTACCACCAAGAATTGCGGAAAGGCAATTTGCATATAATGGTAAATGCCCATAATATAGCTTCTGGTTTCCCGATTGGTAGCAATATCTTGCGCACCCCAATCTTCATTGTAAATGCTCCAGATAATTACCGATGGATGGGTACCAATTAACGCCAACATGCGCATCAATTCTGCTTGATGATTCGTTCTGCTTTTTTCGGTAGAGCTATGCGGACTAGGTACTTCAACCCATAACAAGATGCCTAGCTTATCGGCCAGATTGTAAATTCTGGGATCAATACCCGCAATATGAATGCGAACTAGGTTACAACCTAACTTCTTCATGGCATACATGTGCCGCTTAATCTCCTCATAATTCGCGTCACCAGGCTGATATAAAATCCCATCCAAATAAATTTTTTGGTTGTTCAGGTAGATGTTTTGTCCACGTGCTTCGATTTTCCGAAGACCAAAGTTTGTCTCAATCTGCGCAACATTACCAGCAGTATCAATCAGTTCTGCTACAAGCCTGTATAAATGTGGGTCTTCAGTAGACCAGAACCTAGCGTTTGGAATAGCCAAAACTAAACGTTGCTGCTTCTGTCCTACATCTAATAGTAAATCAAAAGAGTCAGTAGTAATCGGCTCCTCATCGCTATGCTTTCTATTGTAAACCTTAAGCCGGATAGTATATTGGCCAGGGTCGTGTATCCGAGTAGTAACATTAAATCGTACAAGGTTATCTTCGATAATACTCACCACACCAAGGCGAGATCGGAGACGGTTTCTTTCTACCGTTTCCAACCAAACACTTCTAACCGCACCCGTATACGTCTGGTACCAGATGCCACCTCTTTTGTATACATACGATTCTTGCTTACCCCTTGGGGTATCAGCATTCATGGTATCTTCAATACGTACCGTAAGCCTATTCTCTGGACGAAGGTTACGTTCATCTAATTCGTATGAAAAGGACGTAAAACCCCCAACATGAACCTGTTCACCTTCTATGGTTTTTAACGGAATGCCATTTAACCAAACCTGTGTTTCGTAGCCACAAGCACCAAAGGTCAGCTGCAACAAATTTTGATTCTTATTTCCTTCAGCAATAGCAGGTAGGGGGAAGTCCCGCTCATACCATACCACTACTTTATCCTGCCAAGGTTTTTCATTCTTAAAATCATGCGCCTTTGCAATGTGCTCTTCAATCGCACCAGGCCATTCTGCTATAGCCGTATAGTTATGGCCAAGATACCATCGTTTTTGTATTCCCTTATCTAATTTATCAACCGCAAACTTCCATTCTCCATCAAGCAATACAAAGGTATTCGGCCTAATTACTGCTCTCGGCAGTGGATTGAGTATAATCTCTTCGTAGTAATTTTCTTCCTTACTTTTCGAAGATCCATAGTTTGGGTGATGTGGATCCATTCGCTATAATTTCTATGCATCTTAATTATAGAAACAACTTGATCGTTATTTCAACATGGTGTATCCTGTAATTAACATGGTGTATCCTGTAATTCCTAGACACTACTATGAATAACAGGCTACCTAAAGGGTAGTTTGCATAGAGATGTAAACACGTAGTTGTAACAGCAGCGCCCGTATTTAACGCAATTTGAGCTTAGTTAGGAATTCTTGTTCTTCCAATCGGTAAGGAGTACAGTGGTAACACCAAGTGCAATCAGCCCTAGATGTGCAGCCAATGTAGGCTTGCGCTTCGCAACACCTTTATACGCACTAAACAATGCAAGTCCACACAGGTTAACGACATCAATTTTTCGATGCATTAAAAATGATAGCAGTGGCTTTATTGCATAAGGTTGTTTAGTTAATGCGCTGTACAAAAAAACTTGCCCAGCCAGCATTCGATATAAATTAGTTGTTTTACGATCGGCACCTGTAAGCATTGGGATAGCTGCCAAAGAAAGTGCAAAGCCATAATCGATTAAACCATGTGTTCCTTTTGAGATTGGCTTTTTATCTGCCAGTTTAGCTAAAGTTTCCATACGAGTTGTAATTAATGTCTATAGCGATAACAACGTTAATGCATGCAGGTTTCGAACATTTAAAAAACAAGTAGTTGTACTTAGCGCCAATTAAAACTATCCGTTTTAATACTGTTGGCGTTTAAAATAATCAATCAGGATATAGAAGATACTTTTTTCGTATAGCCTTAAATTTTTGCAGTTCAGGCTCCCAGCTCTTCCTGATTTCGGCTTCAGGAACTCCAGCAATAATCTGCTTTCTAAGCTGATCTGTACCTATGCGCAAGTCAAATGGGGATACCCCGGTACTAGCTCTTTCCTGACCAAAGAAGTGGGCCTTGTCTGGATACGCTTTATAGAGTTCGATTACCCAGGTTAGATTAATCTGACGGCTTTTGCGCAGGTTGTCTATATCGTATTTGCGAAGGTCAAGGCCATAACAAACCGAATCTTTGTGGTTCGGGCGCTCACTCATTCCAGGAATACTTACCGGTTTGTAAGAAAATGAATATTTATCTTTTAATGCGGGCGCACCTAAGATTGTAAATGGCATCTTTGTTCCCCGACCTTCATTAATTGCTGTTCCCTCAAACATACATAGACTTGGGAAAAGCATCACTGCTTGCTGGGTATTTAGGTTTGGAGAAGGATTAATCGGTAGTACGTAGGGCATGTCATGATCCCAATTGGCAACTTTGATAACTTTTATCCTACACTTTTCCTTTAGGTATCCTTCGCCGTTGAGGTATTGCGCAAATTCTCCGATGGTCATGCCATGGGTCATGGGCGTGTGATGTATGCCAATGCCAGATTTGAATTTATTATCGGTCATTACTGGTCCGTCAACTACATAGCCATTTGGATTTGGTCTATCTAAAATCAACAGTTCTTTATTGTTTTCTGCGCAGGCTTCCATCACATATTGTAAGGTATTGATGTTGGTATAATACCTGCAGCCCACGTCTTGTATATCAAAAACCATCAAATCAACATCTGCTAATTGCTGCTTTGTCGGTTTCTCATTCTTTCCATATAAGGAAATGATTGGAATGCCGGTTTTGGGGTCTTTTTCATCACCTACTACAGCTCCATTGCTAGCATTGCCTCTAAAACCATGTTCAGGACCAAACACTTTTACAATCGTAATTCCTAGGCTAATTAAACTATCAACACTACTTTTGCTCCCAATAAGCGAACTCTGGTTTGCCACAAGACCTATACGTTTTCCTTTTAGATAGGATAGGTATTTTTCAGTCTGGTCGGCACCGGTAATAATTGCCTGTTTACTAGAAGTATGTTGGTTTGAAGAGGAAAGCTGAGGGGCACAGTTGATTCCGCTAATCGCAAGGAAAGTCAATAAAAATATAGAGGTAAATCTCATCTTTAGCTATTTATTAGGATGAACTAAGACCAATTGTGGCCTTAGTTTCCCAAATATAATAATAATTTAGATAAGGATTTTTGACGACCAGATCCAATTACTTTATCCCGCTAATCCCATTTTTTATACCTAAAATCAAAAAAGCCAATCGCTAAAACTCCTAATAAATAAGCAACAGATGACCATAAAACTGCCGGTACCTTTGCAGCGTATTGTTCTAAAAATATATAACCACTATAATTAATTGGAAATTTAGCCGCATCAATTACTGGATAACCAAGCATATTGATCATTCCTAAAATAAAGAACATAACTCCCGCACCCATAGGGATCAAGAAACTTTTAAAGCGTATGCCCATCCAAAATTGTATGGCCGAGAGACCCAAAATGGCCACATAAGCTTTTGCAAAAGCCAATATCATTTTTTCCCAATTTAAAGGATGTACGTAAAAATGGAACTTTGGATTTAAGAAAGAAGAAATCACGCCAGATAGCGCAATAGATGCAACACTCGCGATAATGAAAACGATAATAACGAACTGAAAGATGATGAATTTAGAGAAGTAAAGTCTCCCGTACGATTGTGGCGAGGCCAATACCTGTTTCCATGTATGGTTTCTATATTCAATTTGTGGCAGTAATGTACTCGTTAAAATGATAAACATAGGAAGAAATACAAAACTGATAATTCCTGTGCCTTGGTAATAATAATAATCCCAAGCTCCTTTGGCCATTTTTACAATATCATCAGAGGGTTTTCCACCATCGTGTGTTTCACTAATGGCCAGAAGCAATAATGCAGGAGCGATAATGGCCGCCACGAAAGTTAATATCCAAATAGGGGAGCGCTTAGTTTTTGTAAATTCAGATTTTAAGGTAATCGCTAAACTCATGCGTGTTGTGTAGTTAAGTCCATAAATAATTGTTCAAGGTTGTTTTGCTGCGGATGAAGCAAGTAAATATCTAATTGCTTTTCGTGCAATGCTCTGCTCATTGATGCAATTTCTTTCTCATCTAAGTAGTTCACCGAAATAGCGTTTCCATTATTTTCTGGTTTGTAAGAATGGAGTACTTGCATCGCCAATGCATCATCAGAAGTATGAATAAGCAATTGAGATTGTTTCTTTTGTAATTGGCTTAACTGTGGTAGTGAGCCCTGAAAAATGATTTGTCCTTTAGAGATGATCCCCACATGGCTTACCATTTTTTCTATTTCAGAAAGTTGGTGGCTCGACATAAGAATAGTCATACCTTCTTCCTTGTTTAATTTTTTAACTAATTCTCTCAACTCAATAATCCCAGTAGGATCTAAGCCATTTGCTGGTTCATCTAAAATCAACAGTTCAGGATTTGGTAGTAAGGCCAAAGCAACAGATAAACGCTGTTTCATGCCCAAAGAGAATTGTCGTACTTTTTTAGTGCCTGTGTTTTCCAATCCAACAATTTTCAACACTTCAACTAGTCGAGCCTTTGTTGCACCATATAACTCACGATACACTTCTAAATTCTCATTTGCTCTTAAATGACCATATAAGGAAGGGTTTTCAATTAACGAGCCTACCTTTTTTAAAATCTCAATGCGATTATTCGCAAAGTCTTTTCCGAAGATTTCAATCTTGCCAGTTTGTAGTTTAGTTAAACCCAAGAGTAACCGTAAAGTAGTCGTTTTACCAGCTCCATTCGGGCCTAGAAACCCATAGATTTCTCCTTTTTTAACAGCAATATTTACGTCGGTAAGTGTTTTTACTCCCTTGGTATGGATATGCTCTAATCCAATAGTTTTGATACTATAATTTTCGTTCATTTTATATTGTTTAATTGAGTAGAAGCTGGAACGAAGGCCTTTTCGCTCAACGTTCCCAGCTTACTAACTACAAACTTGTACCTTCAGAAACGTCGTTATTGTTAATTCCTTTTTTGTTTTTCTTAATGCTATCTTTCAATCTACCGAAGCGGTAATTTAAGCTTGTGGTAAAATTGCGCTGATAGTTTTGACTGTAATTTTCTTGAGTAAAACCAGTTCCGTTGATGTATCTAATGTTATCTCTATACTTGGTAAAGGCATTATTAGCAGCAAATGAAAGGGAAAGCTTATTATCAAAGAAATCTTTATTTACACTAAATGAATAGAAAACAAAAGAGTTAGAAGTACCTTGGATAGATAGGTTAGGACCATTATAATTCACACTTCCACTAGCTTGCCAAGTTTTACTTGGACGATATGTTAATGAAGTAAAGGCACGTCTCATTAATCCTTTTTTATCTAGTTCTACACCGTTAATTTTGGCGTTGACCATACCGTAATTCGCCATGGCTCCAAGAACACCTCTTAATTTATTATTAAATGGATAGTTTAAATTAAGATTTAGCCCTATTAAAGTAGCTGTACCCGTGTTTGCATAACTGTTTTGTGTAACATTACCTACTGTTATCGCACTTGGCATGATAATATTGGTACCTCTAAGGGCACGTAAGCCTATATTGACAGCTAATTTTTTAAATCGGCTATAACTCACCTCAATACTATGTCCTTTCATTGCCTTTAGATCAGGATTTCCTGATGAAGTAAAGTTTGGATTAGAACGATCAACAAATGGATTCAATTGATTGATACCAGGACGTTGTATTCTAGAGGTAAAACCGAAATTGATGCTGCTCTCTTTAAATTTGCGGTTAACAGAAATCGAAGGAATTAAATTTAAAGAGTTTTTATCGAGAATAGTACCAGATGAATTGGCGTCAATTTGAGTTTGTTCTAATCGAACTCCAGCTTTAACACCCCATTTATTAAGGTTAAATTGGTAAGTATTGTATACCCCATATACATTTTGCTGATTATCAAAAACGTTTGTTCTTAATGGATCAAGCACATAATTACCTGAAGAGTTTAACGATAAATACTCAAAATCACTGGTGTTATCTCTAAAGATAGCTTTGATACCTGCTTCCATTACAACTTTTTTAAATGGATGCACATAATCTACCTGAATGGTTTGCTCAACAGAACCACCGGTATTGTCTTGATTGTAATTAGGCTCGGTATAGGCAACTGGATTAAATACATTAACCGAATTAAATTGATTATTGCTAAATTGATAGTAACGATAAGAGAACGTTAATAACCTGTTTTTATCTTTTTTAAAGCCTAACTGATAGTTCACAGCGGCATCAAAACCATCTCCAGAACCTTTTAAACTGTTGTTAAGGTTATAACTTTGCAACAATGAACTTGTATTGTTAAGGACAGAATTTTGAGTGCTTAAGCTTTCATTCGAATTCGCATTATAATTTAACTGTCCAGAAATTAAATTTAAGCTATCAATTTCATAACTCAATTCTGCTCCCACATAACCACTTTTTCCAGAAAAATCACTCGTACCGGTTTGAAATAACTTAGTCGGATTATTTTCTTGAGTAAGTCTTAAAATACTATTGCTTAATTGTGGCGAACTGTTTAAACTTCCACCTGCATTAGTTGCAATACCAAATTTTCCAGCCTTAGCTGTAAATGTTCCACCAATACCAGGGCCACCTACAGGGAAACGTTCACTTACATTAACGGTACCATTAGTGCCATTATCTGCTTTCTTATAGGTAATGATGTTAATAATCCCTGCTAATCCTTCGCCATCGTATTTTGCTGGTGGAGTAGTGATTACTTCTATTCGTTCAATGCTAGAAGCAGGCATACTTTTTAAAATATCTTTTGGATTTCGCTCCATCATTCCAGATGGCCTTCCATTAATTAAAATCTTATAGTTGCTATTTCCTTGAAGTTGTATGTTGTCATCACCATCAACAGAAAGCATCGGTACTTTGCGCATCATTTCTAATACGTTATTTACTTTGCTTTCAGGGTCGGCCTTCACATCGTAAGAAATGCGATCAATTTCTTGTTTAATAAGTGGGCGTTCTCCAGTAACCGTTACACCCTTAAGCTGAGTAGGAGATGGGATTAAAGAGATAACATCTAAATTTTTTGAAGTAGCACCTAATACTACTGGAATTGTTTTGGTTTGATAACCTACATAGACAATAACAAGTCCGTAATTTCCAGCTGTTAAACCGGTAAGTGCAAATGAACCATCTTTTGCAGCTACTACTGATTTTACTTGAACTTTTTTATCATTTTTAAGTAAAACCGTAGCAAAACTGATCGGTTTTTGAGCTATGCTGTCGGTAATCTTCCCACTAATTTGTAAAGATGGGATTTGACTAATTGCGTTTAAGCTTATTAAAAGGCAACTGATAAGGATAAATATACGTTTCATACGTGTGTTGTTTGATTAGTGTATTAGTTAAATAATACACAAGTATACGTACTTTTTTTTTACTTCCAAATTAAATGTGATAAACAGCTTAAAAAATGTGACGAAAGTGGAATTTTTGGTGATGCTGTTGCTCGTGAAAAGTTTGTTGTTAAGCAAAGTCAAGTGTGCTGGCGGGAGCAGTACTGCTTATATTTAGAGAATCTAATCTGAAATTTTAAGGCGTAACAGTCTTTTGCGCTAAAAATCCTATCTTTAACTAATCCCTCCAATCCACGACAATAATTGTCAAAATTTAGCCTTCTTTCTTAAGCTTACCGCGACCTTATGGCGACATTACGGCGACCTTACCGCGACTTTTGTTCTAGTCTACTCCTAGAATACTCCCACTTTGCTCATTGAGATGATTAGGTTTTACTGCTATCCTTTTGCTCGAAATCGAGGTTTAGCTGGACAAAGGACGACTAAGACAAGAACATGATGTGATGGAGGCAATAAAAAGGTAGTGAGTGTTTCATCAAAAGAAAGCGCCCTAGCGGCGGCGAGCTAAAAGAAAGATCCTTCGACAAGCTCAGGATGACAAATTAAATATGGCTCAATTACAATTCTACTTGCTGTTATTAAATGGATTAGGTAAAATTGTTTATTCAAAATATGCACAGCGAATTTTTCGATAACACTCAACATAAACTGGTTACATCATTTGATGAATTGATACATACTCAATTTCAGGGTGCAATGAATGCAATTTGCTGGCACAGAAATCTAATTGGTGATTTTAAAGAAATTGTGGCTAAGCTTTCCTTAAAAGAAAACGTCACTGCTGTTTCTGTTGAAGAGCTTTTAGCCTTATCGTTATCACCAGAAGGCGATATGGCTAGAGAAATTATCCTAAATGATTTTAATTTATTGACAGATTTTGGCGCATCGCCTGTGCTTAATTTACTCAAAAACTACGAACGAGATGAGGAATTTGATTTCATATCAACTGATGTATATTCTTATCATGTAGATCGTTCCCCGATTGCCACCGATACTTTTTTATGCACTTATTATGGCGCTTCAAGTGATATTTTGCTAAATAGTGAAGTTGAACAGCAAATTTTAATTCCTGAAGTTCGACAAAAACTTCAAGAGGTATATGATGGTCCAGCAGCGGAATTTGAAAACTTCTTGACAGAATATTTTTTTGATCTACATTATCGACCTAAACCCAATGCTCATCCTTTAAATTTAGGTGTAGGACATTTATGGAAATTAGCAGTTGATCATCCAGAACAACAGGCATTACCATGTGTACATCGAGCACCTATAGAAAATGAAGGTGAATACAGACTGCTATTGATTTGTTAATAATACAACATTGCATGTATCGTTTGCTGTTAGCGCCAGAACCTGAACATTGCCACTGTATAGCATACGGTAATCAGCGACCAAAACATTAAATATTCAAAGTTAGTTTCTGGAAAGGAACCGGCCTGAGAGAGATAGGCTCCGCCTAGCAGCACGCATAACAGCGCTACACACAGTGAGATGATGATTTTTTTTGCAGTTGCCATAGGCACTCGATGGGGTACAGCATTTAGCTTTGGCTCGGGCAGGGTGATGCCAAGTTTCTCCGACAATACTTTTAAGGTATAGCTTCTGGGCCTGACTTTACCATTTTCAATGCGTTGGATTGAGCGAAGACTGATTCCTGTTAGCTCCGCGAGCTCGAACTGAGTGTAGCCCTTTTCAATGCGGGCGTTTTTAATCACATAGGATAGCTCAGGCGCAGTGGTAGTCATGGAAAATAGACGTCATTTGAACGACATTTAACTATGTCGGCTGTTTGCAAAGTCCAAAGCTAATAAATTTGGAGCTTAAATCTTTGTTATGTTTGGAATTGCTATTGAGTTGCTGCTATCTTTTATCCTGTTGAAATATCTCGCTAAACGCGATCTTGGTGTATTAGGTCTTTGGCCAAGTAAAAAGCGCACCTATCATCTTTTGTTGGGGCTTGTCGTTCCCATACTATTTTTTTTCATCTTTAATTTTGGTGTTGCGTACCTAGTGGGAAATCCATACCGTGCAAACATGGGAGTTTCTCTTAGTCAGGTGATTTCTGCTATTGCTTTTATCGCTCGTTCGGTAGTGTATGAAGAACTACTTTTCCGTGGAGCGTTGCTATGGTTACTAGCTCGCCGTTTTGGAATGGAAAAAGCAGTATTTGCATCAGCGGTGGTCTTTGGGTGCTACCACTGGTTTGCTTGGAACGCTTTTGGTAATCCTGTGAAAATGGCCATCATACTATTTACTACTGGATCGATAGGGTATATACTCGCGTTGGCGTTTGTTAGAACTGGCTCAATGTACCTAAGCCTAGGACTACATTTTAGTAGTAACCTCTGCACCATGCTGATCTTTCCGACTAGTGGGCAGACTTTTAAACCTTTGCTACTCAAATCCTTTGAGGTAGATGCTATGGTGCCAGGACCTTGGATTTCACTTCCTGTTATTGTACTCCATTATATCGGATTACAGTTGGTTTGCTATCTTTTGGTAAGGCATTTGGGCTGTAAAAATAGGATGTCTGAGAATGACGTTAACCTGGGTTGATTGAAATCAAGATGCAGTTGTTGTTACCAAAGGGATATACCACTATTTCCATATGATCATAGTAATGGAAAATACTAGGTAGGTTCTCGCAGATGTAAACAATCAGCGAATCAAACTCAAGGTAGGGGTTGGTGAAAACTATTAATCTTCCTTGGTCATCAAAATGAGTAGCTATCGTATGCTCACCGAAATAATCAAGGAATTCACTAAGAAAAACTGCAGAATGGCTTCGTCTTAACATGGTCGTCTTTTTATCTGATAACACCCTATTGAAACTTTTGTTTTAGGAAGTAAACTGTTGTTGTTGTCTAGTTGAGTCTGTTAAATATGCGGTGGGCTGTGCCTTGGTATGGTATAATTACAGCCACTGGCTAGCAATTTTACGTTTAGGTTTTCAATTGAGATGCGCTCACCAGTGCCATACTCTAGGATATTCGAATTGGTGATACCAAAACCTTCGGTAATGATTACTACACCGCTGCCAATAACTTCCATCTTGTTTCCTTCACGTACCACTAGGGCTGTATCTTCTTCAATTCCAATACCAATGCAAGTAGGATTCGTAGCTATCACTTGAGCCATACGTACAAAGCGGCCTCGGTCTACAAAATGGGTATCAATACAAATATCCTTTAAGAATTCCATCCCAATGGCAATCTTAACTTCGCCAGTGAGTTGCTGTTTGTCTTTACTTCCGGAAAAAATCATAGGGGTTGACATGGCCATGGCTCCTGCACTTGTCCCAGCAATAACTATTGGTTGATAGATGTAGCGTTTCTTGAGAGCAAGAAGGAAACTACTCCCCCCATAAATTGAGGTCAGCTTAAGCTGATCCCCACCTGCAAAGAAAATTCCATCCGCAGTATTGATACGGTCTGATAAATCTTCTGCAAGCATTTGTTGACGACTGTCGTGATGTATATGGCCGATGCTACCTGAGCATAATGAGGCAAAGATTTTACGATATTCTTCAAAGGTTTCGTCCGCCTCACTGCTAGCAGTAGTCACCACTTCGATCGAGCAGTCTTTTTTTGGAATTACTTTGATGAATTCTTTTAATATCTCTAGTGGTCTATCACTTACAGATTGTACTTTTTTATCTGCTATGCCATCCTTATTCTCATGCCCACCAATAATTAAAAGCGTCCCCTTTGGTACAAGATTCGTATTTCTATTGTTGTTGTCCATGGTATTACAATTAATTAGTCTTTTTGTTGTGAACAAGGATGGCATGTTTTTGTTTTGGGTAACTGTTCATGCTTAATTAGTGTGTTTTGAGTTTTAAAACCATTAATTGATGAGGATTTTATACGGATTAGTTTGCTAGAAATACCTGTTTTTTTTATGATTAAAACTTTTGCTTAGTAATCTGGGTATAACAATAAAACAAAGGACATGTATCAATATTCAGTAGAACTTTTCAATAACATTTACAATTTAGCTATGAAAAATAAAGGGAACGAACTTTCAGACGCCATTAAGAATGTCGACGAAAACGATCATCAAGATTTAAGTAAAGAAAATTTGGGTAATGAACCTGAAGAAAATAAAACAGGTAATCCCGATAGTAAATACAAATTGGAGGGATATGATGATAAGCGACCAGAAAGTAAAGAGATCAAAAAAGGATGGACGGTAGATTCGAACACCAGTAGAGGTCCAGAAGATTTATAATAATTATACATTTACACCTTTAACTTGTAATAACTCTTCATTTGTGTACTTGACGAGAAAACCTTTAAAATCGACTATAGACACTTATGCGACTATTTGTTAAAAACACTTTTGCCTTAAGATTTGTAGTATAGATAGTCATTTGCCCATATGCTATTTAAGATGAAGAGTTCAATTGCTGTTGATAAGAATCCATTACTTGAAGGTCCAATTCTTCAATCACTATCAAAGCTGACCATACCCATTATATTTTTGCAACTATTGCAAGCCGCTTATCAGCTTATTGATGCCTTTTGGGTAGGTAGGCTTGGTGGTAATGCAGTTGCGGCGGTATCGGTTACTACACCCTTTGTATTTTTGTCTATAGCAATAGGAGCAGGTCTTGCCATAGCTGGTTCAGTATTGGTAGCGCAATATGTTGGCGCAAGAAACCAAGCAATGGTAAACCATGTAGCTGGGCAAACTCTGCTGCTAGTATTGTTAATTTCAATCTGTTTAGGAGCATTAGGATTTGTATTTGCACCTAATCTCTTACGGTTAATGAAAGTTTCTGATGCAGTGTTTGAGGGCGCATTAGGATTTATGCGTTTTTCCTTCATTGGTCTTGTATTTAATTTCCAGTTTATCATGTTTACAGCTTTTATGCGTGGTGTTGGAAATCCTACTGTTCCAATCTATATCATTGTTGGAAGCGTGGCGCTAAATTTTGCACTGGATCCGCTATTTATTTTTGGCTGGAAAGGGATTGCTGGCTCGGGAGTGATGGGAGCCGCGATGGCAACGTTAAGCACCCAAGCACTAGCAACTGTAGTGAGTTTAGCCATTCTGTTTCGTGGCAAAAGAGGAATTAAATTAAGGCTTGCTAACTTGATACCAGATTTTACCTACATAAAGAAAGCATTTTTTCTTGGACTTCCTTCTTCAATAGAGCAATCTGTACGTGGATTTGGTGTAACACTGATGACTTTTTTAATCGCCACACACGGAACGTTATCCTTGGCTTCTTATGGAGTAGGAGCAAATGTATTACAGGTCGTAATGATTATGGGAATGGGTTTTTCTCAGGCTATTTCCACACTAGTCGCTCAAAACATAGGAGCTGGCAAAGTAACAAGAGCTGCTCGTATTGGACGACTGGGGGCAATTATTTCCTTTTGGTGTCTATCGGTTATTGGTCTTGTTGTGTTTATTTTTTCTAAACAAGTGGTTTCTTTTTTTGTACCGGAGGATGCTGCAGTTATTTCTGGAGCCAGCGTCTTCCTTCGCGTAATTTGCCTGAGTTGGGGATTTTTAGGAGTACAATTGGCTTTTACAGGAGTCTTAAAAGGTTCTGGAAATATGGTGACTTCAATGATCTTAGCGCTAGTATCTCAATTTGTATTTCAGTTTCCATTAGCTTTTGTGCTTTCTCATCATGGGTCAATGGGGGTAATTGGGATTTGGTGGGCATTTCCGGTATCCAATGTAATGATGTCACTAATTGCTATTTCGGTTTTTTATAGAGGGGATTGGAAAAAGAAAAAGATTATCGAAGATCCAAAAGAGGAGGATGAACTCATTGAGATTGTGAACCGTGAAACAATTGTACAAGAAGGGATAAAGTAAACTTATCAATATTCCTTATATCCAACCTTACTCTCCCTACGTATTTATAGCTATTTAATACGTATAAATCCACCATTTACTTTCATTAAATACTCAAATTGATTTTATAGTCAACTTAATTACTTACAGAGTGTTACCTCATCAAACGAAGTTTGAGTGCGAATTTATCACTGCTGGTGTAGGCTTATAAAACAATCAGCAAATAATTGGCAATAGTTCTTCAAGAGAAATTCATACACCTTAAAATTTAACTTATGAAAAAGCAAATTGTATCTACACTATTCTTACTACTTATTATGGCAAGTTCATGTGGAACTTCTACCATGATTACCAGTTCATGGCGCAAACCCAATGCAACTGTTAATAATTTTAGAACCTTATTTGTAACTGCTCTAACCAGCAATATTGCAGCTAAACAAGCCATAGAAAATGGGTTACAAACACATCTGCAAGAAAAAGGGTTAACTGTGGCTAAAGGTATTGATGTTTTTCCTCCAAATTTTGCCTCACAGAATACGCAGCAAAGAAACATGGTTTGGGGAAAAATACGAGCTACAGGGGCAGATGGAATCTTAACCATCGCTCTGCTTAAAAAAGAAAACGAAACTAGATTTGTACCAACGGGTGGAAGTTATTGGAATCCAGGCCTTAGGTATGGGTATTATAATTCTTTTTGGAATTATTATAGCAGGTGGTACCCTGATTTGTATGCACCTGGTTATTATGACAACAGCCAAGTGTATTATTTAGAGACCAATCTCTACGATGGTAAAAACGAACAATTACTTTGGACGGCTCAATCTAAAACTTATGAACCCTCAAGTATCGACAGTTTCTTAAAAGGGTACATTAAAACCATCTACCAGCAAATGCAGAAAGATGGATTAATCTCAGCTTTATAAGAGATTATCATTAACTTAATTATTTATCTATATAAATTTATAAATAATTGATAAATAATATATTAAATATAAAATAAAAGAGCCACTTATGTTTTTTAAGTGGCTCTTTTCATATAGGTTAATTATCGATCCCACCAAACCGGTTCATATATAGGAATGCTTCCTGGAAAATTCATGTTGGTAGTTACTTCGCTGTTTGGATAGAGAAAACGTAAAGGCATACGACCAGCACCCAAAGTAGATGCTGCTGAGGTAACCAAGAAATTTGGATAGCCTGTTCTTCGCCATTCTGTCCATGCTTCAAATCCTTGAAATCCGTTCATTGCATAATATTTTTGGGTAATGATGGCGGCAATATTGCCGTTTACATTGCCAGGTAATTGCGCATCTGGTGCAGATGCGATATAAGCAGCAGCTTGACTTTCAATACCTAATGCGCTAAAACTTTCGGTAATGCCACTACGGAAAAGCGTAACTACATTGCCTGGAGCCCAACCTCTTGCAACAGCTTCCGCTTGTAAGAAGTAGCTTTCGGTTGCAGAAATCAATTTAACTGGGGCTGTAGCAGAAGCAGTATTCGATGCTCGTGCACCCACCAAGGCTGAAGGTGGGGATACTGGTTTATTCGCGTTTGAAGCATAAGATCCTTGCCTAATGTTGGCAATGGTATCTGCAGTGCCAACTGCATCGTAAAATCTAAATACTCTTGGGTCATTATTTCGCTTATACGCATTCACAGCCGTTGCACTGGCAACCGGATTTTGTGTACCTCCCAAACCTACACTTTCATTATAAAATGGATTTTCGTTACCTCCTGTTGCAATGTAGTTAATATTGGCATCGGTGGTTAAAAATGTTGCACCACTAGCAAACAATGCAGCAACACCATCTCGAGCACGTTGTGGCTCAACTTGTGATAAACGTAGGTAAGCTCTCAATTGAAGCGTATTGGCAAAAGCATTCCATTGAGCCACATCACCTCCAAAAATCATATCCTGAGATCCTGGAGAAACTGTGTTAGCGCTATTAAGTAATATTCTTCCCTGATCAATGTAATGAAATATGCTATCGTAAACTACTTTTTGGCTTTCAAACCTTGGGCTTGTAATTTCATTGCCTCTTAGGGCTTCTGAAAGTGGGATATCTCCAAAAGCATCGGTGGCTAGTTGAAAAGTATAGGCTTTTAAGATGTAAGCAATCCCTTTTGTTCGTTCGCTATTTGGGGTACTTTGATCATTAATAATTAGTTGCGCATTTTGTAATGCGTTTCTGTAAATGGTAATCCATGGCCTATCAAAAGCCGTATTGGTCACTCTATATTGTTCTATCGTTCGATATTGGGATGCAGAAGGGTTTTGGGTCCAATACTGTGCCCAAAAATTACCATACACTTGAAAGCTATTGCCAACAATTTGTCCAATTGAAGCTTCTACTGTTGGTAAAAGTAAGGTTGGCGTTGCCTGATCGGGATTATTTGGATTTTCGTTTACGTCTAGGAATTTTTTACATCCTATGGTAAGGCTAAAGCATACGAGTAGTGCTATTGCCGTGTATATAGATTTTGTTTTCATACGTATAAATTTTAAAATGAGGCTCTTAAATTGATTCCATAGTTGCGTACAGATGGTTGTGCTGTAAAATCAAAACCTTGTGCATTACTAGATCCAGCCGAGTTAACTTCAGGATCTGCATACTGATTTGATTTTGGTGTCCATAGAAATAGGTTGTTACCAAATACCCCAATGGTTAATCCACCAAGTTTGGTGTTTTTTAGTTGGTCTTTAGAAAATTGGTAAGACAATGAAAGCGATCTTAGTTTGATATACGACCCATCAACAATGTTTTGCCCTTCTGGTAAGGAAGGATAATAATCTTGTTTATTGAAGGTCGCTGTGGTGTTTACGACACTATTTCCATTGGCATCTAAATAAACAGAGTTCGGATAAATTACACCAATACGCTGTCCACCTGTTTCTAATGACGTACCGTTAAAGGCAGTAATGTCTTTTGTTCTCGAATAAAATACACCTCCTTTTCTACCATCAAATAACACGTTTAAATTAATGTTCTGATACTTGAGGTTAGTACCTATAGATGCTTGATATTTAGGATTATAACTACCTAAGTATTGAGCGGCACTTGTAGTGACAGGAATTCCCGAAGATGGGTCAACAATTGTTCTTCCTTGTGCATCGGTAGCATTTGTTACGGCATAAAATTCACCATAACTACGGTCTACTGCGGCTACAATAGACATCCCTGAGAAGCCACCTAACGATACCTGCTGTATACCTGGTAAAAGCGATACTACTTTGTTTCTGTTACGCGTAAATGTTCCAAATAGTTCCCAAGTAAACTTTTGGGTTTTGATTGGGCTTCCCCTTAAGGCCAATTCAACCCCTCTATTCTGAATTTCACCAGCATTTACTACACTAAAGCCATATCCTGTTGAGCCTGGTATAGGAATACTGAGTATTTGATTTTTAGATTGATTAGCGTAATAACTAAAATCTACCGTAAGTCTATTTGCTAAAAAGCCTAAATCTACCCCAACTTCAAAAGAATTTGTCTTTTCTGGTTTTAGGTTAGGATTGCCAATTGTACTGCTTGCCATTAATGCAACTACATTGCCAAAGGGAAATGTAGTACTACCAAACCCACTGGCAATTTGACCCCTCGCAAAAGTGGTGAGTAATTGGTAAGGATCTGTGTCACTACCAACTTGCGCATAACTGGTTCTAAATTTTCCATAATTCAGTACCTTGTTTAGTGCAGACTCTTTTAACAAATTCGTAAATAGAAATGATAAACTTGCACTAGGGTAGAAGAACGAATTATTTGCTTCGGGAAGGGTAGACGACCAATCATTACGACCTGTAATTTCTAAGAAAAGAAAATCTTTATAAGAGAGATTTAGGTCGGCATAAAGCCCAATTAAACGTCTTCTTGTAATTAAATCGGTACCTACGTTTACAGGACCGTTACTGTTTGCAAGATTGTACCAGCCTGGAACAACTAAACCGCCACTAGTATTGGTGCTTATGCTATTGGAGTTGGTATAGCGTTGTCTAATGTTATGACCAATTAAAAGTGAAGCTTCGAAATCTTCATTAAACTTGTGTGTTCCGGTTATCATTAAATCATGTACAAGCTCGGTAACATTAAAAGCGTCTATTTGATAAGAACCATTACTGGTTTGCGCATTATCTTCAGCAGTGTAGTTACCTGCCTCATCAGCTGGATTAAAATTGTATTTTGGTGCCGAAAATCTTCGTCTATCATTATAGGTGTCGATACCAATTCGCTCTTGAAAGTTTAACCAAGAATACGGTTTATAACCTATCGTAAAGTTTCCTGTTACTCTGCTTACATCGTTTACATTTTTATAGTTTTCAAGAATCCAGTAAGGGTTCATGGTATATGCACCATAATAGCCATATAAATCTTCATGTCTAATGCCATTCTGGTCTGTAATACCATATCCGTAATATTTGTTGTTGAGGTCTTTTAACTCGGTTAAGGGAATATCTCTAGGTGTCTGAAGCACATTGTTGTATACAGAATTTCCACCCTGCCCGCCACCTATATCGCTACGATTAATTCTAGAATACGTTACGGCTACGGAAGCATTGAATTTATTCGTAAAATCTGCTGATCCATTAAACCTTACATTATAACGATTGTAAAGATCTTGTCGGCCTGGATTAATTCCGTTAGAGTTTACGGCATTAAGACCCAAATAAAAGGTCGATTTTTCACCACCACCAGAAAAACCTAAGTTATTATCGGTTACAAAGCCTGTGTTAAAGAAATCTCTAATGTTATTCTTTACTGCAACGTAGGGCTTAACTAATCTAACCCCATCGATTTGTTGCCCCCAAGGCTGATTTTCTCCTGTAAATGGAGCACCCCAACTCCAATTTTCTTTTGGATCATTTTCATAGATTGGATTGCCGCTGGCATCGAAATCAACAAAATAACCTTGTCCGTATTCATTCTGTAAATCTGGAAGTTTAAGAATAGATGAAAAAGAATTCGATGAGCTGAAGGTAATTTCTGTTTTATCAGCACCCTTTCTACCAGTTTTCGTTGTAATAATTAAGGCTCCATTTGATGCCCTTGAGCCATAAAGAGCGGTAGCACCAGGTCCTTTCAGTACAGTTACCGATTCGATATCATCTGGATTGATGTCGTTACCACGGTTACCGAAATCTACTGAAGATAAACTTCCACCTCCCATAACGTTAGAGTTATCAATAGGAACACCATCTACCACAATCAATGCTTGGTTATTGCCCGAAATAGAAGACCCACCTCTTAATACCACTCTAGAAGAACTTCCGGGGGTATTGGAAGTCGTAGTGATGTTAGCACCTGCTACTTTTCCGGCCAAAGAATTTAACAGGTTAGGGTTTTCTCCCTGATTGAGTTCTTCATTGTTTAGCGTTGGTGCAGAATAACCCAGTGTTCGTTTTTCTCTCCTGATGGCATTTGCAGTTACCACAATTTCACCGAGTGTTCGGCTATCAGGTACAAGCGCAACATTAACCGTATTGTTGGTTCCTACCGTTATGATTTGCGTAATGTAACCAATGGAAGAAAATTCTAAAACTGCACCTGTTGTAGCTACCCTAATCGAATAGCGTCCATCGGGTGAAGTAGCAATCCCATTTTGGGTTCCTCGTTCACGTACAGAGACACCTGGAATTGTTAAATGATCTCCAGCATCTGTAACTGTACCGGTAATTGTTCTTTCTTGCCCATTTGCCGTAGCAAAATAGATGAGCATGAGCATAGTTGTTATCAGTTTTTTCATAGGATTTATTGATGTTTGAGTAATAAAAAGAATCAATTCAAATGCCATCAGAACACTAAAAAATACCTGTTTTATAGTGTGTTTTTACGTATTTTTTGCGAATAGTTAAGAAGGATATAACCGTATTATCGATGGCACATATGTTGTAAAATGTTTAGATAGAATTAGATTTATAGCTGTGTGCAGTTACTATTTTTGATTTCGATTACGGTACATTCTTTTTTCTGCTTTTATTCTTTGTCTTACACCGTCATCAACCCTGGTACCGGTAGGGATGGGTTTAAATACAGAGCCTGATGTTGTGTCTGCTGGTGGTGCCTTTCTGATTTGATATCTATGCGTAATGTTTGCAGAAATTCGGTCTGTGGTGTGTGGCATGATGCGATGTGAAAATTTTGCACCTTTTGCCTTCCAGCCAACAGCGATTTCTTTTCGCGGACGTAAAACCATGTGTAGTGTTGCATTTACAACCTTTTCAGGGCCATCCATTGCCGCCATTCGAGGAGTACCACCGCTATAATTTGCTGCGTGCTGCCAAAAAGGAGTATCAACTGCCCAAGGTTCAATGGTAACTACCTTAATCTTATCATAACCAGCCAATCGTAATTCTTGATTAAGCGCTTGTCCAAGATTGAGCACACCACCTTTAGTAGCAGCATAACTCGCATGGTAGGCTAGTGGGCTATGGCTCTCAACTGATCCGAAATTGATGAGTGTTCCATAGCCTTGACGTTTGAATAGGTTAATGGCAGCATGGCTTCCATACACAAATCCTTTTAGGTTGATATCAATGATACGGGCTTGGTCTTCAATAGGAATTTCCCAAAATCTACCGATTGTACCAACGCCAGCAACATTCATCCATACATCAATGTTGCCGAATTTTTCATTGGCTATTTGTGCAAGTTTGCTAACATCTTCTGGCTTGCTGATATCCATAGGTACTACAATAGCTGTACCCCCAGCATTTCTAATAATTCTTGCAAGATCTTCTAATACTTCACCTCGTCTGGCAGCAATAATAACATTTGCTTTATAGTTACCTAATTGTTGGGCAATTCCTCTTCCAAAACCACTTGAAGCACCAACAATCACAAAGTTCTTGCCTTGTATTTTTTGCTTCCCAGAATGGCCTAATTCCCATGTAGCGCAACTTGAACTTAATAAGAGACAGATCAGTATTGCCTTTAACTTAACTAATTTGATGAGAGAAATATTTGCTTTCATTCTTAATAAGTTTAATAGTGTTGATGATTTGTGTGATTTTACTGGCAATGATTGAAATTAATTTTTGAGCCAATCCTTCGATTTAGTTGGAACAGGCGAATTTGATACCTTGTTTTTGTTTAAAATGAAACAGGTATTAATGCTGGAGTATACAGGTGTTTTTAGCCAACGAATAAGTATTAATAGCATTCAAAAAAGCCCAATTGTAGGGATAGAGGCTCTACGTTTTAAACATTAGCTATTACTCAGGAGATATAAAGCCCATTTTAAACCAAAATAAATACGGATAATCAATGCCAGAACTACGTGATTTTTGAATAGTTGAAACCGACATTTCGTATAAATGTTAAATCAGCATTGAACACATTCATTTACCTATAATTTATTTTTTATGTTAATTACACAATTAAAAATCAGATCATTAATCATCAAATTCGCAATGCTTTTCTCACTAAGCACGCTGTTATTTTCTTGCAAAAAAGATAAGGATGATTATTTAATGGCTAATCAGACTTTTGTAACCGAAGCTTCAAGCAGTAATAATTTCGAGGTAGCGGCAGGAGCGATGGCGCAATCGAAAGGCCAGATGGAAGTTGTTCGTCATTTTGGTGAACATATGGTTGCGGATCACTCAACAGCTGCTGCTGAAATGGCGACTTTAGCCAATCGTAAAGGGTGGAGCATTATTCCTTCGGGAGAGATGTTGCCTAAACATCGCCAACAATTAGATATGTTGGCAGCTGCTACCACAGGCGATTTTGATAAAAAATTCGCACAAGTAATGGTACAAACACATCAAGAAGCTGTACAACTATTTGAAATGGGAAGTTCAGAAAATGGTTTACAAGATGATGAATTACAAGCTTTTGCAGCTATGAAATTGCCCACTTTGAGGGCTCACCTCCAAGAAGCGGTTACGCTTAAAACTACCGTTAACCCTTAATTGCTTCAATGTTTTGTAAGGTTTTTATGAAGCAATTAGCCCAGCATACGTGCTGGGCTTTTTTATGAAATCTTAAAATTGCAGAAGTGATGCAGATGCGTAATAAACTTTTTTAATGAGGTGCATCTGTATCTAAATCCCCATCATCCAAACCTAAAGAGAGCTCCTCCTGGTCGCGATCAAAACCTTTAGATGTTTCATTTGAAGCAAGGTTTGGATCTGCAGCATCTTCGTCTCTATTTGCTATTCCAGCCTTTGCTGGGCTTTCAGCTTTTGGTTTATCAGCGCTTTGAAATTTCTCGTCTAGTAGACCTGATCTATGTCCTTTGCTATTTTTTAGCTGTTCCTTATTTTGATTTTCCATAACTATTTTTTTTAAGCTTAACAAAAGTTGTAGAAAGTGGTTTCGTGTTAAACGCCTATTGTCAAGTAGAGAAATACGTGTTTTCATGAGAACTACAATTAGGATTTAGATGGGCGTGCTCTTGTTGATGGAAGATATAATTAGGTATTTACCCAACAATTAACGCGTAGTTTTCGAGTGAACATTGTGCGATTGATTTGGTTTTAAAGTAGAATGAACATGATTAAATCATTTATTTAAAAACAACAAATGGAAAATTATTTTAACACTGCCATTGCTGGCAAAAAGATTGTAATTACTGGTGGTACTACAGGGATAGGTAGAGCTATTGCTATTCAATTGAATTCTCTGGGTGCTACATGTTTAATCTGTGGGAGGAATCAAGAGCAGATAGATGAAACCTTATCCATATTTAATTCAGTTGATAGCACTGAAAGTAAAGGAATAATAGTTGACCTTTCAAGGGCGGAAGATATCAAGAAGCTTTTTGAATTTGCAGATAACGAATTGGGGAACATTGATATTTTCATTAATAATGCTGCATTGGCTTATGGTAGCGTATTAGAAGGCGAATATGAAGATTGGCAATATATTATAAACACCAACTTACTGGCCTACCTAGCTTGCTGTAAAGAGGCAATCATAAGAATGGAGCGCTCTGGTGGTGGGCAAATCATTAACATTGGTTCGATGAGTGCTGATGTTCGTGAAGAAGATGGTTCTGTATATGTGGCAACGAAGGCAGGAATTCAAGGATTTTCAGAAGCACTTCGTAAAGAAGTAAATCGAAAAGGAATCAAGGTAACTTTAATTGAACCAGGTGCAGTCGATACAGATATGCAGGAAGGATCCACCTCAGAAAAGTTAGAAAAAGTTGAGAATCAAGAAATGATGAAAGCAGAAGATATTGCTAGAGCTGTACTATTCTGCATTGCACAGTCAGAAGGGTCTGATGTGGTAGATCTGAAAATTCGCCCACATTTACAAAGTATATAGTTTTAAGATGAACGATCTAGAGAAAATACCAATATATATTGGAAGCTATTCCAATCAAGATCAACCTGGGATATATGTTTATGATTTTAATAGTGAAAATGGTGAAATCACTTTTAAAGAGCAACTTAAAGGGATAGAAAATCCATCCTATCTTTGCCTTTCTCCAGATGGCGAAATGCTATTCGCAGTGAGTGAGTTTAAGGATGGAGATGAAGGAAAAGTAAC